>Ga0207705_10000004_pt1 | contig 705756 bp, 674 predicted proteins | sample KBSC13metaG_FD_184314 | JGI IMG/M metagenome (GOLD analysis project Ga0207705, IMG submission 184314) | Corn rhizosphere microbial communities from Kellogg Biological Station, Michigan, USA - KBS C1-3 metaG (SPAdes) (version 2) | ecosystem: Host-associated > Plants > Roots > Rhizosphere >...
CCACACAACCACGTCGTGGCCCGCCGCAAGCAACCGCCGCGCCATCGCCCGCCCCATCCGCCCCAGACCGATGAAAACTACCTTCACAACAATACTCCGTGTTCACCCGCGCAGAAGGTCGGCTCCGGCGGGGTGAGTGTGATGCAGACGGGGCATGCCACGAGGTGCGGAGCCGCCGGTGACGCTGTTCACCGAATCCTCAACGCTCGACCAGCGCCAGCACCCGACATGGGCTACCCGATCCGTCCTTTATCTTGAGCGGCGGTGTGATGAGCATAGCGCCGGTGGGGGGCAGGAGATGCAGGTTAGCCAGGCTGGAGAGGCCAAACTTGTTGCTCCCGTGCATGTAGTAATGGCAGGGGTTCGGCTGGGACAAGGTGACGCCTTGACCGGCATCCGTGCCGACCGGTTCGGTGCCTATGCCGATGACGTCGCGCTCGTGGGCCAGAAATCTGGCCACCTCAGGATCATTCCCGGGCCAATGCCCCCCATCCTCGCGCATGTTGAGAAACCGGTCGGTATAATTGCGAGATGACCAGCCAGTACGGATCAGCGCCCAGGAGCCCGCCGGGATGCGGCCGTGTTCTGCTTCCCACTTCTCGATGTCATCCATGGTGGTGAGGAATTCTTCATCATGCCCCGCACGATCGGAAACATCGATTACGCACGCAGGCGCGATGAGCCTCTTGACGGGTATAGTGTCTGTGGCGCCGTCCTTGAAATCCTTGCCGGATATCCAGTGCACGGGGGCATCGAAGTGCGTTCCAGTGTGTTCGCCACAGTGAATGTTGTTCCAGTACCAATCGGGTCCGCGCTCGTCGAAGCGGGAAATCTCCTCCAGCTTGAACACCTGTATCTGCTGGGCGAATTGGTCTGGCAGCCTGAAGATCGGCGTACGCTCTTCCAAGGTGTGGGTGAGGTCAATGACCTCTACCGATCCGCTCACAAGGGCCGTTGCCAACTGTTGCAGTAATGCCATCGCTCGTCTCCGTGTGTTGCAGTACTATTCCGCTAGTTTGCGTGGACGGGATTTTCAATCGTCGATCAACATGAAGGGGGAGCCAGCCGGAACGCCCTCGGCACCAATAGCCGGGCTGTCATCTGCCAAGGGGCCGCGAACGGCAACTACGGGAGCAGGCTTCAGAACAGTTGTCCGTAGCAGCGTGTAGAGCACGATTGAGATGACGAGGGTCGAAATAGCCTCAATCGGGATGACGCCTGGCAAGACATAGTGAGCCATAGTGGAGGACACGAAAAGTGTTATCACTCCCGCCCAGTTAACATTTTCCGCTTCCCCTGGAGCGTCTAGTTTCTCTTTCCGGAGATACAGCTTTACTATATAATAGTCGGCAACAATGATGCCAGCGAATGCCGTAACCAGAACTCCTAGAATCGTAACCCACGAGTTGATTAATTCAAGAATGCTTCCATATAGCATGAGAAGCCCAATCAGGTTGGCTAGGATTACGAAAATCAACCTCCCCATTCGCAAATTGATGGCATCGAACAGGTTCGACAGAGAAAGCGACGCGGCATAGGTGTTCAGGACCTGGGTCTTGCCTTGGGCGAGCACCAGCAGCCATGCGCCCATTGCGCCTCCCAGAACTACGAAGGCTGCCACAATGCTGTCTGGGCTCTGGAGCGAAGCACGCACTGCTGCCTCGTGCGACATTCCCGCGGTCCGCATGTAGAAATCAACGAGTGCGGGCCCGCCGGCATACATAATGACGCCGCCAAGCCAGAGCATAAGGACGTCCAGCGACAGGAGACCGATTAGAGTGGAAATCCCCACGTCTTTGGAGCGGCGGGCATATCTGCCGATGTCTGCCCCGAAAAGCGACATGCCGCCGGCCGATCCAATAAGCACGTTTATCGCGAAAATGAATCTGCCCGTGGCGCTATCGGCCCCCATGTCCTTCAGCGCGTGGCTGGAGAATTGTGGGCCGAACGTTACGAGGTCCTCAACCGGGCGACCGGCGCCGACGATTACGACGTAGGTGATGTAGGCAAGAACCACGAGCGACAGGATGAGAGTAATTGAAGAAGCGCGGGCAATCAGCTTGAACCCGTATGTCGTCAGCACGATCCACAGGATCGTCATCAAGCCATAGATCACAACCTTAGTGGTAAGCGTATCAGCAAGCTCGAAGTAAAAAACAAATCCACGATACAGAAGTGCATTCTCGAGAGCGAGGAAGCCGATAAGCATGAATGAATAGATGAGGGACGATAGGACCGAACCTTTCTTCCCGAACCCGAAATACCGCGACATGACCGTGCTGGACAATCCGGTGCGGTAAGCCACGTGAGAGCTCGCCCAGCTTAGTGGCCAGCTGATAGCCAAAACGATCAGGCCCGCGATGACCGCGACCTGGAACCCGGCGACAAATGTCACCAGTGCGCCAAAAAACAGCTGGACCAGCGAAACGACCACGCCAGCCGTATTCCACGTCAATGCCAACCATCCCTGGCGCTGGTCTTCAGGCACCCGTTCCAACGCGTGGTCCTCGATGGTCTCCGAGAGACGACTGTCGGTCATGGCCATATTCCTATCAGTAAATTGTCATCGCGCAGTGAAGCTGGTCCGCTCCCGAGCATAACGACATAATTGCCACGGCACCCGACACGGCCTGAAGAAGGCGGCAAAACGTGCCAGCCGCACTTCCATCACTTCGTAGCGTGCGCAGTTATTTTCAACGACTTGAATCCGCGCAAAACATTGTTCGAAATGCGCTCGGAATCGTGAACTTCGAAACGCTCCACACGCTTCACCAAGGCCCCAAGCAGCGCCGAGATTTCCATGCGCGCCAGGTTCGCGCCCATGCAGGTATGGATGCCATGACCGAACCCAAGCTGTTCGCTGGCCCGGCGGGTGATATCAAACCGCTCGGGATCCTCCCAACGGCGTTCGTCACGATTGCCGGAGGCGTACGCCACCAGCACCCTAGCCCCCTTATGGAGGCGCTGATCCTCAACGGTGAATTCGTCCGTCAGCACGCGGGAGAAGGCCTGAATAGGACTTTCCAGACGGATCGCTTCATTGACCGCGTTGGGAATCAATTGTGGATTTTCGCGCAGCTTGTCCCATTGGTCCGGGTGCTCGGCGAACAAGGCTATGGTGCTGCCTGTCGCCAGAATAGTCGTGTCGAGACTGGGGCCCAGGTAGTCGCCCATGACCGGCCCCACCTGCTCCGGTCGTAGTTCGCCGGCATCGACTGCTTCGTAGAGTTTGGCCACCCAGCTACCTGGCTTCACGCGATCGGCAGTGCAGCCGCGTGCATAGGTCACCATTTCCTCCACAATCGGCAGGGCAATTTCCGTTAACTCCAGCCCTCGAGGCCCAAGGGAGTTGAACACCGCGCCGGCCCAGGTAAGCATCCGCTCGCGCCCTTCCTCGGGCAGGCCAACCAGTTCGGAGACGACCGTCACCGGCAGATATTGCGAGAGCTCGGTCGCCGCATCGAAGTCACCTTTCGCTAGTAGGCGCTCAACCAGGCTATCGGCCAGATCATTGAAACCCTGTCGGAGCTCGCCCAGCCGGGCTGGGGTCAGTGGGCGACTGACGATCGAACGCAGCTCACTGTGGTAGGGAGCATCAGTGTGGAGCGTGCTGCCGGCGATTGCCTGGTTCATCAAGTCGTTCATCGCAACGCCACTGGACGACGAGAACAGCGCGTTGTTCTTCAGGGCCGCCTGGACGTCGGCAAACCGCGCCATGAGATAAAGGTCGTACTTGGGGAGGCGGACGATCGGCGCTGTGTCCCGGAAAATGCGATAGTTGTCGTACGGATCCGCCAGCGCCTCGGGCGAGTAGATGTCGATGTCCACGTCAGGAATATTGAACGCCATATTAGTTCTCCCGAAATCTTCTCCCTTTGGCGCCGGCCCGAGGAACGGAGAGCATCAGTCCCGACAAGCAGGAATGTACCGCCCCTCGGCTCAATCGTCGCTGCATCACTCCGAGCGGACGTTCACTCCGCCAAGCGTTACCAATTATGCTGGGCTATGAAGCGCGACGATGAAGCAACACAGGGCCCAGAACATGTGAAACTCGCACCCGCCGAGGTTCCAGTACCATCGCCCCTTGGAGACCTTGAAGGTTGCAAGCCCCGCACAGAACATGAAAACGCCACCGAGCACCGCCGCGTAAAACACGAAGATCCCCAGCACCAACCCGAGAACTACCGCCGATTCAACGATCAGCGCAGTATAAACGAAAAAGGCCGCGGGCTTCAGGCCGGCCGCCTCGAAAAAACCGAAGACGGCATCCTTAAGAGTAAACTTTCCGACAATATGCGGAATAAAAAATAGCCCACATACAATGCGAAGCTGAACAATGGCGTCAGTGAGGTGCGGAGCAGCAATCGCGTTCATAATACCCTCCAAAAGCTTTTCATCAGAATATCGATGACCGCAACTGATAAGCTTGAATAAATCCCTGGCTGGGCAAGTTCACCAGGCGGCGTTCATGCGACAAGGGCCCGCCGCGGCCGCGATTGCCCGGCCACCCCGATGCGATTGAGGGCCGAGCGGAGGGATCAATCAACCTTCGCTGCGATGGCTTCCATCTCCACGACCCAGTTGGGGTTGGCCAGCGCCGAGACAACGACCCAGGTTGAAGTGGGCAGGTATCCTTCGGGAAGGTATTTCTTCCGGTGAGGCCCAACGAAACGAATGCCGCTGGCCTCGGTCGAATAGACGTTGAGGTGCACGAGGTTTTCCGGCCCCATGTCCGCTTCGGCGAGAATGGCGAGAACGTTCTTCCAGATTTCGTCATGCTGCGCCTCGAAACCGTCGGCCAGCGTGCCGTCGGGGCGGATGCCTGCCTGCCCAGCGATCGACAGGATGCGCGCGCCAGCGGGAATCTCAACCGAATGGCTGTATGCCCCAACCGGTCCGGCGATCGATTGGGGGTTTCTGACTACAAACATGATTACCATCCTTTTCTACGGATCAAGCAAGTTCTGGTTAGGCGTGGGGGCAGCCCGGCACCGAGCCGCCCCCGCACCCGCCTTGACGAATAACAACCTCGAAAGCCCCCCACGGTACCGGCACCACCCCGCGCAGCCCTGACGTTTGCAGTGGCCGCACGAAGCGAGTTCGGCATGTGGGCGCACCTCAAAACTTGTAGCGAGCACCGAGCTGGAAGAAGCGCGGCGGCTTGTAGGAGACTGCGTTACAGCCACACAGGGTAGCCAGATCGAAGCCGACCACCCCAGGGTGCACGTCGGTCAGGTTCTTGATGCGGAAATTGAGCTCCATGACCTCATTCGACCAGCCCAGTCCGGCATTGACCATGACCGCTCTGCCGAAGCGATCACCATCGAAGTTGCGCAGATTGTAGTAGAACGGATCGGTATAATTGGCATCGGCCTGCACCGATAGCTTGCCACCGAAAGCCGGCCATTCGTACCTGATAAATGCGTTGCCTTGCAACGGCGGGGCGTAGGCCGGCTTGACATTCCGCAGGATCGAACTTCCTGCCCGAAGCGGCACGTTCTTCACCAGGGCGTCGAAGTAAGACACCGAAAGTCCGACATCGAGGCCCTTAATCGGAGATGTGGTGAGGCTGGCCTCGCCGCCGTAGGTCCGGGCGTTCGCATTGATTACAACGCCACCCACACCAGCGAACAGGAATGACTGGTAGTCCTTGTAATCGTAGTAATATAGAGACGCATTGAAGCGCGTTGCCCGATCTGGGAAAGTGTACTTAATTCCACCTTCGTAGTTGGTGAGTACCTCCGGCTTATAGGGAATGAAACTCAGCGGAATCGGGAAGGCTCCGCCTGGATTGGTCGCGTTGTAGCTGCCCGCCTTCACGCCGCGATTGATGCCTGCATACAGGAGCAGATCCGGGTTGACCTGAAAGTCAAGTTGCACCTTGCCAGCCCAGAGCGTCTTCTTGGACGAGTCAGCGTAAGGCGTTGGACCATTCGGGCCAAATACCGGTCCGATCACGATCGTAGTGCTGCTCTGAGGCTGCATTGCGGTCTGGACTGGCCAGATACCGTGGAAGAAGTTGTATTTCTTTTCTTCGCGGATGATGCGCGCGCCCGTAATCAAGGTAAGCCGCGGCGTGATATGCCAATCCAACTGGCCAAACGCTGAGTAAGAATTGGTCGAGAGGTGCGCATCTACGCCAACGTCGAACGGCGAGGGTTGGCTCGCGACCCCGTTAGGCGGGAAGCGCAAGGCTGAGTTGGTATCCGATGTGATATGAAGGTAGTAAAGGCCGCCGGTCCAATCGACGAGATCGCTCTTGCCTGACAACCGGAATTCCTGGCTGAACGTGTGAGCGGTAACCCCATTATAACCGCCAACCAGATTCGTCGGGCTGCCTTCGATGTCCAACAAACTGAACTTGAAGAAATGCTTGTAGTCGGTCACCGAGTTGAGCTTGATACTGTCGCCCAGGTCGAACTCGCCATTGAGATTTACACCCCAGGTCCGGATATGGTTCCCCTTGCGGAACGAAAAGTCCTGCGAGGTGACCGGGCCTGAGCCATCCGGATCCTTGTAACCGAAGAAATCTCCTCCGGGAACCGGTCGGCCGAAGCTGTCGCCAAAGACGCCGTCGTTGTTGAGATCCGACCCGAAGTCCTGACCATTGGCGCCAATCGAGGCGCGTGTCTCGGTTGGGGATACGTCAATCGTGTTGATCTGCTCTCCGGCTGCGTTGAAAACTCCTATCGCGGCCTTAGACTGATAGGGGGAGCTCGCCTGAATGGTCCTTGCGCCATTGACCGATAGCAGCACCCTCACACCATCACTGGGTTCAAACAGGGTGGTAATGCGTCCGGCCAGTGTATCGTCATCAGCCAGATTGGCCCCGGCACCCGGCCCCGGTGCCCCGCCAACCGCGGCGAATGGATAGACGTTGTGTACGTATCCCTGCGCCTTGTTCCACATGACAGCAAGGCGCGTCGCAATCGTGCTGCTGATCGGCAAGTTGATTGCCGCTTCACCGCGAAAGGCGCCCGGCGACCCTGGCGAATCGTAGATGCCGTAGTTGACGTCTACAAAGCCTTCGACCTTGTCGAGCCTCGGCTTGCGCGAGATGTAGCGGACGAGGCCACCGGTGGCATTGCGGCCGAACAGCGTGCCCTGCGGACCTTTGAGCACCTCGACCCGGTCGATGTCGAACAGCGCAAATGTCTGTCCCTGGCCGATGGCGATGTAGCCATCATCGAGATAGACGGCGTTTGGTGCCTCGGTAATATCGCTGAAGTCATTCTGTGTAACACCGCGGATGGTGTACTGGCTGTTTTGGCCGCCAAGTGCGCCGCCGATGTGCACGCCGGGTGTAACCGCTGCGATGCCGGTGGATTCCGTCACGTTGAGGGCGCGGAGTTGCTCCCCGGAAAAGGCCGTGATTGCAATACCCACCTTTTGGACGTTCTGCTCACGGCGTTGCGCGGTGACAATGATGTCGCCTGACAATGCCGTGCCACCGTCACGGGGCTGGGTTTGGGCTGGTTGATTCTGGCTTGAAGCTTCAGTGGGCGCATCCTGCGCCAGTGCCGGGTTGGCGAGCGCCCCCAACGCAACAGCGGTCAGAAGGGCGGCCTGCCTCTTAATAATTCTCCCCATCTTCACTTCCCCTAGAATAGAGTTCGCCAATTATTCCCCTGCGATATCATTAAATATTTATAACGTGTGCGCCGTTTAGTTCGGTTCTGTTCAATCCAGAAAAGTTTCGATTTAATCGACCGGCCGGATGGCTATGAAGGGCCTCGCTCCACTCTCGCCGATCAGATCTGCTTCGAGGTGCACGGATTCGCGGCGTTGCTCGGCAAGCGCGGTCAGGGCTTTGAAATCAGGCTTGCGCCCCATTCGGTGAGGCAACAGGGAGCCTTGCTTTGTCTGCCCACCTGATTCGCGGTTTGATGACATGCCCATTTCCTTTGCCACTTGTGCCGCAATTCGGGGCGACACCATCGCCGATCACTGGGTAATCTCCGGGGAGGATAAGCATCGATCCGCAATTGCCGTTAGGAGGTTGCGCTTGATCGCTAGAACTGCGGTTGCAGGTGCTGTCAGAGCTGCGTGGCAGGAGGGCTCTCGCCCTGCCAGGCCGTGTTGATAGAAGTGATTCACAAACGCCCCTGTTTTGCTTCAAGGCTGCTCTTTGGGGAGCAGTCATAGGTCGTGGGGACCTGTCGGACGCCGAGTGGGAGCTGATCGGCCCGCTTCTTCCACCTGAGCGGGGGCGCTGGGCCCGGTCTGCTGGCGTTAACCGGCGTTTTCTCAACGGCATGCTTCATGTGTTGCGGGTAGGTTACCCCTGGCGGGACATGCACGAAGGTTACGGTAAGTGGAACTCCGTCTATGTGCGGTTTCGACGCTGGGCCGAACAAGGCGTCTGGGATGCGCTGCTGCAACGCTCGTCGATCTGGGACTGACCGACGACTGGCAGCACATGATCGACAGCCTCCCGTTCGCGGCCATGTCTCGGCAGTCGGCGGAAAAGGGGCTTGTGTGCAGGCTTTTGGTCGATCACGCGGCGGCTTCACGAGCAAAGTCCAAGCGCTACGAAAAGACCATCTGGCCTGCTGCCGGTTTGGAGGGCACCGAGATAAGCTCATTCAGGCTACCCCAGCTTCTCGTTCGAAGTGGATAAGGCTGAGATAACCCAGGGTGGAGTGACGCCGGGTCGGGTTGTAGAAGCATTCGACGTAGTCGAACACGTCCGCCTTCGCCTGAGCCCTCGTGCGGTAGACCTTCTTCCCGATCCGGGACAAACAGGGACATTGGCGATTGTCCGGACAGCATTACCCGGGCTAGTGGCTCGGACGACCCTTCAAGGAGACGATAATGTCCGCCCCGAAGCTCCGTGTTGAATCTGCCGGAATCAATGGCCTGTGGCCGATGTTGCCCACGCCGGCGAAGGAAGGCGCTTCGGACTGGCGGAGCCGCGATACTGTCGATCTCGACGAAACGGCGCGAATGGTCGAGGCGTTGATCGAGGCGGGGGTCGATGGGCTCATGAGCCTGGGCACCTATGGTGAGTGCCACAGCCTGACCTGGGACGAGAAGCGGGCCTTCGTCGGCTGCGTCCTGGAGACCATTCGCGGACGCATCCCGTTTTTCGCCGGTACGACGGCACTCAACACCCGTGAGGTGATCGACCAGACCCGGGCGATGCACGAGCTTGGCGTTTCGGGCACGATGCTGGGCGTGCCGATGTGGTGCAAGAACGATGTCGCGACGGCCGTTCAATTCTATACGGACGTCAGCGAAGCCTGCCCGGACACGGCGATCATGATCTATGCCAACAGCGAGGCCTTCAAGTTCGAATTCCCCCGTCCGTTCTGGGCCCAGGTCGGCAGGCTGCCGCAGGTCGTTGCCTGCAAGTACCTTGGGATCGGCTTGCTGGCGGCCGACCTCAACCTTGCTCCCGATATCCGCTTCCTGACGCACGAGGCGGATTACTATGCCGCCTCGCGCATCGCGCCGGACAGGATGACCGCGTTCTGGTCAAGCAGCGCGCTGTGCGGGCCACGCCCGGCGCTGGCCTTGCGCGACGCGGTGGCCAGGGCAAAGGTTGACGGCGACTGGAGCAATGCCAAGGCGATCGCCGACCGGTTCCAGCACTGCGAACAGGGCCTGTTCCCCCGTGGTGAATTCGCGGAATTTTCGAAATTCGCGGTGGGGCTCGAAAGAGGGCGGATGAACGCTGCCGGCTGGGTGCGGATTGGCGACCCTCGTCCGCCGTACCACCTCGTTCCTGCGGAATACCTGGAAGGCGCCAGTCGTTCGGGACGGGCCTATGCGGCATTTCATGCAGAACTCCAGGGATCAGGCCGCTAGGCGGCCACGCCGCCTGGGATCCGTACTCAATCGCGAGCCTTCAAGGCGTCCGAATGGCGAACAGATCGGGCCGGCTCGACCGCCGCCAGCCGGCAATCCTGTTTGAGCGGGATACTGCGAGTTCCCAGTTTCCCGCCGGGCTTGTGGCTTGGTAGACGAACCCGTCGCTCCGCGGATTATCCCAATCTTCGACCGACAATGCGCCGCCATCAAGACCGTGCCACTCACCCTGTTCGGGAAAGTGCGCCGTTGCCGTGATCCTGCCCAGGCGAGCCTGGGCAAGATCGGCAACGAAATTCTCCAGCGCCACATCGCGCTTCGCCCAATCGACCCAGCCAACCGGGTTATCCTGGGCATAGGCATTGTTGTTTCCGCCCTGGCTCCGCCCGAATTCATCGCCGGCGGAGAGCATGATCGTGCCGGTCGAGGCGAACAGTGTGCTCAGCAAGGCCCGTATATCGGCCTGCCGTCGGGCCACGATGGCGGGATCGTTGCTGGGGCCTTCCGCCCCGCAATTCCACGAATGGTTTTCGCCGTGGCCATCGCGGTTGCTTTCGCCGTTCGCCTGATTGTGCCGTTCGGCATAGGCCACGGTATCGGCCAGAGTGAAGCCATCGTGGGCGGCCAGGAAATTGACGCTGCGGCAGTCCGGCCCGAACAGGTCCGAGGATCCGGCGATCCGCGTCGCCAAGGTGCCGATCCCGCTATCGCCGCGCCAGAAGCGGCGCACGTCGTCGCGGTAGCGGTCGTTCCATTCAAGCCAGTTTGGCGGGAAGTTGCCCAACTGATAGCCGCCGGGGCCGATGTCCCATGGTTCGGCAATCATCACCCGGTCGGCCAGGTCCGGATCGGCGGCGAGCTCTGTGAAGATCGGCGCGTCGGCGGCAAAGCCGGGGCCGCGCGCCATGATTGTCGCCAGATCGAACCGGAAGCCGTCGACCCCGCAGTGCCGGACAAAATGGCGCAGGCTGGCGCAGGTCAGGTCACGCACGGCGGGGTTGGCGAAGTCCAGCGTATTGCCGCATCCGGTATCGTTGATCAGGCTGCCATCGGGGGCATGGGCATAGGCGCCATTGTCGAGCCCGCGGAGCGACAGCACCCCGCCGTGGAGATCGCTCTCGCCGGTATGGTTGAACACCAAGTCGAGGATTACGGCGATCCCGGCCTTGTGCAAGGCGGCCACCGTATCGCGCAGTTCGGCGACGCCGCCCGGGCAGAGGCCGGGATCGAGCGCCATCGGCGCAACCGGATTGTAGCCCCACGCGTTGCGCAGGCCGAGGGGCGGCAGGTGGCGTTCATCGATCCAGGCGACGACCGGCATCAGTTCGACCGCGCCGACATGCAGCTTCCTGAGATGCGCAACGATCGCGGGATGGGCCAGCGCGGCAACCGTGCCGCGCAGATGCTCGGGCACCTCGGGGTGGAGCATGGTAAAGCCGCGCACGTTAAGCTCGTAAATCAGCCCGCCCCGCTCGAACCGGGGCTTGCCTCGGCGGACCGTGGGGAGCGGCTCGGGAACGCGGGCACGAGGGACAATCGCGGCGGTATCGATCCCGTATTGGCTGAGGCGCGGATCCTGAACGAAGCGCCGGTCAAGCTCCACGGCATAGGGATCGACCAGCAATTTGGCGGGATCAAACCACAGCCTGCGCTCCGGCGCCCATTCGCCCTCGGCTCGGAAGGCATAGTGCGCGCCGGCAAGGTGGCCGGGCAGTTCGGCGACCCAGTCATCCCCTTCGCGGTGCATCGCGATGCGGCGCTCATGCTCGCCATCGAACAGGCAGAGCCAGAGCGCGCTGGCGTGCGGAGAGCGGACGACGAAGTGCGTCTTGCCGCGGATTATTGCCGCGCCGCAGGCCCGGGTCACGTCACGACATCGGGTTGGGTTCGCCCCGTGTGCCGGGCAATGCCGGCAACCGTTTCTGCCGCGGCGATCAGTTCGGCGAGCATCTCCGGCGTCTCACGGTCCAGATCGCCGCCGACCGGCTCGTAGCGTTCGAGATAGACCCGCAGGGTCGCCCCCTCGGTGCCGGTGCCCGAAAGCCGGAAGACGATCCGCGATCCGCCTTCGAACAGCACCCGAATGCCCTGGTTCACACTGGTCGAGCCGTCGACCGGGTCGGTATAGGCAAAGCTGTCTGCGCCGGCGATGGTCAGCGGGCCAAGGGCTTTGCCCGGCAGGAGGCCGAGCGAGGCCACAAGTTCCGCCATCAGTGCATCGGCTCGCGCCGTTTCAATCGCCTCGTAATCGTGCCGGACATAATAGTTGCGACCGAACCGCGCCCAATGCTCGCGCGCGAGCGCATCGACGCCGATCCCGCGCACGGACAGGATGTTGAGCCAGAGCAGCACTGCCCACAGGCCGTCCTTCTCGCGCACATGGTCCGAACCGGTCCCCGCGCTCTCCTCGCCGCAGAGCGTGGCAAGCCCCGCGTCGAGCAGGCTGCCGAAGAACTTCCACCCGGTCGGCGTCTCGAAGCAGGGGATGCCAAAAGCCCGGGCCACCCGGTCTGCAGCCGCGCTGGTCGGCATCGACCGGGCAATGCCCTTGAGGCCTTTGGCGTAACCGGGCGCCAGGTGGGCGTTGGCCGCGAGCATGGCCAGCGAATCCGACGGGGTAATGAAACGGTGCTTGCCAATGATCAGGTTGCGATCGCCATCGCCGTCCGAAGCCGCGCCAAAGTCCGGCGCATCCGGCCCCATCATCAGATCGTAAAGCTCCCTGGCGTGAACCAGATTGGGATCGGGGTGGTGCCCGCCGAAATCCTCAAGCGGCTCGCCGTTGCGCACCGTGCCGGCAGGGAAGCCCAGCCGCCGTTCCAGCACTTCACGGGCATAGGGCCCGGTCACGGCGCCCATCGCATCGAAGGCCATCGTAAATCCGCCCGCCACCGCGCGGCGGATCGCCGCAAAGTCGAACAGCCGTTCCATCAGATCGGCATAGTCGGCGACCGGATCGATCACCTCGACCAACATCCCGCCGACCTGGTGGCTGCCAGGCCGGTCAAGGTCGATATCTGCGGCGTCGACTGCCAGCCAGCGGGCGATGGTCCGGGTCCTGGCATAGACAGCTTCGGTCACTGCTTCGGGGGCCGGGCCGCCGTTGGCTCCGTTGTATTTTATCCCGAAGTCCTCGTCCGGTCCGCCGGGGTTGTGACTGGCCGAAAGGATCAGGCCGCCGCTCGCACCGTGCAGCCTGATCACATGGCTGGCGGCCGGCGTGGAAAGGATCCCGCCCTGGCCGACCAGCACCCGGCCATAGCCATTGGCGGCGGCCATGCGGATCGCCTGCTGGATCACCGTGCGGTTGTGGAACCGCCCGTCACCCCCGATCACCAGCGTCGATCCGTCAGGGCGATCGGCCGTATCGAACACCGACTGGATGAAATTCTCGGCATAGTTCGGCTGCTGGAACACCCGGACCTTCTTGCGCAGACCCGAGGTGCCTGGTTTCTGTCCCGCGTAAGGCACGGTTGGATAGGTGTGGACCGTCATTGCTTGCCCGTCAGTTCGCGATAGAGTTCGGCATAGGCTCTGCCGCTGTTTGTCCAGGAGAAATCGGCCTTCATCCCGTTTCGCTGGATGGCCCGCCACGCGGCAGGCTGATGGTAGAGCCCCACTGTCCGGCTGACCGCAGCGGACAGGGTGGGATAGTCGACCCCTGAGAATTGCACCCCGGTCGCGGCGCCCGCCTCGCGGGCGGCCAGGTTGGCATCAATCACCGTGTCGGCCAGCCCGCCGGTCCGCGCGACGACCGGCACGCAGCCATAGGCGAGGCCATAGAGCTGGGTCAGCCCGCAGGGCTCGAACCGGCTGGGCACCAGAATCGCATCGCCGCCGCCCTGCATCCGATGCGAGAGAGCCTCGTCATAGCCGATCCTGACCCCGATCCGTCCCGGATGCCGCGCGGCGGCGGCGCGGAAATCGGATTCCATCGCGCTGTCGCCAGAGCCGAGCAGCGCCAGCCGCCCGCCGATCCCAACCAGATGATCGAGCACCTCGAGCAGCACGTCCATTCCCTTCTGCCAGGTCAGCCGGCTGATCACGACGAACAGCGGACCGCCTCCGGGCTCAAGCCCGAACTCCGCCTCCAGCGCGCGCTTGTTGACCGCCCGCCGGGTGAGGGTGCGAGCCGTGTAGGTGACCGGCAGGTGCCGGTCGACGGCCGGATTCCATTCCGCCGGATCGATCCCGTTGACGATCCCGCGCACCCGATCGCCCCGGCTGACCACCAGCCCTTCCAGCCCCATTCCGAATTGGGCGGAGCGGATCTCCTGCGCATAGGTCGGGCTGACCGTGGTGATGACGCTGGCCGCTTCCATTCCGGCTTTGAGCATTCCCACCCCGCCGTGGTATTCCACCCCGTCGAATTTCCACGCCGAACGCGGCAGGCCCAGTTCTCTGAACACCTCGCGGCCGTAGTAGCCCTGAAAGGCCATGTTGTGGATCGTCATCACCCCGGGCGGCACCCTGCTGCCTTTGACCGGGGCGAACCGCAGATAGGCCAGCGCCATTGCCGCCTGCCAGTCATGCGCGTGGACCAGATCGAACCCGCGGCTCTTGACCAGCCCGCCCGCAAGGTCTGCCGCTGCCCGGCCCAAGGCGGAAAAGCGCAGCCAATTGTCGGGCCAGTCGTGGCCGGCGGCAGCGCCATAAAGGCCGCCCTCGCGGGCGAACAGGGCCGGCGCATCCAGCACGATCAGCGGCTGCGCCCCCAGCTTGCCGGCCACCAGCCGGGCATGCTGGCCCAGCAGATCGTCATAGCCGTGCAGCACCCGGCCCCGCTTCACCGCCATCATCACGGCCGGATAGCCGGGCAGCAGCGTGGTCATTTCCACGCCGTGCGGCGCCAGTGCGCCGGGCAGGGCGCCCGCCACATCGGCCAGCCCTCCGGTCTTCACCAGCGGCACCGCTTCGGAGGCGACGGAGAGGACGTGCAGGGCCATCAGCCGGTCAGACGGTCGATCATCGGCTGGGTGATCAGGCACACGCCCTTGTCGGTGCGGCGGAAGCGCCGGGCATCCAGTTCAGGATCTTCGCCCACCACCAGGCCCGCCGGGATCTTCACCCCGCGATCGAGCACCACCTTCTTCAACCGGGCGCCCCGGCCAATGTCACACCACGGCAGGATCACCGAATCCTCGACCACTGACCAACTGCGCGTGAGGACGCTGGTGAACAACAGGCTGCGGTTCACGTGGCTGCCCGAGATGATGCAGTTGCCCGACACCAGGCTGGACACCGCCTCACCCCGCCGCCCGGGTTCGTCGTGGACGAACTTGGCCGGCGGCAGCATTTCGGCATGGCTCCAGATCGGCCAGTCGCGATCATAGAGATCGAGCTGCGGGATGATCTGGGTGAGATCGACGTTGGCCTCCCAATAGGCATCCACCGTCCCGACATCGCGCCAGTAGACGCCGGTTTCATCCTTGCCGCGCACACAGCTTTCGGAAAAACGGTGAGCGATGGCTTTGCCGTGCTTGACCAGATAGGGGATGATATCCTTGCCGAAATCGCGGGAGCTGGCCGGATCGGCGGCGTCGCGCCGCAGCTGTTCGAACAGGAAGCCGGTGGAGAAGACATAGATCCCCATCGAGGCCAGCGAGATGTCGGGCCTGCCCGGCATCGCCGGCGGATCGGCGGGCTTCTCGACGAATTCGACGATGCGATCGTTTGCGTCCACCGCCATCACCCCGAAACCGCTGGCCTCGGCGCGCGGCACCTCCATGCAGCCCACCGTCACGTCGGCGCCCTGGTTGACGTGCTGCTGCAGCATCAACTCATAGTCCATCTTGTAGATGTGATCGCCCGCCAGGATGACGAGATATTCCGGCCCGTGCCCCTCGATGATGTCGATATTCTGGTAAACGGCGTCGGCGGTGCCTTCATACCACTGGGTCTCTGACACACGCTGCGAGGCGGGCAGGATATCGAAGCTTTCGTTGCGTTCCGGGCGCAGGAAGTTCCAGCCCATCTGCAGGTGGCGGATGAGCGAATGCGCCTTGTACTGGGTGGCCACCCCGATGCGGCGGATGCCGCTGTTCAGCGCGTTCGAAAGGGCGAAATCGATGATGCGCGTCTTGCCGCCAAAATAGACCGCCGGCTTGGCGCGCCGGTCGGTCAACTCCATCAACCGGCTCCCGCGCCCACCCGCCAGAACATAGGCCATGGCGTCACGCGCCAGCGGTGCCTGCCTCTTCAGTGCCATATGCGCCCTCCGCTCTGCCGCCTCACGCGGTCCTTCACCCTTCAAATGCGAACATGATCGTGGACAATGGCGGCAGGATGACGTGGGCCGCCCCGCCTGCCGCCGTGATCGCGCCCAGATTGCCCCACCCGCTGCCACCGTAGACCGCCGCATCGCTGTTCAGCAGTTCGCGCCAGACTCCATCGTGTGGCAGCGGCAGGCGGTAATGATCGTGGCCCGCCGGAGTCATGTTGCACACCACGGCGACCGGCCGGTGTCCCGGCGCCTTGCGCAGCCAGGCGAATACCGAGGCTTCGCGATCGTCCACCACCAGCCATTCGAAGCCGTCGGTCTCGCAATCGCGGGCGTGCAGAGCCGGCGTGTCGCGATAGGCACGGTTCAGGTCGCGCACCAGTTGCCGCACCCCGGCGTGAGCAGGCGCATCGAGCAGTTCCCAGTCGAGTGCGCGCGCCTCGCTCCATTCGCGGCGCTGGGCGAACTCCTGCCCCATGAACAGCAGCTTCTTGCCGGGATAGCCCCACATCAGCCCGTAATAGGCGCGCAGGTTCGCGAACTTCTGCCAGTCGTCACCGGCCATCTTGGTCAGCAGGGAGCCCTTGCCGTGCACCACCTCGTCATGGCTCAGCGGCAGCACGAAATTCTCGGCAAAGGCATAGACGAGGCCGAACGTGATCTCCTCGTGGTGATACTTCCGGTGCACGGGATCACGCGCCATGTATTGCAGCGTGTCGTGCATGAAGCCCATGTTCCACTTGAAGCCGAAGCCGAGCCCGCCTTCATGGGCGGGGCGCGACACGCCGGGCCAGGAGGTCGATTCCTCGGCAATCGTCACGATGCCGGGGTGGCTGCCATACAGGGCCCTGTTCATGGCGCGGAGGAATTCCACCGCCTCCCAATTTTCCCGGCCACCCTGTTCGTTGGGGATCCACTCTCCCGCCTTGCGGCTGTAATCGCGGTAGAGCATCGAGGCGACGGCATCGACGCGCAGCCCGTCGACATGGTATTTCTCGGCCCAGAACAGGGCGTTATTGACGAGGAACGCCATCACTTCGCGCCGCCCGAAATTGTAGATCGCGGTGTTCCAATCCGGGTGGAAACCAAGCTGCGGATTTTCATGTTCGTAAAGCGCGGTGCCGTCGAAGTGCGCCAGGCCATGATCATCGACCGGGAAATGCGCCGGCACCCAATCGATCAGCACCGAGAGGCCGGCACGGTGGGCGCCGTCGATGAAACGGGCAAAGCCGGCAACATCGCCGAACCGGGCGGACGGGGCGTAGAGCCCGGTGGTCTGATAGCCCCAGCTCGGATCGTACGGGTGTTCGCTGACCGGCAGGAACTCAATGTGGGTAAAGCCCATGTCGACCACGTAGGGGATCAGCGTTTCGGCCATCCTGTCCCAGGTCTGGAACCAGCCGTGCTCATCGCGCTGCCACGATCCGGGGTGAACCTCGTAGATCGCCATCGGCTCGCGCCGCGCATCGGCCGCGGCCCAGTGGGCACGGTGCTCTGCATCGCCCCAATCGGGTTTGGCCGGCCTGGCCGTGAGCGAAGCGGTCGCCGGGCGCAGTTCGGCGGCGAAGGCGAAGGGGTCGGCCTTGAGCGGAAGGATCGCGCCATCCGGGCCGACGATGCGGAACTTGTAGGCGCGGCCTTCGGCGATCTCGGGAACGAAAATCTCCCACACACCGACATCGAGCCGCCTGCGCATCGGGTGACGGCGGTGGTCCCAGTCGTTGAAATCGCCAACCACGCTGACGAAGCGCGCATTGGGGGCCCATACCGCGAAGTGAACGCCGCTCGCCCCCTCGTGCGCGATCAGGTGCGCGCCGAGCTTGTCGAACAGCCGCAGGTGCGTGCCTTCGGCGATCAGGAAATCGTCGGTCGGACCCAGTACCGGACCAAAGCTGTAGGGGTCGGTCAACCACCATTCGTCGCCATCCGCCGTGCAGCGGTACTTGACCGGTTGCGGGGCGCCCTTGACCTTGCCTTCGAACAGCCCGCGATCGTCAACCCGCTTGAGCTTGCCAAGGCGCTTGCCCTTCAGATCGTGAGCCTCGGCCGTTTCGGCCCCTGGCAGGATGGCGCGGGCAAAGCTGCCGTCCGGTCCGGCGTGAACGCCGAGCAGCGAGAAGGGATCGGCGTGGGTCCCTTCCAGCAATGCGGCGATGGCCTCTCCCGGCGGCTTCATGAAGCTCAGACTTTCCAGATATCCTTCGCATATTCGGCGATGGTGCGGTCGGATGAGAACCAGCCGACATTGGCTATGTTGTGAATGGCTGCCTTGCGCCATCCCTGCTGGTCGTTCCAGCGCCGATCGACCTCGCGCTGGGCAGTAGCATAGCTTTCGAAATCGGCAGCGAGCATGAACCAGTCGCTGGTGTAGAGCCCGTCCATCAGCCCGGTGTAGAGGTGCGGATCGTCGGGTGAGAACACGCCGGAGGAAATCGCCTCGATCGCCTGGTGCAGTTCGCGGTTGCCCTCGATCAGCGCGCGCGGGTTGTAGCCGTTCGCACGCTGCTCGGCGACCTCGTCGGCGGTCAGCCCGAAGATCACGATGTTCTCGTCACCGACCCGGTCCTTGATCTCGATATTGGCCCCGTCGAGGGTGCCGATCGTCAGCGCACCGTTGAGCGCGAACTTCATGTTGCCGGTGCCCGAGGCCTCCATCCCGGCTGTCGAGATCTGCTCGGACAGGTCGGCGGCCGGGATGATCCGTTCGGCCAGGGACACGTTGTAGTTTGGCACGAACACCACCTTGAGCAGCCCGCCGACCGAAGGATCGGCATTGACCCGCCGGGCAATGTCGTTGGCCAGTTTGATGATCAGCTTGGCGTTGTGATAGCTCGACGCCGCTTTCCCGCCGAAAATCTTGACCCGCGGCACCCAATCGCGCTCGGGATGGCTGCGGATCTGGTCGTAGAGCGCAACCGTTTCGACCAGATTGAGCAGCTGCCGCTTGTATTCGTGGATCCGCTTGATCTGGACATCGAACAGCGCATCGGGGTTGAGCCGGATGCCGGTGAGGTTCTTCAGGTGGTTGGCCAGCGCGACCTTGTTGCTGCGTTTGACTTCGGCCATCCGCTCACCCAGCTGGGCATCGTCGGCAAGGGCGTTGAGCGCGCTGAGCTGCTCGGCGTCATCCATGAAGGCATCGCCGATTGCACCGCGAATGGTCGCGGTCAGCGCGGGATTGCATTGCTGCAACCAGCGGCGCGGCGTGACGCCGTTGGTCTTGTTGTTGATCTTGCCGGGATAGAGCTTGTGCAGGGCCGAAAACACGGTGGTCTTCATCAGCTCGGTGTGCAGCGCCGCGACGCCGTTGACGCTGTGCGCACCGGTGAAGGCCAGGTTCGCCATCCGCACCCGCCGGCCGCCACCCTCGTCGATCAGGGAGATCGCCGCCACCTCGCCATCGTCCATGCCCAGCTTGCGGGCTTCGCGCAGGACGCGCGAGTTGATCGCGTAGATGATCTGCATGTGGCGCGGCAGCAGCCGTTCGAACAGCGGCAGCGGCCAGCTTTCGAGCGCCTCCGGCAGCAGGGTATGGTTGGTATAGCCCACCGTGCGCCGGGTGATGTCCAGCGCCTCGTCGAATTCCAGTGCATGGACATCGACCAGCAGCCGCATGATTTCGGCGACCGCGACGGCGGGATGGGTATCGTTGAGCTGGATCGCGGCCTTGTCGGGCAGGGTCCGGATATCGCCTTCATACTGCACGTGGCGGCGCACGATGTCCTGGATCGAGGCCGAGGTGAAAAAGTATTCCTGGCGCAGGCGCAGTTCCTGTCCGGCCGGACTGGAGTCTGCCGGATAGAGCACGCGGACCAGACTGGTCGCCCGCGCTTCGTCTGCCAGGGCGCCGATATGGTCGCCGGCATTGAAGGCATCGAGCTTGATCGGATCGATCGCGTTGGCGGTCCACAGGCGGAGCGTGTTGACCCGCTTGCCGCGCCAGCCAACCACCGGGGTATCAACCGCGGAAGCCTCGACCGCTTCGGCGGGATGCCATTCGACAGCTTCGTCCTTGGCAATGACTTCGCCGCCATAGCCGATCCGGTAGCAGCTCTCGCGCCGGTCGAACTCCCAGGGGTTGCCGTGGCTCAGCCAGGTTTCGGGCAGTTCCACCTGCCAGCCATCGTCGATCCGCTGCCGGAACATCCCGTTCACATAGCGGATGCCATAGCCGTATGCCGGGATATCCAGGCTGGCGAGGCTTTCCATGAAACAGGCGGCCAGACGGCCCAGGCCGCCATTGCCCAGGGCCGCATCCGGCTCAAGTTCCTCGAGCGCCGAAAGCTCGAGCCCGTAGCCGCGCAGCGCCTGTTCCATTTCGCGCGCCAGCCCCAGGTTCGAAATCGCGTCGCGCAGCAACCGCCCGATCAAGAATTCCAGGCTCAGGTAATAGACCCGCTTGCCGCCGGCATCATAGCTTCGGCGGGTGGAGGCGATCCACAGGTCGATCACCTCATCCCGCAGGGCGAGGACGGCAGCGGTGAACCAGTCATGCTGCTTGGCGGCGCGTTCATCCTTGCCCACCCGGTGACGCAGGATGTCGAGAATCCGGGCTTCGAGCATTTCGACTTTGGGGTGGGATCTGGGCGGCACGAAACATGTCTCCTTGGCAGCGCAAGCGCCGGGTGCCCGATCAAGCCTGATCCTGCCCGCCGCCCATCACCATGCGGGCATCCTTCCCCAGAACCTGACTATGCCGCCTCTCGTCCGGCGGGCAACCACCGATTTGCTTGCGGTTTCGTATTCATGGCCATTCTCTGGGTGTTTGACGTTGCCAAGGCGGCATTGCACCCCGAAGCATGGCAAGCCATGACCAGGGCGCCCGACACCCAACTGCAAGAATTGGCCGCGGCGGCGGGTCTCGTCCGCCAGTGGCGCGATGTCGCGGGACGGGACCGGACGGTGGCCGACGATGCGCTGGCGGCGATCCTGGCGGCGCTGGGTTTTGAAACCGGCAGTTCCCGGCAGATCAACGCGGGACTGGAGCGGATTGCGCAGCGCAACCGCGCCTTGCCGCCGCTGCTGGTAACCGAAGTCGGCCAACCCACCGCCGTCCCGAGCACGGCGGCCAGGGCCGAACTGACCGACGAAGGCGGGGCTACCAGCCTTGTGCCTATCCATGACGGCCTGCTCGCGGCCGTGGATGTCCCCGGCTACTATGATCTGGCTCTCGCCGAGGGCGCCTGCCGGCTGGCGGTGGCGCCGGCCCGGTGTCCATTGCCCGGCGGCGGCGGCGCGCGGCTGTGGGGAACCTCGCTGCAGATCCCGTCGCTGCGCGGCGCAGGCGCGTTCGGCGGGTTGGGCGAGCTGGCCGAGGCGGTTTGCTCACTCGCCGCGCTGGGCTGCCAGGCCGTGGCGATCAATCCGGTCCATGCGCTGTTTCCGGGCACAGGCGAGGACTACAGCCCCTACTCGCCGTCGAGCCGGACCTTCCTCAATGCGGCGCTCGCCGATCCCGCGCTGCTGGGCCTGCCGCCGCTTCCGCCCGCTGCGGATACTGCCATGATCGACTGGCCGGCCGCGCTGCCGGCGCGGCTGGCGGCGTTGAGAGCAAGTTTCGCGCAACTGGGCGACGATCAGTTGGCCCGCTTCGCGGCGGCCGACGGCAATGCGGAGCCGGGCCTCCACCGTCACGCGATCCACGATGCGCTTTATTGCCATTTCCGCGAAAAGGGCGCGCAGGACTGGCGCAGCTGGCCCGAGCGGTTCCGCGATCCCGACGATCCGGTCGTCCGCCGCTTCGCCGAACAAAATGCCGATGAAATCGCCTTTCACCGCTTTGCGCAGCGGTTGACCCGCGAAGGCCTGGCGGTGGTGCAGAACCGCGCCCGGCAAGAGGGCATGGCCATCGGCCTGATCGCCGATCTCGCGGTCGGGGTTCATCCGGGCGGAAGCGATTGCTGGGCAAGCCCCGCTGCGATGCTGTCAGGTCTCACCATCGGAGCGCCGCCCGATCCGCTGGGGCCGCTCGGACAGAACTGGTCGATCACCGGCTATTCGCCCGACGGTCTGCAGGCGGCCGGCTATGAGCCCTGGATCACCATGCTGCGCGCGGCCCTGCGTTCGGCCGGTGGGCTGCGGATCGATCATGCCTTCGGCCTGGCGCGCCTCTGGGTGATCCCGGAAGGCGGCTTATGCGCCGACGGTGCCTATTTGCGCTTTCCGTTTCAGGACCTTGTGCGGCTGGTGACGCTGGAGGCGCATCGCGCCAACGCCCTGATCATCGCCGAGGACCTCGGGACCGCCCCACCCGGTTTTACACCGGCCGTGACCGGGCGGAACATGCTTGGCATGCGGGTCCTGTGGTTCGAGCGTGCTGCCGACCATGGCTTCATCGGCGCGCAGGATTACCCGGCCAACTGCGTCGCGATGACCGGAACCCATGACACGCCTACCGTTGCCGGCTGGTGGCGCGGGCGCGATCTGGACTGGGCGGACCGGCTCGGTCGCTTGCCCGCCGGCGTCGACCGCCAACAGGCCGAGCAGATCCGCGACTGGGATCGCGGCCTGCTGTGGTCGACCATTGGGGAGGGTAGGCGGCCTGATCCGGAAAGTCCCGGAGCTGTCGTGCAGGCAGCCATGAAGCACATCGGCAGATCTCCCGCCGTGCTGGCGATCGCGCCGATCGAGGATCTTCTCGCGGACACCGAACAGCCGAACTTGCCCGGTACGGTGAGCGAACATCCCAATTGGCGCCGCAGGCAGCCGGCACCGCTTGGCGAGCTGCTGCGCGAACCCCAGACCCTGCTACGGGTTGGGGCAATCGCTGATCGGACCTGACCCCGCCTTTCCGGGCATGGGTTTCCCGGCCCTGTCAGACCGATCGGGTCACCGGGCGCATCGCTCAGCGTGGCAGACGCCTACCGGATCCAGGCCGTTCGATCGACCGCCGCCTGGCCCGTGGCGAGCGCCGCGTCGGTCTGACTGGCGTTGCCTTGCGCTCACCGCGTTTTTGATTAGACGGTCCATGACTGCGAACAGGCCCGCCTTCCCCTGACGTCGAGGCCTATTCCATTTCTTCGAACACTGAGGAGCCGATCGGGCTATGACGGAAATGCGCCAGCGCGGTTTTTGCACACTTTGCCGGTCCCGCTGCGGTGCGATTTTCGTGACCGAGGGCGGACGGCTGAAGCAAGTGCTGCCGGATCCGGACCATCCGACCGGAGGTGCCCTCTGCGCCAAGGGCCGGGCCGCGCCCGAGATCCTGGCCGACACGGGGCGGTTGACCCGGCCCCTGCGGCGTACCCGTCCGAAGACCGACGCCGACCCGGGCTGGGAGCCCGTCTCGTGGGACGAGGCGCTGGCGGACATCGCCGCTCGGCTGGCGGCGGTCCGCGCCGAGCACGGGCCCGACGCGATGCTGTTCACCAGCACCAGCCCCAGTGGCACCGGGATCGGCGATTCCTTCGAGTGGATCGAGGCCTTCATCAGGGCCTATGGTTCGGCCAATTTCGTTGCGGCCATGGAGATCTGCAACTTCCAGAAGGACTTCGGCACGACCCTGACCACCGGCGGTTCGCAAGGCACCCCGGACTACCTCAATGCCGATGCGATCGTGCTGTGGGGCCATAATCCCGCGCGGACATGGCTCGCCGCATCGTCGCAGATTTCCTCCCGCGCCGCCGGCGTGCCGCTGGTGGTCATCGATCCGCAGAACGGGGGCAGCGGCAGCAATGCGGACCTCTGGCTGGGGTTGCGGCCCGGCAGCGACGGCGCCCTTGCGCTCGGCGGTATCCACGATTTGCTGGCGAGGGAAAGCTGGGACCGCGCCTTCGTCCGCGACTGGACCGACGCCGCCCTGCTGGTGAACCGCGCTACCGGCCGCAAGCTGACCCCGCGCGAAATCGGCGTGGACGCCGACGGATTCGTCGCCATGGCCGCGGATGGCCCGGTCGTCATCGACACGGCATTGCCGCCCGCGCAAGACCGCGATGTGGCGCTTTTCTTCAGCGGCAATGTTGCCGGGGTGGAGTGCGACAGCGCGCTGGAACTGTTGCGGCAGAGCGCCGAGCCGTGGGACCTTGCCGCCACGGCCGAGGCGACCGGCCTTTCCGTCGCGGCTCTCGCCCGCTTCTTCGAACTGCTCTCCGGCCCGGCCCGCATGGCCGTGGCGCACTGGTCGGGACTTTCGCAGAGCGCCGCATCGAGCCAGACCGTGCGGGCGATCTCCTGCCTGTTCGCCCTGCGCGGCGACGTTGATCGCAACGGCAGCAACCGCTGGTTCCCGGGCGCACCGGTCCGCCCCTTCGCCGCCGCCCCCATTGCCAAGCCGCTGGGGTCGGGGCGCATTCCGCTGGGGCCGCCGCGCTTCGGTTACGTGGTGACGCGCGACGCAATCGAAGCGATTGAAACGGGCATCCCGTATCTCCCGCGCGGGCTGTTCAGCTTCGGCACCAATCCCGCCGCGTCCTATCCCGACTGGGCGCGGACAGCGGCGGCGCTGGCCAGTCTCGACTTCCGCGTCCACTGCGACGTCCGGATGACGCCGATGGCGGACAGTGCCGACTATCTGCTGCCGGTGACCCTGCCGTGGGAACATGCCTCGCTCCGGCCCGGGTTCGAGCTTGATGCGGTGAGCGCGGTCCACGTTCAGTACCGCCCCGCGGTCGTGGCTCCGACCGGTGAGCAGTGGCCCGACTATGCCATTCTGCGCGACATCGCCCAGCGCCTGGGGTTCGAAGACCCGCTGTGGCACGGGACGATCGAGGATGCCTGGGACCTGCGGCTCGCGCCGAGCGGACTTGACCTGGCGGCCTTGCGGCAGGAGCCGGGCGGGATCACCCTGCCGGTCACTTCGGCAGATCGGTCCTATGCGGCACCTGTGGCGGACGGGCGCGTCAAGGGCTTCAACACGCCTTCGCGCCGGGTCGAATTCCATTCCGGGCTCCTGGCCGAGGCGGGCGAGCCGGCCCTGCCGGTCTGGACGCGCCCGGCGGCCGATCCGGCCTACCCGCTGGTGCTGACGACGGCCAAGCGGGGGGTCTACACCCAGTCGTCGCTGCGCTACGTGCCCTCTCTGGCCCGGCGCGCGCCGGCTCCCGAGGTGGCGATGGCTCCGGCGACCGCCGCTGCGGCCGGCCTGCTGGCGGGGGACTGGGCGCGGATCGTGCTCGCCACTGGCGCGGTCAGCATGAAGGTGCGGCTTGACGACAGCCTCGCCGACGGGGTGCTGGTCGGTGAGCATGGCTGGTGGCAGGAGGCCGACGCCGGGGACCCGCTGGCCAGCGGCACCAACCTCAATGTGGTCTTGCGGAACGGCGACGATGACCCGGTGAGCGGCGCTCCCGAACTGCGCCGCATGCCGTGCCGGATCGAGCAGGACGAGGAGCGGTCGCGGGGCAACTGGAACGGCAAGCGGGCCTTCCGCGTGGCCGAACGCCACGATCACGCCGGCGATATCGTCGAACTGGCCATGACGCCCGAGAGCGGCGACTGGGTGCCGGCGTTCATCCCCGGGCAGCATGTTGCCTTCTCCACGCCGGACCTTGAACTCGAACGGCACTATTCGCTGGTGTCACCGGGCGGGCAGGCGGCGGGGGCATTGGCCGTGGCGATCCGGCGCTCGGGTGCGGGCGGCATGTCGGACCATGTCTTTGCCCATGTCCGTCCGGGCGACCGTGTCGACCTGGCGGTGCCCGCCGGGCGCTTCCGCCTGCCGCTGCGGTCCACCCGCCCCGTGCTGCTGGTGGCGGGCGGAATCGGGATCACCCCGTTCCTGGGCTACCTGCGCGAGCTGGTGCGGAGCGGAGTGCCGACCGGCGCGCCGGTGACGCTCGTCTATGCCACCCGGGACAAGGCGTTCGACGCGGAACTGCGCGACCTCGCCATTCCCGGCTTCACCTACCGGCAGGTGGATTCCGGCCGCAACCTGGCGCCCGTGCTCGCGGAAGCGGGGCCGGGCACCCGTGCCTTCCTGTGCGGGTCCGACCCCTTCATGCAGGCCGCGCGCGCGATCCTGCTCGATCGCGGCGTCGATGCCCAGTCGATCCTGCAGGAACACTTTTCGGCGCCTTCGGTGGACACGAGTGGCCTGCGGGAGGCGACGATCACCCTGTCCGCTTCCGGCGAGACCTTCGTCTGGAAGCCCGAGCAGGCCTCGCTTCTGGCCGCGGCCGAAGCGGCGGGGCTGCGCCTGCCGGCCGGATGCCGGGCCGGTGAGTGCGAAAGCTGCGCGCTGCGCCTGGTCGCCGGCGTGGTCAGCCACTCCCGCGAGGTTGACGACGAGCGGTGTCTGACGTGCTGCGCGGTCCCGGTCGGAGACGTGGTGCTCGATGCCTGATCCACTTTGCTTCCCGGTTTACGAGTTGGGTTTCACCCTTGGCCGGGGCATCTGGTATCCGATGTGTTTTTGAAATTTTGTTTCATCAATATGTTCGGTTGCCGGATGCCTCGGCTCTTTTTTGTGCTCGTCTCCTGAAGAGATCCGGACGGCCGAAATGCTGAGGCTTGCCACTCGAGCGCGGCGAATGCGGGAATTCGTCCACGCCGCCTACGCCATGAAAAAATAGTGCTTCGGGCAGCCCGGCCAGATGATCGACCCGTGCCGATGATGATCACGCGGTTGCCCACATGAACGCCCGGCGCGTTCGCGCTCTGGGTTCAGGCGGACCGCCGGGCGAACCAGCCGAAATAGGCGATTACGCCGTAGCAGACCGCTGGCAGAAACAGGCCGACCGACAGGCTCCCGGTGGCATCGGCGATCAAGCCGGTGAGCAGCGGCACCAGCGCCCCGCCGAAGATCGCGACGTTGATGATCCCCGAACCATCCGCCGCGCGCGGGCCCAGCTTCTCGCAGGCGAGGCTGAAGATGGTCGGGAACATGATCGCGTTCATCAGGCCGATCGCCAGGAGGCTGTAGCCCGAGACCGGCCCGGTGGTGGCAGTGGAAACGGCGATCAGCGCGATCGCGCCCAGCGCCACGCCGGCCAGCACCTTGCCCGGGCTCACCACCCGCAGGACAGCCGAGCCGATGAACCGGCCGACCATTGCCCCGCCCCAATAGAGCGGGATCATCTTGCCGGCCGCCTGTTCCTCCAGCCCCATGACCGACGCCTGCCTGAGGTAGCTCACGATCAACGAACCGATCGAAACTTCCGCGCCGACGTAGAGGAAGATGCAAAGCGCGCCGAGCCCGAAGCGCGGGCGCCTCAGCAGGTCGAGCCCGGCGAGCCCGGAGCTTTCCTGGTGCCTTTCACCCTTCAGGGCATTGCGGAACAGCCAGACCACACCCGCAACCACGGCGAGCGCAGCCGCCAGTGCGATATAGCCGTGGACGATCGCCTGGCTCTCCGAGGTGCGGTACGCATCGAGCGCGTCGCCCGAGAGCTCGCTCGCGTTTACCTTGGCGAGGCTGCCGAGGATCAGCAGCGAGCCGACATAGGGAAAGATCGTGGTGCCCAGCGAGTTGAACGCCTGGGCGAAGGTCAGCCGGCTGTGCGCCGTCTCGGGCTTGCCTAGCATCGAGATCAGCGGGTTGGCGACGACCTGCACGATAACCACGCCGCTCGCCAGCACGAACAGGGCCAGCAGGAACACGGCGTAGGTTGCTGTCTGGGAGGCAGGGATGAACAGCAGGCATCCGGCCAGCATGGTCAGCAAACCGGCGACGACCCCGCGCATGTAGCCCAGCTTCTTGACCAGCCGCGCTCCCGGGATGCCGATCACGGCATAGGCGGTGAAGAAGCAGAACTGCACCAGCATGGCCTGTGTGTAGTTCAGCGTGAACAGCTCCTTCAGCTTGGGGATGATCACATCGTTCAACGAGGTGATGCCGCCGAAGATGAAGAACAGCGACATGACGAAAACCCGCAGCTGTGGGGCGTCGATGGTCTCGCTCGCGTGTTCGTCGCCCCCGCCGGCCGCCTGTACCGCCATGTCTTTCCGCTCCGTTGTCGTTGCCGCCGTGCCGGTTCAGTTTGCGCGATTGCCCGCGGTGCTGCGGCGGATGATGAGTTCCACCCCGTGCTCGATACAGCGGGGCACGTCCTGCGTCCGATCGAGCAGGAGCTGGGTTGCCGAATAGGCCTGATCCGCAATGGATTGCCGCACAGTGGTGAGGGGCGGCCAGATCAATCGGGAGATGTCATTGTCGTCGAACCCGGAAACAGCCACTTCGTCAGGCATCCTGATTCCCCGGTCGGCAAGCACGCTGATGACCCCGGCGGCCATTTCATCATTGGCGGCGCAGATCGCCGTCGGCCAGACCGCGCGGTCGTGGGCCAGCATATTGCGAGTGGACCGTGTGCCGGACTCGAAGGAGAAGTCGCCCTGTTCGAACAGGACATCGGTCCAGGGCACTCGGTGGTGCAACAACCGTTCCTTGAAGGCGGCGAGGCGGATCTGCGACGAGGAGTGGTCCGCGATCCCTGAAATGTAGCCGAACCTGCGATGACCCAGAGCGACAAGGTGATCCACCAGGGCGGCAATGCCATCCTGGTCGCGCGATACGACCGCGTCGCCGCGGCCGATATCCCGGCTCGGAGACAGGCGGACCGTCTTCACCTGGCGACGGTCGAGCATATCGAGCAGGGCCGGGTCGTCCGACAGGGGCGGCATCAGGATCAGCCCGGCACCGCCGAAGTTGTCGAGCAGGTTTGAAATGCTGGAGACGGCCTGCCCATCGTAGGGAGAAAATTCCTCGAAGGTCAGGATAGTACCGGCCTCGCGGCACGCCATGGATGCGCCGCGTATCACCTCCGCGACATAGCGGGGCCACGGGTTGACCTTGACGATTGCGATCAGCAGCGACCGGTCGCTCCGCAGGGCCCGCGCCGCAAGGTTGGGGCGGAAATTCAGATCCGCAATCGCACGCTGCACCTTGATCGCAGTGCGCTCGGATACCCCGGGCTCGCGGTTGATCACCCGAGAAACCGTTCTGGCGGTAACCCCTGCGAGTGCGCCGACGTCGTGGAGAGTAGGTCGATCCGACATGGCCCGTGTCTGTGTCATCACCGTACCTCTGTCAACGCGGGCCGCACCCCTGATTTGAGGGCATCCATCCGCAGATATCAACGTTGACATATTCTCGTTGTCAACGTTGACATCGCATGATAGCTCTGCGCCCGGCCGGCAATGGGCGCTACTGGACAGCGGCCGGTCTCAATTCAGGGAGGATTGTATGACCAACCATAAGGCACTGGTTTCCATCGGAGCCGTTGCGGCGAGCCTGCTCTTTGCGGTTCCCGCTCTGGCCCAGGACGCTTCTTCAGCCGCCGTTCCGGACGGCGAGATTGTTGTCACTGCAACGCGCAACGAAACCGTGGCTTCGAAGACGCCCGTCGCGCTGACCGCCGTTTCCGGCAGTGCACTGCTTGCTGCGGGCATCACCAATCCCACCACCCTGGGCGAGCAGGTTCCCAACCTGTCGATCGATCGCAGCAACGGGCTTCAGATCACGATCCGCGGAGTCAGCAGCTCCGACGGCACCGAGAAGGGCGATCCATCGGCCGCCTTCATGGTCGACGGCATCTACATCGCGCGTCCCCAGGCGCAGGAAGTCAGCTTCTTCGACCTGCAGCGCGTGGAAGTCCTGCGCGGGCCGCAGGGCACGCTGTTCGGCCGGAACACGACTGCTGGTCTTGTGAATCTCATCACGGCCAAGCCCAAGCTGGGCGAATTCAGCGGTTCGATCGACGGTGCCTACGGCAATTACAATGCCGCGCAGCTTACCGGCGTCGTCAACATCCCGCTTGGCGAGCGGGTCGCCATCCGCGCCGCGGCCAACTATGACCGCCGCGACAACTACCTGATCGCCGGCCCGACCTGGAAATCGCCGCTCGATCCGTTCAAGAAGAACATCTCGGCACGCGTCTCCGCCCTGTTCGATCTCGGCAACGGCGAACTGGTGGTGCGCGGCGATTACACGTCGATGAAGGGCACCATTTTCAACACCGTGCCGCTCGGCAACATCTATGCCGGCTTCGACACCTCGGGGGCCAATCCGAGGTACGTCGGCCAGAGCGCGACGCAGATGCGCACGATCACCGATGCCTACAGCGGCGCAGTCGGAGCAGACAACTCGACTTGGGGCTTGCTTGCCGATTTCAGATATGATCTGGGCGGGGTCACGGTCAATTATCTCGGCTCTTACCGCGAGTTCAAACGGCACGAAGACAGCGGGGCAATCGTTGGTGCCGGGGTCGGTTTCGGCTTCCCCTACAACGGGTCCTACTGGCAGAACAGCCAGGAGCTGAGGCTCTCGACCAGTGGCAATGGCCCGCTCAAGGCCCAGGCCGGCGTCTACTACTTCAAGGAGCAGTCCGCGATCGCGGCCTACCTGCTGGGTCTGCTGAACCCCACGCCGGGCCAGCCTGGCTATGTCTTCGGCTTCCCGCAGGATCCCACCATTTCCGAGAGTTGGGCCGCCTTCGGGCAGGTGACCTACAGCATCACTCCCGAACTGCGGGTGACCGGGGGCCTGCGCTATTCCCACGATATGAAGTCGCGCAACGGCTTCGCCGTGGTGTGCGGGACCTTCGCCTGCGACCAGCCCGGGGATTCGAAGAGCCCCAACATCGCCAAGCGCAGCTTCTCGAAGGCCACCTGGCGCGTTGGCCTGGACTACGACCTGAACAATGCGACCCTGCTCTATGGCGTCGTCGCGACCGGCTACAAGGCGGGCGGATTCAACGACGGTTGCGAAGCAGGAACGCAGGCCGGCTGCACGACCGCCGCCAGCGCGCTCTACTATCAGCCGGAAACTCTCACGTCCTACGAGGTGGGGCTCAAGACGCGGTTCATGGACAACAAGGTGCGCTTGAATGCTTCGGCGTTCCACTACGACTACAAGTCGATCCAGCTGACCACGTTCTCGGCCACGGCCTGCGGCGGTCCTTGCCGCGTCACAACCAACGCCGCGTCAGCCAAGGTTGACGGCGTCGAACTGGAGAGCGTGATCGCGCCGGTGCCGACCAGCAAGTTCGACTTTTCGTTCTCGTGGCTCAATGCGCGGTACGGATCGTTCGTTCCGCAGCCCGGTTTCGACTTCACAGGCAAGAAGCTGGATCGTTCTCCCGAGTTCGTCGTGACGGCCGGCTATACCCAGACCTTCAACCTTTCCAATGGCGGCAACATCGAGGCAGGGGTGCGCACCCGGCTGTCGGCCGAATACCAGCTCGCCGCGCTGAGCACGCTGAATCAGTTCCGCGTGCCCAGCCACACGCGGACCGATCTGCGGCTGGGCTACAATGCTCCGGGTGATCGGTGGTATGTCCAGGCCTTCGCGCGCAACGTCGAGAACAGCACGGTCGTCACTTCGGTGGATGATTCCGGGCTCGTCGTTGCCCAGCTTGCCGACCCCCGTACCTACGGGGTCAGGGCCGGGGTGAAGTTCTGATCTTGTTGTCCCGCCGGGTCGGACGGCGCCGCCCCCAGCCCAGGCTGCGGGCCGGTGCTGCCGACGCCGGCGGGGATTATTCATGCGCGCCGATGCGGCGCGCACCATTCAGGAATGCTTCGGCGCAAGGAAGGCCGAGCATCGCTGTGCCGGGGAGGAAATCACTTTCATGCGTGCCCTGATCGTGTCTGCCGGCCTTGTCCTGGCACTGCCCGGCAGCGCCTTTGGCAAGGTCGAAGACCCGGCGGCCAAGGCGGCGCGCCTGGAAATGCAGATGACCGATGCCGAAAGGATCGGCCTGCTTTCGGGGATCATGCCGATCCCTCTCCCGACCAATCCGGTCGAGATTCCGCCGGGCGTTCCCGTCACGGCCGGTTATGCTCCCGGCATACCCCGCCTGGGCATTCCGCCGCAGCTGGCGACCGATGCCAGCCTCGGCGTCGTCAACCCGGGCCAGCTGCGGCCGGGTGACGTCGCCACGGCGATGCCGTCCGGGCTGGCGCTGGCGGCTTCGTTCGATCCGGCCATGGCCGAGCGGGTGGGGGCGACCATTGGCGCAGAAGCGCGCGCCAAGGGCTTCAACATCCTGCTGGGAGGCGGGGTCAACCTCGCGCGGGATCCACGCAATGGCCGGAATTTCGAGTATTTCGGCGAGGATCCGCTGCTTGCCGGTATGCTTGCCGGCTATTCCATCCGCGGCATCCAGTCGCAGGGCGTCGTCTCGACCATCAAGCACTTCGTCATCAACGCACAGGAAACGCTGCGCCACACCGCCAATGCCGTCATCGCCGAAGACGCGCTGCGGGAGAGCGATCTCCTGGCGTTCCAGTTCGGGATCGAGATCGGCCGGCCCGGCGCGGTCATGTGCTCCTACAACCTCGTGAACGGCCGGAAGGCCTGCGGCAACGATCACCTGCTCAACGGCATCCTCAAAGGGGAATGGAACTACCCCGGCTGGGTCATGTCCGACTGGGGGGCGGTGAGCGACACCAGCTTCATCAACGCGGGCCTTGATCAGCAGATGGGCCGCCAGCTGGACGAGCGCCCCTGGTTTGCCCAGCCACTGGCCGAAGCTCTGCGCAAGGGGCAGGTCCCCCGGAGCCGCGTTTCCGACGCGGTCCGCAGGGTTCTGCGCGGCCTGTTCAGCATTGGCGTCCCGACCGGCGCCTATCCGGCGGGTCCGATCGATTACCGGGCCCATGCCGATGTCGCGCTCGACGCGGCGCGCGCCGGCATCGTCCTGCTGAAGAACGACGGCGTACTGCCGCTGGCGGCGGGAGCAAAGTCGATCCTGGTCGTCGGTGGCAACGCCGATTTCGGGGTGCTGAGCGGGGGCGGGTCCAGTCAAGTCACGCCCTCGAACGGCGAAATCCGGATAATCCGGGATGGTGAAGGGCCGGTCGAACTGTTCGACCGTCAATCGTATTTCCCCGGCGCACCGGTTGCGGCGCTGCGCACGGCCCTGCCAGGAACAGCGATCCGCTACGTCTCGGGCTATTCGCCAGACGTTGCAGCCGCCTATGCCGCGAGGGCCGACATCGTGATCGTGTTTGCGACCAAATGGGAAGGCGAGTCCTATGATTCAGGCTCGCTGTCCCTGCCGCAGGGCCAGGATACTCTGATCGAGACCGTCGCTGCGGCCAATCCCAACGCGGTCGTCGTTCTCGAAACAGGCAATGCGGTGACCATGCCGTGGCTGGGCAAGGTCAAGGCCGTGGTCCAGGCGTGGTACCCGGGACAGGCCGGCGGGCAGGCGATTGCCGATGTGCTGACTGGCCGGGTCAATCCCTCCGGGCGCCTCCCGGTTACCTATCCTGCCTCGATCGAGCAGTATCCGCGTGCCGCCTTGCCGGGGCTGGGCCTTCCGGACAAGACCCCGGTGACGGTCGAATACAGCGAGGGCGCGCTGGTAGGCTATCGCGCCCTTGCCGGGGCAGGGGCCAGGCCGCTGTTTCCATTCGGCCATGGCCTGTCCTACACGTCCTTCCGCACCAGCGGACTGGTTGTGCGCAACAACCGGGCGACGCTGAAGGTGGCCAACACGGGCAGCCGCGACGGGGCTACGGTTGTGCAGGTCTATCTTGCCACGCGCGGAACCGAGCAGGCGCGGCGCCTGGTGGCCTTCAGGCGAGTGCAACTGGCGCCCGGCACCTCCAGGGAGGTGGCCCTGGACATCGATCCCCGCCTTCTTGCCGACTGGACGGACGGCGGCTGGACCATGGCCGCTGGCAATTACACGTTCGCCCTTGGCGAGAATGCCGACCAACTGGGCGAGCGCGTCAGCGTTCGCCTGCCGGCACGCCGCTGGAAGGACTGATCGATACGGGTTCGCATCCGGAACGCACGTCGGCGGCTTACGCTTCGGATGCGGTCCCAAAGAGAAGGTCGAGTGCGGTCGATTTGAGGATCGGTTCCCGCAGTTCCGGCTTGAAGCCCGCCTGATCGAACCCTTCGATCCATTTATCGGGTGAAATGAGCGGAAAGTCGGACCCGAAAAGGAATTTCCGTCCCAGCTGACCGTTTGCGTACCGGATGATCTGCTCGGGGAAAAAGCGCGGGTGCCAGCCGCTCAGGTCGATGTACACGTTGGGCTTGTGCAACGCCATCGACAGGGATTCGTCGGTCCAGGGCCAGCCTGGATGGGCCAGGATAATCTTCATCTCCGGGAAATCGACCGCGATGTCGTCAACAAGCATCGGGCGGCCGTATTTCAGGCGGATGCCGCCACCGCCGGGCATGCCGGTGCCCATTCCACTGTGGCCCGTGTGAAACACGACGGGCAGGCGGTAGTGGTTGATGACCTCATAGAGCGGCCACGCCAGGCGATCCCCCGGGTCGAAATTCTGGAGCGGGGGATGAAATTTGAAGCCGCGGACGCCATGGTTTTCGATAAGATTGCGCGCCTCAATCGCCCCCAGTCTGCCCTTGTGGGGATCGATCGATCCGAACGCGATCATGATATCGGAATTGGCCTGGGCCGCCTCGGCGATCTCTTCGTTGCGAATGCGCCGGATCCCGGTTCCGGATTCCATGTCCACCGTGAACATGACGAAGCCGATTTGCCGTTCACGATAGTAGGCGATCGTTTCCGCAATCGTCGGGCGCTGGCGCGGCGCCTTGAAATAGCGGGTTGCGGCATCGGCGAAGGCGCCGAAGATCGCATCTTCGGGATCGTGACAGCTGACCTCCGCGTGGACGTGAATGTCGATCGCTCTCAGTCTGGAAAACGCTTCACGGTCCGCGCTCATCGGCTCCTCCGTCTCACTGACCTGATGGGGGCGTTGCTGCGACCAGCATGAGTGCATCTAGAGCAACCGCGCCTTGGCCATCGGGCTTCACGATGACCGGATTGAGATCGATCTCCCGGATCGACGCCTCCGCAACAAGCAACTGTCCAAGCGCGCAGACGAGCCTTGCCGTTGCCGCGACGTCCAGCGGTGGCGAGCCCCGGAACCCGTGCAGCAGTGGAGCCTGCTTCAGCCGGTTGAGCTCGCGCAGCACGCCATCGAAGGGCAGGTCGGGCGTCAACATGCGCACGTCCTGCAGAACTTCCGCAGCCACACCGCCGAAGCCGACGAGAATGACTGGCCCCCAGCCGGGATCGTTCTTCGCGCCGATGATCAGCTCAACGCCGCGCTCACCCATCTTTTCAACAAGGACGCCGTCCAGAACGAGGCCCGGCCGATACTTGCCAATGTTGTCGTGAAGGCGATGCCACCCCTCGGCGAGCGATGCCTCGTCGACGATGTTGAGGATCACGCCTCCCGCATCGCTTTTGTGGCTCAACTCCGCGGATTGCGCCTTGAGCACAACCGGAAATCCGATGCCCTTTGCGCCGGTGAGTGCCTCGTCCAGGCTCGTGCAGAAGGCGCTCTCCGGAAAGGGAACGCCAAGCGGGGCCAACAGCGCCTTGGCCTTGAATTCGGGGATCACGCCGCCTTGCGCCGGAAGTTCCGGCCGGACGTCGAGAGGGACCACTTCGCTGCGAAGATCCCGTGCGGCGCTCTCGCTCAGCCGGGCCACGGCGCGCAGGGCGCGCTCGGTGGAAGGAAAGTAGACGGCCCCGAGCCGACGAAACTCTTCGATGTACTGACCGGAGACCCCGGCTCCTTCATCCAGTCCGGCAAAGACGATCGGCTTTTCGGGTCTGAGGTCGGAAAGGGCGCGGATAAGCGGCGGGAACTTGATCGCGGTGGTAGCGGGATCGGTCTGGATGATCCCGACGATCACGCTGCCAAACCGATCATCGCGAGCCAACGCCGCAAGCGTCCTGTAATACAGGTCCGGGTCGGTCAGCCCTTGGGCGGTCATGTCGAGCGGATTCGATACCCCTACGAATTCCGGCAGAATGGCCCGCAGGTGTGGCGCAGTCGCATCGTCAATGCCGGGCAGTTCGAGATCAAGTGCCTCCGCAAGGTCAAGCGAGAGAGCTTTGAAGGCGCCGGATTCGCCCATTATCGCGGTGCCGGCTGTTCGAACCGGGGGACAGCGAAGCGCCAGTTCGGCCACGTCGCCAAGCTCTTCCATCGTTTCGACAAGGATAACCCCGGCGCGCTCCACCTTGACCCGCATCACATCGTAATCGCCCGCCATCGCCCCGGTATGGGTCGCCGCGGACTGGCGCGCCGCGCTGCTGCGACCCGGATGCAGGAGGACGATCGTCTTGCCCATCGCGCGGGCCCGGCGGGCAGCATCGAGGAAGCGTTGCGGGCTTCTGAACGATTCCACGACCATCGCGATGACGCTGGTTGCGGGGTCATCGATCAGGAATTCGACATAGTCCTCGACGCCGCTGGCCGCCTCGTTCCCGGTGGAAATGGAAAACGATAGGCCCAGATCACGCGAGGCGAGGGTGGTGCAAATGACGCAGGCAATCGCTCCGCTCTGCGAGACAACCCCGATTCCCTTGCGGTTGCCGAGGGGGACCGCGTTCGTCTCCACGAAGGTCAGCGGAATCCTGTCGATGAAGTTGGTCATCCCGAGGCAGTTGGGCCCCTCGACGATCATTCCGGCGGTTGCTGCGACCCGGGCGATCTCCCGCTGCTCCGCCAGGCCCTCTTCGCCGCCTTCGGCAAAGCCCGCCGAGAAGATGATGGCGGCTCCCACCTTTCGCTTAGCCAGGGCCTTGATGGTCGCCAGCACTGCAACCCGCGGAATTGCCAGGACGGCGACATCGACGTGCTCAGGCAGGGCCGAGACCGAAGGGATGCAGGCGCGCCCACCGATTGCCGCACGTTTCGGATTGATCAGATGGATCTCTCCCGAAAAGCCATTGCGTTCGAGGTTGCCCAACACGGACGCACCGAGCGCACCTGGCTTTTCCGAGGCGCCGACGATAGCGACCGATCGCGGCCTGAGCAGACGATCCAGCGAGGATGCGCCACGTTCAGCGTCCTGAAGTGCGACATTCATTTTCAGTGAATCTCCAGAAGTCCAGGGCTGCGCTTCCGTTCACGAGGATCAGCGCGGGATTTTCAGGAAGGATACTCAACCAGTCTGCTTCGACTTGTCGTATGCTCCGAGACCGGGCTTGTAAGCCTTGTCATCGATGAACTGCTTGATCCCTTCCTTGCGCCCTTCGTTATCGAAACTGTTTGCAGCTTCTTGAGCCCGGACGAGAAAATCCTCGGCATTGTCGTATGTCATCTCGCGTACCCGGCGGATGGCATCCTTCGTGGCCTTGAGCGCGATGGGGTTCTTGGTGAGCAGAACCTGCGCGACCTGGGAGACGCGTTCGCGGAGCCCGGAGAGCGGCACGGCCTCGTTGACGAAGCCCCATTCGGCGGCCTTCTTGCCGTCAATGTTCTCACCCATCATGGCGTGATACATGGCGTTTCGAAAACTGGTGAGCTCGGCAGCGACCTTGGCGGCGCCGCCGCCGGGCAGAATCCCCCAGTTGATTTCCGAAAGGCCGAATTGCGCCTCGTCGGCCGCGAAGGCGAGATCGCAGGCGAAGAGCGGGCCGTAGCCGCCGCCGAAGCACCAGCCGTTGACCATTGCGATCGTGGGCTTCTGATACCACCGAAGTCGCCGCCACCAGCCGTAGCTCTCGCGCTGGGCCTTGCGCGTGCCGGCCAGGCCCTGTGCTTCGGTTTCCCGGAAGTACTCCTTCAGGTCCATGCCAGCCGTCCAGGCCGAGCCCTCGCCAGTGAGCACCAGGACGCCGACATCCGCCCGATACTCAAGTTCGTCCAGAACGCGCATCATCTGCCGGTTCAACCGGGGAGACATGCAGTTTCGTTTGTCGGGCCGATTGAAGCTTACCCATGCGACATTGTCTTCGATGGTGTAGGCGACCGTGCTTGCTTCGACGGGGTCGATGTCTTCGAATGCCATGGAAATCTCCGGCGATATGCGTCAAGGTTGAGTGATCAGATCGGGTAATGTCCGGGCTGGGTCTCTACGGTGATCCAGCGCAATTCCGTGAAGCTGTCGATGCCGGCCTTGCCGCCGAACTTGCCGTATCCCGAGCCTTTGACACCGCCGAACGGCATCTGGGCCTCATCGTGCACGGTTGGTCCATTTACATGGCAGATGCCGGACCGGATCTGACGCGCCACGCGCAAGCCGCGCGCGACGTCCCGGGTGAAAACGGAGGCCGAGAGGCCATAATCCGTATCGTTGGCAAGCTCGATCGCGTGCGCCTCATCCCGCGCCCGCACGACAGCGACGATGGGTCCGAAGCTTTCCTCGCGGAACAACCGCATCTTCGGCGTCACGCGGTCGACCACGTGGGCCGGCATGAGGACGCCATCGGCCGCCCCGCCGTTGACCAGCGTCGCTCCCTCCCGCACCGCGTCTTCGACCAGCGAGCGTACATGGTTGACGGTCGCGAGACCCGCCACGGCACCGAGCGGGGTCTTGCCATCGCGCGGATCGCCCACGGCCATGGTGCCGACCTTTTGGCGAAACCGTTCGATGAAGGCATCGGCTATGGAATCCACCACGATGATCCGTTCGGTGGACATGCAGATCTGCCCCTGGTTCATGAAGGCACCAAAGGCGGCAGCCTTGACCGCCTCATCCAGATCGGCATCGTCGAGCACAACCAACGGCGCCTTGCCGCCGAGCTCGAGCAGCGCCGGCTTGAGATTCTGGGCGCAGCGCATGGCGATGATCTTTCCGACGGCGGTGGAGCCAGTGAAATTGACCCGCCGGACCGCAGGGTGATCGATCATCGCCCCCACAATCTCGCTGGCATCGGATGGCGCATTGGTAACGAGATTGACGATGCCGCCGGTCAGGCCCGCTTCGACAAAGGCTTCCACGATCAGGCTCTGGGTGCGCGGACACAGTTCCGAAGCCTTCAGAACCACAGTGTTCCCGCAGGCGAGTGGCACGGCGATCGCGCGGGTAGCGAGAATGATCGGTGCGTTCCATGGCGCCATGGACAGAACAACGCCGGCAGGCTCGCGGACCGCCATGGACAGGCAGCCCGGCTTGTCCGATGGGATAATTTCACCGCCGATCTGTGTCGTGAGCGAGGCTGCCTCGCGGACCATGGAACTTGCCAGGGTCAGGTTGAAGCGGACCCAGCCTTCCGTGGCACCGATTTCGGACATCATCGCGTCGATGAAATCATCGGCGCGGGCATCGAGGGCATCGGCTGCCTTCATCAAGGCCGCCCGCCGGGCATTGGGGCCAAGCGCCGACCAGGCGGGAAATGCGCGCTCTGCCGCCTGCACGGCCGCAATCGCGTCGCTCGTGCTGGCTGCGCCCGCCAGCGTCACGACGACGTTCGTCAGCGGATTGGCGCGTTCGAAGGTGGCTGAGCAAGAGTGCGGTTCGCCACCAACGATCATGTGCACGTCGACCAGGGCCATGTTCCTCTCCTTATGCTATGAAACATAGCATTGTCCCGGCAGGGGTGCAAGCGACAGTTGTGATCGCTCCATCAGGTGCGCGCGAGGGATGACTATCGGGCTGGAAGAGCGGGGCGAGGGGCAGGGCTCGCCATCACGGCGGGCAGGCTCAGCGCCGGGAAATCGTGGCACCGGAACCAGCGGGAAGCCGGTCCGGCACAGGGCGCTTGCCGTCTGCCGTCGCACGGTGGCGGACAGGAGCGGAGGGCGAGGCGATCATCGCCCGTGATACATGATCAAGCGCGCGCGCGCCGAATCGCGGTGAGCCAGTCAAGCAGATCGCGTTGCGACTCCGGTTTGAGCGTGCCCAGCATTTCCATGTCGTTGGCGCGCATCGTCGCTTCGACCGTGTCGGCGCACTGGCGCCCTGCTTCCGTTGCCGACAAGCTGATCACGCGCCCATTGGGGTTGGAGCGATGCACCAGCCCGCGATCATCCAGGGTGGCAATGATTGGTGCCATGTTCGCGCGCTTCACGCCAAGGCTGCGGCCGATGGCGCTCTGCGAAACGCCAGGGTTATGGTGGATCATCACCAGGACGGAGGCTTCGGTGACCGTGAGATTTGTCGTGGACAGGCGATCGGCCAATGCGGCCATGACCAGTGTGGAGGCGCGGCGGAGTTGGTATCCGACATGGCTCTCCAACGGGTTGATCAGATCGCTATCGGTTTTTCGTGCAGAGGCCATGGCCGGGACGCTACAAAATGGCGCCGGTCATCGCAAATCGAACCGCCCCGCGCTTGCCGGAAGCGGCCTGCTTGCCTCATGCCTCGGTGGCGGACAGCAGGCTGAACCGGTTCCGCCGGTGCCGGACAGTCTCTGGCACATGCGGCTCAAGCCAATGACAGGTGTCTGCGGATCAGCGCCATCTGCATCGCATCGATGTCCGATACGATATCGGCGAGGCCGGCATCGTGCCCAAGGCTGGCCGCCAGGCTGGTATGCCCGACCTGAAGCATCAGGTGTCCGAGATCCCCTGCTGTGGCGGGCGGCAGAGCCGGATCGATCGCACTGAGCCAGGCGGCAAGGCTTTGGGTGATGCGGTCGTTGTGCTCGCGATAGATCCCGGCGAGAGCGGCCGAATCGCCCATGGCGTCGACCGCGGGAAGCAGGTCCACTCGTTCCAGATAGATGCCGCGGAGCTTCTCGTGGAACGTGTGCAGCGTCGATTCGACCTCTTCCCACCTCTCTGGCGGCGCATCGGTTGCGAACAGGGTCATGGCGTCCTGAACATCCGCGAGCCAGTCCTGCACCAGATGGAGAAGGATCGCCTCCTTATTGGGGAAATACTGGTAGAGCGAACCCACGGACATGCCCGCAACCCGCGCAATCGCTATGGTTGTGAGCTTGGCCGAGCTCTGTTCGTGCAGCAATTCGCGGGTCGCCGCGAGGATCCGCGCAACCATTTCGCGCGAGCGCGCCTGCATCGGCCGGCGCCGCGATTTGATCGCCTTGCGCGGCGTCGCTTTGGCTTTGTCGTCCATGCGTGCCTTCTAGTGAAAAAAGATCGCTTGACGACCCCTGTCTAATGCGAATAAACCTTCGCGTTAGATGAGAGGTCGATGCTCGTCACTCCGTGACTCGCGGTCATGCAGATGAGTTGCATCTGATAATCTGTTCATTGCATCCGAAGGATAAGGCGCAATGAGGGATGAAAATAAGATCGCAAATGCGGAATCGGGCTCTTCGGAATCCGCAACCATAGCTGCCATCATAGTCGCAGGCGCATCGACCGTATTGATCGGAGAGATGCCGATTTTCGCCGATATGTTCGTGAAGTACTTCAATGTTTCCGTTGGGGAAGCGGGCTGGACTTTATCGGCGGAGTTCATGGGCGTCGGCATCGGAACCGCACTTGCGCTGTTTCTCCTTCCGCGCGTCAGCTGGTCGCGCCTGGCTCTTGTCGCCGCCCTGCTTTCGCTCGTGGCAAACCTTGCAAGTCCGGCCGCCACGGGTGCCACGATGCTGATGGTGCTGCGGGCGCTGTCCGGGCTTGGGGCGGGGCTGCTGTACTCCACCGCAATCGGAGTGGTGAGCAACGCGCGGCAGCTCGGCCGTGCCTTTGGCGGCGTTGTCCTGGCCCAGAGCGTGTTTCCCGTCATCTATGCCGCAGGGTTGACGTGGACTGCGGCACGCGTCGGTCTCGCGCCCGCGATCGCCTCGATGGCGCTGTGGTTCGCCCTTTGCGCCGCCCTTTCCTTCGCGTTGCGCCGGACCGTTCCGCGCATTGCCGGCGACGCCGCTGCCAATGCCGCGCCGGTTGGCAGTCGCAACGCCTTGCCCGCCGTCCTGTCGCTGGTCGGGCTCATGTTGTTCATGACGAGCGTCTTCGCGTACTGGAGCTACGCCACGGGCCTCGGCATCGAGCGCGGTCTCGATTCCGACATGGTGGCCAACAGCATCCCCCTGGGCCTGATCGGCGGAGGAGTGTGCGCGATCCTCGCCATGGTGTTGGGGGACCGGCCCGGCCGGCTGCCAATGGCGGCGCTTGCCTGCGCAATGCTGATCGCGGGAGGCATTGCGGCCGCCCATGCCGGTAGCATTGCCATGTTCGAAGGCGGCCTGACGCTGTTCTGCGGGGGATGGTCGCTCGGCGTTGCCTATTTCATGTCGATGACGGCCTTTTATGGCCAGCACACGACCATCGCCCGCTTCATTCCCGGTGCGCAGATCCTGTCGAGCTTCATCGGACCGGCGCTTGCCGCCGGACTGGTCGGCGATGGCAGTTCCGTCGCGGCGGCGGCCCTTGCGGCTCAAGTGCTGGCCGTTGCCGCCCTGCTGCTGTGCGGGCTGGTTGCGGTGACGTCGGCCTCGTTCACGCCCGTCCTGCGTCCCGCGGACGCAGTCGAGCCTGCGGGCGAATAGGCATGGCCGGTGCCCACGCCACGATTGATCCAATCTTACAGGAGAACCAGATGTCGACCACGCTTGCGCGATCCCCGGCGTACAGGGCAGATCGGACCCGCGTTGCCCAGTTGAACCAGCGTGAACTGGAGCGCTTTTCGGCACGCACCGGAAAATCGAAGGAATTGCTGGGCCGCGCGCGCAAGGTCATGCCTGCGGGAACGCCGATGTCGTGGATGGCGGGCTATTACATGCATCCGCAGCTCTACGTTTCGGGCGGGGAGGGATCGCGGTTCTTCGACGCGGACGGCAATGCCTATGTCGACATGAACGTGGCGGACCTTTCGGCCACGCTGGGTTATGGCATTCCTGCGGTCGAGGAGGCGATGGTTCGCCAGTTCCGCAATGGCGCCCATTACCTGCTGCCCACCGAGGATGCCGCAGCTTCCGCCGAATTGCTCGGCGACCTGATGGGGCTGCCGTACTGGCAATTCACGCTGGCCGCGTCGGGCGCCAATACGGAGATCATGCGCATCGCCCGGCACATGACGGGGCGGCGCAAGCTGGTGGTCTTCGAAGGCAAGTACCACGGCCACATCGAGGAAACCCTCGTCAAGATGGATGGCGACCGGGTCGTTCCCGAATACCAGGGCCTTTCCGGACGCCGGGCGGAAGACACGATCATCCTGCCGTTCAACGACCTTGATGCCCTGGCGGCGGTGCTGGAATCCCGCGAGGTAGCGCTGGTCCTCACCGAGCCCGCCCTCACCAACTGCAGCCTGGTGCTGCCCGACCCCGGCTATCTGGAGGGACTGCGGCGGATCACGGCGGAAACCGGCACGATGCTGTGCATCGATGAATCGCACACCTTTTCCTTTGCCTATGGCGGCCTGACCCGGCTCTGGGGGCTTGAGTCCGACTTCATCACGCTGGGCAAGGGGTTCGGATCGGGCCTCGCCTTTGCCGCCTACGGCATGTCGGCGGCGATCGGCGAACACGTCGAGAAGCATCTCGACATCCTGCATCGCAAGCCCGGTATCGGACTGGGCGGCACGCTTTACGGCAATGCGCTGTCGATGGCTTGCGCGCGCGCCGTGCTGGAACATGTGCTGACAGAAGAAGCATTTGACCGGATGTCCGGACTTGGGACGCACATGGCCGACGGGATCGACGCGATCTGCGCCGATCTGGACCTGCCGTGCCGCGCATTCCGGATCGGGCCGCGCTCGGGCCTGTGCCTGACGCCCGAACTGCCGCGCAACTATACCGAAGCGCGCCTCTCGATGGATCTCGACATGCTGGATGCCCGCCGCGTGTTCATGGCGAACCGGGGGTATTGGGACTGCATCGTCAGTGCGGGTCCGCAAGCATCATTTGCTCATAACAAAGATGAAATTGATGGATACGTGCAGATCATGCGCGAATTCATGACGGAACTTCAATCCTGAAATCGAAGAAATATTACGTACGAAATCTGATTCTGTTTTCCTCTTATCAGACAGGGACTGACATGATCATAACAAAAGCGTCATCCGCGAATGCACGCGTGGATAAGGGTCTTATCCGGACATTGCTTCTGGCGACCGCGGCAGCAGGTGCATTCGTCGGGCAATCGCCTGCTCATGCGCAAGCCGTGACGCCTGGCCCCGACAGCGCCACCCCCGAAAGCCAGGCCGCGAACAGCGCCGGCGCCGAGGGCGGCGAAATCATCGTGACAGCACAGAAGCGCGCGGAAAGCGCCCAGAACGTGCCCATCGCGATGCAGGTCTTCAGCGGCCAGGCGCTGGCGAAGCGCAGCATCCTCACGATCGACCAGATCGGCACCTCGGTGAGCAATACCCAAGTCTTCGAAAGCAAGGGGGCCAGCCAGCCCAACTGGACCATCCGCGGCGTGGCCCTGTTCGATTACAACATCAACAACAACCCGTCGACCGCGGTCTATGTCGACGACGTCTACCAGCCCTCGCTGGTCATGGGCGCCGCGGGCATCTTCGACCTCAAGCGGGTTGAAGTGCTGAAGGGGCCGCAGAGCGGTCTCTATGGGCGCAACGCACTGGGCGGCGCGGTGCAGATCATCAGCAACATCCCCAACGACGGCGATCACGACGGATACGTCAGCGCCAACTACGGCAGCTGGAACCGCTACCGGATCGAAGGCGGGCAGACGGTCTCGCTGGGCGGCGGCGCCGCGGTGCGCCTGGCCGCTTTCCACGACGGCAGCTTCGGCGGCGGGTGGCAGACGAGCCTTGCGGACAACAGCAAGTGGGGCAAGCCGGATCGCACCGCGGTGCGCGCGGTCTTTCATGCCGACCCGGGCAATGGCCTGGATGTCCAGCTGAAGCTGCAATATATGCGCGACAAGTCGCAGACCCCCCTTGCCAGCGCCAACGGAGCCTACGATCTGTCGTCGAGCTCACTGGATGGTGGCCTGGCGTTCTGCCCGGCCGTGCTGGCGGGAAGGCTGGACAATGGGACCTGCGGAACGCTGTCCCAGGTCATCGATCCGGGTGCGCTGTCCCCGGGCGGCCAATCGAACAACGGGCGCACCGTCACCTCGCAGCCGATCGACCGGCTGGACAACGAGGAGTGGGGCGGCACCTTGCGTGTATCGTACGATTTCGGGCCGGCGAAGCTTACGTCGATCACCAGCTTCGACCATTTCGATTTCGGCTTCACCTATGATTACGATGCGTCCGAGCTCAATCTGGGCGGCTGGACGGAAGCGGCTCGGCTGGAGAGCATCGGCCAGGAATTCCGCCTGGAATCCGACAGCAGCAAACGGTTCCGCTGGATTGCCGGCCTGCAGTATTCGCATGTCGACATCAGTGACCGGAAGCTGTTCGACTGGTCGGACAATGCCTATGTGCAGGCCGGTTTCTCGTTCATTCCGCTTTTGCCCCAGGATGCATTTCTGGACGTTTCCTACCGGCAGACCACCGAATACCTGGGGCTCTACGGCCAGTTCGACTATGATCTGACCCCGCGACTGACCCTGACCGGATCGCTGCGCTATTCCGACGAGAAGACCAATTACCGTGACGGCCAGGACGGGTTCGCCACGATCGGGTTTCCGCTGCTGCAAAACCTGTCCAGCACTTACCGGCTGGGCGATCACCTGACCGGGAAGGCCACGCTCACCTGGAAGCCGTCCGCGGGCAAGCTGCTCTATGCAACCGTATCGCGCGGGTACAAGTCGGGCGGCGTCTTCGGGGGCTTCCCGCAAACCCCGGAAGACGTGACCCCGTACAAGGAAGAGATCATCTGGGCCTATGAAGGCGGGTTCAAGTCCAGCTGGTTCGATCGCAAGCTGCAGGTGAACGGGGCCGTATTCTATTACGACCACAAGAACATCCAGGCCTTCACCACGCTGCCCAGCACACTCACCCCCGGACAGTTCGTCTTCCGCCTGGCCAATGTTGGCAACGGATACCACCTGGGTGCTGAACTGGACGCCACGCTGCGCCCGGTGCGCGGACTCAGCGTCGGCGGATCGATCGGGTATCTGAAGGCCAAGGTCAACAAGAGCGACGTTCTGTTCTTCACCTTCGATCAACAGGCGATCCCGTGGACCGGCCTGCCGATCGACTATGCGCCGACCTGGAGCGCGACAGCCAATGCCTCCTACGAATTCGCTCTGACCGGCGATCTCGATGCCAGCATCGATGCGGACTACAGCTATCGTTCGGCCCTTGTTCGCCCCGTTACGCCGGTGGACCAGGCCCTGCGCGGCATCGCGGGCTACGGCATTGCCAACGGGCAGGTCTCGATCACTTCGCACAGCCTGGGCGCGTCCCTGGGACTGTGGCTCAAGAACCTGTTCAACAAGGCCTATGTGATCGACAAGAACGGCGACGGGCTGGGAAGCTACTACCAGATCTACGGCGAGCCGCGCAGCTTCGGCGTTACGCTGTCCAAACGGTGGTAAGCGGCAGGCGGCCTTTCCCGCGTGCGCCTTCTGCCGCGGGAGAGGCCTGACTGCCCACACACGGCCCGGCGGGAAGGGGCGGCGGTGCGCCGCGCGCCCCTTCCGCACCGCTTCTTCCCACGCCTGCGGTTGCACAATCGGCGCGCCGCCCAGGAGTAAACCAATGCCAGTCAAGACCCCTGATGAAGTGGTGCTGTTTCGCGGCGACGACCAGATCGAAACGTTCCGCAACATGGCACGCATCTTCCCCACGCGCAGGGTCAGCGCACCGTCCGTTGCGCGGCCGATCCCGGCCAGCCCGGCGCAGTTTTCCCTTCCCGAACGCTTCGTGCACGAAGGTACCCAGCGCGATACCGCCGCATTCCTCGACAAGGTTGCCACCACCGGCATGCTGGTGATGCACCGGGGGCAGGCGGTGTTCGAAGGTTACTGGAACGGCACGACCGCCTCGATGCAGACCATGTCGTTCTCGGTTGTCAAATCGTTCGTTGCAACGCTTGTTGCCTGCGCATTGCGCGACGGACTGATCGCCTCGCTTGAAGATTCGGTCGATCGCTATGTCCCGTCACTGGCCGGATCGGGCTATGGCGGGGTTTCGATCCGCGACGTGCTCCAGATGTCCTCCGGGGTGGGCTGGAACGAGGACTATTCCGATCCCGATTCCGATGTGACGCGCTTCGACAATGCCTTTCGCGGCGACGGTTCGTTTGACGCGGTCGCCCGCTCGCTCGTCCGCAAGCACGCGCCGGGCACCTACAACTGCTACAACAGCTGCGACACCCACGTGCTCGGGATGGTTCTGCGGGCTGCCACGGGAATGCAGTTGTCGCAGTACCTGGAGCAGGAGCTGTGGCATCCGCTGGGCATGGAAGACGATGCGTTCTGGATCCTCGATTCCGAGGGCATGGAATTTGCCGCGGCCGGGCTCAACGCGACGCTTCGCGACTATGCCAAGCTGGGCCTGCTTTATGCCAACGGCGGCGCAGTTGACGGGCGGCAATTGCTACCCGACGGCTGGATCGAGTGCTGCAGCACGGTGTTGGCTCCGCATCTCGCCCCGGGCAAGCGCGCCAATGCTTCGTCACCTCTGGGCTATGGCTACCAGTGGTGGCTGCCCGATGACCGCGGTCCCTACACCGCGATCGGCGTCTACAACCAGTTCATCTGGATCGATCCGCAGCGGGACGTGATCATCACCAAGACCTCGGCCAACCCGCTCTACGGCATCGACATGGCCCAGAGCGAAGCCGAGGAAATCGAGCATTTCGCCCTGTTCAACGCGATTGCCGCGTCGATTGCCTGACGGGGAGGCGTTCCGACGCTACAATGCCGACGCAAAGAATAACCTGGAAGAGGATGAGTCATGAACGCCTTGGCAGAAAACCCGAATGTTCAAGCTCCCGCTGCGCCGTTCGCGGCTAGGTACGACAACTTCATCGGCGGCAAATGGGTCGCGCCGAAGAGCGGGCGCTATTTTGAGAACGTCTCGCCGATTACCGGGCGGACCGTTGGCGAGATTGCCCGCTCGCAGGCCGAGGACGTAGAGGCTGCGCTCGACGCGGCGCACCAGGCGCAGGAAGCATGGGCGCGGACGCCGCCTGCCGATCGTTCCCGGATCCTGCTGCGCATCGCTGATCGCATGGAAGCGAACCTGGAAACGCTCGCGCTGGCCGAGACCTGGGACAATGGCAAGCCGATCCGGGAGTCGATGGCCGCCGATATCCCGCTCGCCATCGACCATTTCCGCTACTTCGCGGGCGTGGTCCGGGCGCAGGAAGGTTCGATCAGCGAAATCGACCACGATACCGTTGCCTACCACTTTCACGAGCCGCTGGGCGTCGTCGGGCAGATCATTCCCTGGAACTTTCCGTTGCTCATGGCTGCCTGGAAGCTCGCCCCGGCCCTGGTCGCCGGCAACTGCGTCGTCCTCAAGCCGGCGGAACAGACGCCGGCCTCCATCATGGTGTGGATCGATCTGGTGGGCGACCTGCTGCCGCCCGGCGTCCTGAATATCGTCAACGGCTTCGGGCTGGAGGCGGGCAAGCCGCTGGCGTCGTCGAACCGGATCGCGAAAGTCGCCTTCACCGGTGAAACGACGACCGGCCGCCTCATCATGCAATATGCCAGTGCGAACCTCATCCCGGTGACGCTGGAACTGGGCGGTAAGTCTCCCAACATCTTCTTTTCCGATGTCCTCGCGGAGGATGACGATTTCCTTGACAAGGCCGTCGAAGGCTTCGTCATGTTCGCGCTGAACCAGGGAGAGGTCTGCACCGCACCCAGCCGGGCGCTCGTCTCCGAGAAGATCTATGACCGGTTCATGGAACGGGCCCTGCAACGCGTCGCAGCGATCCGACAGGGCAATCCGCTCGATCCTGCAACAATGATCGGCGCACAGGCATCGCAGGAGCAGCGCGACAAGATCCTGTCCTATATCGACATCGGCAGGCAGGAGGGCGCCGATCTGCTCATCGGCGGGAGCGTGGCGGACCTTGGCGGGGATCTGACCGGTGGTTACTATGTGAAGCCGACGGTGTTCCGGGGCCATAACAAGATGCGGATCTTCCAGGAGGAGATCTTCGGCCCCGTGCTCGCGGTCACCACCTTCAAGGACGAAAACGAGGCGCTGGAGATCGCGAACGATACGCCTTACGGCCTCGGAGCGGGAATCTGGAGCCGCGATGTCAACACCTGCTACCGCTTCGGCCGGGCGATCAAGGCCGGGCGGGTCTGGACGAACTGCTATCATGCCTACCCCGCCCATGCGGCGTTCGGCGGTTACAAGAACTCCGGCATCGGGCGGGAGACGCACAAGATGATGCTGGATCACTACCAGCAGACCAAGAACATGCTGGTCAGTTACAGTCCGCAGAAGCTCGGCTTCTTCTAGCCGCGGCCATGGGCCCGCGTCTTGAGCGGTAGCCGGTTGCGCGGCTGCCGCTCACGACGGGATCCGTGGGTCTCATCGGCAATGGCCGCTGCGCAATTCCGGCGGCGGATTCGCAGTTACGGTTTGGTGAGGCGGTCGGTCGTGGCATTGCCAATTGCGGCCACGCCTTGACGTGCCGACGCCAGGCTGACCCCTTCAGAAAGGGGCGTTGAGGCGTTGCAGCGCGCCTTCAAGCATATGGGCATGCACCTGCGGGTCGCCATTCTCCAGCTGTAGCCTGCCGACTGCAACGCTGGTCTCGATCACGTCGCGGCAGCGTTCGAAGCGGCGTTCCTGATAGACCAGAAGCGCTTTCGCCACATCGTCGGCCTTCGCAAGCTCGTCGGCCAGCACTATGCCGCTTTCGACGGCCATGCCCGCCCCGGAGGCGAGGTGCGGAGTCGTGGCGTGCACGGCATCTCCGACGAGCACGATGCGCCCGTTGAACCAGTCCCTTGGCTGGAGCGCGGCGGCCAGCGGCCGATAGTTGATCCAGTCATCGAGCGTCATGTTGTCACGGATCCAGCCGGCATTGCCGCCGAAATCCTTGAGCAGCGTTCGAAGCGTAGCGAAGAGCTCCTCTTCGTCCATGAATGTCTCGCGCTCGACGTGGGGCGTGAGCATCCACATGTAGACGCGGTCGGGCGCACAGGCGGTGATGCCGCAGGGATTGGCGTGGCCGAGGAAGAACTCGCCGGCTTCAAGACCCGGCGGCTTGCGGATGGAAATGCGCCAGCATCCCTGTCCCGTCGGCACGGCCGGAGCCATGTGCGGGAAGGCTAGATCGCGCACGGTGGAGTAGACACTGTCGGCACCGATGACGAGATCGTATCGGCCTTCACTGCCATCGGAAAAGCGCACGTCGACGCCGTCTTCGCGGTTTTCGAGCGCGGTGACGGTGAGGCCGAGGCCCACCGGGATGGCAAGTTCGCGCATACGCTGCTGCATGAGGTGATGCAGCACGGGACGCATGATCCCGCCGGTGGCGGGCAGTCCCTCCTCGATCACCGGCTCGTCGAGATCGAACATGTGCGTGCCGTCATAGCGGAACAGGCGGGTCTTGCTGGTGATCGCGCCTTGCTGCTTTATCTGGTCGAGCATGCCGAGCCGCCGATAGGCGCGGAGCGTGGGGCCGGTTATCGTGATGCCTGCACCATAGACGCGCCAGTCCGGATCGAGATCGATCAGGTCGACCTTCACGCCCCGTTCGGCAAGGCTGATCGCGCTTGCCATGCCGCCGATGCCTCCGCCCACGACAAGCGCCGTTGCGATGCTGCTGATGTTTTGCCCTGTCATGGCGGGACCATGAAGGGGCCGGTCCTGCCAGACAAATTAGAACAATGGATAGGAATCCATCGACGTAGAAGGCGCGACGGACTTGCGCCCGTCCGCGTGACGAGCGCGGCCCCGACCCCCAGCGCGGCAGCGACGGCAAGCACACCAAAGGCCCCCAAGAGACCTCCGGTAAGACTTCCCGCCGCAGTGACGTTCAGTGGGCTCAGGAACTGGCCCGACCGAGAAGGTGCCGGCCCAAATGCCGGGGCCGCGGCCACGGATCTCGAGAGCCAGTCCGCTGATTGCCCACCCCAGCAGCGTGGGCAGCAGCATCCCGGCACCGACTTGATTGACAAAGCAGCCCGCAAGGAATCCGGCGGGAGCCGGCCGCACCGGAGCCAGCAACACGGAACGCCATGGTGGAGAGCGTGATCGGGAACAGCGCGGCCAACCCCGTCAGGAGATCAGCGCGACGATGCCTCGACATTGACCCTTCCGAACAGTGGAGCGCTCGTATCGGCTTGCTCCGCACAGGCTCGAATAGACCGGCAACTCCCGCCCAATAAAGCGATAGGGCGGACTGACAGGTATCGACGCGGTGGTAACGCCGCCCTAACGCCACCTCATGGCGGGGGCCACGTGCGTCAGGATCGACTCGATTACGTGGCAATTATATTCGACGCCCAGTTGGTTCGGCACGGTGAGCAGTAGCGTGTCGGCCTCGGCAATTGCTTCGTCCTCCTGCAATTGTGCAATGAGCTTGTCCGGCTCGGCCGCGTAGGACCGGCCGAAGATTGCCTGCATATTGTCGATGATGCCGATCTGGTCGCTGGATTCATCACGCCCGAAATAGGCGCGATCCCGCTCGTCCATTATGGCAAATATGGAGCGCGAAACCGAGACGCGCGGCGCCCAGTCGTGGCCGGCGGCTTTCCATGCCTCGCGGTAGTGGCGGATCTGCTTTGCCTGCTGAATGTGAAACGGCTCGCCGGTCTCATTGGCTTTCAGCGTGGAACTTTGCAGGTTCATGCCTCTTTCGGCCGCCCACTTTGCAGTCGCGTTCGATGCTGAACCCCACCAGATCCGCTTGCGCAAGCCCTCCGAATGCGGCTCGAGGCGCAGCATGCCCGGTGGATTGGGGAACATGGGGCTGGGGTTGGGAGCGGCGAACCCTGCTCCGCTCAGCAATTTCAGGAACACCTCGGCATGGTGACGGCCCATATCCCCGTGAGTCTGGCCTTGCCCCGGCGAATAACCGAAGTGGCGCCATCCATCGATCACCTGCTCCCCGGAGCCGCGGCTGATCCCCAGTTGAAGGCGTCCATTGCTGATCAGGTCGGCGGCGCCCGCATCCTCAATCATGTAAAGCGGATTCTCATAGCGCATGTCGATGACGCCAGTGCCGATCTCGATCCGGTTCGTCTTCGCGCCGATGGCGGCCAACAGCGGAAACGGCGAAGCGAGCTGTCGCGCGAAATGATGCACGCGGAAGTAGGCACCGTCGGCGCCAAGCTCCTCAGCCGCGACCGCCAGATCGATCGACTGGTGCAGCGTGTCGCTCGCCGTGCGGGTTTGAGAGTGGGGTGTGTTCGACCAGTGGCCGAAAGAGAGGAAGCCGATTTTCTTCATTGGATCCAAATAATGCCTCGCCGCGCCACGTCAAATGTGATCCGCAGGCTTTGCCACAGGCGATTACCCGTATTTGCATCGCAATCCGAGAGCACTTTCCGACCATTCCGGATCCCGGAAACCCGGGGGGACGGCCCATGCTGCCCCATTGCAGCGTCACTCGCCGGTCGCCATGCAATGACATGGCTCCTTCCTCGTTCTTCCGGCCTGTCCAAGAATTGGATCCATGACCGCGAACCGGAACGACGGCCTAGCGCGCTTCGATCAGGATCGTGTCGATCGTGAACGACCCGTCGGATTCGATGGCGAAGTGGCTGGCGACCTCGCTTCCGGCCAACGCCTGGAGGGTGCGGATCGCAGCCGCCTGCTTTGGCGGGGTGCCCATCCGGGCGGCCCAGTCCGCGAAGTCCATGCGCAGGCGACCGAACGTGACAGCGCCGATGGTAAAGCCCGCTATCCCGAGCATGGCCCGCCACTCGTCCTCGCGGTAGTCGCGCCCGTGCGAGGGGTCGCGCAGCAGTTCGACCGCCTGCAGGTGTGTGTCGGCAGCGGCAAATGGCGGGGCGATGACGTCAACGAAGACTGCCGGTGTGCCGGGGCGCAGCACCCGCCGTGCCTCGCGCAGGCCGGCCGCAGCATCGCGCCAGTGGTGCACCGTAAAGCGGCAGGCCAGGAAGTCGAACGACGCGTTGGGCAATCCCAGGGCTGCTGCGGGGGCTGTGACAGTCCGGATGTTGGCGATGCCCCTCCGGGCGGCCTCTGCCCGGACGGCAGCGGTCATCTCGGCGGAGAGGTCGCTGGCGGTGACGATCCCTGCGTGCGGCGCGAGTGCATAGGCGACGTGCCCGCCACCGCAGCCGAGGTCGAGCGCGTGCTGCGGCGAAGCGGAGGCTGCTGCCGCGGCAATCCGGTCAAGGTCGGCGCCCGTGGCGTGGACCGCGCTGCCGATATAGCCAGCCGTCGCGGGGCCGAACTGGTTCTGGACGAGGGTGTCGTGCTCGTGCGTCATTGCAGGTTCCTTTCGTCCCTCTCGTGGCGCACCGATTAACCGGTTACAATGTACAACCTTATCCTGTTATAAGATGTAGCATGCTGGACGAGGAACATCGCAGGCTGCTGGGCGCCTTCCTGCGAGCGCGGCGCGAGGCTGTCGTGCCGGAGACTCCGGGGCGGCGGCGGCGCACGCCCGGGCTGCGGCGTGAGGAGCTGGCCGCCCGCGCGGGCATCGGAGTGACCTGGGTGGCGTGGATCGAGCAGGGGCGGGCGGTGCGTGCCTCAGCCGAAACCTTGGCACGGCTCGCCGGCGCGTTGAACCTGACGCGGGCAGAGCGAGCCTATCTGTTCTCGCTGGCCGAGCGCCGCGATCCCGCTGACCCGCTTTCCCCCGGACCGGCCGACGCGCCGCCGGCCATCGCGGCTCTGGTCCGACGGCTCGACTGTCCGGCGTATGGGCTGGATGCGGCCTGGACCGTTTGCTGTGCGAACGATGCGGCGCGAGAGCTGTTCGTTGGCCTGTTCGACGGAGGGGAGCGGCCCAACCTGCTGCACTATGTCTTCACCAGTCCGCACGCGCATTGCCTCTTGCCGGACTGGCGGCAGCGCGCCCGCCGCCTCCTTGCCGAGTTTCGCCGTGATTATGGCCGGGGCCTTGACGATCCTCGGGTTGCCGGAATGGTCGCCTGGCTGCGCGAGAACAGCGAAGAGTTTCGTAACGGCTGGGATGAACAGGCGGTCCTTGCGCGGGAGGGCGGGCTTCGGCTGTTCAGGGAACCGCAGGGCGGGGAACTCCGCTTTGTCCAGCGCACCCTCGCGGATGTGGAGCGGGGCGATTTCAGGCTGGTGGTGCTGGAGCCCGCCGGCTGAGGCCGACAAGGGATCAGCGGCAGGGCGGCCCTGGTCCGGCGGTGCCTCAGAACCTCATCGTTGCCGAGACGAAGCCCCTGACCCGGCTGCGCTCGCTGCAGACCGGTTGCCGGTGGCGGCGACCCCGCGAAAGGGACAGGCAGCCGGCTCCCGGCCGAACGCAGGGCGCCTGGGCCGCGCGCCTGGACCGCGCGCCTAGACCGCGCGGCTGACGCCGCCGTCGATCCGCCAGCAGGCGCCCGTGGTGTAGGCGGAGTGCTCGCTGGCCAGGAAGGCCACGGCAGCGGCGATCTCTTCCGAGCGGCCAAGCCGCGGGACGGTCTGCGGATTGATTTCGGTTGCCGCCAGCCGCTCCATCTCCGCCTGATCGTCCGGCCAGCCCAGCTGGTCGCGCAGGGTTTCGAGATAACGCTGCCCGCCTTCGGTAAGGATCATTCCGGGCTCTATGCAGTTCACCGTCACGCCGTGGGGCGAGAGGTTGGACGAGAGGTTGAGGCTCCAGATTTCCATCGCCGCCTTGGCTGCGCCATAGTCATGCAGGGCGCCGATCAGCTTGCGGGCGCCGGCCGAGGACATGTTGATGATCCGGCCCCATTTGCGCTTGATCATGCCAGGCGCGAAATGCCGCGACAAAGCGACCGCCGAGACGAAATTGGAGTTTATCGTCGCGATGTAGTCGCTCGATGTTAACTGGTCCCAGGTCGGATTGTCATGGCGCGTCGTGCCGCCGGCGTTGTTGACGAGAATGTCCACCCCGCCGAGCGCCTCGTCAGTCATCCGGGCGACCGCGTCACGACCTTCATCATCCTTGAGATCACCCACCACGGCCACTGCATGCCCGCCAGCGGCAACGATGCTGGCGGCGGTACGGCGGGTCCGTGCCTCGTCGCGGCCATTGACCGCGACGCTCACACCTTCCTTCGCCAGCAGGACAGCGATTGCCTCCCCGATGCCGGAACTTGCCCCTGTCACGAGTGCGCGCTTGCCTTGCAGTCCAAGATCCATCCTCAATTCCCTCGATGCCGTAATGCTGTCAGCTGATTTGACCGGGTTCGCCGCCGCCCTTCGCACCGAGCTTTGGACAGCCTCGGTGACCGTCAGGGGCGTTCCGGTTCGGCCCGAAGGCTAGTGGCAGGCCGGAGTGCACGCAATCCTCCGGCGCCGCGCGCAGGGCAGCGTCAGGCAGCAGTGCGGACACGCTACTATCGCGCCGTAAGGCCGGGCACCCCAATTGCATGGTGCGTTCATGGCGGAGGTCTTACGAAAATCGCGCGAATCGTGTGGACAGGGGCGTCCGGCCGCGATCGTGCGAGCAAAAGCTGCAGCCGCTGTGCGGCGGCCATTGCTGCCGGTCCGGTGCAAGCGCGCAAGAGCGTTGCAACCCGGTCGCAAGAGCGGCGCGCGCGGATAGAGACTGGACGAGCATATGGACGAGACAATCACGCCGAGCCTTGCGGACGAAATGGCAATCCGCACGCTCCAGCAGGACTATTTCCAGACCGTCGATTCCAAGGACTGGGCCGGCTTCGGCCAGGTCATGTGCGCCGATGCGGTGTTCGATTTCAGCCAGGCCGTGGACCCCTCCTTGAAGCCGGTGCAGGGCCGCGAAGCGATCGTCGATTTTGTCCGCTCTTCGATGGAGCCGATCACGTCCGCCCACTGCGCCTTCCTGCGCAAGCTCGAATTCACCGGGGCGGACACGGCCCGCGCGCTCTGGGCGATGCAGGACGTGCTGTGGACGGGTTCGCCCGGCGCGCTGAAGAAGCTGCTGCACGGCTATGGCCACTATCACCTCGAGTATCGCCGCGAAGACGGTGCCTGGCGGATATCCCGCTGGCTGCTGAGCCGGACCCATGTTGATACCTTCTGATCCGATGCACCACCAAAGATCGCAATTTCAAGGAGTCTAGAATGTTTCCCGAGATGATGCAGGAGGACGAAGGCGCCTCCGAACGGGTCGAGGCCTTCCTCAAGGACTTCGATCACCGGTCGCGGTTCTTCCAGAGCCACTTCTTCAACATCACCAAGGTGATCGCAGAGAAGGCGCCCGTCCTGACTTCGCATCACCATGACGGGTTCAAGGTGGTGAGCGGCTTTTCCGTCACCCAGAAGATCAGCGCGACCCCGCAGGACTTTCCCAGCACGAACGACACGCAGTCGATCCCGCGCTCCGTGGCGCTCCCACGGCTGATCCCGTCCACCATCAACCCGCCGGAGCATGGCTTCTACCGTTCGGTGCTGAATCCGCAGTTCACCCCCGCGCGCCTTGCGCGGCTGGAAAACGAGGTGGAGGAACTGACCACGTCGCTGCTCACCCGCGCCATCGAGGCCGGCGAGTGCGAACTGATCCGCGACGTGGCCATGCCGTTGACCGGCGAGACCTCGTTCGGGCTGTTCGGATTCGATCCGGCCGACTGGCCGGTCTACAACGATGCCCTGCACAACGGCACCTTCGAGATCGGGACGCTTGACGAGCGTGCGACCGGCTGGCGCAATTACGCCGAAGCCGCGGCCGCGACCGTGGGCGAACTGATCCGCGATCCCAAGCCGGATACTGTGGTCGGCGCCATGTGTGCCTTTGAAAAGGATGGCCGCCGCCTCAGCGAGAGCGAGATCAGCGATGTCCTCAACAATCTGATCATCGGCGGCCTCGGTACGACCCAGGCCGCGATCGGCACGGCCACGGTCTGGCTCGCCCGCAACCCGGACCGCCGGCAGGAGCTGATCGACGATCCGAGCCTGATCCCGGCGGCTGTGAATGAATTCATTCGCATCTTCTCGCCTACCCCGTTCAGCGGCCGCAAAGTCGCTCGCGACGTCGAGGTCGCCGGCCATGAATTCAAGGAAGGCGAGGCGCTCCTGCTGTTCCGGTCAGGCTCGAACATGGACCCGGCCTTCATCGACCGTCCGATGGAGGTGGACTTCCACCGCAAGTCGAGCCGCCTGCTGTCGCTCGGCCTCGGCGCGCACCTGTGCCTGGGTCAGCACCTCGCCCGCCTGGAGTTTGGCGTGTACCTGCGTACGCTGCTGAAGCTTGCGCCGGACTTCGAACTGGGCGGAGAGCCGCAGCTGCCGCCCAATTTCGGCGCAGCCGTGGCCTTTACCGAAGTGCCGCTGACCTTCCCGGCGCGACGCTGACACATCGCTGAAGCAGGGGGGCATGCACGCAGCCGCGCTTGCGGCGCCGTGCGTACATTCCTGCGACCTCAACGACCGCGAACCTGCAGCAGCCTCTGCATCGATGCAGCGCGGCTCCGCGTGACAAACGCTTGTTTGATTTTTTCACTAGACTAGACGTGTAGCATGATCGCGCCGCGACGATCATGGCAAAACGAACCCGCGAAGCCGTTGACTCGAGCGGGACAGAGGAGGGAAGTGCGATGAAATCTGCAGTGGCATTGGGGTGTGCGTCCGCATTGGCGGGGATGCTGATGTCGACCTCGGCTCTGGCACAGGCGGCGGCCGCGCCCGCGGTGGCAACCGATGATTCGACCTCCGACATCATCGTGACCGCGCGCCGCAAGGAAGAAAACCTGCAAAGCACGCCGGTTTCGATCACCGCTTTCTCCCAGAAGGCGATCGATCAGAAGGCGATCCGTTCGCCGCTCGATCTCAGCAGGTCCGTTCCGGGACTTCAGGCTGTGACGACGCCGGGGCAGAGCACGAACATCACGTTCGCGATCCGGGGCCGCGGCAACAACTATGGCGCAGCCGCCGGTAGTGTCGAGACGTACTTCTCCGAAGTTCCGCTGAGCCCGCCGTTCCAGCGGCCGACCCTGCCGCCGCAATTCTTCGACCTGCAGTCGTTCCAGGTGCTGAAGGGCCCGCAGGGCACCCTGTTCGGGCGCAGCACCACCGGCGGTGCCGTGCTGATCGTGCCGGCGGCGCCCGTGCTCGGCAAAACGGAGGGCTACCTCCGCGTCCAGGCCGGCAATTACGACAACGCGCAGGTCGAAGGCGCGATCAACGTGCCACTGGGGGAAAAGGCCGCGCTGCGTCTGGCCGGATTCTACTGGCACCGCAAGGGTTACAACAAGACCCTCGGCGGCGCGACGGACGTTTTCGGCAGGGTCCTGCCGAGCATCGACATCGATAACCAGAACGTATTCGAAGGCCGCGCCACCCTGTTGGTGGAGCCGGTGGAAGGCCTGACCAACACCACGCTGTTCACCTATCACACGGACCGGAACCTCGGGTCGATGACCACCACCTCGCTGCGCGCGGGTGTCTTCGGGCTTTCCGGCGATCCTATGCGCCCGGTGGATCCAACTGCGGCCGGCCTGCCGGCGACAGGCCCGAACGTGGTCGACACTGACGTTGACCTTGGCGGGCGTGGTTGGTCCAACACCTGGGCGCTCATCAACACCACCACGCTGGAACTGACCGACGACCTTAAGCTGAAGAACATCTTCGGCTATATCCACGCCAGTGACTACACCGACGGGCCGCTGGATTCCGACGGCACCCGGATCGCAGGGATTAACCTGTACCAGCCGCGCCCCCAGAAGAACACCCAGATCACCGAGGAACTGCAGCTTCAGGGGGCGATCGCCAACGGAAAGGTTGACTTCATCGTCGGCGGTCTGATCGACCTGACGCGCAACCCGCACGGCACCGACATGAACCTCTACGTGAACAGCTACCCCAATGGCGGGGCAGGGTTCAGCCAGCAGTTCCTCGATACCAATGTCAACGCCAAGTCGGTCTTCGGTTCGGTCACCGGCCACCTGACCGACAAGCTCTCGCTCACCGTGGGCGGACGCTACTCGCACGAGAACGTCCACCAGTATCGCTTCGACCGGGTCGTCTCACCGCCGCTGTACGTCGCGAATCCGGCCGACTACCTCTACGTACCGGCCAACGCTGTGCTGACCGAGGACAACCAGACCTTCTCAGGCCCTTCGTACAACGTTGGACTGGACTACAAGGCCAGCCCCGACACCCTGATCTACGGCGGCTTCCGCCACGGCTGGAAGCGCGGTGGGTTCAACACCTCGCCGCCGGTTCCCAGCGTGGCGCTTTACGGGCCGGAGAAGGATGACGATTTCTACATCGGCCTCAAGCAGAACCTGGCGCCGCTCGGCATCGTCGGCCACTTCAACATCGAAGCGTTCTACGACATCTACCACGGCGCGCAGAACTCGTACCTGACGATCAAGCCTGGCGTCGGTCTTGCCGTTGTTGTCGACAACGCCGAGAAGCAGACCTTCCGCGGCTTCGACATGGACTTCGACGTGAAGGCGACCGACTGGCTGGACCTTTCGGGCAACTACACCTTCGTCGATTCCAAGATCAACAAGTGGACGGACCGCTCGGTTACCGATCCGCTGGTCCTGGCGACGCTGGCCTCGCCGTCGACCGACCTCTCGGTCAACCCGGTGCCCTATGTCTCGAAGCACAAGTTCAGCTTCACCGCACGGCTCCATGCCGACATCGCGGGCGGCACCGAAATCGCCGTGATGCCGACGGTGAACTACCAGTCGAAATTCTACAATTTCGCGAACTCGACCCGGGTCACCAATTCCGCGGCGCTGCTGTTCCTCGGTGGCCAGCAGCTCAACATGGCGTCCTACGGGGTCGCGGTCATCCCGGCCTATACCCTCGCCGACCTCCGGATCGAGGCCAACCATATCGGCGGCTCTAACTTCGATCTGGCGCTGAACGCGACCAACCTGTTCAACAAGCACTACTTTGCCGGCGGCAACGGCAGTGTCTTCCTGTTCGGGTTCGAGCAGCGGGTTTGGGGTGCGCCGCGCATGGTGACTGTCGAGGCCAAGCTCCGGTTCTGACGGCACGGCCGGTGGCGGGGGCCTGCGAGGCTCTCGCCACCGGGCTTCAACCTGCTCCTGATCATGCGTGCGGCGGGCCTTCGGTCCGCCGCTTTTTTGTGCGGCCGGCAAGGCGAAGCCATCATGCTGTGCTGCCGGAAGAATTACCTGTTCGGAGCCATTCGGCCGGTACCGCCGACGACGGGTGCCGGAGGACGATTTCGGGCGTACAATACGGAGAAACCACGAAGATTCCTCGGTGCGGTGACCAGGCTGGCGCAGGCCCCTGATCTGGATCAAAGTACAGTGGGTTGACACGGGTATAGCAAACGAAGAAGAGATGCAGACCAGACGGGCAGGAGCCCGGGGACGAGGAGCGGGATCACATGCTGCTGAAGGAATTCCAGTCGGAAGTCTATGACGAGGCGGAGCTGGCAAGGTTCTTCGAGAACTTCGATCACCACTCAGACTACTTCCGCGACAATTATTTCAACGTGATGCGGTATATGGTGACGAAGTCGCCCATTTTTCGCGCATCCACCTACGGCGGATGGGGCGTTGTTTCGAAGTACGCCGATATGCGCGTCGTCGCCACTGACCCTGTCACCTTCCCGAACGACAATCAGGCTCGGGTCGTGCCGGCTCAGCCACTGCCCGCGCTGATCCCCCCCGATGTCAATCCGCCCGAGCATACCTTCTATCGTCAGGTCCTGAATCCGCTGTTCGCGCCCAGCGCCATGGCCAAGCGCCGCGAAGAGGTTTTTCGGCTTGCCCACGAACTGCTGGTCGAGGCCAGGGAGCGGGGCACGTTCGATGTTATTGACGACTATGCCAAGCCGCTGACCGGCCTTACTTCGTTCAAGATCATCGGTCTCGATCCGGGCACTTGGCCGCTCTACGATACGCCGATCAGCAACTCGACCTTTTCCATCGGGACCGAGGAGGAGCGTGCAGCCGGCTATGCCGCTTACGAGGCGCGGGTCAAGAAGGCGGTTGCCGCGGCGGTCAAGGTTCCCGATCCGGACACCGTGGTTGGCGCCATGGCGCTCAGCAGCCGCGGCGGTCGCGCCGTCAGCGAAGAAGAAATCTGCCAGACGGTCAACACCCTCATCATTGGCGGGTTGGGCACGACCCAGGCGGTCGCGGGATCGGCTGCCGTCTACCTGGGCCGCAATCCGGACCGGCGGCAGGAACTGCTCGATCATCCGGAGCGCGTGAACTCCGCGATGAACGAATTCCTCCGTCTGTTCTCCTCCGCGCCGATGACCGGGCGCAAGGTGCCTCACGATACTGTCGTCAATGGCCACACCATGCGGGCGGGTGAAATCCTCGGCGTGTTCTGGGGCGCAGGAAACTTCGACCCGGACTACATCGACCGTCCGTTCGAGGTGGATTTCCAGCGTCCGAACGCCCGCAACACGACCTTTGCGCTCGGCCCGCACATGTGCCTTGGCCAGCACCTTGCCCGGCTCGAACTTGAAGCCATGCTCAAGGTTCTGCTGGAGGTCATCCCCCAATACTCGCTGATCGAGGAGGGCATCGTTGCCGCGCCTGAAGTGGCCTCGATCTTCGGCTACGCCAAGGTGCCGGTGCGCATCGGCTGAATGCGGAGGCGAGCGGCGAACCCTCGCCGGCTGTCTCGTTTCAGTAGGCGATTCCGGCCAGGTCCTCGCAGATCGCCCACAGGCGCTTTGCCGAATCCGGATTCATGGCCGCCGCGGAAGGTTCGATCCGCTCGCGCTCGAAGAAGTATCCGCCCGAAGGAAGGGCATTGCCGATGTCTCTGGTCAGCCACAGCAGGGTGTCCGCGGCATCGGCGGGGGTTACCAGTTCGCCTTTCTTGCTCGCCTCGGCGAAGAACTGCTTGGTCCGTTCGTCCGCGGTGTCGGTGAAGTTGGAACTGACCGTGCCCGGGTGAATGGAGCTTGAAACGAGTTCGGCATGGCGCACCGCCAGCTCGCGAGTGAACAGGATGTTCGCCAGCTTGCTCTGCAGATAGGCCATCGGGCAGCTGTATCCGCGCTGGAACTGCAGGTCGTCCCAGAACATGTCATCGATGTAGCTGTGGCCCACCGACGCCGTGGTGATGACATGCGGCTGCGGTGCATTGTGGAGCAGGGGCAGCAGGATCCCGGTCATCAGGAACGGGGCGAGCACGTTGCCGGCAAAGGTCTGTTCCAGTCCTTCGACGGTCACGTTGTAGGTGTTGATCGTCTGCCCGGCATTGTTGATGAGGACGTCGATCCGATCAGCCAGATCCCCGATCCTGCGCGATACCTCCCTGACCTCGGCCATGACCGAAAGGTCGGCTCCGAGCCAGTCCACCCGCGCGGCGGGAGCCGCCTTCGCGACCGCCTCGGCGCTCGCCGCCATGCGCTCGGGATTGCGGCCGAGCGCGATGACCCGGTATCCGTCACGGGCCAGGCCCAAGGCCGTCTCGAACCCCACGCCAGAGCTCGCTCCGGTGACGACGACGACCTTGTTTCCATTCGCTGCCATGGCGTACAACTTTCTATCATTCTTTTGCGGGATCGGCCGCGCTGATCCGGCGACATTCCCAAGGAAACAGGCGATTAGACCGGCCCGAGGCCGCCCACAAGCGCCCAGACGCCCCGGGGCGCTCGCTTGACCAAGAAGGCGATCCTCCTACCCTGCTACCGCGATAGACGACCTGGCGAGCCACGCAGCAAAGCGGGCGCGCCAAGCGAGGAGAGTGGGATTTGGATACTCTGAACGAGCAGTTCGGCCTGCATGGCAAGACCGCACTTGTCACCGGCGCCGGCCGCGGAATCGGGCGCGCGACGGCGTTGAGCCTTGCCGGGTGCGGCGCTGCCGTCATCGTCGCGGACCGTGACGCTCGCGGGTGCGATGACGTGGTTGCGGAGATCACGCAGGCGGGCGGCACCGCCTATCCGCTCGTCTTCGATCTCGGGGACCAAAACGGGATCGTGAAGGCCTTCGCCGAGGCGGAGCGCCTGCTGGGCGGAACGCTTGACATCCTGGTCAACAATGCCGGCTACATCGCCGTGCTGCCGCTGTTCGAAGATCGCATGGAAGTCTGGGACAAGGCTTACGAGATCAACGTTCGCGGCACCTTCCTGTGCTGCCGCGAAGGTGCACGGATCATGCGCAAGGCCGGACGGGGCGGGCGCATCATCAACATCTCGTCGGCCTCCGCGATCCGCCCGGTGCTTGAAGGGATCGCTCCCTACAGCTCGTCGAAGGCGGCAGTCAGCACCATGTCGCAAAGCCTCTGCTACGAACTGGCGCCGGACAACATCACCGTCAACGTCGTGCTGCCGAACGCGATCATGCACCCGACAGCTGCGGAGCAGTATGAAGAGCACAACACCCCGGTAACCGGTGGCGCGGCGATGGACCCCAAGCGATTCCGTCTGCCGCGGGGTGGGGTGCCGCAGGACATTGCCTCCCTCGTAGCGTTCCTCGCCGGCCCGGGGGCGGGGTTCATCTCCGGTCAGGCCATCACCGTCGACGGCGGCTACATGTTGACCTGAGGACGAGGCGGGCAAGGTATTCGACATTTGCCCGCCCGCAAATGCCGCACGCCACGGGCAGGAGATAGCGCCCGGACTGCTGGCATCGCCGATGAATACAACGGGAGAATTGAAGGATGGACCTTGGACTGGCTGGACGCCGCGCATTCGTGGCCGGATCAAGCAGCGGGATCGGCGCCGGCATAGCATTGGGCCTAGCGCGTGAGGGCTGCGAGGTGATCGTCCACGGCCGCCAGGCCGATCGGGCCGACGATGTGGTCGGCCAGATCCGCGAGGCGGGCGGCTCGGCCATGGCGATCATTGGCGCACTCGACGACATGGCCTCGGTTGACGATCTCGCCGCCCGCGCCCTCGCCAGCGGCCCGATCGACATTCTGATCAACAGCGCCGGCGCCTGTCAGGACGTGCGGGACTGGTTCGACGTGCCGATGGAGAACTGGTACCACCAGTACCAGATTTCGCTGGTCTATTCGGTTCAGCTGATCCGCGCGATGGTTCCGCCCATGCGCGAACGGGGCTGGGGCCGCGTCCTTAATGTCAGCAGCACCACGGCCTACCGACCGATGACCCGGCATCCGGAATATTCGGTCGCAAAGATCGCCAACCTGTCCGTCTCCGCAAGCCTTGCCGCATCGCTCGGCAACTGTGGTGTCACGGTGAACACGCTCGTTTCCGGACTGGTCATGACGGAACACACGGAGCGCGCTGCGCGAGTGTCGGGCGAATCGATCGGGCTTGATCCGGAGGCGCCCGATTTCATGGACCGCGTGCTGCGCGAGGCATGGGGGGTGAACATTCCCCTAGGCCGTGGCGCAACAATGCAGGAAATGGCAGCTGCGGCGTGCTTCCTCGTTTCGCAGCCGGCGAGCTTCATCAACGGGGCCTCGCTCCGCGTGGACGGCGGCGGAGCAGGGCTGGCGTTCTGATCACCTCAGCCGGATTGCGGGCCGTCGCAAGCCCAAGGATGGAATTGCAGTATGGACGCGGAACTCGAACTCTGCTGGGGCACGGTCATGCAGGCCGGGTTCGCCGATTTGGTCGATGCGGCTGGCGCAGCCGGCTTCCAGGCGATCACGGTCAACCCCGATCAGGTGCTCTCCCCCGGCTTTGCGGCCAGTGAGGTGCGGGCGCGGCTTGCCGATGCGGGATTGCGGGTGTCCAACCTCGACGCCCTCGTCAGCGTCTTGCCGGGCCTTCCTTCGGCGGAATTCATCGAAAGCTATGGAACCTACGGAACCGGCGTGGACATCCGGCGCGGCTTCGAGCTGACCGAGGACGATTTCTACCGCGCGGCGGAGCTGACCGGGGCCGAATCGATAAACCTGGTTCATTTCCTCTGCGATCCGGCCACGCCGCTGGAGGCAATAGCCGATGCTGCGGGCGGTCTGGCGCGTCGGGCCTCGGCGCATGGCCTACGTGCCGTGTTCGAATTCCTGCCCGATACGGGGGTCCCGGACATCGCCACGGCCGCCCGTCTGGTGCGGATGGCGGACGAACCGAACCTGGCGATCATGCTGGATACCCGTCATCTTGCACGGTCAGGCGGAACCGCAGGCGATGCAGCGCAGTACGCCGCGCTGGTCGGGGCCACCCAGGTCAGCGACCTCAGGTGGGCGACCCGTGACGCGCCCGATCGGCTGCTTCCCGGCGACGGAGACCTTGCGCTGGAGGCGATGATGGCACCGGTCCGCGCCGCCGTACCGCACGTCGCCGTGGGGATCGAGGTGTTCAGCACCGAACTTTTCGCCCTCTCCCCCCGCGAAGCGGCGCTGCGGGCAGCGGTTTCACTGCGCGGTCTGGTGGAGCGGATGGACGCCGGTTCGCATGGAGGCGCCGCACGATGAAGCCGATACTGACTGATTTTTGCCAGCTGGCATATGTGACCAACGACATCGACGAGGCGATGGCGCTCTACGCGCGGAGCTACGGTGTGCCGTCCTTCTATCGGCTCGACGTCGACCTGCCGGGCGATGTTGACGGAAGCACCGGGGTCATCAAGCTCAAGATCGCCCTGGCCAATGTTGCCGGGGTACAGATCGAACTGATGGAGCCTGTAGCCGATCTGGGCGGGTTCTTTGGCTCGACCATAGCCGGCCAAACCGGGTTGGCCTTTGGCCTCCACCATGTCTGCCAGAAGGTGGTCGGCGATATCGCAGAGTGGGAGGCGCATATCGCGGAGCTGGGCGGGCCGGACAGGCCGATCGTGTGCAGCGCCCGCGGGGGTGATTACGCCCGCATCGTATTCACCGATGATCGCGCGCTGCTGGGCGCCTATATCGAGCACATCTGGATGACGCCCGCGGCCTGGGCCGACATGGCCAGCAAGGTGCCGTCTCACTCCGGCTGAGCCGTGCCGCGGCCCCGGCGGCGGTGTGGCCGGAACCGCGCCACCTCTGGTGATCAGCGGGTCAGGTCGATGATGTTGCGCACCACCTTGCCCTGGCGCAGGGCGTCCATCGCTTCGTTGATGCCTTCCAGCGGGTAGGTGTCATTGACCAGGGTATCGAAGTCGAGCTTGCCCTGCATGTACCAGTCCACCAGCTGGCTGGCGCCGTAACGGCCCTTGAAGTCACCGCCGGAGGACAGCTTCAGCGAACGGCCGATGCCGATGTCGTCCTTGGTGAGAACCACTTCGGCTCCGTCGCGCATCATGCCGACCACGACACACTGGCCGGAGCCCATGCGCGCCGAGCGCAGGGCCTGGCGAACCACTTCCGGATGGCCGACGGCCTCGACCGAAATGTCCACGCCACCGCCGGTGAGGGCCGAGATGTGATCGCTGACATTGCCATTGATTTCGGCGGGGTTGATGAAGTCGGTCGCGCCGGACTTGCGGGCAACGGCTTCCTTGGCGGGGTTGGTGTCGACCGCGATAATCCGGGCGGCGCCGGCAAAGCGGGCGCCCTGCACGGCGCTGAGGCCGATGCCGCCCATCCCGAACACGGCCACAGAATGGCCCGGCCTGATGTGCGCAGCCTCGATCGCCGCGCCGACGCCGGTGGCGACGCCGCAGGCGGCGAGGCAGACGCGATCGAACGGAGCATCGTCGGGAACCTTCACGACTGAACTTTCGATCACGACGGTGCGTTCGGTATAGGTGCCCGAGTTGACGAAGCGGCGGACCATTTCGCCATTGAGCGAGAACGGGGAATTGTTGCCGACGAAGCCGCGATACATGTCAACGCAAAGGTTGGACCGCCCGCTCAGGCACTCGTTGCAGCGGCCGCACTGCGGCATGACGGTGGTGATGACGCGGTCCCCCGGGACGAGCGAAGTTACGGCCGAGCCGACAGCTTCGATGACGCCCGAACCCTCGTGGCCGAGCACGACCGGGAACCCGCCGAAGTTCACCGCGCCATCGAGCACCGAAAGGTCGCTGTGGCAGACGCCGGTGGCGTGCAAGCGGATCAGGACCTCATCCGGCTCGGGATCGCGCAGATCCAGCTCCATGATTTCCATGGGCTGGTTGGCTCCGACGGCAACGGCGGCTTTGGTCTTCATGGGATCCTCTCCATTGGAACACCGGGCACGGACGGCAGCGGGAGAACTGTGGCCGCGATCAAACAAAGATTCGGTTTTTGATTCGGGCGCAGTTATACAGACTGCACCCGGGCTTCAAAGAGAGGTGGCTTCGCGGCACCGCAGAACCCTGTCCGCTTGATGGTTTTCGAGGGGGTTCGGTGCCGTGAAACCGTTGGTCCCGGGGGTTTTGGCCCTGTAGTCTCCATCGGCTTCCGGAGGGAAACGGAACACGCGGTTTCGCAGCGCCGGCCGGATTGCCTGCGGTGCGGCCGCGGCCACAAGAAACAGCACATTTGGCGGAAGTGATCGGGAGTTGGCTATGCAGAACGAACAGGCGACGATGATCGACGTGAAGGGGCGCAAACGCCCGGTTCGCTGGGGGCAGGGTGCGATCAGGACAGATCGTCGGTTCGTGCCGCTTGACGCCTACACCGATGTTGCAAGGTATGAATCGGAAGTCAGGCTCCTGCGCACCCAGTGGCTGTTCGGCTGCCTGGAACTGGAAATCCCTGAATACGGCGACACTTCGCTGTTCGAGGGGCTTGGCCAGTCGATCCTGATCGTTCGCCAGAAGGACGGCGGCGTGAAGGCCTTTCACAATGTCTGCCAGCATCGCGGCGCGCGCCTTGCGTGCGCATCGCAGAAGAAGGCGCGCGGGTTCGTCTGCTCCTATCACGCGTGGACATTCGGGCTGGACGGCAAGCTCGTCGGTCTGCCTGGCCGTGAATACTACACCAGGGAAGAACTGCAGGACCTGCGGGCGCCCGCCGTGGCGGTCGAACTTCGCCACGGCATGGTCTGGATCAACATGTCGGAAAATCCCGGGTCGATCGACGATGCGCTAGCGGACGTGAGCGAGGAGCTGACCGGGTTCAATCTCGATACGATGAAGCTGTTCGCGCCGGCCATGGAATTCGAGATTCCCTCGAACTGGAAGCGTGGGCTCGAGGCTTTCCTCGAGGACTATCACGCGCTGTCGCTGCACGCCCCTTCGTTGCCGCGCGGGGACGAGCCGGGGCAGGTCGACTATGACCTCACCTCGCACACCCTGTTCGAGCGCAATTCGATGTTCGTCTATACCCCGAAGGACACGCTTGCGGAGTTGAAGGAGACGCTTGACCACTTCCGCTTCGGCTATTGCCACTACCTGGTCTATCCCAACGTCTTCCTGAACTTCATGAACGGCCCCGACGGCCTGTTCCAGACGTGGGACTTCCTTCCGATCTCGGTCAACCGGACGAAGATGCGGATGCGCTTTCTCGGCGGGACCGATTTCCAGCTCAGCCAGGAAATGATGGACACCCAGGTGAAATACTTGCGCGAAGTGTTCGGCCAGGACGTTTTTGCATGCGGCGAGCAGTCGGCGACCGACGCCAGCCTGGGCAACAAGGGTAGCCTGCTGGGCGATGCCGAATGCCGGATCGCGCACTTCTACGATGTGCTCGACGCCGATCTGGGCATCGAAACGCCTGGCAAGGTTCCCTGGGTCAAATGATCCGGCGGCCGGGCCGGAACCAGCCGGTTCCCGCCATGCAATTTCCCAGTTTCTGCTGCGCGGAAATGCAGTAGTCCGGCGGCAGCGCGTGGGGCACTAGGCGGGGGCTGTCGGCTTTCGCGTCGGCGCGGGGATAAGGAAGGTCCGTGACCGTGTACGACGTGCTTGCCGGGCAAAGCGTGATCGAGGCGTCCTCCTTCATCGCCTCGCCCTCGGCCGGGCTCTATTGCGCGCAGATGGGCATGGAGGTGATCCGGGTCGACCAGATCGGCGGCGGTCCGGACTTCCACCGCTGGCCTGTCACGGCGAACGGGGATTCGCTGTACTGGGAAAACCTAAACCGCGCGAAGAAGTCGGTCGCGCTCAACCTGCGCAAGCCGGAAGGGCGCGAACTGCTGCAGGCACTGATCCGCGCGACCGGGCAGTTGATCACCAACTTCCCTGCCGACGGCTTCCTCTCGCACGAGAGGCTGGCCGAAGGGAGGCCGGACCTCGTCACCGTGCGCGTCATGGGCTGGCCCGACGGCAGTCCGGCGCTCGACTACACGGTGAACAACGCGGTGGGCTATCCGATGCTCACCGGGGAAGGGCCCGAGCCGGTCAACCACGTGCTTCCGGCGTGGGACCTCCTGGCCGGTTCACACGCGGCCTTCTGCCTGCTGGCGCTGATCCTGAAGCGCAATGCGACCGGCGTCGGGGGCGAAGCCCGTCTGCCGCTTTCGGATCTCGCGATCGGCACGCTCTCGAACCTCGGCGGCATTGCCGAGGTGCTCTACTCGGGCGAGAACCGGCCGCGCCTGGGCAACGCCGTCTACGGTCTGTTCGGACGCGACTTCCTGACCGCCGACGGGGTGCGGACGATGATCGTCGTGGTGACCGCGCAGCAATGGGCAAACCTGCTTGCCGTGCTGGGGCTTGAAGAGGCGGTCGGCGAGGCGGAGCGCGTGCGCGGCGTCAGCTTCGCAGTGGACGACGGGCTGCGCTATGCCCACCGCGACGCGCTGTTTCCCCTGTTTGAACGGGCTGTGGGCGCATGGCATCATGCCGATCTAGCCGCGGCGCTGGATGGGCACGGGGTGGTGCACTCGCATTACCGCACCCCGCTGGAGGCTGCCCGGGACGAGCGGCTGGTGGGCTCCAACCCGATGTTTTCGAAGACCTCCAATCCCAGCGGCTTTTCCTACCCGGCCGCGGGAGCGATGGCGACCCTGCCGCAGGCGAAACGCCATCCGCCACGGCCGGCTCCGCGCAACGGGCAGCACAGCGAAGAGGTCCTGGCGGAACGCCTGGGCCTTGGCGGCGCCGAGATCGGGCGCCTGATCGATGCCGGCATTGTCGGCCAGCTTTCCGGAGAAGACGAATGAACGAAGCGGCGCTGGCTGCGGCGCGAGCCTATGAGGCGGCAGCCTTTGCTGCACTTGGCGCGCGGCTAGAAACCCAGTCCGCCGAGCAGGCCCAGCGTGCGGCCCACGGCTGCGCCTGGGTGGCTACCAGCGTTGCCGCGCTGGATGCCGTGCTGCGCTGGAACGGCGCGGGCGGTTCGGCCAATCCGGTGGACGGGCCGGTGGCGGAGCTGGCCCTTGCCGAGACACTGGCTCAGCTCGTCGGCGGGCTGCCGATGAGCCAGAACGAGCTGTTCCGACCGGCCGACCTTGGCCTGCAGGACGCCGCCGCGGCGCTTGCCCGCGCTGCCGCGCCCATCCTGGCGCGCGACCAGGCGGAAGCGCGCGCCCGGCTTGTGCAGGCGCTGGGCGAGGGCCACTGGCCGAGCGAGACGTTTGGCGATCCCGAGCTCGATGCGATCCGCGAGCAGTTCCGTCGCTTCACCGAGGGCGAGATCCTGCCCCACGCCCACCGCTGGCACCTGGCGAACCAGCTGATCCCCGACGAGGTGGTCCGCAGCATGGCCGAGCTGGGCACGTTCGGCGTGTGCATTCCCGAGGAGTTCGGCGGTCTCGGGCTTGGCAAGCTGGTGATGTGCCTTGTTACCGAGGAGCTTTCGCGGGGGTGGATCGGTGCCGGTTCGCTGGGCACCCGGTCGGAGATCGCGGGAGAGTTGATCCTGCTGGGCGGCACCCCCGATCAGCAAGCCGATTGGTTGCCCCGGATCGCCAGCGGCGAGGTGCTCCCTACTGCCGTGTTCACCGAACCGGACACAGGATCAGATCTCGGCTCGCTCCAGACGCGCGCCACGCGCGATTCTGACGGGCACTGGGTGGTGCAGGGGGGCAAGACCTGGATCACTCACGCCAGCCGGTCTGATCTGATGACGCTGCTCGTGCGGACCCTGCCCGATGTGAAGGGCTATGCCGGCCTCTCGATGCTGCTGGTGCCCAAGCCGCGCGGGACCGAGGCCGATCCGTTCCCGGGGGATGGCATGTCGGGCAGCGAGATCGAAGTGCTCGGCTATCGCGGAATGCGCGAATATGCGCTGTCCTTCGATGGTATGCGCGCGCCGGCCGACGCCCTCCTGGGGGGCGAGGAAGGGCAAGGGTTCAAGCAGCTGATGCGCACCTTCGAGGGCGCGCGGATCCAGACCGCGGCCCGGGCCGTGGGGGTGGCGCGTCGCGCGCTGGAGCTGGGTCTGTCCTATGCACTTGACCGCAGGCAGTTCGGCAAGCCGCTGATCGCCTTCCCGCGGGTGGCGGACAAGCTCGCGATGAGCCTGGTTGACATGGTGCTGGCGCGCGAGCTGACTTACGCCGCGGCGCGGGCGAAGGATTCCGGCAAGCGGTGCGACATCGAGGCCGGCATGGCCAAGCTGATCGGCGCGCGCGCGGCCTGGAGCAATGCGGACGCCGCGCTCCAGATCCATGGTGGCAACGGCTATGCGCTTGAGTTCGAGATCAGCCGCGTGCTGTGCGACGCCCGCATCCTGAACATCTTCGAGGGCGCGGCAGAGATCCAGGCCCAGGTGATTGCCCGAGGGCTTCTCTCGGCGCGAAACTGAAGGGACCGGCATGAGCGAATGGACGGCATGGCCGGGGCGCGAGGAGCGGCGGCAGGATGTCCTGAGCTGCGCACGGGTGGAACGCTGGTGCGCCACGCTCGATTGCGCCGGGCCGATCAACGGAATGGCGCCGCAAGGGACGCACTGGATACTGTGCACGCCCGACGAGCCGACCGCCGCGCTGGGCACCGACGGGCACCCCCGGCGCGACGACACGGCAGAAAGCTTCCTCCCTCCTCTGCCGCTCCCGCGCCGGATGTGGGCCGCCAGCAAGGTCTCGTTCCTCGCCCCGTTGCGACTGGGGGAGGGTATCGCGCGCCGCTCGCGCGTAGTCTCCATCGCTCCCAAGCAGGGCGGATCTGGCCAGCTCGTCTTCGTGGAGGTCGAACATGAAACCTTGTGCGGTGCCGAGCTGGCGGTGCGCGAGGTGCAGTCGCTCGTCTACCGCGAAGCCTCCCCGCGCGGCGCGCCGCCGGTTCCACCGCCATCCGGGCCTGACGGGTTCGATCCCTCGCCATGGGACGCGGTCCGCACGCTGACGCCCGCCGAGCCGTTGCTGTTCCGGTTTTCCGCGCTGACCTTCAACAGCCACCGCATCCACTACGACCTGCCTTATGCCACGTGCGAGGAAGGCTATCGCGGTCTCGTCGTCCATGGCCCGCTCACCGCCACCCTGCTGCTGGACCTCGTCCGCCGCGAACTGGGCGAGCAGGCGCTGGCCCAGTTGGCCTTTCGCGCCCTGTCCCCGGCGATCTGTGGCGAACCACTGCACCTTGCCCTGCGCAGGGCGGGCGATCAGCTGGAACTCGGCGCATTCGCGTCGGACGGGCGCCCCATCATGAGCGCCACTGCCAGGACCGAGGCAATCCTTCCCAAGGCCTGGCATTCCTGACCCCGGCCAGGGGTGGCAGGCCGTGCATTCCGCCGCCGACGGATCGGAAAATGCTGCAATCGCCGTGCCGTCTGGCGCTGCAGTTGCCCCCCGTCGCCACGGATGCCAGTCTCCTGCCAGACATATCCGGAAGAAGGAGAGCAGAATGCCCGCTTTGCAGGGAAAGGTGGCGATTGTGACGGGCGCGGGGCGGGGGATCGGCCGGGGCATGGCCGAAGCCTTGGCGCGCGAAGGGGCGTCTGTGCTCGTCGCTTCGCGTTCGCAGGGGGGCATCGACGAGGCGGTGGATTCCATTCGCACTGCCGGCGGGACGGCCGAGGGCCTGTCGCTCGACGTGGGCAACGAAAGCGAGGTGCGGGCCATGGTTGGTGCGGCTGTGGACCGGTTTGGCAGGCTCGATATTCTCATCAACAACGCGCAGAGCTTCGGCGCCGCCAGCGGATCCGAGATCACGCAGGATTACGTCGCTATCGAGGATGTCACCAACGACGAGTGGGACAACACCATCCGTACCGGCCTTACCGCCAGCCTGTGGGCCATGCAGGAGGCATTGCCGCACCTGCGCGAGCGGGGTGGGCGCATCATCAATATGGCCTCGGCTGCGGGGATCATCGGCCAGCCGGGAATGCTGCCTTACAACTGCGCCAAGGAGGCGCTCCGCTCGCTAACCCGCACCGCCGCGCGCGAATGGGGGCGCTACGGCATCACGGTCAACGTGGTCTGCCCGCTGGTGAAGACCCGGGCGCTTGCCGAATGGACTCGCATCTCGCCGGACCAATCGGACGCGCTGCTGGCCGAGGTGCCGCTCGGGCGCTTCGGCACCCTCGAGGACGCCGGCGATCTCGCGGTGTTCCTCGCGTCGGACGCATCGAAGTACATGACCGGCATGACCTTCATGCTCGACGGCGGCAGCACGATGTTGACCTAGGGCCCCTGCGGATCCTGAAGATCTTGCTGCCGCCCGACGGCCGCGGTCACTGAACGATCTGCGTTCCGACGTGGACCACCTTGACCTCGGCCGGCGGCAGACCGTTGCCCTTGGCCATGGTCATCAGTTCCTTCTTGCGTTCGAGCATCTGGTCGCGGAGCGCGATCAGATCGACGCCGGCCTCGCGAGCCTGAGCGAACATGCCTTCCTGCCGGCGCTCTTCCTCAAGGACATGATGCCGGATTTCCTCGCTCAACACCTTCACCTTGGCGTCGTAGAACTCGTCGTCATCGGGCGACCCGGCCTCGATGTCGTTGACGAGGACCTTGGCTCCGTCGTGCTCGACGAAGGCCTCGCTCCAGGTATCCTGCTCGATCTTGCCCTTCAGTGCCGGGTAGAAGATTTCCTCCTCGATGATCGTGTGGATTTTCAGCTCGTTGCAGATCTCCTGCGCGACAGTCTGCTTGGAGCCTGATCGGGCGCGCTCGAATTTTTCGAACAGGTCCTCGACCTTGCGGTGATCGGCCTTCAACAGGGCAATGGCATCGGAAAAGCCCTTGTTCGAGCGCCGGGTTGAAGTGGCCATGGTGCGTCTCTCCTGCGGCGCCGGGGCGGCGCGTCTAGGCAGAGAAGGCTGAACGAGGCGTGTGGTTCCAACAACTTGTCGCATGGGTATGGGCAGGAGCGCCCATCGCGGCGGTTCGGGTCCGATGCGGAGGTTGGAACCGGGCGTCCTGCCGGTTAAGAGTGGGCCATGGTCAGGCGGGACGGACATCTCAAGCTCAAGCTGCAGATTCTCTGCGGAGAGGAGATCGCGATGGGGCCGGGCAAGGCCGATCTGCTCGACGCGATCGCGCGCGAGGGATCGATCTCCGCGGCCGGACGCGCGCTCGGCATGAGCTATCGGCGAGCCTGGTTGCTGGTCGATGCGATGAACCGCTGCTGGCAAGCGCCGCTGGTGGAGACCGCCCCAGGCGGCCGGAGCGGGGGCGGAGCCCGGGTCAGCCCCACCGGCCATGCGGTGCTGAACGCCTATCGTGCGATCCAGAGCAACCTTCAGGGCGAAGCCGAGGCCTCGGCCCAGAGCGGGTTGGCCCCACTGCTGCGCCTTGAACCCCGCGCCCGGCGCAGTGCCTCCGACAAAAGCGTCGCAAAGGACTGTTAAACTCGTATACAGAGGAATATAGCGCTGCGGCAGAAGCAGGCGGCGTCGCCTTGCATGAGCGACTCGCGAGGGAGATGGCGTGGCCGTGCGTAATAAAAGATGGGCTCTGGTCGTCGCGGTAGCGGGTGCCGTTGCGGCTCTTGCCGCTCTGCTCGCGGCTCCGTCGGAGCGCGTTCTGGCGGCAAGTGAGCGCGCGCCCGTGGTGTTGGCCGCGGCCAGCCTCCAGGAATGCCTCACGGCCGCCGCCGATGCATGGGCACGGCAGGGGCATTCCCGCCCGGTGCTGTCCTTTGCCGCCTCGTCGGCGCTGGCTCGACAGATCGAAGCGGGCGCTCCGGCCGATCTGTTCGTCTCCGCTGACGAGGAGTGGATGGACTATCTGGCCGCGCGGCGGCTCCTGGCGCCGGGTAGCCGGACCAACGTCGCTACGAACCGCTTGGTTGTCGTTGCTCCGGCCGCCTCGCCGCTCCGGCTGGAGGTGCGGCCAGGCTTCCCCCTGGCGCGGGCGCTGGGCACCGGCCGGCTCGCCATGGCCGATCCGGCGACCGTGCCTGCCGGGAAATACGGTCGCGCGGCGCTGACCCGGCTTGGCGTGTGGAACCAGGTGGAAGGGCGCGTGGCCAACGCCGAGAACGTGCGCGCCGCCCTGGCTCTGGTAGCCCGGGGCGAGGCTCCGCTGGGGATCGTCTATGCCACGGATGCACAGGCTGCACCGGCGGTGCGGATTGTGGCGCTGTTTCCGGCGCAGAGCCATCCGCCGATCATCTACCCCGTGGCCCGCATGGCCCGATCCGGCAATGCCGAGGCGGAGGGCTTCCGCCACTTCCTGCTCAGCGTACAAGGGCGGGCGATCTTCCGGCGCTTTGGTTTCGGTCCAGCCTAGGCTCGTGCGATGTTGAGCCCCGAGGAATGGAGCATCGTGCTCCTGTCGCTTAAGGTCAGCGCGGCGGCGATTGGCCTGTCCCTGCCGCTCGCCTTCGGCGTAGCCCTTCTGCTGGCACGGGCGCGGTTCCCCGGAAAGATCCTGCTCGATGCCCTCGTCCACCTGCCGCTGGTCGTGCCCCCGGTGGTCACGGGTTGGCTGCTGTTGTTGGCCTTCGGGGCCAACGGGCCGGCGGGTCGGCTGCTGGAGAGCACGCTGGGCCTCACCTTCATGTTCCGCTGGACCGGTGCGGCGTTGGCCAGTGCCGTCATGGCCCTGCCGCTTATGGTGCGCGCCATACGCCTCTCGCTGGAGGGCATCGATCGCCGGCTGGAGGCAGCCGCACGCACGCTTGGCGCGGGGCCATGGCGGACCTTCACCGCGGTCACCCTGCCGCTGGCGATGCCGGGTGTTCTGGCCGGGACCGTTCTGGGTTTCGCGCGCTCGTTGGGCGAGTTCGGGGCGACGATCACGTTCGTCTCCAACATTCCCGACGAGACTCGCACCCTCCCGCTGGCGATCTACACCGCGCTGCAGGCACCCGGCGGGGACACCGCCGTGTTGCGCCTGGCCTTGCTCTCGATTGCCCTGTCGCTCGGGGCCTTGCTCCTCTCGGAGGCGCTGGTCCGCCGTTCGGCCGGGTGGAAAGGACGGCGCCATGTCCTCTGAGGGTCTCCCGCCCACGTTCGAGATCGACCTGCGCCTGACCCGCGGCAACCACACCGTCGCTGTGCGGCTGGCCACCGGCAGCGGAATCACCGCGCTGTTCGGGCCGTCGGGGGTGGGCAAGACAAGCATACTCGACATGGTCGCAGGGCTCGTCCGGCCAGACGACGGGCGCATCGCCGTGGCGGGCGAGGTGCTGTTCGATTCCGCGGCCGGTATCGATCTGCCACCTGAAAAGCGGCAGTGCGGCTATGTTTTCCAGGACCTCCGGCTGTTTCCGCACCGGACGGTCGAAGACAACCTCCTGTTCGGCTGGCGCCGCCGGGGGCGGCAGGCGGGGTGGATGGGACCGGCTGAAGTCACGGCGTTCCTCGGCATCGACCACCTCAGGCAGCGCATGCCCGCGAACCTTTCCGGGGGGGAAGCGCAGCGAGTGGCGATTGGCCGGGCTCTGCTGTGCGGACCCAGGTTTCTGGCGATGGACGAGCCACTGTCATCGCTGGACCGGCCGCGGCGCGGGGACATTCTGGGCCTGATCGAACGCATGCGCGACGAGCTGCGTTTGCCGATCCTCTACGTCAGCCACGATCATGCCGAGATCGAGCGGCTGGGCGCCAGGGTGGTGGAACTCGGCTGAGCGCCTCCAGTCGGGCCTGGGGGCGGAAACCGGATCGCGCCTCACTCATTGGAGGAGCATGATCCTTACCGGCTTTCTTCTCGGCGTTCTGGCCGCCCTTACCCTCGGCGAAGCGCGCACCGCGCGCTGATCGGTTGCGGCATGCATCATGCGCCCCGGGGGGCGTTTCCGATCCAGCTGATTTCTGAGGTTTAAATGGTCGGGGAGACAGGATTCGAACCTGCGACCCTCTGCTCCCAAAGCAGATGCGCTACCAGGCTGCGCTACTCCCCGACCGGGGGCCTCGTGGCGGCGGAGGCGATGGTGGGCCCGGCAGGATTCGAACCCGCGACCTAGCCGTTATGAGCGGCCAGCTCTAACCGCTGAGCTACAGGCCCGATCCCATCCTTCGCGCCGGCCGCCGCCGGCAGGCGCCCGGGGCCTAGTACGGCAGAAGGGATTACGCAAGTTCGGTGGCAGCCATGATCCCGCTCACCGTGGTCGGTCGGACGCCGCGCTCCTTCAGCCGGGCGAAGACCGTGCGCCACCATTCGTAAAGCGCGTCAAGGTCTCGCTCAGACCGGACGTAGGGCGTGTGGCCCGGCTGGAGCGAGGGGCTGTGGAACGAGAAGACCAGTACCGGCAGCCCTTCGTCCAGCGCCGTATCGATGCCGCGCAGGACTTCGACCGTGTTGACCCCCTCCGGCGTCAGCGGGATCCGCTCCAGCAGGCCGATCCGGGCCAGCGCTCCGCGCAGCCTGGGCCAGCGCCACAGCACCGGATAGAGCCAGTGCCCCCAGCGCCGCAGAAGGCCCCAGTAGACCGTGGTCAGCGGGAGTTCCATCAGCCCGCCGGGCTTGTCGACCCACCAGGGTTCCACCGGCAGGTCGCGGAAGTTCGGCCCGCCCTCGGCGCTGTAGTCAAACCGGGCTCGCGCGGAGGAGTCAAACGCGATGCCATGCTCGCGCAGGATCGGCACAGTGTTGGGGCCGATGCCATAGCGCCCGGCACGGTAGATGGCCGGAGCCATTCCGAAGTTCTGCTCGATCGTTTCGCGCAGCTTGTGGAACTTGGCCCGCTCCAGCGCCGGGGGCAGGTTGCCGGCAAACGAGGTGAAGGGTCCGACCTCTTCCTCGAACGGCGGATTGACCCACGGGTGCAGCTGAACCCCGATCTCGGCCCGTCCATCGCGCACCGCGCTGGCCAGGATTTCGACTGCGAGACGCGAAGTGGCAACGGGATAGTCGACCAGGTAGACCGGAACGACACCGTGCCCTTCGCAGAATTGCTGGAACTTGGCGAGGCGCGAGACCGAGTGGAGCGTGTGGCCGCTGGCGCTGAGCGGCTGGTCCCAGTCAAACTCCTCCTCGGTGTCGACGGTCACGATGAACCGCTGCCCGAAGTCAGGCGCGAAGCGAACGAAGTGTTGGGGCTGATCGGCAATGGAAATCGGGACCATGGCAACCTGTCCCTTCGCGGCGGTGTTCATGCAGCGCTAGAGCTATTGCCGTTATCTTCGTTGTGCAAACAGTTATTTACTGCCGCCTGCGGGCATTCCGGTAAGGTCAGCACGAGCTCCTCTCCGGTGCGTTCCAGCCCGCCGCCGGCTGCCCGTGCCTCGGCGGCGGCAAGACGCAGCGTGAAGCCGCTGCCGAAGACGCCGGCGCTGATTGCCTGTCCGGAAGGCGGCAGGCTGGCAGCAAAGGGATCGGCCAGATCGGCGAGGGCGGCCGGCAGGGCGAAGCTGGCGCGGGCCAGCCCGCCTTCGGCGGCAAGCGTCACGTCGAGCACCTCGCCCGGCCGCGCCGCGCCGGCCAGTGTGGCGAGCAGGCGCCAGAGCAGGTGCTCGGCCTCGTCTCCCGTCATGCCGACGGTCAGGCGGGTTGCGCCGGCCTTCAGCGCAAAGCCGCTGCTGCGCGGAGCAGTGAACGATTCCAGCTGGTGGATCACTCCGGCGGCAAGGGCGGACAGGTCGGCCGAGCCGGGCTCCGGCGTCAGCACGCCCGATTCGAGGCGCGCCAGCCGGTCCAACTCGGCAAAGCCCGCAAGGATCCGTGCTGCGTCTCCGGCGATTGAGGCGGCGAGCGCGCGGTATTCGTGGAGCAGGGGGCCGAACAGCTGCTGCTGGATTACCTCGGCAAAGCCCTGGATCGCGTTCACCGGCGTCCGCAATTCATGCAGGACCTGACGGATGCGGTCCGCCTCGGGATGGGCGGCGGGGGCCTCGGCTGCCGGAATGCGGCGCATCTGGCCAAGGTAGCCGCGGAACTGGCCGCCGTCGGAGAAGTGGGGGGCGGCATCGAGTTGCCATTCACCGCAGATCGCGGGCGCACCGTGGAGCTCGACCACGAAGGCGCGGACCGGCTGGCGGCGGCGCAGCTTCTCCTCAATCGCGGCGCCCGCCGGTTGCGGCGAAAGGGCAGAGAGACGCAGGCCTACAACCATCGGGGCCACGGCCGGCTCGGCCCAGCCAATACGCCCCGCCGCGTCGGTCTCGAAGCGGAAGGCGCCGGCCTGGCGCATCGCATGGTCCGGCTCGCCCAAGGGCAAGCGCGGGGAATCGTTGGCCGGCTGCAGGGTGCCGCCGGCCTCGCGGGTGCGGCGGAAGGCCTCGATCCGGCGGACGATGGCCGAGATGCCCTCCGCCGGCTGGAAGCCCGTGGCGGCAGGCGCTTCGGCGGCAAGGCGTGGCTTGGGACGGGCAGGTTCCGGCGCGGGCGCTTCTGCCGGCTCCGGTTCGGGGGCGACTGCGGTGGCGGAACTATCGCCCGCGGGAAGCGCTCGTTCGGCTATCCCAAGTTCGTCCAGCCGCCGTTCAAACTCCGGACCAAGGTCGCGCCGGGTGCGCAGCAGTCCGCGCGCGGCGAGGGGAAGGGCGGGGACGAGGTCCAGCCACTGCTCGGGCTCCAGCCGCGCCGAACGGATCGCGGCGAGGGCCACGGCCGGAGCATCTGCGGCAAGGAGTGCAACCAGTGCGGGGTTACGCAGCCTTACGCCGGCCTGACCAACCGCGCGGGCGCGTTCGTCTGCGGGAATGGCGTCTGCCAGCTCGCCCAGCCGCACCAGCGCCCGGTCCAGCAGGCCGCCACGCGCGTCCGCCGGGGTCGTGCCGACAAGGTCGAGCAGCTGCCGGTACTGTACGCGCATCGCGGCCGCGCCCTCTGTCCGGGCGTCCAGCACCGTGGTCAGGCGGTCATCAACGTGCATCTGTACTCCGGGCAGGGCAGGTCGCGAGTCAGGCCGGTTTGCGGCGTTCCGGACTGCTATGCACCGGAAGGGATTAGCAGCTTGTTACGTTTCGGGAAGTTTGTTTCCCGCAACCGTTGCAGAGCGGGACGATTGCGGAGCTGGCATACGGAAATTATACGCGGTTGGAACAGAGCGTCGCCTGCAGCGCGATTCGAGCAAGAATGCTGTGGTTGCGTAATAAAAAACAAGGAACCGTCATTCCATGGCCAATCTCGATCCGATCGACCGGCACATGCTGGCCGAACTGCAGGACGACGGGCGCATCACCAACGTCGAACTGGCCGCCCGCGTCGGCCTGACCGCTCCGCCCTGCCTGCGCCGGGTCCGGGCGCTGGAGGAAGCCGGGGTCATCCGCGGCTATCACGCCGATCTCGATCCGGCCAAGCTGGGTTTCGCCATCACCGTCTTTGCTCTCGTCTCGCTCAAGAGCCAGGCCGAGGAGGCCCTGCGCGGCTTCGAGGAGCACATGAAGAACCTGCCCGAAGTGCGCGAATGCCACATGCTCAATGGCGAGATCGACTTCATCCTGAAGATCGTCAGCCGCGACCTGCAGAGCTTCCAGGAGTTCCTGACCAGCAAGCTCACGCCGGCGCCCAATGTCGCCAGCGTCAAGACCAGCCTGAAGATCCGCACGGCCAAGCAGGTGCCCGGGGTGCCGATCGAGCCGTGATGGCATTGGTGGGGTGACACTGCGTCACCGTTCCACCCTGCCGCCGTCTTGCCGCTTCGCCTCCCAGCCAGCAGGAGAACACCCGGATTTCAGCCCTCGCGCCGGGCGAGCCATTCCTCCAGCCACTTGATCGTGTAGTCGCCCGAGAGGAAGTCCGGCTCCTTGAGCAGGGCCTGGTGCAGCGGGATTGAGGTTTTTGGGCCGGTGACGACCATTTCCTCCAGCGCACGCTTCAGGCGCATAATGCAGCCTTCGCGGGTGCGACCGTAGACGATCAGCTTGGCGATCATCGAATCGTAATAGGGCGGGATGCGGTAGCCGGCGTAGAGCCCGCTATCGACGCGCACGTGCATGCCGCCGGCCGCATGGTAGTTCGTGACTTCGCCCGGCGATGGGGCGAAGGTCCACGGGTCTTCCGCGTTGATCCGGCACTCGATCGCGTGGCCCTTGAACTCGATGTCGTCCTGCTTGACCGAGAGCGGCAGGCCATCGGCGATGCGGATCTGTTCGCGGACAAGGTCGACCCCGGTGATTGCCTCGGTCACCGGATGCTCTACCTGCAGGCGGGTGTTCATCTCGATGAAGTAGAACTTGCCGTCTTCCCACAGGAACTCGATCGTGCCAGCGCCGCGATAGCCCATGTCGGCCATGGCCTTGGCGACCACGCCGCCCATCCGCTGCCGCTCGTCGGAGGAGATGACCGGGGAGGGGGCCTCTTCCAGCACCTTCTGGTGACGGCGCTGGAGCGAGCAATCCCGCTCACCGAGGTGGATCGCGTTGCCATTGCCGTCACCGAAGATCTGGAACTCGATGTGGCGCGGATTGCCGAGGTATTTCTCGATATAGACCGTGGCATCGCCGAAGGCCGCCTTGGCCTCACTGCCGGCCTGCTGCATCAGCGTTTCGAGCTGGTCCGCCCCGGTGCAGACCTTCATGCCGCGCCCGCCGCCGCCCGAAGCGGCCTTGATGATCACCGGATAGCCGATCTCCTCGGCGATGCGGCGCGCCTCGTCGAAGTCTGACACGGCGCCGTCGGACCCGGGGACGAGCGGCAGGCCGAGGGCGCCGGCGGTGCGCTTGGCCTCCACCTTGTCACCCATGGTGCGGATGTGTTCGGGCTTGGGGCCGATCCAGGTAATGTCGTGGGCTTCGACGATCTCGGCGAACTTGGCATTTTCCGAAAGGAAGCCGTAGCCGGGATGGATCGCGTCGGCGTGAGTGATCTCGGCGGCCGAGATGATCGCGGCGATGTTGAGGTAGGAATCGCGCGCCGGTGGCGGGCCGATGCACACCGCGTGATCGGCAAGGCGCACGTGCATCGCTTCGGCATCGGCGGTGGAGTGGACCGCAACGGTCTCGATCCCCATCTCGTGCGCGGCGCGGTGAATGCGCAGGGCGATCTCGCCGCGGTTGGCGATCAGCAGCCGGCGGATCGACACGGGCTTAGCCGATCACCACGAGGGGCTGGTCGAATTCGACCGGCTGGGCGTTTTCGACAAGGATCGCCTGGATCGTGCCCGCCTTGGGCGCGACGATCGGGTTCATGACCTTCATCGCCTCCACGATGACCAGGGTTTCCCCGGCCTTGACCGGCTTGCCCACGGCGATGAAATCCGCCGCGCCCGGCTCGGGAGCGAGATATACGGTGCCAACCATGGGCGACTTCACCGCATCGACCGGGGCCGTGGCAGGAGCGGCGGCAGCGGGGGCCTCGGCCGGAGCTGCGGGAGCGGCGGCTGCGGCCGGGGCCGGAGCGGCATAGGCAACCGGGGCGGCGGCGATCTGGCGGGCGACGCGGATCTTGCGCTCCCCGTCCTCAACCTCAATCTCGGACAGGCCGGTATCGGCCAGGAGTTCCGCGAGCTCGCGCACCAGCTTGCTGTCGATGTTCATGCCGGCGTCCTTCTTGCTGGCGTTCGTGTTGCGACCGGCTTCGGCCTTTCCGGCCTGTGGGTTAGCGCCCATGAAAACCTCTGTTGGTATCTGGCGCCCCCGTATCTCCGGTGGACCGCCACTGGCAAGGGCAAACGTCCGGTTGTCCCCGGGGCCTAGAAAGCGGCCACGGCCTGCAGGGCGAGGAGATAGCTGGTCGGGCCGAAACCGGCGACGGTCCCGCGTGCCGCCATGGCCACATAGCTGTGGCGGCGGAAGGGCTCGCGCGCGTGGACGTTGGACAGGTGCACCTCGATCACCGGCACGGAAACCGACTTGATCGCATCGTGCAGGGCAACGCTGGTGTGGGTATAGCCGCCGGGATTGAGGATCACCGCGCGCGCGCCCTTGAGCTGCGCCTCGTGGACCCAGTCGATCAGCTGGCCTTCGTGGTTCGTCTGGCGCAGGTCTATGGAAAGGCCCAGCGGCCCGGCCTTTTCCTCCAGCGCGACGCGAATGTCGTCCAGCGTCTCGCGCCCGTAGATCTCCGGCTCGCGCGTGCCCAGGAGGTTAAGGTTGGGCCCGTTCAGGACATAGACTGTGTTCGGCATGGCTCCCCCTCCGGCATCACGCTGGGCGCAGCTTTACGGGTGCTGCCCGCCAGCGCAAGCCGGAAAGGCATTACTTGTCGGTGCCGCGGGTCTTGCCCCACTGGCGGGCCGCCGTGTAGCCGAGATAGCCGGTGCCGAACAGCGCGTAGAGCGGTTCGGGCAGGCCGTTGAGGTAGGATGTCATGCCGGCGCCGATCGCCTGCGCCGTGTCCGGGTGGAACGCGGCAATCACGCCCATCGGCACCGACAGCAGGATCATTGCGTACATGACGTAAAGGAAGCTCGGCCGGGCGCGGCTGGTCCAGGGATCGGCCGAGTTCGCCTCGGCAACGATCGCGGAAAGCTGGGTGCGCAGCAGGTCCAGCTCCTGGGTGCCCTGAAGCTTGAGCAGCTCCAGCTTGGCGGCGTCGCGCTGCTTGGGATCGGGGATCACCTTGTCGATGATCGAGGTGATGGGACCGAGGAGTGCATCGAAAAGGCCCATGGCAGGGGGATCTCCGGCTGTGGTGGAATGGCCGAAATAACCGATATGGTTTGTGTAGGAAAATGCCGTCTGTTCAGGGAGCAGGAAGGTTCCGGAGCTCACCGTCGTTTGTCTAACCGCGTGCCGCAGACTATAGCGGACCGCGAATAAACCGATCGGATGGGTGTTTGATGAACAGGAACAGGATCTTGACGCTTGGACTTGCGGCTCTGGCTGCTCTGCCGGGCGGGCCGGCCATGGCTGCGGCGGGCTACGTCAACAATGCGGACCAGTGGAACCGGCTGACCCCGGCGGACAAGGCCGCCTACGTCCAGGGACTGAACGATACGGCCAACTTCGTCTTCGTGAACGACGATCTCGCCACCGGCCTCGTCAAGGCGGCGCGGACGCGATGCCTGATCCAGACCAAGATGGCGCCCAACATGCTGTCCGACGTCATCACGACGGCCTATGCCAAGAACCCTGCGCTCCACTCGCAGCCGCCGATGATCGTCTATGTCGCCCGGCTGGCGGAGATCTGCCGGCCGATCATCAACGAGGAACGCGTGCGCATCGGCCTGCCGCCGCAGTAGGCTGGGGCCGGGCGGGCCGGGCGCCGCCCACACTTCATCTCCGACAGGCAAAGAAAAAGGCCCGCCAAACGGCGGGCCTTTCCCTTTTCAGCTGGGCGCCCTGGCTCAGAAGCCGAGGGTGAAGCCACCGCGAACCGCGGTACCGCCGTAGCTGTGGAAGCTGGTGGCGACGCCGGCGTTCAGGGCCAGGTTGTCGCTCACGAGCACGCCGAGCTGGGCAGCGACCGCCGCTTCGTCGCGGAAGGCACCGACGTTGGCGGTCAGGTTGATCTTCTTGTTCGGCAGGAACATGCCGCCCGACAGGGCCACGGCGGTGGCGATGCCGGCATCAGACCGCTTGCGGTTGGCATCGACCAGTGCGTTCAAGCTGGTGAGGCCGGTGTTCACAGCGGCGATCTGGGTGTCCACGTAGCCCTTGGTGGCGGCATCGGTCGCCGCGGTCGGGGTGCCGACGTTGGTGATGCGGTTGCCGTTCATGTTGAGCGACGAGGTGACCGACACGTTGGCGGCCGTCACGTTGGTGGCGGCAACGGTGCCGGTGGTGGTCAGGCCCGACGAGGTGACCGTGGTCAGCGCGGTCGGCGTCGAGTTCAGGGCCACCGAGACGGTGCCGGTCGAGGCGTTGAAGGTCGCCGTGCCGCTGTAGGTCGCGAAGGTCGCGCCCGAGGTGGTGACGCCGACGACGTTTTCGGTCACGGCAACGGTGTTGCCGGTGATCGGACCGCTGGAGCTCAGGGTGCCGCCATAGACGATGGTGCCCGTGGTTGTGGCATCACCGGCATTGCCGGCAACCGTGATCGCGCTGGCCGAGGTGGTGCCCGTGGCGGTCGAGGTCGTCGTGGTCGACGAGGCGACGACCGGCGGGGTGCCCGGCGTGTAGGTCTGGATCAGCGAGGACGTGACGGTCTGCGGGGCAGTGCCAGCACCGCTGCCGGTGATGGTGTAGCCGAAGGTGTCGCCGTTGAAGGTGGTGGTGCCCGAGGTCGACGTGGAGCCGAGGCTGGTGGTCAGCGTCTGCTGCGTGACGGTCGTCGTCGTGTTGACGAACGGCGACACGGTCGAGTCACCCGAGGTCGTCGTGGTCGACGAACCGGTGGTCACCGAAGTGGTGGTGGTGCCGCTTACGCTGCCGCTAAAGGTCGGCACGGTCTGGGCGAAGGCGGGCACCGCGGACGCGGCGGCAACCGCTGCGCCAAGCAGGATCTTTTCCCTCATATTCATAAGACAACTCCACAAGAAAGGTCGATCGAACCAAGATAAGCAGAGCGAAACCCCAATTTGCGACAGCGTCCCTACGACCCACTCGAACGCCCCCGTCGGGGTGCTCGGCTGCTTATGCTAAGACATCATCGCGAAAGCGGAATTGAGCCCCTCCAAGTCATTGAAAGGAAAAGGAAAGGAGTTACCCTCTGATCCGCCCTTCCAGCCAATGCACGGATTTGACTATATCTCCGGGGGTAACAGGTCAAGACAACTTAGCCGTCCTTCACCATCAAAGAAAAAAAGATAATAAAAACAGTGTCATGTAAACATGCCGCAGTTTAGCTTGTCCGAAGCTCGCAGCGGGCTATAGGGCGCTCTTGGCGCCGCCTGACGCGGAGGCGTGCAGGAGAGAGCATGAAACAGGGACTGCAGGGCCGTTTCACCCGGGCCAGCGCGGCCGAGGCGCGCCGGGATTTTCCTGAAGCAGCAGGTATCTACAACGAAATCCTCACCAAGTTTCCCAACAATACGCGCGCCCGCCGGGCGCTGGACGGCCTCGAGAAGAAGATCGCCGGCATGGTCACTCCGGTGACGCAGATGGAATACGATGCGCTGCTTTCGGTCTACCAGTCGGGCGACTGGGTCCAGGCCGAACGGCGGGCCCTTGCTCTGGTCCAGACCAATCCCGGCCAGCCGGCCTTCCACAACGTTCATGGCGCGGCCCTGCTGCAGCTGAAGCGTCCGGGCGAGGCCGAGCAGGCTTTCCGCCGCTCGATCGCGCTCAAGCCGATGGTGCCCGATGGCCACAACAACCTCGGCAATGCGCTGAAGGACCAGGGCCGTATCGACGAGGCCCGGGCTTCCTACGAACGGGCGCTGAAGCTGTTTCCGGACTATGCCGATTGCTGGAGCAACCTCGGCACGGTCCACCAAGCCAACCAGGACTGGGACGAGGCGCTGGCCGCCTATGACAAGGCCATGGCGCTGCGCCCCGACTATGTCGACGCAATCAACAACCGCGCCACTGCGCTGATGGCGATGAAGCGCTTCAGCGAAGCCGAGGAGACCTTCCGGCGCGCGCTGGACCTCGCGCCCGGCTATGCCCAGATCCACGGCAACTATGGCCAGACCCTGCTCGAGCAGGAGCGCTATCCCGAAGCCATCGCCGCCTATGAAAAGGCTGTCGGCCTCCTGCCGACCTATGCCGAGGGGTGGAATAACCTTGGCGTCGCACTGCGCCGCTCGGGCCGCACGGAAGAGGCGCTGGCCGCCTACGAAAAGGCCATGGCCCTGTCTCCCGACGTCGCCCGCGCCCGCGGCAACAAGGCCGGGCTGCTGCTGGCCGAGGGCATGGTCGAGGGTGCAGCCGAGGAATTCCTCGCCGCGATCGAGACCGATCCTAACGATGTCGAGGCGATCCACGGGCTCGCCATCATCCTGTTCGATTCTGCCGACTACGCCCAGGCACTCGCCCTGTTCGACCGCGTGCTGGAGCTGAAGCCGGACCACCCCTTCGCAATCAACAACCGCGGCAACTGCCTGCGCGCGATGGGCTGGCTGAGCGAGGCCGAGCAATCCTACAGCCTGGCCGTCAAGGAGCAGCCGTTCCAGGCGATCATGTGGGCCAACCTCGGCTCGGCGCGGCAGGACCTCGGCCGCACCTCAGAGGCGATCGAGGCCTATACCTATGCGCTTGAGCTCGATCCCACGCTGGCCGAATGCCGCGTCCAGCGCCTGCACCAGCGCGCCCGCCTGTGCGACTGGAGCGAGATGGCGGGCATCGGCGCGGAGCTGGCCCTGTCCGAAGGGCAGAAGGAAGTGCCCGCCGCGTTCCCCATACTGGGCATGCTCGACGATCCTGCCTACCAGTTGCGCCGGGCCCAGGCCATGGCGGGCCGCTGGGCCGCCGTCGCGCCGAAGGTCTACCCGCCGCTCCCCGGCCGAGCCGACGGGCGCCGCATCCGGATCGGCTACTTCTCCGGCGACTTCCACGACCACGCGATCATGTATCTGGCCTCCGGCCTGTTCCGCGAGCACGACCGCAACCGCTTCGAAGTCTTCGGCTACAGCTCCGGTGCCGTCCGGCGCGGCCCCATGCGCGAACGCGCCGAGGCCGATATCGAGCACTTCCACGACGTGCTGGAGGTGTCTGACCCCGACCTGCTCGACATGGTGAGGGCCCACGATCTCGATATCGCGGTCGACGTCAGCGGCTACACCAAAGGCTACCGCACGGCGCTCTTTGCCAACCGCGTCGCTCCGGTGCAGATCAATTACCTCGGCTTTCCGGGCACCATGGGGTCGACCTTCATGGACTATGTGGTGGTCGATCCGCTGCTGGTCGCGCCCGAAGAACGGGAGTTCGTCAGCGAGAACCTGCTGGTCATGCCGCACTGCTACCAGCCGAACGACAGCACCCGCCCGGTTTCCGAAGCTCCGCTCTCCCGCGCCGATTTCGAGCTGCCCGAAGACGGCTTCGTGTTCTGCTGCTTCAACCAGGGATTCAAGATTACCCCGCGCGAGTTCAACATCTGGATGCAGCTGCTGAAGGCGGTGCCGGACGCAGTGCTGTGGCTGATGGCCGGTGATCCGGTGGTGAAGACCAACCTGCGGAAGGAAGCAAAGGCCCGCGGGGTCGATCCGGCGCGGCTGGTCTTTGCCGGGCACATGCCGAACGACCTGCACCTGGCCCGGCACCGGCTGGCCGACCTGTTCCTCGACACCTTCGCCTATACCGCGCACACTACAATGAGCGATGCGCTGTGGGCGGGGCTTCCGGCGATCACCCGGCTGGGCCGGCAGTTCGCGGCGCGGGTCGGCGGAAGCCTGCTCACCGCCACCGGGCTGGAGGAGCTGATCACCCGCACGGACGAGGAATATGAACGTCTCGCCCTTACGCTGGCCACCGACCGAGGCCGCCTCGCCCGGATCCGCGCGCGCCTCGCGGCCAACCTGCCCACCGCGCCGCTGTTCGATACCCTGGGCTATACCCGCGATCTGGAGCGTGCCTATCTGGCGGTGCTGAAGCGCCATGGGCAGGGCCTCCCGCCGGCCGACCTGGCGGTGGCAAGCCTGACCTGAACGCGGCCCTTGCGCCGGCCGGTTCCCCGCCGCAAGGTACTGGAACGGCGTGACAATGCACCAAAAAGGAGGCCGTGCCATGGGGGATCTGGATGGTACCACCGCCGCCGAGGCGGATTATATCGTCGTCGGCGCCGGATCGGCCGGCTGCGTTCTGGCCAACCGGCTGAGCGAGGACCCCGCCAATCGAGTCATCTTGGTCGAGGCCGGCGCTGACGACCGCCCGCTCTCCGATCCGGCCCGCCTTGTCAGCAACGCGATGGTCCGGGTCCCGGCGGGCTTTGCCTTCCTCCTGACCGACCCCAAGGTCATCTGGGACTACGATTCCCGGGACGTCGCCAGTCTTGCCGGCCGGTCGCTGAAGTATCCGCGCGGGCGGCTGCTCGGCGGCTCCTCCTCGATCAACGGCATGATGTACGTCCGGGGCCTTGCCAGCGATTACCAGGGTTGGCGCCAGCTCGGTTGCACCGGCTGGGGGTGGGACGATGTCCTCCCCGTGTTCCGCAGCCTGGAGGACGTCGAGGGCCGCACCAACCCGGCGCAGGGCACGGGCGGCCCGCTCCACATCACTCAGTATCCACGACATCCGCTGATGGACCGCGTACTCGACGCGGCGCGGGAGGCGGGGATCCCGACGGTCGATAACATCAACGGCGTGGAGCAGGACGGACTCTCCTATTCGCAGCGCACGCTCCGCAATGGCCGCCGCGAATCCGCTGCCACGGCCTTCCTCCACCCGGTCCGCCCCCGCGCGAACCTCAGGATCGTCACCGGCGCGCTTGTCCACCGCGTCGTGTTCGAGGGGCGCCGCGCGGTCGGCATCGAATGCGATGTGGACGGCCGCCGCACCGTCCTGCGCGCCCGCCGTGAGATCGTTCTTTCGGCCGGGGCGATCAATTCGCCGCAGCTGCTCGAACTGTCAGGCATCGGCAGCGGCGCGCGGCTGCAGGCGCTCGGCATCGAGACCCTGGTCGACAATCCCGCGGTGGGGGAGAACCTGACCGACCACTACGCAATATCCGTGCGCGCCCGGCTGAAGCCCGGCACGCCGAGCTACAACGTCCAGATGAACGGCCCGTCGCAATTCGGGCAGTTCGTGCGCTACCTGCTGGCGCGCGACGGGATCCTCGCCCAGTCGATCTGTGCGCTGACCGGGTATTTCCGCAGCAACCCGGCCTTTGACATTCCCGACGTCCAGTTCTTCTCCACTCCCGCATCGGTCGATTTCGAGAAGACGCTGAAGTCCAGGCGCACCGTGCTGGAGCGCGCGCCGGGGCTGACGGTGAATGGCTACCAGGCCATGCCGCGCTCGCGCGGTTCCACCCACAGCGTTGCGCCCTCGGCAGGCACGGCGCCCACGATTGAGCTCAACTACCTCGCGGATCCGGCTGACCAGCTCTGCGCGGTCAACATCGTACGCACGCTGCGCGGCCTGCTGGGCCAGCCGAGCCTGTCGGCCGTGGTCGAAGGCGAACTGTCCCCCGGTCCGGCGGTTGCCGATGCGGATTACGAGGGCCTGCTCGACTATGCCCGCCACCATGGCGTCACGACCTATCACCCGGTATCCACCACCCGCATGGGCACCGACGCGTCCAGCGTCACCGACCCGCGCCTGCGCGTCCGCGGCGTCGAAGGTCTGCGCATCGCCGACGCGGGGATCATGCCGACCATCGTCTCGGCCAACACCAACGCGGCCTGCATGATGATCGGCGCCATGGCCGCGAGGCTGATCCGCGAGGATGCGTGAAGGCGACCGCCGGGCAGCGGGGTGCGCCTTTTCGGATTTCGGAAGAATTTGGTCGGGACGAGAGGATTCGAACCTCCGACCCCCACACCCCCAGTGTGATGCGCTACCAGGCTGCGCTACGTCCCGACCGGAGCGGCGCCTATAGGCAGGCTGCAGGGCCGATGCAAGGGCCGCCGTCGAGGAAACCGGCGCATCGTGTTCGCGGTTCCCGGTGACTGATCCCACCGGCGGCGATCCGTTGCCACGTCGGGGCTTTGCTGCTAGTCGCGCGCCATCCGGATCGGCCGGACGGCGGTTCTTGCAGGATCGGCCGGCCCGGCGGTCCTTCGTAGCCGACGGACTTCCATGAACAGCGCCACTCTCTCGATCCTCGCCGCCTCCAGCGCCGGCACGCCGCCGGCATGGACCAGCTTCATCCCCTTCATCGGCATGGGCCTGGTGTTCTACTTCTTTCTGCTCCGCCCGCAGATGCAGCAGCAGAAGGTGCAGCGGGCGAAGATTGCGGCGCTCAAGCGCGGGGATCAGGTCGTTACCGCCGGCGGCCTGCTCGCCAAGGTGGTCAAGGTGGACGAGAACCACGTCGAACTCGAACTGGCACCCAGCGTGAAGGTCCGCGCCCTGCGCTCGACCATCGCAGACGTCCAGCCGGGCGGCGCACCAGCGAACGACTGAACCGGCGCCAAGCCGGCCCGCACGATACAACAAGAGCAGCAGGAACACTGACGGATGCTTGATTTCCCGCGCTGGAAGCAGGTCTTCTACTGGGCCATCGCGCTCATCGCGATGGTCGCCTCGCTGCCTTCGCTGGCTGCCTTCAGCAACCTGGCCTGGCCCTCGATGCTCCCCGCGCCCGAGGTCAACCTTGGGCTCGACCTTGCCGGCGGCAGCCACATCCTGCTCGAAGCCAACCCCGACCAGGTCCGCAGCCAGCGGCTGGAGGGCATGGACGAGGACGTGCGCCAGCGGCTCAAGCAGAATGCGCCCGACGTGCAGATCGGCGACATCTCGACCAGGGATGGCACCGTCTCGTTCATGGTCCAGAACCCCGGCCAGGTTGATCAGGCGCGCGAGGCCGTGCTCCCGCTGACCAACGGCGCCGGGATGACCGGCCAGCGCAACTGGGACATCGCCGTGCTGGACGGCAACCGCATCGTCCTGACGCCGACCCAGGCGGGCATCGACCTTGCCGTGACCCAGGCGATGGACACGGCGACCGAAGTTGTCCGCAAGCGCATCGACGCGCTCGGCACGCGCGAGCCGACGATCATTCGCCAGGGGGCCAACCGCATCGTCGTCCAGGTCCCCGGCCTCAAGGATCCGGCCGCGCTGAAGAGCCTGCTCGGCCAGACCGCCAAGCTGGAGTTCAAGCTGGTCGACACCACGGCCAGCCCCGCCGACATAGCCCAGGGCATTGCCCCTCCGGGCAGCGAGATCGTGCCCTATGCCAGCGCCGAGGCCGGCCGCGGGGCGACTGCGATCGCTGTCAAGCGGCTCGGCGGGATCAAGGGCGATTCGCTGACGAACGCGCAGCAGACCAACGATCAGCGCAACAACCAGCCGGTCGTCTCGATCACCTTCGACCAGGCCGGCGGCGCCAAGTTCGCCAAGCTGACGACCGAGAACGTCAACAAGCCCTTCGCGATCATCCTCGATGGCAAGGTGCTCTCGGCCCCAAACATCAACGAGCCGATCCTGGGTGGCAGCGCCCAGATTTCGGGTAATTTCACCACCGAAAGCGCCAACCAGCTGGCCATCGCCCTGCGCTCCGGCGCCCTGCCGGTGGACCTCAAGGTGGTGGAGGAGCGGTCGGTCGGGCCGGACCTCGGCGCGGACTCGATCAAGAAGGGTGCCATCGCCATGCTGGTCGGCACCACCGCACTGATGGCCTTCATCCTCGTCACCTACGGCCGCTTCGGGGTTTACGCCTGCCTCGCGCTGATCATGAACGTGCTGATGATCCTCGGGATCATGGCCATTGCCAACACCACGCTGACCCTGCCCGGCATCGCTGGCTTCGTGCTGACCGTGGGCGCGGCGGTGGATGCCAACGTGCTGATCTACGAACGCATCCGCGAGGAACGACACCGCGGGCGCCGCGTCGTCCAGGCGGTGGAGATGGGCTACAAGGAAGCCAGCCGCGCGATCTTCGACGCCAACATCACCAACGTCATCGCCGCCGCGCTGATGTTCTTCTTCGGGTCCGGCCCGGTGAAGGGCTTTGCCGTCGTGCTGGTGATCGGCATCATCACCTCCGTCTTCACCGCCGTGACCATGACCCGCATGTGGGTCGCCGGCTGGCTGCGGCGCGCCCGTCCGTCCGACCTCGCGCTGTAAGGGAGAGCCCGCCATGAAACTTCTGAAGCTCATCCCCGATCACACCAACATCCACTTCCTGCGCTGGCGGGTGCCGTTCTACGTCGTCAGCCTCATCCTGATGGCGGCCAGCCTGACGCTGGTGGCGACGCGCGGCCTCAACATGGGCGTCGATTTCGTCGGCGGACAGATGATCCGCGTGACCTTCACCCAGTCCGCCGCCGCGCCGGTCGCCCAGCTGCGCGAGGAGGTCACCGCGCTCGGCTATGGGGAGCCGATCATCCAGCAGTTCGGCAAGCCGAACGAAGTCTCGATCCGGATGAAGCTGCCTGAAGGCTCCGACAAGGACGCGGGACTTGCCGATGCCATGGCCAAGCGGATCACCGGCGAGATCAAGACGAAGCACGCCGACGCGCGCGTGGACGGCGTCGATTCCGTGTCCGGCAAGGTTTCCAAGGAACTCGGCTGGACCGCGTTCCAGGCGCTTGGCTTCGCAGCCCTTGCGGTGGCGGCCTACATCTGGATCCGGTTCGAATGGCAGTTCGGCGTCGGCGCACTGTTCGCGCTGGTCCACGACGTGACGCTGACGCTGGGCATGTTCGCGCTGACCCAGATGGAGTTCGATCTCAACATCGTCGCGGCCCTGCTGACCCTGATCGGCTATTCGCTCAACGACACGATCGTTGTCTATGACCGGATCCGCGAGAACCTGAAGAAATACCGCAAGATGCCGCTGCCCGAGCTGCTCGATCTCTCGGTCAACGAAACCCTCGCGCGGACCATCGTCACCTCGCTGTCGATGCTGATCACGCTGGTCGCCCTGCTGTTGCTCGGTCCCGACGTCATCTTCGGCTTCACCGCGGCGATCACGCTCGGCATCTTCGTCGGCACCTACAGCTCGATCTACATGGCCGCGCCGATCCTGATCTGGCTGAAGGTCACGCCCAAGAGCTTCGTGCCCACCGAAACCGAGCTCGACAAGCAGGAGCGGCTGGCCCGCGAACTGCCGTAAGGCTCAGCGCATCGCCAACCGCCTCCAGTGCGCGATCAGCGCGGCGGCGTTGGCCTCCCAGCTGAATTCCGCGACGCCCGCCGCCACCTCCGGGCGGTCGGGCGGGTCGGCCAGGATCGCGCGCACCGCTTCGGCAATGGCCGCCGGTTCGCGCTCCACCAGCCGGCCCTGCGCCGCGGAAACGATGATCTCGCGCGCGCCGGGCAGCGGCGTCGTCACCACCGGCGTGCCGCAGGCCAGCGCCTCGACCCAAGCGTTGGCCAGCCCCTCGCTCGCGGTCGGCAGGACGAAGGCGTCCGCCGCGGAGAGCACGCCCGGCAGATCCCCGTTCGGCACCGGTCCAAGGAACCGCACCCGCTCCGCCAGCCCCAGCTCCGCCGCCTGCCGCCGCAGCGAGCCCTCGTCCGGCCCGGCGCCCGCCAGCAGCAGCACCGCATCGGCCGGCAGGTCCGCCAGAGCCGCGATGGCCAGCGCCTGCCCCTTGCGCGGGATGAACGCGCCCACACAGGCCAGCACCGGCACGTTCTGCGCCAGACCCAGCGCCGCGCGGGACCGCGCCCTGTCGCGCGGCTGGAACACGGTCCGGTCCAGCCCGGTGCGGTGAATGCCGATCCTCGCGCGCGGCGCGCCCAGCGCGGCCAGGTCCTCCGCCAGCCCTTCCGACACGGCCAGCAGCCCGCTCGCCTCCCTCGCTGCCCGCCGCACCTGTCCGGCCGTGCCCCACCGCCGGCCCCACAGGTGCACGTCCGCCCCGCGCGCCTTGATCGAACATGGCACGCCCAGCGCCCGCGCAATCCGTACCGCCGCCGCCCCGTCGGGATAGAAGAACTGCGCGTCGATCAGGTCGAACGGCGCCTCGGCATGGAGCCGCCGCGCCACCGGCAGCACCGCCGCGCTTACCGCCACCGCGTTCAGCGGGCCGCCGATCGCCGGGACCAGCCGGAACCTGGGCCGCAGCACGTTCACGCCGCCGCGCACCTCGTCCCCCAGCCGTGCCAGCGCCCGGTAGCGCGGGTGGAGCGAAAGCGGGAAGGGGGGCAGGCCGATGGGGTTGACCACGGTCAGGTCCACCGCCCCGGTGCGAACCACGGCCTCCATCTGCCGCTCCACGAAGACACCGAAGTTGGGGTGCAGCGGGTTGGGATAGAGCGTCGCCAGCGAAAGCACCCGCAGCGGGCGGGGCGACTCGTTCACAGGCGGCGCACCAGCATCTCGGCCACGGCGATCCAGGCGGGATTGTCGATCACCAGCTGCCGCTGGCCCAGACCCGGCGGCAGCACGGCGATGCGCCGCCCCTCCCGGTCGATCAGCCGGCCGAAGGCGAACCGCCCGCCCGGCCGCGGGGCCAGCACGTCGCGGTTGATGTTGCGCGACCAGTCCCGCTCATCCTCCAGCCGGCGCAGCCACAGCTGGTCCCCGGCGCGGTATTCGCCGCTGCTCGCCTCGACGCCGAGCGCCAGCAGCGAGCCTTCGCCGGCCAGCTGGCTTGGCAGGATCGCGTCGCGCGGCTGGGTCAGCGCCTCAGCCCCGGTCTCCACCAGCCGGGCGATCAGGCGCGGCTGCGCCGATGCCTCGCCGCGCACCAGCAGCTCCGGTTCGACATCGAGCGCGGCCGCGATCCGGTTCATCCAGGCGAGCGAGAGCTGCCGCATCCCGGTCTCCAGCCGGCCGATGGTCTGGGCGGTCGTCGGCGGGGAGCAGCGGGCGGCAACGTCGGCCAGGGTCAGTCCCTTTTCGCGGCGGATGTCGCGGATGCGGTTAATCATGAACAGGTCCTCCGCTGCTAACCATATTGGTTTTTCTGCTTTCCTACAAGGCCGCAGACTTGGCACTCGTCAGGTGGCAGCAAGGGGAGGCGATTCGCATGAAACGGCATCTGGTGGAGCGGGAACTGACGAGCGAAGGCCCGGTGCCCCGGCGCCCTGCGCGCGGCCAGCGCAGCGTCACGGTGAACCTCGCAGAAAGTCCGCTCACCTGGCTCCACGCCCGTGGCCATCTGACTGACACGGACCTTGCCGCCGGCGAACGCCTCCGGATGGACTGGGAAAGGGCGCAGCTCGCCCCGGGCGTGACGATGCGGTGGGACCCGGTGCGGGTAAAGGGCGGCGGCGGCGGGCTTAACCCGACAGAGCGGCAGATGGCCGCCCGTGCCCGGTTCGATGGCGCCATCGCCATGGCCGGGCCGGACCTGTCCGACATCGTGTGGCGCGTCGTCTGCGCTGGCGAGACCCTGCCGGATGCCGAACGCGCGCTCGCCTGGCCGGCGCGCAGCGGCAAGCTGGTGCTCCGCTTCGCGCTGGCCCGCGTCGCCCGGTATTACCGCCTCGCGTGATCAGGCGTGGACCTCGGCGTTGAGGTCCTCCAGCGCCACGCGGCAGGCGTCGGCGCACTCGCGGCACATCGTCGCGCAGCGTCGGCAATGCGGGTTGTCATGCCGCCCGCACTCCGCGCCGCAGCGCTCGCAAGCCTCGATACAGGTGGCCAGCATGGTCCGGATCAGCTGGCGATCATGCCCGGTGCGGCGCATGGCGACCCGGCTGGTCGCCTGGCACACATCCGAACAGTCAAGGCACAGCCGCACGCACTGGCTCATGTCCATCGGCTCGGCCCGGGTCATTTCGGCGACGCAGGCATCGGCGCAGGAGTTGCAGATGGCAGAGCACAGCATGGCCCGGCGCACCGCAAGGCCGAGGCTCTCGTTGTAGTCCGTACCAACGTCGGGATGCTCGGCAATCATGGCTTCAATCGACATTGCAGGGTCCTTTCCAGTCGCTCGCTAAGGGAGCGGGCGGGGGCCGGGGCGGTTCCGGAGCGGAGGCTTGTCCACGCCCATCTTGCCGAAGTCCTTGCACGGACGGGCCGAGGCGGATAAGTTCACGGTTCGTTCCAGAAAGGTCGGGCCGTGGATTCGCAGGTTCTCAGCTTCTTCACCCTCCTGCTCGGCCTTGGCGGCGGCGCGGCGCTTGGCTGGTTTCTTGGCCACCGCCCGGTGGCGGAATGGCGCCAGCGCTTCGCCGCGCGCGATCTCGACGTGCGCGAACTGGATGAGAAATTCCGCCGCGCCATTGTCGATCTCGAAGGTGCCAGCGTGCGCGCCCAGCGGGCGGACGAACTGGCCCAGGCGCTGGAGGAAGCGCGAAAGGATCACATCGCCCTCTCGGCCGAAGTGTCGACGCTCAAGGCCAATGCCGCCCATTTCGAGGAGCAGAAGCGCCTGATGCTCGAAGCGCAGGAGGCGCTGCGCAAGGAGTTCGAGAACGCCGGCAACCGGGTGCTCGAACGCGCGCAGGAGGTGTTCCTCAGGAACGCCCAGCAGCAGTTTGCCCAGTCGGAAGAGAAGAACGCGCAGCGCATCCAGCATCTGCTCCAGCCCGTCGGCGAACGGCTGAAGAGCTACGAGGATCAGGTTGCGGGGCTCGAAAAGCAACGCAGCGATGCCTTCAGCCAGCTCTACGGCCAGCTCAACGAACTGCGCGAAGGGCAGGAACGCGTGCGGGCCGAAGCCCAGCGGCTCGGCAATTCGCTGACCAATGCGCCCAAGGCACGCGGCCGCTGGGGCGAACGGGCGCTCCAGAACGTGCTCGAACAGTGCGGCCTCACCGAACACACCGATTTCGTCACCGAGCATTCGGTCAACACCGAGGATGGCCGGCTGCGCCCCGATGCGATCATCCGCATTCCCGGCCGCAAGAGCCTGATCATCGACGCCAAGGTTTCGCTCAACGCCTACCAGAACGCTTTCGAGGCGAACGATGAGGCGGTGCGCAAGGCCGCGCTGGACCAGCACGCCCGCTCGATGCGCAACCACGTCCAGACCCTTGGCACCAAGGCCTACCAGAGCCAGTTTGACGAGGCGCCGGACTATGTCGTCATGTTCGTCCCCGGCGAGCACTTCGTCGCCGCCGCGCTCGAACACGATCCGGAACTGTGGGACTTTGCCTTTCGCAACAAGGTGCTGCTCGCCACGCCGACCAACCTCGTCGCCATTGCCCGCACCGTGGCCGAGGTCTGGCGGCAGGACACCATCGCGCGCGAGGCGGTGGAAATCGGCAAGGCCGGCGCGGAGTTGTACGATCGCATCGCGGTGGCCTGCGATCACCTCAAGCGCGTCGGCAGCGGCCTTGAGAGCGCGGTATCGAACTACAACAAGTTCGCTTCCAGCTTCGAACGCAACGTCGTCAGTTCGGCCAAGCGCCTGCGCGAAAAGGGCATCGCCATCGGCAAGCGCGAAGTTGAAGAGCCGGCCCTCGTCGAGAGCCAGCCCCGCTACGCCGACGTGACCGAGCCGCCCGCGCTGGTCTGGCCCGAAGGCGAATAGCGTGAGGATTCGTCCTGTCCCGCTTGGATAAGGAATGGGACGGCCGCCGCAGGAAGTGGTGGAGGGCCATGGGCAGCGGCTAACGCATTCTGGGCCGCAGCCCTCAGGCGCTCAGCGAATCCAGCACTTCGTAAGCCAGCACCGCTGCCGCCACGGCCGCGTTCAGGCTGTCCGCGCGGCCCTTCATCGGCATCGTCACGCGCAGGTCGCAGGCCAGTTCGTACTCCTCCGGCAGCCCGCGCGATTCGTTGCCGACCATCACGAAGCACGGCGCCCGGTACGGCGCGCCGCGATAGGGCACTGCCTCGCGCAGGCTTGCCGCCACCAACTGTCCGTCGCCGCCGCGCAGCCAAGGCAGGAACTCGTCCCACCGGGCCTGCACCACCTGCTGCGTGAACACCGCGCCCATGCTCGCCCGCACGGCCTCGACCGAGAACGGATCGGCGCAGTCGTCAATCAGGATCAGCCCGCCCGCGCCCACGGCATCGCCTGTGCGCAGCATGGTGCCAAGGTTGCCAGGATCGCGCAGCGCCTGGGCCACCAGCCAGATCGGAGCGCGGCCGCGGTCCACCGCGCCAAGGCTCGTGTCGAACTCGGCGAAAACCCCGGCCACGGCCTGCGGATTGTCCTTGCCGGTGATCTTGGCGAGGATCTCCTCCTCGGTCTCGATCACCTCGCCGCCCGCGGCCAGCACGGCGCGTTCCAGTTCGGCCAGCAGCGGGTGCGGGTCGCGCCCCCGGGCCATGACCAGCATTTCCGGCAGGCGGCCGCTTTCGCGCGCGTCGGTCAAGAGCCGCAGCCCTTCGGCAAGGAACCGGCCCTCGGCCTTGCGGTGCTTCTTCTCGCGCAGCGAGCGCAGGAGCTTGACCGTCGGGTTGGAGAACCCGGTGATGATGCGCCGCTGGGTCAAGAGGCTCAGTCTTCCCCGAAGCCGTCCTTGACCAGGCCGACAAGCTTCAGCAGCACCTGGTCGGCGTCCGCACCGTCGACCGTGATGTCGATGGCATCGCCCTTGGCGGCGCCGAGCATCATCAGCCCGAGGATCGAGCCCCCGTTGGCCAGGTTGCCGTCCTTCGCCACCTTCACGTCGACCCCGTCGAGCCGGGCCACGGCGTTGACGAACTTGGCGCTGGCCCGGGCGTGCAGGCCGCGCTGGTTCACGATTTCAACAGTCTCGCTAGGCACCCCTGTGCACCTCCGTCAGGCATCCTGTCCCAGGAATTCGGACGCTATCGTTATGTAATTGCGCCCCGCATCGCGCGCGGCGATCGCCGCGGCGCCCACATCCATCGTCTTGCGCGCCCCCGCCAGCCGGATCAGCATCGGCAGGTTGATCCCGGCGATGACCTCCACCTTGCCGGCCTCCATCAGCGAGATCGCTAGGTTGGAGGGCGTGCCGCCGAACAGGTCCGTCAGGATGATCGCGCCGGTCCCGCTGTCCACCGCGCGGATCGCCTCGGCAATTTCCTTGCGGCGGCGCTCCATGTCGTCGTTCGGGCCGATGCACACGGTCGCCACGGCCTCCTGCCGGCCGACGACATGCTGCATGGCGTGAACGAATTCCTCGGCAAGCCTGCCGTGCGTAACCAGGATCAGCCCGATCATTGAAGAGATGCGCTCCGAAATGTCCGTCCCGGTTCGGCCCCTGCGCTGGATGGCGCACGAAGGCTCCGGTCGTCCGCCCCCCGGCTCATGTTTTCGCGCCTTCGACGAGATCTGCGGCGCGCGAGCCGAGGTTGCGGTGCAGCAATGTGGGCGAAAACCCCGCCTCGCGCAAGCTCTGCGCCATCTGCTCGGCGGTGAAAACCGAGCGGTGCCGTCCGCCGGTGCAGCCGAACGCGACGTGGACATAGGCCTTGCCCTGCGCCTCGTAGCGCGGAAGCAGCAGCAGGAGCAGGTCGCGGATGCGCTCGAACGCTTCGGCAAAGGCCGGATCGCGGCGGATATAGTCGCCCACCGCCTCGTCCTTGCCGGTCTGCGGACGCAGCTCCGGGTCCCAGTGCGGATTGTCGAGGAAGCGCATGTCGAAGACGAGGTCGGCCACCGGCGGCATCCCGCGCGAAAAGCCGAAGCTCGAGAGGGTCAGAGTCAGCGGCGCCGCGGAAACCGGCGCAAAGCGCTCGCGGATCGCCTGCTGCAGCTGGTTGGTGCTGAAGTCGGTCGTCACCACGACAAGGTCGGCCCAGCGCCGCAGCGGCTCCAGCAGCTCGCGCTCGGCGGCGATGCCGGCGGAAGCGGGCAGGTCGTTCGCCAGCGGGTGCCGCCGCCGGGTCTCGTTGTAGCGCCGCTCCAGCTCCTGGCCGGAGCAGTCGAGGAACAGCGTGGTGATCTCCAGATCGTCGCGGGCGGACAGGCGCTTGACCCGTTCGATCACCCGGTTCGGATCGAACCAGCGGGTGCGCGAATCGAAGCCGATCGCCATCGGCGCGCGCGGCTCGCCGGCCCGCTGAGCTTCGGTCCCGATCAGCTGTTCGAGCAGGCGAATCGGAAAGTTGTCGATCGTCTCCCAGCCAAGATCCTCCAGCACGCGCAGCGCCGTCGTCTTGCCGGCGCCGAGCATTCCGGTGACGAGCAGGATCTTCTGGCGCGCAGGGGCAGAATCGGCGGACATCGCGTGCCGGTGTGCGGCCGGGGCCGGGCTTTGTAAACCGCCCTGTCTTACGGCAGCCCGTGAAGCTCCAGCGCCGCTTCGGCCCGCAGCGCGAGCACCGGCGAGCCCGGCCACAGCCGCACCAGCGGCACTGTCACTCCGGCCCGCTCGCACGGCTCCGCCCGCTCGATGAAGCGCGGCGCCTTCGGGTCCAGCACCAGTACCAGCGCCACCGGAGCGGATCCAGCCACCGGCCGGCGCAGCAGGCCGACGTTGCGTACCTCGATCAGCCCGGCAACGTTGGGCGGCGGGCCGGCGACAAGGCGCTCGCCAGCCGGCTGGAGCACGACGCCGTCATCCCCGATCAGCCCGGCGCCCCGGTCGATCAGGGCCAGGGCCAGGCTGGACTTGCCCGAGCCCGGCGGCCCTTCGATCAGCACGGCGCGGCCGCCGACTGCCACGCAGCTCGCCTGCCAGACCCCGCTCACGGCGCTTCCGGCAGATCGAGCACGAGCCGCGCGCCGGGCTTGCCGTCGGTCCGGTCAGTCGCGACCAAAGTGCCGTCGTGCGCGGTGACGATAGTGCGGGCAATGGCCAGGCCGAGGCCCGAATGGCTGCCGAAGTCCTCGCCTTCGGGGCGAACCGAATGGAACCGTCCGAACACCTTCTCGCGTTCTTCGGGCGGTATGCCGGGGCCATCGTCGCTCACGCCAAGCTCGACCCGCCCTCCGCGCCGTGCCAGCGCCACGTTCACGGTGCCGCCCGCGGGCGAGAACGAAGCGGCGTTGTCGAGCAGGTTGAGAAGCACGCGTTCCAGCCGGGCCGGATCGCCCATCACCCGGCAGGCATCGCCCGCCGGAGAAACGGTCACCACCACCGGCGCGCGGGCATCGGCCCGGCGCTCGGCCCGGCTGGCGACCACGCCCTTGACCAGCCCGGTCAGCGAGACCGGTTCGAACCGGGTCCGGGTCAGTTCGGCGTCGATCCGGCTGGCATCGGCAATCTCCGTCACCAGCCGGTCGATCCGGCGGACGTCGTGATCGGCAATGCGGGTCAGCTCCTCGCGCAGCTTGGGATCGTCCACCTTGGCCAGCGTTTCCAGCGCGCTGCGCAGGCTGGCGAGCGGGTTCTTGATCTCGTGCGCGACGTCGGCGGCAAAGCTTTCCACGGCATCGATCCGCTGACGCAGGGCCGCGGTCATGTCGGAAATGGCGCGGGCGAGCAGGCCGATCTCGTCCCCCCGTTCCGGCAGGCGCGGCACCACGACCTCGCGCTCGCGGCCCGAGCGGACCCGCGTTGCCGCCCGCACCAACGCGCGCAGCGGCCGGACGATGGTCCGCGCCAGGAACAGGGAGAGCTGGATCGAGACGGCCAGCGCCAGCCCGACGATGATCGCCAGGGTCTGTCGCGCCGCGCGCACCTTGTCCACGATGTCGCGGGCATTGCGCGTCGTGAGCAGCACTTCGCCGCGCTCGCCATAAGGCACGGCGGCGGTGATGACGGGGCTGCGATCCGGCGCGCTGCGCAGGCGGACCGCGGCCTCCCCGCTTTGGCGGGCCTCGCGGATCTCGGGCCAGGCATCAGCCGTCGCAATCGCCGGCTCTACATAGTCCGGCACCGGCGGCGCGCCGAACAGGCGGTCCATCGCCGTGTCCAGCCCGCGCGCAACCTTCTCGGACCAGCTTTCGTGGCGCGGATCGGCAAAGGTATAGCCAGGCTCGTCAGCGATCAGGAAGGAATCGGCAATCTGCCGCGCCTTGGCGTCATACAGCCGCAGGCGGAGCGACTGCTCGCTGCCGATCCGCGCGAGCAGCGGCTTGCGCTCTGACCGGGGGGTTTCGGCCAGCGCATCGGCGATGATCAGCGCCTCCGACCGGGCCAGCTTGAACCGTTCGGTGATCAGCTGCTTGCGGTAGCTGTCAAGGTAGATGACGCTCGCCCCCATCAGGCCAAGGACGATGAGATTTACTGCGAGGATTCGGGCGGTCAGCGAAAAGCCGCGCGTCCAGAACAGCTGTTCCGGCATCCGCACCGTCCGGCCGCCGCTCTCGCCCTCAGCTTTCGGCAAAGGAGTAGCCCGCGCCGTAGAGAGTCTCGATGGCGGAGAACCCGGGATCGACCTCGCGGAACTTGCGCCGCAGCCGCTTGATGTGGCTGTCGATCGTGCGGTCGTCCACGAAAACGTCGTCGCTGTAGGCCGCGTCCATCAGCTGGTTGCGGCTCTTGACCACGCCGGGCCGCGTGGCGAGCGCCTCGAGGATGAGGAACTCGGTGACGGTCAGCGCCACCGCCCGGTCGTCCCAGGTAACGAGGTGCCGCGGCGGATCCATCATCAGCCGGCCGCGCCGGACCGGCTGGGGGCCATCCTCGTCTCCCCCACCGCCCGGCGCCGGCTGGCGCAGTTCGGTGCGACGCAGGATCGCACGGATCCGGGCAACCAGCAGGCGCTGGCTGAACGGCTTGGCGATATAGTCGTCCGCGCCCAGCGCGAGGCCCAGCGCCTCGTCCGGCTCGCCATCCTTCGAGGTCAGGAAGATCACCGGCAGGCTCGATTGCTCGCGCAGGCGCTGGAGCAGTTCGAGCCCGTCCATGCGCGGCATCTTGATGTCGAAGATCGCAAGGTCTGGCGGATTGTCGAGAATGGCGCGCAGGGCAGACTGGCCGTCGGCATAGACCCGCACCGCAAACCCTTCGGACTGCAGCGCGATCGAGACCGTGGTGAGGATGTTGCGGTCATCGTCGACAAGCGCGATGACCCGCGGCTCGCACGTTGCGGCTGGCAAGGCTTCGGCTACGGTCGGCGGTCCGTTCATCGGTTCCTCTAGACCGCCAAATCCGGCGCGCCGCAAGTGCAGCGAGCCAGAATGAGGTTGCAAGTGGCGCGGCGATGCCCGATCCCGATGCGAGGTCGTGCAGTCAGGAGAGCTACGCGATGAGCCTGTTCGATTCGATCCTCAGCCAGGTTGCGGGCAATGTCGACGTGGCAAACCTTGCCAACAAGGTGGGCCTCGATCCCGCGACCGCCGAACAGGCGATCGCCGCCCTGTCGACGGCCCATGTGCAGGACGGGGATACCGTGGCGATGGCCGCGGCGCGGACCGGGCTGGACAGCTCGATCCTCAGCCAGGTCGTCAGCCACATCGGCGGCGAGGGATCGCTTGGCCAGTTCGCCCAGATGATCGCGCAGAACCCGCAGGCCGCCGGCCTGCTGAGCGCGCTGGACCGGGACGGCGATGGCAATCCGCTGAACGACATGGCCGGCATTGCCAAGGGTCTGTTCGGCGGTAACTGATCCCGCTAGAGGAACGCGATGCAGGACATCGCCCTCTCGCTCGCCATGCTGATGGTCTTCGCGCTGCCCGTCGGCGCGTGGGTGTTGTGGAAGCGCGGCGGATCGCGCAAGCAGGTGATGCTGATGCTGGCGCTGGCTGCAATCCTGGCCGGCAACGTGGCAATCTGGGTGATCCCCACGCAGTCTGGTCAGAGCCTGTCGGAACAGGCGCCGCGCTGAACTTTCAGCGGATCGGGCAGTCCGGGCTGAGCCGGAAGTCCAGGTACTTGTCCACCGACAGCATCATGTCGTCCATTTCGCTTTCGAAGAAATGGTTCGCGCGCGGGATTTCGTCGTGGTGGATCGTGATGTGCTTCTGCGTGCGCAGCTTGTCGACCAGCTTCTGGACCGAGTTCGGCTGAACCACCGTGTCCGCCGCGCCCTGGATGATGATGCCCGAGGCCGGGCAGGGCGCAAGGAAGCTGAAGTCATACATGTTGGCCGGCGGAGCGACCGAAATGAACCCGCGGATCTCCGGGCGGCGCATCAGCAGCTGCATGCCGATCAGCGCGCCGAATGAATAGCCGGCGATCCAGGTCGTGCTGGCTTCGGGGTGGATGGACTGCACCCAGTCCAGCGCGGCGGCCGCGTCAGACAGTTCGCCGATGCCGTTGTCAAAGCTGCCCTGGCTGCGGCCGACGCCGCGGAAGTTGAAGCGGAGGGTCGCAAAGCCGCGGGCCTGGAACGTCTTGTACAGGCTCATCGTGATGCGGTCGTTCATCGTGCCGCCCGCCTGGGGATGGGGATGAAGGATCATCGCCACGGGTGCGCGCGGGCGGCTTGCCGGCTGGAAGCGCCCTTCGAGGCGACCTTCGGGTCCGGGAAAGATGACTGCTGGCATGGCTGCGGCTACCTGCTTCTGGGTTGAGCCCATCCCGCGGCGTCCGGTTGATCCGGGTGCCGGGCCGGTGGGGGCTGTGAAAGGGAAGTGTGCGCTATATAGAAACCGCCAGCACGAAAGCAATGTTTTGAACCGATCCGCACCAACCATGTCTTCTGCGACCCTCTATCTGGACCATGCGGCAACAGCGCCGCTGCTCCCCGAAGCGCGCGCCGCGCTGCTGGAGGGCTTTGCCCGCTGGGCCAATCCGTCGAGCCCGCACGCACCGGGGCGGGCAGCCCGGGCCGCGCTGGAAGACGCGCGAGACCGGCTGAAGGCGGCGCTGGGGTGGAGCGGCGAGGTCGTCTTCACGTCCGGCGCGAGCGAGGCGCTGGCCATCGCGATGACGCGCTGCTCGCAGCCTTTGGCCGCGGTTTCGGCGGTTGAGCACGATGCCGTGCTGCGCCTTGCCGGAGACGCGCCGCGCTGGCCGGTCGGCGCCGGCACCGGACTGGTCGAAGCCGGCTGGTCCGTGCCTCCCGGGCTGGTCGCCGTCCAGCAGGCAAACAATGAGACCGGCGTGATCCAGCCAATGGAATCGGTCGCCGAACAGGTCCGGGCGGCGGGCGGGTGGTTGCTGGCCGACTGCGCGCAGTCCGCCGGGAAGATGGCCTTGCCGGACGCGGACCTGATCGCCCTGTCCGCGCACAAGTTCGGCGGGCCGATCGGCGTCGGTGCCCTGCTGGTGCGGGACTGGGCGATGCTCAGGCCGACCGGCGGGCAGGAGCGGGGCTATCGGCCCGGCACGGAGAACCTCCCGGGCGCATTGGCGATGGCGGCGGCGCTGGAGACGGGGACCGGTTGGCTTGCAGAGGTCCTACAGTTGCGATGCAGGCTGGAGGCGGGGCTGGTCGCGGCCGGGGCGGGGGTGGTGAGTGGCGATGTGCCCCGCCTGCCCACGATCGGCGCCTATCGCATGCCCGGCCGCGCCGCGAACGCCCAGCTGATCCGCTTCGATGCCATGGGTATCGCCGTATCGGCAGGCAGCGCCTGTTCGTCGGGCTCGCTGAAGCCGAGCCATGTCCTTTCGGCCATGCAGCAGGAGGGCGCGAACGAGGTCATTCGCGTTTCGCTAGGGCGCGAGACCCGGGCTGCCGAGGTTGACCGGTTCGTTTCCGCCTGGAAGGAGGTGGCAAGGCCATGATCTACCTCGACAACCAGGCGACCACGCCGCTCGCTCCGGAGGCGCGCGAGGCCATGCTTCCGTGGCTTGCCGGGCCCGAGAGCTCGGGCTTCGCCAACCCGCACAGCCCCCACCGCCCCGGGCGAATCGCCGCCGCCGCCGTGGAGATCGCCCGTGAGAAAGTGGCCGCCTTGCTCCCGCCAGGGGGCCGGGTCGTGTTCACCTCGGGTGCGACCGAGGCGCTCAATCTCGCCATCGCTGGCTGCGGAGCGCGGCGGATTGCCTACAGTGCGATCGAACATGCCGCGGTGAGCGAGCCGTGCCGGGCGGTCGATCCGGCGGCGGAAGAGCTTGCGGTGGACGGCAAGGGCCTGATTGACCCCGACATTCCGTTTCCGGCCGGCGCAGAACTGATTTGCGTGATGCAGGTCAACAACGAGATCGGCACGATCCAGCCGGTCGCCCGGCTGGCCGAGCGGGCGCGGGCGGCAGGCGCCCTGTTCCTGTGCGATGCGGTGCAGGGGGCGGGCAAGCTGCCCCCGCCGGAAGGGGCAGACCTGATCGCCATCAGCGCCCACAAGTTGTACGGACCCAAGGGCATCGGCGCGCTCTGGGTCCGGGACGGAGTGCGGCTGGAGCCGCTGATGCGCGGCGGCGGGCAGGAGGGCGGCTTGCGGTCGGGCACGCTGTCACCGGCCCTCTGCGCCGGGTTCGGCGCCGCGGCGGAGCTGGCCTTGCGGCGGATGAGCGAGGACGAAGCCCATCTGCAGGCCTTGTGGCAGGTGGCGCGGGCCGCGCTGCCCGGCTTCACGCTCAACGGCAGCGCCGAACAGCGCTGGCCGGGCAACCTCAACGCCTGGCGCGAAGGGCTGGATGTGGCGCGCCTGATGTCCGATCTTCGCACAATCGCCTTTTCCGCCGGCTCTGCTTGTGCCAGTGGATCGGGCAAGCCCAGCCACGTGCTGCGGGCTATCGGGCTCGAAGAGAAGAAGGCCCGAAGCTCGATCCGGCTCGGTTTCGGCCGCTATACGAGGATGTCCGAGGTCGTCGAGGCCTGCACGCAGATCGCTGCGGCGGCCGCGGCACAGCAGGAGTTCGGAGTCGCGGGCCATGATTAGCATCACGTTCATCACTGACAGGGGCGAAAAGGTCGCCGTTTCCGCCAAGCCCGGGCAGCGTCTGCTCGAAGTCGGGCAGGGCGCGGGCATGCCGCTGGAAGGCACCTGCGAGGGGCAGATGGCCTGTTCCACCTGCCACGTCGTCGTGGCCGAGCAGTGGTTCGGCCGCCTGCAACCCGCGAGCGACGACGAGGAAGACATGCTGGACCTTGCCGCCGGGGTCACCCGGACGAGCCGGCTGTCCTGCCAGATCGTGCTGGCGGCGGAGCACGACGGGCTCGAGGTCGGCATTCCCAGCGAAGCGCGGGACATGCAGCGAGCCTGAGCCTCCGTCCCGGCATTTGCGCAGCGATTGCGGGGAAAGTTTCGCGTTGCATTGCGGGGGCCGCGCCATAAGCTTTTCGCCCTCGCAAGGATGCGGGATCGAGGAGCCAGTCCCGTGTCGATGAACGCAGCCGTCTTCGATGGGCCGGGCCTCCCGCTGCGGATCGCCCAGGTGGACAGCCCGGTGGCGCAGGCCGGCGAGCTTCTGCTGCGCGTGGCCCGCTGCGGGGTTTGCGGCAACGACATGCAAGCTACCGCCGCCGGCTCCCCGCTGGGGGCAGGGGCGGTGATCGGCCACGAATTCTGCGGAACGGTGATCGCGGTCGGGGCCAGCGTAACCGGCTGGGCAGCCGCTGACCGCGTCGTCGCCATGCCGTTCGTGGGCTGCGGCACCTGCGCAGAATGCCAGGCCGGCCGACCGATCTGGTGCAGGGCCATGCGCAGTCACGCCTTCGGACAGGTTTCGGGCGGCTTTGGCGAGATCGTTGCCGTGGCGGCCCGGAACACGGTCAAGCTGCCGGACCACATGACCTGGGACCAGGCGGCGCTGGTCGAGCCACTGGCGGTCGGGCTCCACGGGTTGCGAAGGGCCGGACTTGAAAACGGCGCGCGGGTCCTGGTGCTCGGGGCCGGCCCGGTCGGGCTGTCAACCGCGCTCTGGGCCAAGGCTTTCGGCGCGAGCCACGTCGCCGTTGCCGCGCCGTCCGCCCACAAGGCCGATCTCGCCGCCCAGCTCGGCCTCGACCATTTCCTGGTGCTGGAAGGCGACGTCCGCGCGGCTTTCCGCGCCCGCGCCGGCGGACCGATCGACGTGGTGCTGGAATGTTCGGGTGCACCCGGCGCCTTGCAGAATGCGATTGCCCTGGTCCGGCCGCGCGGCGCGATCGGCGTCGTGGCCGGATGCGGCGCGCCCGATCCGGTGCGGCCTAAGGAAGCCTTGCGAAAGGAACTCTCGCTCTTCTTCTCGCTGGCCTACGGCCTCGACGATTTCCGCGAAAGCGTGGCGCATATCGCGAACGGCGATATCGACCCTTTGGCGATGATCACCGCCCGGGTCGGCCTTGCCGGCTTTCCCGCGGCCTTCGAAGGGCTGCGCACGCCGGGACACCAGTGCAAGGTGCTGCTTTGCCACGAAACATGACAGAACAAGGGAGACGGGCATGAGCCTGACGATGGCCCCCGGCACGCACCACCTGATGCCCGCCTGCTTCGGCCCGCCGAAGCTGCCCGACGTCACGCGGTTCGACGCCATGGTGACCCTCGCCGTCCGCTTCGTCACCGACCGCGCCCGGCTGCAGGCCCTGCTGCCCGCCTTCTTCGAGGTTCCCGAGGACCCGATCGTGGTGGTCGGCCACACCCACAACGTCGGCGTCGACTGGCTGGCGGGGCGTACCTACCAACTGGTGCGGGTCGACACGCGGGTGACATATCGAGGCAAGGAAGAGACCGTTACCGGCCCGTTCGGGATGGTCATCTGGGAGTCCGAGGCCAAGCCGGTGATCGTCGGACGCGAACTGTGGGGCAACCAGAAGGTCGTGGCCGAAGTCCCGCCGCACGTTCTGGGCGAGACGCAAGGATCGTTCGAGATCTTCGAATATGGCAACCGGCTGCTCCGCGCGGAGCTCAGCAACCTGAAGCCCGTCTCCGCCGGCACGCTGGAGAAGATGCAAGGCATGTGGGAGGATCCGGAGAGCGTCCCGCTCGGCTGGAAATACATTCCCAACCTCGAGGGCGGCGCGGACGCGGACTATGTCACGCAAACGCCGCTCAGCGGAACCTTCGCCTCGGCCATGCGGGGCGAAGGCGAGATTTCCTTCGACAGGCCGACGTGGGAACAGGCACCTGGCTCGGCGCAGATCGTGGCCGCCCTGAAGACGCTGCCGATCCTTGAATACCGCCCGGCCTTCGTCACGCATCAGACCGACACGACGCTTCCGCGCAACCGCGCGCGGATCGTTCGCTAGGCGCGCGCCGGTCAGTCTTCCAGCGCGTCGATCAGGGCTTGCGAGAAGGCTGGAATGTCCGAAGGTTTGCGGCTGGTGATGAGGTTGCCGTCGACGATGACCTCCTCGTCGAACACCTGAGCGCCCGCGTTCTCGAGATCGGTCCGGATCGACGGCCAGCCGGTAACCGCGCGGCCGTCCACGATGTCGGCTTCTACCAGCAGCCACGGGCCGTGGCAGATCGCGGCAATGGTCTTTTCCGCCTCGTCGAAGTCCTCGATCAGGCCGATGACCTCGTCGTCCATCCTGAGCGAGTCCGGGTTCATCTGCCCGCCCGGCAGCATCAGCGCGTCGAAGTCCTCGGCGCTGACCTCGGACAAAGCCGCATCGACCTTGACGGTCTCGCCCCAGTCGGTGTGGTTCCAGCCCTTGATCTCGCCCGACTTTGGGCTGGCAACAACCGTTTCGATCCCCGCGTTCTCCAGGGCCTTGCGGGGTTCGATCAGCTCGGATTGCTCGAAGCCGTCGGTGGCGAGGATCAGAACGCGTTTGGGCATGGCAGCCTCCGGGTGGAATGCGACAACATCGGAAATGACCGGGGGAAGACGGGGGTTCCCGCAATTCCCCTCGGGCCGTGCACTTGCTACGAGGCGCTGCCATGCCCAGCACCATTGACGCCGAGCCGGATCCCTTTGACGCGATTGTCGACGCTCCTTTCGACAGTGCCCTGTCGGAACGCTATCTGGTCTATGCGCTGTCAACGATTACAGCGCGGTCCCTGCCGGACCTCAGGGATGGTCTTAAGCCGGTCCACCGCCGGCTGCTGTGGGCCATGCGCCAGCTCAAGCTGGATCCTGCCGGCGCTTTCAAGAAATCGGCCCGCGTCGTCGGCGACGTGATCGGCAAGTATCACCCGCACGGCGATGCCTCGGTCTACGATGCGATGGTCCGCCTCGCCCAGGATTTCTCGCTGCGCTATCCGCTGGTCGAAGGGCAGGGCAATTTCGGCAACATCGACGGCGATAACGCCGCCGCCTACCGCTACACCGAAGCCCGGCTGACCCGCACCGCGATCCGGCTGATGGCCGGGCTCGACGAGGGCACGGTCGATTTTCATCCGACCTACAACGGGGAAGAGGAAGAGCCGGAAATTTTCCCCGGACTGTTCCCGAACCTGCTCGCCAACGGCGCCACCGGCATCGCGGTGGGCATGGCGACGTCCATTCCCAGCCACAACGTCGCCGAGATCGTCGACGCGGCCCTCCTGCTGATCGACAACCCCCATGCCGAGCACGAGCAGGTGATGGAGGTGTTCCACGGGCCGGACTTCCCGACCGGCGGCGTGGTGGTGGACAGTCCGGCCGCGATTTCCGCCGCCTATGCCAGCGGGCGCGGCGCAATCCGGGTCCGCGGGCGCTTTTCCACCGGCCGCACGGCCGATGGGGCGTGGGAGGAGACCGGGGTCGAGAAGCTTGGCGGCGGGCAGTGGCAACTCGTCGTGTCCGAGATCCCCTACATGCTGCCCAAGGGCAAGCTGATCGAACAGGTCGCCACCCTCATTGCCGATCGCAAGCTGCCGATCCTCGAGGACATCCGCGACGAAAGCGACGAGCAGATCCGCATCGTCTTCACCCCCAAGAGCCGCAATGTCGATCCGGAGCTGCTGAAGGAATCGCTGTTTCGGCTGACCGACCTCGAGAGCCGGTTCGGCCTGAACCTCAACGTCCTCGATGCGCGGCGAACGCCCGGCGTGCTCGGGATCAAGCTGCTGCTGCAGGAATGGATCATCGCCCAGATCGATATCCTGATCCGCCGCAGCCGCCACCGGCTCGACAAGATCGCCGCCCGGCTGGAGCTGGTCGAAGGCTATATCGTCGCCTACCTCAACCTGGACCGGATCATCGAGATCATCCGCACCGAGGATGAGCCCAAGCCGGTAATGATGGCCGAATTCTCGCTGACTGACCGCCAGGCCGAGGCGATCCTCAACATGCGGCTGCGCTCGCTGCGCAAGCTGGAGGAGATGGAACTGCGCAGGGAGCGGGAGGACCTGCTGGCCGAGCAGGAGGAACTCAACAAGCTCCTCGAAAGCCCGGCCCGCCAGCGCACCCGGCTGAAGCGCGACCTGACCGCGCTGCGCAAGGAATACGGCGAGGACACTCCGCTCGGCCGCCGCCGCACGACGATTGCCGAGGCAGCGCCGGCAGTCGAATTCTCGATGGAGGCGATGATCGAGAAGGCGCCGGTCACGGTCGTTCTCTCCGCCAAGGGGTGGATTCGCGGCGCCAGCGGGCACGAGCCAGCCGGCAAGGAATACAAGTTCAAGGAAGGCGATGGCCCGGCCTTCGCGCTCCACGCCCAGACCACCGACAAGTTGCTGATCGCCTGCGACAATGGCCGGTTCTACACCGTCGGGTGCGACAAGCTGCCCTCCGCCCGAGGGTTTGGCGAGCCGATCCGGACGATGGTAGACATCGATGCCGAGGCGCAGATCGTCGCCGTGCTGGTCTACCGCGCGAAGGCCCAGCTCCTGCTCGCCTCCAGTGCTGGGCGGGGGTTCGTGGCCGAAACGGACGAACTGCTTGCCGAAACTCGCAAGGGCCGCGCGGTGATGACCACGAAGCCCGGGGTAAGGCTGGCGGTCGTGCGGGAAATCCCGGCCGAGCACGACCATGTCGCCGTGGTGGGGGACAATCGCAAGCTGGTGCTGTTCAGCCTCGAGGAAATGCCCGTCATGTCCAAGGGCCAGGGCGTGACCCTGCAGCGCTATCGCGACGGGGGTATGGCCGATGCCACGACATTGAAGCTGGAAGACGGCCTGAGCTGGCGCATGGGCGGCGAGAGCGGCCGCACCCGCACCGAGACCGACATGCGGATGTGGAAGGTCGCCCGCGGGGCGGCCGGCCGCCTGCCACCCACCGGGTTCCCGCGGGACAACCGGTTCTAGCCTGGGCCGGCGCGCCGCCAGGCTTCGGCCGGGCGCCGAACCATTTTCCGACAGGGCGGTCATCTGCCATGCTTTGCCTGGTTCTTTGAAAATTGCACTCCCGCGCGCGGCATGTTGGAAATGTGTCACCCCGTCCGGTAGGGCCAAGTCATGGAAATCGAAGGATTACCATGTTGGACACAGGGTGACACCTGTCACCCTGTGTCACCCTGAGCCCATCGCGATGCCTCCTCATGGCGGACGAAGCGCGCTGCCAATGCGCGGCCTGCGGAGGCGGCTGGCCGGTGGTTTGCGGCGTCAGGCTCCGGGCTTGGCTGTGGCTGGCGCCGCTGCCGCCTGCTGCGCGATGGCAGCGTCGATCTGCGCGGTGGTGGCGTTGATACGCACGCCGTTCGCGCCCAGCGTGAACGAATCCTTCCTCAGTGCAAACACCTTGCCGTTGCGGTCGACTGAAACGACGCCATCCGGGCTGACCGACTTGATCGTGCCGAGCGGCTGGTCGTCAGAGCTGTGAACCGCGGCCCCGGCGACCAGCGCGGTCTCAAGCCCCGCCTGGCTCTTGGCGGCGGCAGCTTCGACCGCGGCGTCCAGCTGTTCGCGCGTCATCGAGACGAGCAGGCCCTTTTCGTTGCGGCCAAACGATGCGGTTGCCAGCGAGGCACTGTGCTTGCCGGTGTTGAGTACGGCGGTCGCGCCATCGATCTTTTCGATTGTGCCAACCTGCTGGCCCTGGGCGTCGTAGACCGGCGCGCCGACCGTGACCTCCACCTTCGCCGCGGTCGCAGGAGCTGCGCTCTGAGCCAGCGCGGGAGCAGCAGACGACACGGCAAGGGCAATAAGGATGTGCTTGAAATTCATGATTTTCTCCACGATCGAATCCTATGGATCCAGTCGAGCGGAGCGATCCTTAAGGGAACCTGACAGTATGGCTGACCCGTGCCAGGGATACGACCGACAAACCGTTTCAGACTGCTGACAAGTGATCGTCCTGCGGGTGGCGCGGCACGAGAATGAGCGTTCTGCCCTCAACCCGCCACGAGGCGAGGCGCGAAAGGAAATTCATGCCGAGCACGCTGGTCTGTTCCATTCCGGGAGCGACGACGACATCGAGGTTGCGCGCCACCACATTGCCGAGGCGAAGCTCCTTAACCGTGGCGATACGCGCGCTGACGGTGCCGTTGGCGGTGCGCAGCAGGACCGGCTCGCGCATAGGCAGAGGTTCGACCCCCGCCTCGGCGGCAAGATCGGGCGAGAGCGCGGTGAGGGTCGCGCCGGTATCGACGAGCAGCCGTTGCGGCACGCCGTTGAGCCGCGCGGTGATCCAGAAGTGTCCGTCGCGCGCGATCGGCACACGGGTTTCCCTGCCACTCACCTGCTGGTCAGGCAGGCCGACCGCGTCCAGTGGCAGATCCACTCCGCTGTTCAGGCGGATGACCTGCATGACCGTAAGCAGGAGCGCACCGAACAGCCCGACATTGCCGAGCCCCCGCGTCAGGCCGCCCAGCAGTGGCGAGAGGTGGCGCAGTATCCCGCCAAGCAGGATGAGCGCCATGGAGCCCAGTGCCAATGCCAGCAGGGGCTGGCCAAGGATCGTATGGACCAGCGAAGCGAGGAACGGGTTGAGCGTCATGGCCGCAGACCTGGTGGCACGATGCGCCTTTCGCCAGCCTGACTGGGTTTTCAGCCTTCGCGGAGCACATCATCGAGAAGGACGCGGGTTCGGGCTTCGTCTGGGAAGCCCTCCGCTATCCAGCGGTCCTCGACGGCCCGCAAGATCCGCGCGACCTCCGGCCCGGCCTTGATGCCGCGTGCGACGATGTCCCCGCCCTTGATCGGCAGGCGGGGAATGTCCCAGTCCCGCAGCGGCGCGATGTCCGCCCCGGCGATCAGCAGCCGGTCGAGTGCTTCCTCGCGCCCGAACCAGTAGGCGAGGGAACGCGGATGTCCGGGCAGGTCGGACCGTCCGGCCGCCGTGGCAAGCCGCTTGCGGTTCGCGGTCGACAGGCGCAGGCGCGCCGCCACCTGTTCGACCACCGCCGGTTCGGCCGGCAGCATGGCGGCGAGGCGCCGGATGGCATCGGGCCGAATGCCCTGGGCAGTTTCGGCCTCGATCAGCGGCGGGAGCGCGTCTGCGCGCGCTTCGGGCAGGATCACGGCCAGCACGCCGAGCGCGGCCATCCGGGCCACCGCCGGGGCCGGATCGGGCAGGGCGAGCAGGTTGAGCAGCTCCATCGCGATCCGTTCACGCGAAAGGCCCTTGAGCGTCGCGGCCAGCTCGCTGCAGGCCCGTTCCGCCTCTTCGTCGGCCGGCAGGGAGCCGAACCGGGCCTGAAAGCGGAAGTAGCGCAGGATCCGCAGGTGATCCTCGCGGATCCGCTCGCGGGCATCGCCGATGAAGCGAACACGGCGCGCGGCAAGGTCGGCCAGCCCGGCGAACCAGTCCGCAATGATCCCGGTCTCAGGGTCGGCATAGAGGGCGTTGATGGTAAAATCGCGCCGGGCCGCGTCCTCGCGCCAGTCATTCGCGAAGGCGACCGTGGCGCGGCGGCCATCGGTGCTGACGTCGTGGCGCAGGGTGGTTATCTCGACCGGGCCGCCGGGGAGGACGGCCGTGACCGTGCCATGTTCGATCCCGGTCGGGACTGAGCGGATGCCCGCCCTATCCAGCCGGGCGATGACCTCTTCCGGCAGCAGGTCGGTCGCGAGGTCGATGTCCTTGACCGGCAGGCCGAGCAAGGTGTCGCGCACCGCCCCGCCGACGTAGCGGGCATGGCCGCTGCCGAGGGCCGCGACCAGCCGGGCAAGGTCGGCCCGCGCGGTCCACTCCGCCTGCGGGAGCCGCGCTGGCGGTTCCTCCTCAACCATGCCAACTCAGCCGCCGCGACAGGTTGACCAGCAGTGCCGCAGTGACCCCCCAGATGCGGTGTTCCTCCCAGAGGATCTCCCAGTAGGTGACCATGTGCCCGTTCCACTCCCGCTCGCGTTCGCGATGGTTGGCCGGGTCCAGCACGAAATCAAGCGGTGCCTCGAACCACTGGGCCACTTCCGCCGGGTTGGGGTTCACTTCAACGTTTGCGGGAACGACGCCGATCACCGGGGTGATCTCGAAGCCGGTGCCGGTCTTGTAGATGTCGCCTTCGCCGATGATTCTCACGAAATCCGGGTGGATGCCCAGTTCCTCGTGAGTTTCGCGCAGGGCGGCCTCGACCGGGGTTTCGCCCGGGTCCAGCTTGCCGCCCGGCAGCGCCACCTGACCGGGGTGGGCGCGCATGTTCGTGGGCCGGTGGATCAGCAGCAGGCCGGGCCGCGGCCGTTCGGTCACGGCGGCGAGGACCGCCGCGGGACGGAATGCGGTGATGGAAATGTGCCGTTCGTCCCCGTGAAGGGAGATGTCGTCCCGCGCATATCCGGTCTGGTGCAGGTCAGCCAGCCGGGTGAACAGTTCGCTCATTCCGGCACCAGCGGGAAGCGTTCGCCGAGGCTGCGGACGGAGAGATCGCCGCCCTCCAGCGCGATCTGGACCACCTGTTCGTAGGTGCTGCGGTTCAGGCGCGCCTCGCAGCCGTGGCGCACGGCTAGGTAGAGCGCCGGACAGTCGGCGTCACCCTCGGCGCGGATCGCGTGGTCCGGCCCGGCAAGGACGAGGTCATCCGTATTGAGGCGAAAGGCCAGCCCCTCGCCACTGCGGACCACGTCCACGGCGACGAAGGCCGCATCCTCCACCGCGATCCGCAGCCGCTGCGAGGGGGTGACGAGCCAGTGCTGGCCGGTCTCGTCACGGGTCAGCAGCGTGGAAAACGCCCGGACCATCGCCGGCCGGGAGATCTCCGCGCCCTCGTGCAGCCAACGGCCGTCGCGGCGGATTTCCATATGGCTGTCCCCCGTGTCCGCCGGGGACCAGTTGTTCAGCGGCGGCAGGCGCCGCGCCGCGATGAGGTCCGCGATCTCCGCCAGGGACAGCGCGGCGAGTTCGGGAGGGGGTTCATAGGGCATCGCCGGGTTGCGATGCCAGATCAGGTCAGCGCCGCCAAGGGCCGAGCATGCCTTCGCGCGGGAGGACGGCCGGGTTGGCGCAGCGCACCAGCAACCGGCGCTGCTCGAACGGGCCGGACGCCTGCCACCCGCCGGTCCACTCGTTGGTGAAGCCCCAGAAGCGGCCGTAGTATTCCGGATCGCCGATCATCACCTGCGGCAGCGGGGCTTGCGGGCTGAGCGCGGCGAGGGCCGCCGTCATCAGCGCCTTGCCATAGCCGTGGCCCTGCTCGTCCGGCAGGACCGCAACCGGGCCGACCATGATCATCGGGTGAGCGCGGCCATCGGGATCGGTCAGGGCTACGGGCCAGCACTGGATCGTGCCGACCAGCATCTCGTTCGGGTCGAGCGCGGCGAAGGACAGGCCGGGCAGCCAGTCCATCCCTTCGCGGATGCGATAGGCCGTGCGCTTGTGCCGGTCCGGCTCGAAGGCGCGGTCAAGCACCTGTTCGACAAGGGCGGGATCGACCGCGTCGAGCGGAATGATGTGCGGACCGGACATAGGGGCGGGCGCTTAGGACCAATGGGGGATTGGCGCAACGGCTGATCGCGCCCGGACTTGCGGGGGCGGGACGACACGCGATAGAGCGGGGCCATGGACGAGGCGGCGGTTCTTTCGGCGGACGCGGGGGCGCGGATCGTGTGCGGCGTGGACGAGGCGGGGCGCGGCCCGCTGGCCGGCCCGGTCGTCGCCGCCGCGGTCGTGCTGTGCCGCCCGCGCCCGGCCGGGCTCGACGATTCCAAGAAGCTGACCCGTGCCGAGCGGGCGGTCCTCGAAAAGCGGATCAAGCGCCGCTGCCACTGGGGGATCGGCGTGGTGGAGGTCGAGGAGATCGACCGCCTGAACATCTTCGGCGCCACCATGCTGGCGATGACCCTGGCGGTAGAGGCGCTGTGCGCCCGGATGGCCTGCGATCCGCACGAGGTGCTGGTCGACGGCAACCTCACGCCGCACGGGCGGCGCGGGGAGTGGCGCTGGCCGGCGCGGCCGATCGTGGGTGGGGACGCGATCGAGCCGTGCATCTCGGCCGCCTCGATCATCGCCAAGGAGCACCGCGACCGGATGATGCGCGAATATGCGCTGGCCCACCCGCACTATGGATGGGAGCGCAATGCCGGTTATGGCACGCCCGAGCACCTCGCCGCGCTGCGCGAGCATGGCCCGACCCCGTTGCATCGCCGTTCCTTCGCCCCGGTCGCTCAGCTCACGCTGTTCTGAGCGGCTTTTTTTGCGGGCGAGTCCCCATGGACACACCCACAAGATGTAGAGTCCTCGCCTTAGGGCAGGACTCAACCCCTTGTGTCGGACTCTGTCTGTTCCCCGCTCCATTCACCTGAATCGCCAGCATTTCTGCCGAGTCGCGGGTTGACGAGGAGTCCTAGAGGATTCAGGTTCGCGCCTTTCACGGGGCAACTTTCTGGATACCACGGGCTATGGCTGGAACGATAGAGAAGGACCGCGCAAGACCGGTGCCGGCGCGGGCGCGCTCTGCCGGCAAGGGCGCGAAGGACGTGCGTCCCGTGCTGCCGCTGGGCCAGATCATCCCCGGAGACTGCGTGGAGGCCATGCGTTCGCTGCCAAGCGCCAGCGTCGACCTGGTTTTCGCAGATCCGCCCTACAACCTCCAGCTTGGCGGCGATCTCAACCGGCCTGACGGCAGCCATGTCGATGCCGTCACCGACGACTGGGACAAGTTCGACAGCTTCGCCACATACGATGCCTTCACCCGCGCCTGGCTGACCGAGGCGCGACGCGTGCTGAAGCCCAACGGGTCGCTGTGGGTGATCGGTTCGTACCACAACATCTTCCGCCTTGGCGCGATCATGCAGGACATGGGGTTCTGGATCCTCAACGACATCGTCTGGCGCAAGGCCAACCCGATGCCGAACTTCAAGGGAACCCGGTTCACCAACGCGCACGAGACGCTGATATGGGCCTCGATGGGCGAGAAGGCGAAGTACACCTTCAACTACCGCGCGATGAAGACGCTGAACGATGAGTTGCAGATGCGCTCCGACTGGGTCCTGCCGATCTGTTCGGGGCAGGAGCGCCTGAAGAAGGGCGGGGTGAAGGTTCACCCGACCCAGAAGCCCGAGGCGCTGCTTTACCGCGTGCTGCTGGCGACGACCAACAAGGGCGACGTCGTGCTCGATCCCTTTTTCGGCACGGGGACGACCGGGGCGGTGGCCCACCGGCTTGGCCGGGCGTGGATCGGCTGCGAACGGGAAACGGGCTATCGCGACGCCGCGCTGGAGCGGATCGCCCTGGCCCTGCCGCTCGACGAAAGTGCCATCACCACGATGCAGAGCCCCAAGGCCGCGCCGAAGGTGGCCTTCGGCACGCTGGTCGAAACCGGCTGGGTCCAGCCCGGCGTGCGGTTGACCGACCGGAAGCGGCACCATTCGGCGCTGGTCCGGGCCGACGGATCGCTGGAGGCGGGGGGGGACACCGGGTCGATCCACGGACTGGGCGCCAAGCTGCAGGGCGCGCCTTCGTGCAACGGCTGGTCGTTCTGGCACCTCGATGACGGCGGGACGCTGAAGCCGCTCGACGACATCCGACAGGCCTATCTGCTGGCGACCGAGCCGTGATCGCGGCGCGCCGGCAGCGATGACCCTGCGCCACTATCTTTGCCCCACCGGCCTCGCCCCTTCGCCGCAGGCCGAGGTCGGCGATGCGCTGCGCCTTGCCGGAGGGCTGGTCTATGCCAGCCGGTTCGCGCTGATCGCGCGGGAGAATGGCCGGATCGTCTCGCGCACGCGCTTCTCCATGCGCGAACTGGAAGCGGCCCTGCCGGGCCTCCCCGCGGAGGTTCACGCCCAGTGGGACGGCCTGCGCCGGATTCACGCCCCGCTGGTGTGCGGGAACCGCACGGTCCGGCTCGACCAGCCGCAGGTCATGGGCATCCTCAACGTCACGCCGGACAGCTTTTCCGACGGCGGCGAATTCCTCGATCGGCCCGATGTGGCGCAGGCTCATGCGGCCGCCATGCTGGAGGCCGGGGCGGCGATTATCGACATTGGCGGGGAATCGACCCGGCCCGGAGCGCCGGCCGTGTGGGAAGGCGACGAGCTCAAGCGGGTCATACCGGTTGTCGAGCGGGTAGCGGCCATGGGTGCCGCGATCTCGGTCGACACGCGGCGTCCCGCCGTGATGGAGGCAGCCATCGCGGCGGGCGCTCACCTGTTCAACGACGTCTCGGCCCTGCGCCACGACCCGCGCAGCCTGGCCTTTGCGGCGACGAGCGGGGTTCCGGTGGTCCTGATGCACGCCCCCGGCGAGGACGAGGACCTTCATGCCAACGCCCGTTACGACGACGTCGTGCTGGACGTGTTCGACTGGCTGGAGGAACGGCGCGACGCGGCGATGGCCGCCGGGATCGCGCGCGAGAGGATCATGCTGGATCCCGGCATCGGCTTCGGCAAGTCCCTCGCCGACAACCTCGCGCTGCTCAACGCCTTGCCGTTGTTCCATGCGCTCGGACAGCCGCTGATGGTGGGCGCGAGCCGCAAGCGGCTGATCGGTGCACTCTCGGCCGAGGCTCCGGCCGACCGTCGGCTCGGCGGCAGTCTGATGCTCGCCGCACGAGCACTTGACGCCGGGGTCCAGCTGCTGCGGGTCCACGATGTGCCGGAAACGGTGCAGGCCGTCCACGTGTGGCGGGGCCTGCGGGATGCGGCGCTAACCGACTTCGCCCACCTCCCAGCGTGACCGCGGATCGGCCGGCAGAGGCGTCCGGTCGCCTTCGTCGCCGGGCGGCGGGGCAGCTTCGTCGCGGTTGCGGATATCCGCCTTGTGCGGATCGCGCGGGACCAGCTTCCATCCCGTGCTGAGCGTCCCGGCGGGTTCGATGATCGAGTGCAGGCTCATGGCATCCGTCCAGTTCTATTCGACGGATCAATGTGTTGCGGGCTAATCGGTTCCGACTTCAGGCAGCCCATCGAGGGTCACGCGCGGCCGTCTGAAGCTCGCCACCAGCAGCGCGGCGCTGGCCAGCACCTGCAGGCCGAAGCCGCCGGTCACGCACCAGAACAGGGCGCCCTCCGGCTGGACGTGCGACAGGCCCAGCCACAGGGTCCACGAGGATACGATGAGGACCAGCGTGGCCAGCACGCGGAGTTTCGTCGGGGTCATCGGGTCAGGCTGCGCTGCTGTCTATGCCGAGGTCGGTGAGCTTGCGGTACAGCGTCGAACGGCCGATCCCGAGCCGGCGAGCGACCTCGGTCATCCGGCCGCGGTAGTGCCCGATGGCAAGGCGGATGACGTCGGCCTCGATGTCTTCCAGCGGGCGCAGGTTGCCGTCGGGGGTGTAGAGCAGGATCCCGGGCGAGCCGTGGACCGACTGGTTGCCCGGCGTCACCTGCTGGTCGGAGCCGAGCAGGTTGGACAGCTGCGGGAAATCGTCGGCCGTCAGAGCATCGCCGTCGCAGAACACGCAGGCCCGGAACAGCACGGCCTGGAGCTGGCGGACGTTGCCCGGCCAGTCGAAGGCGGAGAGCAGCGACAGCGCGCCGTCGGTGATGCCGAGCCGGCGCAGGCCGGGCTGCTCGCCGATGCGGGCGAGGAAATGGCGGGCAAGCGCGGCGATGTCCTGCGTGCGCTCGCGCAGGGGCGGTAGGATGACCGTCGTCTGGGCCAGGGCCTCGTGCAGTTCGGGCAGAAAGTGTTCCACGGCGACGAGATCGGCCAGCGGCAGGTTGCTCGCCGCGATGAGCCGCACGTCCACCCGGAACGAATGGCGCGCGCCGATCGGGCGGACGTCGGAGCGGCGGATCGCTTCCATCAGGCGCACTTGCACGGCATCGGGCAGGCGATCGATTTCGTCGAGGACGAGCGTGCCCCCGTCGCAGTGCTGGAGCGCGCCGATCTGCCGCTCGAATGCGCCGGGGAAGGCGCCCTTCTCGTGGCCGAACAGAACGGATTCGATGGAGTTGACCGGCGTGGTGCCGATGTTGATGATCCGGAACGGCGCCTTGGCCCGCGGGCTGGCCGCCTGGATCGCGCGGATCAGCATTTCCTTGCCGGTGCCGCTTTCGCCCTCGATCAGGATGGAGGAGTGCCCGCGCGCTGCCTTGGCGGCGATGGCGAGCGCGGCGCGGAAAGTGGGGGCGGCCCCGATCATCGCCTCGAAATTGGGCGTGCTGGGCATCTTCTCGGTGAGCGGAGCGAGTTCCTGCTGCGGCGTTTCCCGCGTCGTCGCGGCGCGCAGAGCCTGCATCAGGCGTTCGGGGGCGACCGGCTTGATCAGGTAGTCCGTGGCCCCGGCCCGCATCGCCTCGACCGCCAGCAGCGGCGACGCGCTGGTCGTCAGCATGAGGAGGGGCAGGCCCGGTCGGCGGCTTTTGAGCTCGGCGATGAGGTTGCAGGCATCGTCGCCGGGGACCCACTGGTCGAGGATGATGGCCGACAGCTGCATGCCCTGACGGGTGCCCAGGGTGGCGATCGCGGTTTCGGAATCCTTCACTACCAGCGTGCGCCAGCCCTCACGCGCGGCGAGAGCCGAGATAAGCCGACATTGGGCCGGCTCATCGTCGATCAGCATCAGCAGGCGCTGTTCGATCTCGCTCATTGTTGCGTGCAAAACCCTTGAGTGGCGTCGGGCCGGGATAGCGGCAGAGGGTAAAAAGGCGCTTAAGACCCCGCGCAGGCAAACTTAAGACCTCGCGCAGGCAAACTGGTGCTTGAGTGGCGGGCGCGGGCGGGATAGACGCCTGACCGAAATTTCGAGCGCTGCGCCTCAGCGGAGCCGCCTAAAGACAGGGAAGAAACGATCATGTCCTCCGGCCAAGATATGAAGTCCGCCAACCAGACCTATTCCAGCTTCATCAGCGCCGTGAAGTGGTCGACGCCGCTGATCGCGCTGATCGCCGCCGTGGTGGTCTACCTGATCAGCCGCTGAGCCGGTCGCCGCCGGCCGTCGTTCCCGACGGATCCGGCAGGAACGACCGCGCGCCTCAAAGCTCCGGAGCCAGCATGGACTTCATCAGCATCCTGTCGATTTTCGTGATGGCCTGTTTCGTGGGCTATTACGTGGTCTGGTCGGTCACTCCGGCGCTGCACACCCCGCTCATGGCGGTGACCAACGCGATTTCCTCGGTGATCATCGTCGGTGCGCTGGTTGCCGCCGCCGCGACCGGCAGCCTTGCCTCAAGCTGGCTCGGCCTCGCCGCAGTCGTGATGGCGAGCATCAACATCTTCGGCGGCTTCGCGGTCACGGCGCGCATGCTGGCGATGTACAAGTCCAAGAAGAAGGGCTGAGGGGGCAAAGCCATGGAACACGTCGCGCTGCCCGCATGGGCCCTGCTTGCATACCTCGCGTCCGGGGTCCTGTTCATCCTGGCCCTGCGCGGCCTGTCCAGCCCGGCATCGAGCCGCGCGGGCAACCGCTATGGCATGATCGGCATGGCCATTGCCGTGCTGACCACGCTGGTCACGCATGTTCCGGTCACTTCGCCAGAGGTGAGTGCCACCGTGCTGGACCTTGCCTCGCTCGGCAAGATCCTTGTCGCGATCGCCATCGGCGCGATCATCGGCGTGACGACCGCCCGCCGCATCCAGATGACCGCGATGCCGCAGTTGGTCGCTGCCTTCCACTCGCTTGTCGGCATGGCCGCGGTTCTGGTGGGCCTTGCGGCCTACCTGAACCCGGGTGCTTTCGGCATCCTGCTGCCGGAAGGGGTTATCAATCCCGACAGCCGGATCGAGATGGGCCTCGGCATCGCCATCGGCGCGATCACCTTCTCCGGATCGGTCATCGCCTTCCTCAAGCTCAACGGCAACATGAGCGGTTCGCCGATCCTGCTGCCCGGGCGCCACGTGCTGAACCTGGGCACGCTGGTGGCGATCCTTGGCCTTGTGGCATACTTTACCCAGGACGAGGCGCTGTGGGTGATCGCGACGATTACCGTGCTGTCGTTCATCATCGGCTTCCTGCTGATCGTGCCTATCGGCGGCGCGGACATGCCGGTGGTCGTCTCGATGCTCAACTCCTACTCGGGCTGGGCCGCAGCGGCGATGGGCTTCACTCTGCACAACACGGCGATGATCATCACCGGCGCGCTGGTTGGCTCGTCGGGCGCGATCCTGTCCTACATCATGTGCAAGGCGATGAACCGCAGCTTCCTCTCGGTGATCGCCGGGGGCTTCGGCGCCGAGGCGAGCGCGGGCGGCGGCGGTGCCAAGGAGCAGCGCCCCTACAAGCGCGGCTCGGCCGAGGACGCGGCCTTCCTGATGAAGGAAGCGGAAAACGTCATCATCATCCCCGGCTACGGCATGGCCGTCGCCCAGGCCCAGCACGTCCTGCGCGAGATGGGGGACCTGCTCAAGAAGGAAGGCGTCAACGTCAAGTACGCCATCCATCCCGTTGCCGGGCGCATGCCCGGGCACATGAACGTGCTGCTGGCCGAAGCCAACGTCCCCTATGACGAGGTGTTCGAGCTGGAGGACATCCAGGGCGAATTCGCCCAGGCTGACGTGGCCTTCATCATCGGCGCGAACGACGTGGTGAACCCGGTCGCCAAGACGGACAAGTCCTCGCCGATCTACGGGATGCCCGTGTTCGACGTGGAGAAGGCCAAGACCATCATGTTCATCAAGCGTTCGATGGGCGGCGTGGGCTATGCCGGGGTCGACAACGACGTGTTCTACATGGACCAGACCATGATGTTGCTGGCCGACGCCAAGAAGATGGTCGAGGATATCGTCAAGGCGCTGCAGCACTGACATCCAGCGGCAGGTGACCGGTATGGGCAAAATCCGGCGCAAATCGGCAGGTTTCATGAATTCCCGTCCATGTCGGCTGCTGGCCGCAGGGCTCCTTGTCCTGTCTCTTCCGGGCTGTGTGCAGAAAATTGCCGAAAGCCGGGTGCGCTCTGCCCTTGTTGACGCGGGGCTGCCGGAGGGGATCAGCGCCTGCATGGCTCACCGCATGGCCGATCGGCTGACGATATCGCAGCTGAAGAAGCTGCGCGCCCTGCAGGGGCCGAAGCGCACCATTCCGCAATATGTCGACGCCGTCCGGCGCGTGGGCGATCGCGAGGTGCTCGAGGTGACGGCCAGTTCAGCCGCGCTGTGTGCGACGGGATTCGGCTGAACGGCGGTCAACCGATCCCCGCCCGCTGGACCTTCGGCTCGGTTCTGCCTAAGGCCCTGCACGCAACAGGGGTCCACCACACGTACCAGGGGAGATACCGACCTTGCGCAAGCTGGGCCTTATCGGCGGCATGAGCTGGCTGTCGACACGCACATATTACGAACACGTCAACCGCCTGGTCCAGGCGCGGCGCGGCAAGCAGGCCAGCGCGCCGATGCTGATCGAAAGCCTCGACTTCTCGGAGCTGCAGCGCCTGCAGACCGCCGCGGAGTGGAGCCGCGCCGGCGAAGTGCTGGCTGACAGCGCGCGCCGGCTCGAACAGGCCGGGGCCACGGCCCTGCTGATCGGCGCCAATTCGATGCACAAGGTCTATGACACGGTGGCGGGAGCGGTCTCCGTCCCGGTGCTGCACATTGCCGAATGCGTGGGCGAACGGATGGCTGCAAACGGCGTCAGCAAGGCCGCGCTGATCGGGCCGCGCAACGTCATGGTCGAAGGGTTCTACCGCAGGAAGCTGGTTGACCGGGACATCGAACTGCTGCCCCCGCAGATGAAGTTCGTCGATACGCTGGACCGGATCATCTACGACGAGCTGATGCTGGGCAAGGCCACTCGCCAGGCCGAGCGGGAGCTCAAGACGATGATCGTCGAGCTGCAGCGCGAAGGGGCACAGGCCATCGTGCTCGGCTGCACCGAGCTGGAGATGGTCGTCGACGTCGATGCGAACGTGCTGCCGATCTACGATTGCACGCGGATCCATTCCGAGGCGGCGACGGACTGGATTCTCGGGCAGGACTGACGATGAGCGCGCCCTTTGCCTCGGACCCGGCACGAAGCCGAGGGCGCGAATTCGCCGCAGACGACACGGTGACCCGGGGGCCGCGCGGGCCCTACCAGCGGGACCGGGACCGGATCATCCATTCCATCGCGTTCCGCCGGCTGCGCCACAAGACGCAGGTGTTCGTGGCGCCCGACGGCGATCATTACCGGGTGCGCCTGACCCACAGTCTGGAGGTGGCGCAGATCGGCCGGACCATCGCCCGCTCGCTCGGGCTGGACGAGGACCTGACCGAGGCCCTGTGCCTTGCGCACGACATCGGCCACCCACCGTTCGGCCATGCCGGGGAGGAGGGCCTCGACGCGGCGATGACGCCGTTCGGCGGGTTCGATCACAACGCCCAGTGCCTGCGCACGCTGATGCGCCTGGAAAGCCCCTATTGCGAGTTCGACGGGTTGAACCTCACGTGGGAGCTGCTCGAAGGCCTGGCCAAGCACAATGGGCCTGTCATCGCGCCCAACTGGGCGCTGGCCGAGTTGGACGCGGCCTACCCGCTGGACCTTCGCGAGTGGGCGGGGCTTGAGGCGCAGGTTGCGGCGCTGGCGGACGATATCGCCTATGACAACCACGATATCGACGACGGGCTGCGCGCCGGATTCCTCCAGCTCGACGATCTGCTCACGCTTGATTTCGTGGCCGACCAGTGGCGGGAGGTCGAGCGCCGCTTCCCCGGCGCCCCGCGCGACCGGCAGCTGCGCGAACTGGTGCGCGGCCAGATCGGCCTGATGGTCAACGATCTCCTGGCCGAGACGCGGCTGCGGGCGGAAGGCATGGCTGATCCGGCCGACGTCCGCCGCGCCGGCCGGGCCACGGCGGCCTTTTCCGGCCCGGTCGCCGAGGCCGAGGGCCGGCTTAAGCGGTTCATGTACGACCGCCTCTATTACCACCCTGACCAGATGGCGACAGCAGAGCGCGCCCGCGCCGTCGTCGCCACCCTTTTCGAAGCCTACAGCGCCGACCCCTCGCTGATGGGGGCGGACTGGGGCGGTCGCGCGGACGAGGCCGAGCCGGACCGCAGCCGGCACATCGCCGATTACATTGCGGGCATGACCGACCGTTTCGCCATCTCGGCCTATGCCCGGATCACCGGGGAGACGCCGGACGGGCTTCGGAATGTCTAGGCCGCTGCGCATCTGCCTCGTCGGGGCATCGGGTCTCGTCGGTAGCAAGGTGATCGAGGCTTGCGTGGGCCGCGCGGACGTGCGCCTCGTGGCCGTTGCCAGGCGCGAGCTGCACCTGCCGCCCGGGGCGCGGATGGAGGTCCTGCTGACCGATCCCGAGCATTGGGGCGACGCCATTGCCGGTGCCCGGCCTGACACGGTGGTCTCGGCGCTGGGGACGACCTGGGCCAGCGCCGGCAAGGACGAACAGGTGTTCCGCGCGGTGGACGAAAAGCTCGTGCTGGACTGTGCCCGGTGGGGGCTGGAGGCGGGAGCGCGCCAGTTCGTCGCCGTGTCCTCGGCCGGAGCCGACCCCGGAGCAAAGCCGCTCTACCTGCGGGTCAAGGGCGAGACCGAGCTGGCGCTGGGCCGGATCGGCTATCCCCGGCTCGACGTGCTGAGGCCGGGGCTGCTGATCGGGCGCCGATCCGAATCCCGTCCGCTTGAGCGGCTGGCACAGCTGGCCGCGCCCGTGACCGACCTCCTGATGCGCGGCCGCTGGGCGCAATGGCGTTCCTTCCGGGCCGACCAGCTGGCGGAGGTCGTGCTCGCCCTGGCACACGAGCGGGCCCGGGGCCGGTTCGTCCATGACCGCGCCTCGATGCTCCGCGCCCTGAAGCGGCAGGCCTACCAGGCCTCGATCGCCGGAACGCTCGCGGCCACTGTGGATTAGCGCGCAGCGCAGCGATCCGGCGAATTGACTCCCCCTGCAAGGAGGGCCAGCTTTTCTCCATCGCGCCGACCGGGAACGGACCACGCCTGAGCGCGTCCGAAGCCTGGGGGACGCAAGCTATCCCGATCCCCTGCGGAGCAACTTCGTGCCCGATCCTGAAGAGAACTGGCCCGAAGCGAACGACAACGCCGAGGACGAGCGCGAGCCCGACGCCCTGCCGCTTGATGCGTGGCACCGCGGGCGGGGCGCGCGAATGGCCGAATTCGCCGGTTACTGGATGCCCCTCCAGTATGAGGGCATCATTGCCGAGCACCTCTGGACCCGCGCTCACGCCGGGCTGTTCGACGTATCGCACATGGGCCAGCTTACCGTGTCGGGGGAGGGGGCCGCGGCTGCGCTCGAGGGGCTGTTGCCGGGCGATATCGTCGGACTGGCGCCGGGCCGCACCCGCTATTCGCTGCTGCTGGCCGAGGACGGCGGGATCCTTGATGACCTGATGGTCACCAACCGCGGCGATCACTTGTACCTCGTCGTCAACGGCGCCACCAAGTGGGACGACATCGCCCACCTGCGCGAGCACCTGCCCGATGCGATCACGCTGAACTATCTGGACGAACACGGCCTGCTGGCGCTTCAGGGGCCGGAAGCCGCGCAGGCACTCGTTTCGCTGGGGTTGCAGCCCGCTTTCGAGGGCACTCCGGCGCTGTCGGACCTGACCTTCCTCCAGGCCGCGCCATTCTATTGGGGCGAGGTGCCGCTGGGCGTCAGCCGCTCTGGATACACCGGCGAGGACGGGTTCGAGGTTTCGGTGCGCGCGAGCGATCTCGTCGCCCTGGCCGACGCCCTGTGCGCCCACCCGGAAGTCAGGCCGATCGGGCTTGGTGCCCGGGATTCGCTGCGGCTCGAAGCGGGGTTGCCGCTGTACGGGCATGACCTTAGCCCGGAAACCGACCCGGTCAGCGCCGGGCTTGGGTTTGCCATAGGCAAGCGCCGCCGGGTGGAAGGCGGCTTTCCCGGCAGCGACACGGTGCTGAACCTGCTGGCCGGGCGCGCGACCACTGTGCGGGTAGGGCTGGCGCTCGAAGGGCGGCAGGCGGCGCGGGAAGGGGCGAAGGTTTATGCTGGAGAACAAGAGGTTGGCGGCGTAACTTCAGGCGGTTTCTCGCCAAGCCTCAACCATCCGATCGCCATGGCCTATGTCGCTGCCGGGCACACCGCGCCGGGCACTGCGCTCACCATCGACGTCAGGGGCAAGCGATTGCCAGCCAAGGTCGTCCCGCTGCCCTTCGTCCCCCATCGGTACCATCGCTGAGGAGTTGCCCGTGACCACCTACTATACCAAGGACCACGAGTGGATTTCGGTCGATGGCGCATCGGGCACGGTCGGGATCACCGACTATGCGCAGGGCCAGCTGGGCGACATCACCTTTGTCGAACTGCCCGAGGCGGGCGCTGCCGTGAGCAAGGGCGATGCGCCTTGCGTGGTGGACAGCGTGAAGGCGGCGAGCGATGTCTACTCGCCGGTTTCGGGAAGCGTGACCGAGGTGAACGAGGCGGTGGCCGATGCCCCCGAACTGGTCAACACCGATGCCGAGGAGGGCGGTTGGCTGTTTCGCCTGACCCTCTCGGATCCCGCCGAACTGGCCGGTCTCATGGACCGTGCCGCCTACGACGCCTTCGTACAGGGTCTCTGATCCCGCAAATCCAGTTGCAGGAGTCTGGCGTGCGATACCTACCCCTGACCCCGGCGGAACGGGCGGAAATGCTGGAGGTGATCGGCGCGGCCCGGGTGGACGACCTGTTTGCCGACGTGCCCGCCGAAGCCCTGCTGCCAGGGCCGATCCCGGGCTTGCCCGCCCATGCCAGCGAGATGGCGGTGGAGCGGCACATGGGCGCTCTGGCGGCGGCGAACCTGTCCGCCGGGGAGGCGCCGTTCTTCCTGGGGGCCGGCGCCTATCGTCATCACATTCCGGCCGCGGTCGACCACCTGATCCAGCGCGGCGAATTCCTCACCGCCTATACGCCCTACCAGCCGGAGATCGCGCAGGGCACGCTGCAGGTGCTGTTCGAGTTCCAGACCCAGGTGGCCCGCCTGTTCGGCACCGACGTGGCGAATGCCTCGATGTACGACGGATCGACCGCCTGCTGGGAGGCGATCGCCATGGCCGGGCGGGTGACGAAGCGCAACCGGGCGGTCCTTTCGGGCGGACTGCATCCGCACTACAGCGCCACTGCAACGACGATGGCGCGCTTCACCGGCGACCGGCTGGACCAGCGCCTGCCCGATCTTGCCCCCGAGCCGGACGACGCGGCGCTGATCGCCGCCATCGATGACGAGACGTCGTGCGTGGTGGTCCAGTATCCCGACGTGCTCGGCCGCATCCCCGATCTTGCCGCCGTTGGCGAAGCGGTCCACGCGCGTGGAGGCCTGCTGGTGGTCGTCGTCACCGAGCCGGTGGCCCTCGGGCTGATCGAGGCGCCGGGTCATCTCGGGGCGGACATCGTGGTGGGCGAGGGGCAGGGGCTGTCGGTCGGCCTTCAGTTCGGCGGGCCTTATCTCGGCCTGTTCGGCTGCCGCGAAAAATATGTCCGGCAGATGCCCGGCCGGCTCTGCGGGCAGACCGTGGATGCCGATGGGCGCCGCGGCTTCGTGCTGACCCTGACGACCCGTGAACAGCACATCCGCCGCGAGAAGGCGACCAGCAATATTTGCACGAATTCAGGGCTTTGTGCGCTAGCCTTCTCGATCCACATGAGCCTGCTCGGCGGCGAGGGGCTGGCCCGGTTGGCGCGGATCAACCATGCCCGCGCCAGTCGCACAGCCGAGGCCCTGGCGCGGGTGCCCGGCGTTCGCCTGATCAACGCGAGCTGGTTCAACGAATTTGCCATAGAGCTGCCGCGTGATGCGCGGGAGATCGTGCGGGAACTGGCGGAGTACGGCATTCTCGGCGGGGTTTCACTGGGCCGGCTCTATCCCGGATCGCCGGGACTGGCGCGCGGCCTGCTGCTCACCACCACCGAGACCACGACTGACGAGGACGTTCACGCGCTCTGCACGGTGCTTCAGGAGCTGCTGGTGGACAGCCATGAAGGGAGCCCGACATGAACGCTCCCAATCCCGCGGGCTGGCGCCCGGAGATGGGCGAGGGCGGCCCGGCCGCCGGACCTGCCACGGCGAGCGGCGACCGCGGGCTGATGCTGGAAGAGCCGCTGATCTTCGAACTGGGTCGGCCGGGGGGCTGCGGGGTGGACATGGACGAGCCGGGCGATGGGCCAGTCCTGCCCGCGCTCCAGCGGTTCCTGCGGGCGGAGCCGCCGGCGCTGCCGGGGCTCAGCGAGCCGGAAACCGTGCGCCACTACACCCGCCTCTCGCGCCAAAACTATGCGATCGACCTTGGGCCGTTTCCGCTTGGCTCCTGCACGATGAAGCACAACCCGCGCCTTAACGAGAAGGTGGCCCGGCTGCCCGGCTTTGCCGACATCCATCCGCTCCAGCCCCAGCAGACGGTGCGCGGTGCCATTGCTGCCGTGGTCGAGCTGGCCGACTGGCTGATCGCGCTGACGGGGATGAGCGCCGTTGCCATGACCCCCAAGGCCGGCGCCCATGGCGAGCTGTGCGGTCTGCTGTGCATCCGGGCCGCGCTTGAGGCGCGGGGCGATGCGCGCGCGGTGGTGCTGGTGCCCGAAAGCGCCCACGGCACCAACCCGGCCACCGCGGCCTTTGCCGGCTACGGCGTGGAGGCGATTCCGGCGACTCCGGATGGCCGGGTCGACCTCGCGGCGCTGGAGGCCCGGCTCGGCCCCGACGTGGCGGCGGTGATGATCACCAACCCCAACACCTGCGGCCTGTTCGAGCGCGACATGAAGCGCATTGCCGATGCGGTCCACGCCGTCGGCGCGCTGGTCTACTGCGACGGGGCCAACTTCAACGCCGTGGTCGGCAAGGTCCGCCCCGGCGACCTTGGCATCGACGCGATGCACATCAACCTGCACAAGACCTTTTCCACGCCGCACGGCGGGGGCGGGCCGGGGGCGGGGCCGGTCGTCCTGTCGGAGGCGCTCGCTTCCTTCGCCCCGCTGCCGTTCGCGCTGCGCGGTGCAGACGGGGTTGTGCGCCTGATCGAGGAGGAGGACGCGCCCGCCGATCACCCGCGATCGTTCGGGCGCATGGCGGCGTTCCACGGCCAGATGGGCATGTTCACCCGCGCGCTGACCTATATCCTGAGTCACGGCGCGGACGGCCTGCGGCAGGTGGCCGAAGATGCCGTCCTCAACGCGAACTATGTGCTCCGCAGCCTGTCCGACGTGCTGGACGCGCCCTATGCCCACGCTGGCCCGTGCATGCACGAGGCCCTGTTCTCGGACGCCGGTCTGGCAGCGGGCTTTTCGACCCTAGACATTGCCAAGGGCCTGATCGACGAGGGGTTCCATCCGATGACGGTCTATTTCCCGCTAGTCGTCCACGGCGCCATGCTGGTGGAGCCGACCGAAACGGAGAGCAAGGCGGGACTGGACCGGTTCATCGCCTCTCTTCGCTCCGTGGCCAAACGCGCCAGGGCCGGCGATGCCGCGCTTAAGTCCGCGCCCCACCTCGCGCCGCGCCGGCGGCTGGATGAAACGCTGGCCGCGCGCAAGCCGGTGCTGGGATGGGGTGGCTGAACCCGGCCCCGGGTCGCCACGACGGCGGGAAAGGGACAATGCCGCCCGGGCAGAATGCCGCTAAGAGGACAGTGGGGTAGCCTTTTGCCGAAGGCTGGCCTAAGGGGCACGCATTCAGGCGGTTCCGGCACGGCCGGTCGCTAACCCCAGCCGCATTCCTGCGTGCGCAACATATCGGTCACCATGCCCTTCACCCAGCTTCCTCCCGCGCTGTCCGGCGCGCTTGCCAACCGTGGCTATGCCGAGCCAACGGCCGTCCAGGCCGCCGTGCTCGAACCGGAGGCGCGCGGGCGCGACCTGCTGGTTTCCGCGCAGACCGGCTCGGGCAAGACGGTCGCCTTCGGGCTGGCCTTTGCCGAGGACCTGCTTGGCGAGGCGGAGCGGCTCGGCCAGCCCGGGGCGCCGCTGGCGCTGGTGATCGCGCCGACGCGCGAGCTGGCGCTGCAGGTGGCGAGCGAGCTGGCCTGGCTTTATGCCCCGGCGGGCGGGCGCATCGCCACTTGCGTCGGCGGCATGAACCCTTCGGTCGAACGCCGCACGCTCTACCAGGGCACGCACATCGTCGTCGGCACCCCCGGCCGCCTGCGCGATCATCTGGAGCGCGGCGCGCTCGACCTGTCGGCCCTGCGAGTCGCCGTGCTCGACGAGGCAGACGAGATGCTCGACATGGGCTTTCGCGAGGAGTTGGAGGAGATCCTTGACGGGACGCCCGACCAGCGCCGGACCCTGCTGTTCTCCGCCACGATGCCGCGCCCGATCGCTACTCTGGCCAAGCGCTACCAGAAGGACGCCCTGCGGATCTCCACCGTGGGCGAGGACCGCGGTCATGGCGACATAGCCTATCAGGCGGTCGCGGTTCCGCCGTCGGCCATCGAGCATGCGGTGGTCAACCTGCTGCGCTTCCATGAGGCAGAGACGGCGATCCTGTTCTGCGCCACGCGTGACAACGTGCGGCACTTGCACGCCACCCTGACCGAACGCGGCTTTGCCGCCGTGGCGTTGTCTGGCGAGCACAGCCAGAACGAGCGCAACCAGGCCCTTCAGGCCCTGCGCGACGGGCGGGCGCGGATCTGCGTCGCCACCGACGTTGCGGCGCGCGGGATCGACATTCCCTCGCTCAGCCTCGTTGTCCACGTCGAAGTGCCCCGCGATCCGGAAGTCCTTCAGCACCGCTCCGGCCGCACGGGCCGCGCCGGGCGCAAGGGCACGGCCGTGCTCGTGGTGCCCTATCCGCGCCGCCGTCGGGTCGAGATGTTGCTGCGCGCCGCGCAGGTCCAGGCCGAATGGGTCCCGGTGCCGAGCGCCGAGGCGATCCGCGCCCAGGATAACGAGCGGATGCTGGAGCTGCTGCTGAAGCCACTCGAACCGACCGAGGCCGACGAAGCGCTGGCCGCGCAGCTCATGGAGCGCCGCTCGCCACAGGACATCGCGCTGGCGCTGGTCCAGGCGCACCGGGCACGCCTGCCGGAGCCCGAGGACCTTGGCGAGCAGGACGAACCGCGCGGCCCGGTGCGGCGCGAAGGGTTCGACGACGTGCAATGGTTCCGCATGGACATCGGCCGCCGCCACAATGCCGATCCGCGCTGGCTCCTGCCCTTGCTCTGCCGCCGCGGCCATGTCACCCGGGGCGAGATCGGGGCGATCCGGATCGGGCAGAACGAAACCTACTTCCAGGTGCCCAGCGGCATCGCCCGCAAGTTTGCCGATGCCGCCAAGCGCACCTTCAACCCCGAGGTGGAGGACGAGCGCGGCATCACCATCGAGACTTCGGCCGAAGCTCCGCGCGAGGTGGCCAAGGGCCGGCGGCGGGACAACGGCGGCCCGGGGCAGGGCTATGGGCAAGGTCAGGGGCAAGGACAGGGGCAAGGACACGGCCAGAAGCCGCGCGGTCCTCGCCCGCACGGCGGCAAGCCGCACCGCAAGGGCCCGCCGCGCGGCCGGGCCTGAGGTCTACTCGCCCGGTGCGCGCGCCTTGATGGCGAGGGCGTGAACCCGCTGCCCGGGAATGTCGCCCAGCGCTGCGTTGATCATCCGCTGACGCTGGAGCCGTGCCACGCCTGCAAAGGCGGCGCTTTCTATTTCCACGGTAAAGTGGCTCTCTCCTGTGCCGTCGTCACCCATATGGCCGCTGTGGCTGGCGCTGTCGTTGATCACGGCAAGCCGCGTCGGGGCGAAGGCCGAGGTGAGGAGCCGTTCGATTTCTGCTGCGAGAGGTCCGGTCATGGGCTTCCCTTTAGAAGAGAACTTCCCCATCTGGAAGGCAGTGAAGCACGACAGATTCCATGGCCGCATCAGCGGATCGAAGCGCGGCTGCGAGCGGCCCGGCTGCCGCGCGGAAGGTGAATTCCGCGCCCCCGGAGAGCGGCCGCCGGGCTTCGACGGGCCGGGCGAGTACCGCTGGTTCTGCCTTGATCACGTGCGCGAGTTCAACTCGGGCTATGACTGGTTTGCCGGGATGAGCGCGGAGGAGATCCTGCTTGCCCAACACCCGACCGCCGGCTGGGAGAGCGAGGCTCGCGCCTTCCGGCCGACCGCCGGGATCGACCACAGCCCCCGCTGGGCCGATTTCAAGGATCCGCTCGACGCGATCTCGACGCGCGCCCGCCGGTTCAGTGCCGAGGCGGCGCGGGCCGGGCGGCCAATGACTTCGGAGGAGCGCCGGGCCTTCGACACGCTGGGCCTCTCGCCCGATGCTGACCGCAAGGGCCTGCGCGCACGCTATTCGCAGCTGGTGCGGCGCTACCACCCGGATCGCAACGGCGGCGACCGGTCAATGGAGACCAAACTCCAGCACGTGGTCGAGGCCTACAATCTGCTGAAGGGCTCGGCTCTCTTCGCCTGAGGCCCGCTCAGCCCTCGCACAGGGCTTGGAGCTGGTCGGCGCAGGCGCCCCAGCCTTCCTCGAATCCCATCTCGCGGTGCTGGTTGCAGGTCTCTTCCGACCAGTGGCGGGCGGTTGCCGTGTAGCGGGTGCCTTCGCCCTCCGCCGCGATTTCCCAGATGCCGATCATGAACGGGCCGGACGGCTGCAGGTCGGCCGTGACCGCGTCCGTCGTGGCGAAGCGGCGGCCCTCGTCAAAGGCGAGGTAAATGCCGTTCTGTGGCATCGTCTCGCCATCGGGGCCGTAGAAGGTCATGTTGCAGACGCCGCCCGGCCTGCGGTCCTGCCGGTCCACTTCGGCGCGCCAGGGCTTTGGGCACCACCATTCCTCCTGACGGTTGACGAGCACATCCCAGACGCGGCCGGGCGGGGCGGCGATATAGCGGGTGATCGACAGCTCATTGGCCATGTCCGGCCTCCTCCAGTGCGCCATAGGTGGCGGTGATGATTTCCAGGCTGTGCCCGTCCGGATCGTCGAAGTAGACGCCGCGCCCGCCCCACAGGGTGTTGATCTCGTTTGGGCGAGACCGCATCGGATCGGCCCAGTGCGCCAGCCCCCCCTCGCGGATCAGGCCCAGCGCACGATCAAACACGGCATCGTCGACCAGGAAGGCGTAGTGCTGGCGGGCGATCGGGCCGGGCCGTTCGGCAAAGTCCATCGAGACCCCGTTGCCAAGTTTCACCACGTGGAACCGCCCGAACCGGGTGGGCTCGGGCAGGTCCAGCATATCGGCAAGGAAGGCCGCGGCCTCCGCCGGTGCGGTGCTCCAGACGATGGTATGGTCCAGGCCGACGCTCATCGGTGCCTCCCTTCAGTCCCGGTCGGGCGCGCCGAGCGGGAAGAAGTGCCGCCACGGCCGTGCCGCTTCGATGCAGCACGACACCGCCGGTCGCGCGTTCAGCGCCGCGCGCCAGGCCAGCAGACGCGGATAGGCCTCCCCGATCGGGTGGACCCAGTCGGCATAGAACAGCGAGGGGGCGGCGGCGCATTCGATCAGGGTGACGGCGCCTTGCGTGTCGTAACCGGCCAACCAGCCCTCGATCCAGGCATAGGAACGCTCCAGTCGCCCGCGCTCCTCGGCGCAGCGTTCGGCATCGGGGGCGCCGGCGTTGCGCAGATGCTCGTTCACGATCGCCTGCATCGGCGTCATCACGTAGTTGTCGAAGACGCGGTCCAGCGTGCGGGTTTTCAGCGCGGCTTCGGGATCGCGCGGCAGCAGGCCCGCGCCGGGCGCGCGGTGAAGGGCAAGGTGTTCGATGATGATGCTGGCTTCGAACAGGACTTCTTCGCCATCGCAAAGGACCGGAAACTTGCCCCATGGCCCCCCGTGGTCGGCCAGGAACTCGCCGTGTTCGGGATGAGCCGGGCCGACCTCGCGCATTTCGTAGTCCAGCCCCGCGGCGTGGAGGGCGATCTGGGCCTTCCACGTGTAGGAGGAGAAGGGATGACCATAGAGCGCGAGCATGGCCGTCAACCCCCGCGCACGGCGGCTTCGATGGCCGCGATGTCGATCTTGCGCATGGTCATCATTGCTTCGAACGCGCGCTTCGCCTTGGCCGGATCGGGGCCGCTCACCGCCTCGATCAGCACGCGCGGGGTGATCTGCCAGTTCATGCCCCAGCGGTCCTTGCACCAGCCGCAGGCGGATTCGGCACCGCCGTTGCCGACGATGGCCTCCCAGTAGCGGTCGGTCTCCTCCTGGCTGTCAGTCAGAACCTGGAAGGAAAAGGCCTCGGTCTGCGGAAACTGCGCCCCGCCGTTAAGCCCGAGACAGGGCAGGCCGACCACGGTGAATTCCACGGTCAGGACATTGCCCTCGCGCCCATCCGGATAGTCTCCCGGCGCGCGGTGAACGGCATCGACCGAGGAGTCCGGAAAGGTCCGCGCATAGAACCGCGCCGCCTCTTCGGCGGTGCCGTCAAACCACAGACAGATTGCGGCGCTGGTCATGGCCTTGCTCCTACTTCTTCATCTCGGCGATCAGGGCGTTGTCGATCGCCTTGGCCGCCTTGTAGGCGGGCCGTGCCTGGATGCGCTCGGCATAGGCGACGAAATCCACTTTGGGCGGCATCGTGCCGAAGGTCAGGCCCCAGTCTATCTGGCTGCCGACATAGACATCGGCCATGGTGAAACGTTCGCCGCAGATCCATTCGCGGCTGTCGGCGAACAGGCTTTCGAGAGTGGCGATAACCCGTTCGTAGCTGCCGAACCCCGCCATTCCCTCGGCCCGGGGATCATTCGGCTCGTAGCCGAGATTGCGGGCGGTGATTGCCTGTTCGACCGGCCCGGCGGCGAAGAACAGCCAGCGGAAATAGTCCGCCCGCTCAAGCTCGTGAGGTGAGAGATCGGCGCCGGGAAGCTCCTCGGCCAGATAGGCGCAGATGGCCGCGGCTTCGGTGATGACGCGGTCACCATCCAGCGCGTGGTGGATCAGCGTCGGCACCTTGCCCATCGGGTTCGCCTGCAGGAGGGCGGCGGGCTTGCTCGTCCAGTCGACCACTCTCTGCGCATAGTCTGCCCCAGCCTCGTGCAGCGCCCAGCGCACGATCTGGCCGCGGCTCATCGGGTGAGTGAAAAAGGTGTATTCCGCCATGCTCAATCCCCCTTTGGTCCGACCACCCCGAACCGGGCCCCGGCCGGATCTTCGGCCTGGACGACCCATTCGCCGCCTGGCACCTGGTGCGGGCCGTTCAACACCTTGCCGCCGTTCGCCTCGATCGCCCGCCTGGCCGCTTCGGCCGAGGTGACGCCGATATAGGGCACCCACAGCGGTGGCTGGCCCGGCTGCTGGCGCATGATCGCGCCCAGCACGGTTCCGTTGTGTTCGATGAAGCAATAGTCGCCCATCTCGCCCATCGGCATGGAGTTGTTGAATTCAAAACCGAAGTGCCGGGCATAGAAGTCCTTGGCACGGGCCTGGTCAGGGCTGGCGAGTTCGTTCCAGCGCATGTGCCCGGCTTCGCTGACGGAGAATACGTCGCTCTTCGCATCCGGCTTTCCGGGCGGTGGCACCGGAGACATCACATAGAACGGCGTGCCCATCGGGTCGGTCACCATGGCGAAGGAGCCTTCCGGGATGGTGGTCTTCGCCATCAGCTGGCGGCCACCGTCCGCTTCGATCTCTGCCACCGCCGAGTCGACATCGGCCACGTGGAGATAGGGCACCCAGGCCGGATGGGCACCGGCGGCCTGCATCTCGGGCGTCAGTTGCAGGATCCCGCCGTTGGCCCCGCCATCCGCCCGGCCGATGTGGCGGTAGTCGATCGGTGCGGCCGGATCGCCCGGGGAGACGGTCCAACCGGCGACCGCCTCATAGAACGGGCCGACCCGGCCGGCGTCGTCGGTCATCAATTCGTACCAGATGAAGCTGCCGAATTTCTGGGTCATGGGATGCTCCAGTGGGTATCAGGCGGGCAAGGGCATTTCGTGGGCCATGACGGCCTGCCAGGCCGGGCGGGCGGCCACCCGGTCAAACCAGGCGAGGGTGCGCGGTCGTTCGGACGAGGGGCCGAAGCCGACAAGGCCAAGGGTGTGCACCATGCAGGCCACCGAAATGTCGGCCAGGGTGAACCGGTCTCCAATAAGCCAGCCGCTTTCCGGTACGACCGATTCGAGCCAGTCGAGCGGGCGGGGCAACTCGGCCTCACCCTGCCGGGCAATTTCTTCATTGCCGGGGACCTTGAGCAGCTTGGGGCCGACGACGCGGTTGAACAGGATCTTGAGCCCGGCAGAGGCGAGGATCGTGTCCATGTATTCGTCAAACCAGATTACCTTGCCTCGCGCCCGTGGATCGGACGGGATCAGCGCCGGATGGGGATACTGCGCGTCGAGATAGGCGACGATGGCGCTGGAATCGCACAGCGTGTAGCCATTGTCGTCTATCGCCGGGATCTTGCGGAACGGGCTGCAGGCGAGGAATTCCGGGAAGAACCCGTCGGCCGAGCGGAAGCGGCGGATATCGTAAGCGAGCCCCTTTTCCTCCGCGAAAAAGGCCACCTTGCGCACGAACGGCGAAAGCACAGCGCCATATATCACGATCGGTTCGGCCATCTTGTTCCCCCTGTTTCTACATGTTCACGACCACGGAAAACCCGCCGAAGATCATCCGCCTGCCATCGAACGGCATGTCGGTGAGCCCCGAATCGATCTCGCCGGACTTCATCCTGCGTTCCATTTCGGCATGGACCCGATCGCGCGTGTCCTTGTCGGGCCATTCGACCCACGAAAAGGCAACTGTCTCCTCCGCGGTGGCCTGAACCGCGCGGCGGAAATCGGTGACCTTGCCTTCGGGCACGGCATCACCCCAGCATTCGACTACGCGCAGCGCACCGGCCTCGATCAGCATGGTGTCGAACTTGCGGGCGTGTTCAACGAAGGCCTCCCGGTTGGCGCTGGGCACGGCGATCACGAAGCCGTCAACATAGGTCATGGCATGTCTCCTCTTGCGTGTCCCTCCCGCAATAGGTTCAATCTTCCGCCCGCTCGCCGTTCGCAAAGGCTTCGTCCATCCAGAACGGTTCCCAGACGTGGCCATCGGGGTCGAGCAGGGTGCGCTGGTACATGAAGCCGTGGTCTTCGGGCGGGTTCGCGTCCGCCGTTCCGCCGTGCGCGGCGCCGGCGGCGACCAGCGTGTCCACCTCCGCCCGGCTTTCGACGAGGAGCGCCAGCGAAACCTCGCTGGAACCCTTGGGCGCGATGGGGCGGGTGGTGAAGCCCTGCCATTTCTGATGGGTGAGCAGCATGACATAGATCGCATCGGACCAGACCATCGCCGCCGCCGTCTCGTCAGTGAAGCGCGGCTCGTTGGTGAAGCCGAGCGCGGCGTAGAAGGCCATGGCGTGGGGAAGATTGGTCACCGGAAGGTTGATAAAGACCTTTTTTGCCATGGACTTGCTCCTTCCGCGAATCGACCTGCTTGTGCAGGCTGGCAGTTTGAGTTACCAAAGGCAACCTTCGGGTAACAAAAAGATACTAGAGGCTTACCAAAAGCAACCATGGACGCGCAAAAGGTGACTTCGCTTCACGGCCGCTGGTATGACGATGCCTGCGGCACGGCCTTCGCCCTTGAACTGATCGGGGAGCGCTGGGCCCTGCTCATCGTGCGCGAACTGATGTTCGGGCCAAGGCGCTTCTCCGAATTGCGCGCCGGGCTGCCCGGAATAAGCGCCAAGGTGCTGACCGAACGGCTGGAGGGGCTGGAGAAGGCCAGGGTGCTCGTCCGGCGCACCCTGCCTGCGCCGCTCCGCGCTCCGATCTACGAACTGACCGAGTGGGGCTATGCGGCCGACGAGGCGATCATGGCGCTCGGCACCTGGGCGGCGCGCTCGCCGGCGCACGATCCCCGCCTCCCGCTCTCCGCCGCCTCGCTGATGCTGAGCTTGCGCACGATGTTCCAGCCCGCGCGGGCCAGGGGCCTGTCGCTGTCGGCTACGGTAGTCGTCGGCGACGAACCGTTCCGCATCGGCGTGTCACGCACGGGCATAGGCATCACCCGTGGCGAGGCCAGCCGGGCCTCCTTCGTCCTGCGTGCCCCCGTCGCCATGCCGATCGCTGCCCTCGTCTATGCCAAGGTGCCAGCCGCCGAGCTTGCCGCAGGCGGGCTGGACGTGTCGGGCGACGAGGCCGCGATGGCGCGGTTCGTCGATCTGTTCCATCTCCCGCCCAAGATGACGGCCTGAGCCACCCGCAAAGCCTGTTGCACCGCCCGCCCCCCGCGTATAGGCGCTGTCAGCAATGACCGAGATGAGCGCGATGCAGCCCGACAGCCGAGACAACACACTCCTTGCCGCCCCCGACACCGAGATCGACGTCCGCACGACGTTCGGCATCGATATCGACATGAAGGTGCCGGCCTTCTCCCAGGCGGACGAGCGGGTGCCGGATCTGGACGAGACCTACGTGTTCGATCCGGACACGACCCTCGCAATCCTGGCCGGTTTCGCGTTCAATCGGCGTGTCATGGTCCAGGGCTACCACGGCACCGGCAAGTCTACTCACATCGAACAGGTGGCCGCTCGGCTGAAGTGGCCGTGCATCCGCATCAACCTTGACGCCCACATCAGCCGCATCGACCTGATCGGTCGCGATGCGATCGTCCTGCGCGACGGACTGCAGGTCACCGAATTCCGCGAGGGCCTGCTGCCCTGGGCGTTGCAGCGCCCGGTCGCGCTGGTGTTCGACGAATACGATGCCGGCCGCCCCGACGTGATGTTCGTGATCCAGCGCGTGCTGGAAACGGAAGGCAAGCTGACCCTGCTCGACCAGAACCGCGTGATCCGGCCGAACCCGAACTTTCGCCTGTTCGCCACGGCCAACACGGTGGGCCTTGGCGATACCTCGGGCCTTTACCACGGCACCCAGGCGATCAACCAGGGCCAGATGGACCGCTGGAACCTCGTTGTCGGTCTCAACTACCTGCCGCACGCGGTGGAGACGGAAATCGTCGGAAAGAAGGTGCCCGGCATCGACGCCGAAACGGTGGCCCAGATGGTCCGCGTCGCGGACCTCACCCGGCAGGGCTTCATGAATGGCGACATCTCCACCGTGATGAGCCCGCGTACGGTCATCACTTGGGCGCAGAATAGCGGCATCTTCAAGGACCCGGGCTTCGCGTTCCGCCTCTCGTTCCTCAACAAGTGCGACGAGACCGAGCGGATGCTCGTGGCCGAATACTACCAGCGCGTGTTCGGGACGGATCTGCCGGAGAGCGTGGTAGGGAGAGGCTGAGGCCCGCCTGGCGAAGTTCTAGGTTGGGTAATCCGCTCCCACGAAGTACAGCCCCTCTGGCGGCGCGTTGTGGCCGAGCGCCTGCCGGTCGCGTGCGGCCAGCGCATCGGAGACCTGTTCCTCGCGCCAGTGGCCCATGCCGACGAGGGCAAGGCAGCCGACCATCGAGCGGACCTGGTGGTGGAGGAACGAGCGCGCCTCGGCCCGGATCAGCACTTCGCTGCCCTGCCTCTCCACGCTCAGCAGATCCAGCGTCTTGACCGGGCTAGCCGCCTGGCACTGGGTCGAGCGGAAGGTGGTGAAGTCGTGCTTGCCGATCAGCGCCTGCGCCGCGCGGGCCATGGCCGCCTCGTCCAGCGGGAGCTTGACGTTCCAGGCGCGGCCCTTGTCGAGCGTCAGCGGCGCGCGGCGGTTGATGATGCGGTAGAGATAGCGCCGCCCGAGGCACGAGAACCGGGCGTGCCAGTCCTCCGGCCTCTCCTCGCAGGCGAGCACCGCGATCGGCCATCCCGCCAGCCGCAGCCGCGCGTTGAGCGCCTCCATCAGGCGGAATGCGGTGAGATCCTTGGCGACATCGACGTGGACCGGCATGGCAAGGGCGTGGACCCCGGCATCGGTCCGGCCGGCGGCGTGGAGAGTCACTGTCTCGCCGGTGACGGACCCGACCGCTTCTTCCACCGCCTGTTGCACGCTCGGCCCATGGGCCTGGCGCTGCAGCCCCATGAAGGCGCTGCCGTCGAATTCCAGGGTGAGGGCGAAGCGTGTCATGTCACGGCCTGTCCGGTTCGTGTCGAGCGAAGTCGAGACACGTTGCGGGCGGTGTCTCGTCCACGCTCGACACGAACGGAGGTCGTGGTTTCTCTCATGACAAGCGCGTCCCGGCAGGAATGCCCTTGCCGCGCAGCAGCTCCGCCGCCGACAACACCGGCCGCCCCGCGCGTTGCAGGACGGTGAGGCGCAGGGCGCCGCCGCCGCAGGCCACGGTCAGCCCGTCGTCCAGCGTCACACCCGGCTCTCCGGCGCCGCCGGCCACCTCCGCTGCAAGCACCTTGAACCGTTCTCCATCCAACTCGAAGAAGGCCCCCGGCGCGGGGTTGAAGGCGCGCACCTGGCGTTCCACCTCAGCCGCGCTGGGGGTGAAGTCCAGCCGGGCCTCGGCCTTGTCGATCTTGTGGGCATAAGTCACGCCCTCGGCGGGCTGCGGAACTTCGGGGAAGGCGGCAAGGTCGGCCAGCACGCGCATCATCAGCGTGGCGCCGAGCCGGGCAAGTTCGTCGGTCAGTTCGCCCGCGGTCTTGCCGTCCACGGCGGTGCGGCCCTCCAGCAGGACCGGGCCGGTATCCAGCCCGCGCTCCATCCGCATGATGCCGACGCCGGTTTCCGCATCGCCCGCAAGGATCGCCCGCTGGATCGGCGCCGCCCCACGCCAGCGCGGCAGGAGGCTGCCGTGGACGTTGAGGCAGCCGAAGCGCGGCGCATCGAGCACTGCCTGCGGCAGGATCAGGCCATAGGCGGCAACCACCGCCACGTCGGCCCCCAGCGCCGCGAAGTCCGCCTGATCTTCGGCGCCCTTCAGGCTCACCGGATAGCGCACGGGGATGCCGCGCGCCTCGGCCGCGCGCTGGACGGGGGAGGGGGTCAGCTCCTTGCCGCGCCGGCCGCCGGGCCGGGGCGGCTGGGTATAGGCGCAGGCAATCTCGTGCCCCGCCTCGGCCAGCGCCGCCAGCGTCGGCACAGCGAAGTCGGGCGTGCCCATGAAGATGATGCGCATGTCCGCTCCCAAAACGCTGGCCCAATGCCAGCGCGGTCCCTATCTGTCGGGCCATGGCATCGCAAGAGATCGAGAACCTCGCCGGCGTGCTCGCCCGCCTGCCGGGGCTGGGCCCGCGCTCGGCCCGCCGCGCCGTGCTGTGGCTGATCAAGCGCCGGGACAGCACGCTACCGGCCCTGATCGAGGCGCTGGCGCAGGTGCAGGAAGCGCTGGTCGAATGCGCGACCTGCGGCAACGTGGACACGACCAACCCTTGCGCGATCTGCGCCGATCCGCGCCGCGACCCGCGCGCGCTGTGCGTGGTCGAGGACGTGGCCGACCTTTGGGCGCTGGACCGTTCGCACCTGTTCGCCGGGCGTTACCACGTGCTTGGCGGGCGCCTCTCCGCACTGGAGGGCGTGCGGCCGGAAGACCTGACCATCGCCGCGCTGCTGGACCGGGTGGGGCAGGGCGGCATCGACGAGGTGGTGCTGGCCATGAACGCCACCCTGGAAGGGCAGACCACCGCCCATTACCTGGCCGAGCGGCTGGAGGCCTGTCCGGTGCGGATCACCCAGCTCGCCCATGGCCTGCCGGTGGGTGGAGAGCTCGATTATCTTGACGAGGGCACCTTGGCGCAGGCCCTGCGCGCTCGTCGGCCGGTGGGATGAGGAATTCGGCCTGGCCGCTTGCGAAGCGGGGCGGGCGCGATTATCTGCCCCTCCATGGCCATCCGCGAGATCATCGAAGTTCCCGACCCGCTCCTCAAGCAGGTCTCCGTTCCCGTCACCGAGTTTGGTGATGAGCTGAAGACGCTTGTCGCCGATATGCTGGAGACGATGTACGATGCGCCCGGCATCGGCCTTGCCGCTATCCAGGTCGGCGTGCCGCAGCGGGTGCTGGTGATCGATCTCCAGCCGGAAGACCCCGATGCTGAGCCGGTCGCCTGCGACCACGACGGCCATCATCATCACCACACGCCGACGAAGAAGGAACCGCGGGTCTATATCAACCCGGAAATCCTTGATCCGTCGGAAGAGCTTTCGGTCTACCAGGAAGGCTGCCTCTCCGTCCCCGACATCTATGCCGAGGTCGAGCGTCCGGCCACGGTTCGCCTGCGGTGGCAGGACCTTGACGGGAAGGTCCACGAAGAGGCGATGGAAGGCCTGCTCGCCACCTGCGTGCAGCACGAGATGGACCATCTCGAGGGCATTCTGTTCATCGATCACCTGTCGCGCCTGAAGCGCAACATGGTCCTCAAGAAGCTCGAAAAGCTGCGCAAGGCCGCCTGATGTCGGGGGTCAGCCGGCGGGCATCAGCTCGCCGCGCCGCGCGGATGCCAGGTCGACCAGCCACTGCGTGAACGCCTGGACCTTGGCCAGATTCACCGTGTCCTTGTGATGGACCAGCCAGAAGCTGCGGGTGATTGTCTGTTCCGGCAGGATCGCGGCAAGGCTCTTGTCCGGATCACCGATGAAGCAGGGCAGGACGCCGATTCCCGCGCCCGCGCTGACCAGCCGGTATTGCGCGTTGATACTGGACGAACGGATACCGGGGGCGAGCCCGGGATGGATTTCGTCAAGGTAGCGCAGCTCGGGCGCATAGAGCAGGTCCGGGATATAGCCCACCAGCCGGTGCCCCGCGGCCAGCTGGTCCGGGCCCATCGGGCAGCCGAAGTGGTCCATGTAGGTCCGGCTGGCATAGAGCCGCAGCGCATAGTCCGTCAACTTGCGGGCAATCAGCGGGCCGGCGCGGGGCCGGGCCAGCACGATGGCGATGTCCGCCTCCCGCTTGGACGGGCTGAGGAACCCGCTGCTTGCCACGAGATCAATCGTCAGGTTGGGGTGGCGGTCGGTAAACGCGGGCAGGTGCCGGGCAAGAAACCAGGTCCCGAATCCTTCCGACACGCTCACTCGCAAAGTCCCCGTGAGCCCGCTCACGCTGCCGCGTCCTTCTGCGGCCGAGGCGGCGATCTGCGCCATGGTCTCGACCTTGGGAAGCAGCCGTTCGCCCGCCTCGGACAGCACCTGGCCCTCGCGCGTCTGCTCGAACAGGACGCAGCCGAAGCTTGCCTCCAGCCGCCGCAAGCGCCGCCCCATCGTGGTGGCGTTGACGCCGAGCGCGCGCGCGGCCCGGGCCAGCTGGCCGTGATGTGCGATGGCTAAAAATGTCTGGTAGTCGCTCCACCGGATGTCGTGCATATTTGCAGTCCATAGCGGCTTTCTTTGCGATTGAATGCAAAAATATCCTCGCTAAGGGAACTGGTCCCCTTGTGGTCCAACGCCCCACAGAAATACGATGAGGAGCCCTGCCATGGCCTTCGAAAAGCCGATGAACGACACGCCGGAAGCCAAGGAAATCGCCGCACTGGTCGCGCGCAGCCGTGCCGCGCAGGCGCAGATCGCCGATGCCACGCAGGAGCAGGTCGATCGCTGGATTCGCGGCATGGTCTGGGCCGTGGCCAAGGAAGAGACCGCCGAGATGATCGCCCGCCACACGGTGGAGGAAACGCAGCTCGGCAACTACGACGGCAAGTACCTCAAGATCTTCCGCAAGACCCGCGCCACCCTGATGGACATCATCGACGACAAGTCGGTGGGCGTGATCGAGGAAGACCCCGTCCGCAACATCATCAAGATCGTCAAGCCCGTCGGCGTTATCGGTGCGCTGTCGCCCTCGACCAACCCTGAGGCGACCCCGGTGATCAAGGCGATTTCGGCGGTGAAGGGGCGCAATTCGGTCATCATCGCCCCGCACCCGCGCGCCAAGCTGACCAACAAGCTGATCTGCGACCTGATGCGCGACGCGCTGGTCAAGATGGGCGCCCCGGCCGATCTGGTCATCGCCATCGAGGTGCCCTCGGTCGAGAAGACCAACGAACTGATGCGGCAGTGCGACCGCGTGCTCGCCACCGGCGGCGCGCCGATGGTCCATGCGGCCTATACTTCGGGCACCCCGGCGCTCGGCGTAGGCGTGGGCAATGCAGTGATCACCGTGGACGAGACCGCCGATCTTGACGATGCGGCCGAAAAGATCCGCATTTCCAAGACTCTGGACCTCGCCGCCTCCTGCTCGTCGGACAATAGCGTGATCCTGCTCGATGCCATCTACGAGCCGATGCTGGACCGACTGGTCCATCAGGGCGGGTATGTGGTCAATGCCGAGGAAAAGCAGAAGCTTCAGGACGTGATCTGGAAGGACGGCAACATCAACGCCAACGTCGTCGCCCAGACCGCCGAGACGATTGCCGGGATGGCCGGCTTCGGCCTGCCCGAGGGCAAGCTCTTCTTCATCGTGCCGGAAACCGGCGCCGGCCCGGACCATCCGTTCTCGGGCGAGAAGATGACCGTGACCATGGCGCTCTACCGCGCCAGGGACATCGACGAAGCGATCGCGCTGACCAATGCGATCCAGACCTACCAGGGTCAGGGCCACTCGTGCGGGATCTATTCGCGCTCGGACGAGAATATCCTGAAACTCGCTATGGGCACCAAGACCAGCCGCGTCATGGTTAACCAGCCGCAGGCCGCCTCCAACTCCGGCAACCTGTGGAACGGCATGCGCCAGACCTTCAGCCTCGGCTGCGGCTCGTGGGGCGGCAACGCCACCAACAACAACATCACCTGGGCCGATCTCGTCAACGTCACCTGGGTGTCGAAGCCGCTCGCGCAGACCAAGGTCATCCCCAGTGACGAAGACCTGTTCGGCAAGGACATCATCGAGTTGGTCGGGTAATCGTCGATGGCGGGGCAGTTCGACCTCACCGAGGACCAGATTGCGATCCAGGACATGGCGCGGCGGTTCACGGCCGATCGCATCACGCCCTTCGCGGCGCAGTGGGACGAGGAGCACCACTACCCGGTTGAGGTGTGGAAGGCCGCCGGCGAGCTTGGCTTCGGGGGGATCTATGTCTCGGAGGCATCCGGCGGTATCGGCCTTGGCCGGATCGAGTCCGCGCTGATCATCGAGGCCATGGCCTATGGCTGCCCGGCGACCAGCGCCTATATCTCCATCCACAACATGGCCGCCTGGATGATCGACGCCTATGGCGGGGACGAGGTGAAGCAGCGCTACCTGCCCGGCCTCGTCGCCATGGAGACGATCGCCTCCTACTGCCTGACCGAGCCGGGCTCCGGCTCGGACGCGGCCGCGCTGAGAACCACGGCCCGCCGTGACGGCGATCACTACGTGGTGAACGGGACGAAGCAGTTCATCTCGGGCGGCGGCGTCAACGACGTCTACGTCGCCATGGTTCGCACCGGGGCGGAGGGTCCGAAGGGCATATCCTGCCTCGTCATCGACAAGGACACGCCCGGCCTGTCCTTCGGCGCGCCCGAGAAGAAGCTCGGCTGGAACGCCTCTCCCACCGCGCAGCTCATATTCGAGAATGCCCGCGTCCCGGTGGCGAACCTTGTCGGGCAGGAGGGTGACGGCTTCCGCTTTGCCATGGCCGGGCTGGACGGCGGGCGCCTCAACATCGGCGCCTGTTCGCTGGGCGGAGCGCAGCGCTGCCTCGACGAGGCAGTGCTCTACGTCAAGGACCGCAGCCAGTTCGGCCAGCCGATCGCGGCCTTCCAGAATACCCAGTTCCAGCTTGCCGACATGGCGACCGACCTTGAGGCGGCGCGCGCGCTGCTCTACCTCGCGGCGGACAAGGTCACGGCCGGCGCTCCCGACAAGTCGCGGTTCTCCGCCATGGCCAAGAAGCTCGCGACCGACAGCGGCAGCGAGATCGTGGACAAGGCCCTGCAGATGTTCGGCGGCTACGGCTATCTGCGCGACTACCCGATCGAGCGGTTCTGGCGCGACCTGCGCGTTCATCGCATACTCGAGGGCACCAACGAGGTGATGCGCATGATTATCGGACGAGACCTGCTGAAATGACCACCGAAGACCTGATCGTCCGCCGCGAAGGCGCGGCCGGCTTTCTCACGCTCAACCGGCCCAAGGCGCTTCACGCGCTGAACCAGCCGATGGTACGGGCGATGATCGATGCGCTGCTTGCCTGGCGCGACGATCCCGAGGTGCACGCCGTGATCATTGACCATAGCGAGGGCCGCGGTTTCTGCGCCGGCGGCGATATCGCTGTCCTGCGCAACTCGGCGTTGAATGATGGCGGCGCATCGGGACGGCAGTTTTTCAACGAGGAATACCAGCTCAACCACCTGCTGATGGTCTATCCCAAGCCGGTGATCGCCTTCATGGACGGGATCGTCATGGGCGGTGGCGTCGGGATCGCCCTGCCGGCGCGGTTCCACGTGGCGACCGAGAACACCCGCTTCGCCATGCCGGAGAGCGGGATCGGCCTCTTTCCCGACGTTGGCGGCGGCTGGCACCTCTCTCGCCTGCAGGGCCGGATGGGGCAGTTTCTCGCGCTGACCGGAGCGCGGCTTGACGGCGCCGAATGCCTGTGGGCAGGGCTCGCCACGCACTACCTCGCGGCCGAGAGCCTTGCCGAAGCGAAGGCACGGATCGTCCACGGGCATGAGCCGGGCCAGGTGCTTGCCGCCCTTGCGGTCGCCCCGCCGGCGGCGCGGATCGAGGCGAACGCCGCGCAAATCGCCCGCCACTTCGCGTCCGACCGCTACGAAGACATTCTCGCCAGCCTCGAAGCCGATGACGGCGAATGGGCCGCCAAGGAACGCGCGACCCTCGAAACCAAGTGCCCCATGACCTGCAAGGTGGCGCTGCGCCAGTTGCGCGAAAGCCTGTCCTGCGCCGATTTCGCCGCGAACATGGCCATGGAATACCGCCTTGGCGCGCGCCTTCTCGTCCGACCGGACTTTGCGGAGGGCGTGCGCGCCGTGATTATCGACAAGACCAACGATCCGAAGTGGGATCCCGCCACGCCGGAGGGCGTGACCGACGCGATGCTCGATACGGTCTTCGCCCCGCTTGCACCTGCCGAAGAATGGAAACCGCTATGAGCTTTGAAACGATCCTGGTTGAAACCCGCGGCGCCGTTACGCTGGTCACGATCAACCGGCCGCAGGCGCTGAACGCGCTCAACGGGAAGGTGCTCGAGGAACTGATCGCCGCCTTTGCCGCGTTCGAGGCCGACCCGGCCCAGCGCTGCGCCGTCATCACCGGGGCTGGCGACAAGTCCTTCGTGGCCGGGGCGGACATCAAGGAGATGGCGGACAAGCCGACCGTCGATTTCTACAAGGACGATTTCTTCAGCCGCTGGACCAGCCACCTCGTGCACGGCGTGCGCAAGCCGTGGATCGCGGCGGTGAACGGCTTTGCCCTGGGCGGAGGCTGCGAACTGGCGATGATGGCCGATTTCATCATCGCCTCGGAAAAGGCGCGGTTCGGCCAGCCGGAGATCAAGCTTGGCGTCCTGCCCGGCATGGGCGGCTCGCAGCGGCTGACCCGTGCGGTCGGCAAGTCGAAGGCGATGGACATGTGCCTGACCGGCCGCATGATGGATGCCGCCGAGGCGGAGCGTTCGGGCCTCGTTAGCCGCGTTGTTCCGCACGATGAACTGCTCGACACGGCGCTAAAGGTGGCGGCGGAGATTGCCGCCATGGCGCCGCTCGCCGCGATCGCCAACAAGGAGGTGGTGAACGCCGCCTTCGAGACGACGCTGGAACAGGGCCTTGTCTACGAGCGCCGCGTCTTCCAGATTTCGACCGCGACCGAGGACAAGGCCGAGGGCATGGCCGCTTTCGTCGAAAAGCGTCCCGCCGTGTGGAAGGGGCGCTGAGCCATGAAGATCGCATTCGTCGGGCTCGGCAACATGGGCGGCGGGATGGCCGCGAACCTGGTCAAGGCGGGACACGAGGTGCGCGCCTTCGATCTATCGGCTGACGCTCTCGCCAAGGCTGGCGAGAACGGCTGCCAGACTTTCGCCTCCGCGCGTGAGGCGGTCAGCGGTGTCGATGCGGTCGTGTCGATGCTGCCGAACGGCGCCATCGTGAACTCGGTCCATGAGGCCGACATCTTCGGCGCGGCGCCGGCCGGGGCGATCCTGCTCGATTGCTCGACGATCGACGTCGCCACGGCCACCAAGGTCGCGGCCGCGGCCACGGCTGCAGGCTATGAAATGGTCGATGCCCCGGTTTCCGGGGGCAACGCCGCGGCCAACGCGGGCACGCTGGCCTTCATGGTCGGCGGGACCGAGGCTGCCTTCGCGCGGGCCGAACCGATCCTTGCGGCCATGGGCAAGGCCGTGATCCACGCCGGCGCAGCCGGGGCGGGGCAGGCCGCGAAGATCTGCAACAACATGCTGCTCGGCATCCACATGATCGGCACCTGCGAGGCCTTCTCGATGGCCCAGAAGCTCGGCCTCGATCCGCAGACCTTCTACGACATCGCCTCGGTTTCCTCCGGCCAGTGCTGGTCCATGACCAGCTACTGCCCGGTCCCCGGCGCCGGTCCGCAAAGCCCTTCCGACAACGGCTACCAGCCGGGCTTTGCCGCCGCGCTGATGCTGAAGGACCTGAAGCTCGCGATGGAGGCCGCGGCAACCGCCGGGGTCGACGCCGAAATGGGCAAGCGCGCCGCCGAGCTCTACCAGGCCTATGTCGATGCCGGGAACGGCGGGACCGACTTCTCGGGTATTATCCGCACGCTGTGAACCGGGCTGGCGGGGCTCAGGCCCCGCCGTCCTCGACCATTTCGGCCAGCTCGAGCCAGCGTTCTTCGGCCACTTCCTTGTCGGCACGGACCTTGGCGATGGCCGCCATCAGCGCGTCGAACTTCTTCGGGTCCCGCGTATAGAGGTCCGGGTCGGCCAGCTGGGCCTCGCCCCGGGCGATCGCCTTGTCGAACTCCTCGATGCGTTGGGGAAGCTGCTCGAAATCGCGCTGGTCCTTGTATGACAGCTTGGTCTTCCGCGGCGGCGGAGGCGGGGGCGGGGCGGCCGCTTCGCTGCGCGCGGCCTGCGCCTTGGCCGGGCCGACGCGCTGCTTGCGCTGCTTCTCCCAGTCCGCGTAGCCGCCGGCGACGATGTCCACCTTGCCTGAACCGTCCATTCCGAGCGTCACGGTCACCGTGCGGTCGAGGAAGTCGCGATCGTGGCTGACGATCAGGACCGTGCCGTCGTAGTCGGCAATCACTTCCTGCAGCAGGTCCAGCGTTTCGAGATCGAGGTCGTTGGTCGGCTCGTCCAGCACCAGCAGGTTGGACTTGCGGGCGAACTCGCGCGCCAGCAGCAGGCGTGACCGTTCGCCGCCCGAGAGCGTGCCCACTCGCGCATCGACCAGCCCCGGATCGAACAGGAAGTCCTTGAGATAGCCCTGGATGTGCTTGCGCACGCCGCGCACGTCGATCCAGTCGCCGCCCTCGGCCAGCACGTCCCGCACGCGCTTTTCCGGGCTGAGCAGGCTGCGCTGCTGGTCGATCATCACGCCGTGCAGCGTCTTCGCCAGCGTGACCTCGCCGCTGTCGGGCTTGAGCTCGCCGGTCAGCAGCTTCAGCAGCGTGGTCTTGCCCGCGCCGTTCGCGCCGACGAGGCCGATCCGGTCGCCGCGGGTGATCCGCAGGGTGAAATCGCGCACGATCGGCCGCTCGCCGAAGCTCTTGAACACCCGGTCGGCAACGATCACTGCCTTGGTCTTCACCTCGTCGACGGCCAGCTTCATCTTCGCCGCGCCTTGCGGAGAAAGCATGGCGGCGCGCTGGGCGCGCATTTCCCACAGCTTCTCCAGCCGGCCTTGGTTGCGCTTGCGCCGCGCGGTAACCCCGCGTTCCAGCCAGTGCGCCTCGATCTTGAGCTTGGCGTCAAGCTTGTCGGCGGCGCGGGCCTCTTCGGCGTAAACCTGCTCCATCCACGCCTCGTAGCCGCCGAAGCCGATCTCCTTGCGGCGCAGCGATCCCCGGTCGAGCCACAGGGTTGCCTTGGTCAGGCGCTCAAGGAAGGTCCGGTCGTGGCTGATGACCACGAAGGCGCCGGTGTAGCGGGAAAGCCAGGATTCCAGCCAGTCGATCGCGGCAAGGTCGAGGTGGTTGGTCGGCTCGTCAAGCAGCAGCAGGTCGGGCTCGGAGGCGAGCGCCCGGGCAAGGGCGGCGCGGCGCCGTTCGCCGCCGCTCGCGCTCGCCGCCTCGCGGCTCATGTCGATGCCGAGCTGGCCGGCAATGGCCTCCACCTCGTGCCGCGGCGGGGCATCGGCGCCGTGGAGCGCGAAGTCCATCAGCGTGGCATGGCCGGTGAAGAATGGGTCCTGCTCCAGCACGACGATCTTCGTCCCGGGCTGGATCGAACGCTTGCCCTTGTCCGCCTCGATCTCGCCGGAAATCAGACGCAGAAGCGTGGTCTTGCCGGCGCCGTTCCGGCCGATCAGGGCCAGACGGTCGCGCGGGGCGATGTGCAGGTCAAGGTCGCGGAAGAGCCAGCCGGAGCCTTGCTGCAGGCTGAGGCCTTCCCAGGAGAGGATCGGTGCGGCGGCCATGGCGGCGCGTTACGGCGGGTGGGCGCGATTTACAAGGCAGGTGCATCGTTTCCGCTACTCCGGCCTGCCGGCGCACTATTCACACCTTGTTCAAGGCGCCGGAGATAGGCACGGTAGCATCATGAAACGTTCCGCTCCTGCCGCGCTTTGCCTGATTTCCGGCCTTTTGGCCGCGCTTGCCGCCAGCGCGCCGGCGGCCTTTGCCAATCCGGGCGACGAGCAGGGTCAGGTTCGCCGGGAAATCCGCGCCGGCAACGTGCGTTCCCTGCGCGAGATCGAGCAGCGCGTGCTGCCGACGATGACCGGAATGCAGTATCTTGGCCCCGAATATGACCCCGCAGCAATGGCTTACCGGCTCAAGTTCATCCAGAACGGGCGCGTTGTGTTCATCGATGTGGACGCGCGTTCGGGCCAGGTCCTGTCGCGGCATTGAGCGGCCGGACCTCCGCTTGACGCGTCCCGCCTTTCCCCGCACTAGCATGTGCAACACGTTTGCAACGGCACTGCAAGGGGAGCCGAACCGATGCGCATCCTGATCGTCGAGGACGAACCGACCCTCGGCCGCCAGCTCAAGTCCACGCTTGAGCAGACGGGCTATGCGGTAGACCTCTCGACCGACGGCGAGGACGGGCACTTCATGGGCTCGACCGAGGATTACGACGCAGTCATCCTCGACCTTGGCCTGCCGGAGATCGACGGGCTGACCGTGCTGGGCATGTGGCGGCGCGAAGGCCGGCGCTTTCCGGTCCTCGTCCTCACCGCGCGCGATTCCTGGTCCGACAAGGTGGCAGGGCTCGATGCCGGCGCCGATGACTATCTGGCCAAGCCGTTCCAGACCGAGGAACTGATCGCCCGCCTGCGCGCGCTGATCCGCCGCGCCTCGGGCAATTCATCCAGCGAGCTGATCGCCGGCAGCGTCCGGCTCGATACGCGCTCGGGCCGGGTGACGCTGAACGGAGAGCCGGTCAAGCTGACCGCGCAGGAATACAAGCTCCTGTCCTATCTCCTTCACCACAAGGGCAAGGTGGTCAGCCGGACCGAGTTGATCGAGCACATCTACGATCAGGATTTCGATCGCGATTCCAACACGATCGAGGTATTCGTCACCCGCATCCGCAAGAAGCTCGGGGCCGATGTGATCACGACCATCCGGGGCCTGGGCTACAGCCTCGACGACCCGGCCGAACCGGGGCGTGGCTGAAGCAGAGCCGACCGCGAGGCTCCGCCCGGCGGACGTGCCGGCGGATGCCGTGGCCGGAAACCCGGCCCAGCCGCACACGGGTTCGCTGTCCCGCCGGATGATGCTGATCGCGGCGGGGTGGATCGCCATCCTGCTGTTCGTCGGCGGCTTCGCGCTCGATCGCACACTCACAAGCCTTATCACCCGCAACTTCGACGACCAGCTCGGCTACATGCTGACGGCGATGGTCGGCTCGGCCGAAATCGGCCCCGACGGGGAGGTGTTCTTCAACCGCCCGCTGGGTGACCAGCGCTTCCTTGAGCCGAACTCAGGCCTCTACTGGCAGATCAGCGGCAAGGGGCACGACGACTTCCCCTCGCGCTCGCTGTGGGACCGCTCGCTGAAGGTGAAGGCCGACCACTTCGACAACACGCCGCACGTCTATGACAGCACCCAGTTCCAGGGCGAGCCGCTGCGGGTGATGGAGCGTTCGATCATCCTGCCGGGCAGCGACGTCAAATGGTGGTTCGTCGTGGCGGCGAGCCGGGCCGACCTCGATTCGCAGATAAAGCGCATCCGCCTGATCCTCGTCTGGTCGTTCATCGTGCTGGGCCTGGGCTTGTTCCTGATGGCCGGGCTGCAGACCTGGTACGGCCTTGGTCCGCTGCGCCGGGTCCGGCGGGCGATCCAGAAGATGCGAACCACCGGGACCAACCGCGTCACCGATCCCCTGCCGCTGGAGGTCCAGCCGCTGGTGCTGGAGATCAACAGCCTGCTGGCCCACACCGAACGCCAGGCCGAGGAGGCGCGGACCCATGCCGGCAACCTTGCCCACGCGTTGAAGACCCCGCTGACCGTGGTGATGAACGCCGCCACCGCGCAGGCGCCCGACCTGGCCGACACGGTGATCCGCGAGGCCGCCGTCATGCGCCGGCAGGTCGACCATCATCTTGCCCGCGCCCGCGCGGTCGGCCGCCGCGCGGTCGGCCTGTCGCGCGCCAACGTGGCGGAGAGCGTGGAGGCCGTGCTGAGGGCGGTTACCAGGCTCTATGAAAACACCCGCTTCGACCTTGATGGCAACCGCGAGGCGGCGGTCCAGATCGAGCGACAGGACCTTGACGAGATTCTCGGCAACCTGATCGAGAATGCGGCCAAATATGGCGGCGGCTCGGTTTTCGTGACGATCGACGCGCTACCTGTCGACCCCACGTGGTGCGAGATCTGGGTGGAGGACGACGGCACCGGCATCCCCGAAGCCGAACGCACCCGCATCTTCGATCGTGGCGCGCGGCTGGACACGGGCAAGCCCGGCACTGGACTGGGGCTCGCCATCGTGCGCGACGTGGCCGAGATTTACGGCGGATCGGTCGATCTCGGGGAAAGCGAAGATCTTGGTGGCCTGATCGTACGGCTCAGGCTGCCGCGGGCGGTGGGGTAAGCCGATGACGTGGGCCCGCATGTAACGGGCGGGGCTCATGATGGATGTGGCAACACCTTCAGCATGACGCGGATTTTTTCGGCAGGTCTTTCGTCAGTCACCGCCTGCCAAGCAGGTGTTCGAACACCGCTTCATGGAGCGGCTGGCTGAAGAGCAGTCCGAGCCGGTCGTTTTCCGCCCACAGGACCGTGGAAGGCAGGTTGCCGAGGCCGGGGAAGCTGACCAGTACGCGCTGCTGTTCCTGCACCCGCCAGCCGCGCCATTCGATCATGCAGCCGGCGAGGGTCAGGTCCAGCACTTCACCGCTCGCGTCCATTCCGCCCTTGGAGACACGCGCGAACAATCTGGGGCGGTTCACCGGAATGAACCCTGCCGCCGCGTCACACACTCCGTATTCTCCGTGGATTGATGGCCTGACCGAATGTCGTCCTGCCTAAGGCCGCAATGGTTGCCTGCAGGTTACCGGAGAGGTGAGGAATTCCCGTCGTCGTCCGGGGACAGCCCGCGGCAATGGCCTTAGTGGCCGTTCTTCGCCTGCTCGTGGTGGCGGATCACCTCGTCGATGATGAAGCGCAGGAACTTCTCGCCGAAATCGGGATCGAGCTGGGCGTCCTCTGCAAGGCGGCGCAGGCGGGCGATCTGGCGCTCCTCGCGGCCCGGGTCGCTGGCGGGGAGCTTATGCTCGGCCTTGTAGGCGCCGACTGCCTTGGTGATGCGGAAGCGTTCGGCAAGCATGTGGATGAGCGCGGCATCAATGTTGTCGATGCTGGAACGGAAACCCGCGAGAACCGGGTCGGGGCCTGTCATGGTGCTGTCCTGTGCCATCGCCAGCGCCGCTAGCACGAAGCGGGGCGCGATTCAAAACTTGCCTTTGCCCCCGCGCTCTTGCAGGGGCGGGCCATGACCGCTGATGTCATTCCTCTCCGTCCCCGTTCCGGCGGGCCTTCGCTCGCGCCGCTGCTGTCGCTGACCGCGCCCGGAATGAACGCGGTCAACGCGATCATCCTTGACCGGATGCAGAGCGAAATCCCGCTGATCCCCGCGCTCGCCGGGCACCTGATCTCGGGCGGAGGCAAGCGGATGCGGCCGATGCTGACCGTGGCCGGCGCGGCCCTGTGCGACTATCAGGGCACCCGCCACCACAAGCTCGCTGCCGCGGTGGAATTCATTCACACCGCCACCCTGCTGCATGATGACGTGGTCGATGGCTCGGACATGCGCCGGGGCAAGGAAACCGCGAACATCGTCTACGGCAACCCGGCGACGGTGCTGGTCGGTGATTTCCTGTTCACCCGCAGCTTCGAGCTGATGGTGGAGGACGGCAGCCTCAAGGTGCTGAAGATCCTCTCGTCCGCCAGCTCGATCATCGCCGAGGGCGAGGTTGACCAGCTGACCGCCCAGCGCAAGGTGGAGACGAGCGAGGAGCATTACCTCGCGATCATCGGCGCGAAAACGGCCGCGCTGTTCGCTGCCGCCACTCGCATCGCCGCCGTCGTAGCAGAGCGCAGCGAGGCCGAGGAGGCCGCGCTCGACGCCTATGGCCGCAACCTTGGCATCGCCTTCCAGCTGGTCGACGATGCGATCGACTATGATTCCGACACCGCCGAGATGGGCAAGGGCAAGGGCGACGATTTCCGCGACGGCAAGATGACCCTCCCGGTAATTCTGGCCTATGCGCGCGGCAATGACGAGGAGCGCCGGTTCTGGCAGGAAGCCATCGCCGGCTTCCGCACCGATGACGAGGACCTTGCCCACGCGGTTCGGCTGATCGCCAAGTACGACACCGTCTCCGCCACCCGCGAACGCGCCCGCCACTATGCCCAGCGCGCCATCGACTCGATCGCCGGCTTCTCCGCCGGCCCGGCTCGTGCAGCCATGGCCGAAGCGGCCGAGTTTGCGGTGGCGCGCCGGTATTGAAACCGGCTCGGGCGAACGCCCGGACTGCTGATGGACTTGGCGACCCCTACGCGATCAAACCTGATTTACATGGAGTTCCAAGGGATTGGAGGGGAGGGAAACGGCAGAAAAACGGAAAATCGATTCCCGCTCAATCCCCCTGAATCCCGCCATACTCCCACGGATGCTTCCACGAGAACGATAACAACCAGCGGCTAAATTGGGGTTGCGTCCCACGTCATGCGGCAGTTCGGGGCATCGGGCCACCGGCTCTCCTCAAATCTGGAAGGAATCGCGGGGTTCAGATCATCCGCGACATCATCACGCCCCTTGATCCCCCGCGCCGGTTCCCGCACATCGCGGCGATGAACCGTACCAAGCCATTCGTCCTGATCGTTGCCCTGGTTGCCCTTGCCTGGGGGGTGGGCGGCTGGTTCGTTTCCGGCCCCTTGCCGAAGGACGCAGAATTCTCGCTCCCTGCAGGCACTTCAGTCGCCGCCGCGGCCGAGGCGCTGGAGAAGAAGGGGGCGGTGTCCTCCGCGCTCACCTTCCGCCTCCGTGCCCGGTTGCTGGGCGGATCGGAGCCGATCAAGGCCGGCTCGTTCATCCTCCCCAAGGGCGCGAGCCAGCGCACGCTGCTGGAGATCCTGCAGGGCGGCAAGGTGGTGCGCCGCTTCGTGACCGTGCCGGAGGGAATGCCCTCGATCATGGTGCAGGAGCGGCTGATGGCCCAGCCGGAGCTGAGCGGGGTGGTGGAGGTGCCCGCTGAAGGATCCCTGCTGCCCGATACCTATGAGGTCGGCGCGGGGGAAAGCCGGCAGGCTGTGCTCGCCCGGATGGAGGCGGCGATGAAGCGGACGGTGGACGAGCTGTGGGCCAAACGCTCCCCCGATACCGTGGCCCAAACGCCCGCGCAGGCGCTTGTCCTCGCCTCGATCGTCGAGAAGGAGACCGGCAAGCCGAGCGAGCGGGCGATGGTTGCCGGGCTCTATTCCAACCGGCTGAGAAAGGGCATGCGGCTCCAGGCCGATCCGACGATCATCTACCCGATCACCCGGGGCAAGCCGCTTGGCCGGCGCATCCGCCAGTCCGAGATCGCCGACCGCAACGGCTACAACACCTATGCCATGGCCGGGCTGCCGGAGGGGCCGATCACCAACCCGGGCCGCGCCTCGATCGAGGCCGTGCTGCATCCGGCGAAGACCGACGCGCTGTACATGGTGGCCGACGGGACGGGCGGACACGCCTTTGCCGCCACGCTAGAAGAGCACAACCGCAACGTTGCCAAGTGGTTCGCCATCCGCCGGGAGCGGGGCGAGCTGTGAGGACGACGCGCGGGAACTGCACGGGCCGGCAGCCGGTTTGCCGGGGATGACAAGGAGGCACGCATGATTGGCCGCGACATACCCGACGTTACCCTCAAGACCCGCGTCCGCGACGAGAGCCTGGGCGGCGACAATCCTTTCCGCTGGCAGGACCTTCGCGTGCGCGAGGAGTTCGCCGGCAAGCGGATCGTGCTGTTCTCTCTCCCCGGGGCCTTCACGCCGACCTGTTCCAACGAGCAGTGCCCCTCGTTCGAGCGGCTGCACGATACCTTCCGGAAGGAAGGGATCGACGCGGTCTACTGCCTGTCGGTCAACGATGCCTTCGTCATGTACCAGTGGGGGCAGAAGCTGGGCGTCTCCAAGGTGCGGCTGCTGCCCGACGGGTCGGGCCATTTCACCCGGCGCATGGGCATGCTGATCGACAAGGATCACCTCGGCTTCGGGATGCGTTCGTGGCGCTATGCGATCGTGGCGGACGATAACGTCATCACCCACTGGTTCGAGGAGCCGGGGATCAACGACGTGGGCGCCGACGACGATCCCTATGGCGAGACTTCGCCGGAGCACATCCTGGAGGTGCTGCGCGGCGGATGAGCCAGGCGGCGGGGCCTTTCATCGTCACGGCCGAGCTTCCGCCCGACCTGTTCAGCTGGGCCGACGGGCTGCGCCGAGCGCACTTTCCGCCCGAGCGCAACCATCTGGCGGCGCACGTCACGCTGTTCCATGCCTTCGCGCCGTCGCTGCGGGAAGAACTGCGCCCGCTGCTGGCCGACCTCGCCGCGCGCCACGCCCCGCCGCCGGCGCGCCTGTCGGGCGTCATGAACCTGGGGCGGGGCACCGCGCTGGCGCTGGAGAGCCCGGCCATGCTGGCCCTGCGCGCCCTGATCGCCGAGCACTTCCACGGCGCGCTGACCGCGCAGGATCGCCACCCGCCGCGCCTCCACATCACGATCCAGAACAAGGTCGCCGCGGAGGCCGCCCGCACCCTGCAGGCGGAGCTGGCGCCCAGGATCCAGCCCCGCGACTTCGCCTTTGCCGGCCTCGGCCTCCACATCTACCGCGGCGGTCCGTGGGAGGCTGCCGGGCGATGGCCGTTCCGGGGAAAACTGATGGTTGACCACGACCCGGCGCGCGGGTAGAGGCCGCGTCCTGCCCCGCACGGCGGCGGCAGCCCCATGGGGCGGAGTAGCTCAGCCGGTTAGAGCAGCGGAATCATAATCCGCGTGTCGGGGGTTCGAGTCCCTCCTCCGCTACCAGACTTCCAGACATTGAACTGCCCCGGCTTTCCCGGAGGCTCCTATCTGTGAGAAGGAGCCAGGCGTCCCGCCCGTGCCCGGCGGGACGACGAGATGCGTGAGGCGATCAAGCGCGTCCATGAAGCCAGCTTTGGCCTCTATGGCACGCGCACGGTCTGGCATCAGTTGCGGCGTGAAGGCGTGGTGATCGCCACGTGCACCGTGGGGCGGCTGATGGCGGCCATGGGGCTGGCAGGCGTGCGGCGGGGCAAGACGACGGTCACGACCATCAGCAACCCGAAGACGCCGTGCCCGCTGGACAAGGTCAACCGCGAGTTCCGTGTCAGCCGGCCCAATGCCCTGTGGGCGGCGCAGGAGGCCTGATGGCGTCTGTCAGCCGTCGTGGCAGCGGCTGCAAAGGACGTGTCCGGCGGCGCTGCGCGAGCTGGCCGGGCAGGCGGCGCCGCAGCGTTCGCAGAGCGCCCGGCTGAGCCACGCCAAGACCGGGGCGAGCAGGCGCGACAGCCGGGTCATTGCGCGGCCTCGGCCACTCGGGTCTGAACCTCACGGGGAAGCGGGCCGCCCGCGGGGCCCATCGCCTTGCCCACAAGGATCAGCATCGGCCCGTCTCCGGGGAGCCCGGCGGCGGCAAGGGGGAGCAGGTCGAGCCGGGTGAACAGGCGGCACTCCTCGGGCAGGCTGGCGCTCTGGATGAGGGCGAGGGGCGTGGCGGCGGGCAGGCCGGCGCCGATCAGTTCGCGCGCCAGCGTCTCTGCCGCGGCCTTGCCCATGTAGATGGCGAGCGTTGCATCGGGATCGGCGAGGGCCTGCCAGTCGAGCGCGAGCGGTTCGTCCCCGCGCATGTGGGCGGTGACGAAGGTGAGCTTGCGGGCAAGGCCGCGCAGGGTGAGCGAGCGGCCAAGGCCGGCGGCAGCGGCACTGGCGGCAGTGATGCCGGGGCAGATGGCGACGGGCACCCCGGCCGTGCGGCAGGCCTCCAGTTCCTCGGTCGCGCGGCCGAACACGGCGGGGTCGCCGCCCTTGAGCCGGACGACGCGTTCGCCGGCAAGGGCCGCCTCGACGATAAGGCGGTCGATGGACGACTGGTCGCGCGAATGGCGGCCGGATCGCTTGCCCACGGTCACCAGCCGGGCGGAGGGCGGAACGAGGGCGAGCACGCCCGGCCCGACGAGGGCATCATGAAACACCACCGAGGCGGCGCGGATCAGCCGTTCGGCCTTGCGGGTCAGGAGATCGGGATCGCCCGGGCCGGCGCCGACCAGCCAGACGCTGCCGGCGGGGAACTCTGCCGGATCAGGGTGAACGGGGCGCAGGGTCATGCCGCTTCCTCCTCGGCTTCGGCGGTTTCGGCGCGCAGCAGGCGGGCAATGGCCGGGCGGCACGAGCCGCAATTGGTGCCCGCCGCCGTGGCCGCGCCGATCGCGGCAACGCTGCGCGCGCCGGCGCAGATCGCTGCGCGGATGTCGGACGTTCCGATGCCGTGGCAGACGCAGACGATCGGGCCTCTTTCGCGCATCGGGGCGGCCGGGCGGCCGGCAAGCAGCTCGGCGCCGGAGGCCTGACCGTCGATCAGCTGGGCACTGACCCAGTCACGATCCGGGAGTTGCCCCGTGCGGGTGAGATAGAGCGCGGCGAGGAGCGATCCGTCGCCGGCGAGCACGCCGACCCGGCGCATGCCGCGCGCGAGATCCACCGCCTCGATCCGCTCTCCGGCCGGGAGGAGCGCGTCGATGTCCAGCGCGCCGGCACCGGCCAGCTCATGGAGCCAGCCCGCGGCCACGCGCGAGCGGGTTGCCCAGAGCAGGTTCGGCAGCCTTGCCGCGTCGCGCGAGACGAGGAAGGCGCGCCATTCCGGAACGACGGGGGCGAGCGATGCGGGGGTGTTCTTGAAGCCGGGCTGGCCGGAGAACGGATCGACCTCGGACAGTGCAAGCAGGTTGCAGCGGCCCTCGGCGGCGAAGGCATCGGTCCAGTGCATCGGGACGAACAGGTCTCCCGGGCGCTGGGCGTCGGTGAGCGCGACGCGGAAGGTTGCCGCGCCGGCGGCGGTGGCGATGCGGGCGAGGCCGCCGTCGGTGATGCCGTGTGCGGCGGCGTCGGACGGGTGCACTTCCAGCAGCGGCTCGCGTCGGTGCTGCGAGAGTGTGGGTGACAGGCCGGTGCGGGTCATCGTGTGCCACTGGTCGCGGTAGCGGCCGGTGTTGAGCCGCAGCGGGCGGGCGGGGTCGGCCGTGGCGGCAGCCGGCGCGACACTGACCAGACGAGCCTTGCCGTCGGCATGGGAGAAGCGGCCGGACAGCGGGTGAGCGCCGCCCCAGCGGAAGGGTTCGAGGTCCTCGTATTCCGCATCGGTGAGACGCGCCTGGAGGGTGAGGTCCAGCACCTTGCCATGTTTAACGCTGAGCGCCGTCATCGCGGCATATTCGCGGAACACGGCGGCGGGAGAGGCGAAGGCGAAGCGCTCGGCCCAGCCCATCCGGTCGGCCACGTCGCACAGGATCGCCCAATCGGCGCGAGCCTGCCCGGGAGCGGCGAAGAGCGGGCGCTGGCGGCTTATCGTGCGTTCGGAATTGGTGACCGTGCCGTCCTTCTCGCCCCAGGCGTGGGCGGGGAGGCGGATATGGGCGAGGCGAGCCGTGTCGGTATCGGCGATGACGTCGGACACGACGAGGGTTTCGCAGCGGGCCAGCGCCTGGCGCACGAACCCGGCGTCGGGCATGGAGACGGCCGGATTGGTGGCCATGACCCAGAGGAACCTGATGCGGCCCTCGTGGACGGCGCGGAACAGATCGACCGCCTTGAGGCCGGGGCCGGAGCAGAGGTTGGGCGACCCCCAGAAACCGGCGACGTCCGCACGCTCCGCCGCGGAAAAGCCGAGGTGGCAGGCGAGGGTGTTGGCAAGCCCGCCCACCTCGCGCCCGCCCATGGCGTTGGGCTGGCCGGTGATCGAGAACGGCCCGGCACCGCTGTGGTTGATGCGCCCGATGGCGAGGTGGAGGTTGATGATCGCGTTGCCCTTGTCCGTGCCGGAGCGAGACTGGTTGGCGCCCTGGCTGAACAGGGTGACCATGCGGGGGTGAGTGGCGACGAGATCGGCGAGGGCGGCGAAGACGGTGTCATCCACGGACCCGTTCGGGTCGAGCGAAGTCGAGACACCGGGCTCGCGGCCCCTCGACTTCGCTCGAGGCGAACGGAGGTGCGGGACGAAGCCTTCGGGGACTTCGCAACTCTCCGCGAGGAATTCATCGTCCAGCAGGCCTCGTTCCGCCATCTCGGCCAGCAGGGCGTTGAACAGGGCCACGTCGCCATCGGGTGCGACGGGCACGTGGAGGTCTGCGCCTTCCGCGGTCTCGGTCCGGCGTGGGTCGATCACGACCAGCTTGGTTCCGCGGCGCTCGCGGGCCGCCTCGATCCTTTGCCAGATCACCGGGTGGCACCAGGCGGTGTTGGAGCCGACCAGCAGGATCAGGTCGGCCTGGTCGAGATCGTCATAGGTGCAGGGGACGACATCCTCGCCGAAGGCGCGGTTGTGAGCGGCGACCGCGCTGGCCATGCACAGGCGCGAGTTGGTGTCGATGTTGGCGCTGCCGATGAAGCCCTTCATCAGCTTGTTGGCGACGTAGTAGTCCTCGGTAAGGAGCTGCCCGGAGACGTAGAAGGCGACCGAGTCCGGGCCGTGTTCGGCGATGGTTTGCCGCAGGCGGGCGGTGACGAGGTCGAGCGCCTCGTCCCAGCCGGCTTCGCGCTCGCCGATCATCGGCGCGAGCAGGCGGCCTTCAAGGCCGATCGTTTCGCCAAGGTGCGTGCCCTTGGAACACAGCCGGCCGAAGTTCGCCGGGTGGGCCGCATCCCCGCGGATGGTGACCGAACGCTCGCCGGTCACCTCGGCGCGGATGCCGCAGCCGACGCCGCAATAGGCGCAGGTGGTGCGAACCGCCCGCATCCGGTCAGGCGGCCCGCGCCGGATTTGCTGCACCGCCAAGGACGGCCTCGCGCAGCAGATAGAGGCGGCCGGCATCGACCCGGAGCGGGATCGTGGGGACGCATCCCTCATCGTCGCCAAGGGCCTCTCCGGTCTTCAGCGAGATGTTCCAGTTGTGCAGCGGACAGGTGACGACGCTGCCGTGGACGATGCCCTGGCTAAGCGGGCCCTGCTTGTGCGGGCAGGCATTGACCAGTGCGTAGAAGCGGTTGTCCAGCGTGTGGAAGACGGCGATTTCCTGGCCGCCATGGACCGGCAGCGTGCGGGCATTGCCGGGAGCGATCTGGCTTACGGGGCCAATATCGAGCCAGTCACCGATCATTTCGCGAACTCCATCCGGGACACACTGGTGGGAAAAGGGCGGACCTCGGCGAGGTGCTGGTGCAGCTCGGCATCCTCGCCGGCGACGCGGCGGGCCCAGGGATCGTCCTGCATGAAGGTCTGCGAGAAGCGGAACCGGGCGGCGAGGGCGGGGACGGTCTCCGGATCACCGAACAGGGCGTCCTTCACGTGGTCCAGCCCGACGCGTTCGATCCACGGGGCGGTCCGTTCGAGATACCAGGCCTGTTCGCGATAGAGCTGGATGAAGGCGGCGCAGACCTCCATCGCCTCCTCTTCCGTCTCCACCTTGCACAGCAGGTCGGTCGCGCGGACCTTGATCCCGCCGTTGCCCCCGACGTGGAGTTCATAGCCGCTGTCGACGCAGACCACGCCGAAGTCCTTGATCGTGGCCTCGGCGCAGTTGCGCGGGCAGCCGGAGACCGCGATCTTGAACTTGTGCGGCATCCACGAGCCCCAGGTCATCCGTTCCAGCTTCACGCCGAGACCGGTCGAATCCTGGGTGCCGAAGCGGCACCACTCCGAGCCGACGCAGGTCTTCACCGTGCGCAGCGACTTGCCGTAGGCATGGCCCGAGACCATGCCCGCGGCGTTGAGATCGGCCCAGACGGCGGGCAGGTCTTCCTTGCGGATGCCGAAGATGTCGAGCCGCTGGCCGCCGGTGACCTTGACCATGGGCGCGTTGTACTTCTCCACCACGTCGGCGATGGCGCGCAGTTCGCGGGGGTTGGTGAGCCCGCCCCACATGCGCGGGACCACCGAATAGGTGCCGTCCTTCTGGATGTTGGCGTGCATCCTCTCGTTGACGAAGCGGCTCTGCTGGTCATCGGCATATTCGCCGGGCCAGGCGCAGAGCAGGTAATAGTTGAGCGCCGGGCGGCACGAGGCGCAACCGTCCGGGCTGGACCAGCCAAGCTCCTGCATGACCTGCGGAATGGCCTTGAACTGCCGCTCCACGATCAGGCGGCGGACGTCGGAGTGAGTGAAGGTCGTGCACTTGCACAGGGTCCGGGGGCCGCTTTCGACCTCGTTGCCGAGGGTCAGCTTCAGCAGGCTTTCGACGAGGCCTGTGCAGGAGCCGCAGCTGGCCGAGGCCTTGCACTGCGAGCGCACCGCATCGAGGCTGCACGCGCCCTGCTCGATGGTCGCAACGACCGTTCCCTTGGAGACGCCGTTGCAGCCGCATACTTCCGCATCGTCGGACAGGGCAGCAACGGCAGCATTAGGGTCCGCGAGGGCGCCTCCCGCGGCAAAGCCCTGGCCGAAGATCAGCGCCTCGCGGATGGGCGAGATATCCTCGCCTTTCCTGAGGAGGTCGAAGTACCACGCGCCGTCGGCGGTATCGCCATAGAGCACGGCCCCGACGACGCGATGGTCGCGGACGATGACGCGCTTGTAGATGCCGCGTGCGGCATCGCGCATGACGATGTCTTCCGCGCCTTCGCCGCCCGAGAAGTCTCCGGCGGAAAACAGGTCGATCCCGGAGACCTTGAGCTTGGTCGAGGTGACCGAGCCTTCGTAGCCGGACGGGGTGCCGGTGGCGGCGTCGGCCAGCGCGCGGCACATGTCCCAGAGCGGTGCGACGAGGCCGTAGCACTGGCCGCGGTGCTGGACGCATTCGCCGACGGCCATGATCGCCGGGTCGCTGGTCAGCATGTGGTCGTCGACCATGATGCCGCGTTCGACTTCCAGCCCTGCCGCTTTGGCCAGGCCCGTGGCCGGGCGGATGCCGACCGCCATGACGACGATGTCGGCCGGAAATTCGCGCCCGTCCTTGAGGCGTACGCCGGCGACGTGGCCGTCGGCTTCGAGGATCGCGGCCGTATCGCCGCCGGTGACGATGGTCTGGCCGCGCCGTTCGAGCTCGCTCTTGAGTAGATAGCCGGCGGCCTCGTCAAGCTGGCGCTCCATCAGGGTGGGCATCAGGTGGACCACGGTGACCTGCATTCCGCGCAGGGCGAGGCCGTGGGCCGCTTCGAGGCCGAGCAGGCCGCCGCCGATGACCACGGCCGAGCCGCCGCCCTCGGCCGCGGCGAGCATCCGGTCCACGTCATCGAGATCGCGGAAGGTGACGACGCCGGGGAGGTCGTGGCCGGGGACGGGGATGATGAAGGGATCCGAGCCGGTGGCGATCAGCAGCCGGTCATAGGGCTCGACCCGGCCGGACCGCGCGACCACCGCCTGCCGTTCACGGTCGATCGAGACGACCGGATCGCCCGAGATCAGGGTGATCGCGTTGTCCTCGTACCATTCGGCCGGGTTGATGACGATGTCCTCGAACGCCTTGTCTCCGGCGAGGACAGGGGAGAGCATGATGCGGTTGTAGTTCACCCGCGGCTCGGCGCCGAAGATCGTCACGGCATAGCGGGCCGGATCGCGGGCCAGGATTTCCTCCACCGCGCGGCAGCCGGCCATGCCGTTGCCGATGACGACGAGCCTTTCCGGTGGGCTCTGGCGGTCCGCAGGGTCGGGACCGGAGGAGGGAAAGGTTGCGGGCGCGTTCAACGGTGTTCTCCTGCATGGCGCGCAACGCAAAAAAGCCGCCTCGGACCGGTCCCATGAGGAGCGGTACGGGCGGCTACATTGCCACGCGTTGTTCGATTGTCCGGCGGGGTGCTGATCCGCCCGACCTTGGGCGGCACGTCCTGCCTTCGCTTGCAAGGTATGTGATTCGCGGGGTGTTTGGCAAGACCTTTATTGCAGTGCAGCACGACCTGGCGCAGGGGTCCCCCCTCCTTCGCCGAGGAGGGGGGAGGCTGGTCAGTAGGCGACTTCCAGCTGAAGCCAGAACTTGCGGGTGTCGACGCCGAAGCCCTTCGCGCTGTAATCCGCGTATTTTGCCAGCACGTTCATGTGCTTGGTCAGCTTGAAGCCCATGCTGGCGTCCCATTCGTCGCCGTAGCGGACATTGCCGTAGTCGCTGTCGAAGCGGTGGTAGGTGACGGCGGCGTTCAGGCCCGGGAGCGCCTTCACGCCATCGAACCTGTAGGCAAGGCCGCCGTACCAGTCCTGCAGGCCGCCATAGGCGCGGGTCTGGGGCGTGGTCAGGAACAGGTCGGCCCAGCCGTTGAACTTGTGCAGCGTGGCCATCGGCGTCTGGAAGGACTTGCCGGCGCCGGCATCGCCGCCCAGCAGTTCGTAGCCGGCGGTGACGGTGAGGGCGCGATAGGCAAGGCCCGCCTCGGCCGCCGCGTAGTTTGCCGCGTAGCGGGCGGGGTTTGCGCCATAGTCCTTCTGGCGCGCGTAGCTGGCGGCGAGGTTCAGCTTCACCTTGGGGGCAAGCGGCAGGCTCGCCGCGGCGCGGCCGCCATAGGTCTGCGAGGAGTTGCCGTAGTTGAATGCCTCGTCATAGGACAGGAGGTAGGAGAAGGCCTTGAGGTTCACCGGGCCGAGCTTCGTGCCGGCGCCGAGGAAAACGAAATCCCCGCCGAATCCCTGGCGCGGACCGGCGTCGATGCCCCAGATCGTGCGCTGGCCGATCGCATAGGCGGCATCGAGCAGGACCGGACCGATCTTCGCCTCGGCGCGGGCGGCGTCGAAGGTCTGTTCATTCTGGCGCCAGCCGACCGCGCCGACAAAGCGCTGGTCATCCAGGTTGATCCGCTGGCGGCCGACGGTCAGCGTGCCGAGCTTCGACTTGTACTGCAGCTGCAGCCGGTTCAGCTCCACGTTCTGAGGATCGGCGACGATGGCGTATTGCGGCCTGCGCTGTGAACTGGCGGCCGCGAACGGAAAGGCATTGTAGGCGTTGTCGATCCCCAGCGTTCCTTCGCCTTCGACGAGGAAAGCAAGGCCGCTTTCGTGGCGCAGTTCGGCCCCGGCGCGCAGGCGCAGGGTGACCGCGTCGGCATCTGCGGCGGGGGTATCGACGTGTTCATAGCGCAGGCGGGCGTCGATGATCGGATCGATCGAGAAGCCGTTGCCGATTTTCACGGGATCGCCGAAGGCCGGCTTGGCCGGAGCGGCCTGCGCCGGCTGGGCAAGTATCATCGGCGCCGCAAGCGCGGCTGCCGCGAGATAGCGGATTTTCATGTCTTTTCCCTCCTGAAAGGCCCTGAGCCTTCAGACACCCTCTTTTGTCGCGTCAGGCCGCCTCGACGTGCGGTCCGTGATCGTATTCGGCGAGGAAGTGCAGCACTTCCTGGCGGTAGGCATAGAACTGCGGATCCTTGAGCAGCGCCTTGCGGTCGCGCGGGCGCGGCAGGTCCACCTTGAGAACCTTGCCGATGGTAGCATTGGGCCCATTGGTCATCATCACCACCCGGTCTGCGAGGAGGATGGCCTCGTCGACATCGTGAGTGACCATGATCGCGGTGACCTTGGTGCGGTTCCACACCTCGACCAGCACGTCCTGCAGGTCCCAGCGGGTCAGGCTGTCGAGCATGCCGAAGGGCTCGTCGAGCAGGAGCAGGCGCGGGCTGAGCGCGAAGGCGCGGGCGATCCCGACGCGCTGGCGCATGCCGTTCGACATTTCCGCGGCCAGCTTGTCCCGCGCATCGGCAAGGCCCACGCGTTCGAGATAGTAGTCCACGATTTCGCGCCGCTCGGCCTTGCTGGCATGGGGGTAAACGCGTTCGACCCCGAGGGCGACGTTCTGGCGTGCGGTCAGCCACGGCATCAGGCTGGGGGCCTGGAAGACCACGGCCTTGTCCGGGCCGGCCATGGCGACCTCGCGGTTGTCGAGCACGATGGCGCCCTTGCTGATCGCGTTGAGCCCGGCGGCCATGGTCAGCACGGTCGACTTGCCGCAGCCCGAGTGGCCGATCAGCGAGATGAACTCGCCCTTGTCCATCAGGAGGTTGAAATCCTCCACCACGGTGAGCGGACCCTTGGGGGTCGGGTAGACCTTGTGCAGCTTGTAGAATTCCAGAAAGCGCCGTGACGTGCCGCCCCGGGCTGCATCCTGATAGGCCTTGGGCGGCGGCGCGAGGTCCAGCGGCGTGACATTGGGCAGGTTGCCGAAGTCGCTCCCGGCGGCCTGGCGGCAGGCCACCAGCGAGCCGAGGTAGTTGACGATCTCGCGGCGCAGGGCCTGGAACTGCACGTCGTCGTTGACCGCCTCGCGATCGCGCGGGCGCGGCACGGTGACGTCGAAGATCCGGCCAATCCGGGCGGCGGGGGCAGGTGTCAGCACCGCGACCCGGTCTGCCAGCAGCAGGGCCTCGTCGACATCATTGGTGACGAGGAAGATCGTCCGGCGCTCTTCCTTGCGGATGCGCTCGATCTCGTCCTGCAGCTTGGCGCGGGTCAGCGCGTCAAGCGCGGACAGCGGTTCGTCGAGCAGGAGGATCTCCGGCTCCATCGCGAGTGCCCGGGCGACAGCCACCCTCTGGCGCATGCCGCCGGAAAGCTGGGCGGGCTTGCGGTCAAGCGCATGGCCGAGGCCGACCAGCTCCACCTTTTCGCGCACGAGGGCCCGGCGTTGTTCAGGCGAGCGGTCCTTGTGCACCGCCTCGACGGCGAGCGCGACATTGGCCTCCACGCTGAGCCAGGGGAACAGCGAGTAGGACTGGAACACCAGGCCGCGGTCCTTGCCCGGGCCGTCGATCGGCTGGTCGCGCAGCAGGATTTCGCCGGCGTCCGGTTCGACGAGCCCGGCGATGGCCGAGATCAGCGTGGTCTTGCCGGCGCCGGAAAAGCCGAGGATCGCGATGAATTCGCCTTCGGTGACATCGAGGTTGATGCCGCCGAGCACTTCGGTGCCCCCGGCCTTGCCGGCATAGCGCTTGGTGAGGCCGCGGAGCGAAAGGATGGGTGCCTGGGTCATGGTCAGAAGGTCCGGTTGCGGCTGACGAAGGCCTGGAGCGCCATCATGACGCGGTCGAGAGCGAAGCCGATCAGGCCGATCACCACCACGGCGACCATGATCCGGGCGAGGGACTTCTCGTTGCCGTTCTGGAACTCGTCCCACACGAACTTGCCGAGACCCGGGTTCTGGGCGAGCATTTCCGCCGCGATCAGGACCATCCAGCCGGTTCCCAGCGACAGGCGCATGCCGGTGAAGATGTAGGGCAGGGAGCTTGGCAGGACGAGCCGGGTCAGCTGCTGCATCCAGCTGAGCTTCAGCACCCGGCCGACGTTGATCAGGTCCTTGTCGATGCTGGCCGTGCCGATGGCGGTGTTGATCAGCGTGGGCCACAGCGAGCAGAGCATCACCACGATGGCCGAGATCACGAAGCTCTTGGGCAGGAAGCTGTCATCGCCGCTCGACATCGAGGCGGACACGACCATGGTGACGATCGGCAGCCAGGCCAGCGGGGACACCGGCCGCATCACCTGGACAAGCGGATTGATCGCCGCGTTGAAGCGCTTCGACATGCCGGCGACGAGGCCGAGCGGGACCGCCGCGATGGTCGCGAGAACGAAGCCGAGGGCAACGGTCCGGAGCGAGGTGAAGATCTGGTCCACGAAGCTGGGCGGGCCGGTATAGGTGGACCCGGCCGCCTCGGCTGCCGCCGCCTCGGCCCGGGTTGCCGCCGCCTCGGTCATCAGCCCGGTGAAGGCGTCCCACACGTCGCCGGGCCCCGGCAAGGTCCCGAGCGATGTCTTCACCATCGGCGCGAGAACGGCCCACAGGAGGAGGAAGCCGGCGATACCGGCCGCGGCGGGCCACACTGCATCGAACAGTGCGCGCCCGGACGGCAGCTTGATGGCGGTAAGCTTGCGGGTCACCACGGGGTTCTGGCTTTCGGGCACGGCGGCCGCAACCCCCGCCGGAGCGGGGACCTCGTCGGCCGAAGTGAAATCGTCCTTGCGTAGGGTTGCGGCATTCATGGCTGGCTGTCCTTACTTGACCCCGGCGGGGGTGACCTTCTGGCCGTCCTTCAGGCCGATGGCGAAGCTCGCGGCGTAGGCGGCGGGCTTGTGGGCATCGAACGGCACGCCGTCGATCGCCTTGCGAGTGTAGACGCGGAAGCCATCTGTCCTGGGGAAGGTATCGGCAGGCACCTTGCCCTCGCTCACCAGGCTGGCGGCGGCGGCGTCGTAGATGTCCGTGCGGTAGACCGACTTGGCTACGTCAAGGTACCACTGGTCAGGCTTCGCTTCGGGAATCTGGCCCCAGCGGCGCATCTGGGTGAGGAACCAGATCGCGTCCGACCAGAACGGGTAACTCGCCTGTTGGTCGAAGAAGAGGTTGAATTCTGGCGTGTCGCGGGTGTCGCCACCGCCGAAGGTGAACTTGCCCGTCATCGAGGCGAGCAGGACCTTCTCGTCAGCGCCGACATATTTGGACGAAGCGAGCAACTTGACCGCCTCGGCGCGGTTCTTGCCGCCCTCCGCGTCGAGCCACATCGACGCCCGGATCAGGGCCCGGGTGATCGCCTGGACGGTTTTCGGATTGGCCTTGGCGAAAGCCTCGGTCAGGCCGAACACCTTGTCGCCCGTCGTCCCGGCGATGTCCGGATCGACGATGATCGGAACGCCGATCTTCTTCGCGACGGCGGCCTGGTTCCACGGTTCGCCAACGGAATAGCCATTGATGGTCCCGGCCTCGAGCGTGGCGGGCATCTGGGGCGGCGGGGTAACCGAAAGCTGAACCTCGGCGCCCGTGGTGCCCGCTGTGTCGCCCGGCAGGTAGAAGCCGGGGTTCAGCCCGCCCGCTGCCAGCCAATAGCGCAGGACGTAGTTGTGGGTCGACACGGGGAAGACCATGCCCATCTTGAACGGTTTGCCCGCTGCCTTGAACTTGGCGACGACCGGCTTGAGCGCCGCAGCGGACACGGGGTGCAGGACCTTCCCATCGGGCCCCTTGGGCAGCGAGGGAGCGATGAGGCCGTAGACCTCGTTCGAGATGGTCACGCCCTTGCCGTTGATGTCGAGGCTGAACGGGGTGATGAGCTTCTGCTTGGCACCGATCCCGGCGCCGGAGGCGAGGACCTGGCCGGCCAGCATGTGCGCGCCGTCGAGCTGGCCGCTGGTCACCCCGTCAAGCAGGACCTTCCAGTTGGCCTGGGGTTCCAGCGTGACGTTGAGGCCTTCCTCGGCGAAGAAGCCCTTTTCCTTGGCCACAACCAGCGGCGCGATGTCGGTCAGCTTGATGAAACCGAGCTTGAGGTCCGACTTTTCGATCCCCTTGGCTGCCGCGACCTTGGCGATTTCGCCGCCCGCTGCGGCCCCGGCGGGAGCATCGGCGCCCTTGCCGCAGCCAGCCAGCGCCGACGCCATGAGCAAAGCTGCCACAAACCCGCGGCGCCCCATCCGAAAATCCCGACCATCGTTCATCGCTTCATGACCCCTCGTTCGGCGCGAAAACGCAAAAAAGCCGCCTCGACTTGGCCAGAAGGGCCAGATCGGGCGGCGACGTTGCCACGCAATGATAGCTGCGACAGAGAGGCGGCTGCTTGCTGCCCTTCCTTGGGCGGCACCACCTCTGTCGAATCGGATGCTAAGCGATTCGCCCGGCCGGCGTAAAGCGATTTTTGCGGTGCAGCATGATTTTTCGAATCAGCGCTGGATCTGGATGTATTCGGCGATGTGATCGGGGTCGAACACCTGGCCATCGAAGAAACGATTGGTTTCCAACGTGATGGATCCCTGCTGCGTCCCCACCGCAGTGGACCCGGAGAGGCTGCCTTCCACCTTGGAGCTGGCGCCGGGCAGAGGTTCTCCGGTTCCCAGAAGTGCGCTGCGATAAACGTCCGGGCGGAACACCCGCGCCGCCCGCGCGGCATCCTCGGCCGAAAAAGCCATGCCCTCCCAGCGGACCATCTGGGTGTAGAGCCATTCGGCCTGGCTGACCCACGGGAAGTTCGCCGCTTCGCGGTACTGGAACATAAAATCGGGGAAGTGGACTGGCTCCCCGCCGCGGACCAGCAGCAGGCGGTCGGTGATGGCGCGGCGAATCAGTTCGGGGGAGCCGTCGAGGTATTCGGCGCGCGACAGGATGGCGGCGTTGGCCTCGGCGTGGGCAGGGTCAACGAAGTGCCGGCCGGCGGCGAGCAGGGCGCGGATCAGCGCCTCGGTCGCCTCCCGCTTTTCGTCCAGCACCTGTTCGCGCAGGGCAAGGACCTTTTCCACCCCGCGCCGCCAGATCTGAGCGCTGACGAGCACGATCCGACCGGCACCGCGTTCGACCGCGACGCTGTTCCACGGCTCGCCGACGCAGATGCCGTCAACCTCGCCCGCTTCCAGCGCATCGGCGCAGAACGGGGGGGCGACGGTGACGATCTCAACGTCTTCATCCGGCCGGATCCCGCAGGCGGCGAGCCAGTAGCGCAGCATGTAGTTGTGGCTGGAATAGCGGTGAACGACGCCGAGGCGCAGCGGGTTGCCGGCGGCCTTGCGTTCGCGCGCGCAGAGGGCGAGGGCCGCGCCCACGGCACCGGGCTCGCCCAGCCGGCCCGGCGGGCAGACCCGGTCGGCAATGTCGCAGCGCAAGGTGATGGCGTTGCCGTTGAGGCCGAGGACGAAGGGTACGGCAAGGGGGACGGCAGGGCGGCCGCGTCCCAGCGTGGTGGCGATGGCGAGCGGCGCGACGAGGTGGGCCGCATCGGAGTGGCCGTAGAGCAGGCGGTCCAGCACGGTGGCCCAGCTCATGTCCTTGACGAGGCGGAGCGAGAGGCCCTCGGCCTCCGCAAAGCCGTGCTCCTGCGCAAGGATGGGCAGACAGGCGTCGACCAGCGGAAGGAACCCGATCGTCAGGTTCTGCGGCATCATTTCCCTCCCATGAGCTGGTGCGCGGTGACTACGGCCGCCGCGATGTCGGCGATGCGCTTGCCCTGGTCCATCGCCGCCTTGCGCAGGTCCGCATAGGCCTGGGGCTCGCTGATGCCGCGGCTGTCCATCAGGATGCGCTTGGCGCGGTCCACCGCCTCGCGCTCGGCCAGCTTGCCCTTTGCCTCGTCGAGATCGGCCTGGAGCCGGGCGAAGGCCTGGAACCGGCGCACTGCAAGGTCGAGGATGGGACGGATGCGGTGAGCGGCAAGGCCATCCACCACATAGGACGAGACCCCTGCGTCAATCGCCGCGGCGAGAGCCTCGTCGTCGCTTTCATCGACGAACATCGCGATCGGGCGGGCGAGGGCGCGGCTGACGGCAAAGTATTCCTCCAGCACGTCGCGCGAAGGGTTGCCGAGATCCATCAGCACGATGTCGGGATCGATTTCCGCGATCCGGGCCACCAGGCCGCGCCTTTCGGTGACCACGAACAGTTCGCAATCCTCGAGCGCGGCGAGGCCTTCGCCGATCACGGCGGCCCGGGAGGCACTTTCGTCGACGATGGCGATGCGCATGGCGCGGCGTTGTGCGGCGCAATATCGATCGGTGCAACCTTCAATATGCAACGCCGATTGAGCGCTTTACAGGGGCGATACGCAGGTGTATCCGGATACACAATCGTATCTGAGGTGGTTTCCGGTGGCCCGTCTGACCCGCAAGGAAGCGCAGGAGCGCACCAGGGCCCGTCTCAAGGAGGCGGCGGAGCGGCTGTTGCAGGCCAAGGGAGCCGGCAGCCTGCGGATAGAGGAAATCGCCCGCGAAGCGGGGTTTTCGCGCGGGGCGTTCTATTCGAACTATGCGGACCGGCTGGCGCTGCTCGCCGACGTGCTGGAAGATCGCGTGTCGAGTGAGATGGCCTTCTGGGCGGACCTGTTCGCGCACGCTCCGGCAGGGGCCGCCGACCTTGGCCAGATCGTCTCGGATGCCCTGGCGCTGCGCCGCCAGTGGGCGCAGGTCAACCTGGAGCTGCATCTTGAGGCAGAGCGAAACGAAGAATTCCGGCCCCATTTCCTGCACTATGTGGAGGTGACGCAAACTGCGTCCCGCGCCGTCTTCGTCGCCCTGCTGGAGCGCCATGGGAAGGCCATTCCGGAGGACCTTGATGAGCAGGTCGCCGGTGCCCGGGCGCTGGGCTGCAACCTCGCCCTGCCTTCGATGGTGGGCTATGGCCCGGGCAGCGAGGACATGGCGCGCCGGCTCATGCAGGCGTACATTGCGAACATCGTGCAACGCGCGCCGCCCGCGCGGGGGCTGGCTGCCGGCCAGCCGGCCTTGCCGCAGATGGACAGTGACAATCCATTGGCGAACATCGGAGAAATGGGATGAAAGTGCGTCGGCCCGGCCTCGATTTTTCGAGCACGCCCGCCCGTTGGTCTCCCGATGGAGAGTTTGCTCAGGCGACCAACGCGTCTTCGCTGTGGATTCCTTCGCTTGAACGGTTTCTGAACCGTGTGCTGGCGCGCGTCCTGACGCAGTATCGCGACGATCCGCGGATGACGGCGAAGCTTCGGGAGGAGGTTCGGATCTTCATCCGGCAGGAGTCCAACCACACCGCGATCCACGATTCGTTCAACGCCATCCTGACCCGTGAAGGCTATGACACCGCCCCGCTCATCCAGCACTTCGAAGCGGAGTTCGAACGGCTGATGCAGACCAGGTCGCTGGCCTTCCTGACCGCCTACTGCGAAGGCTTCGAGACGTTCGGCCCACCGGCAGCCCTCGCCTGGCTCGACCAGATGGACGACATCCTCGTTGGCGCACGGCCGGAGGTGGTCGATCTGTGGAAGTGGCACCTCCTGGAGGAGTATGAGCACCGGACCGTTTGCCACGACGTCTTCCACCTCGTCCATGGCGGCTATTTCCTGCGCCTTTACGGTTTTTTCTACCAGATGGTCCACCTTGGCGGGTTTACCCGGAAGGTGCGAGAGCACCTGCTGGCCGTGGATCGCGCCACGATGACGCCGGAGGAGCTGGAAATCTCCAGGAAACGGGAGAAGAAGGCCAGTCGCGCCCAGCTCATGCGCTTCCTGCCGAGGCTGTTCAGCGTGCTTTCGCCCTTCTACACCCCTTACAATTCGCCCGAACCGCGCGGGTGGAAGTCCTATCGTGACAAGATCGAGGCGGACATCGCCCGCGCCTCGGCGTGAACTGCTGAAATTGGGGAGTGATACGTGAACATAGCTGAAATCGGCCGCGAAACCCGTCTCAACGTTCCGGCCGAGGTGCTGCAGGACCTGCAGGTCAGGCTTGCTGCCACCCGCTTGCCGCAGCAGCAGGCCGGGCCGGACTGGGCCACCGGCACCCCCATTTCGTTCGTGAACCGGCTGGTCCAGCGGTGGCGCTCCGGGTTCGACTGGCGGGCCTGGGAGGAGCGGATCAACCGCTTCAACAATCGGCTGGTCGAGGTTGACGGGGTGACGATCCACGTGCTGGTCGAGCCCGGTTCCGGTCCCAACCCGCTCCCATTGGTGCTGACCAACGGCTGGCCGGGCTCATTCCTCGAGTTCCTCGACATCATCGACGTGCTGGCGCATCCCGAAAGGCACGGCGGGGATCTGGCCGATGCCTTCACCGTGATCCTCCCTAGCCTTCCCGGCTATGGCCTGTCCCCCGCACCGAGCGGCCCGATTGCGCCGGCCCGCGTGGCCGAGCTGTGGGCAAAGCTGCTGCGGGAGACCTTCGGGCAGGCACACTTCGGGGCCTATGGCGCGGACTGGGGCAGCCTGGTGACGGCCGAATGGGCCCGCAACCATCCCGAAGGACTGGCCGGGTTCGTGCTGACCACCCCGGGCGGGATGCCCTATCTGGCCGAGGGGGAGCCGCCGCTGTGCGAGGCTGAACTGGCCTGGCTGGAGGCCGCCAAGGCCGTGACCGCGCGGGAAGCGGCCTATCAGGCCCTGCAGGGCACCAAGCCGCAGTCGCTCGCCTATGGCCATACGGATTCGCCGGCGGCGCTGGCGGCGTGGATCGGGGAGAAGTTCCACGGCTGGTCGCAGCCGGACGAGAACGGCGATCCACCCCTGTCGCTGGACGAACTGATCGCCAACATCATGCTCTACTGGGTGAACGGCTCAATCGCGCCGATGTGGCTGTACACGTTCCTGGGGGATCTCGCCAAGCCGCAGCCCGGGCCGCGGCGATCGGCCGTGCCGGCCGGGTTCTTCCTGTCGCCGGGCGATCTCGTTCCGCCGGCCCCGCGCGAGTGGATGGCCCGCACGTACAACGTCCAGCGCTACACCCTTGCCGCCAGCGGCGGGCATTTCCCGGGCTATGACAACGCGGGCCAGCTGGTCAGCGAACTGCGCGAGTTCTTCCGCCCCCTGCGCTGAACGGCGCGGCGCGGGCGGAGCCCTCAGGCGGGCTCCGCGCGAGCCCGCCCGCTGGCGAACATCGCCACGGCGCAGGCCCCCATCAGGACGCCGAGCCCGATGAGCGCCAGGTTGTAGTTTCCGGTCACGTCGCGGACCCAGCCGGTGGCCACCGGCGCGGTCGCCGAAGCGATCGCGCCGATCGACAGTACGGAGCCCATGATCTTGCCGAAGTTGGCGAGGCCGAAGTGCTTGGTCAGCATGTAGATGATGACATCGTACTCGGCGCCGAGCGTTGCCCCGACGAGGATTACCGCAAATGTCAGAGTTACCACGTTTGCGCCCGGAAGCAGGAGCAGGCCGAGGCCGACTGCGGGCATCAGGAAGGCGCCGGCCGCCACGACGTGGGTCGCGAAGCGATCGAACAGGTGGCCGATGAGCAGCCGCGCGATCAGCCCCGAGAAGCCCAGCAACGATGCGATGACCGCGGCCTGGCCGGGCGAGATGTCCTTTTCGACCAGCAGGGGGACAATGTTGGGGGTGAGGCCCACCGAATAGGCCGCGAAGCACAGCATCCCCGAGACGACCGTCCAGTAGACCGGAGAGCGCATGGCTTCGCGCAGGGTTGCGCCGGTCGCCTGAGGGGTGACCGGCCGGTCCGCCGCGGCGGCGACAGCATCGGCTGCATCGCGCTCGGAACGGGGCCTGGCGTGAGGGCTGCGGAACAGCGCGAAGGAAAAGGGCAGGGTGACGGCCAGCCAGATCAGCGGACTGCCCGCCAGCGCAATGCGCCATTCGAACCGGCTCAGCAGCCAGGCCGAGATCAAGGGGGAAAAGGCCCCTGCGAGTGACGAGCCGGTCAGCACGGTGGCGATGGCAAGGCCTCGGCCGGCAAGGAAGTGCGCCGCGACCACGCGGGTCCAGGCGGTGGCCTGCATCAGCGAGGCGCCGAGCGAGACGAGCACCCAGTGCAGCGCCCAGCCGGTCAGCGAAGGGGTGGCCAGCGACAAGGCGGCAAGAGCGCTGCAGTTGATGACCTGCCCGATCAGTGCGACGCGGCGGGCACCGAACCGGTCAATCACGGCGCCGCCCAGATAGTTGAACAGGATCCCCGTGACGTGGAGCGCGGATATGCCTGAAAGGATCTCCGCCCGGCTCCAGTCGAACTCCCTGGTAATCGGCAGGACGTAGGGGCCGATGAGGAAGGCTTGCAGCGCGATTGCGGAATAGCCCAGCATTGCGCCGAGCACGAGCGGCCAGCTAGCCTTCCATTCTGCCATGGCCGATGTGGGCCCGTACCCCAGTTCCGGCGGTTCAGCTCTCACGAGCGGATGGTCCCGTTGCACGGGACCGCGCGGCCACGGTCAGGGGGCGCTGGATCATTGGTGGCATTCTCCCGGAAATCATCGTTCTTGCCGGTGATTTCCGGTCTGCGCCAAATTCTAATGCAGTCGGTTGCGAAACCCTAGCCGAATGTCGACGCGTCTTTGCCGGTCGTCCTGCAGCATTGCCGGAAAATATTTTCGCCGCGCGGGCGGATTGCGGCGGGCCATGCCGTCTACCGGAAGAAAGGATAACGGAGATGGTTTACGCGCTGGCGGGAATCTGGGGCAGGCAGGTCTGGACGCAGGCTGACGAGGGGTGGTCAGCCATCATCCCCTTTCACAACGAACGCAGTTGCATAGTCGCCACGATTGCCAGCCTTGCCGCGCAGACCGTACGCCCGTTGCTGGTGCTGGTGGACAACGGTTCCACCGACCGCAGCGCCGAGGTGGCCCGGGAGGCCTGCGAACGTCTGAACCTGTCGGCCATTCACCTGCATGAGGCGCGGCCGGGCAAGGTTGCGGCCCTGCAGTGCGGCCTTCGGGCTGTCTCCAGCCGGTTCGTCGCCACCTGCGATGCCGATACGATCTATCCACCCAGCTACCTCGAGCTGGCAGGGCGGCTGCTCGGCGCAGAGGGCACGGTGGCGGCGATTGGCGCGAACTGCGCGGTGGACGCGGCGCCCTTTGCGGGGCGGCTGGCGGGGCTGCGGTTGGCACTGACAGGGCGGGTGCTGCGGCAGCAATGCCTCAACGGCGGGGCAAGCCAGGTCTTCCGCACGCGCGAGCTGAAGGCCTGCGGCGGCTTCGACCCGGCCGTGTGGAACTGGGTGCTCGAGGATCACGAGATCATGGCCCGGATCGAGACGCTCGGGCGGATCGCCTACCACCGGTCGTTCCTGTGCCACCCGGCGCAGCGTCCGCGCGTGGCTGACTGCACCGGGTGGACCCTGGCCGAGCAGATCCGCTATCACGCGACGCGCTCTCACCAGCGAATTGCGTTCTTCCACGATTATCTCGCGCCGCGCTTGCGGCAGCGGGCATTGCCAAGCGAGCGGTTGAGGCGCGAGCCGCTGGGTCTTCCGCATGGCTGATCCGCGCCTCATCACGCTCTGCGCCGACGATTTTGCCTTCTCGCCAGAGGTGAGCGCCGTCATCGCGCGCCTTGCGCGCGGGGGCTGCATCAACGCGATCAGCTGCATGGCGGCGATGCCCGGCTGGACGGAGGATGCCCGGCTGCTGGCGGGGATCGGGGAGGCGGATTGCGGGGATGGGGTGGGGCGGGTCGAGGTCGGCCTGCACCTTGTTCTGTCGAGCGAACGCCCTTTGGGGTCGCTGCGCTGCGCAGGGCCGGACGGCCGGCTGCCCGGGCGGGACCGGTTGCTGGCGCTGGCGTTGACCGGACGGCTGGACCTCGCCGAGATTGCTGCCGAGATCAACCGGCAGTTCGATGCTTTCACTCGCGCCATGGGCCGCGCGCCCGACTTCGTCGATGCGCACCAGCACGTTCACGTCTACCCGGGGATTCGGCGCCTGGTGATCGAGGCGACGCAGCGCCTTGCGCCCTATGCCTGGGTCCGCGTGCCCTCTGACCGGCTCCTGGCCATGCTGGCGCGGCCATTTGCCGGCAAGGCGATCGGTTCGGCCCTGCAGGCCATCGGGATGCGGCGGGCGCTGCGCCGGGCGGGGCTCAGCTGCAATGGCAGCTTTGCAGGGCACTATGGCTTCTCGGGACCCTACCCAACCTATCTGGACGCTTTTCTGCGCTGTGCATCGGCCAACCACCTGATAATGTGCCACCCCGGGCTCGGCCTGGCGCCGGGAGACGGAATTGCGCGCGCGCGGATCCGTGAGGCTGAGGTCATCGGGGAAATGCCTTTGCGCGACCGGATTGCCAAGCGCGGTTCCCGGCCGGCCCGTTTCGCCGCGGTGAGCCATGGGTGAGGGCGGCATATGGGCCGTGTTCCTTGCAAACCGGGCGCTGGTCCGGCGGCTGCTGCTGGCGCGCACCGGCAATGCGGCCGATGCCGAGGACATCGTGCAGGAGATGTGGCTGCGGATCGAGCAGGCCCGGATCGGGCCGGTGGCGGACCCGCTGGCCTACCTGATGCGCATGGCCAACAACCTCGCGACCGACCGGCAGACCGCCGCCCGCCGCCGCAGCACGAGGGAGGCGGGTTGGCATTCGCTCCAGCCGGTTGGCGCCGAGCACCCCGACCCGGAGCGGCAGCTGGTATCTGCCGACGAGTGGGCGCGCCTCAACGCGTTGCTCGGCTCCATGCCCGAGGCGATGCATCGCGCGCTGGTCATGTTTCGGGTCGACGGCATGCGCCAGCAGGCGATTGCCGAGGAACTGGGCATGTCCGTCTCGGGCGTGGAGAAGCTTCTCGCGCGGGCCTACCGCCGGCTTGTCGACTTCAGGAATGACAGCAAGGCCGTCGCCGCGTCCTCGCGCGCGGGCGGTGCGGACGGCAGGAGTACGTCCAATGGCTGAGGCTGCACTGGCGCTTGAACAGGCGATTGCCTGGCACATCCGCCTGCCGGAGCTGTCCGGCGGCGAATGGGCCGAATTCGTGGCGTGGCTGGAGTTGCGCGAAACGCACCGGGCCGCCTTTGAAGCCGTTTCGAAGGCGGACGGGTTCGTGGCCGAGGGAATGGCGCGGGCCGAACCGGACGAGACGGCCCCTTGGGCTGCGCGCAAGGCCGGGGTCAACCCGCCCTCCCGCCGGGCGATGGCCCTGCGCCCGTGGTGGGGCGCGGCGGCTGCAGCCTGCCTGATGGCCGTGGCCGGCTGGAGCCTGTGGCCCGCCCAGTGGGACCCGCGGATCGAGCGGACCGCTCCGGGCACGGTCAAGCAGCTTGCCTTTGCCGACGGCACCCGGGTTGACCTCAATGGCGGCAGCGTCCTGGCGGTCGATCAGGCAAACCCGCGCGAGGCCCGGCTGGACGAGGGCGAGGCGCGCTTTTCCGTGCAGCATCACGAACGCCCCTTCACCCTCCAAGCCGGCGGCTTCGAGATTCGGGATCTCGGCACCGTGTTCGATGTCCAGCTCACCGGGCGCACCTTGGCAGTGCAGGTGCGGGAAGGCAGCGTGGCCTTCGATCCGCAAGGGGTGAACCTTGTGCTTGGCGCCGGGGAGCGGGTGGTGGTGGACCGTGACCGCAATGTGGTCGTGCAGGACCGGGTTGCTCGGCCGGGCGACTGGGTGCGCGGTGAACTGACCTTCCAGAACGTGCCCGTGGCCGAGGTCGTTCAATCGATCCGGCGACGGAGTGGCGCAAATATATCCCTTTCGGAAGGATTGTCTGAACGGACCTTCACCGGCAATATCCATCTGACGGGGAAGGAGGACGCCGATGTCGCCCACTTCGCAAGGTTGATCGGAGCGGGATATCATCGTGACGGAGCGGTCTGGGTCATTTCCGACGCGGGCGCTTCTCCTTAGCCTGACACTGCTGGCGCGACCGGATCTCGCGTTGGCGCATGCGCCCGAACGCAGTGCCGAATCCGCCCCATCGCAATCCATCGCCGCGGCGCTTCAGGATATCGCCCGCCGCAGCGGGGCCGAGATCGTTTCGCTGGAGGCGGGCCTGTCCGCGCAAGCGGCGACCGTTCACCGGCTTCCTGCCGACCCGGCCAAGGCCATTGCCGCGGTTCTGCGTGGTACTCCGTTCCGGGCCGTGCGCATCGGACCGTCCGCCTGGCGGATCGTCCGGGCCGAGCGCGGGGCCAGGCGGGCTCCACCGCTGTCGCCATCACCACCGCTCACCGAGGCGACCAGCGAGATCACCGTCACGGCCGGCAAGTTTCCTACCCTGCTGCGGGATTATCCCGGGACGGTAGTCCGCCTTCCTCTCCGGAACGGCGCGGAGCTGCCGGTCCGCCTTGGCGATCTGTCCGCCGGCAGTCCGGCGATATTCGCCACTGCCTTCGGGGAAGGTCGTGACAAGCTGTTCCTGCGGGGTATTGCCGACAGCAGCTTCAACGGCGCCAGCCAGACGACCACGGCGATCTACCTCGAAGATGCGCCGATCGCCTTCGGGAGCCCGGCGCCGAACCTGCGCCTTTACGATATCGCCTCGATCGAGGTGCTCGAAGGGCCGCAGGGCACGCTTTATGGCAGTGGGTCGATCGGCGGCGTCATCCGGATCGCACCGAAGCCCGTCGATCTCGCGCGCCGGTCGGTGGTGGCGGGGGCCGATGTTTCGGGGGTGGACGGCGGCGGGCTCGGATGGGCAGCGAATGCGGCCCTGAACGTGCCCCTGGCGACTAACGCGATCGGGGTACGGCTGGTCGGCTACCGGGAAGAGCAGCCCGGCTGGGTTTCAGATCCGCGCCTCGGTCATGGCATCAACCGGGTGACGGTGTGGGGTGGACGGGGGGCCGTTGCAGCCCAGCCCGGCGGCGGCGTGACGGTGGACCTCGGGCTTGTCTACCAGGAAACGGCGGCCCGCGATTCGCAGTATGTGGACAACGAGGCCGGCCTTGTCCGCAGGCCATCGCTGGCGCAGCCATACCGCAATCGCTTCGTGCTGGGCCGAGCGAGCCTGCGCAAGCGTTGGGACGGCGGGCTCGAGCTGGCCGGCGTGTTCAGCTACGGTCACCGCACCTCGATGGACCGGTTCGATGCAACCCAGGATGCAATGAACAACGGCGCGACGGTCTATGATCTGGAGCGCGCCTCTTCCACCTGGACCGCAGAGGCGCGCGTCGGGCGCTCCGTGGCGAAAGGAATCGGCTGGGTCGCAGGGATCGGGCTGGAACACATTGCCGATGGTCAATCGCGGGCCTTCGGCAGCCCGGAGGGCACCGTCGCCCTGGACGAGGTGACCAACATCACCCGCAGCGCTTCGGCCTTTGCCCAGGCGCGCTGGCCCTTCGCACGGCGGTTGGAGCTGACCGGCGGCCTGCGATTGACCATCGCCCGGACCGACAGCGAGCCATCGCGCGGCGCGTTCACTAGCTACATCCGCGGCAAGACGGCGCAGCGGCTGGATCCGACCCTGGCCCTGCTGTGGACGGTCCACCCCGGTTTGAGCGCTTATGTCCGGTTCCAGACCGGCTATCGTAACGGCGGCGTGACCGTGGCCCGCGGAGTGGGGCGGGTGGCCGATTTCGGGTCGGATTCCATCGAAATGGTGGAAGCCGGCGGCCGCGTGAAGCCGGGCGGCGGCACCCGCCTCGAGCTTTCCGGCAGCCTGTCCTACGCCCGGTGGTCGGATGTGCTGGCCGATCAGGTGACCCGGCGGGGGACGCCTGTTACCACCAACATCGGCAACGCCCGACTGGTGACAGCGGAGGCGACGGCGAACTGGCACCACCCTTCGGGCTGGCGGCTCGCGGCGGCCATGGTCTACACTTGGAACAGGCTCAGGCCGAGCGAAGCGGTTGCGGGCCCAGCGCCAACGCGGCGCCTGCCCGATACGCCTGCTTTCGTCGGACGGATCGCGACCGGCTATGAGTGGCAGCCCGATGGAGCGACCGGTTCGGTTTCGGCCGGCGTCCGCTATGTCGGGCCATCGCTGCTCGGCCCCGGTTCGTTGCTGGATCTGCCGCAGGGTGATTATGCGCTGGTGGATGCAAGCGCCGGGGTGCGGCGCGGGCCGTTGCACCTGCACCTGTCGGTTGAGAACCTGCTCAACAGCCACGCCAGCCGCTTCGCGCTCGGCAACCCGCTGATGCTCTACCGGCGCGAGGGTCACGTGCCGGTGCAACCGCGGACCCTTTCCGCTGGTCTATCCATCTCCTACTGAACGCAAAGGCTCAGCCCCGCACGGCTTCATCCTCGGGGATGCGGTTCATCGGGTAGCCGATGTGGTCGGGGATGACGATCCACGGACGGCCGTCGATCTCCTCCACCCATGGCGAGATGACCGGTTGCGGCCACTGGGCCGCGTCGGCGCGGGCCTGAGCGAAGTCGGCGTACTGGGCGAGCCGCGCCAGATTGCAGAGGGTGGGGAACAGCATCCGGAGTTTCCCGCTTCCGGCGCCGACGAGGGCATCGGCCGCCGTGAGCCACAGCAGCTCTCCGTGTTCCGTTCCGTCGACATCGAGGTCGACCGCGCCCGTCCCGAGATCAGCCAGATAGAAGCGGGTGTCGAAAGCGCGGGGGCGGTTGGGGTTCCAGCGGGCGAAGGGGGTGAGCCGGGCGAGGTCGAGCGACCAGTCGAACCGGTCCAGCACCGGGGCGAGCGCGCCTTCGGCAAGCAGCAGCTCGCGCGCCTCGGCGGCCTCTCCGGCGGAGACCGCGCGGTCGACGCCGATGGCAAGGCCGGCCTCCTCCAGGGTTTCGCGTATCGCCGCTATGCGCGAGGCCGTATCGGCAAGGTCGACGCTGCCGGCAAAGCGGGCCTGGGCGAGAGCGCGGTCAGCCTCGTCCACCCGGCCGCCCGGGAACACCGTGGCGCTTGCCGCGAACCGCATCGCGGCGGAGCGGACCAGAAACAGCAGTTCCGGCGGCCCGCCGGCGGAGGAACGGCGGAATACCACGAGCGAGGCAGCCGGGGTGCCGCGTTCACCGGAGGGCGGGGCGGGCGAGGTCGGTTCCATGGGATCGGTCGACGCGGTTCAGGAAAGGGCGGGGAGGGTCGCGCTCTGCCACGCGCCGCCCGGCAAGGCAACCGGCAGCAGTTTGCCCGATGCGGCAAAAAGGGTGTCGAGTTGCTTTACAACGGGCCTTCGCGTGCTGCCGGAGTCTTGAGGAAAAACAGCTGAAAACCGTAGGTTCCTTGATTTGGCACGGCTCGTGCTTATCTTTTGGGTATCCCAAGCAGTCTCTTGAGGTGGGGCTGCATCCTGGTCTCCGCGGCCCCACCTCCCCGAGATGTCCCGCTTTCCCTGTCCCACCGGGGAAACGCAGCAAAAAGGCCCGCGAACCGATCTGGTCCGCGGGCCTTTTTTGTCGCCTGCCGACGGGTCAGCCGGCCTGCTTGAGGCCGTCGACCATCTGCTGCAGTTCACCGGCTTCGAACATTTCCATCATGATGTCGCTGCCGCCGACGAATTCGCCCCCGATGTAGAGCTGCGGAATGGTCGGCCAGTCCGAAAAGGACTTGATTCCCTGCCGGATCTCCATGTCCTGCAGCACGTCCACGCTGGCATATTCGACGCCGAGATGTTCGAGGATGGCGATCGCGCGGCTGGAAAAGCCGCACTGCGGAAACAGCGGCGTGCCCTTCATGAACAGCACGACCTGGTTGCCGTTGACGATTTCGGCGATGCGGGTGTCGGTAGCGGAGTGGGAATGTTCGGACATGGCGGCTGGCAACCCCTGGATGAAACGGTAACGTCTGCGGCTCAGGTGGGAACCGCGGTGGTCAGTTGCAAGGCGTGAAGCTCACCGCCCATCCGACCGCCGAGCGCGCGGTAGACCATCTGGTGCTGGGCGATGCGGCTCTTGCCCGCGAATTCGGGGGCAACCACGTGGGCGGCGTAGTGATCGCCATCGCCCGCAAGGTCGGTGATCGTGACCTCCGCGCCGGGCAGGGCCGCGCGGATCAGCGCTTCGATCTCGTTTGCGGGCATGGCCATGACCGTCCTCTCAGGCTTCGCCGAGCAGGGCGCGGCGGGCTTCGACCTGCTTGGCGGCGAGGGCCGAACGAACCTCTGCCTCGCTGGCCTCGATCCCGGCGCCGATCAGGTCGCCCAGCAGCTTGCGGATCACGTCCTCGTCCCCGGCCTCTTCGAAATCGGCCTGGACCACGCTCTTGGCGTAGGCTTCGGACTCGACCGCCGACAGGCCCATGCGTTCGGCTGCCCATTGCCCGAGCAGGCGATTGCGGCGGGCATGGATGCGGAACAGGGTGTCCGCGTCGTGCGCGTACTTGGCTTCCTCGGCGCGTTCGCGATCGTCAAAGGTGGTCATATCGGGTCTGTTCCTTGTTCGGCAGGTTCGGCGCCGGCACCGGGATAGGCCGGGGCGGCATCGGGTTCAATCCCGTCCTTGGGTGCGGGCCCCGTCGTTCGCCGCTCAGGCGGCGGCGGGTACGCCCCGGGCAAGGAAGGGCAGGCTGGCCCTGGCCTTCGCCTCGTAGCCGGCGATCGCATCGCCGCGGGCAAGGGTCAGGCCCACTTCGTCCAGTCCGTTCAGCAGGCAGTGCTTGCGGAAGGGATCGATCTCGAACGGGAAACGGTCCTGGAACGGCGTGGTGACCGTCTGGGCTTCAAGGTCGATGTGGATCGGATCGGTCCGGGCGACCTCCATCAGCCGGTCGATCGCCTCCTGCGGGAGGACGACGGCGAGGATCCCGTTCTTGAAGGCGTTGCCCGAGAAGATGTCGGAGTAGGACGGTGCGATCACTGCCTTCACGCCCATGTCGAGCAGGGCCCAGGCGGCGTGCTCGCGGCTTGAGCCGCAGCCGAAGTTGTCGCCCGCGACGATGATCGGCGCGCCGGCGTAGGCCGGATCCTCGAACACGTTGCCCGGCTCCTTGCGCACCGTCTCGAACGCGCCCTTCCCGAGCCCTTCGCGGGTGATGGTCTTCAACCAGTGCGCGGGAATGATGACGTCGGTATCGACGTTCTTGCGCCCGAACGGATAGGCCTTGCCGCTGATCTCCCTCACCGGCTCCATCAGTCGGTCTCCGGCGCGTCTTCGGGGCGGGCGGGATCGGCGGTGGGCTTCTCGGCCTCCTTGCGGCGCGAGGCGTAGAGCAGGGCGGCGGCCAGCGCGGCCGAGCCGATGGCGGCGCCGGCGAGGGCGGCCTTGCCGGCCCAGCCGGATTTTTCGGTCTTGTCGGTCATGCCCGGATTCCTAGGTGCCAGCGCCGCCGCGTTCAACCCTCGCCGCGCAGGAATTCGCGCAGGACCAGCCATTTTTCCCGCTTTGCCGCAAAGGAGAGGGCCGCATGGGCCGGACTAGAGGACGGCAGGTCGACCAGCGCCAGCCCGCAGCCGGCCAGCACCGGGCGGCCGAGCCGGGCCGAGGTCTTGCCGTTGAAGGCGACGGCGCGCAGGCCCGGCAGCGAGGCGACGAGCGCGGGGAGGGCGGCGGGCGCGGCCTTGCGGATGGCGGCATCAAGGCTGCCCTCGCGCTCGGCCGAGGCGATCGTGTCCCACAGCCCGACGCCGGCGGCGACCAGCGCGGCCAGCCTCCTGGCATAGGCAAGCGCGGGCAGCGCGGGCTGGCCGATCACCTCGCCCGCCAGCCGCCAGAACAGGTTGCGGGGGTGGGCGTAGTATTCGCCTGCCGCGAGGCTGGCCTCGCCCGGAAGCGAGCCGAGGATGAGCACGCGCGTGTTCGGCGCGGTGGCCGGGGGGAAGGCGTGCTTGCGGCTCAGGCCAGTTCGCGCACGTCGGTCAGGTGGCCGGTTACCGCCGCCGCCGCCGCCATCGCCGGGGAGACGAGGTGGGTGCGCGCGCCGGGGCCCTGGCGGCCCACGAAGTTGCGGTTCGATGTCGAGGCGCAGCGTTCGCCGGCGGGAACCTTGTCCGGGTTCATGGCGAGGCAGGCCGAACAGCCCGGTTCGCGCCATTCGAGGCCGGCCTCGGTGAAGATCCGGTCCAGCCCTTCGGCCTCGGCCTGTTCCTTGACGAGGCCCGAGCCGGGGACGACGATCGCCCAGCGCACGTTGGCGGCCTTCTTGCGGCCCTTCACCACGGCGGCGGCGGCGCGCAGATCCTCGATCCGGCTGTTGGTGCAGGAGCCGATGAAGACGTTCTGGATTTCCACCTCGGTCATCGGGGTGCCCGGGGTCAGGCCCATGTATTCGAGGCTGCCCTGCGCGGCGCGTTGCTTCGACGGATCGGCGAAGCTTTCCGGCGCCGGGACGACGCCGCCGATCGGCACGACGTCTTCCGGGCTGGTGCCCCAGGTGACGGTCGGCTGGACATCGGCGGCCTGGATGACGACCGACTTGTCAAACTTCGCGCCGGGATCGGTGGCGAGGCTTTTCCACCAGGCGACGGCCTTGTCCCAGTCCTCGCCCGCGGGGGCGAGCGGGCGGCCCTTCAGATAGGCGAAGGTCGTCTCGTCGGGCGCGACGAGGCCGGCGCGGGCGCCGCCTTCGATCGACATGTTGCAGACGGTGAGCCGGCCCTCGATCGACATGGTCTCGAACACCTTGCCGCGGTATTCGATGACATGGCCGGTGCCGCCGGCCGTGCCGATCACGCCGATGATGTGGAGGATCAGGTCCTTGGGAGTGACGCCGGGCGCGAGCTCTCCCTCGACCCGCACTTCCATGGTCTTCGCCTTCTTGAGCAGCAGCGTCTGCGTGGCGAGCACGTGCTCGACCTCGCTGGTGCCGATGCCGAAGGCAAGGGCGCCGAGGCCGCCGTGGCACGAGGTGTGGCTGTCACCACAGACGATGGTGGCGCCGGGGAGCGAGAAGCCCTGTTCCGGCCCGACGACGTGGACGATGCCCTGCTCCCGGTCGGTCGCGCCGATGTAGCGGATGCCGAACTGGGGCGCGTTGACTTCCAGCGCCGCGAGCTGCTGCGCGCTTTCCGCGTCGGCGATGGGCAGGCGCTGGCCGGCGGCATCGAGCCGCGGCGTGGTCGGCAGGTTGTGATCGGGCACGGCAAGCGTGAGATCGGGGCGGCGCACGGCCCGGCCCGAGACGCGCAGGGCCTCGAAGGCCTGCGGGCTCGTCACCTCGTGGACGAGATGCCGGTCGATGTAGATCAGGCTCGTGCCATCGGGCTGGGTTTCCACCACGTGGGCGTCCCAGATCTTTTCGTACAGCGTGCGGGGTGCGTCGGTCATGGCAGGCGAACTAGGCAGGGACGGGTCCAAAAACAAGTCGAAAGGCGGTGGCGGGCGGGTCCAGAGGAGCGGCGATGCCTGCCTTGGCCGGGGCGACGCCGCCTCTAGGTTCACGCCCCCGATCACAGCCCGCGAGATGGTTGCCCGCATGATTACCGTGACCCTGACCCTGCCGATCCGTCCCAAGAAGGTCGAGGATTTCAAGCCGCTGATGACAGAGATGATCAAGGAAACGGCCAGCCGGCCCGGATTCCGCTCGATCAAGGTCTTCGCGCCGACCTCCTCGACCGACAAGCTGCTGTGCATCGAGGAGTGGGAGAGCGAGGCCGACTACATGGCCTATCTGGCCTGGCGGCAGGAGACCGGCGCGACGGGCGGCGAGGCCGTGGCCGCGTGCTTTTCGGGACAGCCGGAACTGGCTTTCTGGGGCGAACCTTTCCTCGCCTCGTCCTGACTGCGGTCACTCGCCCTTGACGACGACTGCCCGGGCCAGCGGGAGGACGTGGACGATCGATCCGTCGGCGTCCTCCACCTCGATCCGCTGGTCGAAGTCGATCTTCCCGGTCCGGGCATCCGCCGCGATCAAGGCCCGCGCCTCCACCAGCGCCTCGCTGCGTGCTTCCTCCAGCCCCGCAAGCTCGCGGCCGATCTGATCGGTTATCAGGTCTTCCGAATTGCGGAGGTGGAAAAAGAACAGTGGTATAGTCTTATCCTATGCACGGCAGCGACCACCGCCAAGCCAATTAACATGGATCAAGTGGTATAATCTTGGCTTATGTAGAGCCAATCCGTCACAACCTCTGATATGTGCCGTGCGATGAACGCGCGTGGCAGGTAACCGGAACATGGCGATGCACACACTGGACGGCCTCGTCGAACGCGTGGCGCTTCACACCGAGCTGACCGCTGACGATGCCCGGGCTCTTCGCGACCTGCCGTTCACCACGACACGGCGCGACCAGCACACCTACATTACCCGCGAGGGCGAAACGGTCGAACATTGCTACGCGGTCCTGTCCGGGCTGGTGGAGCGGCACCGGCTGGACAGCGATGGCGGCAAGCAGATCCTGGCGTTCTACCTGGCCGGCGATCCGATCAACCTTGATCACCTGTTCCTTGACCAGTCCGACGACGACCTGCGGACGCTGCGCAGCTGCGAACTTGCCTGCATCCGGCTGGCGGACCTGCGCCGGGCGATGGCCGCGCGGCCGAGCCTGGGCGTAGCTGTGCTGCGGGCCTTCGCGGTCGACGCTTCGATCTTCCGCGAGTGGACCGTCAACGTCGGACAGCGCCATGCCGAGCAGCGGATCGGCCACCTGTTGTGCGAACTGGAAGTGCGGGCGCGGCGCGGGGAGCCCGGCGGCGATGGCCCGGGTCTGCCGGTCAGCCAGTACAATATCGCCGAGGCGACCGGCCTTACGCCTGTCCATGTCAACCGCACCCTGAAGATGATGCAGGCCAAGGGCTTGCTCACCGCCAACCGCAGCGGGATCCGGGTCCACCGATGGGACGATCTGCGGGAAAATTCCGGCTTCCACTATCGCTATCTGCACATGCTGACCTTGCGGGATCATTCCTGAACCTGCGCAAAGGCAAGGTCAAGCATCTGAGAAAGTGCAATAAAATCGCGACAAGTCGTGCGCAGACTTAACAAATATAAGCATGGCTGCGTTTGCGCATCGCCTATGCCGGTAGAGGTTCATTCACCCATGCAGCCGGGGCAGGCCGTATGCACAACGACAGCCAAAGGGCCTATCTAGAGCGCCGCCGGGACGAAGAGCTGCAACGAGCCGCGGTTCAGCAGGACGAAGGGCTGCGGGCTCTGCACCTGCGCTGGGCGCAGCTCTACCAGCAGCGTCTGAACGGCCAGGAGCCTGGCGGGCCGTAATCGTCGGCAAGCGAAACGGGGCGCCACCTTGCGGCGGCGCCCCGAGCGTTCATCCCGTCCGGGATGGGATGTTACCAGCGGCGGCCGTCGCGATCGTGGCGTTCGAACCGGAGGCGATCACGCAGGTGGTCGATGCGGTTCTGCAGGACCCGGAACTCGCGGTCGTTCAGGCCGTCGCGGCTGAAGTAGCGGAACTGATCGCGCGTTTCGCGCAGTTCGCGACGGATGCCCATGGCCTCACGGTCGGAGATCCGGCCGCGCCAGTCGTTGCGGTTCACCCGCTGCTCCAGCTGGTTCAGCTGGCTGCGGATAGCATCGACGCGGGGGCCTCCGCCGGCGAAACGCTCGTGGCCGTAGCCCGGGTAGGGCTGGGCCGAGGCAGCGCCGGCCGTGCCGAGCACGGCGACGGCGACGAGGGCGGGGGCGACAATACGGGTCAGCTTGCGCATGGCTTGCTCCTTGGTTGATCAGGCCGGACGCGAAGGTCTTGGTGCGTCCGTTGAGTTCAGGTTTATGGCCGTGAACCTGAACGGCCGACGAATGGGCGCGTAATCAAATGTCGCGGCTGGTCGCGCTTTGCGCTATGACGCGGCCATGTCCGCAGCCGCCGTCCTGACCGTTCTTGCCACCTTCCTCGCGATGGAGTTCGTCGCCTGGTCCAGCCACAAGTACGTGATGCACGGCTTCGGCTGGGCCTGGCACCGCGACCATCACGAACCGCACGACAAGCTGCTCGAGCGCAACGATCTCTACGCCCTGGTCGGCGCGGCGATGAGCATTGCCGGCTTCGCGGTGGGCAGCCCGCTGGTCCTCGGAGAGGCGGCCTGGGCGCCGGGAACGTGGATCGGCCTTGGCATCCTGCTGTACGGCATCGTCTATAGCCTGATCCACGACGGGCTGGTCCACCAGCGCTATTTCCGCTGGGTGCCGCGCAAGGGCTATGCCCGGCGGCTGGTCCAGGCCCACAAGCTGCATCATGCGACCATCGGCAAGGAGGGCGGGGTCAGCTTCGGCTTCGTCTTCGCGCGCGATCCGGCGGGGCTGAAGCGGGAGCTGAAGGCCCAGCGCGAGCAGGGGATTGCGGTGCTGCGCGAGGCGGTGGATTAGGGGTTGCCCCCAATCCGGTTGTCATCACGCCCGCACAAGGGCATCAATGGGGCCACCGGCTCTACTCATAGGTAGAGGAACGTTATCACCAGCTCGGCCCTATCTCGGGGCACGGGTTTCCTCCGCGATCTTCCGGGCGAGAACACGGCGCGCGCGGGTGCTCGCCGCATCAATTTTGAGCAGGACGGGTTCGAGCGACCAGAACTCCGCCTTGCCGATGCGCGCCTGCTGGCTTTCCAGCATGGGCTTGTCTTCCAGCGTAAATGCCTGGGCCAGCGCACCGCGCAGGAATTGGCTGAAGCCCTCGTCGTCGACGCGAAAGCGCCTGGTCGAACAATAGAAATAGTGGCTGGTGGCGGCCGTCTCGGGCACCATGTTGTGGAGGGTGTAGCTCTCGTCCTCGAAGGCACGAGGCTGCCCGGCGGGAACGGCGGCGACGCCCAGGGTCATCACCGCCGGTGCCTGCCACACCACTTCGGTCCATATGTCCGCGCGCTCGGCCTCACCGACGGTGACCCGAAAGGCTGGAGGTGGCTCGCAGTTGTCGGCCAGCCAGTCGACCACCACGGTGTCGCCCTCCTGCCGGTTGGTGGTCTTCGCGGTGCTGTTGATGCCGCCCAGGGTATCGGGGTGCAGGAAATCGGCGTGGCTGAGATCGAGGATGTTGTCGCTCAGCAGCTGGTAGTTCGCGGCGGTCGGCAAGTAGCCGGCGATGCGGGCCTGTGGCGGCGTTTCGTCGATATACGACAGATCCGGGATCAGTGCGGGATCGGCGCGCTCTGCATCGCCCAGCCAGACCCACACGATCGTGTGTCGCTCCACCACAGGGAAGCTGCGCACGGCCAGCGCCGAAACGATCGGCCCGTGTGGGTTGTGCACGCACGAACCGTCCTCTCCGAAGCCGAGGCCGTGGTAACCGCAGAAGATGGCATTGCCATCGACCCGGCCGGACGAGAGCGGCGCGAAGCGATGCGGGCAGCGGTCAACCAGCGCGGCCAGCGACCCGGCGGCGCGGCGGTAGATGACCAGCGGCACTTCGCAGATGGTGCGGGCGAGCTTGCCGCCCGGGGAGATTTCGTGGGAAAACCCGGCCTGATACCAGGTGTTCATCAGGTATTCTGTCATGGTTCACCTACCAGGCTGTGGCACCGGCATCGATCGAGAAGTCCGCCCCGGTGACGTAGCGCGCCTCGTCACTGGCAAGCCAGGTGGCGCACCATGCGATGTCGGACGGCTCGCCGACCAGCTTGAGCATGTTTTTCGACAGCACGATCTCAAGGAATTCCGGATGCAGATCGAGATGGCGACCGGTGGCTTCGGTGCGGATGAAACCGGGGGCGATGGTATTGGCGCGAATGCCGTGCGGCGCGCCTTCCATGGCGAGCTGGCGGGTCATGGACAGGACGCCGCCCTTGCCGGCGCAGTGGGCCAGCGCCGGCGAGCCATCGAGCGCCTTCCAGGCATTGGCGCTGGCAAAATTGATTACGCTCCCCGCACCGCTTGCCTTGAGGAGGGGCCATGCGGCGCGCGTGGGCAGGAAGACGATGTCGAGCTCGGCATCGAGCGTCCTTCTCCAGTCCGCGTAGGTCAGATCCTCGATCCACGCGAAGACAGCAAAGGCGGCGGCGTTGACAAGGATGTCGATCTTGCCGTGCTGCGCACCGATCTGCGCGAACAGCGCATTCGTGGCGGCTTCGTCGAGCAGGTCGCAGGCGCGGTCAGCCCCGTTGAGATCCACTCCAATCACCGTGGCGCCTTCGGATTCAAAGATTTGCGCGCAGCCTTTGCCGATGCCGTTGCCGGCGCCGGTGACGACCGCGATCTTGCCCGCGAGCCGGTTTCCCACTTCCCCTCCATCCATGCTGCAATTGCGCGGGCATATGCCGGCGATGGCAGCTTAATAGAGCGCCCTGTCTCCGAGGGAAAACCCGAAGCGTCGATAGATACCCATCGACCGACAGGGATCGCGACGTGCGGACGGCCTGTGTTGCTGCGCATACATTCGAACCGTCGATAGGAAAGTATCCATACAAGGCGTGGGAGTTTCTGGCGAGCAGGCACTATCCCGGCGGGCAACTACGAAATCATGTAATACGGGGAGAATGCTCATGCGCCTGCTGCTTCTTGGAACGACCGCGATCACCGTGCTGGCCCTGGCGATGCCCGCCTCTGCCGAGGAAGCCAAACCGGCCGCGTCCAACGACACTGGCCTGGGCGAAATCGTCGTGACCGCACAGCGCAAGGTGGAAACGCTGCAGAAGGCCGGGCTGGCGATCGATGCCGTTTCCGGTGCCGATCTCTCCCAGCGCGGCATCGCCAACGCCGTCGACATCACCAAGGCGGTGCCCGCCATCTCGTTTCCGTCGGCGGGCGGCAACATCTCGTCGATCTTCGTTCGCGGCGTGGGCAATATCACCACGGCGAGCTGGACCGATCCGGCCGTGACGCCGACCTATGACGGCGTAGTGCTGGGCCGAGGCGGCGGCGTGTTCGGCGCGGCCTTCTATGACCTGGCCCGCGTGGAAGTGCTGAAGGGGCCGCAGGGCATCCTCTATGGTCGCAATGCCACTGGCGGCGCGGTCAACATCATTCCGGCCCGTCCCGAGATCGGCCGCACGTCCGCCGGGTTCAACCTTGGCTACGGCAACTACAACGCCGTCGACATCGACGGGCATGTCAACATTGGCGTGAGCGCCAACAGCGCGCTGCGCCTTGGCGGCGCCTATTCCGACCACGACGGCTACAATCGCGACGGGACGGATGACCTGAACCGCGTCTCACTGCGGGCCCAGTACCTGATCGAGCCTTCGAGCGACCTGTCGCTGCGGGTCGGTGCCGACTTCACTCACCTTGGCGGCAAGGGCATCGGCGGTACTTACGTTGGCGGTTTCATACCCGACGGCGTCGGCGGCTACACCTTCTTCCCCGCAGGCTTCGACGCCAGCGAAGGGTTCAATACCCCGGCTGCAAACGCCTTCCGCCGCCAGAACCTTGGCGCGCCGGCCTTCGCGTTTCTCGGCTCGATGAACGCCGACCAGCGGATGGACAGCACCTACTGGGGGATTAACGCCGAGCTGAACTGGAAAACCGGCATCGGCAATGTGACGATCATTCCTGCCTATAGGGAAAGCGTGGATCACACTTTCTTCTACGGTCCGGCGTTCAACACCGCGAACACCAACGAGAAAATTCGCCAGACCAGCATCGAGGCGCGTCTGGCGGGCAAGGCCGGGATTTTCGACTACGTCGTCGGGGGGTTCTTCTTCAACGAAAAGGTCCGCGCGAACAACCAGTTCAACCAGGAGTTCGTGCTGCCGATCGTCGACTACAGTCACAAGACCGACAGCTACGCCGCGTTCGGCCAGCTGACCGCGCATGTTTCCGATCGGTTCCGGCTGATCGGCGGCGCGCGCTACACACATGACAAGAAGTCGATCGACGGACTGATCAACAACTTCATCACCTTCTGCGGTGGATTGCCGCCTGCCCTGGTCACTCCGCCCGCCTCGTTCGGCATCGGCTGCGCCACGCCGGGCAACGTGCCCTATTATCCCAACTTCCTGAACTCGGCCGACACGGTCAACTGGCTGAGTGCAAATGGCTGGATCGCGGCCAACAGCGTCAACCAGAACAACCCGCAGGTCTTCCCGCTGCTCAGCGGCGTCGGCGCGATCCTCAAGACGCACAGCCCGGTTCAGGATACGCTCGGCTTCTCGCGCGTGACGTGGAAGGCATCGGCGGAATTCGACGTGACCGATCACAACCTGCTCTATGCAACGGTGGAGACCGGCTATCGCGCGGGCGGCCTGCAGATGACCGAGAACCGGACCCGCTACAAGCCGGAGTACATCACCGCCTTCACCATCGGGTCCAAGAACCGCTTCTTCGGCAACCGGGTGCAGCTGAACCTGGAGGCCTTCCTCTGGAAGTATCGGGATCAGCAGATCACCTATTTCACGAATGGTCCCGCGGGAGAGCTCATCAACTCGAGCGAAAACGCCGGTCGGTCCACGATCAAGGGGCTCGATGCCGACCTGATGGTAAAGCCGGCGCATGGCACCACGCTCAACGCCAAGGTGCAATATCTGGACGCCAAGTACGATGACCTGCACCTGTATACGGCTGCCCCGCGCGACAACTTTGCCTGTCCGTTCACCTTCACCGGCGGAACGGCGGGCGGCGCGCCGGTCAAGGACTTCAACTGCTCGGGCAATCCGCTGCTCTTCTCGCCCAAATGGACGGTGAATCTGGGGGCGGAACAGGTGGTGCCCCTGGGCGGGAAGCTGGAACTGGTGGCCAATGTCGATACCGCATGGCGCGACCGGCAGTGGGGCGGTTTCGAGTATCTCGCCTTCGAGAATATCCCGGCCTACTGGACGACCGACGCCTCGCTGACCCTGCGGACCACCGATGCCCGCTGGGCGCTGACGGGGTACGTGCGCAACATCGAGAACAAGCGCCGCGACGTTGCCCCGCAGGCCTCGCCGATCGGCATGGCGGTGGGCCACTTCTCGGCACCGCGCACCTATGGCCTGCGCCTGTCGGGCAATTTCTGAGGACCCTGACGACGTGAACGTGGTGGTGACAGGTGCCGGCGGGTTCGTGGGGCAAGAGCTTGTCCGCATGCTCGCAGGTGCCGGTCATGCCGTTACCGGGATCGATACCGCCGCAGGGCGCATTCCCGGGGTCGCCCGGGCGGTGAGGGGAGATCTCGGGGACAGGGCCGTGCGGGACGAGGCGCTGGGGCAGGGCTGCGACGCGTTGATCCATCTTGCCACGGTTCCGGGAGGCGCGGCCGAGGCCGATCCGGCCGCCTCCCGCCGCATCAACGTTGACGCGATGTACTATCTGCTGCTGGAAGCGGCGGCGGCGAACCCGGGCCTGCGGGTCGTTTTTGCCAGTTCGATCGCGGTGTTCGGCGATCCGCTGCCTCCCCTGGTTGACGATGCCACGCCGCTTTCGCCCAAGATGATCTACGGCGGGCACAAGGCGATGATGGAGGACGCGGTGGCGCTGTTTTCCAATCGCGGCATGATCGACGGGGTGAGCCTGCGTCTGCCCGGCATCCTCGCCAGGCCCAAAGGCCCGTCGGGCATGAAATCGGCGTTCATGTCGGACCTGTTCCACGCGGTTCGGGCAGGGGAGGCGTTCACCTGTCCGGTTTCCCCGCAGGGCCGGATCTGGGCGCAATCGGTCAGACAGTGCGCGCGCAATTTTGTGCATGCACTGACGGTGGATTCTGCCCTGCTGCCTCCGACCCGGGCGGTGACCTTGCCCGCGCTGCGCATCGCAATGGGCGATCTTGCGGGCGAGATCGCGCGTCAGTGCGGGGTTCCGGAGGGCCGGGTTGCCTACCTCCCGGACGCCTGGCTGGAAGCTGCGTTTGCCGCGCAGCCTCCGCTCGCCACCCCAGCCGCGGAGCTTGCAGGTTTTGCGCATGACCGAGATCTTGCTACACTCGTGGCAAGCGCTCTCGCGACGATTTGAAGGCGCGGCGGAGATGGCGATGCGATTCGGACGGCTGGACCTCAACCTGCTCGTGGCGCTCGACGCCTTGCTGACCGAGCGCAGCGTCAGCCTCGCGGCTGACCGGCTGTGCCTCTCGCAATCGGCCACGTCGAGCGCGCTGGGCCGCCTGCGCGAATACTTTGGCGATGAGCTGCTGGTAGTGAAGGGGCGCACCATGATTCTCACCGCGCGCGCCGAAGAGCTGATCGATCCGGTCCGGGCGGTTCTGGAACAGATCCGCACGACGGTGGCGGTGGCTCCGCCGTTCGATCCGCTGTCGGCCGATCGCCTGATACGGATCATGGCTTCTGATTATGTCACCGAAGTGCTGCTGGCGGGGGTGCTGGCGAGACTGGAGACCGAAGCGCCGAACATGCGTTTCGAGATCCAGTCGATGAGTGACAGCCCGATCGAGGCAATCGACCGGGGGCACGTCGATCTCCTGCTCATGATCGACTATGCGATTTCTCCCGACCACCCGAGCCAGCTGCTGTTCGAAGACGACTACGTGGTCGTGGGCGATCGGGACAATCCCGCCATGTACCAGCCCATGACACGGGAAACCTATTTCGGCCTGGGCCATGTGTCCGCGCGCTTCGGCAAGTCTCGCGTGCCGGCCTTTGAGGACTGGTTCGTGCGCCGCCAGAAGCAGCAGCGCCGGGTCGAGGTGGTTGCGCCGACCTTCCTTTCGCTGCCGCGTCTCATCGCGGGGACCAATCGCATTGCCACCATGCACCGGCGTATGGCGGAGATCGTTGTGGGATCCACGCCGCTGGTGATGCGGGAGGTTCCCTTCGCGATTCCTTCGATCCGCGAGAGCGTGCAATGGAACATCGCGAACGGGAACGACCGCGCGCTTCGCTGGGTGGTCGAGAAGCTCCAGGCCGCGGCACTGGCGACCACGCCGGTGCGCAATGCCACGGTGGTGCCGCTCGAAGCCGCCACCGCGGTCGATCGCGGCGAGATCGAGGCTCAATATCGCATGAACCACGCGCAGCGGTAGCCAGCCACTTGCCCGGCGCAGCCTTGAGGGGCGGCATCGCGCCGCCTCCAGGTATCCAGACTGTCGATAGCTGGCTTGCGGAAAGTTCGGTTTCCTCAAGCTAGCGGCATTGGGCATGACGACAGCCTGAAACGTTTCCGGAGAGAGCCATGTCAGCCCAACAATCCTCCCTCGCCAGCATTTCCGCCGTACTCGGGGTTGAGAGCGTGGTTTTCGGCGTTAGCGACCTTGCCGAGCACACCCGGTTCTGGACCGACTTCGGCCTGCCGCTGGAAAGCAGCGACGCCGGCGAGAGCGTGTTCCGTCTGGCTTCGGGCAGCCGCGTGATCCTGCTGCGCCACGGCGACCCACGGCTGCCTTCGCCTGATCCGTTTCCTGGCGACGGGGTGAAGGAGACTGTGTGGGGCGTGGACTGCACCGGAAATCTCGACCGGATTGCCGCAAGCCTTGCAACGGAAGTGGCGGTCCGGCGCGATGCCGATGGCACCGTGCGCTGCCTGTGTCCCGATGGCCAGCCCATTGCACTCCGGGTGTGGGACAAGCGGACCGTGGTTTCCGAGGCGAGCCCGGTCAACACCCCGTCAAGCTGGCCGCGTTTCAACCAGCATCGCATCTGGCGGCATAAGGCCATTCCCAAGACGATCAACCACGTGGTGTTCTTCAGCCCGGACTATGTCGGGAGCTTCGAGTTCTACGAGCGCCACATGGGCTTTCGATACGTGGACCATTCGAAGGGCACGGGCATCTTTGCCCGCCCGGGCGGAACGTTCGAGCACCATTCGATCTTCTGGGTCAACTGCGATCTGCCAATCGCGCCGGACCACTTCAGGTTCATGCACATCGCGTTCGGGATGGACGATATCGACGAGGTCATGCTCGGCGCGAACATCATGGACAACAAGGGTTGGAAGAACACAACGATGAACACCAGCGGCGGCATCTCCCGCCACCGCATCTCCAGCGCCATCTATTATTACTGCGAAATTCCCGGCAATGCGGGGGAGGCCGAATATCACGCCGATACCGATTACCTCGACGACAACTGGGTGCCGCGGGCCTGGGACTTCAAGTTCGGGTCGCTGCTGTGGTCCGCCAATGCCCCGGCAATCTTCCGGGGTGACGACATCCCGTGGGACATGGCGTTCGATCAGCACCGCGCGAGCTTCGAGCCGTTTCGCCGGACAAAGCCGGGCAAGCAGCCGATCGAGGGCGATCTGGCCAGGCTGATCGCCGATGACGAGCACGCGATCTGAGCACGTAACACACTGGCATAAAAGGGCTTCTGCGCGTCTGGTGGGACGGCTGAACGCCGTCGGAGCCAGGCCGCGCGCCTTTGGTTGCCTGAAACGGACGGGATCAGGCTGCTTGGCGTTCCTCGGCCAGAAGCCTTTCGATGCCCCACCGGCCGCGAGTGCCGTCCTGCTCGATGCCGAGCGAGAGCGGCTCCTCCTCCCACAAGCCTCCGCCCGCAGCGAGATTATCGCGCACATTGCATGGGCCGCTTCGATCATCGGCTTGCCGATCAGGCGCCGCGCAAGCCCCTCCTCACCGATCTCGTCCGCCCAGCCGGCCATGTGCCGTGCATTACGCAGAACGTTCATGACAGGCTCTTCGGAGCTTGCCTGCCCCATCGGCACATATTGTACATCGGTCGATCGAGAGGGCGGGACGCCGCAGTGTGACGGAAGAGGGTCAGTCCATCTCCGCGAAGGTCTGCGCACACCAGTCGGCGATGTAGTCGCGCATGCCGGTGCCGTTGTCAGCTCCGCAATGTTCGACCTCGAAGTCATTCTTCGTGAACACGCGCAGGGCGCGCTTGGGGCTGTTCGTCGCCTGGTCGTAGCTCATCTGCGCATTGTAGGCGGGAATCTGGCGGTCATTTTCGCCGTGGGTGATAAGGAAAGGCACCCGGATCTTCTCCACCTGTCCGTCCAGCGTGATCTGGTCGGCATATTCGAGGAAGGCATCGCGATCGGTGAAGCCGAACACCCACATGACATGGTCCCAGTAGTGCGGGACGGGGTTCTCGCCCTCGTTGGCAACACGCTCGCGCTGCCGCCGGCCCCAGACGTGGTTGGCTCCCATCACCGCGCAGAGGGCATAGCGGGGATCGTTGGCGGCAATGCGCGGGGCGTGATAGCCCCCGAACGAGAGGCCGAAGATGCCGATCTTTGAATGGATCACATCGTCGCGGGTCAGCAGATAGTCGAAGGCGGGGCTGCCCCAGCGTTCGGCAGCGAAGACGGCGGGCAGGTTGCGCTTGCGGATCGCCTCGCCGGTGCCCGGCTGGTCGAGGAACAGGGTGTTCATCCCGCGCTCGAGATTGACCGCGCCATGGCCCGCCATGGCGACCTGTTCCTTCATCGAATCAAGCCCGTTGACCGAGACCAGCGCAGGGCGCGGCGTGCCGCTGCCATCGTGGACGAAGATCGCGGGATAGCTTGAACCTTCGTAGGGAATCTCGACCCGGTCGACATGGAGGCCGCGCAGGGCGCAGCCCTTGTGGTAAAGCTCCAGGCCCTTGTCGTAGGCCGCCCAGCGGGGGGCATAGTCACGGCTCTGCAGGCGTTCCGCGCCAAGGTAATAGCCCGATGCGCGCAGGAACTTGGCACCGGCGGACAAACGGAAGCCCTCGGCCTCGTCGCGTTCGGCATTGCGGGTGACCTGATCGGCCACCGCGATCCAGCTGTCGAACAGCATGGCAGACCCTGCGTCAGCGCCCGCCTTTGCAGCCTCGCGTACAGGCCGGCAAACCTCATCGAGTTCGCCATGGTTGCCGCCGCAGATCAGCGCAAGGTTGATGCCGAGATTCCAGACGTAGTTTCCCGGGAAGGGTTCGAACATGCTGCTGCCCGCAAGGCTGTTGTCAATTGTGGCACGCTTGCAGCAGGCCACGCCGAGCGACCATCGCATTGTATGGATGCAATCCTATTGACCGGATGCCTTTGTCCGGGCCCGGCGGGCTTTGTAGTAACGGGATCGGGCAGCAGTTCGGGAGATGCGGCGGGATGCGACTGGCAACACTGCGCGATGGCACGCGGGACGGGCGGCTGGTCGTCGTTTCGCCCGATGGCCAGGCCTGTGCGCCGGCGCCGATGCAGACGATGCAGCAGGTGCTCGAGAACTGGGCCGAGGTCGAACCCCTGCTGGCCGGGATCACCTCCTTTCCGACCCCGCTTGATCCCGCCGGGATAATGGCGCCCTTGCCGCGCGCGTGGCAGTGGCTCGACGGTTCGGCCTTCCAGAGCCACGGCGACCTGATGGATGCCGTTCTGGGCATGACCAAGCCAAAGACCGACGTGCCGCTCATGTATCAGGGCACCTCGGACAGGTTCTATGGCCCGACCGACGATATCAAGTTTTCGGACGAGGCACTGGGCATCGACTTCGAGGGCGAGTTCGGAGTGATTGTCGATGCGGTACCAATGGGCACCAGCCCGATTGATGCGATGGCCCATATTCGTCTTGTGGTGCAGATCAACGACTGGTCCCTGCGGACACTGGCGGGGCCGGAGATGAAGACCGGTTTCGGCTGGATTCAGGCCAAGCCCCCGTGCGGCATGGCGCCGTTCGCGATCACGCCTGACGAACTGGGTAGCCAGTGGCGCGACGGCCGCGTCTGCATTGATCTCCATGTCGACTGGAATGGCAGGCGCTTCGGTGCGGCCAACGGCGAGCCGATGGGCCACGGCTTTCATGAACTGGTCGCCCATGCGGCCCGGACCCGTGATCTTGTGGCGGGGACGATCATCGGATCGGGCACGGTTTCGAACGCCAATTTCCGCGAGATCGGATCGTCATGCATTGCCGAGCGCCGCGGGATCGAAGTGCTCGACGAGGGCGCCCCGCGCACCGAATTCATGCGGTTCGGGGACACGGTGAGGATGGAAGCCGTGGACGCGCTGGGCCGCGCTCCCTTCGGCGCGATCGAACAGACCGTCGTCCGTGCCTGAACAGGCTTCGTCCCGCGATCCGATCAGGCCGGCGATCCGGCCGATGCCTTGCGTTTCATCCGACTGTACCGGAGCTCAACCCATGCAAATTTCCGATTCCGGCCTTCCTCCCGTACAGCGCGTTGTCACCGGGCACGACGCGAACGGGCGCGCCGTGTTCAAGTCCGAGGACGAGACGCCAACCCGCTTGATCCCGTCGGGCGATGCCGCATTTCTGCTGATCTGGACGACACCTAAGGCGCCGGCCGACAACAACGACGAGACCGATGGCCGGGATCGCGATGTGGGGCTGACGCTGGAAGGGGGATCGGTGATCCGCGTGGTCGACATGCTGCCGGGCAAGGAAAGCCCGATGCATCGCACCAATTCGATCGACTACGGCATCGTCATGGACGGCGAGGTAGAGCTTGAACTTGACGATGGCGCGAAGCGGATGGTGCGTCAGGGCGGGATAGTTGTGCAGCGGGGCACGAACCACATGTGGCGCAACATTTCGGACAAGCCGTGCCGCATTGCGTTCGTGCTGCTCGATGCTCCGGCCTACGTGCACAACGGCCAACCGCTGGCCGAGTACGAGCCGCCTTTCAAGTAGCCGGATACGGGCTCACGTTTCAGCTAATCTGGCCGGCCAGTCTGGTGCGCGCGGATGGTGTCCGGGCGCCACCGGTTTACGCCTGGGGCGCGCCCGGCCGCGATAGCGCAAGGGCCGGTCAAGCCGGCGTGGGCCGGATCCATGTCGCCCGAGCAGCCTGCCCCGGTGCGGGATGGACCGCGCCGGGGCAGGCGGCGGATCAAAGCGGCAGCCCCACGTAGTTCTCGGCGATCACCCGCTGCATTGCCTCGGACGAGGCCACATAGTCGAGTTCGGAAACCTGCATCCGGTGTTCGAAATCGCCATCTTCCGGGAAACGATGCATCAGCTTGGTGAGATACCAGCTGAAGCGTTCGGACTTCCAGATGCGGGCAAGCGCCCGCCGTTCATAGGCTTCCAGCGCGGAATCGCTGCCATCGCGATAATGGGCGATCAGGGCATCCGACAGATAGGCCACGTCGGATGCGGCCAGGTTCAGGCCCTTGGCCCCGGTCGGCGGGACGATGTGTGCCGAATCGCCTGCCAGGAACAGGCGGCCGTGGCGCATCGTCTCGAACACGTAGGACCGGAGCGGTGCGATCGACATCTCGAGCGCCGGGCCACGAGTGATGCCATATTCGGAGATGGGGTCGAAGCGGAGCGCCAGTTCGTCCCATAGGCGGTCCTCGGGCCAGTCCTCCAGCCGATCGGTCAGGGGCACCTGGATATAGTAGCGGCTGCGGGTGGGTGAGCGCATCGAGGCAAGCGCAAACCCGCGCGGGCCGTTCAGATAGATCAGTTCGGGGTGGCAGGGCGGCACATCGGCGAGGATGCCAAGCCATCCGAACGGATATTCGCGCTCGAACTCGCGGATCCTGGCCGCGGGGATCGCCCGGCGGGACGGCCCATGGAAGCCGTCGCAGCCCGCGATTAAGTCGGCGGTGATAGTTTGCCTGGTGCCGTCGCGGGTGAAGGTCACGAACGGCTTGTCGCCTTCCAGATCGTGAAGTTCGACGTCCTGGGCTTCGAAGATGATCTCAAGCCCGCGATCGGGCGCCGCGTCGATCAGGTCGCGCGTCACGTCGGTCTGGCCGTAGACCATGACATGGCTGCCGGTGAGGCGGGCGATGTCGATCCGGACAAGCGTGTCGCCACTGGCCAGATTGAACCCTTCCTCCTTCAGTCCGGCAGCGTTCAACCCGGCATCGAGGCCCAGTTTGTGCAGCAGATCGGTCGTGACCGTCTCCAGCACGCCGGCGCGAATCCGGCTTTCGACGTGCTCCCGGGTTTGGCGTTCGACGATGACGCAGCCTATTCCGGCTGCCCGCAGAAGATGTCCCAGCAACAGTCCCGCAGGGCCGCTGCCGACGATTGCGACCTGCGTCTGCATGCCTGCCGTTGTTCCAGAGTCCGGTTTCATTTGTCGAGCTTCCTCTCCAGGGCATCCAGTACGCGGTAGCAGGGCATGACCTGCGCCACCGAGGCATTGGGTTCGCGGCCATCACGGATGGCGCTCACGAATTCGCGGTCCTGCAGTTCGATGCCATTTGAGGAAACGGCCACGCCGCTCAGGTCGATCGGCTCCTCCTTGCCCGTGACGAGATCGTCATAGCGCGCGATCCAGGTGCCGTTGTCGCAGATGTACCGGAAGAAGGTGCCGAGCGGACCCTCATTGTTGAAGCTGAGCGAAAGCGTGCAGATCGCGCCGCTCTCCGCCTTGAGCTGGATCGACATGTCCATCGCGATGCCGAGTTCGGGGTGGATCGGCCCCTGCAGAATGTTGGATTGCACGATCGGACCCGCCTGATATGCGAAGAGATCGACCGTGTGCGCGGCATGATGCCACAGCAGATGATCGGTCCAGCTTCGCGGCTCGCCCTTGGCGTTCATGTTCTTTCGGCGGAAGAAATAGGTCTGCACGTCCATTTGCTGGATGTTCAGCTCGCCCGCGCGGATCTTGCCGTGCAGGTACTGGTGGCTCGGATTGAACCTGCGGGTGTGGCCGACCATCGCGACCAGGCCGGTTTCCTGCTGCTTCTTCAGCACGGCCTCGCCATCGGCCAGGCTGTCGCACAGCGGGATCTCGATCTGGACGTGCTTGCCGGCTTCCAGGCACTGGATGGCCTGTGACGCATGAAGCGGGGTTGGCGTGGCGAGGATCACGGCATCGAGACCCGGCAGGGCGAGCGTCTCGGCAAGATCGGTGGTCGCGTGCGCTGCGCCATATCTGGCGGCGAGCGCCCGGGTGGGTTCGATGTCCCGCCCGACGATCGAGACGACCTCTATGTCATCGATCTGCTTCAGGGCATCGAGATGCTTTTCTCCGAAGGCGCCGCCACCGGCGAGAGCAATTTTCATGGGTCAGGTTCCGCTGGATGAGAGGGCAGTGGGTTCGAGGACGATGTGTCCGATCGCGGTGTTGCTGCACGGGACGTGGTAATGGCGGTGGAGGAGGCGGGTTGCCGGTCCGAGCGCGCCGCGCATGATCAACCACATCACCATTTCGATCCCTTCGGACCCGGTTTCCCGCAGATATTCGATGTGCGGGACCCGTCGCAGATGGTCGCTCTCGCCGATCAGCCCGTCGAGAAACATGTTGTCCCACGCGGCATTGATCAGCCCCGCGCGCGGACCCTGGAGCTGGTGGCTCATCCCCCCGGTTCCCCACACCTGGACATTGAGATCCTCCGGGAAGGTGGCGACGGCGCGGGCGATGGCCTCGCCCAGGGCCCAGCACCGGTTGCCCGAAGGCGGGGGGTAGGTGACGACATTCACCGCCAGCGGGATCACCCGGCACGGCCATCGCTCCACGCGGCCGAACATCATCGAAAGCGGCACCGTCAGCCCATGGTCGACGTCCATCTCGTTGATGACGGTCATGTCGAACTCGTCGAGGATCAGGCTTTGGGCGATGTGCCAGGCGAGGTCCGGGTGGCCGATCACATCGGGCACCTGGCGCGGCCCCCAGCCTTCGTCGGCGGGCTTGTACCGCTCGCCGCAGCCGATCGCGAAGGTCGGGATGACCTTCATGTCGAAGGCGGAGGCGTGATCGTTGTAGACCAGGATGACGACGTCGGGTCTTGCGGCCTTCTCCCAGGCCCGCGTCCACTCATAGCCGGCAAAGATCGGCCCGAAGTAATCGTCGCCTTCCTTGCCCTGGTCATGGGCCACTCCCAGCAGTGGGACGTGGCTGGAGCCGACGCCGGCGGTAATGCGAGCCATCAGCGTTGTTCCTTCCTGGAACGCAGCCCGTCGGGCGATCGGCCGCCTGCGTTCATCATGGCCTGATAGTCGGCAACGCTCATGCCGGTCATCGTGCTGACCGCCTGAACGAAGCTCTGCCCATCCGTCGAAAAGATCTTCGACAGGAAGTAGATGTTGCCGCCAAGATCGAGCATCCGGTTGTAATCGCGCGCGAGCACCGCGGCCTTCTGTTCGTCCGACAGCGGCCACTGATCCAGATAGGCCTTCTCGTCGGCCTTCCAGCGTTCGCGATTGTCGGGCTGCATAAGGCTCATCGCGAACTGGTTGAGATGATATCCCTTGCGCGCGCGCGCAGCGGTGAACACCCGGGTGCCGGGGATATCCTCGAACTCCGCGAGGTACTCGTGAATGTTGCGGGAGGCGGTCATGCGGGGGGCGATCCGTTGGCGATAAGCCGGTTGATGATTTGCCGTGCTCGCGTGCCGCCCTGATCGATACTGTAGGCGTTGAGCTTCATCGCGGGGTTTGCGGCAATCGCGCGCTGCTGAGCCTCGAGGATTTCCCTGTCTTCGAGGAAGACGCCGCCCTGCTGCTGCTTGAAGCGGGCGGTGAAGCCGGCGTCTTCGATATCGAAGCTGCGCGCCATGCCCCAGAAATAGTGCATGGTGGTTTCCGATTCCGGCGTGGCGACGTCGATCACGAAGCCGCGCACGCCGGAATCATGATGCTGAAGCGTCGCCCCCGCTTCGACGGGCGCCACGCCGACATCGATGATGACGGCGGAGGGCGGGATGAATTCGCAGATCTGCCACCGATCGACCGGGCCGTCCTTCTTCAGGGCGCCGCGCCAGAAGGGAGGCGCATCAATGCCCGGCATCCAGCGCGACACAAGCACGCGATTCCCCTCCACCCTCGTCTCCAGCGGCGCCTCCATCAGTTCGGGCTGGCCGATGGAGCCGGAATGGACATAGGTTTCGTGAGTCAGGTCCATGAGATTGTCGATCATCAACCGATAGTCGGCCGCGACATGGTAATACCCGCCATCGACGGTCCAGCCGGGCGTCGAGCAGGGCCAGAGATCGGGGATCAGATCCGGGTCGGCGGCCTCCCGTTCACCCACCCATACCCAGACAAAGCGGTGGCGCTCCGCGATGGCGAAGGTCTCAGCGCAGATGCCCTTGTTCACTTTTTCCGTCCGCAGCGGCATTTCCTCGGCCACGCCGTCGGCGCCCAGCTTGAGGCCGTGATACTTGCAGCGTATCGAATCGCCTTCACGCAGGCCCATCGACAGCGGCAGAAGGCGGTGCGGACACGCGTCGCGCATGGCGACGACTGACCGGTCGAGCTTGCGATAGAGCATCATCGGCACGCCGCAGATGGTCCGGGCGAGCGGCCGTTCGCCGATTTCATGGTCCCACCCGGCGACATACCAGGCATTGGTGATCCAGGTCGTCACAATCCCCTCTCCCGCAGCTTTCCGTCTAGCCGCGGGAAGACGCGGCGCGCATTGCCCTCGAATATCGCCTGGCGTTCGGCATCGCTGATATCGAGAGCATCGATGTACCGTTTGGTATCGTCGAAATAATGTCCTGTGGTCGGATCGATACCACGCACCGCGCCGACCATTTCCGAACCGAACAGAATGTTCCTGTTCTCGATTACATCGGCCAGAAGGTTGATCCCGGGTTGATGGTAGACACACGTGTCGAAGAAGATGTTGTTCATCAGGTGAACATCGAGCGCCGGCTTCTTCAGCATGTCGGCCAGCCCCCGATAGCGCCCCCAGTGGTAGGGCACCGCGCCGCCGCCGTGCGGGATGATGAACCGCAAGGTCGGGAAATCGGCGAACAGATCACCTTCCAGCAGCTGCATGAAGGCAATGGTGTCAGCGGCGATGTAATAGCCCCCCGTCGCGTGCATCGCCGGATTGCAGCTGCCGGAGACATGGATCATCGCCGGCACGTCCAGCTCGACCATCTTCTCGTAGAAGGGATACCAGTAGCGGTCGGTGAGCGGCGGGTGCTGGAAATGGCCGCCGCCCGGATCGGGATTGAGGTTGCAGCCGATGAAGCCCAGCTCGTTCACGCAGCGATCGAGTTCGGCGATCGAGGCCGACATGTCGGCGTTCGGACTCTGCGGCAGCATGCAGACGCCGGCGAAGGTTTCCGGGAACAGCCCGACGACGCGAGCTATCAGGTCGTTGCAACGCACCGACCATTCCTGCGCAACGCCCTGATCGCCGACATGCGGCGCCATGGCCGAGGCCCGCGGCGAGAAGATGGTGACGTCCGCGCCGCGTTCCCGGATCAGGCGCAGCTGGTTGGCCTCGATCGTTTCGCGGATTTCGGTATCGGTGATGTCGGGATAGGGCGGGGCGGTCGTGCCTGCCTTGTACGCGGCCTTCTGCGCCTCGCGCCATGCGTCATGCCCCTTGGGCAGGACGGTGTAATGGCCGTGACAGTCGATGATCAGGCTCATGCCGCCTTTTCCTGCGTTCGGGTTGTGAGGGCCTTGAGCTTGGCATCTAGTCCATGGGGTGAGCCCAGGCCGAGGCTGCCCAGGGCCCGCTGGCGCTCCACCGTGCCGCGCGACATCGCGCTGCCGGTCCCCAGCCCGTCGAGGGTCTTGACGACCTCCTCCATCTCGGCGGCCCGGCGCAGCCCGTGGACGAGCATCCTGTCCAGGTTGTAATCGGCCCGTTCACTCCATGTGCCCGGCTTCTCGCTGGCGTCGAGCGAGGCCAGCACCTCGTCGCTGACCCCCGCCGCCTCGGCCGCCATCAGGCATTCCGCGGTCAGGGCCTCGATCCCCTTGACCATGACCGACCGGATCATCTTGACCGCCGAGGCTGCGCCGATCCCGCCATCCATCTTGCGGATCCGGGTGAAACCCATCGCCGCCAGCAGAGCCAGCCCCGCTTCGGCATGGGGGCCACTGGCGAGCAGGGGAACGTCGCGACAGGCCGGACGAACCGGCGCCATTATGGCGACATCGACATACCGGCCGCCCGCGGCATGGATCGCCTCGGCGGCCGCGCGCTTGGTGTCGGGCGCAACGCTGTTCATGTCCAGCCACAGGGCGCCCGACGTAAGGCACGGCGCATAGTCGCGCGCTGCAGCCAGCGCCTCGTCGGCGGTGACGAGCGAGATCGCCGCGCCGGCACCGCGAAGTGCGGGGGCCACGTCCTCGAAGCCGTCCACGCCCGCCGTAGCGAAGGCGGCAAGCATCTCGTCTCGCAAGGCTGCGTCGCGGATCTTGCGGTCGAACGCGCGCGCTCCGGCGGAGGCGAATGCCCGTCCGGCCTCTCCAAAGCCGATATATGCGATAATCGATGCCATGGACCCGCGGTAAACGAACGGAGCGCCGGCCCCCCAGTCCAATTCGGGTATCGCCTAGTGAATTTCCTGAAGTCTCGTTTCCGTGGAGGCCAGGCGAAGGAGGTCGATCAGCCGCTGCTGGGACCGCGTCGGCCGCCAGTCGCTGCGCATGCTGAGCCCGATCGTGCGGACGCGGTCCGACAGGGCGGGGCCGATGCGCTCCAGCATGGAGTTCTCGATCTCCACGGCGATCTGGTCAGGCGACAGCAGGGTCAGCAGATCACTTTGCATGAGCAGGCCCCGGATCACCATCACGGAGCCGCACTCGACCGGCATGGCCGGCGGCGGCGCCCCCTCGAACAAGGCGTCCCAATGGGCACGGAGCGGTGTTCCGGCGGGGCCGACGATCCACGACTGCGCGCGCAGATCGTCCAGGGTGACAGGACCGCGTGCGAGCGGATGATCCTTGCGGCCGAAAATGGCGAGCCGGTCGGTGAAGAGGGGGAACTGATCGATACCCGGCGTCACTTCGTCGCGCAGCGCACCGATCATCATGTCGATAACGCCGTCAAGCAGGGGATCCACCAGCTCCCGCCACGAACCTTCCACGACATTGACGACCACTCCGGGCGATTCGCGGAGAAAATGCGCCAGCGCGCGCGGCAGGACCAGCGCCCGGCTCAACGGCATCGCGCCGATTGCAATGCGCGCACCTTCGTCCGGTTCGCCCCTGGCCTCGCCGATGCCCGTTGCGATCTCTCCGGCGGCGAGGCGCACGCCTCGGGCTAGCGCATGACCTGCCGCGGTGAGGGCCATTCCGCGGCCCCTCCGCTCGGCCAGAGGCACCGCGCAGATCTGTTCGAGTTCCCGGACGGCGCGATGGATCGCGGGCTGGGAAAGGCCGCTGACGGCTGCGGCACCGGCAAAGCCCTGTGCATTGGCGAAATGCAGGAAGGCCTGAAGCTGCGTCCCGGTCATCAGCCGCTCAGGGCTGGAAAAGCTGCGCGGGCCGCCGCGCGAGGAGCGGCGGGCCGCCGTGGCGAGGTGCGCGAAGGCCCGTTCCGCCCGCTCGATCAGGGCTTTCCCCGCGACGGTCGGCGTCACCCCGTCAGAATGCCGTTCGAACAGGAGCACGCCAAGCTGTCTTTCCAGTTTGCCAAGACCCTGGGTCAGCGCGGATTGCGAGAGACCGGCCGTCTCGGCCGCGCGGTTGAGGCTCCGCTGCGCCACTACGTCACGGAGGGCACGCAGATGTCGCAGATTGATGTCGAAGGGCTTTATCATGGAGCAAACATAGCAAAAACTTATTACCCGTCCACAAGTTGGATTGGCACACGTTCGCACCTTGGGCGCACGGCACCCTGGCACAGGAGATCGAGCATGGGCGTGGTTGTACAGAATATCGAGCGTGCGGCGGCTGCGGTCATCGACGGGCTTGCCCATGCCGGCGTTGCCACCGTCCATGAAGCCCAGGGGCGCACCGGGCTGCTCAGCCATGGGATGCGGCCGATCTATGCGGGCGCGCGCATTGCCGGATCGGCAGTCACCATCTCCGCACCGCCCGGCGACAACTGGATGGTTCACGTTGCGATCGAGCAGTTGAAGGCGGGCGATATTCTGGTGCTGGCGCCCACGTCCCCGTGTGTGGATGGGTATTTCGGAGACCTGCTGGCGACCAGCGCGATGGCGCGTGGATGCCGCGGCCTGGTGATCGACGCAGGCGTTCGCGACGTTCGTGACCTGACGGGGATGGGGTTCCCGGTCTGGTCGAGAGCGGTCTTCGCGCAGGGCACGGTCAAGGCGACGCTGGGCTCCGTGAACGTGCCGGTGGTCTGCGCGGGGGCGGCGATTGAACCGGGCGATGTGATCGTGGCCGACGATGACGGCGTCTGTGTGGTCAAAAGGGGGGATGCAGACAGCGTCCTGCAGAAGGCGCAGGCACGCGAGGCGGCCGAGGAGGCCAAGCGTCAGCGCCTGGCGGCCGGTGAACTGGGCCTCGACATCTACAACATGCGGGGCCGTCTTGCCGAAATGGGCCTCAAATATGTCTGAGGGCGTGCGCTGCATGTGGATGCGGGGCGGGACGTCGAAGGGGGCTTTCTTCCTCGCCGGGGATCTGCCCACCGACCTCGCAGCCCGCGATGCATTCCTGCTTCGCGTGATGGGCTCGCCAGATCCCCGCCAGATCGATGGCATGGGGGGCGCGGATCCCCTGACCTCGAAGGTCGCGGTGGTGCGCCGCTCGGAACGGGCCGGCGTCGACGTCGACTATCTCTTCCTGCAGGTGTTCGTCGATCAGGCGATCGTTACCGACAGCCAGAACTGTGGGAACATGCTCGCGGGCGTCGGCCCCTTCGCCATAGAGCGGGGGCTGGTCAGCGCGGTCGGCGACGAAACGCCCGTTACGATATTCATGGTGAACACCGGCCAGGTTGCCGTCGCAACGGTGCGGACCCGCGAGGGCCGGGTGTGCTATGACGGTGAGGCCGCGATCAGCGGCGTGCCGGGAACCGCCGCGCCGATTCCGCTCGCCTTCCGCGATACCGCGGGCTCATCCTGCGGCGCATTGCTGCCGACAGGAAACGGGGTTGATGACATCGGCGGTGTCGCCTGCACCCTCATCGACAACGGCATGCCCTGCGTGGTGCTGGCCGCTGCCGACGTCGGCGTAACCGGCTATGAGGATCGCGACACCCTTGATGCCGACATTGCGATGAAGGCCCGGGTGGAGGCGATCCGCCTGAAGGCGGGTCCGCTGATGAACCTGGGCGATGTATCCCGGAAGTCTGTCCCGAAGATGATGCTGGTGGCGCCGCCGCGCGAAGGCGGTGCCATCAGCGTGCGCTCGCTCATTCCACACCGCGTTCATGCATCCATAGGGGTTCTCGGTGCGGTCAGCGTTGCCACGGCCTGCCTGATTGCGGGTTCGCCGGCCGCCGCCAGTGCGCGGGTACCCGCGGGCCAGAGGCTCACCCTGGGCGTCGAGCATCCGACCGGCGTGACGGAATGCGTCGTCACGGTCGACGCAGGCGGACAGCCGGTCGAGGCCGGAATGCTGCGGACCGCGCGCAAGCTGATGGATGGGGAGGTTTTCACATGAGCACTGACCAGGACGGCCGCATCCGCTCCTGGGCGCTTTCGCCTTCGCGGCCGCGGTTCGCCGCGCCTCCCGGTGCCGTGGATGCGCACTGCCACGTGTTCGGTCCGCAGGCCGAATTTCCCTTCAGCTCCAAGGCCAAATACCTGCCGCAGGACGCCGGTCCCGAGGCACTTTTCGCCTTGCGCGACCGGCTGGGTTTCGCGCGCAACGTGATCGTCCAGGCGAGCTGCCATGGCACCGACAACCGCGCCACCCTGAACGCGATCGCCAAGTCGGGAGGCATGGCGCGCGGCGTGGCGGTGGTCGATCCGGCCATCGGCGGTGCCGAGCTTGACGTGCTTCATCGGGGCGGCATTCGCGGCGTGCGATTCAACTTTCTCAAGCGGCTGGTCGATGATGCGCCCAAGGACAGGTTCCTTGACGTTGCGCATCGCATCCAGCGGCTGGGCTGGCATGTGGTGGTCTATTTCGAGGCCGACATCCTCGACGAAATGCGCCCATTCCTGAACGCGATCCCGACTCCGATCGTGATCGATCACATGGGCCGCCCGGACGTGACGCAGGGACCGGACGGCGCCGATATGAAAGCGTTTCGCGCGCTGCTCGACAGCCGGGAGGACATCTGGACCAAGGTGACATGTCCGGATCGCCTGGACCCCGCCGGGCCGCCCTACGCGGATTTCGTCCGCTCGGTGCGTCCGCTTGTCGAAGCCTATTCCGACCGGGTCCTGTGGGGCACCGACTGGCCACACCCGAACATGGAAAAGGTTCTGCCGGACGATGGCCTGCTGGTTGACGTCATACCCGAGATCGCAGTGACCAATGATCTTCAGCGAAAGCTACTCGTTGATAATCCGATGCGACTTTACTGGCCGGATCTGTAGGCCAAGGGGGAAACGCCAAAAGCGGGTTGATCTTTACAACGGCTGGAACATAATGGGAACATATGAGATTCGTTCCGGCCATGATGTACCAGGATTTCAAGGCGTCCGCACCGCCGCGCCTGGAACTTGGAGCCCGGTCGGGGGATGTCGCGCTTGGCGGCGGTCTGGCGCGGGGGCGGGTTCACGAAGTCTATGCTGCCGAGGAAGACGATACCCCTGGCGCAGCCGGGTTTGCTGCTGCCGTGGTTGGTCGCCTGACTGATCCGGACCAGGCCCTGTTGTGGCTGCGGATGCGGCGCGGGGCGAGAGCGGGAGGGGTGACCCAGGCCAATGGCTGAACGGTCGGGCGCCCCCCTGGTTCTGCTGCGGATTGATGCCACGCCCAAGCCCAGCGCGGCGCAGACTCGCTGGCAAGTGGCATCGGCGCCATCGCGGACCCTGCCCGGCAATGCGCCGGGACTGACGACTTTCTATGTGACTTTGCTGCGCCAGCGTGCCGGTCCTTGCGGCCTTGTCTGGCGACTGGAGTGGGACCGTGACCATCGCATCTTCCGTGAAGCGCCGTTATCTGGCGGTGTGGTTCCCGTTCCTGCCGGCTGACCGGTGGCGACTGGAGGGGACGGTGCTGTCATCCCATCCGACCGATACGCTGCATGATGGAGCCCTGGCCCTTATTGCCCGGGGAAAAGGGACCCAGCGGCTGGCCGCCGTCAATACCGCGGCCGAAGCCTTGGGAATGGTCCCCGGGATGACCTTGGCGGATGCACGGGCCATCTATCCGGACCTGATTGTCGCCGACGTGGACGAGGCTGCAGACCGTCACTGGCTGAAACGCCTAGCCGAACAGTGTATCGCGTGGTCGCCGCGGGTCACCGTTAACCCGCCGGACGGCATTACGCTCGACATTGCGGGAAGCGAGCATCTGTTCGGCGGCGAGGCGGGCCTTCTTGCCCAGGCCGAGGATGCCTTCACCCGGATTGGGATGACGGTGCGCATGGCCATCGCCTCCACGGCGCCAGGCGCGCAGGCACTTGTCCGTCATGCACTGCACCCCATCAAGGACGAACACCAGGCCCTGCGCGCCCTGCCGATACTGGCACTGGGGCTGGACGATGAGGCCGCACTGGCCCTGCGCCGGGCAGGATTGAAGAGTATCGGCGATGTCGCCGCGCGCTCTGCAGCCAGCATCGCCGCGCGCTTCGGCGCAGACGCGGTGACTTCGCTGCGTGGTCTGTTGGGTGAGGAACTGGCGCCGATCGATCTGCTGACCCAGCCCGAGCCGCTGCACTTTGAGCGCCGCTTTGCCGAGCCGGTCGCGCTTCAGGCCACTATCGCCGCCACGTTCCTCAACCTGTTGCGCGAGGCGGCGCGCACGCTGGAAGAGCGCGAACTGGGGGGGCGGCGTTTTGTTCTGACCCTGTTCCGCAGTGATGGCGCCCGCCATCGTCTGGCCATTGAGACGGGCCTGCCCACCCGCGATCCAACGCCCGTCCTGCGCCTGTTGGACGAGCGTATCGCCACGCTGGCCGATCCGCTCGATCCCGGCTTCGGCTATGACCGGATCACCCTGTTCCTGCCGATTACCGAACCCCTCGCTTCCAGCCAGCCTGAGCTGGATGGCAGCGAGCAGGATGCGGCAAGCCTGGCCGACCTGATCGATCGGCTGAGCACGCGGCTGGGGTCGGGCAGCCTGTGCCGCCTGATCCCGCAAGACAGCCACATTCCCGAACAGGTGCAGCTCGCCCTGCCCGCGACCCGGGAGCGCGAGCCAGCCCCTTGGCCCACGCCGCCAGAAGGCGAACCGCCGATGCGGCCATTGTTCCTGTTCGATCCGCCCCAGCCGGTCGAAGTCATCGCCGAAGTGCCCGACGGACCTCCCCGCCGCTTCCGCTGGCGCCGCCGGTTGCACGAGGTTCGGCTCTTTGAAGGTCCGGAAAGGATCGCCGCCGAATGGTGGCGGCACAAGGGCGGCGAACTGCCTGGTAAGGGCGGGCTGACCCGCGACTATTACCGGATCGAGGACGCGCGCGGGCGGCGCTACTGGATCTTCCGCCACGGACTTTACGCGGAAAGGCCCGGTCCGTCGCAAGGACCGAAATGGTATTTGCACGGGCTGTTTGCATGATGGCTTCCGCCCCATTTGCCGAACTGGTTGCGGCCACCAACTACAGCTTCCTGCGTGGGGCCTCGCATCCGGCGCAGATGGTCGGCCGCGCTCATGCACTGGGCTTGTCCGGTCTTGGCATCGCAGACCGCAATAGCGTGGCCGGCGTCGTGCGCGCGCATGTGGCCTGGCGCGAGATCGGCGGACTGGCGAGCGGGCTGCGCCTGATCGTCGGTGCACGGTTGGTCTTTGCGGATGGCACTCCGGACATTGTCGCCTATCCCGCCACGCGCCACGGCTGGGGCCGGCTGACGCGATTGCTCACGCTGGGCAATCGGCGGGCACAGAAGGGCGATTGCACGCTTTATCTTTCCGATCTGCTTGATCATGCCGACGATCTGCTGCTGATCGTCACCGAGCCAGTCAGAGTCTTGCTGGAACGGCTATCCGAGGCCCGGCCCGGCGCGGTCTGGCTGGCCGTGACCATGCACTGCACTGGCGCCGACATGCGCCGGCTGGCGGAAGCGCAGCAACTCTCGGCGGCGACCGGCGTGCCACTGCTTGCCACCAACGACGCGCTTTACGACCGGCCCGAGGCCCGTCCCCTGCACGACGTGCTGACCTGCATCTACGAAGGCAGAGCTATCGCCGGGGCTGGCCGCCTCCTGCTAGCCAATGCCGAGCGGCACCTGAAACCGCCCGCCGAAATGGCGCGCCTGTTTCGCGCCTGCGCCGAAGCCATCGGCGCAGGCATGGATTTTCTCTCGCGCATCGATTTTACGCTCGACGACCTCCAATACGAATATCCGCACGAGTCGGTGCCGGAAGGTTGGCAGCCGCAGGGCTGGCTGGAACACCTCGTACAGGAAGGTGGGCGCGCCCTGTTCCCCGAGGGATTGCCCGACAGCTACAACACCGTTCTGGCTGAAGAATTCCGCCTGATCCGCAAGCGAAAGTACGCTTATTACTTTCTCACCGTGCACGATATCGTGCAGCATGCCCGCAGTCTCGATCCGCCGATCCTGTGCCAGGGCCGGGGCAGCGCTGCCAATTCGCTGGTCTGCTATTTCCTCGGCATCACCCCCATCGATCCGGTGCGGGAAAAGCTGCTGTTTTCCCGGTTCCTGTCGGAAGAACGCGAGGAGCCGCCCGACATCGACGTGGACTTCGAGCATGAGCGCCGCGAGGAGATCATGCAGTACATCTACCGTCGCTACGGGCGGGAGCGGGCCGGCATTGCCGCAACGGTGATCCATTACCGCCCGCGCAGCGCCATCCGCGAGGTGGGCAAGACGCTGGGCCTGACCGAGGACGTGACCGCGCGGCTCGCCTCGACCATCTGGGGCAACTGGGGCGACGATGTGCCCGACGCCCGCGTGGCGGAGGCCGGGCTGGATATCGCCAACCCCACGGTTGCGCGGCTGAAGACACTGGTCGACCAGTTGCTCACCTTTCCGCGTCACCTGTCGCAGCACGTTGGCGGTTTCGTGCTGACCGAAGGGCGGCTCGATGAACTGGTCCCCATCCACAATGCCGCCATGGAGGACCGGACCTTCATCGAATGGGACAAGGACGACATCGACGCATTGAACCTGATGAAGGTCGACGTCCTCGCGCTCGGCATGCTCACCTGTATTCGCAAGAGCTTCAACCTGTTGCGCGCGCACGGACTTGGCGATCACGATCTGCACAACGTGCCGCTGGAAGATCCCGGCGTTTACCGGATGCTCCAACGCGGTGACAGCATCGGCACGTTCCAGGTCGAGAGCCGCGCCCAGATCGCCATGCTGCCGCGGATGAAGCCGGACTGCCTGTACGATCTGGTGATCCAGGTCGCGATCGTGCGGCCGGGTCCGCTCCAGGGCGGTATGGTCCATTCCTATCTGCGCAGACGCAATAAGGAGGAAGACGTAGTCTTTCCGAGTCCCGCACCGCCGCACGACCCGAGCGAGCTGCGCGAGGTGCTGGGCAAGACCCTCGGCGTTCCGCTGTTTCAGGAACAGGCGATGAAGCTCGCCATCGATGCCGCCGGGTTCACTCCCGCCCAGGCCGATGGGCTGCGGCGGGCGATGGCCACTTTTCGGCATCGCGGCATTGTCCAGCCTTATCAGGATCTGCTGGTCGAAGGCATGGTGAGGCGCGGATATGAACGCGCTTTCGCCGAACGCTGTTTCGAGCAGATCAAGGGCTTTGGCGAATATGGCTTTCCCGAAAGCCACGCCCAGGCTTTCGGCTGGTTGGCCTATGTTTCATCCTGGTTGAAATGCCGCCACCCGGCCGTGTTCACCTGCGCCCTGCTCAACAGTCAGCCAATGGGGTTCTATGCTCCCGCGCAGCTTGTCCGCGATGCGCAGGAACACGGGGTGGAAGTGCGCGCGGTGGACGTGAACGCCAGCAACGGCGATTGCACGCTGGAAGGGGAAGAGGGCGGTCCGCTTGCCCTGCGGCTGGGCTTTGCCCGGATCGATGGTTTCCGTGAAGACTGGGGCGCAGAAATCGTAAAGGCCCGTCAAGCAGGCGCTTTCGTTTCAGCGGAAGACTTGGCCCGGCGAGCGGGCTTGCCCGCGCTGGCGCTGCGCAAACTGGCCGATGCAGATGCCTTCGGGTCCTTGGGCCAATCGCGCCGCGATGCACTGTGGGAGGTGCGCCGCATGCCGCCCGCCCAGTTGCCGCTGTTTGCCTTTGCCGATGCTCCCGAACTCGGCAGCGAACCCGATGCCTTCCTGCCTGTCATGCCGCATTCGGAAGAGGTCGTGGCTGATTATCAGACAACCCGCCTGTCGCTGAAGGGGCATCCGATGCAATTCCTGCGCGAAGGATTAGCATGCGAAGGGGTGCTGACCTGTGCGGCCGCCAATGCCCTGTCCGATGGCCGAAAGGTTCGCGTTGCCGGCGTGGTCCTGACCCGCCAGCGGCCGGGCAAGGGCAATGCCGTGTTCATTACGATCGAGGACGAAACCGGCATCGTCAACGCATTACTCTGGTCGCGCGAGCTCGACCGGCAACGGCGGGCCGTTATGGCCGCACACCTGATGCTGCTCGAAGGCGAAATCCAGAAAAGCAAAGAAGGCGTGATCCACCTGATGATCGCCCAGGTGATCGATCGTACCGCGATGCTGGACCACCTCACCAAACACAAGGGCGTGGCGCCGCAAACGTCGCGCGGCGATGAAATTCTCCACCCTCAGCGTTCCCGCTCACACAGCCATCCCCGCGACATTCGTATCTTGCCGCCATCCAGGGACTTTCACTGACCGCGGACAAAGCCCTCATCAGGCCCGACCGAGACCTCCGAGGTCCGGGAGCGCGACGTCGGGCCGAAGCGATCATCCGGATTGCAAAGAGGCGGTGCATCGACGTTGAGGCCTGGGCCAACCGGCCATCTCCGATGCCCGCTATCGATCGATATTCGCTGAGGGCAAGCGCGAGTGACGCTACTTGCCCTTTTTAGACCTCTTCTTGCCGACGGCAGGTGCCTTTATCGGGTTGCGCAACTCGGTGAAGCTTGGGGTGTTGTCCACCACGGCGGGAATGGCATCGAGCCGGGTGCCCATGGCCGCGTCGAGTTGTTGGATGCGGCTTACCGGATCGGGGTGTGTTTTGACGTCCAGGGCATAGGCGGGGTCGGTGGCCTTGTCGCTCAGGGTTTGCAGTACACCGACAAGGCCAAACGGTGAGAAGCCTGACCGCGCGGCAATGACCACCCCCATGCGGTCCGCCTCATATTCGTCGCCCTCGTTGAGGCCCTGCGTGTACAAAGTGCGCCCCGCGTTCATCAGCGCGGTTGCGAATTGCCCGCCAATGCCGCCGCCCACCGGATGGAAGTACTGCTGCATGCCGGAAAGGCCTTCATTGCGCAGCGTCCGCTGCAGGGCGGCAATGTGATGCCGCAGTACGACGTGTGAGATTTCGTGGCTGAGGACACCAGCCAGCTCCGCCTCGTCGCGCATCCGGTACAGGAGCCCGCTCGTGATGAGAACGTAGCCGCCTGGCATCGAGAAGGCGTTGAAGTCGGGGCTGTCGATTACTCCGAACTTCCATGGCAGGTCCGGTCGGTCGCTGTGCAGCGCCAGCCAGCGGCCGAGGCGATTGACATAGGCTTGCTTGCGCTTGTCCGCGCTGAGGGGCGCGGCGCCCAGGATTAAGGCCGCAAGGTCGCCGCCCATCTTGATTTCCTCTGTCTCGGAAATCTTGCGGAAGCTTTCCCCCACCTTGCCGACCGACTTGGCCTTGCCAACGAGATCGCCCAGGCCGCCGAACTGGGCAACCGCCGGGGTCGCAGTGCAATAGGTGAAGACAGTGGCTACAGCGGTGACTGCCGCAAGCGCGGCGCGAATGCGGCTGGTCACTTGGCCTTGCCCTTTCTGAGATAATCGACCTGGTTTTCGGTCAGTTTGTCCGACGCGGCGAGAGCCTTGGCGTCGTCGGGCGTCGCGCCCAGCGCGTTCAGCGTGTCCAGTTCGGCGGCATTGGGCGTCGCGTTCCTGATGTTCTCCTCGTCAAGGCCCTTGACTCCCGTCGTGACGGTGCGGCCCGAACTGCCCGTGGTGAGGAATGAGGTATTGGTCTTGCCCTTGCTATCGGGCAGCGTCGCCGCACCCATGCGCATGTTAAGCATGCGGACCCAGCCAGTCTTGCCGCCCACCGCGACGCGAACCCATGCCCCTTGACGCTGGACGATCTCGACCGCTTCGTTGGCCGTAAGGCTGCCGGATTTCGCCGCATCGATGAAGGGCTGATCCATCAGGTCGGCGGGGCGTATGACATAGCCATTCTCGGCTGCCACCGCGGTGGAGGTGACGAGCAGCAGGGTGCCCCATAGGACCTTTCGCAACTTTGTCACGACCAGCCGATCTCCCTTATGTTATGGTCTTTGGTGAACAGGACTCGGTTCGAACAAGCGGACTTGCGCACTTCTACCTTTTACACTGAAAAGTCCACAATCTCGCCAAACAAACGCATCGCCAGCGCTCTGTTTCGTCGCCTCGGTGACCAGAACTCGAGCGACACCCTTGGTCAGCCCTTCTACCCGACTAGCTAAGTTAACGGTATCGCCGATCACCGTGTAGTCGAGCCGGTCGCTGGACCCGATAAAACCGACGACTGCTGGCCCTGTGTGAATGCCTATGCCGATCTCGAGTTCCGAGCCCAGTTCGCCGATTTCGCTGCGCAGCGCCTCGAGCGCCGCGGACATCGCCAGGGCAGCCGTGACCGCGGCACGCGCGTCATTTTCTCCACTTACCGGGGCGCCCCAGAAAGCCATGATGGCATCGCCGATGAACTTGTCGAGTGTGCCACCGTGGGCAAAGATGACGTCGACCTGCTTGGAGAAGTAGCTATTGAGCATGGCAACCACCTGCTCCGGACTTGCCACTTCTGAGAGCGAGGTAAACCCGCGGATATCCGAGAACAGCACGCTGACCTCGGCCGCGCGCGCTTCGCTGCGATAATCCGCCTCGCCGCGCTCGATCAGATCAGCGACGACACGGGGGTCAAGGAACCGCTTGAACATCACCGAAGTGCGCAGCCGCACCCGGCGCTCATCGAGATAGGCGAGTGCGCTTGCCGCTAGATAGCTGGCCCAGCCGTAGGCCAAGGCGGAAAAGACTGGCACGAAGATGCCGCGGGTGATGAGATGCCAACTCGTTCCGAGCGCTACGCCCGACACTCCTACGAGCGTCAGGCCGAGCGGTGTTGCACTCCACCCCCGTAAGAAGCCTAGCCCCACGAGCGCGATCATCCCGATCGCCAGCGGCAGCGTGCGGCTGCGTGGTGGTTCGCTTAGCCAGTCGCTCCGATCGAGATTGTCGAGCGCCGTCGCGAGGATTTCGACGCCGGGATAGGTGCTCCCCAGGCTGGTGAGGCGCAGGTCCATCAGCCCGGGTGCAGCTGCCCCGACGACGACGATCTTGCCTTTGAATTCGTCCGCCGGGCGCAGCGCGTGGCGACGCAGCGCATCGAGATAGACGTCGGCATAGGAGACGTGCCGCCAGCCTTTGCGCCAGTTCAGCATGTAGCGTTCCCCGCCGGGAAGGGGCCGGCCGAGCGCTGTCGCGATCCGAGCGGCGAGCGAAGGAAAGCGCCAACCATGGGCATCGAGATAGAGGATCTGGTGCCGCCCCACATTGTCGCTGTCGGGCGTGAAGTTGATCAACCCACCGCGCAGCGCCTCTGGCCGGGAGTACAGGGCTAGCGGCATCATCAGTGGAACCCTCACCTGCGGGTCGGATTGACGGGTCAGGGGGGTGCGCGGCACCGCGGCCGGCATGTCGACGACCCGGGCGCCATCACCATCGGTGTTGAGCGTCATTGCCAACCAGGCTTCGGGGTGGCGCGCCACAGCTTCGGCGAAAATGGCGTCTTCGTTTGGCCGGTAGACGTCGGCCTCGTTGAACAGGATATCGAAGGCGACTGCGCGCGGCCCCTGGCCGCCGAGATGGTCGAGCAACTCGCCATGCACCGACCGCGGCCAAGGCCAACTGCCAGCCATCTCGTTCATCATTTCTAGCGAGCGCTGGTCGATGTCGACGATTACCACGCGATCCGATACCGGGCGGCGACTTGCATTCATCCGCAGCAAGATATCGCCGCCGCGTTGATCGAGGATACGCGACACGCCGTCAAACGTGAAATCGATGCAGGCTAATACCGCAAACAGTACTGCCAGCACCCACCACCTGTACCGCAGCACTAGTCTCCCCTCTCTATGCCAGGTGACAATGGCTAAGCCGGCCAGCGCCGGCAATACCGAACTGTGCCCCGGTGCTGTCAGTCCTGTGCGAACCTGTCTCCACTTGGCAGAGCTCGATTCATGAACTGACGGCTTCAGGCAGCAAGCATCTGCCATTCCGCCAAGGCGGCGGAGCGGCGTTCCTTGAATGTGGTGCGATCGACGAGGTGGCGCTCCTGGGCGAAGTGGTTGTGGAGCGAGGCGGGACGGATGCGAACTTCTGCAGTGACCTCATCTGCCGAAAGCGTAACATTGCCCGCTCTCGTCGTCGGAACGGCAGATGGCTGTTCTCCGCCCGATTGTTGGCGTAGCGGCCGATTTCCTGCTTCTCTGTATTACCGAGTTCGGTCATCGCCGCCCTGTAGGAGGGGAGACCATCGGTGGTGATCGCCACGGGCGAGCCGTGCCGCTTCAGCGCCTTCTTCATGAGCCCCAGAGCTCCGGCCTTGTCGCGAGTCCTCGCGGCTGATCCGCTGACGGCGAATGTCGGCGGCGAACAGAGGGGCGAACCTGTTCCACCAGTACCGCACCGTCTCATGGCAAAGATCGATGCCGCGCTCGAACAGGAGATCTTCGACGTTCCGCAGGCTGAGCGGGAAGCCTACGGACATCAGGACCACCAACCGGATAACCTCCGGTGACGAGTTAAACCCCTTGAACGGACTGGGAGGCTTTGCGCGGGATTTGCGCGGCATCCAGGCAACCTGGCCGCGCCAGGTCACCCCTGCCACACAGCTCTGACAGAGCCATTTGGTGCGCGGGGCAGTGCGAAGGGCGTAGCTCTCATTCTGAATTGCCTGCTTTTGCGCGTTTTGCAGGGAAATTTGCCAAACTCGCGATCCCCCGGCATCTGCAGATGCCTGAAAACCGGCGGTATTACGCCAGCCAATGCGCAAATTCCCTAGCGCAAAAACAGGGAACCGTTTGAGGCCAAACAGGGATCGGCTGTTCCGTCGGTAGGGAGCGAGCTGGGGATGAACTGTGAATCGTTCACGGTCTACGCCGGATGGGAGGAGGGTGGTCAGGCGCGAATGCGGGCGATCGCCAGATTCGCACTGGATCGCGCGAATCGCTGTAGACCTGTCACGCCGTCCGTGTAGAACGAGTCCAAAGAAAGAACTCGTGGTCGCTCCTTCATGGCGGGAAGGAATAATTCCGCCTGAATTGTTAATGGGGCGGTAATGACGTTTGGGGCTGATGACAGGGAGCCGGTGCGGTGTGCGCCGGAACCCGAAGACGGTATATGCTCGGCCGCTGATAGCGGCCTTGTCGCATTCGCGACGCTGCTTGCCGTGCATCGGATTGCGGTCGATCCCACGCAACTGCGACATGACCTGGGCCATCACGACAGCGTAACGTCCCGCGACCTGCTGCGCCTCGCCAAGCGCGAACACGGCGTTCGCGCGCGGCGGATCGTCGCAAGTCGGGATGGCCTCGGCTCACTTCCCCTTCCGGCGTTAGCCAACGGCCCGCATGGCTGGTTCCTGATCGGCCGAGTCAATGATGGCCACGTGCTCATCCAGCGCCCCGGACGTCCGCCCGAGCAGTTTGCGTCTACGCTGATCGACGCGCTCTGGTCTGGTGAACTGGTGCTGATCACGACACGGGAAGGCGTGTGGGAGGACCAGCAGGACGGTTCGACGTCAGTTGGTTCATTCCGCAGATCGTCAAATATCGTCGCCTGATCGGAGAGGTGCTGGGCATTACGCTCGCGCTCAACCTGCTGGGCCTTGCTGCGCCGTTGTTCTTCCAGAACGTCATCGACAAGGTGCTGGTGCATAACACGCTGGCGACCTTGCAGGTGCTCGCGTTCGGCTTCGTCGCGGTCAGTCTATGGGAGGTTGCATTCGGGTGGCTGCGCACACGGCTCTATTCGGAGCCCTGTCAGAAGATCGATGTCGAACTCGGCGCCAAGCTATTCCGGCATCTGCTCAGCCTGCCGCTTGCCTACTTTGAGGGGCGGCGCGTTGGCGACACGGCCATGCGGGTGCGCCAGCTTGAGACGATCCGTGAATTCCTGACCAATGCGTCGATGTCGGTGCTGATCGATCCGGTGTTCGTGGTCGTTTTCCTTGTGGCGATGTGGATCTATTCGCCGATGCTGTTCGTGATCTCGGCGATCACGCTGCCTGCCTATGTCATCGTCGCGGCGCTGCTGACCCGACCAATCCGTGCCCGGATCGACGAGAAGTTCGAACGCGGCGCGGCGAACAACGCGCTGCTCGTGGAAAGCATCGGCGGCATCCAGACGGTCAAGGCCTCGGCGGTCGAACCGCAGTGGCAGGACCGGTGGGAGCGCCAGCTTGCCGGTTACAGCGCGGCGAGCCAGCAGGTGATCAATCTCGGCAATACGGGTTCGCAGGCGATCCAGCTCATTTCCAAGCTGAATCTGGCCGCCATTCTCTATTTTGGCGCTACCGCCGTCATCGCTGGCGACCTCACCGTGGGCGGCCTGGTTGCGTTCAACATGTTCGCCCAGCGGGTCTCGGGGCCGGTGATCCGCATGGCGCAGTTGTGGCAGGAATTCCAGCAAGTCCGCATCGCGATCGACCGCTTGGGCGATGTGCTCAACCAGCCGGTCGAGCCTGGCGCGGGCAGTCGCACCGCGCTGCCATCGATCCGTGGACATGTCCGGTTCGAAGACGTCAAGTTCCGGTACGGCCACGATGGCCCGTGGACGGTGGAAGACATCGATATCGACCTCCAGCCCGGCGCGACCCTCGGCATCGTCGGCTCGTCGGGGTCGGGCAAGTCCACCCTGACCAAGCTGCTGCAACGGCTCTACACGCCCGCGTCGGGGCGCATCCTCATCGACGGTGTGGACATTGGCCAGATCGATCCCGCCTGGCTGCGTCGCCAGATTGGTGTGGTGTTGCAGGAAAACCTGCTGTTCAACCGCTCGATCCGCGAGAACATCGCGCTCAGCCATCCGGCGATGCCGCTGGAACAGGTCATGGCCGCAGCCCAGCTTGCCGGTGCGCATGAATTCATCGTTCGGCTTCCCCAGGGTTATGACACCATTGTCGAGGAACGCGGGGTCAATCTCTCCGGCGGTCAGCGCCAGCGACTGGCCATCGCCCGTGCGCTGGTTACCCAGCCTCGTATCCTGATTCTCGACGAAGCCACCTCCGCGCTCGATGCCGAGAGCGAGGCGATCATCCAGAAGAACCTCAAGGCGATGGCGCAGGGGCGCACCGTGCTGATCATCGCGCACCGTCTTTCTGCAATCCGGCAGTGCCAGCGCATCATCGCGCTCGAACAGGGACGGATCATCGAAAGTGGCAGCCATGACGAGCTGCTCAAGCACGGCGGGCGCTATGCCGACCTCTACCGCCAGCAAATGGGGCTGGCTGACGGAGGCGTTGCCGCATGAATGCGATCAGCCATCACTGGGAAGTGGCGAAGGCCGCCCTGGCGGATGATCGGGCGCGCGTGAAAGCCCGTGTCGAGAATACCCAACCCGAGTTCTTGCCCGCCGCGCTGGAAATCATCGAAAGGCCGGTGTCGCCAACCGGCAGGGTCACAGCCTATCTGTTGGCTGGCGGATTGGTGCTGGCCTTGGGATGGGCAGTTTTCGGCAGGCTCGATGTCGTGGCATCGGCGCCTGGGCGACTGATCCCTGCCGATAACGTCAAGCTTATCCAGTCGAGTGACACAGGAATCGTTCGGGCCATCCTCGTCCGTGATGGCCAGGAGGTCCGCAAGGGGCAGGCTCTTGTCGAACTCGATCCCACCGTTTCCACCGCCGACACCGCGCAGGCCAGCAGTGCGTTGCAAACCGCCTTGCTCGATGTCGCGAGGGCAAAGGCGGTGTTGGGTGCGCTCGACGGGCATGGGTTGCACTTCGTTGCCCCCAACGGAACCCCGGCCGATATCGCGCAAACCCAGGGCGCCCTGGCAGCAACCGACCTGGCTGCGATCGAAGCGGCAATGTCGGCACGCGGGGCCGACCGGCAGGCTGCCGCCGCCGCGCGTGACGAGGCGCTGACCCAGGCTGCCAAGCTCAACGAGACCATCCCCCTGATCGATCAGCAACTCGATGCTTATGAGGTGCTGCTGACCAGGGGCTATGCCCCCAAGCTCAAGGTTATCGATCTGCGCCGACAGCGGCTTGCAACCATCAAGGATCGCGATGCAGCGCTGGCCACTGCCCGCAAGGCTGGCGCGCAGTTGTCTGGCGCGGGGAGCAATGTTGCACAGAATCTTGCGGAAGCGCGCGCCAAGGTGCTCGGCGAGCTTGCCAAGGCGCAGGCTGACGCAAGCCTGCGCGCCGAAGAACTGGTCAAGAGCCAGCAGCGCAGTCGGCTCCAGCGGCTGGTTTCCCCGGTGGATGGCACGGTTGCGCAACTCGCGGTCCACACCATTGGCGGCGTGGTCGAACCAGCCAAGCCGATCATGGTGATCGTACCTAGGGGCGGCAGTCTCGTTGCCGAGGTCAAGCTGCTCAACAAGGATGCAGGGTTCGTTCGTGCCGGGCAAACCGTTGCCATCAAGCTCGAAGCCTTTCCGTTTACACGGTTCGGCACCGTGCCTGGCCGTGTCGAGACCATCAGTTCCGATGCCATCGAGGATGAACGACTAGGGTTGGTCTATGCCGCCCGTGTCCGTCTCGACAGCGCCAGGATCAACCGGGGCGACCGCGTCGTTCCGCTCACGCCGGGCATGGCGGTCACTGCCGATATCCGAACAGGAGCGCGCAGCATCATGAGCTATCTGATCAGTCCGATTGACGAAGCCCGGCAGGAAGCAGGGAGGGAGCGATGATGCAGACATTTAAGCGCCGGTGGAGAGCCATGACCATCGCAATGATTATGACCGCCGGATTAGGGGCGTGCAGTCCGGACGCAAAGAAGGCGGCCGGAACCGAAGACAATTCGCCGTCTGATGCTCAGAAATTAGTTTTTGTACCAGCAACCGCCGCAATTTTGCGGGCACGTATTCCCGGCGCTCACTTTAAGCGTCAACGTAGTGCTACCGACGCCGCCCCTCCTCCCAGCGAGGATTTTGCGGCCGACGGCGCCTGGGTCGGTTGGAATCAGGGCATCGATATTGTGCGCAATGATGGGCGGTGGTCGATCAAATCGGGTGGGCATGATGACGCGGCGCTTTGCGTGAACATCACAAAACGTGACCTAATACCCTTAAAAAAATCTCGAGAAATTTGTCGTCAGGTAAGATTGGGTGACGGAGATCACTTGTATATGCAGGATTTTATTTCAGCTGGAATTGTCTCATCACTTTGAAGTGAAAATGTTATCCAGATTCTCATGAGGGGCAATATGACACCTTACGACTCCATCAGCAGGCCGATTGAAATCCTATACTTCGAGGAAACTGCCATCGGGGCCGAGGGTGTCGAGGCGGCATTCAAGAAAATCTACAATGCCTCGTCTATACTGAGGAATGCCGTCGACACTTGGCTCAACGATCACCCCGGTCAGCACATCGTTATTGAATATCGTCCCGGAGATGCAAGCTCACCGCTTAATAGCGGCCATGTGTTTATCGATCCGGCGTTGATAGAAAATACAAAATATATCGATGTTAATGGTCAAGTTCGGCAAATGATGTTTGACGCTGCCATCGCTCATGAGCTGGGGCATGGTGTGGCAGGATTTGTGGACAATTGGGATTGGCAAAATCCAAAGGGCCAAACATTCTGAATTTCGTGAATACCGTATTTCATCAACTAGGATACCCTGAAGAGGTAAGCTATCTATCGAGATATAGCGGACTCGTTGTTGGTAGAAATTACACAAATGGAAGCGCGATACAAAACGCTCTGACTGATAGAGGGTTTAATGACCCCGATGATAGCTTACTTCCTCCTGGAGATCCTATTATTCGTCAGAATGCAGATTTTTATGAACATGGTACACCTGGGCCTATTTTATTCGTTGGTTCTGACAGAAGCAATGCCGTCACCGGCACTGATGAAGGTGACTTCCTGTATGGTGGAGGCGGCAATGACAGCCTGAGGGGCTACGATGGCGCGGATCATATTTGGGGCGAGGACGACAACGACCAAATCTGGGGTGGTTCCGGCGACGATATCCTCTCGGGCGGAGCGGGTGACGACCGGATCGAAGGCGGCGAAGCCACTTATCTCAATCCCCTGACGTCCGACAAGGATCGCATATTCGGCGGGGCGGGCAACGACATCATCGATGGCGGAGCCGATGACGACACGATATCGGGCGACGAGGGTAATGACCGGATACTGGGTGGTCGCGGCCGGGATATCATCGATGGCGGCTCGGGCGACGACATTCTGGTCGGCGGCTACGATGCCGATACGATCCGAGGCGGAAGCGGTAATGACATCATCGATGCCGCCCAACAGGATGGCCCCAGCGGCAATCCGATAGACAATGCCTCGCCCGACCAACTGTGGGGCGGCAGCGGTGCGGACATCTTCCTCACCAACAATGGCGACGTCATTCACGACATCGAACGGCAGGATCGCGGGGTCAAGCTGGACGGTAAGATACTGGTCGGCGGGGAAAGCAAGACACCACCGCGCAATCCTTGCGCGCCGGGTTCCGGGAGTGACGCGGAGGACGGAACGTACAAGGGGGCCGACGGCACCAGATATGTTCTTTCCGGGGCCACGCTGACTGTCACGAGTCCGGGCGTGTTCGGTTCGACGATCACGATTGAAAGTTTCCGCAATGGTGATGCGGGCATCCGCCTCAAGAATGCGCGCCCGAACATCAAACAGGCCGAATGCCAGCGTGACCCGCTGATCATCGATCTCGATGGCGACCGCAACGTGGTCCGCGAACTGTTCGACAGTTCGGCCTATTTCGACCTCGACAATGACGGCTTCCGGGAGCGGGTCGCCTGGTCGCTTTCAGGCGATGGCTTCCTGGTCCGTGATCGCAACGGCAACGGGCAGATCGACAATATAACGGAAATGTTCGGTAGTGGGCGAGCATCGTTCAACGGCGGCACTGCGGTTCAGCAAGGCACGAGCGGTTTTGCCGAACTGACGACGCTCGACAGCAATTTCGATGGCGTCATCAACGCGCTCGACGTTGAGTTCGCAACGCTTCGGGTCTGGATCGATGCCAATGGCGATGCCATCACGGACGACGGCGAACTCAAGACGCTGGGCGAACTGGGGATCGTCTCGATCAGCCTGAAAACCCTGCAATCCGATGATCTCGATTGCGGGTGCGACGGGACCGAAGTGACATACCGGAGCGATGTCACCTTCGCGGATGGTTCGCTGCGGAATGTGTACGATGCTTATTTGGCGATCGATGGATTGAATAGATTGGATGACTGACAGCGCGGATTTGAAAAGGCCCGGATGGTCCCATTTGTATGAGTTAAGGATTTCTAGGAGGTACGCGTCCGTACAGGCGATAGGGTACCTATCGATGCTGTTTTTTCCCGCCATTGGAGCGTAAGTGACGACTTGTGGAACGGCCAGCAGATGCCTGCCCTCCATCAGTTCTTTGTGGAGCCGGAATCTCGCTTCAAGTGCATTCGCGTAGGTATCCTGGGCAACCTCGAATCCCTCCGCAGAGTCCCGCTCGATGATCTGAAAGAGTATAACTCCTCTCTCAGGACTGACCCAAAGGGCGTCAACGGAAATGACATCGACCAAATTGGCCAAAACCGGATAACCAATGTAAAGAACGCCTTCTCCTGGGAAATTTGCTTCGATGAGTTTCGCCACTGCCTCACTGGCAACCGGCTTCTCCGTGCTTCCCCAAATTACATCAGTCATAAGTACCTTAGGTTATAGATTTCCGAGTGCTGAACTCTATCTCAACTCGGTGGCGATTGGCCGAACCGATCAGCGGAGAGATGGCGATATACGCTAGCCTTCGCAAAACCAAGGCGTTTGGCGATTTCAGCAGGCCGCAAACCTTCTTTCCTCGATTCCGGACTACTGATCCGGCGAAGCTCGCCGGGCGACCCTTGTGGACTCCCGCCGCCTTGGCATTTTCAATACCATCCCCATGTCGTTCACGCCGGATGTCCGCTTCGCATGCAACCACAACTCAAAGGATTGTAAGCGCGTGTCGCCCCATTGAGCTTTCCAAAGTAGCTCGTGGTTTAAGCGCTTGCTTGTGCACGGACGGAGGGAGTGAGGGGATGACCGTAAGGGAGCGTGAAGCTGACACGCCGACTCGCCTTGCGGAATGTCTGCTATCCCGACTGCGCTCCTGCAAGAAGCCATTCCGGACTGTCGCACAACACGGACATTGCGATGGGGGATCGGATGATGCGGCTAGGAGCATCGACCTCCGTGCCACCTGCACCCGACCGGTGCTCATCAAGACCCAAAGACATTCCACTGCGGGGCCGTCCACATCATGTCAACCGCCCGAGCGCTTAGGAGATCAGAGCGTTTGCGGCGACGAGCAGTGCCATAATCTGTTTGGCTCCGCGCTCGAGATCATCGAGGGCACCTCTTATGCTCTCAGGATCAGCATTGCCGATGGTCAGGGCTTCGGCGCTCAAGTCTTCCATGAACATTCCCACCCGCGTGCAGAGGTGAGCGATCAGTTCCCGGGTCTCGTCGTCCATAATGACACCACGCCGTGACGTCCCCTCCAAGTCCAGATCCAGCATTGTCGCAAGCTCGCAGAATGGACTGGACTTCCCCTCCAAGCGGAGCATTGGTGCGCTCACTGAACCACGCGCCCTGAATTGGCGTGCGTAACCCTGACCGGCGCGATCGGCGGGGCTTTGGGTGGTGGGAGCAGCACGGGGCTGCTCTGCACTGGAGAACACCCAATGCCCAATACGACCAACACCGCGCCCACACCCAAGCGTCCGCGCAGGATGGCCCGCGAGCCGAAGGCTGAAGTTGTCACCGCGCCTGCTGCTGAGACCTCCCCGGCCAAGGCCCAAGCTGCGCCTGTCCGGGGCATTAGCAAGGCCGCGCAGGTGTTGGGCATGCTGCAGCGGCGGGAGGGGGCGACGATGGACCAATTGACCAAGGCAACCGGTTGGCTGCCGCACACCACGCGTGCCGCCCTGACCGGCTTGAGGAAGAAAGGTCACTCGGTCAGCAGCGAAAAGGTCGAGGGCGGTCAGCGCATCTATCGCGTGGCCGGTGTCAGCACCTGATGGCACGTCGTCCATACCTGAGCCTCGCTCGGCTGGCGGAATTGTCCCCCGCTGAGCTGAAGATCGAGTGGGCGCGCCGCGACGGCGCGCCTGCTCCCAATATTTCGCCTGAACTCCTGCGTCTCGGCGTCGGCTACCGGCTGCAGGAACAGAAGCTGGGCGGGGTGAGCCGCGCTACACGGTCGTTGCTCAGGCAGGCGGCGGCGCGGACGGCGGAGGGGAAGGGCAATGAGAAAAAGCCTCTGCCGCGCAGGCTCACGCCGGGCACCCGGCTGGTGCGCGACTGGCACGGCATTGGCCACACCGTCATCGTGGTCGAGAACGGTTTCGAGTATGACGGGAGGCACTGGAAGTCGCTCACCGCCATAGCGCGGAGCATCACCGGCACGCACTGGAACGGCCCGCGCTTTTTCGGTTTGACGGAGCGGCAGCAGTGAAGCCCCTGCGCTGCGCGGTCTATACTCGCAAGTCGACCGAAGACGGCCTCGAACAGGAGTTCAACAGCCTCGACGCGCAACGTGAGGCCTGCGAGGCCTATGTGCTCAGCCAGCGCCACGAAGGCTGGACCCTGGTGCCGAACCGTTACGATGATGGTGGCTTCTCCGGCGGCAACATGGAGCGGCCAGGCCTGAAAGCACTGCTCGCCGATGTTGATGCTGGGCTGGTTGATATCATCGTTGTCTACAAGGTCGATCGGCTGACCCGCAGCCTCGCCGACTTTGCCAAGATCGTCGAGCGGCTTGATGCGACGCAAGCCAGCTTCGTCTCGGTGACGCAGGCATTCAATACCACGACCAGCATGGGCCGGCTCACGCTCAACGTGCTGCTGTCGTTCGCCCAGTTCGAACGCGAGGTCACCGGCGAACGGATCTGTGACAAGATCGCGGCATCCAAGAAGAAAGGGCTGTGGATGGGGGGACCGGTCCCGCTCGGCTACCACGTCATCGAACGTAAACTTATTCCCGTGCCAGAGGAGGCCGAGCGCGTGCGAACTATCATGCGGCGCTACCTCGAGGTGCGGTCGGTCCCGACCCTGATCGAGATCCTGCGCGCCGAGGGCGTCGTCACCAAGGTCCAACAGCGCTCCAGTGGCCCGCACCGTGGCGGGATCCCGTTCGCGCGGGGCAGCCTGTTCCACTTGCTCAAGAACCCCGTCTACCGCGGCAAGATCGTTCACAAGGGCAAGGCCTACGATGGTGAGCACGAAGCCATTGTCGACGAAGACCTGTGGGAGCGCGTGCAGATGCACCTTGCGGAGAATGCGCCGCCCCGGAAACGCACCACCAACGAGAAGCAGCAGGCCCTGCTGAAAGGACTGATCACCGATCCGTTTGGTCGGCCGATGGTGCCCACATATGGATCAAGTAAGGTCCGCCGCTATGCCTACTACGAGACTCGCAAAGACCTTGCCAGGCCCTCCGATCCCCGGGGCTTGCGCTTTCAACGCGCGCATCTTGAACAGCACCTGATCGATCACCTTGGAGGTCTGCTCAGCGATGAGCACGCTCTGCGTCGGTTGTCCGGAACGGAGGAGGCGGGGCTCCTGTGCACCATGTTCGCAACTGCGCACCTGCTTGGCGTTCAATTGCGCGAAATCGGCAACGTTCAGCAGGCCCTTCGCTCTCTCGTGAGGGCCGTGACCATTGGCAGCCACGCAATTGAGGTCATCCTCAACCCGGATGCCTTGGGCGCCGCATCTGACGGCGGATGGGACTGGTCCATTCCCCTGCCGACGCGCAGGTCCTTCCGAGAAGCGAAACTTCGCATTGACGCTGCGGCTAATGACGAGCGGCCATCGGATGATTTGCTGGATATCGTCGCCGATGCCATTGCTGCCCAGCGCCTCGTGCTGGCTTCGCCCGAGCTCAGTTTGAACCAACTGGCCAAACGGGAAGGGCGGTGCCGGACCCAGTTGGCAAGGCTGCTGCGGCTGTCGTGGATGAGCCCGAGGATTATCGAAGCCATCGCGGAAGGTTCGCAACGTAAAGGGCTTACGCGCCGGGGGCTGCTCATCTGCGACATGCCCATCGACTGGGCCGAGCAGGAGCGCCAATTCGGGTTCGCCGGCTGAGCTCCAGATCAATCGAGAATGTCGAGGTGAAGCCGGGTTCTCGGGGACAGAGAATCCGGCATATTTTTGCCCGCAGTGCGGAGCCCAATGAGTGTCTCCGGCTTCACCGCGGTTTGGATGTGCCCGCGAAGCCCGCGGAACTGCGCCATTCCACGGGCGAGGGGCGCCCGAAGGCGAAAATCTGTTACCTTGTCAGACTGTCTGGTGCTTTCGAGAAGACTCGAACATCATGACAAAATTGGCCCATCTTTTGTCATTTTGTGCTCCGGGCGGGGCACATTGGTCTCCGAGCGGATCACAAGTGGACGAAGGCGCCATTCGGCCTGCTTTCAGGAAAGATTGTGATGGGCTGGGCGTCCAAAAAGAGGGAGGAAGTGTTGGCCTCCCGCGAGGGGAAAGTCCTTTTACTTCAACCACTTAGGGACTGTCTGGTGCGGTCGAGAAGACTCGAACTTCCACGGGCTTTCGCCCACAACGACCTCAACGTTGCGCGTCTACCAATTCCGCCACGACCGCATCATCGAACAGGCCAAGCCTTGGAGAAGGCCGGGCCCGCGGGGTAGGAGCGCGCCCCTAGCAAACAGATTCGGGGGCCGCAAGCGCGGATCGCGGTTTTACCGGGACAGAACCACGCAAAGGCCGGTCAGTCCGGCTTCCAGCCGATCTCGGCGACCTTGGCCGAGGGTGGAACGTCGGTCACAGCTTCGTTGATCGTCACGCTTTCGCCGGGCGCGAGCTGGCGCTTGGGCGGCAGGACTTCCCACGAGTAGACGATGCGGTTGCGCGAATCACGCAGGACGATGAGGATCGGCGGCACGCTGCGGCGCTCCTTGCCGACGTTGGTCACCTTGCCGCTGGCGCCGAAGAACTCGGCACCGTTGGGCAAGGTCCGCCGGTCCTGCCGGTTGGGCGGGAATTCGAGCAGGAGATCCGGCTGTGCCTCGCCGAACGTCTGGCGCGAGATGGGCGCCCAGTCCGGGAAGCCGTAGACGGAGATGGCCCCGATGGCCCCGAAGACCGCCACGGCGAACACTGCGGCGGCAATAGTGTAGATCTTCAGCGGATTGCGGCGCGGCCGGAAGGGCGGCTCGTGCGCGAAGGAGGACGGCGCGGCGGCGAACTCGGCCGCGGTCGTCTCGTCCGAATAGACCCGTTCGTGTCCCGCCGGGGGCGGGGACGGGACGTCCTCGGCAGGGCTTTCAGCGGCTGGCGTGGCGGGCTGCTCCGCCATGGCCGGGGCGGTCGGTTCCGTGGCGACGGTGGGAGCGGGTGGTGCGACCGTGGGCCGCTCGGGCAGTTCCGGCCCGGCCTGGAACCAGCTGTGGCGGCACTTGGCGCAGCGTACGGTTCTGCCGTCCACCCCGATGGCGCTGTCCGGCACGACATAGCGGGTGGAGCAGGCGGGGCAGGCGATGATCATCGCCGCGATAAAGCATGCCCGCCACGCGCCGCACAAGGCCGCGGCGGTTCATGGACTTGCTTGCGCCCCTTTTTTCCACACCGATAGACGGCTATAGCCCGCCCGGGCGCCGATGCCCGGGGCGGGAGCCGTGATTTCGTCGTGATGCCTTCACAATGAACCAGAGCGGCGAGGGGGAAATCGTCCGGTTCGACAACGTTGGCCTGCGCTACGGCACGGGTCGCGAAGTGCTGAGCGACGTGTCGTTCACGCTCTACCCCGGGAGCTTCTATTTTCTCACCGGCGCGAGCGGTGCGGGCAAGACGAGCCTGCTCAAGCTGCTCTACCTCGCCCAGCGCCCCTCGCGCGGGGCGATCCACATGTTCGGGGCCGATGCCATCACCATGCCGCGCGAGCGCTTGCCGGGCCTGCGGCGCAGGCTTGGCGTCGTGTTCCAGGACTTCCGCCTGATTCCCCACATGTCCGCCTATGACAACGTCGCCCTCCCGCTGCGTGTTGCCGGCGTGGCGGAGCGGGAGGTGGAGCAGCCGGTGGCCGATATGCTCGAATGGGTGGGCCTGGCCGACCGGATGAGCGCGCGGCCCGCGACGCTCTCCGGCGGCGAACAGCAGCGCGTGGCCATCGCACGTGCCGTAATCGGCCGGCCGCAGTTGCTGGTGGCGGATGAACCGACCGGCAACGTCGATCCTGACATGGCGCTCAAGTTGCTGCGCCTGTTCGAGGCTTTAAACCGGTTGGGCACGACTGTGGTCGTGGCCACGCACGACGTGCACCTGATGCGCAACGTTGCGGACAGCATGATCATGCGGCTCGACAAGGGCCGCCTGTCCGACCCCACCGGTGCATTGCGCTATCCGCCCCGCCGGCCCAAGGGCAGCGCATGACGGCAGCGCCCGCTACCGAACCCGCCGCCACACTGTCAAAGCGGTCGGGCCGCTCGGCCGCGGTGGTTCCGCCTGCGCGCCTGTCCGGGCCGATCCCCTGGGTGATCGCGATCATGGTGGCGCTGATGGTCATTGCCGCCGCCGGCGGGTTGGCGCTGCGCAACACCGGCAGGGCTGCAGCAGCGGATCTTTCCGGCGGGATCACGGTCCAGATCGTGGAAGCGCGACCGGCCGAGCGCTCTCGCCAGGCCGCAGCGGCGGTGGCGGCGCTGGGCGGGATGCAAGGGATCTCGGAGGTTCGGCTGGTGCCGCAGGCTGAACTGGACGCCCTGCTCGAGCCGTGGCTGGAGCATGACGATGCGGCCGGAGGTGAAGCGGGCACCGACGCGGGTGATGCCGGCATACCCGTACCCACCCTGATCGATGCCCGGGCTTCGGGCCAGCTGACTTCGGCGCGGCTTGCCGACCTGCAGGCGCAGGTGCGCCGCGTCGCCCCGGCCGCGCGGGTCGATGTGCAGGCGGCCTGGCTGAAGCCGGTGTTCGGAGCGGTTGACGCGCTGCAGTGGCTGGCGCTGGCGCTGATTCTACTGCTCTCCTGCGCGACGGGCGCCGCGGTCATGCTGGCGGCGCGGACCGCGCTCGGCAACAACCGCGAGACGATCGAGGTGGTCCACCTCCTCGGCGGCAGCGATGGCCAGATCGCCCGCATCTTCCAGCGTTCGATCGGGCTCGACGCGCTGGGCGGCAGTATTGCCGGGGCGGCGGCGGGCGGGGTGGTCATTGCCCTGCTCGGCAAGAGCTTTGCCGCACTGCAGGGCGGGATCGTGACCGGCGCGGCGCTCGGCTGGGCGGACTGGCTGGCCGTGGCGCTGATCCCGGTGGCTGCCGTGCTCCTGGCCGTGGGGGCAACCCGCTGGACCGTGATGCGTGTCCTGCGGCGCATGCTATAGCCGGCACATGTTCCGCCGCATCGCCTCCTCCCTGCTGCTGCTATGGGCCCTCGGCTTCCTGTGGTTCGCGATCCTGCTGCCCCGGCCGGCGCCGGCTGATCGCACGGATGCGGCCGTCGTGCTGACCGGCTCGGGCGGACGGATCGATCGCGGCCTTGAGGTGCTGAGGCTCGGCCTCGCCCCGCGGCTGCTGGTGTCGGGCGTCGACCGCGAGGTGAAGCCGCGCGAGTTTGCCCGCGAGTACGGAATATCAGCCAGGACGATGAGCTGCTGCATCACCCTGGGGTACGAGTCGGTCGACACCCGTTCGAACGCGCGGGAGGCGGCGCGGTGGATCGCGCGCAGCCGGTTCACCTCGGTCCGGCTGGTGACGAGCGACTGGCACATGCGCCGCGCCGCGCTTGATCTGGCCCAGGTTGCGCCGCCGGGGCTGCGGGTGGTGGAGGATGCGGTGGCGACGCGGCCGAGCTTCTCCGTGCTGTTCCTTGAGTACCACAAGCTGCTGGCCCGGCTTGCGCAGAGGCTGTGGGGCGGATGAGCCGCGCAACCCCTGCCGACGTTGCCCGCAGCCTGGTGTTCTACGCCCTGTTCTACGGGGTGACGGTGCTGCTGGCCTTCGTGGTCTCGGTGCAGCTCGTGCTGCCCGGGCGGACCTTTGTGCGGACCATTTTCCTGTGGACCCGGTATCACCGTTTGTTGATGAAAGTCATACTGGGGATACGGGTTCGGGTGGAAGGGGAGGTGCCCCGGGGGGCGGTGCTGGTCGCGCTCAGGCATGAGAGCTTCTACGAGGCGATCGACCTGCCGGTGCTGCTGGACTACCCGGTGGTCTTCGCCAAGATCGAGCTGCTGCGCCTGCCGCTGTGGGGACGGGCGGGGCGGTACTACGGGCTGATCGGGGTGGAGCGCGACCAGGGCGCCAAGGCGCTGCGAGCCATGCTGGGCGAGGCCCGGCGGCTGGCGAAGGAGGGCCGGCCGATGGCGATCTTCCCCGAGGGGACCCGCATCCGCCACGGCGAACGCGTCCCGTTGCAGGCCGGATTTGCAGGTATTTACAAAGCGTTAGGCCTCCCCGTCGTGCCGGTGGCGGTCAACAGCGGGCCGCTCTACCAGGGGCGCTGGAAACGGCCGGGGACGATAACCGTTCGCTTCGGCGAGGCGATCCCCGCGGGCCTGCGCCGGCCCGAGATCGAGGCGCGGGTGCTGGCCGGGATCAACGCGCTGAACCGGGAGAGCGCATGACCGAAACCCGCCGCCGCCGCTGGTACTCGGTACTGGGCCCCGGCCTGGTCACCGGAGCGGCGGATGACGATCCGAGCGGGATCGGCACCTACAGCCAGGTCGGCGCCCAGTTCGGCTATACCCAGCCCTGGGCCCTGCTGTTCAGCCTGCCGCTGATGGCCTCGATCCAGGAGATCTGCGCGCGGATCGGCGCCGGCACCGGCCGCGGCATCGCCCAGAACCTCAAGGAGCACTATCCGCTCCCGCTGCTCCGCATGGTCGTCCTGCTGCTGCTGGTCGCCAATGTCATCAACCTTGGCGCCGACCTTGGTGCCATGGGGGCGGCGCTCACCCTTGTCGTGCCCGGCCCGGCCCTGCCGGCGACGATCGTGTTCGGGGTGGCGAGCATCCTGCTCGAGGTGTTCGTGTCCTATGCCCGCTATGCCGTGTTCCTCAAGTGGGCGACGCTTTCGCTGTTTTCGTACTTTGCCGTGGTCCTGCTGGCGGAGGTGGACTGGCGCGCGGCGCTTTGGGGAACGGTGGTCCCCAACTTCGTCTTCAGCAAGGAGCACGTGACCGCGCTTGTCGCCGTGCTGGGAACGACGATCAGCCCCTACCTGTTCTTCTGGCAATCGGGACAGGAGGTGGAGGAGCAGCACCGCCGCCACGTCAAGCCGCTGATGGTCAGCCCGCGCCGGGCCGGGTCGGAGCTGCGCCGCATCCGGGTCGACACGCTGATCGGTATGGCTTTCTCCAACCTCACCGCCATCGTCATCGTCATTGCGACGGCCGCGACGCTGCACAGGGCCGGGATCACCGAGATCGACAGCGCGGTCGAGGCGGCCACGGCCCTGAGGCCGCTGGCCGGCGACCTTGCCTTCGCGCTGTTCGCCATCGGCATCATCAGCACCGGGCTGCTGGCCGTGCCGGTGCTGGCCGGGTCCGCCGCCTATGCCGTGGCCGAGATGTTCGGCTGGCGCGAAGGGCTGAACCAGCGCCCGCGGGAGGCCAAGGCGTTCTACGCGGTGATCGCGCTGGCGACCCTGGCGGGAGTGGGGATGAACTTATTCGAGGTGAACCCGATGAAGGCGCTCTACTGGGCTGCCGTGGTCAATGGCCTGCTGGCGCCGCCGCTGATGATCGTCACCATGCTGATTGCCCGGAACCGCAGGGTGATGGGAGGACTGGTGATCGGGCGCGGGCTGGCGTTCTGGGGCTGGCTCAGCACGGCCGTGATGGCCGGGGTGGCGGTGCTGTTCACCGTGGTGTGAGGGCGAGCGTGCGCCCGGGGCGGCGCATCGCCGAGGCACTGTTCGCTGAATGAGCGCGGCTAGCGCCGCGGCGCGGGCACTGCCGCCGTGTGGCCATGCCCGGGCTGCGGGCTCGGTGGTTCGGGCGCCCGGAGGGCGGGAGCCGGGGCAGTATCATCAAGCCAGGAGAAGAGCTGTTCGGTGGCGCGGTCGATCGCCTGGATCACCCCCTGAGGAAGAAAGTAGCGTGTCCGGCGCCGGTCCGCGTCGCAACTCTCGCGATGCAGGAGGCGCATTTCCAGCAGCAGGCCGATGGCCCGATGGAAGGTGCTGGGCGAGGCGCCGATTGCCGCGACGATCTGGCCGTTGGAGGAGCCGGGGTTGAGCCGCAGGTGAAGCAGGATCCGGAATTCGCAGGTCAGGTGCGTCAGGCGCCGCATCGGGGGGGCAGGCGAGCCATTTTCGCCACGTTCGAACAAGAGTTCCGCCATCTGCTTTGATTTGCGGAACTGCTCGAAATTCGCAGCGACCATCGCCTCGGCGCGAGGACGCAGCCGGCACGTCTTCCGCCGCCGGTCATTTGCGCTAACCTCGCAGACGACGAGGCCCCAGTGCTTCAGCCGGTCGAGTGCATTGAAGAAGCCTGACCGCGAGAGAGAAGAAGAGTCACACAGATTTTCGGTGGAGAGATTTCCGGCTCCGAGGAGGACCAAGAGAATTTCGAATTCAGGCGTTACAATGTCTATCCCGATGTCCTGGGAGAGCTGACTCAACGCCTGGACTAACCTGCGCCCCACTGCTCCGTTCTACCTCGTCACGGCGATCTGTCGGGACCTAAGCGCGGGTCAGGCGATCGGGCAAGGGGCAGATCGCTTCTAATTTTGGATGTATTCTTAGGGGTTTTTAACCAAACGGCGACCTGACACTGTTGTTCCGCAATCATCCCGTGCCCAGTCTCTTCACCTCCGCATACGGGGGGGGCTGGCTCGGCACGAACTATGGGACGGAACAAATGTGGTGGCAAAGAAATGGCCGAGCCGGCGTGGGACCTGGCGCTTCTGTCCCGGCCGCGCCGCGCGCCGGTGAGCGCTGGCCGTCCGAAGACGACTGCCTCTATTGCGAGCGGCGCGTGGCCGAAGAGGAGGCCCTGGCCCGACAAGCCGGATCCTGGGAGGCCGGCCTCGTCCATGAGCAGCTGGCCATGCTCTATCGCGCGCAGCTGACCACCCTGCGCCGTGCCAGAGAGAACGCACAGGCAGATGGCGCCGCGACAATCCACACGACCAATTTCTGAAGAAAGGCACATTCCATGATTGGTGAAGACATCAAGGGCGACGAGCGCATCACATCGGCCCGGGGCCAGAACGCGGGCGACGTTGTCCTGCCGGCGCTTGTGGTGGCCGGGCAGATTGCCGAAGCGGCCCGGGCCAACGCCGTGGCCCTGTTCGAGACCGGAAAGGTGCTCAAGGCGGAGCTGAACGCAATTGGCGAGAAAGCTTTCGCAGAGGGCCGCGATGCACTAGCCCTGCTCGCCAGCGATCTTGACGAGCTGGCGACGGCGACGACGCCGGCGGCCGTGCTGGCGCTCCAGCAGAAGCAGGCCCGCCGCAATGCCGAGCTGATGCTGAGCGGGTTCGCCCGAAGCGCAGGCACTTTCGGCAAGCTGGCTTCGGAAATGTCGGGCCCGATCGCAGCCTTGCTCAACACCAGACTGGAAGCGTTCCGGCTGCCCGGCTAGGCCGGCGCCTCAATCTCCGTTGTGATCCGCCCGCCCGAAATCGGGCCGCGCGTCGTCCTGGCCCTGTTCGATGATCGAGCGGCGGATGGCGCGGGTGCGGGTGAAGTGGTCGAACAGGGCCTGGCCGTCGCCGACGCGGATCGCGCGCTGGAGGCCGGTCAGGTCCTCGGTGAAGCGCTGGAGCATTTCCAGCACGGCGTCCCGGTTCGACAGGAACACGTCGCGCCACATCGTCGGATCGGAGGCGGCGATGCGGGTAAAGTCGCGGAAGCCGCCGGCCGAGTACTTGATGACCTCGCTCTGGGTCACCTCTTCGAGGTCCGACGCGGTGCCGACGATGGTGTAGGCAATCAGGTGGGGCAGGTGGCTGGTGACGGCCAGGACCAGATCGTGGTGCTGCGCGCTCATCAGTTCGACATTGGCGCCGAGCGCTTCCCAGAACTGGACAAGGTCGGTCAGTTGCAGCGGGTTCGCGTCTTCCGGGGGGGTGACGATGCACCAGCGGTTGCGGAACAGGCTGGCAAAGCCGGCGTCAGGGCCGGAGTTTTCGGTGCCGGCGACCGGGTGGGCGGGGATGATCGCGACGCCCGGCAGGGCATCGGCCAGGGCACGGGCGACGGTCTGCTTGGAGGAGCCGACGTCGCTGACGAGGGCGCCCGGCTTGAGCGCGCCGGCGATCTCGCGCGCGGCCTGTTCCATCGCGCCGACGGGGACGCAGAAGATGACGAGATCGGCGCCGGCCACCGCTTCGGCCGCGGTTTCGGTGACGTCGTGGGCAAGGCCGCGTTCGCGGGCGCGGGTGCGGGTGGCGGGATCGGCATCGTAGCCCGCGGTCCGCAACTGCGGCAGGTATTCCTGCGTGGCGAGCCCGATCGAGCCGCCGAGCAGGCCGAGGCCGATGATGGCGACCCGTTCGATCATCGCGCGCCCTCTGCCAGACGGCGCAGGGTGGCGGCGATGGCGTCCATCTGGTCGGCCGTCCCGATGGTGATGCGCAGCGCCTGAGGCAGGCCCTGCCCGGGCAGCCAGCGGACGATGTAGCCGGAGTCCATCAGCCCGTTGTAGGCGGCCTCTGCGGTGAGCGCGCCTTCGAACAGGATCAGGACGAAGTTCGCCTCGCTCGGCAGGGGGCGCAGGCCGTGGTTGCCGAGCGCCCCGAGCGCGGCGACGAAGCGGGCGCGTTCGGCCGCATTGTGGCGGCGGGCGTGTTCGACGAAGGACTGGTCTTCCACGGCGGCCAGCGCCATGGCCTGGCCGGAGTTCGACACGTTGAACGGGCCGCGGATGCGGTTCAGCGTATCGACCAGCGGGGCGGCGCCGGTGGCCCAGCCGATCCGTTCGCCGGCAAGCCCGTAGATCTTGGAGAAGGTCCGCGTGACCAGCACGTTGTCCTGCGCGGCGGCAAGGGCGAGGGCGCCGTCTTCGTCCTCGGGCGCGACATATTCGCCATAGGCCTGATCGACCACCAGCAGGACCGAGGGCGGCAGGGCGGCGTGGAGGCGTGCGATGTCCCCGCGGGGCAGGAACGAGCCGGTCGGGTTGTTGGGGTTGGCGAGGAAGACGACGCGGGTCCGCTCCGTCACCAGCCCGAGCAGGGCATCGACATCGGTGCCATAGTCCGCATCAGGCGCGACGACGGGGGTGGCGCCGCAGCGGCGGGCGGCGATATCGTAGACCGAGAAACCGTAGCGGACGTAGATCACCTCGTCCCCCGGGCCGGCATAGCCCTGAGCGGCAAGGTGGAGCAGCTCGTCAGAGCCGGTGCCCATGACGATCCGCGCCGGATCGATCCCGTGGACCGCGCCGATGGCGGCGCGCAGGGCCTTGCTGTCCGGATCGGGATAGCGGCAGGGTTCGGCAGCGGCGGCGCGCGCGGCAAGGGCGGCCGGGCTGGTGCCGAGCGGGTTCTCGTTCGCGGAGAGCTTGATCAGCGGGCGCCCGTCAGCCCCGGCGGACTTGCCGGGAACATAGGCGTGGATCGCGCCGATCCACGGCTTGGGGACGGGAACCTTGGTCATGGCGGGTGCCCTTTAGCAGTGTTGCGGGCGATTGACAGCCTCGTTGCGCTCCCCCAATTCGCGGTTTCCATGGCAAGTGCTTCCGTTCCCATCGCCAGCGACGTGCTGGACCTGGCCGCGCCGCTTCCGCTCGACTGCGGGCAGCGGCTCGACGGAGTGCGGCTGGCCTATGAAACCTATGGCGCGCTGGCGGCCGATCGCGGCAATGCGGTGCTGGTCTGCCACGCGACGACCGGGGACCAGCACGTGGCCAGCACCAACCCGCGCACCGGCAAGCCCGGCTGGTGGGCGCGGATGGTGGGGCCGGGCAAGCCGATCGACACGAGCCGTTACTTCGTGATCTGCGCCAACGTGCTGGGCGGGTGCCTGGGGACGACCGGGCCGGGCAGCCTGGCGCCCGACGGCGCGCCTTACGCGATGCGCTTTCCGGTCATCACGATCCGCGACATGGTGCGCGCCCACGTGGCCCTGCTCGACGCGCTGGGGATCGAGCGGCTGGCGGCGGTGGTCGGCGGGTCGATGGGGGGGATGCAGGCGCTGAGCCTGGCGGCGAACTGGCCGGAGCGGATCGACAAGGTGCTGGCGATCGCCTGCACGGCGGCGATGCCGGCGCAGAACATCGCCTTCCAGGAGGTGGGCCGGCAGGCGATCATGGCCGATCCGGCCTGGCAGCAGGGTGCCTATTATGGCACCGGGCAGGCGCCGGACGCCGGGCTTTCGGTGGCGCGGATGGCGGCGCACATCACCTATCTGTCGGAAGCCTCGATGCACGAGAAGTTCGGCCGCCGCTTCCAGGACCGGGGCGAGAAGGCCTTCGGGTTCGATGCGGAGTTCCAGGTGGAAAGCTATCTGCGCCACCAGGGGGTGACTTTCACCGGGCGGTTCGATGCCAATTCCTACCTCTACATCACGCGGGCGATGTCCTATTTCGACCTTGTCGAGGAGCGGTTCGGTGCGGGGCAGGGGGGACTGCTGGCCGACGTGTTCGCGGGATCGAAATCGCGTTTTTGCGTGATCTCGTTCGACAGCGACTGGCTCTACCCCACGCCGGAATCGCGCAAGATCGCCCATTCGCTGAACGCGGCGGGCTGCCCGGTGAGTTTCATGGAGCTGGCAGCGCCGTTCGGGCACGATTCCTTCCTGCTCGACGTGCCCGCGCTGGACCGGGTGGTGGAGGGGTTCCTCTCGCAATGACCGCGCTGAGGCCCGACCTGGCGCTGATCGCCGACCATGTCGCCGCCGGCGCGCGGGTGCTGGACGTGGGCTGCGGAGACGGCGAGCTGCTTGCCGCCCTGCGCGAAAAAGGCTGCGATGCCAGGGGGATGGAGATTGATCCTCACAACGTGGCCGAATGCGTGGCGCGCGGGCTTTCGGTAATCCAGGGCGATGCCGATTCGGACCTGGCGTTCTATCCGGCCAAGTCGATCGACTATGCGATCCTGAGCCAGACGCTGCAGACCACGATGCGGCCCGACAAGGTGCTTGACGAGCTTCTGAGGATTGGCCGGAAAGCCTTTGTTTCGTTTCCAAATTTTGCCCACTGGCGGGTTCGGCTCTCGCTATTGTGGGGCGGGCGGATGCCGGTGACGCGGCTGCTGCCGGTGGCCTGGTACGAGACGCCGAACATCCACCACCTGACCATCGCCGATTTCCGTGCCCACGTGCGCGAGCGGGGGATCACGGTGGAGCAGGCCTGGTTCCTGAAGGGCGATGCGCTGACCGGGGCCGCGGCCGCGAACCTGAGGGCCGAGCACGCGGTGTTCCTGCTCTCGCGCGAGGGCTAGCCGGACCCGTCGTTGACGCAGGTGACGCTGTCGGGCCGGGCAAGGACCCAGAGCGAGAGCCCGGCGGCGCGGGCGCGTTCTACCGCAAGGCTGGTGGGCAGCGAGACGGTGACCAGCGTGGTGGCCCCGCCGCGCACGGCCTTTTCGACGATTTCGTAGCTGCACCGGGCGGTGGAGAGGACGAAGCCGCCTTCGCCGAGCGGCCAGCCGCAGCGGGCCATGGCGCCGATCAGCTTGTCCATCGCGTTGTGCCGGCCCACATCCTCGCGCAGTTCGGCAATGCGGCCGGCGGCGGTGGCCCAGGCGGCGGCATGGGCCGCGCCGGTGCGGCGGTTGAGGACCTGGAGCGCGGGCAGGTTTTCGAGCGCGGCGAAGATGGCGGCCGGATCGACCGCGGCGTGCGGGGCCACGGGCGGGAGCGGGCGGGCCACTTCGGCGAGGTTTTCGATACCGCACAGGCCGCAGCTCGATTCGGCGACGCGGGCGCGGACGCGTTGGGTCAGCCGCTCGATCCCGAGGCCGGCGAGGGTGGCGCGGACGATCCAGCCCTGCTCAACCTCGGCCGCGGCGAAATCGCGCAGGTCCTGCGCCGTGGCGGCGAGGCCCTCGCTCAGCGCGAAGCCGGTGGCGAAATCGGCCAGGTGCTCGGGCGTGGCCATCATCACCGCATAGGCGAGACCATTGAATTCGAGCGCAACGGGCGCCTCGGGCACCCACTGGCGCGCGACGGGGCGGCTCTGGCCATCCGGCGCTACGGCAAACGGCGTCGCCACCCCGCTCATGTCCGGCTCAGCCCCGGCTCAGCTGCGGTACGAAGCGCAGAGCTTGTTGCCCGTCGGATCGCGCAGGTAGGCCAGGTACAGCTTCATTTCGCCCATGGCGCGCGGGCCCGGCGGATCTTCGCAGGTGGTGCCGCCGTTGGCGACGCCGGCCGCGTGCCAGGCATCGGCCTGTTCCGGGCTGTCCATGGTGAAGCCGATCGTGCCGCCGTTGGCGTGAGTGGCCGGCTCGCCATTGATCGGCGTGGTCACGATGAGCGCGTTGTTGTTGTGCATGTAGAACAGGCGGCCGGAGCTGGGATCGTGCATCCCGGGCTGGCCACCGACGGCGGTGAACAGCGCATCGTAGAACTTCCTGGATGCTTCCAGATCGTTGCTGCCAATGACGATGTGACTGAACATCGATTTCTCCCGATTGAACTGATCGGGGGGTTCTAGCCGCCGCCCCGGGCGCGTCAACGCGTGCGGGCGAAACTTTGTGCGTGCGGTTCATTTTCCCGCGGCTATGAGAACCGGATGCTCTCGCGCCTGACCGCTTCCGCCCTGATCTCTCTTGCTGCCCTTGCCGGCCCCGCCGGGGCCGCCGCGCCGCGCCCGCTGACCGGGGAGGAGCGGACCGGGATGCGCTGCGCCGCGGCCTTCGCCCAGCTGGCGGCGCGGCAGGCCAAGGGCGATGCCGCGGCGCTGCGCTATCCGCCGATGGTGCCCCGCGGGCGCGAATTCTTCGTGCGGCTTTCGGCGCAGCTGATGGACGATGCCGGGCTGGACGAGGCCGGGATCAGGGCCGCCGCCGAAGGCGAGGCGCGCGACCTTGCGCGCAGCGGCGGGGTGGACCCGATCATGCCGCTGTGCCTGCGGATCCTGAACGCGCAGCCGGGGCTGGGGGGCTGATCGGCCCTTCGAGACGGCCGCTCGGACTTCGTCCTCGTGGCCTCCCCAGGACGAACGGGTGTGGGGGCGGCTCTGGATTGCCGCGTCGCTTCCCTCCTCGCAATGACGAGGGGGTGGTAACGGGCCGCCGGGCTGCGGTTCGGCTTTATGCACCGGAATTTCGGCGCCTTGGCGGTTGATCTTGGGCATCGGCCTGCGGCATGGCCTTCAGCCATGTGGCAGCTCTACCAATTCCCGCTTTGTCCGTTCAGCCGCAAGGTGCGCCTGCTGCTTGCCGAGAAGGGGATCGGTTTCGAGTTGTGGCGCGAAAACCCGTGGGACATGCGCGACGAGTTCGTGGCGATGAACCCGGCGGCGCGCACGCCGGTGGCGAAGAACGAAGAGCGGCAGATCACGCTCGTCGACAGCCGGGCGATCTGTGAATACTTCGAGGAAACGGTCGACAAGAACCCGATGATCAACGGCACGGCGGCCAACCGCGCGGAAATCCGCCGGCTGGTGGCCCTGTTCGACGAGAACTTCTTCGGCGACGTGACCGGGCCGCTGCTGCACGAGCGGATGAAGAAGCGGCTGGTCTACCGCCAGTCTCCGGACAGCCGGGTGCTGCGCGAGGCAATGAAGCTGGCGCACGAGCACCTGGAGTACATCGACTACCTGATCGACACGCGGCCCTGGCTGGCCGGGGCGACGATGAGCCTCGCCGATCTTGCGGCGGCGGCGCAGATTTCGGTGGCGGATTACCTTGGCGGGCTCGACTGGTCGGGCCACGAGCAGGCCAAGGGCTGGTATTCGGTGTTCAAGAGCCGGCCGAGCTTCCGGCCCCTGCTGGCCGAGCGGATGGAGGTGATCCAGCCGCCGAGCACCTATGCCGATGTGAACTGGTAGGTTCGCGCGGGGCCGCTGCGACGGCGGGGGAGCCCCTCTGTTGCCCCCCCTCTGTTGACCATTGCCCCTCTCCCCGGTCGGGAGAGGCTTTTCCTGCTTATTGGGCCGGCTTGCGGGTACCGAAGCGGCCGTGCTTGCGGAAGCGGACCATCCAGCGGTCGAGGAACAGGCCGAGCGGGCGGGCGGTGACGCCGAGCGCCTTGAGGCCGGGCAGGCCGGCCGAGACGTTGCCGGCGCGCAGCAGGGTGAGCTGGTCGGTGCTGATTGGGGTCAGCGGGAGGGCGGCGATCACCGTGGAGGCGATCTCTGGCAGCGGCACGAACATCCGTTCGCGGCACTGGGCCGCGGCGATGCGCTGGTTGAGTTCCAGCATGGTCAGGACTTCGGGGCCGACGACCTCGTAGGTCTTGCCGCCCAGCGTGCCGGGGTTGGCTACGGCGTTGGCGATCGCTTCGGCCAGGTCGTCCACGAAGACCGGCTGGAGCCGGGCGGCCGGCGCGAAGACCGGGAGGACCGGGAAGGTCGAGATGAGGTCCGCGAACATCTGCACGAAGGCATCGTCCGGCCCGAACAGAACCGAGGGGCGCAGCACGGTAGCGCCGGGAAAGGCGGCCATGACGGCGGCCTCGCCTTCGGCCTTGGTGCGGGCATAGTCCACGGCGGAGTGGGCATCGGCGCCGTTGGCCGAGACCTGGACGAAGGCCGAGAGACCAGCGGCGCGGGCCGCGGCGGCGAGGCCGGCCGGGGCGCGGACGTGGAGGGCATCGAGATCGCCGGTGAAGGCGCCGACGAGGTTGACCACGGCATCGGCCCCGGCGACCAGCAGCGCGGGATCGGCCCGGGTCACGTCGGCGCTGACGAACTGGATGCGGCCGAGGTTGGCCAGCGGCTTCAACCGGTAGCCGCGTTCGGCATGGCGGCTGACCACGCGCAGCCGGGCCCCGCGCGCGAGCAGATCCTGCGCGACGTGGGGGCCGACGAAACCGTCACCGCCGAGAAGGACCACCAGTTTGCCGGAAAGGGTGCGCTCGTTCTGCTTCACGGGTTGCCTCTGATCTTCGAGAATCCGCCCTGCGGGCGGTATCTCCGTCCCCCTTGCACGATCCTTTGACGGAGGCAACGTTCCCGCAGTGCTGCAAACGCGAAGGTCCGATTGACCGGGGCGGGGACCCCCACTAAGCCTTGCTGCGATGACAAACGAGACGGCGCGCCCGATGGACCCCGACTGCACCGGCAAGGTCGCGCTGATTACCGGGATCACCGGGCAGGACGGGTCCTATCTGGCGGAATTCCTGCTGGCCAAGGGTTATGAGGTGCACGGCATCAAGCGCCGCGCCTCGCTGTTCAACACGCAGCGGATCGACCATATCTACCAGGACCCGCACGCCAATGCGCCGAACCTGAAGCTGCACTATGGCGACCTGTCGGACACGTCCAACCTGACCCGGGTGCTGAGCGAGGTGCGGCCGGACGAGGTCTATAACCTTGGCGCGCAGAGCCACGTTGCGGTGAGCTTCGAGGCGCCGGAGTATACGGCCGACGTCGACGGGATCGGCGCGTTGCGGCTGCTGGAGGCGATCCGCTTCCTCGGCCTCGAAAAGAAGACCCGCTATTACCAGGCATCGACCAGCGAGCTTTACGGGCTGGTGCAGGAGACGCCGCAGCGCGAGACGACGCCGTTCCACCCGCGTTCGCCCTATGCGGTGGCCAAGCTCTATGCCTACTGGATCACCGTGAACTACCGCGAGGCCTATGGCATCTATGCCTGCAACGGCATCCTGTTCAACCACGAGAGCCCGCGCCGGGGCGAGACCTTCGTGACCCGCAAGGTGACGCGGGGGCTGGCCAACATCAGCCAGGGGCTGGAGCCTTGCCTCTACATGGGCAACATCGACAGCCTGCGCGACTGGGGCCATGCCAGGGATTACGTCCGGATGCAGTGGATGATGCTGCAGCAGGAGGCGGCGGAGGACTTCGTCATCGCCACCGGCCAGCAGTATTCGGTGCGCGAGTTCATCCGCTGGTCGGCCGAGGAGCTGGGGATCACCCTGCGCTTCGAGGGGACCGGCGTGGACGAGGTGGGCGTGGTCGAGGCGGTGGCGGACAGCGCCGCCGTGGTCTGCCGGCCCGGCGAGATCATCGTGCGGATCGACCCCCGCTATTTCCGGCCGGCCGAGGTGGAGACCCTGCTGGGCGATCCCGGCAAGGCGAAGGAAAAGCTCGGCTGGGTGCCGGAGATCACCGCGCGGGAGATGTGCGCCGAGATGGTCGCCGAGGACCTCAACACCGCGCGCCGCCATGCCCTGCTGAAGAAGCATGGCTTCGAGGTGCCGGTCTCGCTCGAGTAGGGCGGAAGGGGAGGGGCGGCAATGCAGCTTTCCGGCTGGGGACGCTATCCACGGATGGACTGCCGGCTGGTCAGGCCGGGCGGGCTTGAGGCGCTGCCCGGGCTGGTGGCGGGCGGCGGGCCGCTGATCGCGCGCGGGAACGGGCGCGCCTATGGCGACGCCGCGCTTGGTGCCGGGGCGACGCTGGACATGCGGCCGTTCAACCGGATGATCGCCTTCGATCCCGAGACCGGCGTGCTGGAGGCCGAGGCGGGCGTGCTGCTGGCCGAAGTGATCGACGTATTCCTGCCGCGCGGCTGGTTTCCGTTCGTGACGCCGGGGACCAAGTTCGTGACCATCGGCGGGGCGATCGCCAGCGATGTCCATGGCAAGAACCACCACAAGGACGGCGGCTTTTCGGCCTGTGTCGAATGGCTGGAGCTGGTCGCGCCCGATGGCGGGGTGCGGCGGGCCAGCCGGGGCGAGAACGCGGACCTGTTCGGCTGGACCTGCGGCGGGATGGGGCTGACGGGCGTGATCCGCCGCGCGGCGATCCGGCTGCGGCGGGTGGAGACCGGGTGGATCCGCCAGCAGGCCTTCCCGGCGCGCGACCTTGCCAGCGCCATCGCCCTGTTCGAGGGGGCGCAGGAGTCGACCTATTCGGTGGCCTGGATCGATTGCCTGGCGGGTGGGCGTTCGCGCGGGCGCTCCATCGTCATGCTGGGCGAGCACGCGATGCGCGCCGAGCTGCGCGATCCGCAGCGGGCCGACCTGTTTGCCGAGCGCGGACGCAAGGCGAAGACGGTGCCGTTCGATTTCCCCCAATTTGCCCTGAACCCGCTGTCGGTGAAGGCCTTCAACCAGCTGTACTACAGCGCCGGACGGTGGAACGCGGGGGAGAGCCTGATCGACTATGACAGCTACTTCTACCCGCTCGACGCGCTGCTCGAGTGGAACCGGATCTATGGCCGGGCGGGCTTTGCGCAGTTCCAGTGCGTGGTGCCGCTCGCTGCCTCGGCCGAGGGGCTGGACGCGCTGCTGAAGGCCATCGCGCGGTCGGGGCAGGGCTCGTTCCTTGCCGTGCTGAAGCGGATGGGGGCGCAGGAGAGCCGGTTTTCCTTCCCGCTGGAGGGTTATACCCTGGCGCTCGACTTCCCGATCCGCTGGGGGACTGCGGCGCTGTTTACCGAACTGGAACGGATCGTGGTGGATCACGGCGGCCGGTTCTACCTTGCCAAGGACGCCTTCCTCAGCCCCGAGACCCTGCGCGCCGCCGATCCCCGCACCGCCGCCTTCACCACCATGCGCGGCGAGACCGGCAGTGGAGCGCGGTTCGTTTCGGCCCTTTCCGAAAGACTTGCCCTGTGACCAAGACTGCCCTGCCGACCCGCTCGATCCTGATCCTCGGCGCCCGGTCCGACATCGGCCGGGCGATTGCCCATGCCTTTGCCGCAAAGGGCTATGCCGTGCAGCTGGCCGCGCGCAATGCCGCCGGGCTGGCGGCGGACAAGGCCGACATCGAATTGCGCCACCGCGTTGCCGTGAGCCTGCACGAGCTGGATGCGCTGGATACGGCGAGCCACGAGGCCTTCTTCGATGGCCTGCCGGACCTGCCCTTCGTTGCCGTCTGCGCGGTGGGCCTCATGGGCGAGCAGGCCGACAACGAGCTGTCGGTCGACAAGACCGTCACCGTGCTGCGGAGCAACCTGGAAGGGCCGGCGAGCCTGTTCACCGTGCTGGCGAACCGGATGGCGGCGCGCGGCTCGGGCACCCTGGTGGGCATCAGCTCGGTCGCCGGCGAGCGCGGGCGGGCGGCGAACTACGTCTACGGATCGGCCAAGGCGGGGTTCACCGCGTTCCTTTCCGGCCTCCGCAACCGGCTGGCCAAGGGCAAGACCGGGGTTCACGTCGTTTCCGTGCTGCCGGGCTTCGTCAACACGGCGATGACCGCCGGCATGGACCTGCCCAGGAAGCTGACCGCCGAGCCGGCCGAGCTGGGCAAGGCAGTGTGGAAGGCCGTGGAGAAGGGCCGCGACGTGATCTACGTGCGGCCGGTGTGGCGGCTGGTCATGCTGATCATCCGCCACATTCCGGAAGGGGTGTTCAAGAAGCTTTCGATCTGAGGGGCCGGTCCTGGTCCTTTGGGGCGGTCCTTCGAGACGGCCGCTCGGACTGCGTCCTCGGGGCCTCCTCAGGACGAACGGGGAGGGGGGAGGCCCGTCAGTGCCGGACTGCCGGCAGCAGTTCGGCGAGGGCCTGGGCGAGGGCGTCGCTGGTGAAGGGCTTCTGGAGGACCGGCTTGTCCTGGAATTCGGGGACGAGCCCGGCGCGGCCGTAGCCGGTGATGAACAGGAACGGCACGTGGCGGGCGGCGAGGAATTCGGCGACGGGGTAGCTTGGCTGGCCGGCGAGGTTGACGTCGAGCACGGCAGCGTCGAGTTCGGTGCTGTCGAGGCAGGCCAACGCGTCTTCCACGCAGGTCACGTGGCCGGCCGGAATGCAGCCGAGTTCGTCCAGCTGGTCCTCGATCAGCATGGCGATCAGCGATTCGTCCTCGACGATGAAGATGCGGCGTCCGGCCAGTTCTTCCATGTTCAAGCCCCAGCCTCCTGCAGCATCGGGAATTCCATCGTGCAGACGACTCCTTCAGCCGGATAGTCCAGCCGGACATCGCCCCTCAGTTCGCTCGCCAGCCCGCGTTCCAGCAGGCGCGAGCCGAAGCCCTTGTGGTCGGGCTCGCGCACCGGAGGGCCGCCTTGCTCGGTCCAGACCACGTGCAGGTGATGGCCCGCGCAGCGCCAGACGAGGTGAATGCGGCCCGTTTCGTTCGACAGCGCGCCATACTTGACCGCGTTCGACGCGAGTTCGTGCATGGCCATGGCGAGAGCGAGGGCCGCCTGGGGGGTGAGCGCTAGGTCCTCGCCGGCGAGTTGGAAGCGGCCCGGCTGGCCGGCGGTGGCTCCGAACGGGGCGAGGGCCTGCCGGGCGATGTCGCGCAGGTTGGCGCCTTCCCAGTTGGTGTGGGTGAGGACCGTGTGCGCGTTGGACAGGGCGAGCAGCCGTTCCTCGAAGGCATCGCGGGCGCGGCGATCCGCCGTATCGCCGCGGAAGGTCTGGCGGGCGAGCGACTGGACCGTGGCAAGGGTGTTCTTGACCCGGTGGTTCAGCTCGTTGACCAGCAGCTTCAGGTGCTCTTCCGAGCGCTTCAGGTCGGTGATGTCCCGCGTGGTCCCGGCGATGGCCTCGATCTCGCCCCTGGCGTCGAACACCGGGGTGAAGATGTAGTCGTACTGCCGCCAGCCGAGGGTGGCGTGAGGGAAGCCCACCTCGCCCCGGATTTTGCGGCCGGTGGACAGGACTTCTTCGATCTCCCGTTCGTGCATTTCGGCGTGCCACGGCTGGTAGCCGATTTCGAGCAGCGACTTGCCCACCGAATCCTCGAGCGTGCGGCCCCACATTTCGAGGAGCGCCTGGTTGGCGAAGATGAACCGCGCTTTGCGGTCGAACGCATAGACGAGATCGGGAGTTGCGGCGATCAGCGACTGGTAGAACCGAAGCTGGCGGTGCGTGGCGTCCTTCATGACGGCAAGGCCCCGGCTGAAGCGAGAGGGGCTGAAGCGAGGGGCTTGCGCAGATGCGGGGGCTCTATCACCGCGCGAGCGGTGGCGGCGGAGGCTGCCGAGCCACCCTGATAACCTGCCTTCAAACCAAAGCCCCTCAGGAAAAACGGACCCGTGAGAGGACTACGCGGCGGGAGCGGAAAAGCTCCCGAAAATCGCGTGCAAACCTATGGAAAGGTGGGACAGTGCCAAACCCGCACAGCGGGGTTCTTACGCGGCCTGGAGGCGCGGACCGTTCTGCAGGGCAAGGAGCAGCCCGCGATAGTGGTGGGCCAGTTCGAGGTAGCGGCGACGCTTTTCGAGGGTGCGGGTCCAGGCGGCAATCAGGTAGCAGCGATCGATCCGCCGGGTGAGAACGTCTTGCGTCCAGTTCTTGCGCACGATGTCCCTCCTTCTGTTCGCAGCGCTCGCCGCTGCGAGTCTTTCCGCGAATCCCGACCAACTCCCCTTTCGCGCAGAATGCAAGGAGGGTGAGGCGGGGCGGCGGAACCCCGCGCCGAAATGCCGGCCCGGGGGCGGTTTGCCATTATCCGTTCTTGCGATCGGCCAGATCGGATTCCCGGGGCCGGCGTTATCTTGCCATTCAGCCCTTGCGGCCTACATAGTCGGGCGAAAGGACTCTCCCTGCCATGAACGAAGAACAGCCCAACGGTAATCCCTGGCTCAAGAGCCTGCTGGTCTGGGGCGGCATATTCATGGCGCTGCTGCTGGTCGTCTCGATGTTCGGCGCGCGCGGCGACACCGGCGGGACTCCGATCCCCTATTCCGATTTTCGCACCAAGGTGACCGAGGGCAGCGTGTCCGAGGTCCAGGTCGGCACGGAGCGCATCACCGGCCGCTACAAGAGCGGGGACAGCTTCAGCACGGTGCCGATCCCCAACGACACGACGCTGCCGCAGCTCTTGCAGGCGAATGGCGTGCGCTATGCCGGCAAGGCCCAGGAAGAGCCGAACGTGCTGCTCTACATCCTGGTCCAGGCCCTGCCGTTCATGCTGATCCTGGGCGTGGCGTTCTTCGCGCTGCGCCAGGTGCAGAAGGGCGGCGGATCGGGCGCGATGGGCTTTGGCAAGTCCAAGGCCAAGATGCTGACCGAGCGGCAGGGGCGGGTAACCTTCAACGACGTGGCCGGCATCGACGAGGCGCGCGAGGAGCTGGAGGAAATCGTCGAGTTCCTGCGTGATCCGAGCCGGTTTGCCAAGCTTGGCGGCCAGATCCCGAAGGGCGCGCTGCTGGTCGGTTCGCCCGGCACCGGCAAGACGCTGCTGGCCCGCGCGATTGCCGGCGAGGCAGGCGTGCCGTTCTTCACCATTTCCGGTTCGGACTTCGTCGAGATGTTCGTCGGCGTCGGCGCCAGTCGCGTGCGCGACATGTTCGAGCAGGCCAAGAAGAACGCGCCGTGCATCGTCTTCATCGACGAGATCGACGCGGTCGGCCGGCACCGTGGGCACGGCCTTGGCAATTCCAACGACGAGCGTGAGCAGACGCTGAACCAGCTGCTGGTCGAGATGGACGGCTTCGAGGCGAACGAGGGCATCATCATCATCGCCGCGACCAACCGCCCTGACGTGCTCGACCCGGCGCTGCTGCGTCCGGGCCGGTTCGACCGGCAGGTGGTCGTGCCGATTCCCGACATCGAGGGACGCGAGAAGATCCTTGCCGTCCACATGAAGAAGCTGCCGCTGGCCCCTGACGTCAACCCGCGCACGATCGCGCGCGGCACCCCGGGCTTTTCCGGCGCGGACCTTGCCAACCTGTGCAACGAGGCGGCCCTGCTCGCCGCGCGGCGCAACAAGCGGCTGGTCGCCATGCAGGAGTTCGAGGACGCCAAGGACAAGGTCATGATGGGCGCCGAGCGACGTTCCATGGTAATGACCGAGGACGAGAAGAAGATGACCGCCTACCACGAGGCGGGCCATGCGATCGTCTCGGTCAACGAGACGGCGAGCGACCCGATCCACAAGGCGACGATCATTCCGCGCGGCCGCGCGCTGGGCATGGTGATGCGCCTGCCTGAGCGCGATTCCTACTCCTACCACCGCGACAAGATGCACGCGAACCTCTCGGTCGCGATGGGTGGCCGGGTGGCCGAGGAGATCATCTTCGGGCACGACAAGGTCAGTTCCGGCGCCTCTTCCGACATCCAGTATGCCACGGGCCTTGCGCGCAACATGGTGACCAAGTGGGGCATGTCGGACAAGCTCGGTCCGCTCCAGTACGAGGAGCAGCAGGAGGGCTATCTCGGCATGGGCGGAACGGCCCGGCTGTTCGCCTCGGACGAGACCAACAAGCTGATCGACAGCGAGATCCGCGAGCTGGTCGACAACGCCCATGCCCGCGCGACCGCGATCCTCAAGGAGAACGAGGAGAAGCTGCACCTGCTTGCCCAGGCCCTGCTCGAATACGAGACGCTGACCGGCGAGGAGATCGAGAAGCTGATGAGCGACGGCCGGATCGACCGTCCTGACCAGCCCACCGGAGTGGCGGCGCCGACGCCGGTGCAGGGCTCGGCCATCCCGAAGGCCGGGCGGCGGTTCAGCGGCGGGACGGCGCCTCAGGGGGCGTGAGGCTGGCGGGATAGCGCCGTTCTGGCGGTGCTTTCCGGCAGGTGTGTTGCCTTGGCGTGGGATGGGAGTAGGATGGCGGCATGACCAAGCTTTCACCCATCGTCTCGGAGTTCGAGACCGAGGAAGCCGCGGCGGCTTACGACCGCTGGTTCCGCGCGCGGGTGGAGGCTTCGCTCGCCGATCCGCGCCCGGGCGTGCCGCATGATGAGGCCATGGCGAGAATTCGGAAGCGGCTGGAAGAGTTGCGCCCCAAACCGTGATGCAACTGATCTGGCGCGAGACGGCGCTCATCGACCTGGACCGCATCGTGGTTTACGTCAGCCAGTTCAATTACGTCGCGGCGACGCGGTTGCAGGCTTTGGCCGAATCTTGCGCCGAACGGATTGTGGAGCACCCGTTCCTGTACCGCGCCGGGCGCATTCCGGGCACGCGGGAGGCGCTGATCCACCCAAATTACCTGCTGGTCTACCGGGTGACGGCCGATGCCGTGGAGATCGTTAACGTACTCCACTCGCGGCAGCTTTATCCGCCGGAAGAGGGGGTATGAGCAGGATCGGCGCAACCCTGTTGCTCTGCGCCGGGATTGCGGGATGCGCGGCGAAGCAGGAGGATTGGTTCGTCGGAACGGCCAGCATGGCCCAAGACAGCGCCGTCACGCTCGACATTGCGTCGCGTGACAAGGGTGGTCCCATCGCGCACGGGCATTTTGTCTACCGGACGACCGACAAGGATTACGCGACGATCATGGAACACGTCGGGCCGCTGCAACCCGGACAGACCAAACCAGTCGCACCGTGGCCCTCTCATCAGGCCAACGAAAAAGGCCCCGGTTTCCCGGGGCCTTTTTGATTCCTGAACTCGCGGCCCGATCAGCCGTCGTAATCCCCACCCAGCGAGGTGTTGCGCAACGGGGCGGCGGCGGTGATGCGCAGGGCTTCGGCCTGCTGCGAGAGCGAGCCGATTTCATCGACCTCGTCGTCATCCTCGGGCTGGACGCGCTGGAGCGAGTTGATGACGCTTTCCTTGAGGTTCGCCGGACGGACCGTTTCGTCAGCGATCTCGCGCAGGGCGACGACGGGGTTCTTGTCCCGGTCACGGTCGACCGTCAGCTCGGCCCCGCCCGAAATCTCCCGCGCGCGCTGGGCGGCGAGGAGGACGAGATCGAAGCGGTTGGGAACCTTGTCGACGCAATCTTCAACGGTAACGCGTGCCATCAAGCACTCCGAATGGTCAGAATCTGCCAGCCAGAATCTTTGGGTAAGGTCTGGCAGCTAGGGAAATGGCAGCGGAAAGTCAAGGAAAGCGCGCGCGGGGTGTTCAGCTCCTGAGGCGCCAGCCGGTGCGGAAGATCCAGGCGACGATGGCCACGCACAGGGCAAGGAAGGCAAGGGTGAGCCCGGCGGCAAGCGCAATGTTGACATCGGCCTGGCCGTAGAACGTCCAGCGCAGGCCGTTGACGAGGTAGACCACCGGATTGGCGAGGGCGACCGTGCGCCAGGGCGGGGCCAGCATGTCGATCGAGTAGAAGGTGCCGCCGAGGAAGGTCAGCGGGGTGAGGGCCAGCATCGGCACGACCTGGAGCTTCTCGAACCCGTCGGCCCAGCAGCCGAGGATGAAGCCGAACAGCGAAAAGGCGAGCGCGATCAGAACGATGAAACCGGCGGCGAGGACTGGGTAGAGGATCGTGTAATCCACGAAGAACCGCGCGGTGACGAGGATGATCGCGGCGAGGATCACCGACTTGGTCGCCGCCGCGCCGACATAGCCGAGCAGGGTTTCGGTGACGCCGACGGGGGCCGAGAGCAGTTCGTAGATCGTGCCGGTGAAGCGCGGGAGATAGATGCCGAAGCTGGCGTTGGCCGTGCTTTCGGCCAGGATCGTCAGCAGCAGCAGGCCGGGGATGATGAACGCCGCGTAGGGCACGCCCCCGACCTCGCTCATCCGCCCGCCGATGGCAGAGCCGAAGACGACGAAGTAGAGCGAGGTGGTAAGGACCGGGGTGAAGATCGACTGGAACAGCGTGCGCCAGGTGCGCGCGAGTTCGAAGCGGTAGATCGTCCAGGCGCCACGCCAGTTCATCCGGGCTTCCTTTCGACCAGATCGACGAAGATGTCCTCGAGGCTGGACTGGCGAACCTCGAAGCCGTTGAAGGGCACGTCCGCCGCGGCGAGCGCCCGGACGAGATCTGCGACGGCGTGATCGGCCGCGGCCTTGCCATCGGTGCGGAAGGTCAGGTGGCGGCGGTCATCCGAGAGATGCGGACCGAATGGTGCGAGGGCAGGGGGCACGGCGTCGAGCGGCGCGGCGAGGCCGACGCGGACCTCGGTGCGGCCGAGGCGGGCCATCAGTGCCTCCTTCTCGTCCACCACGATGAGCTGGCCCTGGTTTATCACGCCCACCCGATCGGCCATTTCCTCGGCCTCTTCGATATAGTGCGTGGTGAGGATGATGGTGACGCCGCGTTCGCGCAAGGCGGCGATCATCCGCCAGGTGTCGCGCCGCAGTTCAACGTCGACCCCGGCCGTGGGCTCGTCCAGGAAGAGCAGTTCGGGATCGTGGGCGAGGGCCTTGGCGATGAGGACGCGGCGCTTCATCCCGCCCGACAGCTCGCCGATCTTCGCCTTGCGCTTGTCCCAGAGCGAGAGGGCCCGGAGCAGTTCCTCGATCCGGGCGGGATCGGGGGGGAGGCCGAACAGCCCGCGCGAGTGCCTGACCGAGAGCAGGACCGGCTCGAACATGTCCACGCTCAGTTCCTGCGGGACGAGGCCGATGCGGGCGCGGGCGCGGCGCCAGTCCTTCGCCATGTCCAGCCCGAAGGCGCGGATCGTGCCGCTGGTCGGCCTCACGAGGCCGCAAACCGCGCCGATCAGCGTGGTCTTGCCGGCGCCATTGGGGCCCAACAGGGCGAAGATCTCCCCCCGCCGGATCTGGAGATCGACGTGGCGCAGGGCGACGGTTTCGGGCGAGGCGCCCTTGGCCGGGTAGGTCTTGCGCAGGGCCTGGATGTCGAGAATCGGTTCGGTTGCCATGAGCTTCGGACTGTTCACGGCGCGGGCGGTCATGGCAATGGGGTGCGAGCCGGATCGAGCCACCCCGTGACGCTATGCCTGAAGGCGCAGGCCTGTTAGGCCCTGTCCTCGCTCTCCCACTCCTGCCCGAGCCGAGGACCCGCCGCCCATGCACAGTTCCGGACCCTTGACCCTGCTTGGCGAGGCCGTTCTGCTGCTGGGGGTGGCGCTGGTCTTCGTGGTCGTGTTCCGGCGGCTGGGGCTGGGTGCGACTCTGGGTTACCTGCTGGCGGGGATCGTGGTCGGGCCGCACGCGCTGCGGCTGGTCGGCGATGCCCATGGCAAGATGGGCATTGCCGAGCTGGGCATTACCTTCCTGCTGTTCATCGTCGGGCTTGAGCTGAACCCGTCCAGGCTGTGGCGGATGAAGCACGAGATCCTGGGGCTGGGGCTGGTGCAGGTGGTGGCTTGCGGGCTGGCCCTGGCCGGGGTGCTGACGCTGGCGGGGTTCGATCCGACCGCGGCGATCGCGCTGGGGCTGCCGCTGGCGCTGTCCTCCACCGCACAGGTGCTGCCGATGCTGCGCTCGGCCGGGCGGCTGCGCACGCCGTTCGGGGAGCGGGCCTTTTCGATCCTGCTGTTCCAGGACCTGTCCATCATTCCGCTGATCACGATCACTGCGGTGCTCAGCCGCAATCCGGCCGACGCCCTGGCGCCTTCGGGCTGGTTGCTCGCGCTTTACAGCGTGCTGGCGGTGGGTGGGCTGATTGCGCTGGGGCGGTTCGCGATCCGGCCGCTGTTCCGCCTGATCGGCAACCTTGGCGAGCGCGAGATGTTCGTCGTCGCCGCGCTGTTCACGGTGATGGGGGCGGCGGCGCTGATGCAATGGCTGGGCCTGTCCACCGCGCTGGGGGCTTTCGTGGCGGGGGTGATGCTCGCCGACACGCCCTACCGGCATGAGCTGGAGGCGGACGTGGAGCCGTTCCGCTCGATCCTGCTCGGGCTGTTCTTCCTGGCCGTGGGAATGCAGCTGGACCTCAGCGCCATTGCCGAGCGGCCGCTGTTCGTCGCCGGGATGGCGGGGCTGCTGATCGTGGTGAAGACGGCGGTGATCTGTGCGATCGGGCGGGTCGCGCGGATGCCGTGGCGGCAGGCGCTGGGGCTGGGCCTGCTGCTGAGCCAGGGGGGCGAGTTCGGCTTTGTCCTGTTCGCGCAGGCGCGGAACGCGTTCCTGGTGGCGCCGGAGACGGTGAGCCTGTTCGGCGCGGTGGTGACGGTGTCGATGGCGACGACGCCGTTCCTGATGATGGCCACGCGCAAGCTGCGCGAGGCCCCCGCCCGCGACGAGCAGCGCGAGGAGCCCCGCGCCGAGGGGGCCAACGCGATCATCGTCGGCTATGGCCGGTTCGGCCAGACCGTGGCGCAGATGCTGGTGGCCAGCAACGTGCCGGTGACGCTGATCGACAGCGACATCGAGATGATCGACGTGGCCGGCGAGTTCGGGGCCAAGGTCTATTTCGGCGACGGCACGCGCATCGACCTGCTCCGCCAGGCCGGCGCGGACGAGGCCCAGCTCATCCTGTTCTGCATGGACGGCGACCCGATGACCGCGGAGCTGATCGAGAGCGTCCACGAGGCCTTCCCCGATGCGGCTATTTACGTGCGTGCGTTTGACCGGCGCGCGGTGATAGCGCTGCAGGGCACGCCGGCGCGTTATGTCGTGCGCGAGGTGATGGAATCGGCGATCAGGATGGCGCGGCTGGCGCTGGAGGCGGCGGAGGTCGACCTGGAGTCGATCGACCAGGCCGAGGCGATGTATCGCGGGCGCGACCGCGAGCGGTTGCGCCGGCAGATCGAGACCGGCGACCTGCGCACCGCGCGGGACCGCATCCTCGTGCAGCCGGTCGCGCAGGAGGACGAGGCGGCGGGTTAGGCGCTGGCCGCCCGAGACGCTTGAACCGGCGCCTCTTCGGGAAACAGCGCCTCGCCGGGCAGGGCGTGACCGATCAGGAAGCCCTGGCCCTGGTCGCAACCGAGTTCGCGCAGGTAGGCAAGATCTTCGGCGTGCTCGATCCCTTCGGCCGTGACGGTGAGGCCGAGCGAGCGGCCGAGGCTGACGATGGCACCGACGACGACCTTGGCCGTGGCTGCTTCCTTGAGGCCGAGGATGAAGCTGCGGTCGATCTTCAGCTTGGTGAAGGGGTAGCTGAGCAGGTAGCTGAGCGATGAGTAGCCGGTGCCGAAATCGTCCATCGAGATGCCGACGCCGAGGGTGCGCAGGCGGCGGATGTTGCTGGCGACGTCGGACGCCTTTTCCATCAGCACCGCCTCGGTGATTTCAAGCTCGAGCCGGCGGGCCGGAAGGCCGGAGGCGGCGAGGGCGTGGAGGACGATGTTGACGAGGTTGGCGTTGCGGAACTGGAGCGGGGAGATGTTGACCGCGACGCGGATGCTGTCGGGCCAGGTGGCAGCCTCGCGGCAGGCGCTTTGCAGGACGAACTGGCCGAGCACGTCGATCAGGCCGACCTCCTCGGCGAGCGGGATGAAGCTGTCGGGCAGGAGCAGGCCGCGTTCCGGGTGCTGCCAGCGCAGCAGGGCCTCGTAGGCGGTGATCCCGCCGGTCTCCAGATCGATCAGCGGCTGGTAGTAGAGCGTCAGGTCGCCGCGCTTCAGCCCTTCGCGCAGATCGGCTTCAAGGCGGGCCTTCTCGCGCGCGGCCTCGTCCAGCGAAGGCCGGAAGCGCTGGATCGTGCCCTTGCGGTCAGCCTTGGCTGCATAGAGCGCAAGGTCGGCATAGCGCAGCAGGGTGGCGCCGTCGACGCAGTCCTCAGGCGCAAGGGAAATGCCGACCGTGGCGCCGATGTGCAGCACGTTCTCGCCGATGAAGAACGGCTCGGCCATCGCCTGGATGATCGAGCGGGCGATGTTGTGGACCTTCTCGGCCGTGGGCGAGGTGACGACGACGGCGAATTCATCGCCGCCGAGCCGGCAGAGCAGGGCGCCGCGGGCGGGGACCAGTGCCCGCATCCGCCGCGCGGCTTCGGCGAGCACCAGATCGCCGGCGTGGTGGCCGTAGGAATCGTTGATCGGCTTGAAGTTGTCGAGATCGATCAGGGCGAGCGAGACGCGGTTGCGGTCCCGGTCGGCCAGGGCTTCGCGCAGGTGTTCGCGGCAGTGGGCGCGGTTGGCGAGGCCGGTCAGCTCGTCGTGCCGGGCCATGTGGGCAATCCGCGCCTCGGCCTTGCGCCGCTCGGTCACGTCGAAGATCGAGACGATGGTGACGAGGCGGCCGTCCATGATCGAGGGGCGGGTGAACAGGACTGCCTCGCGCTCATCGCCGTGGCGGGTGTACTGCTTCCAGATCCGGTCCTTTTCGGAACTGGAGGTGGCGAGAAGGCGCTGGACGGCGGGCCATTCGTTGGGGGCGAAGAGGTGGGCCGCCGGAAGCCCGCGCAGATCTTCCTCGGCAAATTCGAAGTGTTCGCACGCGGCGGCGTTGGCATTGGCGATGCAGCCCGTGGCCGGATCGTAGACCAGTAGCGGGGCCGGGTTGTCGGCAAAGAGCAGGCGGAAGCTCTCCTCCTTGCGTTTCAGTTGGGTGATGTCCACGCGCAGGCCGATGATGCCGCCGTCCGCCGTGCGGCGATCCTCGATCATGATGCAGCGCCCGTCGGACAGCCACTGTTCGTGGCGCGACTGGGCGAGGTCCAGCTTGGCCAGGCGTTCGGCGAGCCATTCCTCCTCGCGGCCCATGGCCTCGGGGTAGTCACCCCGTTCGACACCGCAGCGCAGGGTGTCCTCGATCCGGATGCCGGGCGCGAAGAGATCGGCGGACTTGTGGTAGATCGCCGCGTACTGGCTGTTCCACAGGGCGTAGCGGCCATCCGCATCGAGCAGGACGACCCCGTGCGGCATCGCCTCGATCGCTTCGTTGAGGAGCGAATCGCCCGAAGGGAGGGAGGGGGCGGCAGCAGGTGCGTTCATCGGCAAGTCTCCGGACTATCGGAGAAAGCTGCCGGAAAAAGGTTAAGGATTGCTGCGCTGCAGCAGGGCCTGCCCGGCGGTTCGGCCGGGAGCGGGGAGCGGTCCGGCCGCGCGGGCCGGCCGCTCCCCTGTCGGAGTGCCTTAGCGGCGGTGGCGGTAGTAGCGGCCGCAGTGCTTGTTGTACTTGGTGCGCGCGATCTCGTGACCGCCAACGCCACCGATGGCCGCGCCGCCCAGCACGCCGGCCGTGGTGCCGCCGGTCAGGACTGCGCCGAGCACGCCGCCCGCCACGGCGCCCACGGCCGCGCCTTCGGTCTTGTTCAGGCGCTTGCAGGCACGGGCCTCGGCCGGATTCGCCCCGGCTATGGCGAGTGCGGCTACCGCCGAGGCGAGGGCGGCGCGGCCAAAGGTGATGGTTTTCATGCAATGGTACTCCTTGGTTGGCGTTCCGCCTGGAGGCGGACGAAAATCAGGGCGTCTTTATCTTGACGTCGGGCACTTCAACCGTGGCCGGCTTGGTCGTGACCTTGACTTCGGGCACGCCGACCGTTGCCGGGCTGGAGCTTACCTTGACCTCTGGACCCTGAACGTCAAATTTAGGAAGCTGGCCACCGCTGGCGTGGACTTCCGGCAGTTCGCCTTCCTGCGTCTGCTTGACCTTGCACCCCGCAGCCGCGAGGCAGAGCACCGACAAGCCTGCTAGTGTAATGATTTTCCTCATTTTGTGCCTCACCTTCTTGGGGGCACACATTGCCCCGATTCACCGGTGTAAAAAGCGCGGGAGATCCCTTGGGGTTCCCGAAAGTGCGCAAGAGCACTGAGAAAAGAATTGTGGGAATTTGTCTTCAAGGCAGCCCCGCGCCCGGAACGGCGACGCGGGCGAATTCGATCCGGCCGCTCCTGAGACGGCGGCATTCCTCGGCATCGTGGGCCGTTCCGGCACAGATCATCAGCGTGCGCCGGTCTTCTCCGCCGAGCACGCAGGCAAAGGCCATGGCGTCCCTGACGGGGATCGTCTCCAGCACGGCGCCGCCATCGGCCACGCGCACGACGCAGCCCTTGTCGGGCAGGGCGACCCAGACGCAGTTTTCGGCATCGAGGCACAGGCCATCGGGCGAACCGTCGATCTTGGCGAAGACCCGGCGGTTGGCGAGGGTGCCGTCAGGCGCGACGTCAAAAGCGGAGATCTGGCCGGCCAGCGTTTCGGCGACGACCATCAGGGTGCCGTCCGCGCTAACCGCGACGCCGTTCGGGCACATCAGCCCTTCGGCTGCGCTCTCCACCCGGCCATCGGGGCGGGCCAGCGCCAGGGCCGACGGGGCCGGGCTTTCGCCGCTGGTGAAATCGAAGCCGACGCTGCCGACATAGGCCCGGCCCGCGGCGTCCACGACCATGTCGTTGCTGAAGATGCGGTGGACCGGGGCGAGGCTGGCGTGGTGGACCAGCTTGGCGCCCTGGAGGCGCTGCAGTTCGAGCAGGCTGCGCACGACGACGAGGAGCGAGCCGTCGGGCAGCCAGCCGAGGCCGGAGGGTTCGCCGGGGACGTCGATGGTGTGGACGATGGTCCCATCCTCGTCGAGCGCGTGGACCTGTTCGCCGACGATGTCGGAAAACCAGAAGCGTCCGGCATGCCAGCGGGGGCCTTCGGGGAAGGCGAGTCCGGAAAGGACGATGCGGGTCTCGGTCATGGCTGGCTCTCCCGTTTGCGGCTTTCGTTTGCGGCTTTGCGCCCGTGCGTGCGTGCGAGGCGGCGGGGCCGAATCCTGTTCTTCCGCCGGACAGGTCGGCCGGATGGTTCGGTGCTGTCAATCGCGCAGAGACGCAGGCTGGGCTGCGAGGATCGGAGCGGCAGAGCGGAATCCGGTTCCCGCGTGACGCGGGACCTGCCCCTTGGGGCAGGGCTTTCCGACCGCCGCGTCGACAGGAACCGGGGCGCCGATTTCCTGTTGTTTGGGCATGATGACCGCACCGAAAACGACGTTCAGGGCGCATCTTTCGAGCGCCTCCATCGCCTTTGCCGCGCTTGTGGCTGTGACGCCGGTCGGGGCGCAGGCGGCCCCTTCCCAGCAGAACCGCTCCGCACCGGCAGCCGCACCGGCGAGCACGCTCCAGAGCGAGCTCTTGCGCCCCGCCAATGCCGACCTGCGCGCCTTCTACTACTACCGGCAGAACCGGCCGTTATGGACGGCCGATGGGCGCCTTACCCCGGCGGCGCTGGTCGTGGCCGAGATGATCCGGACCGCGGATATCGACGGGTTGCGTCCGGCGGAGGTTCACGCCGACGAGCTGGACCGGGCGCTGCTGCGGGTCCGCACCGAAGGTTCGCAGGCGGCGGCGGACGAGGCGGAGATCGCCCTCTCGCGCAGTTTTTCCGACTTTGTTCAGCTGACCAGGCGAGCGCCTGAAGGGGCCATGCTTTATGAGCACGTTTCGCTCGCGCCGCAGGACGTGCCGGCGCAGGGCGCGCTGCACGAAGCGGCGGCCGCGCCTTCGCTTGCCGAATATGTGCGCAGCATGGGCTGGCTCCACCCGCTCTATGCACCGGTGCGCGAGGCCTTTCTTGAGGGTAGCGGGCAGGATCTGGCGACGCGGCGGCTGGTGATGACCAACCTTGCCCGCATCCGCGCGATTCCGGCGGCCCCTCCGGGCGGGCGCTATGTGCTGGTGAATGCCGCGGCGGCGCAGCTGTGGATGTACGAGAACGGAAAGCCGGTCGACACGATGAAGGTCGTCGTGGGCAAGGCCGACCACCAGACGCCGATGATGTCGGGCTATATCCGCTACGCGATCCTCAACCCCTACTGGAACGTCCCGGCAGACTTCAGCCGCGACAAGATCGCGCCGGCCGTGGTCAGGCAGGGTAGTTCCTATCTGAAGGCGCGGGGCTACCAGGTCATGTCGGACTGGACGCCGGAGGCGACCGTGATCGACCCTTCGAGCGTGAACTGGCGGGCAGTGGCCGATGGCGGCATCAACCTGCGCGTGCGCCAGCTTCCGGGCGTGGCCAATTCGATGGGCAAGGTGAAGTTCGAATTCCCCAATGCCCTTGGGATCTATCTCCACGACACGCCCCAGCAGAACCTGATGACCGAGCAGGCCCGGCAGTTCAGTTCAGGCTGCGTGCGGCTGCAGGATGCGCCGCGGCTGGGCCGGTGGCTGTTCAGGGGCGCGATGCCGGTTGGCGATGAGACGGAGGAGCGGGTGGACCTGCCCCAGGTCGTGCCGGTCTACATTACCTACCTGACCGTGCAGCCTGGCGAGAACGGGCAGCTGGCGCTGCTCGACGATCCGTATGATCGCGACAAGGGCGGCCAGCGCACCCTGCAGGCGGCACTGCGCTGAACCACAGCGAGGGGTGAAACGGAGCCGTCCGGCCTCATGGCCGGGCGGTTTTCTGCGATCGGGGTGCCGGCACCCTTGTCGGCGCTTTCGGCAGGCTCCGGCCGAGCGGGCCTTGTGCGGGCGCGGGATGCGGGCACAGAAAAGCCGGGCGAAGCGGTGTGCTTCGCCCGGCGTTCCCTTGGCTGCCTGCAGCCCTGCTTGCAGCCTTAGCCGCGCTCACCCGGAGTGGGCGGCGGAGGCGGGGGCGGCGGAGGCGGGGGCGGCGGCGGCGGAGTGTATTCCGGCGGCGGCGGCGGCGGCGGCGGGGGTGGCGGCGGCGGAGCTACGACTTCGGTCGAACGGCCGAACTTGAAGCTCACGCCGGCCAGGACGCTGTGCGAGCGAAAGCGGCTGCTGACGCCGGCAAGGTCGTTCTGGTAGTTGAAGCGCCCGGCATCGAAGTAGCGATACTTCAGGCTGACATCGACGTTGGGCGACAGCGGCATGCGCACGCCGGCCAGCAGCTGCCAGGCGAAGGCCGAGCGGTTGTCGTCGTAGGCGCCGCCATTGGCGCCTGCCGGGGTGGAGGTGATGTCGTAGCGGACCTTGTTCCAGGCCACGCCGACGCCGCCGCCGGCGAAGAAGTTGAGGCCATCGCTCGGGCCGAAATCGACAAGGCCGTTGGCCATCAGCGAATAGACGTCGTTGTGGCCGCCGCCGATCGCGGTGGCATAGGGCTGGGCCGGGTTGTTGCCGAGCGTCTTGTTCACATTGACGTTGGCGCGCTTGTAGCCGCCTTCGGCTTCGAGGCGGAACGCACCGAAGTCATAGCCCACGTTGATGTCGCCATCGAACCCGGTCTTGAGGTTGACGCGGTAGGGGTCCGAGTACGACGTGCCGACCGGCGGAGTGGCCAGCGAGCCGTTCAGGCCGTTGTAGTCGATGTGGCTGGGGAACATAACGCCGGCGTCAATGCCCACGTAAGGCCCGGTGTCCTGGGCGAATGCCGGGACGCTGGCGGTGCTCGCCAGCGCTACGGCTATGGCGGTTAGCTTCCTCATAGGTGTACCTTTCCTACTCGAGTTCGGGGGTGCCGATCTCGCGGCCTGAACGGCAACGGGAGGAACGGGTTCCAGAGCGCTGGCGGATAAGCAGGCTAGTGTTGCTGCTTTGCAACATCCCCCGCAGGCGATTGCGATAGAAGGAATTTATCCGACGATGAGTTTTCCCGCGGGAACCGCCACGGAATTTCGCCGTTGAAAGGTCGGGCCCGCGCGGCCTCCCTGGCTACGGTCAAAGAATGCGCGGGACGCCTTCCTTTGTCGGACGCGTTTTTGCCCGCCTTCAGATCACCACGCGCGCGCCCATTCCGGGAGGCTTCCGGGACGGCTGGCGCGGGTTGCGGCGCGGGCGCGCTTTCTCAGCCACAGGATCGACCAGTCGCCATTGACCAGCCTTGCGGCGAGGCGCAGCCCGGCGCGGCGGCAGGCGGCGCGGACCTGTTCTTCCTGGGTCTCCAGCAGGCCGGCCAGGAGCAGATGGCCGCCCGGGGTCAGCGCCCGCGCGAAATCCGGGGCAAGGGCGATCAGCGGACCGGCGAGGATGTTGGCGATCACGAGATCATAGGGACCGCGCGCCTCAAGCAGCGGATGATCCATGCCGGGGGCGATGGTCATGGTCAGTTGGCCCGGCCCGGCGCCCAGCGGTACCGCATTGAGGCGGGCGTTTTCTTCCACCACCCCGGCGCAGACCCGATCGATGTCCGAGGCCGTGGCGAGCGCGCGGGGCCACAGGTCGAGCGCGGCGAAGGCGAGCAGGCCGGTGCCAGTGCCGATGTCGGCGAGGTTGCGGACGACGACGCCCTCGCGCTTCATGTGGGTGAGCATGGCGAGGCACCCGGCGGTCGTCGCGTGCTGGCCGGTGCCGAAAGCCTGGCTGGCGGGGATGACGAAGTCGCGCGTGCCGCGCTCGCCGAGCGGCGGGTATTCGGGGGTGTGGACGTGGAAGCGGCCGACGCGAATCGGGCGGGTGTTTTCCTGGCTGAGCGTGACCCAGTCAGTTTCGGGCAGGCGTTCCACGGACAGCGTCGGCGCAGAGCCGGCAAAGAGACCCTCGATCGCGGCGAGATCGGCGGCGCGCGGCTTGTGCGGGAGCCAGGCTTCGAGCTGCCAGTCCTCCGGCCGGTCCTCGGCGATCTCGCTGCCGGACAGGACGATGGCGGGATCCCACTCCAGCGCGTCCTCGTGGGCGAGGAGGGCGGCTTCCACCACGAGGCGGGGGGCGTGGGCGGTGATCTTCCAGCTTTGCGACATGGCGGGGCCTTAGCCGGAGCACGCCGCGGGGGCAAACGGCGGCGCTCGCGAGGGTGCCCTGTCGCACCAATTGCACCGTGAGGCGCTTGCAAGCCGGCGCGTTTTGACTAAGGGAGAGCCGCGGCAGGAGCCTGCCTGCCACGCGATCCGGCCCTATCGGGGCCGCACAGCCATGGGGAATTTCGCGAAAATGGCCAGTGCTGACAAGGTTGGCGCCCGCAACCGCCCGCTTTCGCCGCATCTGCAGATCTGGCGCTGGGGGCCGGCGATGCTCGTCTCGATCCTGCACCGGGTGACCGGCGGCGGGCTTTCGGTGGTGGGCCTTGGCGTTCTGCTGTGGTGGCTTGGCGCGCTGGCCAGCGGCCCGGGAGCCTATGCGACCTTCACGGCGGTGATGGGCAGCCCGCTCGGCCTGGTCGTGCTGGTCGGCCTGACCTGGGCCTTCTGGCAGCACCTGGCGACCGGCATCCGCCACTTCGTGCTCGACATGGGCGCCGGCTACGAGCTGGAATCGAACGCCCGCTGGTCGATCATCACGATCATCGTCTCGGTGCTGCTGACGGCGGCCACCTGGGCCTGCATCCTCGCTCGATAAGGGAAACGGACCATGGGCAACGGAACCTCGATCGGCCGGGTGCGCGGCCTCGGCTCGGCGCACAGCGGCGCCGGCAACTGGCTGCAGGAGCGGTTTACCGGCCTCGCCAGCCTGATCGTCTCGCTTTACCTGCTGTTCTCGCTGCTGGCCCTGCCGAGCCTGAATTACCTGACGGTCAAGGCGTGGATGTCGCACACGGTGCCGGCCACGGCGATGATCCTCTTCGTCATCGTGAACTTCTGGCACGCCCGTTCGGGCCTGCGCGTGGTGATCGAGGATTACGTCCACGAGGGTGGCAGCGCCTTTGCCGCCAATGCGGTGCTGAACATGGCCGCCTTCGCCGGGGGCGCGTTCGGCGTCCTGTCCATCCTCCGTCTCGCCCTTGGAGCTTGAGATGACCGCTGCTTACAAGATCATCGACCACACCTATGACACCGTGGTGGTCGGCGCGGGCGGATCGGGCCTGCGCGCAACGATGGGTTCGGCCGAGGCCGGCCTGAAGACCGCGTGCATCACCAAGGTCTTCCCGACCCGGTCGCACACGGTCGCGGCGCAAGGCGGGATCGCCGCCTCGCTGAAGAACAACACGCCGGACCACTGGACCTGGCACATGTTCGACACCGTCAAGGGGTCGGACTGGCTGGGCGACCAGGACGCGATCGAATACATGGTGCGCGAGGCGCCCCAGGCGGTCTACGAGCTGGAGCATGCCGGCGTTCCGTTCTCGCGCAATGCGGACGGCACGATCTACCAACGCCCGTTCGGCGGCCACATGCAGAACATGGGCGAGGGCCCGCCGGTCCAGCGCACCTGCGCCGCGGCCGACCGCACCGGCCACGCCATGCTTCACGCGCTCTACCAGCAGAGCCTGAAGTACGACGCGGACTTCTTCATCGAATACTTCGCGATCGACCTGATCATGGAGAACGGCCAGTGCCGCGGTGTCATCGCGATCTGTCTTGATGACGGTTCGATCCACCGCTTCAAGAGCCATGCCGTGGTGCTTGCCACCGGCGGCTACGGGCGCTCCTATTACACCGCCACCTCGGCCCACACCTGCACCGGCGACGGCGGCGGCATGGTGCTGCGCGCCGGCTTGCCGCTGCAGGACATGGAATTCGTGCAGTTCCACCCGACCGGCATCTACGGCGCGGGCGTGCTGATTACCGAGGGCGCGCGTGGCGAGGGTGGCTACCTGACCAACTCCGAGGGCGAGCGCTTCATGGAGCGCTATGCGCCCAGCGCGAAGGACCTTGCCAGCCGCGACGTCGTCTCGCGTTCGATGGCGCTGGAAATCCGCGAGGGGCGGGGCGTCGGTCCGCACAAGGACCACATCTTCCTGCACCTCGATCACATCGATCCGAACGTGCTGGCCGAGCGTCTGCCGGGCATTACCGAAAGCGGCAAGATCTTCGCCGGCGTGGACCTGACCCGCCAGCCGCTGCCGGTGGTGCCGACGGTGCACTACAACATGGGCGGCATCCCCACGAACTACCACGGCGAGGTGGTTACGATCGGCGCTGACGGCAACCCCGAGACGGTGGTGCCGGGCCTGTTCGCGGTGGGCGAGGCGGCCTGCGTTTCGGTCCATGGCGCGAACCGCCTTGGCTCCAACTCGCTGATCGATCTGGTCGTCTTTGGCCGCGCGACGGGCCACCGGCTGCGCGACCTGATCAAGCCGGGCACGGCTCACAACGAACTGCCGAAGGATTCGGCCGATCTCGCGCTGTCCCGCCTCGACCACTTCCGCAATGCCAAGGGCGGTTCGCCCACGGCCGAGATCCGCACCGAGATGCAGCGCACGATGAGCCTGCACGCCGCCGTGTTCCGTACCGACGAACTGATGGCCGAGGGCAAGGCGAAGCTCGCCAAGACCTATGAGCGGATGCAGGACATCGGCGTGACCGACCGGTCGCTGATCTGGAACTCGGACCTGATCGAGACGCTGGAGCTGGACAACCTGATCAGCCAGGCCACGGTCACGCTGCACGGCGCCCACAACCGCAAGGAAAGCCGCGGCGCCCATGCGCACGAGGACTTCCCCGACCGCAACGATGCCGAGTGGATGAAGCACACCGCCACCTGGTTCGACGGCTGGGGCGGCAAGGGCGGCTCCGTCCGCATCGACTATCGCCCGGTTCACGAATACACGCTGACCGACGAGGTCGAGTACATCAAGCCGAAGAAGCGGGTGTACTGAGGCACCGGGCGCCGCCCGGAAAGGCGGCGCCGGCCGGAATGTCACACGTTCGCTCTCGCGGTGTAAAACTCCGTGAGGGCCCCGTCTTGGATCGGGCAGCCGGATCGCGCTCAGGCGTCGGCGGCGGCAGCCTTTTCAGCCTGTTCGTATTTCAGGCAGTCAAGAATCTTGGCCCCGGCCATGAACACCGCCCCGGTGGTGGCGAGGAACAGCAGCTTGCCGCCCAGGCCGGGGTACTGCACGAGGTAATGCTCGCCCCGGGCCGTGCCGCCGAGGGCAAGCGCGTAGATGATCAGGAACGCCTCGACCCGCGTCTTGATCACGAACAGCCTTGCTATCCTGTGCAGCATTCCAGCCCGATCCTTATCTTTCCACCTGTTCAGCAACGATCATGCCAGACGCAGATTTGTGCGCAAGAGCATGGTTAAGATGTCGGTAGGTGTAAGTGCTGCCGACGCGGCAAGGTTCCCGTGCGGCGCACGGCCGGATCAGCCGAGCGAGCGGGCGATGGCGGCGAATTCGTCGATCGAGAGCGTTTCGGCGCGGCGCTGTGGGTCGATCCCCAGCCGGTCCAGCGCGGCCAGCGCCCCGGGCACGCCCTTGAGGCTCTGGCGGAGCATCTTGCGACGCTGGCCGAAGGCGGCCTCGGTCACCCGTTCGAGCACGCGCATGGAGACGCCCTCCGGCGATGCTGCCGGCTCGACGTGGATGACGGCGCTCATCACCTTGGGCGGCGGGGTGAAGGCGCTGCGGTGGACCTTCATCGCGATCCGCGCCTGGGAGCGCCACTGGGCGAGCACGGCGAGGCGGCCATAGGCATCGCTGCCTGCGGCGGCGACGATGCGCTGGGCGACTTCGGCCTGGAACATCAGCGTCAGCGAGGACCAGCGGGGCGGCCAGGCCTCGCCCGACAGCCAGCCGGTGAACAGGGCCGTGCCGACGTTGTAGGGCAGGTTGGCGACGATCGCATAGGGCTCGTCGAACAGGGCGGGGACATCGACCTTCAGGGCATCGCCCTCGATCACGGTCAGCTGGCCGGGGAAGGCTTCGGCCAGTTCTGCCAGTGCCGGGAGGCAGCGGCGGTCCATCTCGATCGCCGTCACGCGCGCGCCGGCCCGCAGCAGCGCGCGGGTCAGGCCGCCGGGGCCGGGGCCGACTTCGAGCACCGGGCGCCCGGCGAGCTTGCCCGGGATCGCGGCGATCCGGTCCAGCAGCTGCTCGTCGAACAGGAAGTTCTGGCCGAGCGCCTTGCTGGCGGTGAGGCCATGGCGCGCGATGACGTCGCGCAGGGGGGGCAGGGTGGGAAGGCTCACCGGGCGGTCACGAGACCGCAGCGGCCGCCCGGCGGGCGGCGCATTCGCCGGCCATGCGGATCGCGGCGATGGTCGCGCCCGGGTGGGCGCGGGCGGTCCCGGCGATGGGGAAGGCGGTGCCGTGATCGGGCGAGGTGCGCACAATCGGCAGGCCAAGGGTGACGTTGACCCCCGCATCGAAATCGAGCGCCTTGATCGGGATCAGCGCCTGATCGTGGTACATGCACAGGGCCGCATCGAATGTGGCGCGGTTGTGGCGGGCGAACAGGGCGTCTGCGGCGTGGGGGCCTTCCACGCACAGGCCCTCGGCGCGCAGGGTAGCGACTGCGGGGGCGACGATGTCGCGGTCCTCGGTGCCGAACTTGCCGTCCTCGCCGGCATGGGGGTTGAGCGCGGCAACGGCAAGGCGCGGCGAAGCGAGGCCGAAATCGTGCGCCAGTGCACGGGCGACGATGCGGCCGCGCCGTTCGATCAGTTCGCGCGTGACGAGGCGGGGAACCTCCGACAGGGCGACGTGGACGGTGAGCGGCACGGTTCGCAGCGACGGCCCGGCGAGCATCATCACGGCATCGGCGGGATCCACCGAACAGGCGGCGGCGACGAATTCGGTCTGCCCCGGGCAGGCGAAACCCACCTCCGCCAGTCGGCTCTTGGCGATGGGACCGGTGACGACGCCGGAGGCGCGGCCGGACACGGCAAGCTCGGCAGCCAGGGTCAGCGAGCGCAGCGCCAGCGCGGCCCCGTCCCGATCGGGTTCGCCGGGGCGGTAGGCGCCATCGGCCTCGTCCAGCACAGGTAGGGCGTGAGGGAAGACCTCGGCCGCCTCCGCAGCATCCGAGATGCGCCGGACCGGGACCCACAGGCCGCGGCGCGTGGCCGCGGCGGCCAGCAGGTCTGCCCCGCACGTCGCCACGAACGGCGGCAGCGCGTGCACTTCCCGGGCAGCCCAGGCGGTTGCCAGCAGCTCGGGCCCGACACCGGCCGGATCGCCGAGCGATACCGCGAGCGGGACTGGCATGGGGCCCTCCCTCAGTTGTACTCGATCACGGCGTCCCGGCGCAGGTCGCGCAGGTAGGCCTGGGCGCGCTTGTTGACCCGATCGTCTTCCATCTGGCTCATCATCTGTTCGAAGCTGGGGCCGGAATCGATCTTCGGATCGTCACGCCCGCACAGCATCAGCACGCGGACGCCGTCCTTGATGGAGCCGAACGGGGGCGAGGTTTCGCCGAGCGAGAGGGTGAGGAGCGCCTCCTGCAGCGGCCCCGGCAAGTCGCGCGCGCGGACCTGGTCGTTGGCGACGACCTGGGCGCCGATCTGCTGGGCCACGCCATCGACCGCGCCGCAGCCGTGGGCGTTCTTCATCGCCGTGGCGAATTCGCCGGCCCGCTTGGTGGCGTCGGCCTCTGTCGTTCCGGGGGCGAAGTCGATCGAGATCTGCTTGAGGCTGAGCAGCGCATCGCGGGGATCGGCGGTCAGCACCTGGCGCTTGTCGATCAGGTAGAGGATTGAATAGCCGCCGCTGGTGGGCACCGGGCCGACCAGCTGGCCGGCGGCAAGGCCCTGAACGGCCTGGCCCAGTTCGGTGGGCAGCTGCGCCAGACGGATCCAGCCGAGATCGCCGCCGACTGCCGCGGTCGACGCCTGCGAGTACTGCCGGGCATAGGCAACGAAGCTGGCGCCCTGGGTCAGCTGCTGCACGATCTTCTTGGCGTTTTCCTGCACGACCGCGTTGGTTTCCGCGGTCGAGGCGAGGAAGATTTCACCGATCCGGTATTCCTCGGTGCCCTTGGCGGCCTTCAGCCGGTCCATCATCTCGTGCACTTCGCTTTCGGAGATGTTGACGAAGGGCTGCACGTTCCGGCGCAGCACCCGCTGCCAGGAAAGCTCGCCGCGGATCTGGCGCTTCAGCGAGGCCGCCGAGGAGCCGATGCGTTCGAGATAGGCGTCGAGCGCCTTGGGATCCTGCTTGAAGTTCTGGGTGGCGACGCGGTTATAGGTTTCCTGGACCTCGTCATCGTCGACCTTGAGATCCTGGGCCTTGGCGGCCTGGATCTGCAGGGTCTCGTCAATGAGATTGCGCAGGACCTGCATTCGCAGGCGCTGCTTTTCCTCATCGTTGATCTTGCCCTCGTTCGCGGCGAGGATCAGCGCCAGGCGCTGGTCCACGTCGGTCCCGGTAATGATGTCTCCATTCACCACGGCGGTGGCCTGGCGGTGGTTCGGGTCGTTCTTGCCGAACATCTGCAGGTTTTCCGGGATCGAGATGGCGCCCTGGGGCGTGGACGCCGGCTCTGCCATGTCCTGCGCGCTGGCCGCGACGGCCGCAGCGGCTGTGGCAAGGATCCCGAGCGAAAGGGCGATGCGGCCCGGCATGGTCCTGCGAGAGATCGTCTTCACCGTATCTTCGTTCCTGTCTGCGGCCAGCCGCCAGGGCCATGTGGCCAACGCGGGTCCAATCCCGATTGTGCCGCCCAATGCCCCGGGCCGGCTGAACCGTTCCTGAGCATCGCCGGACGACGGGGCGGCGATAGCCTGTTTGCCCGCCGGAGCAAACAGGAACTCGCGCGATGGATCGGGGATAGTCCCCCGACAAGCCCGGGAGGAGCGGGTGATGGCGATGGAGGCAGCTGGCCCTGGCCTTATCGCGTGCCGAGGTTGTGCAGGGCGACGTGGATCTGGAAGGTGTTGCCGCGCGCGGCGTCGCCGGTCTGCACGTAGTCGCGCCGCCAGGTGAAGGCGAGTTCGATGCAGTCGTCGGCATAGGTGATGCCGGCGCGGGTGCGCAGGGGCTGGAACCCGTTCGATGCGTTGAGCGGATCTTCGTTGCGGTTGGTGAGGTTGATCACCCCCGAGCCGAACACGGACCAGTATTTCGCGAAGGCGACGCGGGCGGCGAAGCGCAGCTCCTCGCGGTCCTTCAGGTCCTCCACCTGGGTGATGTCGCGGTTGAGCCGGAGGTAGCCGATCTCGGCATAGGTGCGCGTGCTGCCGACCGTCGCGTCCAGCTCGTTGCGGCGGACCGCGAGGTTGTCCTTGTCCAGCCGGTAGCGCCAGGTCAGCTTGACGAGATCGTGGAAGCGCACCTCGGTGCGGCCGACGATGTCGGAGGTGCGGCTGGCAAGGCCCGTGCCTTCGGGCACGATGTCGGACTTGTTGGACAGGCGGACCGACTGGCCGATGGTGGAATTTATCTGCAGCCCGGGCCGCTGCCAGTGCCAGTCCACCCCGTAGGTAAAGCGAAGCCCGTCCTCCACCCGGTCATACCCGGGGAAGCGGTTGAGCGCGAAGAGGTTGGAATCCTCAAGATCTATCGCGCGCGAATCCTCGTTCGGAACGGCCAGATTGCGGATCGGGGGTGCGGCCACGATCTGGAACCGCGGGGTTATGACCTGGGTGCCGCCAAAGGCCTGTCCGACCAGTGGCCAGGTCACGTCGGCGGCGGCGATGGCGACGGCGCGGGTCTGCCAGCCCGGCAGGCCGCGATAGGTCGGCGTGGTGGTCAGCTGGTTCTCGTCGGAGTGGTAGGCATCGCCGCGGGCCAGCGCAGTCAGCGTCACGACCTGACCCCAAGGGGTGATTCGCGACAGGCTCCACTGGGCCGAGGCGAAGGCGCGCTGGGTATCCTGCCCGGAGGTCCGCGTGACCGCGAGGCTGTTCGCCTGCAGGTCGATCGTGCCGCCGGCGAACTGCTGCGGCAGGCGCAGCCGCCAGTCGATCAGGGGCAGGGCGACCGGGATCAAACCCTGCCGGTCATTGACCCGCATGGTCTGGGTGGCCCAGCCCGAGATGGAGAACAGGCTGCGATCGCCCTCGCGCTGGAGATCGAAGGTGGAGCGCAGCCGATCGTCGTTGCCGAGCGCATAGCGGCGCAGGAAGGTCCGGTCGCTCGCGAGGCGCAGCGATCCGGTGAGGCTCCACTCGGGCGAGAGCTGGAACTTGCCGTTGGCGTAGATATAGCCGCGAAAATCGACCTGTCCGTTGCTGCCCGGGTTCGGCGTGCCCGAAACCGAGATCAGCCGGCTGCGCGTGGCATAGCCGGTGATCTGGAAGGCGCCGGCATCGGTCAGCTGGCGGTACTTGGCCCCGACCATCGGCGGGGCCTGCGAAAAGATGAAGCCGGTGACCGATAGGTCCTTGTTGGTGCCGAGCCGCTGGTACCAGGTGTCGCTGAACTGCACGCCGTTGGAGGCGGAGAACTGGATGTCGGGGATCAGCAGGCCGTTGATCGGCCGCCCGTCGCTGGCGATGGTAAGGCCGGGCAGGGGCATCAGCGTGATGCCGAAGATGCGCAGCCGGGCGCCCTTGAACTTGATCTCCTTCTTGTCCGGATCGAACACCACGCGGGTCGCGTGGACCTGCCAGGTCGGATTTTTCGGGCAGCCGTCCTCATCCTCCACGGCGCAGCCGGTGTAAGCGGCGCGGGTCAGGATCAGTTTGCCGGACGCATCGCGCTCTCCGGTGAAGGCGGCGAGGCGGCCGCCGTCGCGCAGGGCCAGCAGCAGGTTCTGCATGGCGCCGGCCTTGAGCTCGTCGGTCAGTTCCAGCCGGTCGGTGAAGAGCTGGTTGCCGTCTTCGTCCACCAGGCGGATATTGCCGGTGGCGACGATCTGGCCGGTCTTGCGGTTCCACGAGACCTCGTCGGCGCGGACCGACTTGCCCTGGCGGCGCAGTACGACGTTGCCCTTCGCCGTGGCCACCTCTTCATTATAGGCATAGGCGACCTGGTCCGCCTCGAAGGCGATCGGGCTGCTGCCGGCGGAAAGATCGGTGCCGGAGGAGGCTGGATCGGCGCGCGGGGCCGTGTCCTGGGCGTGGGCCGGCTGAATGGAAAACAGCGCAAAAGCCAGGGCCCCGGCCCCGGCTATCCAGCGGTTTAGACGTGATCGGGCAGCCATTTGGGCGCCAGCCGGCACGGGGAGCATGGCTTGCCTATCGCACCGCCCGGCCCTAACTGCAATCGCGCCGGAGGCGGAAAATCGCAAAGCCCCGTTCACCGTGCACCCCCTGTCGACCCGCCCTTGCCGGAGTGACCATGAAAACCAGCTTCGTTCCCGCCGTTCCCGCCGACGCCACCCTGGTCGCGACTCTCGTGAACCAGAACGCCCTGCCCGAAACGCTCGGGCCGGCTGCGGCCGAGGGCGCGCGCGCCTCGCGGTTCGAGGGCAAGACCGGGCAGGTGTTCGAGCATTTCGACGGACAGGCGGGGCGAATCGTCCGCCATGCGCTGGCCGGGCTTGGCGAGCCCGGGGCCGAGCGGCGCGGCGCGCTGGAGAAGGCCGGTGCGGCCCTGACGGCGAAGTACCTGACCTCGGGCGAGAGCCGGCTGGTGATCGACTTTGCCGGCGCCGGGCTGAGCGCGACGGAGGCGGCGAGCGTGCTGCTCGGCGCGCGGCTCAGGGCCTGGCGGCTCGATACCTACCGCACGACCCTGAAGGACGAACAGAAGGCCTCGCTGGGCGAGATCGTGGCGGCGGGTGCGCCTGAGGGCGCGGAGGCCGCGTGGGCCACCGAGGCGGCGCTGGCCGAAGGCGTGGAGTTCACCCGCGAGCTGGTCACCGAGCCGGCCAACGTGATCTATCCGGAAAGCTTCGTGGAGCGGTGCCAGGCGCGCTATGCCGGCACCGGCCTTGAACTGCGCGTGCTGGACGAAGGCGAGATGCGCGCGCTCGGCATGGGCGCGCTCTTGGGCGTGGCGCAGGGGTCGGTGCGACCGCCGCGCCTGCTGGCCATCGTGTGGAACGGCGGCGAGGCCGGGACGAAGCCGACCGCTTTCGTGGGCAAAGGCGTGACCTTCGACACCGGCGGTATCTCGATCAAGCCGGCCGCGGGCATGGAGGACATGAAGTGGGACATGGGCGGGGCCGGGGCCGTGGCCGGGACCATGCTGGCGCTCGCGCGGCGCAAGGCGAAGGCGAACGTGGTCGGCGTGTGCGGGCTGGTCGAGAACATGCCCGACGGCAAGGCGCAGCGGCCGGGTGACGTGGTTACCTCGATGAGCGGCAAGACCATCGAGGTGATCAACACCGACGCGGAAGGCCGGCTGGTGCTGTGCGACGCGCTGACCTGGACCCAAAAGGAATTTGCGCCGGCGGCGATCGTCGATCTTGCGACGCTGACCGGGGCGATCATCATCTCGCTGGGCCATGAGCACGCCGGGATGTTCACCAACGACGACGCGCTGGCCGGGCGGCTGGACGCGGCGGGCAAGGCGAGCGGGGACAGCCTGTGGCGCTTCCCGCTGGGCCCGGCCTACGACAAGCTGATCGACAGCCCGATTGCCGACATCAAGAATGTCGGGCCGCGCTATGGCGGGTCGATCACGGCGGCGCAGTTCCTGCAGCGGTTCATCGACAAGGGCACGCCCTGGGCGCACCTCGACATCGCGGGCACCGTGTGGACCGACAAGCCGGGCGCGACCTGGGGCAAGGGCGCATCGGGCTTCGGCGTGCGCCTGCTCGACCGCTACGTGCGCGACGTGCTGGAAGGCTGACGGGAGCCGGGGGCAGGGGCGATGCAGGTCGATTTCTACCAGCTCGGCCCCGTGCCGCCGGTCCTGGCGGTGGTCCAGCTTGCCGCCAACACGCTGGCGGCGGGCAAGCGGCTGCTGGTGGTCGATGCCGACCCGGCTCAGCGCGAGCGGATCAGCGAGGCGCTGTGGGCCGCGCCGCCGTTCAGGGGGCGCGAGAGCTTTCTCGCTCATGGCGAGGCCGGCGGGCCGCACGATGCGCGCCAGCCGATCCTGTTGTCGGAGGCCATGGAGCCGGCCAACGGCGCAAGCTTCGTGCTGCTGGCCGACGGCCGCTGGCGCGACGCGGAAGGCTTCGAGCGCGCGTTCCTGCTGTTCGGGGAAGAGACGCTGGCCGAGGCCCGGGCCTGCTGGCGCATGCTGGGCGAGCGCGAGGGGCTGGAGCGGCGCTACTGGAGGCAGGAGGGCGGGCGCTGGGTGCAGGCGGCCTGAACTTGCGAAAGGCCCGCGTTCCGGCTAGGGGCGCGCCACTTCTCTCCAAACCACAACAGTTCGCCCCGAACAATCCAAGGAAACTCCCATGGCGGTCACCCGCACCTTCTCGATCATCAAGCCCGACGCCACCCGCCGCAACCTGACCGGCGCGGTCACCAAGATGCTGGAAGAGGCCGGCCTGCGCGTCGTCGCCGCCAAGCGCATCCACATGTCGCGCGAGCAGGCCGAAGGGTTCTACGCCGTGCACAGGGAACGCCCCTTCTTCGGCGAACTGGTGGACTTCATGATCTCCGGCCCGGTCGTGGTGCAGGTGCTCGAGGGCGAGGACGCCGTGAAGCGCAACCGCGACGTGATGGGCGCGACCAACCCCAAGGATGCCGCCGAGGGCACGATCCGCAAGACCTATGCCGAATCGATCGAGGCCAATTCGGTCCACGGTTCGGACTCGGAAGAGAACGCCGCGATCGAGATCGCCTTCTTCTTCAAGCCGGAAGAAATCGTCGGCTGAACCGGCCGCGCAGGCCGCCGGAACGGGCCGCCGGAGCGATTCGGCGGCTCTTTTCATTGTGCCGGAGAGTGCGTCGGCCTATTCTGGGTGCAAAGGAGACATGCGATGCAAGGCATGGGCAATGCGGGCGAGGCCTGCCCGTTCGAGTTCAACTTCGATGCCGCGACCTTCAAGGTCGGCGACGTGGTGAGCTACCGGGTGACCGGCGGGACGCTGGAAGGGTTTCCCTTCGTCGGCACGCTGGTGGAAGTGCATGAGGATCACGTGGTGATCTCTCCCGGCGATCCGACCAAGCCGGACGAGCTCTACCGTGGCACGCGCGAAAGCCGGCCCGCCGTTGACGAGAGCGAGATCTTCCCGGCCTGAGGCTGATGGATCAGGCGGGCTGTCGGACGAAGGCGGCGAGGCAGCGCGGATAGAGCTGGTGCTCGGCGATCAGCACCCGGGCGGCAAGGGTCTGCGCCGTATCGCCGGGGAGGATGGCTACCGCCGTCTGGCCGAGCAGCGGGCCTTCATCGAGCTGCGTGGTGACGAGGTGGACCGAGCAGCCGCCGTGGCGGTCTCCCGCGTCTATCGCCCGCTGGTGCGTGTCCAGCCCGGGGTACAGCGGCAGCAGCGAGGGGTGGATGTTGACCATCCGCCCCGCCCAGTTTTCCACGAATTCACCGGACAGGACGCGCATGTAGCCGGCCAGTGCGACGTAGTCGGCGCGGGCGGCACGGATTGCCGCGTCCATCGCTGCGTCGTGGTCGGCCCGGGCGAGGCCCTTGTGGCTGAGCGCGAAGGTTGCGACCCCCTCGGCCTGCGCCAGGGCAAGGCCGGGCGCGTCCGGATTGTTGGAGGCGACGAGGACGATCTCGAACGGGCAGTGCTCCGCCCGGCTGGCGTAGAGCAGGGCGGCCATGTTGGTGCCGGCGCCGGAGATCAGGACCGCGATTTTTGCGCGGGCAGTAACCCGTTCAGGCAAGGTGGATCGCTTCCCAGTCGCTCCGCGCCGACCAGATCTCGGCCGCGCCCTGGACGGTGCAGCCGCGCGGGCCAGCCTCGATCGCGCCGATGACGTGGGCGGTCTCTCCGGCGGCAGCAAGATCGGCCATGAGCGCCGCGACGCTGTCTGCCGGGACCGCAAGGACCATGCCGATGCCGCAATTGAAGGTGCGGGCCATTTCTTCGGGTTCGATGTGGCCCTGGGCCTGAAGGAAGGCCATCAGGCGCGGCTGCTCCCAGGCGCCGGCGTCAATCCGGGCGTGGAGGCCCTTGGGGAGGACGCGAGGCACGTTTTCGAGCAGGCCGCCGCCAGTGATGTGGGCCAGCGCGTGGATGCGGCCGGCACGGATGAAGGGCAGCAGGCTCTTCACGTAGATGCGGGTCGGCTCGATCAGGTGATCGATCAGCAGGCGTTCGTTGTCGAACAGGGCGGGGCGGTCCAGCTTCCAGCCCTTGTCGGCGGCGAGGCGGCGGACCAGCGAATAGCCGTTGGAGTGGACCCCGGACGAGGCAAGCCCGATCAGCACGTCGCCTTCGGCCACGCGGTCTCCGGTCAGCTGCTCGCCCCGTTCCACCGCGCCGACGCAGAAGCCGGCAAGGTCGTAGTCGCCCGCAGCGTACATGCCGGGCATTTCCGCCGTTTCCCCGCCGATCAGCGCGCAGCCGGCGAGCTTGCAGCCTTCGGCAATGCCGGCGACCACGCGTTCGGCCACGCCGTTATCGAGCTTGCCGGTGGCGAAGTAATCGAGGAACAGCAGCGGCTCGGCGCCCTGCACGATGAGATCGTTGACGCACATCGCAACCAGATCGATGCCGATCGCGTCGTGCCGGTCATGGTCGATGGCGAGCTTGACCTTGGTGCCGACGCCGTCGTTCCCGGCCACCAGCAGCGGATCCTTGTAGCCGGCCGCCTTGAGATCGAAAAAACCCCCGAAACCGCCAAGTTCCGCGTCGGCGCCGGGCCGCGCGGTGGCACGGGCGAGGGGGGCGATGGCCTTCACCAGAGCGTTGCCGGCGGCGATGGAGACGCCCGCTTGCTCGTAGCTGTAGGACTGATTTTCGGTGTCGTTTGCCATGTTGAACGCGCGCCTAGCGCTTTCCCGCTTGGATTTCCATGGGGCTTTGGGCAAAAGGCCCCCGGTTTCACCCGATGGCTTTCATGCAATCCTCCTTTGACGCCCGCTGGTGGCGCTGCCGTGCGGCGCTGCAACTCGCGGGATCGCTGGCCCTTGCGGCGGGAATTGTCGTGGTCGCGGTCGGCCCGGCGCGCCTGCTGGCGCAGATCGAGGGCGACAGGGGCATCGCTCCGGTGGCCAGCACCGGCGACATCGAGATCGACGGTATCGAGGTCAACACCACCGGCAAGACCGCCGAGGAGGCCCGCCACAACGGCTGGCGCGAGGCGGCCAGGCAGGCCTGGGCCAAGACCGGCGGGCCGCAGCTTTCGGACGGGCAGATCGAGGCGATGGTCTCGGCGGTGATCGTGGAGCGCGAGCAGATCGGCCCGCGCCGCTACATCGCGCGGCTTGGCGTGGTGTTCGACCGCACGCGGGCCGGGCAGTACGTGGGCGACGGCGCGGCCGTCACCACCCGTTCGCAGCCGCTGCTGACCATTCCGGTGCTCTATTCGGGCGGCACCGCGCAGGTCTACGAGGTGCGCGGGCCGTGGCAGAAGGCCTGGGCCGAGTTTCGCGCCGGGGCGAGCGCGATCGACTATGTGCGGCCGAACGGCGGCGGCGGCGATTCGCTGCTGCTGACCGCGGGGCAGGTGACTCGCCGCTCGCGTTCGTGGTGGCGCAACGTGCTGGACCAGTTCGGCGCCAGCGACGTGATCATTCCGGTCGCCCGGCTGGAGCGGCAGTGGCCGGGCGGCCCGGTCAAGGGCAGCTTCACGGCGCGCTATGGGCCGGACAACCAGGTGCTGGCCTCGTTCGAGCTGACCGCGCGCGACAGTTCGCAGTTGCCGCAGATGCTGGCGCAGGCCGTGCAGCGGATGGACCGCATCTACACCGACGCGCTGGCTGCCGGCACGCTGCGGATCAATCCGACGCTCAATTCCGACGGCACCTCGGTCAGCCCGGCCGTGGCGGCGATCCTTGCCGCGGCCGACCGGGCCGGCGCCGCGCAGGGTCCCGCGGCGGGCGAAGGCGGGGCGGCGACGCAGCTGGAGACCACGGCCACGACAGAGGCTCCGGTGACCTACACCGTCCAGTTCGCCTCGCCCGACGCGCGCGCCGTGGACGGGGCGCTGGGGGCGGTGCGGGGCGTCCCAAGGGTGAAGGGCGCGGCGACCACGAGCCTTGCCATGGGCGGAACCTCGGTCATGCGGGTGACCTTCGCCGGGAGCCTGGAAGAGCTTGCCGCAGCCCTGAGGGCGCGCGGCTACAGCGTCGTCACCGGCAACGGCGCGCTCTCGATCCGGCGCTAGGGCCGCGGTGCGCCAGCTGACGCTGCCTCTGGCCGCCGGGGCGAGCCCTTCGCGCATCGTGGTCGGCAACGCCAACGCGGCGGTGATCGACGCCTTTGCGCGCACCGCCGACTGGCCGTTCCGGACCGCCGTGCTGGTCGGCCCGCCGCGTTCCGGCAAGAGCCTGCTGGCGCAGTGGTTTGCGACGAGCGGGCAGGGCGAGGCGATCGACGATGCGGACCGGCTGGACGAGACGGAGCTGTTTCACCGCTGGAACCGCGCGCAGGAGGAAGGGCGGCCGCTGCTGATCGTCAGCGGGGCCGGGGAGGACGGCTGGCAGGTGGCCCTGCCCGATCTCGCCTCGCGTCTTGGCGGGTCGCTGCACCTGACGGTCGGAGCGCCTGACGAGGCGATGATGGCCGATCTTCTCGCGCTCCACGCTGAGCTGCGCGGCTTCACGCTGGGGCCTGATGGGCTTGCCTATCTTGTTTCGCGGGCGGAGCGTAGCCATCTGGGGATCGAGCGGCTGGTCGAGGCGATCGACCGGCTGAGCCTTGAGCGCAAGCAGCCGCCCACGCAGGGGATCTGGCGCGACGCGCTGGAGGAAGTGCACGGCAAGCGCCAGCCGCGCTTGCTATAGGGCCTAAACTGGGGGACAAAGAAGGCAGGATGTTTAAGCGGTTGACCGATTACCTCGATTCCATCGAGGCCCGCGACCCGGCTCCGCGCTCGCGCTGGGAAGTCCTGCTTTATCCGGGCTTGCTGGCGGTGGGCCTGCACCGCGTTGCGCACTGGCTGTTCGAAGGCCGGCTCTATTTCCTCGCCCGCGTGGTCAACCACACGGCGCGGTTCCTGACGGGAATCGACATCCATCCGGGCGCGAAGATCGGCCGGCACCTGTTCATCGACCATGGCTTCACGGTGATCGGCGAAACCGCCGAGATCGGCGACAACGTCACCATCTACCAGTGCGTGACGCTGGGCGGTACCAATCCGGCGAACGGTGTGGGCGGCAAGCGCCATCCGACGCTGGGGGACAACGTGATCGTCGGTTCGGGCGCACAGATCCTCGGGCCGATCACGGTCGGCCCCCGGGCGCGGGTGGGCGCCAACGCCGTGGTGACCGAGGACGTGCCGGAGGGCGCCACCATGGTCGGCGTCAAGGCGCGCTCCACGCTGGTGGCGGCAGAGACCTGGCAGAAGGACTTCATCCCCTATGGCACGCCCTGCAAGGAGCGCTGCTCGGACAGCGCGGAGCTGGCGAGCGGGGTGAACCGGCTTGAGGCGCTGGAGGCCGAAGTGGCGGCGCTGCGGGCGGAAATCGCCGCGCTGCGTGCCGAGGCCGAAGGCGGCCCGGCAGCCGTTGGAACCGGAGGCTGAGGCCGGGTGCGGCCCGAGGATCCGGCAGCGCGCGGCGCCCGCATCGGCGCCCAGATCGTTCCCTTCCCTTCGTCGCGCGTGGAGCTTCAGGTCGGGTTCGACCGGGCCGAGCTGGCGCGGATCCTCGACCTGTACGGCCGCATGGTCGCCGCCGGGGAATGGCGCGACTATGCAATGGACTTCGGCAAGGACGCGGCAAGCTTCAGCGCCTTCCGCCGCGCCGCCGAACGGCCGCAGGCGCGGCTGGAGAAGCGGCCGGCGCTGCGCGGCAAGCAGGGCATGTGGACGCTGTTCGGCGAGGCCGGGCAGGTGCTGAAGCGCGGGCACGAACTGGCCGGCGTGCTCAGCCCGATCGAGCGGCGGCTGGTGAAGATCGTCGAGGGGTGACGGGTTCGGCGTCCGCTTCGGCGGGCCTGGCCATGAAGCCGAAGAACAGCAGAACGATGGCGGCGGGGAAGTAGGACCACGCCAGGGTCGCGAGGAGCGGTTGGTCAAGGCCGGGGCGGCCGAGCCATTCCACCGGCACCAGCAGCATCAGGGCGCCGGCGGCGAGCGGCAGGGTCCAGCGGCGCTCCATCAGGCTCGGCACGAGGACCAGCGCATAGTTGAACCAGGCGAGCGGCGCGCAGGCAAGGCCGAGGGCATAACCGGCGGCAAGGGCCGGGGCGAAGGCGGGGCGGCGCTGCCAGATCCACGCCAGCGCGGCGAGGTAGACCACGGCACCGAGGATCACGCCGGGGAGCGGCTGGTCGAACTTGCGCAAGAGGATCGGCAGGGCCGTCGCCATCGGGCGGCCGAGGCGGGGCGGCTCAGCGAGCGCGTGGAGCCACTGGGCGTAGATGCCGGGGCCATAGAGCAGGACCGGCAACAGGCTGGCACCGGCGGCTGCGCAGCCGGCGATCAGCGCGGGGCGGCGGTGCCCGGCAAGGAACAGAGCCGGCAGGACAAGGGCGAAGTTCGGCTTGAACGCGATCAGGAGGCCGAGAACGACGGCCGAGGCCACCGGCCGGCCGATGGCTTTGAGCCGCCATGCGCCAAGGGCGAGGACGAAGAGCAGGATGTAGTTCTGGCCCATGGCGACGGTATCGACCATCGGCGGGAGGAGCAGGGCCCAGGCGAGCTTGCCGGCGTGGGCATGGGTGCGCTGGGCCAGCATCCAGGCCAGTGCGACGTAGAGCAGGGCCGATGCGACCATGAAGCCGAAGCCGCCGAGCATCAGCGGAACCTGTGCAAACAGCTGGCAGACCGGCAGGAACAGCGGCGGGTTGAGGTTGATGTCCCCCACCAGCTTGCCGTTGACATAGCCGGAATAGGTCTCGGGCAGCCAGTCATAGGGGTTGGCGCCGGTGGCCAGAGCGTGGCCGGAGGCCCAGTAGCTGGAGAAGACCTGAGTGCCCCACGGCCCGTGGGCGCGGACGGAGAGGAAATAGCCCCACAGCGCCAGCAGCAGCGGCACGGCGGCGACGAGGGCGGCGGCGAGGGCGGCGGCGCGGTGCAGGTTGGCGAGGCGGGGCGGCATGGGCCGAGCCTTAACGCCGTATGGTTAACGAACTAGTCCGTGGAGCGCTGGCGCATGGCGCGCATCGCCTGTTCCAGCCCGTTCTCGAACAGGCGCGCGCCGCTGCGATCGTCGATGCGCGACCAGGCCGCGGCCACGCCTTCGGGCGTCTGTTCGGCCGGGGCGAGAGTGGCCCCTTGGGTGATCGTGACGTGGACGGTGTGGAAATAGCCGGCGCCGGCGCCGAGGATGGCGTTGGAGGGTGCGCCGTCGGAGACGAGGAACAGGGCTGCCGGTACGACCCGTTCCGGGGCGAAGGCGGCGTAGGTATCCTCGGGGAAGATATCCTCCGTCATCCGGGTGCCGGCGAGCGGGGCAAGGCAGTTGACGCGGATGCCGTACTTCGCGCCTTCCAGGTGGAGCGTGCGGGCAAGGCCGACCAGCCCCATCTTGGCGGCGGCATAGTTGGCCTGGCCGAAATTGCCGCCCAGCCCCGCCGACGAGCTGATCATCAGCACCCGGCCATAGCCCTGCTGGCGCATCGGCTCCCACACGGCCTTGGTGGCATTGGCCGCGCCGATCAGGTGGACCCGCACGACCTCCTCGAAATCGGCGGCGTGGAGCTTGGCGAAGGTGCGATCGCGCAGGATGCCGGCGTTGTTGATGAGGATATGGATGCCGCCCCAGGCCTCCTGCGCGCGGGCGGCGAGTTCGGCCATCTGGGCATAGTCGGTCACGCTGCCCCCGTTGGCCATGGCCTGGCCGCCCAGCGCGCGGATTTCCTCTGCCACCTGCTCGGCGCGGTCCGACTGGCCGGAGCCATCCCGCTCTCCGCCGAGATCGTTGACCACGACCCTTGCGCCGCGCGCGGCCAGTTCAAGGGCATAGGCGCGGCCGAGGCCGCCGCCCGCTCCGGTAACCACGGCAACCCGGTCGGCAAAGGAAATGGTCATGGCGTTCGGTCCCCCGAGGCCGCATGACACGCGCAGGGCCTCCTCGCAATGCCCCGCGCCACAGGGGGCGGCCTCAGTTGGCCAGCCGGGCCGAGGCGAGCACGCTCAGCCATTGCGCCCGTTGCTCCGCTGCCATCTCGCCCTTGAGCTTGGCGCCGACGAGGTAGACCGAGCGGCGCCCGAGGACGACCCGGTAGAGACCGGTCAGCCGGGTGCCCGTTGCACAGGGCTGCGCGTCCAGTGCGAAGGTCAGCGAGTTGGCGTCGCGCGCCAGTTCGTGGACCGCGGCCGGGCAGGTGCTTTCCGAAGCGGGAGAGAAGGCGGCCAGCCACTGGTCAGGCCGATCGAGACCGCGCGGACGGGCGTAGACCGATATTTCCAGCGCCTCGCGCCAGTCACCGCTGGCCGAGGTTCCGGCGATCAGGATCCGGTCAAACACGCGCGTGGTCTGCTGTTCGTAGAGCAGGGTCTGGTCGGTCGGGCTTTCCATCGCCGCGTGGAGCGGCGCGTAGAGCCGGTGATCGATGTCGAGTCGTTCCGCCGCGGCTGGAGCGGCTGAAAGCAGGGCCGCGGCGGGAAGGCAGAGCGACAGCAGAAAGGTGGCGGTTCGCATGGGCCTCTTCCTGGAAAAACAGGTCGCGTTACCCGGCAGCGGCTGCCGGGAGACGAGGATAGTGCCAATCCCCGCCGGGGGGGAGCCTTTTTTATCGGGCGGGCCCCGTGGCGAGTCCGGCGAGGGTGGGGATCAGCTCGTCGTAATGGTCGATCACCGCATCGGCGCCCATCGTGTCCACCGGCACGTCGTTGAAGCCGAAACGGACGGCGACCGAGGGCAGGCCTGCCGCGCGGGCGGCGCGGGTATCATAGGTGGTGTCGCCCACGAAGGCCGCCGGGCCCCCGCCGAGCCGGGAGATCATTTCATTGAGGAGGTCGGGCTTCGGCTTGGCCCGGCCGGGGCCGAGCGTGTCGCCGCCGATGATCGTGGCGAGGCGGGCGGAGAGGCCCAGTTCGTCGAGCAGCCGGACCGCCAGAGCCTCCAGCTTGTTGGTGACGACGGCGATCTTCACGCCGTGGCTGTGGAGCCCGGCCAGCATCGCCTCGCCGCCCGGATAGAGCCGGGTGTGGACGGCGATGTTCTCGCGGTAATAGGCGATCAGCTCCCGGTGGAGGGCGGCGACCTCGTCCGCCGGGGGGAGGCCGCCGGTCATGGTGAGCGCCCGTTCCAGCATCATCCGCGCGCCGCCGCCGATCAGGTCGCAGACCTCGCTGGTGGGGACGGCAGGCCGGCCCGCCACGGACAGCGCGTGGTTGAGCGCGGCGCCGAGGTCGCCGTGAGTGTCGAGCAGGGTGCCGTCGAGATCGAACCCGACGATGGCGAAGGGAAATCCGGTCATCTCCGGGGGCGATGGCGCCGGATGGTGGAAACCGCAAGCGTTTGCTGGCAGAGCGTGCCCCATGACCACGGAATCGTCTTTCCCCGCCGCCGCTGCTCCCCTTGCAGTCATCGTCCTTGCCGCCGGCAAGGGCACCCGGATGAAGAGCGACCTGCACAAGGTGCTGCACCCGATCGCCGGCCGCCCGATGCTGGAGCATCTGCTGGCTGAGGTGGCGCAGCTGCAACCCGAGCGGCAGGTCGTGGTGGTGGGCAGCGGGCGCGAGCAGCTGGAACGGCAGCTGGGCGACCGGGCGGCGCTGGCGCTGCAGGAGCCGCAGCTCGGCACCGGGCACGCGGTGCAGCAGGCCGAAGGGGCGTTGGCCGGGTTCCCGGGTGACGTGCTGATCCTTTACGGCGACGTTCCGTTCGTTTCGGCGGAGACCATGCGGGCGATGATCGCGCGGCTCCACGCGCCCGACGCGCCGGCGGTGGTCGTGCTGGGGTTCGAACCCGCCGACACGCTGCAGTATGGCCGGGTGATCGCCGAGGACGGCCGCATCGCGAAGATGGTGGAGCACAAGGATGCGACCGAGGCCGAGCGGGCCTGCCGGCTGTGCAACTCCGGGCTAATGGCGGCGGGGGCGAAGGACCTGTTCGCGCTACTCGGCAAGGTCGGCAACGACAACTCGCAGGGTGAATACTACCTGGTGGACGTGGTCAACGTGGCGAACGCCGAAGGGCGGCACTGCGCGGTGGTCGTGGCAGCGGACGAGCACGAGGTGGCCGGGATCAACAGCCGGGCCGAGCTGGCCGAGGCGGAGGCGCGCTGGCAGGCGCGGCGGCGTGCGCGCGCCATGGCCGACGGCGCCAGCCTCGTCGCGCCGGAGACGGTGTGGTTCGCCTGGGACACGGTGCTGGGCCGCGACGTGACGATCGAGCCCAACGTGGTCTTCGGCCCCGGCGTGCGGGTGGCGGACGGGGTGAAGATCCGCGCCTTCTGCCATATCGAGGGCGCGGTGCTGGCGCCCGGCGCCGAGGTTGGGCCTTACGCGCGCCTGCGGCCCGGCGCGGTGCTGGAAGAGAAGGCCAAGGTCGGCAACTTCGTCGAGGTCAAGAACGCGGTGTTGGGCAAGGGGGCCAAGGCCAGTCACCTGACCTACCTTGGCGACGCCGACGTGGGGGCCGAGGCGAACATCGGTGCCGGGACGATCACCTGCAATTACGACGGCTATTTCAAGTACCGCACGGTCATCGGCCCGCGCGCCTTCATCGGATCCAACTCGTCGCTGATCGCCCCGGTGAAGATCGGCGCCGACGCGATCGTGGGCGCCGGCAGCGCGGTGAGCCGCGACGTGGGCGACGGTGAGCTGCGGCTGGTCCGCGCCGAGCAGCTGGTGAAGCCGGGCTGGGCCGACCGGTTCCACGACGCGATGAAGAAGAAGAAGGCGGAGAAGGCGAAGGGATGATGGGGTTTCCCCTGATGCGGCCGTGACGGGAAGTTCATCATCCTGCCATTAGGCGGGAAGCCGGACGGTCCTAATCTGCCGACCATGCAGAGCGCACTTGACTTTGACAGAGCGATATCATATAACGATATCACTATGCGCATCCTTGCCGACCTGCCCGATTCCGACATCCGCTGGCTTGATGAGCGCGCTGCCGAGCTTGGCCGTTCGCGCGCGTCGCTGCTGCGCGAGGCGGTCAGCGCCTATCGCGACCGGGAGCGGGACTGGCTGATGCAGGGGTTCGGCCTGTGGACCAGGTTTGGCAAGGGCGTGGACGGCAGCGAGTTTGAAAGCGCGGCGCGTTCGGCCTGGAGCGCGGATAATGCGGGGCAGGAGCCTTCGTGACCGATACCTGCTTCGACACCGGCATCGTGGTGGATACCCTTTCCGGCCACCACGAGGCGACGGCCGAACTGCGCCGGGTGAAGCGGCCGTGGATCAGCCGGATCACCTGGGTCGAGATCATGGCCCAGGCTCCCGCCGCGGCGCGCGAGGAGACCGAGCGGTTCCTCGCCCATTTCGCGGTGCGCGAGCTGACCCCCGAGATCGCGCGGCGCGCGGCGAGCCTGAAGGCCGAGCGGCCGGCGATGAACATGGCGACTGCGCTGGTCTTCGCCTCTGCGCAGGAGCACGGCGCGATCCTCGTCACCCGCAACGTGGCGGAGCTTCCTCCGCACATCCCCGGCATCCGCGTCCCCTACTGAAAGGCGGTTCAATCGCATGTGTGGCATCATTGGCATCGTCGGCAAGGACGAGGTGGCGGACCGGTTGGTCGACGGCCTCAGGCGGATGGAATATCGCGGCTATGACAGCGCCGGCGTCTGCACCGTCTCGGGCGGGGAGCTGATCCGCCGCCGCGCGCCGGGTAAGCTTTCCAACCTCGTGGTGGAGCTGGCGCGCAACCCCGCGCCGGGCATGACCGGCATCGCCCACACCCGCTGGGCGACCCACGGCGCGCCCACCGCCGCCAATGCCCACCCCCATGCGACGGCGCACCTCGCGCTGGTCCACAACGGCATCATCGAGAACTTCCGCCCGCTGCGCGAGGCGCTGACGGCGCGCGGCCGCAAGTTCGAGAGCGACACCGACACGGAAGTGGTCGCCCATCTCCTGTCCGAGCAGGTCGAGGCGGGGAAGTCTCCGGAAGATGCGGTGCAGGCGGTCCTGCCGCAGCTGCGCGGCGCCTTTGCGCTGGCGATTGCCTTCAAGGCCCACCCCGACATGCTGATCGGCGCCCGACTAGGCTCGCCGCTGGTGGTCGGCTATGGCGAGGGCGAGACCTATCTCGGCTCCGACGCGCTGGCGCTGGCCCCGCTGACGCAGCGCATCACCTACCTTGACGAGGGCGACTGGGTGGTCATCACCCGCGAGGGCGCGCGGATCTTCGACAGGGACAACCGCCCCGTCACGCGCGAGATCGTTGCCTCGGGCGCTTCGGCCGCGGCGATCGAGAAGGGCAACTTCCGCCACTTCATGCAGAAGGAGATCTACGAGCAGCCCACCGTGGTCGCCCAGACGCTGCGCTCCTACGTGCGGCAGGTGGACCAGTCGGTGGCGCTGCCGCAGTTCGATTTCGACCTATCCGGGATCACCCGGGTGACGATCGTTGCCTGCGGGACCAGCTATTACGCGGGGCTCGTCGCGAAGTACTGGTTCGAGGCCTTCGCCCGCCTGCCGGTGGACATCGACGTGGCCAGCGAGTTTCGTTACCGCGACCCGGTGCTGGAGCCGGGCGGGCTGGCGCTGTTCATTTCGCAATCGGGCGAAACGGCGGACACGCTCGCCGCGCTGCGGCACTGCAAGGAGGCGGGACAGACCATCGCGGTGGTGGTCAACGTGCCGACCAGCTCGATGGCGCGCGAGGCGGACCTGCTGCTGCCGACCCATGCCGGGCCGGAGATCGGCGTCGCTTCGACCAAGGCCTTCACCTGCCAGCTGGCCGTGCTTGCCGCCCTTGCTGCCCACCTTGCGGTCAAGCGCGGGCGGATGAGCCGGGCCGAGGAGTGCGCGGTGGTCGAGCACCTGCTGGAGACGCCGGCAATGCTCAATGCCGCCCTGTCGCACGACGACGAGATCTCGGCCATGGCCCACCTGATCGCCCCGGCGCGCGACGTGCTCTACCTTGGCCGCGGACAGGACTATCCGCTGGCCCTTGAGGGTGCGTTGAAGCTGAAGGAAATCAGCTATATACATGCCGAAGGTTATGCATCGGGTGAAATGAAGCACGGCCCCATCGCCCTCATCGACGAGGCGGTTCCGGTCATCGTCATCGCCCCTTCGGGGCCGCTGTTCGAGAAGACCGTGAGCAACATGCAGGAAGTGCGTGCGAGGGGCGGAAAGATCGTCCTGATCAGTGATGCCGAAGGCCTGGCCGAAGCGGGCGAGGGTTGCCTTGCCACGATCGAGATGCCGCGGGTCCATCCGCTGATCGCACCGCTGGTCTATGCCGTGCCGGTGCAGCTGCTGGCCTACCATGTTGCCTGCGTGAAGGGGACGGACGTTGACCAGCCGCGCAACCTCGCCAAGTCGGTTACCGTTGAATAGACAGCGTTTTCGGCTCAGCGCTTTGCGACGAGCGGAGGGCCTGAACATCCGTTAATTTACGCGGTGCTAAGGATTACACGGGTAGCAAAGCCGGGTGACTTCGCGCACCCAGGATATATCCACGCTGCCAAAGGACCTCCCGGTTCTGGCCGTGCTCGGGCTGGTCAACCCGCCAGAGGGTGACTGGTCGCGCCTGAGGGGCCTGCAGTATTCGAGCCTCGCGCGGGTGACGGTCGCCCGGATCATCGCCCATGGCATTTCGGCCCTGGCGACGGTGCAGATCTTCGTCGGCCACGTGATGATGCTGGCGCTGATCGGCTGGTTCGTGGCTCTGTGCGGTGCGCATTACTACGGGGCGCGGTTCGACCGGTCGCTGGGCGATGCCGACCGTCGGCGGATGAGCCGCGAGGAGGTCAATGCCCAGACGATCAGTTCGGCCATCGTCGCCGTGGTCTGGTCTGTGCCGATCCTGTTCTTTGCCCCCTTCGCCCCGGTTACCGCCCGGCTCGAACTGTGGACGATCCTGGCCATGCTGATGACGGCGAGCGCCGTCGTGGTGCCCGCGGTGCCGCTTGGCACGATCATCTTCACCGCCATCGTCGGCGGCATCGCGGCGGTGGAGTTCGCCGTGGCCGGGCTGTGGCAGACGGCAGCCATCGTGGCGGCCTTCATGGTGATCGTGATCGTCGGCACGATCGAGGGCGCGCGCATGTACCTTGTCTCGCGCGTGGCCGAAGCCGGGATGCTGGAGAAGTCCGAGGTCGTCTCGCTGCTGCTGCGCGAGTTCGAGGAGGGCGAGGCCGACTGGCTGTGGCAGGTCGACACCTCCCGCCGGGTGCGTGCGGTCAGCCCGCGCTTCGCCTATGCGCTGGGGCTCGATCCCGAGGATATCGAGGGCAAGCCGTTTATCCAGATGATCGCCGGCGAGGCGTGGGAAAGCGGGCAGTTCCCCTCCAGCCTGCACGACCTGGCCGAACGGCTGAAGCGGCGAGAAAGCTTTTCGAACCTGCTGGTGCGGGTAACGATCAAGGGCCGCCAGCGGTGGTGGGAGCTTTCCGGCACCCCCAAGCTGGACGAAAACGGGGTCTATGAGGGGTTCCGTGGCGTCGGTTCGGACGTCACCGAACAGCGTGAGAGTGCCGACAAGATCGCCCAGCTGGCGCGGTACGACACGCTGACCGGCCTGCCCAACCGGCTGATGCTGACCGAGGCAATGGGCGATGCGATGCGCTATGCCGACCAGTGGCGCACGCGCTGTGCTTTCCTGATGATCGACCTCGACCGGTTCAAGGCGGTCAACGATACGCTGGGCCACCTGGTTGGCGACGCGTTGCTTGCCCGCGTTTCGGCGCGGCTCAAGGAGCTGATGAGCGAGAACGAGCTGTGCGGGCGGCTGGGTGGCGACGAGTTTGCCATTGTCATCCGAGATGCCTCGGACCTCGGCCGGGTGGAGCGGGTCGCGGCCGCCGTGATCGAGCGCCTGTCGCAGCCGTATGAGGTGGATCACCACACGCTCTACGTCGGCGCAAGCGTGGGTTCGGCGGTGGGACCGCGCGACGGTTCGACCGTGGAAACGCTGATGCGCAACGCCGACCTTGCACTCTACCGGTCCAAGGATGCGGGCGGGGGCAAGCACTTTACCTATGAGCCGGCGCTGCACGCCCATGCCGAGGAGCGGCGCCAGCTGGAATTCTCGCTGCGCCGGGCGCTGGAGCGCAACGAGCTGCTGCTGAACTACCAGCCGGTGGTCAGCGCCGACAGCGAGAACGTGGTCAGCTTCGAGGCCCTGCTGCGCTGGAACAGCGCCGAGCATGGCTCTGTCAGCCCGGCCAAGTTCATCCCGCTGGCGGAGGACACCCGCCTCATCGTGCCGATCGGCGAATGGGTGCTGCGCGAGGCCTGCACCGAGGCGATGCGCTGGCCGGGCCACATCAAGGTGGCGGTTAACGTTTCGGGCGAGCAACTGCTCGACCCGCAATTCGCCTCGACCGTGGTTTCGGCCCTGTCGGTGAGCATGCTCCCGCCGCACCGGCTGGAGATCGAGGTGACCGAGAGCATCTTCCTGCGCGATGCCACGGCCGCCCGCAACACGCTGGAGCAGATCATGGCGCTGGGCTGTTCGATCGCGCTGGACGATTTCGGGACCGGCTATTCCTCGCTCGGATATCTGCGCAAGCTGCGGTTCTCGACGATCAAGGTTGACCGCAGCTTCGTGCAGGGCGCGGCGCAGGGCAATCCCGAGAGCCTTGCGATCATCCGCGCCGTGGTCGCCATGGCGGACAGCCTTGGCGTGACCACGACGGCCGAGGGCGTGGAGACCGAGACCGAACTGGGCGTGGTCAAGACCTTGGGCTGCAACAAGATCCAGGGCTATTACTTCGGCCGGCCGATGGCGGCTGAAGATGCCCTGCAGCTGTTCGCGCCAGGGCGGAGTTCGCTGGCGGCGGGGAGGGCGGCTTAGCCGTGGTGCGCCCGCCACATCCGTGGAGGGCATGCGGTAGAGTCATTTTTTGTTGGATGCGCTCCTCATATCCATGAGGGGCTTGCGGCACTGGCCCGCTCAGGCGCGAAGCGGCTGACCGGTCAACGCACAGTTACGCGCCCGCGAGGCCCTTGATCGCCGCCTCGAAGAGGGCGCGGCCGTCGGTGCCGCCGTGGGCGCTTTCGATCGCGCGTTCGGGGTGGGGCATCATGCCGAGCACGTTGCCCGCCGTGTTCAGCACGCCTGCAATGTCGCGGGCCGAGCCGTTGACGGTTTCGGCATAGCGGAAAGCGACGCGGCCTTCGGCTTCGAGCCGGTCCAGCGTGTCGGCATCGGCGAAGTAATTGCCATCGTGGTGAGCGACGGGGATGCGCAGTTCCTGGCCGGCCGAATAGCCAGCGGTGAACAGGCTTTGCGCGTTCTCCACCTTCAGGGTGACTTCGCGGCAGACGAAGCGGATGCCGGCGTTGCGCATCAGCGCGCCGGGGAGCAGGCCCGCCTCGGTCAGGACCTGGAAGCCGTTGCACACGCCCAGCACCGGAACGCCCCGGCCGGCCGCTGCGACCACAGCCTGCATGATCGGCGAGCGTGCCGCCATCGCGCCCGAGCGCAGATAGTCGCCATAGGAAAAGCCGCCGGGCAGGGCGATGAAATCCAGGTTGGCCGGCAGTTCGGCATCGCCGTGCCAGACGCGGTGCGGCGCCGTGCCGGAGACCTTCTCCAGCGCGTCGGCCATGTCCCGGTCGCAGTTGGAGCCGGGGAAGGTGATGACGGCGGAGCGGAAGGCCATCAGGCGGGCGCCCTTTCGATGCGGTAGTTTTCGATCACCATGTTGGCGAGCAGCTTGCTGGCCATCTCGTCAAGGTCGGCATCGGAGACGCTGTCGTCAACCTCAAGCTCGAACAGGCGGCCGGCGCGGACGTCGGTCACGCCGGAAAAGCCGAGGCCCTCGATCGCGTGGTGGATTGCGCGGCCCTGCGGATCGAGCACCCCGTTCTTCAGGCTGACGTGGACGCGGACCTTCATCGACTGGCCTTTCCTGGGCGCCCGGGGCGGGCATGGGACTCGGCCCGGCCTATGCCTTCAAGCAGCCGGCGGGGCAAGGCCCGAGCGTGGCGGATCAAGGAGCAAAGTGAGCCTCCATTCAGATGAGGCCGGCGCTCAATCGAGGCGGGGGCCGTGCCGCTCTTCGCGCAGCCTCCTCCGGCTCCGCTCGCGACGCCACGCCCAGAGAGCGAGCGAGACAGCGATGAGCGCGATCAGCCCATAGGCGATCAGCTTGCGGGTTATCATGGTAGTGGAGCCCCTGCGACCGGTCCAGCGGGCCGAATAGCCCGGAAGGGCCCGGCTCTGCAACCGGGGAGTTCACAATTGCAAATTCAGGTATGTTCCCAAGCGATGGAAATTATTTCGTTTTCCAGGGAACCTGGGCGCAGGGTCGGCATTCTCGGTCTTGCGGACGGGTAAGACGTCCGCACCCACGGGCACACCCTGAACGAGTGCACTTCAAATGCCGATTCACGGCAGGGTGTCGCGTGTCCAGATGAGGGAGACCACTTGATGACGACTGCGCTTCGCACCCGCCTGACCCTTCCGGCCCTGGCGGCGGCCAGTTCGCTTATTGCCATTGCGGCACCGGCCCACGCGCAGAGCGTGTGCACGTCCACTACCTCGACGACCTTCACCTGCACCAATGGCGGTGTGGCCGGCACCGTTGACAGCACGGCGACCGTCGGCGGAACCCAGGGCCTGGTCCTGACTGACACCGCGGCTCTGAACGCGGCGCTCAGCGGAACGCTCAATTCGACCTCGGCGGCTCCCACGCCGACCCTGACGGCGATCATCCCGACGTCGATCAGCCTGACCGCCGGTGCAAACGGTGCGCTCAACGTCAACAACACTGGAACGGGTCCTGGCGTGCTCCTCCTCTCGGATGGAGCGATCAATGCGACGCTCGGCAACCTCGCCACGGTGAACGACTATGCCCTCGTCGCGCAGGGCTCTTCCGCCAACGTCACCACGGGTTCGATCACCGCCACCGCGCTCAACACCGCGGACCTGAGCCTGCCCGTCGGCGGCGGCACCCTTTCGGCGGCTGCCGGCGCGGCCGTAATCGGTGTGACCGGCGATTCGACCGTGGTCGTCAATGGCAACGTCAATGTGGCCGGCACCGCCGACCCGCTGATCGGCGTGGTTGCGCTTGCACCGTCCGCCGCTGCGAGCACGACCGTCAACGGCAATGTCAACGTCACGTCCACCGGCTCGGCGGTCGGCGCGGCTGCCGTGGGATCGACCGGGGCAAGCACCCGGGTGACCGGCACCACCACGGTTTCGGGGGTGGAATCGACCGGCGTTGCCGCGATCACCGCGACCGGGCTCGCCAGCGTGAACGCAGGCGCGGTCAGTGCGACCGGCGCCGATGCGACCGGCATTTTCGCTGCCGGGCCGAATGTCTCGATCACCAGCGGCAACATCACCGTGAACGGCGTCGATTCCTACGGTGTCCAGGCCGATGCCACCGGCACGCTGACCGCGACCGTTGGCAACGTTTCGGCCACGGGTGCCGGTTCGACCGGCATCGAACTGAACGATGCCACCGGCCCGATCACGCTGACGGCGGGCACGATCTCCACCACCGGCAACGGCGCCACGGCGCTGCGCGTCAACGGCGGCACGGGCAACGTTGCCCTGACCACCGGCGCGATCAGCACCAACGGGACGACCTCGCCCGCGGTTGTGGCCAGCACCACCACCGGCAACCTGTCGCTGACCAGCGGCACGGTGACCACGACCGGCGCGACCTCCAACGGCATCACCCTGAACAGCGGCTCGGGCAACCTGACGCTGAACTCGGGCAAGGTCACGGCGACGGGCTATGGCGTGCAGGCCCGCACCGGCGGGGCCGGGACGACGAACCTGACGGTGGCCGGCGTGCAGTCGACCGGCAATGGCATCGATGCCGCGACCACCGGCACCGGCTCGCTGACCGTTACCGCCACGGCTCCGATCACCAGCACGGCCGGCTATGGCATCCGTGCGGCCGGGACCACCGGCCCGGTCACCGTCAACACCGCCGGGGCGACCGGCGCGCTGGGCGGCGTCTATGCCAGCGACAGCGGCGTGGGCACGGTGAACGTCAACGCCACCGGCGGCCTGACCACGACGCTGACCGGCGATGCGGTGCGGATCGAAACGCTCGGCACGGCCAATACCACGATCAGCCAGGGCGCGAGCATCGGCGGGCAGATGGCCTTCGACGGGATCGACACCCGCGGCACCGTGGCCAACAACGTAACCGTCGGCGGCAGCCTTGGCGCCAGCGGCACCGGCTATGCGGTGAACGCCACCGGCGGCGCGACCACGATCAACGTGCTGGGCACCGGCGCGCTGGTCGGCCCGGTGAACCTCACCGGCAATGCCGACACGCTGACCAACGCCGGAACGCTGACCCTGCTGGGCACCAGCAACTTCGGCGCCGGCGCCGACCTGCTGACCAACTCCGCGACGGGGACGCTGAACCTCAACAGCGGCGCCACGGTCAACGGGCTGGAGACGCTCAACACCGCGGGCTTCACCAACGTTTCGGGCACGACGACCCTGAACGGCACCACGGTGAACAACTCGGGCACCGTCACCGTCACCAGCGGCCCGGGCACGCTTGCGGGGCTGACGGCGTTCAACAACACCGGCACGATCAACATGATCGACGGCGTGGCGAACGACAGCCTGACGATCAACGCGCCCTACAACGGGTCGGGCGCTGCCCGCCTCGCGGTGGACGTCAACGGGACGGCGGCGGACCGCCTGATCGTCAACGGCAACGTGACGGGTTCGACCCTGATCGACGTCAACCTGGTGGGGCCGGCACCGGTCTACAACTCGGCGGGCGTTGCGGTGGTGACCAGCACCGGGACCGTGGCTTCGGGCGCCTTCACGCTCAATCCGGCGGACACGCAGGTCGGTTTCCTCAACTATGGCCTGCGCCAGAGCGGCGGAAACACCCTGCTGGTCAACTCGCTTGACCCGTCGGTAACCAACGTGGCCATGCTCGGCTCGCTTGGCCAGGAGCTGTGGTACCAGTCGTTCGACGCCTACCATGACGCGATCATGGGCCGTCACGCCGGATCGGCGACCAGCGGCCATCCGCTCGGCATCTGGGGACAGCTCTACGAATCGAAGGACCGCTACGGCAACTACGGCCGCACCGCCACGATCGACGGGACCAACGTGACCTTCAGCGACCGCATGCGCACGCACCGTCGCGGCGCGCAGGTGGGCGTCGAGTTCCGCGGCACCGGTTTCGTGATCGGCGCCACGGGCGGCTACGAATGGGCCCGTACCGAGGAAGACCCGATCGCCTCCTACATGAAGGCCGAGGGCCACAACTACGGCGCCTATGCCCTCATCGGGATGCAGAGCGGGCTCTATGCCGGGATCATGGTCAAGCGTGACGACTACCACGTGAACTTCGCCAACGATGCTCGCGCGGTGACCTTCCGCAACAAGGCGCATTCGACCGGTGGCGATCTGGAAGTCGGGTTCAAGTCCGGCAACACGGGTCCGATCGCCTTCGATCTGAACGCCGGCATGTCCTACGTGAAGACCGATATCAATACGTGGAACCAGTATGGCCTGAACTTCGACTGGCAGAACAACAAGTCCTGGCGCGGCCGTCTGGGTGCGCGGGTGATCTTCCCGCAGGCACTTGGCCTCTTCGCCGGCGCCAAGGTATTCCACGAGTTCAAGGACGACGGCTACCTGGCGATCCGCAACGGGACGGTCGACGTGTCGGACATCGAGATGCCGCACCGCGGCACCTGGGTGCGGCTCGAAGGCGGCCTTGACGGTTCGGCCACCCATGGCGCGATCCTCACCCTGTGGGGCGACCTTGGCGACACCAAGGGCTTCGGCGCACGGGCCGGCTTCCGCTTCTGAGCGGACGGCAGCAGCCATGGGAAAGGGGGCGGGCCGTAAGGCTCGCCCCTTTTTCGTTGCGCGGGACCGATGTCAGTGGGGGAAGCTGTCCAGCACGTAGCCGAGCGAGCGGACCGTGCGCAGGGGATCGGCCACGCCCTGCGCCTTCAGCCCGCGGCGCAGCCGGCCGATCCACACGTCGACCGTGCGCTCGTCGATCGCCTCGCCGTCCTTGCCGAGGTGCTGGATCAGGCTGGCGCGGGAGAAGACCTGGTCGGGCTGGCCGAGGAAGTGCGCCAGCAGGCGCAGCTCGTTGGGGCGCAGCGGCAGAGGCCGCTCCTGGTAGCGGGCCTGGAAGGCGGCAAGGTCGATCACCAGGTCGCCGCGGGCCAGCCGACGCGGCCCGACCTGCGGACGGGCGGGCAGGGCACTGCGGCCGAGGCGCGAGACGATCGCGGCGGCGGTCAGCGGCCCGGGCAGGTAATCGTCGGCCCCGGCGGCGAGAGCCCGGCGGCGAAGGTCCGCATCGGGCGAATCCAGCGCGAGCGTGATGTGGCACCGCCGGCCGGGCCCAGCCTCGCGCAGGCGGCGGCACAGTTCGAGGCCGGACATGTCAGGCAGCAGCCAGTCGATGAAGACGAAGGCGCCGTCCATGTCTTGCGGAAGGCCATCGGGAATGATGGTTGAGTCAAGCAATCGAAGCGCGATGTAGTTGCCCAATTCCAAAAGATCGGCCTCCAGCTCTGCAGAGCGGCCGGGTTCGGAAAGTGCGACAAGAACAGGTGCAGTATCGGCCATGGGTTTCGCGCGGTCAGTGTTGCCATGGTGGCAGCATCGTGCCGTGGGAATGGCAGGTGTGCATGACGAATTCGTGACACCCGGGTGACGCGATTGCCGTGTCATACAAGCGTCATTCAAATGTCATGCAACGGTCCCGGAAGTGAAATGTACGAGGCCTAGTTGAGCCCTCGCCAAGGGGGCGCACCGGCGAATCGGTGCACGAGGGTTTGCCCCCGAGGGTAACGAGACACGAACCCCGAAGGGTATTTCAGATGAACATCTCCATCCGGCTTTCCGCTTCGCTTGCCGCCATGGCAATCGCATCGTGCGCCGCGCCGGCCTTTGCCGCCGGCGCTGCTGGTGCCGATGCGGCCGCGGCCGATGCCGCCTCGTCCAATGGCGGGCTGACCGAAATCGTCGTCACCGCCACCAAGCGCGAGACGAACCTGCAGAAGACGCCGATCGCGATCTCGGTGCTGGGCAGCGACATCATCGAGAAGCGCCACGTCCAGAGCCTGATCGACCTGGCCGACGGCGGCGTCCCGTCGCTGCGCGTCGCCACCTTCGAGGCCCGCCAGTCGGCCCTGACCATCGGCATCCGCGGCATCGTGCCGTTCGACCAGAACCAGGTCGCGCGCGAACCGGGCGTCGGCGTCTACATCGACGGCGTCTACCTCGGCCGCTCGCAGGGCCTGAATGCGGCCCTGTTCGACGTGCAGCGCATCGAGGTCCTGCGCGGGCCGCAGGGCACGCTGTTCGGCCGCAACACCGAAGGCGGCGCGCTGTCCATCGTGACCAAGGCCCCCACCGGCAAGTTCGACGGCCGCGTTTCGGCCGGCGTCGGCAACTTTGGCGCCTATGACGGCGAATTCCACATCGACCTGCCGGCCGTTCACGACTTCGCGGTCAAGATCGACGGCGTGCTCGACCACCAGGGTGCCACCACGCAGAATCCGGCCAGCGGCCAGTACGGCTGGAACTACCACCACCGCGTCGGCGGCCGCATTGCCGGTCGCTGGACCCCGGCGCCGGGCCTGACGGTCGACCTCTCCTATGACCAGGCCAAGGACGAGAACACGCCGTTCTACAGCCAGCTGATCGATTACAACCCAGGCAACCTCGCGGTTGGCAACTATGTGAGTGTCGGTGGGACCCCGACGCTGTACTATAATGGCACCCCTTGTAAGGCGTCCAATCCCTGCATCGCGCCCCTCGCTCCGCTGGTGAAGGTCAGCGGCGACAACCGCATGTCGGTGGCCGATCTCGGCGTGATCCAGCAGCTCAGCACCGACGAGACGCATGGTTTCAGCGCGGCGATCAAGTACAAGATCCTGCCTGAAGTGGAGCTGCGCTCGATCACCGCCTGGCGCGGGGTTGAAACCCACCAGTGGGACGGTTCGGCTGGCGCGCACCGTAGCGCCTTCGTTCCGAACGGCCAGTTTGGTCGTTACAGCCTGTCCGAACTGTTCCAGCACCAGTTCAGCCAGGAACTCCAGGCCGTCGGTACCCTGCCACACCTCGATTTCGTGGTGGGCGGTTACTACTTCAACGAACACGTCACGGAACGTGCGGCGACGCCGAACCCGATGCAGTGGAACGCGGACGGCACCGGTTATACCTTCGTCAACCAGTTTGCGCCGAACCCGACCGGGGCGATCACCTCGTCCAACCAGGGCTGGGACCGCAACTACTGGTATCTCCAGCGCGACAGCCAGGCCGTGGGCAAGAGCTACGGCGTGTTCGGCCAGTTCACCTGGACTCCGGCCGGGCTGGACATGCTCCACCTGACCGCGGGTGGTCGCTACACGCACGAAACCCGCAACGGTGCGCTGACCATCATCAACAATGCACCGTTCGCTGGCGGCAAGCTGAACTATTCGAATAGCCGGTTTGACCCGATGGTTACGCTGGCCTGGGATGCGGCACCCGGCGTCAACCTCTACGCCAAGTATTCGACCGGTTTCCGCTCGGGCGGGGCCAACTCGCGCTCGGGCAGCTTCCGTCAGTTCGCGCCGGAAGAAGTGAAGTCCTACGAAATCGGCGCGAAGACCGACTTCCTGGACCACCGCGTCCGTCTCAACCTGGCGGGCTACATCATGGACCGCAAGAACACGCAGATCGACTTCGACTTCGTAGATCCCAATGCCAACATCGTCGATCAGAACGGCAACGTCCTCGGTCCCAACCCGTTCTTCAACAAGCACACCGAAGAAACGGCCAATGCCCCTGGCAATTCGCGAATCAAGGGCGTGGAAGTTGAACTGACCGTGAAGCCGACCTCGGCTTTGACGCTCGGCCTGTCCTATGCCTACACCGACGTGAAGATCCCGGCGACGCCGAATCCGTTGGATGGTCCGCTCAAGGGCGTGCCGTACCAGGTGTTCACCGTGTTTACCCCGAAGAACGCAGTGTCCGGCTCGGCCGATCTCGAATTGCCGGTCGGCGCGGACATGAGCCTGCGCCTGCACCTTGATGCGAACTACTCGGATCCGGTCTACAGCTTCCAGGCAGAGAACGTGCAGACCGACAAGAGCTTCATCGTGAACGGCAGCCTGGCCTTGGCCAACATTCCGCTGACGGCAAGCGGAACGCAGGCCACGATCAGCGCCTGGGCGCGGAACCTGTTCAACGAAAGCCACATCTACCGCCGTTCGAACGCGAACGCGTCCGTCATCGGCGACTACGCCAACTTCAACGCGCCGCGGACCTTCGGCGTGAAGGGCACGATCAACTTCTGATCGCCCGATTCTGACCCTGAACTGGGGCGGGTGGTCTTCGGACCGCCCGCCTTTTTTTCATGGGACCTTCGCGCTTTCCGGCAGGACGTCGATCTCTACCGCGGCTTCGGGGGCGAGGTAGCGGCGGGCCATGTCCTGCACGTCGGCAGCGGTGAGGCGGGAGAGCCGTTCGCTGGCCTTCGTCAGCCGCTCGATCCGCTCCGGCTCGGTCTGTGCCCGGTCGACCAGGGTGAGCCAGCCGCGGTTGGTCTTGAGTGCATTGGCGAGGCCTTCCAGCATGGGCTGACGGGCGCGCAGCAGGATGTCATCGCTGACCGGCTCTGCGCGCAGGCCTTCGACCGTCTCGCGGATCGCGGCGCGGGTGGCCGGCACGTCGGCCAGGCTGACCGAGGCAAGGACCGAGAAGGTGCCATAGCCCCGCCAGGTGCGGCTCGCCTCGCTGTCGGCCGACGGTGAATAGGCCTTGCCGAGCTTCTCCCGGATCGTGTCGTTGAGTTCGATCCGCAGCACCTTTTCGAGGAGTTCGAGCTTCATCGTCTCGACCGGGTCCTCGCCGTCGCGGGTTGGCCAGGTCAGGCGGACAATGGCCTGGTCGGCCGCGCCCTTGTGGCGGACGATCCGCAGGGTCCGGTCCCTGGTGAAGGTGCGCTGGCGCTGCTCGGGATAGGGCCGGAACTCCGCCTCGCGCGGGGGGAGCGCGCCGAAGGTGCGGGCGACAAGGGCAATGGCGCGATCTTCCGGCACGTCGCCGACAATGGCGATCTCCAGCGCGCCGTGGGCCAGCCGGTCGGCAATGTCGGCCTTGAGCCGGGCGAAGGTGAGGGCGCGGTAGCTTTCCTGCTTCTGGAAGGTGAAGCGCGGATCATCGTCGGAGAGGATCCCGCCGATCGCGGCAGAAAGGGCGGAGGCCGGCGCCGCGTCCTTCTGGTTGAAGAAGGCATTGACGTTCTGGCGGTAGGTGACCTCGCCCTCCGGCCGGTAGCCCGGATCGGTCAGGTAGGCGGCCATCAGTTGAAGCTGCAGCTCAAGGTCGTTCGGCGTGGTCTGGGTAACCGAGAGGAACGTCTCGGGCCCGGAGGACAGGTTCATGCCGACGGTGCGCCCGGCGAGGATCGACTGGAGCTGGTCCTGGCTGTGCTTGCCAAGGCCGCCCGCGGCGAGGGAGGAGACCATCTCGGTCGCCAGCGGGTTGTCGCGGGTCACCAGCATGTCGCCGCCGTCGAGGCTCAGCTGGACGAGGACGCGGTCCTGTTCGAGCGCGGTCTGCTTGAGGTTCAGGCGCACGCCGTTGGCGAAGCGGATCTGGCGGATGCCGAGGGCGGGATCGCGGGTGTCGCTGGCCACGGTGCCGGCCGTGCCGAAGTCTGCATAGGCGAAGGCATCAGGCACGATCGAACCGGAGCGGGTGATCCGCCCGCGCATTGCCTGGTCCCAGGCCGCGCGCAGGGCCCTGGCTCCGCCCTCGGGCGCGGTGCGGCCGGCGAAGCGCAGCAGCGGGTGCCGGAGTGGCAGGGCTTCGCGCTTCAGCGCGGCAAGGACCGTGTCGGGCGTGATCTCCGGAATGAAGGCTTCGAGCCGGGCGAGCGAGCTTTCCGGCGTGGCTGGCACGACATCGTCGCGGACAAGCGCAAGGGCTGCGCCCATCAGCGCGGGGTTGCTGCGGGTGGCGGAGGCGCCAGCGGCGTTGCGGTGCGCGGAGCGGACATTTGCGACCTGCTCGGCCACCTCGGCCGCGGTAAAGCCGTAAGCGAGGGCGCGGCGATACTCGCGCGCGGCGGCATCCAGCCCCTTGCGCCACTGGCCCTCGATCGAATCGATCGTGAGGCTGGTGGTCCGGCCGGCGCGGAACACGTCGCTGGTGCCGAGCCCTGCGGCGCGGAACGGCGGGTCGGGCTGGCGGGAGAGGCGCTGCAGCCGGCGGTTGACGATGTCGTAGCCGATCTGGCGCAACAGATTTTCGCGCCGCTGCGCCACGCTGTCGCGCTCATCCAGCCACGGCCCGTTGCGCGAGACAGTGACGCGTTCGGTGAGGGCGGGATCGAGATAGATCCCGGTGCGATCCCGATCGGCAGTGGCGACCGGGCCGGCGCTCGGCTGGGGCGGCCCCGGGGCGGGCTGCCAGTCAGCAAAATGGCGGCGGATCGCGGCCTCGGCCGCGTCAGGATCGACGTCGCCGATGACGATCACGGTTGTTTTCGCAGGCACGTAGGTGCGCTGCCAGAAGGCCTTCAGGCCTTCGGCCGTGGCTGCGTTCAGCGATGCGCCGGTGCCGATCGGGAGCCGCCGGGGGTAGAGCGCGCCGGGGTTGGTGAAGGTCATCTCGTCGACCGCGGCGCGCAGCCCCCAGGTGTTGCGGTCGCGCATTTCGGAGAGGACCACGCCGCGCTCTCGCGCCACGGCCTCGGGCGAGAAGGTCAGGCGGCTGGCCGTCTCGCGCATCAGCATCAGCGCCGTGTCCAGCAGCTTCGCGTCCTTGCGGGGCAGGTCCAGCATGTACATCGTGTAGGTGAAGCTGGTCTGGGCATTGGTGTCCGCCCCGAAAGCGAGGCCGTCGCGCTCCAGCAGGGGGACCATCTCTCCCTCCGGCACCCCGGCCGAGCCGTTGAAGGCCATGTGCTCGACGAAATGGGCAAAGCCGAGCTCGCTGTCACGCTCGTCCAGAGATCCGGCGGCCACTTCCATGCGGACCTGGACCGTGCCCGCCGGCAGCGTGTTGTGCCGGACGATGAAGCGCATCCCGTTGGCAAGGCGGCTGGCGCGGAAGGCGGGATCGAGCGGGATGTCGCTCGCTTCCATCGCCCAGACCGGCCGGGGCGGCGGGGTGGAGGCAACCGGGTTGGCAGGGCGCGGGGCGCAGGCGGCAAGCGCCAGCGCCACAAGCGGAATCAGGCGGCGTAGCATGGGGGAAGATTAGATAGCCCCGCGCCGGGGGCAAGGGGTCAGGCGCGGCCGGCCCCCGCCGGAGCCTGCAGCGACTGGCGGCAGGCGATCAGGATGGCGACGATCAGGATTTCGCCCAAGCTGGCCGAGACGGTCAACGGGCCCACGCCGTCGATCACCGCGCTGGCGATGCGGCCGACGACGATGAGCGCAAGGCTCCTCCCCACCGGCCACCGACAGGGAGGATTTTCTGGTTACTTGCCGCGCAGCTTGCGGTGCTTGGAGAGGTCGAAGACCTCGCTCGGGCCGCCGTCGTTTTCAAGCAGGCCGAGGCGGCGGGCGACTTCCTGGTAGGCCTCTTCCTCACCGCCGAGGTCGCGGCGGAAGCGGTCCTTGTCGAGCTTTTCGCCGGTCAGCATGTCCCACAGGCGGCAGCCGTCGGGGCTGATCTCGTCCGCCAGGATCACGCGGCTGTAGTCTCCGTCCCAGATCCGGCCGAACTCCAGCTTGAAGTCCACCAGCCGGATGTTGATGGCGGCGAACATGCCGACCATGAAATCGTTCACGCGGATCGCCATGGAGGAGATGTCCTGCATCTCCTCGTTGCTGGCCCAGCCGAAGCAGGCGATGTGCTCTTCCGCGATAAGCGGATCGCCGAGGGCATCGTCCTTGTAGTAGTATTCGATCAGGGTATGGGGCAGCGGCTCGCCCTCGGGAATGCCGAGGCGCTTGGAGATGGAGCCGGCGGCCACGTTGCGCACCACGACCTCGATCGGGATGATCTCCACCTGGCGCACCAGCTGTTCGCGCATGTTCAGGCGGCGGATGAAGTGCGTCGGGATGCCGATGTGCGAAAGGCGGGTGAACACATACTCGCTGATGCGGTTGTTGATCACGCCCTTGCCGTTGATCGTGCCCTTCTTCTGGGCATTGAAGGCGGTCGCATCGTCCTTGAAGTACTGGATCAGCGTGCCCGGCTCGGGGCCTTCGTACAGGATCTTGGCCTTGCCTTCGTAGATCTGGCGGCGACGGGACACGGGCGTTTCCTCGACAAGTGGGCCCACAAGGGGCCGGAACGCGGAGCGGGCGCGGGCGCCCGAAAACGGCAAGCCCCGGCAGGAACGATCGGCCAAGGAGGCTGCGTCGTCCGGCCGGGGCACGCCCGCCCATAGCCCCGAGGCCGGGCAAATGCAAACCGTGGCCGGCGCAAGCGCGATGCAACACCGTTGCGATCCCGGTGGGCGGCTCATAAAAGCGGCACCATGCCCGAGGATGCTTCCCTGATTGTCCGGCCGTTGGTCGGCTCCGAGATTGACGGCGCCCTTGCCGACCTGGCGGCGCTGCGCATCGCGGTCTTTGCGGACTGGCCCTACCTGTACGACGGGGATCCGGCCTACGAGGCGGCCTATCTGCGCGAGTTCGCGGCCGCGCCGGACGGAGTGCTGGTTGCCGCGCTTGACGGAGGGAAGATCGTCGGCGCCGCCACCGCCTCGCCGATGCGGGCGCAGAAGGAGGCGTTTCGCCAGCCGTTCGAGGACCGCGGCATCGCGACGGCGGACCTGTTCTACTTCGGGGAATCGGTGCTGCTACCGGCCTACCGCGGCCGTGGGATCGGCCATGCCTTCTTCGACCGGCGCGAGGAATGGGCAAGGGCCTGCGGGGCGGGAGCGGCGACCTTTGCCGCGGTGATCCGGCCGGACGACCATCCGCTGCGCCCGGCCGGCTACGTGCCGCTCGATGCCTTCTGGACGCGCCGGGGCTATGCTCCCGTGCCGGGGCTGGTGACGGCACTGGCCTGGCAGGAGCACGGCGAGGCGGAGGAAAGCCCCAAGCCGATGCAGTACTGGATGCGCTCGCTATGACGCGATTCGTGATTGCCGCCGCGCAATATCCGATCGAGGCGCTGGAGAGCTGGGATGCCTATGCCGCCAAGATCGCCCGGTGGGTGGGCGAGGCGGCAGCCGGCGGGGCCAGGCTGGCGGTCTTTCCCGAGTATGGCTCCATGGAACTGGCCTCGCTCGATCCGGCGACGATGAGCGACCTTGCCGGGTCGATGGAGTTCGTCGGATCCCTGTTGCCGCGCGTCGATGCGCTGCACGCGGCGCTGGCCCGGGACCACGGGATGCACCTGCTGGCCGCCTCCGCCCCGGCGCTGCGGAGCGACGGGGCGTGGGTCAACCGCGCCCGCCTGTTCGCTCCGTCCGGCAAGGTGGGCGTGCAGGAGAAGCTGGTGATGACCCGGTTCGAGCGGGAGGAATGGGACGTCTCGGCCGGTGGCCCGCTGCGCCTGTTCGAGACCGAGCTGGGCCGGATCGGGGTGACGATCTGCTACGACAGCGAGTTTCCGCTGCTCGGCCGCGCGCTGGCCGAGGGCGGCTGCACCCTGCTGCTGGTGCCGTCCTGCACGGACAGCCTGCAAGGGTACTGGCGGGTGCGGATCGGCGCCCAGGCGCGGGCGCTGGAAGGGCAGATGATCGCGGTCCAGGCGCCGACGGTGGGCGAGGCGGCATGGTCGCCGGCGGTGGACGAGAACCATGGCGCGGCGGCGGTCTATGGCCCGCCGGACCTCGGCTTTCCGCCGGACGGGGTCATCGCGCTGGGCGAGCTGGACCAGCCCGGCTGGGTCTTCGCCGAAGTCGACACGGCTGCCGTCGCCCGGGTGAGGGGAGAGGGCAAGGTGCTGAACCATGCGCACTGGCCCGAGCAGCCGGGGGCGGGGGTGCTTCCGGCGGTGGAGCTGGTGGACCTGCGCTAAGGCGGCGTGGACAAAGAAAAGCCCCGCCGGGATCGCTCCGCGGCGGGGCAGGTGAGCGGACCCGAAGGCCCGCTCCGGTTTATGCCTTGATCAGTGAGCAGCCAGCGCCGCGAGCAGCAGCAGCGCGACGATGTTGGTGATCTTGATCATCGGGTTGACGGCCGGGCCGGCGGTGTCCTTGTAGGGATCGCCCACCGTGTCACCGGTCACCGCGGCCTTGTGGGCCTCGCTGCCCTTGCCGCCGTGGTTGCCGTCCTCGATGTACTTCTTGGCATTGTCCCACGCGCCGCCGCCCGAGGTCATCGAGAGGGCGACGAACAGCCCGCCGACGATCACGCCGAGGAGCAGGGCGCCAAGCGCGGCAAAGCCGTTGGCCTGGCCGGCGACCGCCGAGATGACGTAGTAGACCACGATCGGGGCCAGCACCGGCAGCAGCGAGGGGACGATCATCTCCTTGATCGCCGCCTTGGTCACGAGGTCCACCGTGCGGGCATAGTCGGGCTTGGAAGTCCCTGCCATGATCCCGGGATTGTCGCGGAACTGATCGCGCACGTCGATGACGACGTCGCCCGCCGCGCGGCCCACGGCAGTCATGCCCATGGAGCCGAACAGGTAGGGCAGCAGCGCGCCGAGCAGCAGGCCGACGATGACGTAGGGGTTCTCGAGGCTGAAATCGACCGTCAGGCCGCCGAAGAACTCCCGGAGGTCGGTCGTGTAGGCGGCGAACAGGACGAGCGCGGCAAGGCCGGCCGAACCGATCGCATAGCCCTTGGTGACGGCCTTGGTCGTGTTGCCCACGGCATCGAGCGCGTCGGTCTTCTCGCGGACCGCATCGTCAAGCCCGGCCATTTCGGCAATGCCGCCGGCATTGTCGGTGACAGGGCCATAGGCGTCGAGCGCGACGACCATGCCGGCCAGGGCCAGCATCGCGGTGGCCGCATAGGCGATGCCCATCAGGCCCGCCAGCTTGAAGGCGACGACGATCCCCGCCACGATTACCAGCGTCGGCAGCGCGGTGGCTTCCATGCTGATGGCCAGGCCCTGGATCACGTTGGTGCCGTGGCCGGTCTCCGAGGCCTTGGCGATGGACTTCACCGGGCGGTAGTTGGTGCCGGTGTAGTACTCGGTAATCCAGATGATCAGGCCGGTGATGACGAGGCCGAGCAGCGAGCAGTAGAACAGCACGCGGCCGTTGTAGGCCTGGCCTTCGATCGCCGTCTCCATGTCCCCGCCGAGGGCGTAGGAAATGGCCCACCAGATCGCCGGGATCGAGAGGATCGCGGTGACCAGGAAGCCCTTGTACATGGCGCCCATGATGTTCTTTGCCCCAGGACCTTTGGCACCAAGACGGACGAAGTAGGTGCCGATGATCGAGGTGACGATGCACACGCCGCCGATCAGCAGCGGCAGGGCCATCAGGTTCATCAGGTTGCCGGCCGTCTTCAGCATCAGCGCGGTCAGCACCATGGTGGCGCCGACGGTGACGACGTAGGTCTCGAACAGGTCGGCAGCCATGCCGGCGCAGTCACCCACGTTGTCGCCCACGTTGTCGGCGATGACGGCGGGGTTGCGTGGATCGTCTTCCGGAATGCCGGCTTCGACCTTGCCGACAAGGTCCGCGCCCACGTCGGCGGCCTTGGTGAAGATGCCGCCGCCCAGACGGGCGAAGATCGAGATCAGCGAGGCGCCGAAGGCAAGCGCGGTCAACGCCTGGACGACCGTGCGGTCCTCACCGCCGACCGCGTAGCCGGCCGGGCCGATCAGGTAGGCGTAGAACACCGCGATGGCCAGCAGGGCAAGGCCCGCCACCAGCATGCCGGTGATCGCGCCGGCGCGGAAGGCCAGGGTCAGACCCTGTTGCAGCCCGCTCTGCGCGGCGGCGGCCGTGCGCACGTTCGAGCGGACCGAGACGTTCATCCCGATGAAGCCCGCCGCGCCCGAAAGCACTGCGCCAATTACAAAACCGGCGGCAGAGATGCCGCCGAGCGTGAAGAAGATGATGGCGGCGACAACGATCCCGACGATCGCGATCGTTGAATACTGCCGCTTCAGGTAGGCCGAGGCCCCTTCCTGGATCGCGGCGGCGATCTCCTGCATCCGTTCGGTGCCTGCGGAGGCACCGAGAACCTGGCGACTGGTCACAAAGCCGTAAACGACGGCCAGCAGTCCCAGGACAATAGCGATCGTGACTAGGTTCACGAGCTGCCCCTCCTTAGAATAGCAATCCTCAACAAAGCGCCCCGTTTCGTTCGCGAGGTCACCGGGGCGAAGGGCTATCGGGCGAGGTGGGCAAGCGCAACTGTTAATGCGTCGCTAATCCCCTAGCTGTGCTGGAACCCGAGATTTTCCGCCGACTCGATAATTGAGTTGCCAATCCGGAGCGTACCGGCCGGTCCATCCAGCACCGTGCCGATGCGCGTTGCCCTGACCGGACAGGCGGCGCCCGACCGCAGGGTGAAGAGCAGTTCGTAATCGTCACCCCAGCGCAGCGCCTCGGCGCGGCGGGCTTCGGGGCAAGCGAGCGGGACGAGAGCGGTATCGAGCGCGAGGCAGGCCGTGCTCGCCCGGGCAAGGCGCAGGGCATCGAGCAGGAGCCCGTCCGACACGTCCATCATCGCCGTCGCCAGCGGAGCCAGCGCCTGGCCCTCGGCAAGGCGGGGCACGGGGCGGCGATAGGCGGTGCTTTCGCCGGAACCGGCGCGCAGGCGTTCCAGCCCGACCATGGCGCCGCCGACCGCGCCGGTCAGCCAGACCTCATCGCCACCCCGCGCGCCGCCGCGCGAAGGCACCGGACGGTGAGTGGCGCGGCCGATGGCGGTGAGGCCGAGGGACTGCGGCCCCGCACCGCCCACCGTATCGCCGCCGAGGAGGGGAACGTCGAAGGCCTTCAGCGCTTCTGCCAGCCCTTCGAGAAAGCGCGCATCGTTGGCGCCGAGCTGGTAGCCGAGGAGCACGCCAAGCGGCGCGGCGCCCTTGGCGGCAAGGTCCGACAGGTTGGTGGCGACGAGCTTCCAGGCGACGTCGGCCCGATCCTGCCCGGCGAGGAAGTGGACGCCTTCGACCATTGCGTCGTGGGTAAGCACCAGCGTTTCGCCGCCGATTTCGAGCAAGGCGCAATCGTCGTCCAGCCCGCGCGCGCCGGGGTGCGTGGCGAGGGCCCGCAGGGCGGCGATGAAGGCGAGTTCCGTGGTCATGGCGCTATTGCCTTAGACAACCAAAACCCGGCTTGAGTCGAGTGAAGTCGAGGAACCGGGCGCAACGTGGGTTGGCTGTGCTCGACGATCGGCAGTTCATCCTGAGCCTGGCGAATGGCTCGACACGAACGGGACCCTAACGCACCGCCTTCGCCACGGCATCCAGCACGCCGTTGACGAACTTGGCTTCCTTCTCATCGAAGAAGGCATGGGCCACGTCGAGGTATTCGCTGATCGCCGTGCCGACCGGCACGTCCTTGCGGGCGACGAGTTCGTAGGCGCCGGCGCGCAGGATCTGCAGCATGGTCCGGTCGAGCCGTTCGATCTTCCAGCCCTGGGCCAGCTTCTGGGCAAGGAGGGCGTCGATCTCGTCGCGGCGCGCGATGGTGCCCTTCACGACGTCGTCGAAGAAGGCGACTTCGGCGGCCGCGTATTCGACCTCCTCGATCTCGGCGCCGAGGCGGTGGCGGTGGAATTCGTCGAGCAGGATGGCGAGCCGGGTCTGCTCCATCTCGTGCTGGTAGAGCGCCTGGACGGCGGCGAGGCGGGCGGCCGAACGGGCCTTGGCGGAAGCGGTCATTGGCCGAGCCTTACTGCAACGGAACGGGCGTGGGCGGGCAGCCCTTCCGCTTCGGCGAGGGCAATGGCCGCATCGCCGATGGCGTGGAGGGAGGCCTCGGTGGCGGCGATGAAGCTGGTGCGCTTCATGAAGTCCAGCACCGAGAGCCCGGAGGCAAAGCGGGCGCGGCGTCCGGTCGGGAGGACGTGGTTCGGGCCGGCCAGATAGTCACCGATGGCTTCGGGCGTGTGGCGGCCGAGGAAGACCGAGCCGGCGTGGCGGATCTGGCGGAACAGGGCTTCGGGATCGGCGGTCGCGATCTCGACGTGTTCGGCGGCGAGGGCATTGGCGAGGGCGGGAGCCTCGTCCAGGCTGGCCACCTCGATGATGACGCCGTGCTCCCGCCAGCTGGCGCTTGCGGTATGGGCCGTCGGCAGCAGGGCTAGCTCCACGCCCACCGCATCGGCGACCCGGTCGGCGAAAACAGGATCGTCGGTAACGAGGATCGACTGGGCGGCCGGATCGTGCTCGGCCTGGCTGAGCAGGTCCGCCGCGATCCACTCCGGGCTGTTGCTGCCATCGGCGATGACGAGGATTTCGCTCGGCCCGGCCACCATGTCGATCCCGACCACGCCGTAGAGCTGGCGCTTGGCTTCGGCCACCCAGGCGTTGCCGGGGCCGGTGACGACATCGACCGGGGCGATGCGCTGCGTGCCATAGGCGAGGGCGCCGATCGCCTGGGCCCCGCCGACCCGCCACAGTTCGTCCACCCCGGCAAGGTGCGCGGCGGCAAGGACCAGCGGGTTGACCTGTCCCTTGGGCGTGGGGGTGACGACGACCAGCCGCTCTACCCCGGCGACCTTGGCGGGAATGGCGTTCATCAGCAGCGACGACGGATAGGCGGCGCGCCCGCCCGGAACATAAAGCCCGGCGGCATCGACCGGGCGCCACACCGCGCCGAGGCGGATCCCGGCCTCGTCGGTATAGTCGCGGTCCTCGGGGCGCTGGGCTTCGTGGTAGGCACGGATGCGCTGGGCGGCGAGTTCGAGCGCGGCGCGCAGATCGGGCTTGAGCGCATCGAAGGCCTCGCGGCAGGCTTCGGGCGAAATGCGCCAGTCGTCCTCGGCGGCAAGGCTGTGGCCGTCGAACTTCGCGGTGAGTTCGGCCAGCGCCTCGTCGCCGCGGTTGCGGACATCATCGAGGATGATCTGGACGTCGCGCGCGACGTTATCGTCGCTCTCGCGCCGATCCCGGACGATGCGGCGAAAGGCCTTGTCGAAGCCGGGATCCCGGGTGGACAGGCGCAGCATCAGGCGCCCTTGCCGGCCACGATGGCGCGGAACCGTTCGACCAGGGCGGCGACGCGGCCATCGGTCTTGAGCGCCGCGCGGTTGACGATCAGCCGCGCCGTGACGGGCAGGATCACGCTGGTTTCGACCAGCCCGTTGTCCTTCAGCGTGCGGCCGGTGGAGACCAGATCGACGATCCGGCTGGCGAGCCCGAGGCCGGGCGCCAGTTCCATCGCGCCGTTCAGCTTCACGACTTCGGCCTGGATGCCGAGCCGCTCGAAATGCCTGCGGGTGAGGTTGGGATACTTGCTGGCAACGCGCAGGTGGCTCATCGCGCCCGCATCGGCGGCGGCTCCGGCCGGTTCGGCAATGGACAGGCGGCAGTGGCCGATGCCGAGATCGACCGGGGCGTAGAGATCGGCATAGGCGAACTCTTCCACCACGTCGGAACCGACGATCCCGGCTTGGGCCGCGCCGTGGGCCACGAAGGTCGCAACGTCGAACGCGCGCACGCGGATCAGGCGCATCGCGCCATCCTCACAGGCGAACGACAGGGCGCGCGACTTCTTGTCGTGGAACTCGGCTTCGGGCACCACTCCGGCGGCGGCCATCAACGGCAGCGCCTCGTCCAGGATGCGGCCCTTGGGAACCGCGAAAGTCAGGGGTCTGTTATCAACCGGCATGGGCGCGGCACTTAGGGCCGCGCGGGCAAAAGGGCAAGGAAGCGCGCACGTGGCAGGCTCACAAAGGCCGATCTCGATGGAAACGACCGATCCGGCCGAAGGCATCGCCTGGCAGGCCGAACACGCGCGACAGAACGGCGCGCCGGCCACGGCCCGCGTGGTCCGGGCCATGCTGCCCCTGCTGAAGGGCCGCAGCGAGGTGGGCCGGCGCATGGCGCATTGGCCGGGCCGGGTGCTGGAAGCCGCCATGCCGCTGCGGCTTGCCGGGGGCCTGCACTGGCTGGTCCTCTCGGGCACGGACCGGCGGCTGGAGCCGGTCTATGCGGGCAAGATCACGGAACAGGACGCGGTCGACCGGATCGTGGGCGAGGTGGTGGAGGATAACGACGCCGTGCTGGCCGGCTGGTTCGACGGGCCGCCCCAGACCAACGAGGCGGGACGGTCCGCGGCGGTCGTCGGCGGGCTGCTCTGGCTGGCGCAGCGCCTCGGACCGCGGTTCGAACTGCTGGAGATCGGCTCCAGCGCCGGGGCAAACACGATGATCGAGCGCTATGCCTATGATCTTGGCGGGGTAAGGGTGGGGCCGGAGAATGCGCCAGTGCAGATCCGGCCCGACTGGCGCGGGCCGCCACCGCCGGCCGGGCCGATCGCGATTCGTTCCATCCGGGGCTGCGATCTCGATCCCATCGACCTGTCCGACACGGCGGCCGCGCTGCGGCTCAAGTCCTACGTCTGGGCCGAAATCCACGAGCGGCTGGAGCGGATCGACGCCCTGACCCGTCTTGCCGGGGCCAGCCCGCCCCGGATCGATCGCGCCGATGCGGCCGACTGGGTGGAGGATCGGCTGGCCGAGCCGCAGGAGGAGGGCGTGACCCGCGTGCTCTACCATACGATCGTATGGCAATACCTGCCCGAAGAGGGCCGCAAGCGGATCACCGCCGCGATGGAACAGGCCGGCTGCGCCGCGCCTCCCGATTATCCGCTCGCCTGGCTGGCGCTGGAAACGAACCGCGCCACCTTTCGCCATGAACTGACCGCACGGTTCTGGCCGGGCGGCGCCGAGCCGGTGGTGCTGTGCGAGGCCCATGCCCACGGCGCCTGGGTGGAGTGGCGCGCGCCGGGGGCTTTCACCGCCTAGCCGGTCCGCAGTTCCTCGGCCAGCATCCTGAATTCGTCCGAACGCGGCGAGTTCTTGCGCCAGATCAGCGCGATCTCGCGGTTGGCGGTGTCCGAGCGAAGCGGGCGGGCGACCACGTCGGTGCCGTTGAGGATGCCGGCGTCCAGCGCCATTTCCGGCAGCATAGTGAGGCCGAGGCCGTTGTCCACCATCTGGACGAGGGTGTGCAGACTGGTGCCGATCATCGTAGCGCTGGCGCGCAGTTCGGGGCGGTTGCAGGCGGCCAGCGCGTGCTCGCGCAGGCAGTGCCCGTCTTCCAGCAGGAGGAGGCGGTTCTCGTCGATGGCTTCGGGGGCGACTTCGGGCGGGAGGTCGCTTCGATAGTCCTTCGGGAAGGCGACGAACAGCGCGTCCAGTTCGATCGTCTCCTTCTCCACCTCGCCGGTGGGGAAGGGCAGGGCGAGCAGAACGCAGTCGGCCCGGCCGTGGCTGAGCGATTCGAGCGCGGCCGCGCTGGTTTCCTCGCGCAGGTAGAGCTTGAGGCTGGGTCGCTCGCGCCGCAGCCGGGGCAGCATGCGGGGGAGCAGGAACGGCGCGATCGTGGGAATCACGCTCATCCGGACCTCGCCCGAAAGCGGCTGCCCGCTCGACTGGACGAGATCGGACAGTTCCTCCGTCTCGCGCAGGATGCGGTGGGCCTTGGCGGCGACGGCATTGCCGAGCGGAGTGAAGCGGACCGCGCGCTTGGTCCGCTCGACCAGGACGACGCCAAGCAGCGTCTCGAGATCGCGCAGGCCTGCCGAGAGGGTGGACTGCGAGACGAAGCAGGCCTCCGCCGCGCGACCGAAATGCCCATGCTCGTGCAGCGCGACGAGGTATTGCAGCTGCTTGAGGGTGGGCTGGAAGACGGTCATTCGTCCACCGAAAGGTCGATGTCCGGCCCGCGATGCTCGTCGATCGGCGCGGCGGCCGAGCGGGCGGCCATGTCGCCGTGGATCTCGTCGATGTGAGTCATCTTCAGCCGCCCGCCGAGGACCGCGAAGGCGAGCTTGCCTTCGACCAGTTCCAGCGCATCGCGGCCGAACTGTTCGAACCGCCAGCCCTGCAGCAGCGGCAGGTTCTTGCGCACCCCGGCGGCGAGCAGTTCCAGATCGTCGCTGCGGGCAAGGAGCCGCGAGGCAACGTCGATCTCGCGCGAGCGGATCTTGAGCAGCAGCTTGAGGAGGTCCGCCACGAGTGCGCCTTCCTTGCCGAGCGGGGCGCCGCGCGGCGTGCGGGCGGGCAGCTCGTCGTCGGGCAGGGGCTGTGAATTGGCCAGCGTGTTCATCAGCCGGCGGCCGATCTCGTTGTCCTTCCAGCCCGCCGAAAGTCCGCGCACCTTGGCCAGGTCGGCCTGCTGGCGGGGCGGGTGGCTGGCAATGTCGGCCAGGGTCTCGTCGCGGGCGATGCGGCCGCGCGGGATGTTCTTGTCCTGCGCCTCGGCCTCGCGCCAGGCGGCGAGCGCCTTGAGCCGGCCGAGCACCGCCGGGTTGCGGCCAGCGGCCTTGATCCGCTCCCACGCGGTGGAGGGATCGTTGCGGTAGTTCTCCGGATCGGCGAGCTTTTCCATCTCGGCATCGAGCCAGACGCCGCGCCCGGTCTTGATCAGGCGCTTGAGGATGCGGGGAAAGATCTTCGACAGGTGAGTGACGTCGCCGATCGCATATTCGATCTGCCGCGCATCGAGCGGGCGGCGCGACCAGTCGGTAAACCGCGCGCCCTTGTCCACCGTGATGCCAAGCCAGGATTCGACGAGGTTGGAATAGCCGATCTGCTCCGACTGGCTGATCGCCATCATCGCGATCTGGGTGTCGAAGATCGGGTGCGGGGTCTTGCCGGTCAGGTTGTAGATGATCTCCACGTCCTGCCCGCCGGCGTGGAAGACTTTCAGCACGTCCTCATTGTCGACCAGCAGGTCCAGCAGGGGGGACAGGTCTATGCCCGGCGCCATCGGATCGACGGCTGCGGCCTCTTGCGTGTCGGCGATCTGGATCAGGCAGAGTTCCGGCCAGTAGGTGTTCTCGCGCATGAACTCGGTGTCGACGCAGACGAAGTCGGCGCGGGACAGGCGTTCGCACAGATCGGCGAGGGCCTCGGAGGTGGTGATCAGAGGATGTATCTTCATCGGTCTTTTCTGTATGGGCCCGTGCGGGTCCGCGGCTTGACAAAAGGGTGGGCTTCGCCTGTTAGCCCGCGATCCCCCTGCCTGAACGGCAGCCGAATGGAAAGACCTTCGATGCATCCCTATCGCTCCCACACCTGCGGCGCGCTCACGCAAGACAACGTCGGCGAGACGGTGAAGCTGTCCGGCTGGGTCCACCGCAAGCGCGACCATGGCGGCGTGCTGTTCGTGGACCTGCGCGATCACTATGGCATCACGCAGATCGTCGCCGATGCCGACAGCCCGGCCCTGCCGCTGCTGGAAGGCCTGCGGGTGGAGAGCGTCGTCACCATCGACGGGCTGGTGAAGGCCCGCAACGAGGCGACCGTGAACCCGAACCTGGCGACCGGGGCGATCGAGGTTTTCGCGCAAGCTGCGACCGTGCTGTCGCGCGCCGAGGAGCTGCCGCTGCCGGTGGCGGGCGAGCAGGAGTATCCCGAGGATATCCGTCTGCGCTATCGCTTCCTCGACCTCAGGCGCGAGACGCTGCACGCCAATATCGTAACCCGCACGAAGATCATCTCCGACATGCGCCGCCGCATGGAGGCCGCCGGGTTCACCGAATATTCGACCCCAATCCTCACCGCTTCCAGCCCGGAAGGCGCGCGCGACTTCCTCGTGCCGAGCCGCATCCATGCCGGCAAGTTCTATGCCCTCCCGCAGGCGCCGCAGCAGTACAAGCAGCTGCTGATGGTTGCCGGGTTTGACCGCTACTTCCAGATCGCCCCCTGCTTCCGCGACGAGGACCCGCGGGCTGACCGTCTGCCGGGCGAGTTCTACCAGCTCGACCTCGAGATGAGCTTCGTGACCCAGGAAGAAATCTGGGAGACGATGGAGCCGGTGATCGGCGGCGTGTTCGAGGCCTTTGCCGAGGGCCAGTCGGTCACCCCGACCGGCCAGTTCCCGCGCATTCCCTATGCCGAATCGATCCTGAAGTACGGGTCGGACAAGCCGGACCTGCGCAACCCGCTGATCATCTCGGACGTGGGCGAACACTTCCGCCAGTCGGGCTTCGGGCTGTTCGAGAAGATCGTCGGTTCGGGCGGCGTGGTGCGCGCGATCCCCGCGCCGAACACCGCCGACAAGAGCCGCAAGTTCTTCGACGACATGAATGACTGGGCGCGTGGCGAGGGTTATGCCGGGCTTGGTTATGTCACACGCAAGGGCGGCGAGTTCGGCGGGCCGATCGCCAAGAACCACGGCACCGAGGGCATGGAGAAGCTCTATGCCGAGCTGGGCCTTGGCGCCGACGACGGGCTGTTCTTCGCCGCCGGCAAGGCGGACCAGGCAGCCAAGCTTGCCGGTCTTGCCCGCATCCGCGTGGGGGAACAGCTGAACCTGATCGAGCAGGGCACGTTCAAGCTGTGCTGGATCGTCGACTTCCCGTTCTACGAATGGGACGAGGACAACAAGAAGGTGGAGTTCAGCCACAACCCGTTCTCGATGCCGCAGGGCGGGATGGACGCGTTGCAGAACCAGGATCCGCTGACGATCAACGCCTACCAGTACGACCTTGTCTGCAACGGCTACGAGATCGCCTCGGGCTCGATCCGCAACCAGGACCCGGCGACGATGGTCAAGGCCTTCGAGCTGACCGGCTTGTCGCAACAGGACGTGGAAGAGCGCTTCGGCGGCCTCTACCGCGCCTTCCAGTACGGCGCCCCGCCGCACGGCGGCATGGCCGCCGGGGTGGACCGCATCGTCATGCTGCTGTGCGGCGCGCAGAACCTGCGCGAAATCACCCTGTTCCCCATGAACCAGCGCGCCGAAGACCTCTTGATGGGCGCGCCGAGCCTGCCGGAGCCGAAGCAGCTGCGCGAACTGCACCTGCGGGTGGTGGAACCGCCGAAGGGGTGAGGGGGGCGATCCTTCCCGCCAGTGGGAGGATTTCACCCCCGCAACCAACCCCCCGCCCGCACGTTGTCCGGCCATGGCCGACCAGCAGCTCTCCCTCATCACCCTGTCGATCCACGATCTGGCCCGCTCGCGCCGGTTCTATGGCGAGGGGTTCGGCTGGACGCCGGTCTACGAGAGCGAGGAGGTGCTGTTCTTCCAGATGAACGGCATGGTGCTCGGCCTGTGGCTGTCGCCGGGGATGGTGGCCGACCTTGGCCGGCCGGACGGAGTCTCGAACGGATTTGCCCTCGCGCACAACGTGGCGAGCCGCGAGGAGGTCGACGCGCTGGTCGCGCGGCTGGCGGACCATGGCGGTACGATCATGCGCGAGCCGGGCGCGCCGCCGCACGGGGGCTGGCGCGGCTATGTTGCCGATCCGGACGGGCACGCCTGGGAAATCGCGTGGAATCCGGCCTGGCGGCTCGATCCCGAGCGCGGGGTGGTTTTCGGGGCCTGAACGCGCCCTCGGAATATCCCCAGCCTGAAACCGGCGGAGGGACCGGCTCGACGACGATGGACTTGCCAGCGGGCAAAGGCCGCATTAGGGCGCCTCTTGAGTTTTTCATCTCCCGTTCACGAGAGGATTTTCCATGAGCGACACCGCCGACCGGGTTAAGAAGATTGTGGTCGAGCACCTTGGCGTCGAAGCCGACAAGGTTACCGAGGATGCCAGCTTCATCGACGATCTGGGCGCGGACAGCCTCGACATCGTCGAGCTGGTCATGGCCTTCGAGGAAGAATTCGGCGTCGAGATCCCGGACGATGCGGCCGAGAAGATCAGCACCGTCTCGGATGCGATCAAGTACATCAACGACAACAAGGGCTGATCCCTTCGCGTCTCTTCCCGTACTGGGATGTCCGGCAGGCCCGGCCCGCGAAAGGGGTCTGGGCCTGTTGCGTTTCCGCGCCAAGGAGCTAACTCCCGGGCGCTAGAGGATAAATCGGAGCAGTCTATGCGTCGCGTCGTCGTAACCGGTCTTGGCCTTGTCACTCCGCTGGGGGCCGATGTTGAAACTGTCTGGGCCAACCTCCTCGCCGGCAAGTCGGGCGCGGGGCCGATCACAAGGTTCGATGCGAGCGACCAGAAGTGCCAGATCGCCTGCGAGGTAAAGCCGGCGGATCATGAGTTCGGGTTCGATCCGGGCAAGCGCGTCGATCACAAGATCCAGCGCCAGGTCGATCCCTTCATCGTCTATGGCATCGATGCCGCGGGCCAGGCGCTGGAAGACGCCGGCCTGGCGGAGATGGACGACGATCTGAAGATGCGCACCGGCTGCTCGATCGGTTCGGGCATCGGCGGCCTGCCGGGAATCGAAAGCGAATCGATCGTCCTGCACGAAAAGGGGCCGGGCCGCGTTTCGCCGCATTTCGTTCACGGCCGCCTGATCAACCTGATTTCCGGCCAGGTTTCGATCAAGTACGGGCTGATGGGGCCGAACCATGCCGTGGTGACCGCCTGCTCCACCGGCGCCCATTCGATCGGCGATGCCGCGCGCATGATCAAGGATGGCGATGCCGACGTCATGCTGGCGGGCGGTGCGGAAAGCACGATCAACCCGCTGGGCGTGGCCGGGTTCGCCCAGGCCCGCGCGCTCAACTGCAGCTTCAACGATCGCCCGGAAGAGGCCAGCCGTCCCTATGACAAGGACCGCGACGGCTTCGTGATGGGCGAGGGCGCGGGCGTCGTGGTGCTTGAAGAGTACGAACACGCCAAGGCGCGCGGCGCGAAGATCTATGCCGAACTGGTCGGCTATGGCCTGTCGGGCGATGCCTATCACGTCACCGCGCCGCACCCGGAAGGCAAGGGCGCGGAACTGGCCATGCGCATGGCCCTTCGCAAGTCCGGTCTGGAGCCGGGCGACATCGACTATGTCAATGCCCACGGCACGTCGACGATGGCCGACACGATCGAACTGGCCGCGGTGAAGCGCGTGCTGGGCGACGACCTGTCGGGCGCTTCGATGAGCAGCACCAAGTCGGCCATCGGCCACCTGCTGGGCGGCGCCGGTGCAGTCGAGGCGATTTTCTGCATCCTTGCCATGCGCGATCAAATCGTCCCGCCGACCCTGAACCTCCACAACCCGGACGAGGGCACCGAGGGCGTGGACCTCGTGCCGCTCAAGGCGAAGAAGCGCGAAGTGCGCGCCGTGCTGAACAACTCGTTCGGCTTCGGCGGGACGAACGCCTCGCTGGTGATGAAGAAGATCTGATCTTGCCTTGAAAGCCCCCCCTCCACGGGGGGTATAGCGATCAACGCCAGAATGACATCGAGTGACCACATCTGGGGTGATCCGACACCATTCTATCGACCACCCGGGGTTAGAGTTTCCCGGCGAGGGTCACGATGCGGGCTGGGTACGTCACCGGGATTCATCGGAGTGATCGGGGGCTTGTTGCCGATGGCACCGTGCGGCCGATGACCTGACCGGAGGGTTAAGGTGCTGCGGGGCGGGCGGGCTCTACTCCCGCCGGGTCCAGATCCACGTTCCGCTGGCCGCGCAGGCGAGGATTGGCGCCAGCACCCAGGGCCAGCCGGCGAGGGCGGCGGAGAGGGCGATTGTCGCGGCCATGGCGGTGAGGGCGGCGAGCTTGGCCTTGCGGGAGATGGCGCGGCGGGTCCGCCACTCGCGCAGCGGCGGGCCGTAGCGCGGGTGGTCGAGCAGGCGGCGCTCCCATGCCGGGTTGGAGCGGGCGAAGCAAAAGGCGGCCAGCAGGAAAAACGGGACGGTCGGCAGCAGGGGCAGGGCTATGCCGAGCACGCCGAGGCCCACCGCAAGGAGGCCACCGCCGAGCCACAGCGGGCGGGTGAGGGGGCTCACGCCGCTCCCGCGCTGCCGGACGCCAGCCGGGCGGCGTGTTCGCGGATCAGGGCGATCATGTTGGGGACGCCCTGGGTGCGATTGGAGGAAAGCTGGTTCCTGAGGTCGAACGGTTCGAGCGCGGCGGCAACGTCCATCGCGGCGATTTCGGCGGCCGGACGATCCTGCACGGCGGCGATGACGAGGGCGACGATGCCCTTGGTGATCGCGGCGTTGCTGTCGGCGAGGAAGTGCAGTTGGCCGTCGGCCCGCTCGGTCGGGTAGACCCAGACCGAAGCGGAGCAGCCGCGGACCTTGGTCGCTTCGGTTTTCAGCGCATCGGGCATGGCATCGAGTTCGCGGCCGAGTTCGATCAGCAGGCGATAGCGTTCGTCGCCTTCGAGAAATTCGTATTCTTCGCGGATGTCGTCGAGGGAGCGCATGGGCCGGCCCTAGCGGCGGCTTTGGCCGAGGTCCAGCCTGTCGGAACAGGCTTAAACAAGCATCAACCAAGTGGATTTACATAGGCGGCGGAGAGTTCCGGTCCGAAGGGGGAAGACCATGTATCGCGCGGCCCAGTTCATCGTTCGCAACAAGGTTGTCGTCCTCGCGGCTGCCGTCGGCCTGTTCCTGGTGTTCGGGCGCACCGGCGACACTGTGAAGAAGGCCTCGCCGTGGGACAACGACGCTGCCCAGGCCGAGGCGGCCAGCTCGAACCAGTCGCTGACCTCCAAGGCGGTGGGCGCCGTGGCCGGGGCGGCGAAGGACTATGCCGGCGTGGACGTGAGCAAGGTCCTGCCGGAAGACGTGAACCCGACCAAGCTGCGCGACGACACGGTGAACAACTGGCAGAGCGCGGGCGAGGCGGCCAAGAAGGCCAACGGGAATTAGATCGGGGTTCTAGCCGGGGCTGGCCATAGTTTATTCGTCATCCCCCGTCTGCGCGGGAATGACGAAGGGTTATGATGGCTGACATCTGGCCTCCCCCAACCGGCAAACTCCGCTTGCATTCCGTGCCCTGCGCGCCTATCTGCGCGTTCATCCCGACATTGTGATGCAACATCGGGCTGGCGCCTTCGGGGGCCGGCGCGACGGGGCATTGGTTTCGGGGCTGGAGAATTTCGTGGCGGACATTGCGCGCATTGCCGAGATCGTGGAGCCGGAGGCCAGGGCCCTGGGCTTCGATCTCGTGCGCGTGCGGGTGTTCAAGGGCGGCGAGATCGGCTCGATCAACGGCGAGGACGAGGAGCTGACGCTTCAGATCATGGCCGAGCGTCCGGAGACGGGGCAGCTCGTCCTGGCGGACTGCGCGGCGCTGTCGCACCGCATTTCCGATGCGATCGACGCGCGCGAGGAGGCCGGAGAGGTCCTGATCGCCGACGCCTACCGGCTGGAGGTTTCCTCCCCCGGGATCGACCGCCCGCTGACCCGCGAGAAGGACTATGCCAACTGGGCCGGGCACGAGGCCAAGGTGAACCTGACGGTGCCGGTCGATGGCAACCGCAAGAGCCTGCAGGGCGAACTGGTCGGGATCGCGGACGGGGTGGTCACGCTGGAGGATCGCAAGTCCGGGCAGATCAGTTTCCCGCTGGCCGATGTCCATTCCGCCAAGCTGGTCCTGACCGATAAGCTGATTGCCGCAAGCCGGCCGCTCGACGCGAGCGGGGCCGATGAATTGGAAGACGAGGCCGGAGAGGGTCTCGCAGAACAGGAAGACGAAGCATGAGTGCGATTTCCGCGAACCGCGCCGAGCTGCTGGCGATCGCCAATTCGGTCGCCACCGAGAAGATGATCGACAAGTCGATCGTCATCGAGGCGATGGAAGAGGCGATCCAGAAGTCCGCCCGCAACCGCTATGGCGCGGAGAACGACATTCGCGCGAAGCTTGATCCGCGCACCGGCGACCTGCGCCTGTGGCGCGTGGTCGAGGTGGTCGAGGTGGTCGAGGACTATTTCAAGCAGGTTGACCTCAAGCAGGCCGAGAAGTTGCAGCCGGGCGCCAAGATTGGCGACTTCATTGTCGATCCGCTGCCGCCGGTGGACCTCGGGCGCATCGACGCCCAGTCGGCCAAGCAGGTGATCTTCCAGAAGGTCCGCGATGCCGAGCGCGACCGCCAGTATGCCGAGTTCAAGGACCGCGCCGGCGAGGTCATCACCGGGGTGATCAAGTCGGTCGAGTTCGGCCACGTGATCGTCAACCTCGGCCGGGCCGAGGGCGTGATCCGCCGCGACCAGCAGATCCCGCGCGAAGCCGCCCGCGTGGGCGAGCGGGTGCGCGCGCTGATCCTCAAGGTGGAGCGCCAGAACCGCGGCCCGCAGATCTTCCTCAGCCGCGCCCACCCCGAGTTCATGAAGAAGCTGTTCGCCCAGGAAGTGCCGGAGATCTACGACGGCATCATCGAGATCAAGGCCGCCGCCCGCGATCCGGGCAGCCGTGCCAAGATCGGCGTGATCAGCCGCGATTCGTCCATCGACCCGGTCGGCGCCTGCGTCGGCATGAAGGGCAGCCGCGTGCAGGCCGTCGTGCAGGAGCTGCAGGGCGAGAAGATCGACATCATCCCGTGGAGCGAGGACACCGCGACCTTCGTGGTCAACGCGCTCCAGCCGGCGACCGTCAGCCGCGTGGTGATCGACGAGGAAGAGAGCCGGATCGAGGTGGTGGTGCCTGACGACCAGCTCTCGCTCGCGATCGGCCGGCGGGGCCAGAACGTGCGCCTGGCCAGTCAGCTGACCGGCTCGCAGATCGACATCATGACCGAGGCCGAGGCTTCGGAAAAGCGCCAGAAGGAATTCGCCGAGCGCTCCAAGATGTTCGAGGAAGAGCTCGACGTCGACGAGACCCTGTCGCAGCTGCTGGTGGCCGAGGGCTTCAGCGAGCTGGAGGAAGTGGCCTACATCGATCTGTCCGAACTGGCCGCGATCGAGGGCTTCGACGAGGAGCTGGCCGAGGAGCTGCAGAGCCGCGCCAGCGAGGCGCTGGACCGCCGCGAGGAGGCCAACCGCGAGGCACGCCGGGCGCTGGGCGTCGAGGATGCCCTGGCCGAACTGCCGCATCTCAACGAAGCCATGCTGGTGACCCTGGGCAAGGCCGGGATCAAGACGCTGGACGACCTGGCCGACCTTGCCACCGACGAACTGATCGCCAAGAAGCGGGTCGAGCAGCGCCGGCGTGACGCGACCAAGCGCGAGCGCCCCGAGCGCGAGCAGGATCGCGGCGGCGTGCTGGGCGAATATGGCCTGAGCGAAGAGCAGGGCAACGAGATCATCATGGCCGCCCGTGCCCACTGGTTCGAAGACGAAGACCAGTCCGGGCCCTCCACCGAGGAGGCCGCCGATGCGGGTTCCTCACAATGAGCGCCTAAGCTCCGACATCGAGGCCGGCGGACCGGAGAGGAAGTGCATCCTCTCCGGTGAAAAGGCCCCGCGCGACGCGCTGATCCGGTTGGCCATCTCGCCGGAGGGCGAAGTCCTGCCCGACGTGCTGGCGCGTGCGCCGGGGCGGGGGGCGTGGATCGGAATTTCACGCGGCGACCTTGAAATCGCGCTGGCCAAGGGCAAACTCAAGGGAGCCCTGGCGCGTGCCTTCAAGGGCGCGCCACTGTCCATACCCGACGACCTGCCGGCCCGGATCGAGGCGGCGCTCGTGCGCGCCTTTACTGACCGGCTGGGGCTGGAGATGCGCGCCGGACGGCTGCTCGTCGGGTCCGACCGGATCGCCGAGAACGCGCGGGCCGGGCGGGTTGCCTGGCTGGCCCATGCGGCCGATGCGGGCGACGATGGCTCGCGCAAGCTCGACCAGGCTTGGCGCGTGGGCGAAGATGCAGAGGGCACCGGCAAGGCCGGACTGCGCTTGCCTCTGGACCGGGCGGCTCTGTCTGTGGCATTGGGCCGCGACAACGTCGTCCACCTGGCGCTGACCGACGCCGCCGCTGCCGCAAGGCTTGGCGCGCTGCTCACGCGGCTGGTTCATTTCATGGCCGGGCACGGCATGCCCGGGAATGGCAATACGAACGGCGACGGCATGGTTGACACCACGCCCGGCGCCGCGACGACGCATTGATATTGAAGGACTGTTTGGAACCTATGAGCGAGACCGACAACAAACCGACGCTGGGCCGCAAGCCGCTTGGGCTGAAGCGTTCGGTCGAAGCGGGCGAGGTCAAGCAGACCTTCAGCCACGGCCGCACCAATAAGGTGGTGGTCGAGGTGAAGCAGCGCAAGCTGATCCGCAAGCCGGGCGAGGCCGCGGCCGCGCCCGAGGCGGCGCCTGCCGCTCCGCCACCCCCGGCCCCTCCGGTCGCCGCGGCGCCGCCGCCGCCGCCGCCCTCCGCCAGCCGAGAGACCCGGCAGGAGATGCAGGCCCGCCTGCTGCGTGAGGCCGAGGAACAGCGTCTGCGCATGGCCGAGGACGCGCGCCGCCGCGAAGAGGAAGAGCGCCAGCGCGCCCTTGAGGAAGAGCGCCGCCGTGCCGGTGAGAACCGCGCCCAGGCCGAGGCCGCCGCTGCCGAGCCCGCGGCTCCCGCACCGGAAGCGCCCGCGCCTGCTCCAGAGCCTGTCGCGCAGCCCGAGGTGAAGGCTGCTGCCGCTCCGGCCGCCGAGACGACTGCCGCCTCGCCGCCGCCGCGCCGCTTTACGCCCGTTGCCCCGCCGCCCGCGCCCAAGCGGCCCGAGGCGGCCGCGGCCAAGAAGCCCGGCGCTCCCGCCCGCGACCGCAAGGGCGCCGACGAGCGCCGCGGCGGCAAGCTGACCGTCACCCGCGCGCTCAACGAGGACGAGGGCGCCCGCGCCCGGAGCCTCGCCGCGCTGAAGCGCGCCCGCGAGAAGGAGCGCCGCGCGCACTTCGCCGGCCAGCAGCAGCAGCGCGAGAAGCAGGTGCGCGACGTGATCGTGCCCGAGGCGATCACCGTGCAGGAGCTTGCCAACCGCATGGCCGAGAAGGGCGCCGACCTGGTGAAGGCGCTGTTCAAGCTGGGCATGATGGTCACCGTCAACCAGACGATCGACCAGGACACCGCCGAGCTGCTCGTCGAGGAATTCGGCCACAACATCCAGCGCGTGTCGGAGAGCGACGTCGACATCGACACCGCGGCCGACGTGGACGAGGAAGCCACGCTGAAGGCGCGTCCGCCGGTCGTCACGATCATGGGCCATGTCGACCACGGCAAGACCAGCCTGCTCGACGCGCTGCGCGGCACCGACGTGGTGCGCGGCGAGGCCGGCGGCATCACGCAGCACATCGGCGCCTACCAGATCAAGACCAAGGGCGGCGATCTCGTCACCTTCCTTGATACTCCGGGCCACGAAGCCTTCACCGAAATGCGGATGCGCGGCGCGAACGTGACCGACATCGTCATCCTGGTGGTTGCGGGTGACGACGGACTGATGCCGCAGACGATCGAGGCGATCAACCACACCAAGGCAGCCGGCGTGCCGATGATCGTGGCGATCACCAAGGCCGACAAGCCTGAGTTCAACGCCCAGAAGATCCGCGAGCGCCTGCTCGAGCACGAGATCATCGTCGAGGCGATGAGCGGCGAGGTGCAGGACGTCGAGGTTTCGGCCAAGACCGGAGCCGGGCTGGACGACCTGATCGACAAGATCCTGCTCCAGTCCGAACTGCTTGAGCTGAAGGCCAACCCGGACCGCGCCGCCGAGGCGACGGTGATCGAGGCCAAGCTGGACAAGGGCAAGGGCCCGCTGGCGACCGTGCTGGTCACCCGCGGCACGCTGAAGGTGGGCGACATCCTTGTCGTCGGCACCCATTCGGGCCGCGTCCGCGCCATGCTGGACGACAAGGGCCGCCAGGTGAAGGCCGCGCCGCCTTCGCTGCCGGTGGAGGTGCTGGGCCTTGGCGGCGTGCCGCTGGCCGGCGACACCCTGACCGTGGTCGATAGCGAAGCCCGCGCCCGCGAGGTTGCCGCCTACCGCCAGGAGCAGGCGACCGCCAAGCGCACGACCCAGGCCCCGGCGAGCGTCGAGAACATGTTCTCCGCCCTTGCCGCGCGCCAGACGGTGCTGGAGTACCCGGTGGTCATCAAGGCCGACGTGCAGGGATCGACCGAGGCTATCGTCAACGCGCTCAATCGCCTGTCGAACGACGAGATCAAGGTCCGCGTCCTGTCTTCGGGCGTGGGTGCGATCACCGAGAGCGACGTGCAGCTTGCCGCCGCCAGCGGCGCGCCGATTGTCGGCTTCAACGTTCGTCCGAACGCCAAGGCGCGCGAGATGATCGAGCGCCAGAAGGTGGCGATGAAGTACTTCGACGTCATCTATCACCTGACCGACGAGGTCGCGAAGGAGATGGCCGGCATCTGGGGACCCGAACGGCTCGAGCACGTGGTCGGCCGCGCCGAGGTCAAGGAGGTCTTCCCGGCCGGCAAGCGCGACAAGGCGGCGGGCCTGCTGGTGGTCGAGGGCTATCTCAAGAAGGGCATCCACGCCCGTCTCACCCGCAACGATGTCATCATCTCGAAGACGGTCATCGCCAGCCTGCGGCGCTTCAAGGACGACGTTCCGGAAGTCCGCGCCGGGCTGGAATGCGGCGTGGTCCTGCAGGACACGAACGACATCAAGCCGGGCGATCACCTCGAAGTGTTCGAGGTGGAGATGCGCGAGCGGACCATCGGGTAAGCGGCGCGACCAATGGCATATGAGCCAAGCCGAGGGCCACGCTATTTTGCGGGCTGCGGCTTGGTTCTTGCCTTTGGAGTCGCTGTGCCTTCGTTCCTCTGGATGATTGCTCGCGATTGATGCCCCGCTACGTCGCCTTTCTCGGTTCGATCAACGTTGGCGGCAACCGGCTGACCATGGCGGAACTGCGCCATGCGCTGGAGCGCGAGGATTTCGAGAACGTCGAGACGGTCGTCGCGAGTGGCAACGTGCTGTTCGACCACGACGAACGGCCGACGCGCGGGCTGGAGGAAAAGCTCGAGCACGTGCTGCGCGACCGGGTCGACATGACTTCCATCGCCGCGGTGCGCAGCCGGAACGAGGTGGCCGAGGCCATCGCCGGCAATCCCTTTGCCGAGGACGGGGACGAGAAGCTGGTCCACACCATGTTCCTTGAGCGCGATGCCGATCCGGCGCAGTTCCGCGTGCTGGTGGCCGATCACGAGGGGCGCGGGCCGGAGAGGCTCGCCATCGGGCCGCGCGCGCTCTATATCGACTATGCCGGGGGCGTTGGGCAGAGCCGGCTGACCGGCCCCTTCATCGAACGGCGCCTGGGTCTGCGCGGCACGGCGCGCAACATGCGCTCGGTCCGCCGGATCCTCGCCAAGCTGGAAGAAAGCAACTGATGGCCCGCCACGCCGCCACGCCCGAGACCCGCTCCGTCCGCCTGCTCAAGGTGGGCGAACAGGTGCGCCACGTCATCTCCGAACTGCTGAGCCGGCAGATGGTCCACGACGACGTGCTGACCGGGCACACGATCTCGGTCACCGAAGTGCGGATGAGCCCGGACTTGCGCCATGCGACCGTCTTCGTGAAGCCGCTGCTCGGCGCGGACGAGGACATCGTGCTGAAGGCGCTGCGCACGCACACCGCCTTTTTCCAGAAGGAAGTGGCCGGCAAGCTGAAGCTGAAATATGCCGCGAAGATCAAGTTCCTGCCTGACGAGAGCTTCGACGAGGCGAGCCGGATCGACATGCTGCTGAGCGATCCGCGCGTGCTGCGCGACATCGGCAGCGAAGGCGAAGGCGAACCGGACTGAACCCGGCCAGATCCCCGTTGTGCGGGGCCGGATTTCGTGCTTGTCCTCACTGCCGGAGCGGACCGCAAGGCAGAGGCTGAATTCATGGATTGGGTTTTCCTTCACGGCGGCGAGCAGGGCAGCTGGATCTGGGACGAGACGATCGCCGCGCTGCACCTGCAGGCGCCGGGTCAGCACCGCACCTTCGCGCTCGACGTACCCGGCTGCGGCATCAAGAGGGGCCGGGAAACCGGCGAGATCGCCTTTGCCGACATCGTGGCCGAACTGGCCGCTGACGTGACCGCCACGGGCTATCGCGATGTCGTCCTCGTTGGCCATTCCCAGGCCGGAACGGTCTTGCCGCGGCTGGCCAGGGCCCTGCCGGGGGTGTTCCGCCGCCTGGTCTACGTCAGCTGCGTGGCGCCGGAACCGGGGCGCGGCGTGGCCGAGGAAGCCCACCATATCCACGCCACGCCGGGCCGGCCGCTGCACAACATCCTGGGCAACGCCGACGTGCCCCATCGCGACCAGCTGCGCGCCGCCTTCTGCAACGACATGACCCCGGCCGAAGCCGAGCAGTTCCTTGACCGGCTGGGGGAGGACCACTGGCCGCAATCGTCGTGGGTATTCCGCGATTTCGCCTATGGCGAGCCATCGCCGGTGCCGGCGAGCTACGTGCTGTGCCTGATCGACGAGATCCTGCCGCCCGATGCGCAGCGCCGGTTTGCCGAACGCTTCGGGTGCGAGCGGATCGCTTCCATCGAGGCCGGGCACCAGGTGCAGAACACCCGCCCGCACGGCCTTGCCGAGATTCTGCGAAACGAAGGCGGGATCGGGGCCTGAGGTGAACGGAACGCTCTTTCAGGCGGCGGCGCTGATCCTGCCGCTGATCTTCGCCATTGTCTTTCACGAGGTCGCCCACGGCTGGGCGGCGCGCTATTTCGGCGATCCGACCGCGCTGGAGGCGCGGCGCCTGACGTTGAACCCGGTCCGCCATGTCGACCCGATCGGCACGGTGATCCTGCCCGGGATGCTGGCGCTGGCGCACCTGCCGGTGTTCGGCTGGGCCAAGCCGGTGCCGGTCAACCCGCGGCGGCTGGACCATCCGCGCCGGGACATGATGCTGGTCGCGGCAGCCGGGCCGGCCAGCAACCTGCTGCTGGCCGGGTTGGGCGCGGTGCTGCTCGGCCTGCTGGCGCGGGCCAGCGCGGGGGCCTCGGCCGAGCCGGGCCTGGCGACGGGCTTCGCCGCGCTGAACCTCATCAACTTCGTGACCATCAATGTCTTCCTGGCGCTGTTCAACCTGCTGCCGATCCCTCCGTTCGATGGCTCGCACATCGTGGAAGGCGTCCTGCCGGGCCCGCTGCGGCGCGCCTACGGGCGGGTCCGGATGCTGGGCTTTGCGCTGGTGCTGATCCTGCTGATCGTCCTGCCGACGCTGATCCAGGGCTTCGATCCGGTGGGGACGGTGGTGCGGCCGCCAGTCGATTGGCTGACCGGGCATTACTTCGCGCTGGCCGAGGCGGTTGCCGGGACGGCCGGTCGTTAAGTACGCCGGTCGTTAAGTAAGCCGGTCGTTAGTAAGAAAGTGTCGCAGGCGCTTGTTCCGACAGCGGAGCGATCCGATCTTGGGCTCATGAGAAGGAGCCGGGAAATGACCTTCAGATCCGTTCTGCCATTGGCGGCCGCTGCCCTTGCTGCTGCTGCCTCGCCCGCGCTGGCGCAGCCTCCGGCGCCAGTGCGCCCCGCTGTTGTCGTGACCCGCGATGCCTCGATCGCCTTTGCCAACCACGGCGGCGTCGATGACTGGCGGGCGGTGGGGGACCGCGAAATCTGGTTCAAGGACAACCACCGCCGGTGGTACCGCGCCGTGCTGTTCAGCCCGGCGTTCGATCTGCCCTATGCCGAGGCGATCGGCATAGACGCCCGGCCTTCGGGCACCCTGGACAGGTTCGGCGGGATCTATGTGCGCGGACGGCATTACAACTTCACCAGCTTCGAGCAGATGTCCGGGCCGCCGCCGAGCAAGCTGAAGGTTGCGAACAGGCACTAAACACGGGCCACCAATGCCGCTAAGGGCGCGCGATGCACGCGCCGTCCGGTTGGATCATCCTCGACAAGCCGCTCGCCCTGGGTTCGACCCAGGCCGTGGCTGCCGTTAAGCGGAACCTGCGTGAGGCGGGGTTCGGCAAGAAGGTCAAGGTCGGCCACGGCGGCACGCTCGACCCGCTGGCGACCGGGGTGCTCCCCATCGCGCTGGGCGAGGCGACCAAGCTGTGCGGGCGGATGCTCGATGCGAGCAAGGTCTATGCCTTCACCGTGCGGTTCGGGAGCGAGACCGACACGCTCGACCTTGAGGGCAAGGTGATCGCCGAGAGCACGGTGCGGCCCAGCGCGGCCGAGGTGGAGGCGGTGCTGCCGCGCTTTAACGGGCCGATCGAGCAGGTGCCGCCGGCCTATTCGGCGCTGATGGTCGATGGCGAGCGGGCCTATGACCTTGCCCGCAAGGGCGAGGTGGTGGAGCTGAAGTCGCGAAGTGTGACCATCCACTCCCTCTCCGTTCGTGTCGAGCAAAGTCGGGACAGCTCCAGTCCGGGTGTCTCGACTTTGCTCGACACGAACGGGGGTCTGGACGAACTGACGCTGGAAGCCCACGTCTCCAAGGGCACCTACATCCGCAGCCTCGCGCGGGACATTGCGCGGGCATTGGGGAGCGTCGGGCACGTGACCATGCTCAGGCGCCTGAAAGCCGGTCCGTTCGGGATCGAACAGGCGATTTCGCTGGACAAGCTGAACGAAATCGGCAAGGGCGCGCCCCTTGAGAACGTACTCTTGCCGCTGGAGGCAGGGCTGGTCGACATCCCGGCTCTAGACCTCGGTCCGGAACAGGCAAGGGCGGTCCGACAGGGCCGCGTTCTGGCCGGACTGCCCCACGAGGACGGGCTCTACTGGGCAAGGGCCGGCACTGCGCCGGTCGCGCTGGTGGAGCTTTCGGGCGGAAGCCTGACCGTGTCGCGGGGTTTCAACCTTCCCGATGTCGCGGAGTGAATGACATGTCGGTGACCGCCGAAAAGAAGCAGGAAATCATCAAGGACAACGCGCGCCAGGCCAATGACACCGGCTCGCCAGAAGTCCAGGTGGCGATCCTGACCAGCCGTATCGTGACGCTCACCGAGCACTTCAAGAGCCACCACAAGGACAACCATTCCCGCCGTGGCCTGCTGATGATGGTGAACAAGCGCCGCAGCCTGCTCGACTACCTGAAGAAGAAGGATGTCGACCGGTACAACGCTCTGATCCAAAAGCTCGGTCTGCGTAAGTAACCAAAGCGGAGCGGCCCCTAGCGGGCCGCTTTTGCTTTCAGGCGCGCCCGCAATCCGGCGGGGTGCCTCAGGGGCGCGACAAAGGCCCCGTACCGGACCGGGACGGTATCCCCGGCAGCAAACCCCGCTCGCAATAGGGCGCGCGGGTCCGAAGGAAATACCATGTTCGACGTCAAGACTGTATCTATCGAGTGGGGCGGAAAGACCCTCACCCTCGAAACTGGCCGCATTGCCCGTCAGGCGGACGGCGCGGTCCTCGCCACCTATGGCGAAACCGTTGTGCTCTGCGCGGTCACGGCCGCCAAGTCGGTCAAGGAAGGGCAGGACTTCTTCCCCCTGACCGTGCACTACCAGGAAAAGTATTCGGCTGCCGGCCGCATCCCCGGTGGCTTCTTCAAGCGCGAACGCGGCGCCACGGAAAAGGAGACGCTGGTCTCCCGCCTGATCGACCGTCCGGTCCGTCCGCTGTTCCCCGAAGGCTTTTACAACGAGATCAACTGCATCGCGCAGGTCCTCTCCTATGACGGCGAGACCGAGCCCGACATCGTCGCGATGATCGCCGCCTCGGCCGCGCTGACCATCTCCGGCGTGCCCTTCATGGGCCCGATCGCTGCCGCCCGCGTCGGCTTCATCGACGGCGAGTACGTGCTGAACCCGAAGCAGGACGTGGCGCTGAACGACGGCCGCCTCGACCTCGTCGTCGCCGCGACCGACGCTGCCGTGATGATGGTCGAATCGGAAGCCAAGGAGCTGTCCGAGGACGAGATGCTCGGCGCGGTGCTGTTTGCCCACGACGAGATCCGCAAGGTCATCGGCGCGATCATCCAGCTGGCCGAGAAGGCCGCCAAGGATCCGTGGGACATCGACCTGTCGGACAGCACGGCCGACATCAAGAAGAAGCTCAAGGACATCGTCGGCGCCGACGTGGCCGCGGCGTACAAGCTGACTGACAAGTCGGCCCGGTCGAACGCGCTCAACGCCGCCCGCGCCAAGGCCAAGGAGGCCTTCGCGGGTGAAACCCCGCAGACCCAGATGGTCGCCATCAAGACCATGAAGAAGGTCGAGGCGGACATCGTGCGCGGCGCGATCCTCAAGGACGGCACCCGCATCGACGGCCGTTCGGTCACTCAGGTCCGCCCGATCGAATCGATGGTCGGCTTCCTGCCGCGCACCCACGGTTCGGCGCTGTTCACCCGCGGCGAGACCCAGACCATCTGCACGACCACCCTTGGCACCAAGGACGCCGAGCAGATGATCGATGGCCTCGAAGGGCTGCGCTACGAGAGCTTCATGCTCCACTACAACTTCCCGCCCTATTCGGTTGGTGAAGTGGGCCGCTTCGGCGCGCCGGGCCGCCGCGAGGTTGGCCACGGCAAGCTGGCGTGGCGTGCGCTGCACCCGGTCCTGCCGACCAAGGACGAGTTCCCTTACACGATCCGCATCCTGTCGGACGTGACGGAATCGAACGGGTCCTCGTCGATGGCGACCGTCTGCGGCGGGTGCCTTTCGATGATGGACGCCGGCGTTCCGATCACGCGCCCCGTTTCCGGCATCGCCATGGGCCTGATCCTGGAAGGCGACAAGTTCGCCGTGCTGTCAGACATCCTGGGCGACGAGGATCACCTCGGCGACATGGACTTCAAGGTGGCCGGCACCAGCCAGGGCATCACCACCATGCAGATGGACATCAAGGTCGCGGGCATCACCCGTGAGATCTTCGAGGTGGCCCTGAAGCAGGCGAGCGAAGGCCGTGCCCACATCCTGGGCGAGATGACCAAGGCCCTGGGCGAGGCGCGGACCGAGCTTTCGGCCCATGCCCCGCGCATCGAGACGCTGCAGATCGACAAATCGAAGATCCGCGACGTCATCGGCACCGGCGGCAAGGTGATCCGCGAGATCGTCGCCACGACCGGCGCGAAGGTAGACATCGACGACGAGGGCCTGATCAAGATCTCCTCGTCCGACCTGACGCAGATCGAGGCGGCCAAGAACTGGATCCTCGGCATCGTGGAAGAGGCGGAAGTCGGCAAGGTCTACAAGGGCAAGGTCGTCAACATCGTCGACTTCGGCGCCTTCGTGAACTTCATGGGCGGCAAGGACGGTCTCGTCCACGTGTCGGAAATGAAGAACGAGCGCGTCGAGAAGCCGACCGACGTCGTGTCCGAAGGCCAGGAAGTCTTCGTCAAGGTCCTCGAGATCGACCAGCGCGGCAAGGTCCGCCTGTCGATGCGCGTGGTCGACCAGGAAACCGGCGAGGCGCTGGAGGACACCCGTCCGCCGCGCGAACCGCGTGGCGATCGCGGTGATCGTGGCGACCGGGGCGGTGACCGCCGTGGCCCGCGCGGCGACCGTGGTGGCCGCGGTGGCGACCGGGGTGGCGATCGTGGCCCGCGCCGCGACGGCGACCGTGGCCCGCGCCGGGACCGCGAAGAGGGCGGCAACCCCGACCACATGCCTGCTTTCCTGAAGGGCGACGACTGACCCTTCAGCCATGCGAACAGGGAAAGGGGCTGCCTTGGCAGCCCCTTTTTTGTTCCGGCCGGGCCGAACGTCAGCCCTTGACCGGCATGGCTCCGAGGTAATCGATCTTGCCGATGCCGACCCCGCGCGAGCGCAGGATCGCGTAGGTCGTGGTCGCGTGGAAATAGAAGTTGGGCTGGCTGAAGCCGAGCAGGAAGTCGCGCACGGTGAACTTGCGGTGCACCCGGTTCGGAATGACGAAGGCCATTTCCTTGTCCGCGAGCGAATCGAGCTCGGCGGGATCAAGGCTGCCGAGGAAGTTCATCGCCTCGTCGATCCGTGCCGCGAGGGCCGGGAACGAGCTGGGCGGTTCGGTCATGTCGGGCGAGAAGGTGCCGCGGCGGACGCCTTCGATCGCCCCCTGGGTGTGCACGCGGCAGCTTTTGAGCTGATAGGCCAGGGGGAGCATGTCCTCGATCAGCCGGGCACCGATCAACTCGGCCGGATCAAGCCCTCGCTCCGAGCAGTGCTCCTCGGCCTTTCCGATCAGATGGTGGCACGAGCCGAGGATCTGGAGCCAGCCGGGGACTACGGCGGCGTGGAGGGAGATGGGCATGGGAGTCGCTCCTGGGAACGGGGAAGGAGCAAGGGAGACGCCCGCGACGCTTGCGTCAAGTCCCGGAGATGGCGAGGAACGGCGGGTCAGGCGGTCTCGGCGAGGCGCGGCTGGAATTCCTCGCGTTCGGCCTTGCGCTGGGCGCAGACCACCCGGTTGCGGCCTTGCTGCTTGGCGCGATAGAGCGCGGCATCGGCGATAGCCACGATATCGGTGTGGGAGGCAGCGGTTTCGGGGATCGTGGCCACCCCGAATGAGGCGGAAATCTGGGCTGCGTGAACCTCGGACAGGCCCTCTATCCGAGCGCGCAAGGCCTCGGCCCGCATGCGGGCATCCTCCAGGTTGCAGTTGGGCAGGATGACGACCAGCTCTTCGCCTCCATACCGGCACACCACGTCCGACGGCCGCACCCCGCCAACCAGCTGTGCGGCAACGTCGCGCAGGACGGCATCGCCCTTTGCGTGTCCGTGTTCGTCGTTCAGTCCCTTGAAGTGGTCCAGATCGACCATGATGACCGAGGTGAGCGACCCCGTGCGTTCGCTGAGGCTGACGTAGCGTTCCAGCGCGTCTTCCATGTAGCGGCGGTTGTAGAGGCCGGTCAGAGGATCGCGCAGCGATTGCGTGCGCAGTTTTTCGCGCAAGGCGATGTTCGACAGGGCGAGCGACATCGAATCGGCGAGCGCCCGGCCGAGCCGCTGGATCGCCCGCAGCCGCTCGAACGCATCGGGAGCCTCAAGCGCGAAGACCAGCAGCCCATAGACCGAGCCGCGTGCCATCATCGGGATCTCGATGGTGGAAAAGCCGCGATCGTGGTGGTGTCCGCAGCACAGGGTGATCGATTGCGGGTCGTTGATGTGGAACTTTCCGCGCTTCAGCGCCCAGCAGTTCGATGGCGATACCGATTCCGGCAGGATATTGCTGTCGGCGATGTTCCAGCGCTGGATGAGATCCAGCCGGTCGCGCGAGTTGTTGAAGACATAAAGCGCGCTGCCGAAATCGGGCAGGAGCCGCTGCGAGGAGGTCATCAGCACGGCGGCGGCGTCTTCGTGGCAGTCCGCGCTTTGCAGCATGTCCGTCATCGCGAAGAGCTCGTCCGTGCGGACCCGCGCTTCGTGCGCCGTGCTGATCAGCTGTTCGCGCGCCTTGATCTGGCGGTGTGCCGAGACGGTGGAAACAGTTTCGATCACGAGCGCAGTGATCGCCAGCATGACGGCCTGGCCGTGGTGCTCGTCGCCGGATCCGGGATACAGCAGTGGCCGGAGCAGCAGGAACACGCACAGCGAAAGCGCGGCAATGGCAAGCGCATGCCACGCCGACAGCACGATCCGTTCGCGTGCAGTGCCGCATGACGGCGCAAGCCGCCTGGCCATTTGCAGGAATTCCCGCATTCGATCTCCCTCGCTTCAACCGTTTAAAGCGCGGGTCTTACCAAGGCGTTAATCATTACCGGCGGTGACATCCGGCAGATCCTGCCGATGGTTGGAATCATGCCCTGCTTTCGCTTGCTCTTTCACTTGGCGTTCATCCCGGCGCTGGCTATAGGCTTGCGCCATGCTAGCCCGTTCGCCGTTCAAGCTCGCCCTGATCGCCACCGCCGCGGCTTCTGCCGTGCTGCTTTCCGGCTGCGCCGGCCGGGGCGGCAAGAACCGCGACACGGCTTACGTCGCGCGCGACGTCGATACGCTCTATCTCGCGGCGAAGGACCGATTGGACCGGGGCCGCACGCGCGAGGCGGCTGCCCTGTTCGACGAGGTCGAGCGGCAGCACCCCTATTCGCCGTGGGCGCGCCGCGCCCAGCTGATGAGTTCCTTTTCCTGGTACGTGGCGCGGGACTACACGAAGGCCGTCCAGTCGGCCCAGCGGTTCCTTTCGATCCACCCCGGCAACAAGGACGCGCCTTACGCCTATTACCTGATCGCTCTGTGTGAGTACGAGCAGATCAGCGACGTCACGCGCGACCAGAAGGCCACACGCCAGGCGCTTGACGCCATGAACGAGCTGATCCGCCGCTATCCCACCACTCGTTTCGCGGCGGACGCGCGGATCAAGCTGGACCTCATCAACGATCACCTTGCCGGCAAGGAGATGGACATCGGCCGCTCCTACCAGCGTTCGGGGAAGTGGCTGGCGGCCACGATCCGGTTCCGCACCGTGATCGACAAGTACCAGACCACCAGCCATACGCCCGAGGCGCTCTACCGCCTCGTCGAATCCTACCTGTCGATCGGCCTGCCGGAAGAGGCGCAGAAGTCGGCCGCGGTGCTGGGCGCGAACTATCCGGGTTCGGAATGGTACCAGCGTGCGTTCAACCTGATGAACAAGCACGCGCCGGGCGTCACCGCGAGCTGACGGACCTTCGGAGTCACACTCTACCGATGCGGTTGACAAGAGCGGCCCGCGCGCGTCTTGTCCGCCCATGCTCTCGCAGAAGACGCGCTATACGATCCGTGCGTTGCAGCACCTGGCGGACCACTGGCGCAAGGGCCAGGTCCGGCTGGACGCCATAGCCGACGCGCAGAACATCCCCCGCAAGTTCCTGACCGTGATCCTCTCGGAAATGGTCCGCGAAGGCATCGTGCTGTCTCACCGCGGGCGGGAAGGGGGCTATGAGCTGGCCTTGCCGCCGGTGGACATCCGCTATGGCGACATCATCCGCCTGACGCGCGGCAGCCTTGCCCTCGTGCCCTGCGCCAGCCGCAATGCGCACGAACACTGCACCAACTGCCTGCCCGAGGCGGAGTGCCGCCTGCGCGGGCTGATGCTGACCCTGCGCGATGAAATGGCGGCCATGCTGGATCGGGTGACGCTGGCCGATCCGATCGAGCTGGAGCCACCCTTCCCGGGGACTGGGTAGCGGCGCCTCGGTTGGGCGCAAGATAGCTGCGCTTTGGCTCAGCCAAGGCGATCTGACATTGTCTATCTAATAGGTAGAGATAAAACGGCCTCACCAGAGACGAGGCCACCATGACTCTTCCCAAAGGATCCCCTTCCCACCCGCTCGCGGGGGCAGACCGCACCGCCGCCATCGCGCTTGATGCAGTGGCCGAGGCGATCTCGCGCCTGCGTTACGGCTCGATCGAACTGACCGTCCACGATGGCCGGGTCGTCCAGCTCGAAGTGACCGAGCGACAGCGCTTTACCTGACACCCTACGGCCGGAGGGGCAGTTTTCCGGCAGTACCCACTCTCCCCATCGATGCAGACCGGACCGCCGGATGCATCCATTCCCTGCACAAGGATTGGATCATGCATTCGTTCGTCCGCGGCGGCCTTCTGGCCGCCACCGCGCTTGTTCCGTTGAGCGCCACATCCACCGCCCATGCCGTCGAGGCGGGTCCGCCTGCCAGCGCTGCCGCACCGGCCGAGCCAGACGGGCAGAGCCTGGAAAATCGCGGCGAGGTGATCATCGTCACCGCCCGCCGCCGCCAGGAAGCCGCGCAGAAGGTTCCGCTCGCGATCTCGGTCATCAAGGCGGACTCGATCGAATCGACCGGCAATTTCAACGTGGTGAAGCTGCAGCAGCTTGCGCCCACCCTGCAGGTCTACACATCCAATCCGCGCAACACATCGGTCAACATCCGCGGCCTTGGCGTGCCCTTCGGCCTGACCAGCGACGGGTTCGAGCAGGGCGTCGGCATCTACGTGGACGATGTCTACAACTCCCGCGTCGCCGCCGCGACGTTCGACTTCCTCGACGTGTCGCAGGTCGAAGTGCTGCGCGGGCCGCAGGGCACGCTCTACGGCAAGAACACGACCGCAGGCGCGATCAACATCACGACCAACCAGCCGACCTTCGACTTCGAGGGCCGGGCCGAGCTGAGCCTCGGCAATCTCGACTATCGCCAGGCCAAGCTGGCGGTTTCGGGCCCGCTGTGCGACACCATCGCGGCCCGGCTGGCCGTGGCGACCACCAGTCGGCGCGGCACGCTGTTCAACGTGCGGACCAACCGCTGGATCAACGAGCAGGACAACATCGGCCTGCGCGGCACGCTGCTGTTCAAGCCGACGGACAATCTCTCGATCACGCTGTCGGGCGACTATTCCAAGCAGGACCCTTATGGATTCGGCACCGCCTTCGTTCGCGTGGGCACGACGCAGCGTCCGATAGGCCGGCAATACGATGCACTGGTGGCGGCGATCAATGCGGCAACCCCGGGGCGCAACTACGCGGTGCCGAGCCGCAACGTCTATGACCGGCTGACCGACATCGACGCGCCCCTCCAGGCGACGAACACGATTGGCGGCGCTTCGCTGCGGGCCAAGTGGGACCTTGGCAACGGCAGCCTGACTTCGATCACGGCGTGGCGCTTCTGGGACTGGAAGCCGCAGAACGACCGCGACTTCACTGGTCTGTCGATCGTGTCGAAAAGCCAGAACCCGTCGCAGCAGAACCAGTACAGCCAGGAGCTGCGCTACAACTATTCGGGCCAGAAGGCCGATTTCGTGGTGGGCCTGTTCGGCTTTACCCAGCGGATCGACACCCAGGGAACCGAGCAGCAGGGCGCTGATGCGGCTGTCTGGAGCACGGGCAATCCGACGACACTTTCGTCGACCCTTGCCGGGCTTACCGCCAGCAACACCCAGTGGCTGAAGAGCAGCAGCGCGGCGCTATACGGTCAGCTCAGCTACAAGCTCACCGACCGGCTGACGATCCAGCCCGGCCTGCGGCTCAACTACGACAAGAAGTCCGGCTTCTATAACCGCGTGGTGACCAATGCGGCTGGGCAGGCGATCAGCTGCCCGGTAGCTCCGGCTCTACCGGCGCCGGGCACGATTGCCGGCACCACGGCGCAGTGCAACGTCTACCAGCCGCAGACCACTTCGCCCTCGGCCAGCAAATGGAACGTCAGCTACGATTTCAACGTGAACTACAAGGTCACGCCAGACATCCTGATCTACGCAACCTATGCGAAGAGCTTCAAGACGCTGGGCATCAACCAGAACGGCCTGCCGCTCACCACGGCCAACGTGCCTGACCTTTCGGCCAGCACGGTGAAGCCGGAATCGGTCAACCATTTCGAGATCGGCGTGAAGACCCAGTTCTGGAACCGCCGCGCGACCTTCAATCTCGCGGCCTTCCGGACGGACATCCGGGACTTCCAGGCGACCGTCAACGGCGGGCAGTTCGGCACGGTACGCGGCTATCTTGCCAATGCCGAGAAGGTCCGTTCGCAGGGGATCGAGGCCGACCTCAAGCTCGTCGCCAGCGACCGGTTCACCGCCTATGCCAATGCGGCCTATACCGATGCCAAGTACGTCAGCTTCAAGAACGCGCCGTGCCCGCCTGAGCTTTCCGGTGGCACCTTCGTGGCGGCGGACGGAAGCCAGCAGCCCGGTCCGGCCGGTGTGCCCGGATCGCTCAGCCCGCGCGCCTGCGACATTTCCGGCCAGCAGCTGCCCGGCGTCTCCAAGTGGGCCTTCTCCTACGGCGCGGAATACAACCTGCCGGCCAAGCTGCTCGGCAAGGAAGGCCAGGTCTATTTGGGCGCGGACGGCAATTACCGGTCAAGCTGGAACTCCAACGCCTCGCCCTCGATCTACACCAACGTCGATGGCTATGCGCTGACCAACCTGCGGGCCGGCTTCCGGGCCCCGGGCTTCGACATCTATGGCTGGGTGCGCAACGTGTTCAACGTGAACTACCTTGAACTGCTGCAGGTGTCCCCGGGCAACGTCGGCCTGATCGCCGGCACGCCGGGTGACCAGCGGACCTTCGGGGGAACGGTGAAGTTCTCGTTCTGAGGGCGGACACGAAAAAGGCCCGCGGGAGCGATCCTGCGGGCCTTATCGTTCTTGCCAGTTCGGTTTACTCGCCGAACACCCGGGCGAAGATCGTGTCGATCGCCTTGAAATGGTAGTCGAGGTTGAACTTGTCCTCGATCTGCTCCGGCGTGAGCGCGGCGACGACGTCAGGGTCGGCCTTGAGCAGTTCCATCAGGTTCAGCTGGCCGTCCGATTCCCACACCTTCATCGCGTTGCGCTGGACGAGGCGGTAGGCGGTGTCGCGCTCAAGCCCGGCCTGGGTGAGGGCGAGCAGCACCCGCTGCGAGTGGACAAGGCCGCCCATCTTATCGAGGTTCTTCTGCATCCGCTCTGGATAGACGACGAGCTTGTCGACCACCGAGGTGAGGCGGGCGAGGGCGAAATCCAGGGTGATCGTCGCGTCGGGCCCGATGAAGCGCTCGACCGAGGAGTGGGAGATGTCCCGCTCATGCCACAGCGCCACGTTTTCCAAGGCCGGAGTCACGGCCGAGCGGACCACGCGGGCCAGGCCGGTGAGGTTTTCGGTCAGCACCGGATTGCGTTTGTGCGGCATGGCCGAGGAGCCCTTCTGGCCGGGCGAGAAGTATTCCTCGGCCTCCAGCACTTCGGTGCGCTGCAGGTGGCGGACTTCCACGGCGAGGCGCTCGATCGAGCTGGCGATCACGCCGAGCGTGGCGAAGAACATCGCATGGCGGTCCCGCGGGATGACCTGGGTGGAAACTGGCTCGGCAGCGAGGCCGAGCTTGTCGGCGACGTATTCCTCGACCGAAGGATCGATGTTGGCGAAGGTGCCCACCGCGCCCGAAATGGCGCAGGTGGCGATTTCGGCGCGGGCGTTGACGAGGCGGGCCTTGCAGCGGGCGAACTCGGCATAGGCTTCGGCCAACTTCTTGCCGAAGGTGGTCGGCTCGGCGTGGATGCCGTGGCTGCGGCCGATGGTGGGGGTGTACTTGTGTTCCAGCGCGCGGCGCTTGATCGCGGCGAGGAGCGCGTCGAGATCGGCCAGCAGGATGTCGGACGCGCGGGCAAGCTGGACGGCCAGCGTGGTGTCCAGCACGTCGGAGCTGGTCATGCCCTGGTGCATGAAGCGGGCCTCCGGGCCGACCTGCTGCGAGACCCAGTCCAGAAAGGCGATCACGTCGTGCTTGGTGACGGCTTCGATCGCGTCGATCGCTTCGACGTCGATGGCGGGATTGGTGGCCCACCAGTCCCACAGGGCCTTGGCCCCGCTCGGCGGGACTATGCCCAGTTCGCCCAGCTTCTCGGTCGCATGGGCCTCGATCTCGAACCATATGCGATAGCGCGCTTCCGGCTCCCAGATCGCGGTCATCGCGGGGCGGGCATAACGGGGCACCATGGGCAGACTCCTAGAAAACAGCGCGCGGCCAGGCGGCATGACGTGATGGCTGAGGCCGCTAGGGGGACCGGACGAGGATGGCAAGCCTTGGCCGCGTCGGACGAGAGAAGGGGGACTGCGGAATATGCTCCTGTTCCTTCGGGCAAGCTCTTGGCGCAGCGGAGCTATCCGTATAGCAATGCCCAGTTACGGCGCGTGACGGGGGCGACCGGCGGAGATTGCTGTGGAAGAGCCAGTCAACGGCGGGCCGGGATGTGGCGCGCCGCCTATCATTCTAGTTGTAGAGGACGAGGTCCTTATCCGGCTCGATAACGCCGAGGTGCTGCGCGGCGCCGGCTACAGCGTGATCGAGGCGGGCGACGCTCTGGAGGCGCTGGGCTTCATCAGCGCGTCCGAACCGTTGCACCTGCTCATCACCGACATCAACATGCCGGGCGAGATCGACGGGATCGGCCTTGCCGAAATGGCGCGCGCCATGCGGCCCGGGATGCCCGTAGTCCTCGCCTCGGCCCGCAGCGTGGCTGAAATGGCCCCGGTGGCAGACCGGATCGTCCGGAAACCATATTTCGCCTCGGAACTTGTGTCCATTGCACAGGAACTGATCGAGGCGACATGGCAGACCGGGAACGACAACCAACAAGCCTGCTGATCGCAGACAGCGACGCGCTGGTCCGGCATGGGCTGGCCGAATATCTACGCCATTGTGGCTACCGCGTGATCGAAGCGACCAGCTTCGACGAAGCGGTGTACGTTCTGGACGCGCAGGAACAGGCCGCGGGCGGCGTGGGCCCGGTCGAATTCGTGCTCAGCGACGTGCAGCTGGCCGGTGCGGGGAACGGCTTTGCGCTGCGCGCCTGGATGCGCGAGCACCATCCGGACATTCCGATCGTGCTGGCCGGTTCGGTCCAGAGCGCCGCCGCCGTTGCCGGCGAACTGTGCGACAAGGGGCCGGAGCTCAAGCGGCCCTATGCGGTCGAGCAGGTCGTGGAGCATATCCGGCGCCGTCTGGCCGAGCGCGCGCGACCCTAGGCGGGCTGGGAAACAGTGTCGCGGCTGGGGTTGAACAGGAGCCGCTCCAGCAGGGCACGCACACGGTCGCGCTGCCGTTCGGTAACCAGCGAGATCGCGTAACACAGGGCGACGATGAGCGCGATCTGAACCACGAAGCCCACCAGGCTGGGGCCGGCGATCAGGCCGACGGACTTGGCCAGCAGCAGCAGCGGCCAGTGGAACAGGTAGAGCGTGAAGGAAAAGCCGGCCAGCAGCCGGGCCGGGGCGGCAAGGTGACGCCATGGCATCGGCCAGCGCGTTGCCAGCGCGCGCAGCCCTGCGCAGGCCGCGGCAACGCAAAGGGCAAGCAGGAAGTCGCTGAGTGCAAAGCGCGAGAACGAAAGCTGCGCTTCGAAGGGGTGGGCGAGAGCGCGCATCAGGTGGAGCCCGGGCATCACGAACTGGGTGTGGAACCAGGCTCCGGCAAGTCCCGCCGCGAGCAGGGCTGCCCCGGCGACGGGGCCGGCGCGGCGCGCAGCAGGTGTGAGAACCAGGGTCACGCCGACCAGCCAGACCGGGAGCATCAGCAGGATGCGAGGGCCGGCGAGGAGCGCGAATGCGCACAACGTTGCAATTCGCACGGGGCCCCGCAGGAATACGGCGGCCCCGAACAGCGCATAGTACCAGACTTCGTAGCACAGCGACCAGTAGGGCGGGTTCCAGACCGGCCCGGCACCCCACGGGCTTTCGCTGAGAAACAGCAGCGGGAGGAGCGTGCCCCGCAGGCTCAGCTGGCCGTAGGTGTCGGTGTGCTGCGCCGAGCCGCCGAGCGCGGTGACGATAACGAAGGCCAGCGTGGCGAAGGCCAGCGCCGCGAGGGAAACCGGCAGGATCCGCGCCATCCGGGCAATGGCAAAGCGCGCGAAGGTGGTCGGCCGGTGCAAGGTCGACGTGGTGATGACCAGTCCGGAGAGGACGAAGAACACGACCACCGCATAGTGCTGCGCCAGCGGGATATCGGGGAAATAGCCCGCGTAAAGCTTGGCCTGGGCCGCGTGGCAGACCAGCACGACCAACGCGGCGAGGAACCGCACGAGGTCCAGCACGGTCGACAGCGGACCGGTGATGAACGGCTCGTCTTCGGGCGTCGGGCGCCGGGCGGGCGATGCGGAACTGGGCACGAGCCGAGCCGTTGGAGCAAACCGCTTGGAAAAACAAGCACGCCGCCGCCGGCATGCCGGGCCGGAGCGCTTTGTGAAGTGGGCAAAAATGACTGGCTACGTATAAGTAAGTATTTGTTAACGCGTCATTGTTCGTGTGTGTGAAGCGATGGTCAATGGAGATGGCCTAGCCAGTCGGGACACCCTCTCCAAGGAACCGTTCCGATGACCGCTCCACTTCGTGCTGCCGATTTCGTCGCCTCTATCGGGGTTAACGTGCAGCTTGCCTCCGTCAACGGCGCCGTTCGCGCCGCGCAGACCGTGGCGGCGTTCGACTATCTGGGCGTATCGCTCGTGCGCAGCCCGCTCACCGCCGGTCTCCTCCAACAGGGCAGCGTGGCCGACCGGCTGGCCGGTGCGGGTGTGCACTTCGACGTGCTGTTCGGCGGGTTTCGCCCGCTGGCCGAATCGTTGGGTACGGCAAACGCCTTTGCCGCGGCCCATTCCGGCGCGGTCCGCGCGATCGAGGGACCGAACGAGATCAACAACTGGCCGATAACCTTCGCCGGCCAGACCGGAGCCGCCGCTGGCGTAGCCTTCGTCGGCGCGGCCGCCGCGGGGATGAAGGGAACGGCCCTTTCCGGCGTTCCCCTCTACGATTTCACCGGCGGCGCCCGCTCGGCTGCGACAATGGCCGACGCGGCGACCCATGCGAACGTCCATCCCTATCCCCAGGCCGGCAGTCAGCCTTACGACTGGCTGAGGTCGGCCATCACGAGCCACGCTGTCTCGGGAAAGGGGCTGGTGATTACCGAAACCGGCTATACGACGGCGATTGGTGCTGCGGGAATCGAGGGGGTGGACCCGCAGACCCAGGCCAAGCTTACCCTCAACCTGCTGGCCGACTCGGCATCGCTGGGTGCTGAGCGCACGTTCCTTTACGACCTGTTCGACAGCGGGGCACCGGGCACGGCGGAGTCGGGCTTCGGTCTGTTTCGGGCCGACGGCACGGCAAAGCCCGTGGCGACTGCGATCCACAACCTGACGACCATCCTGGCCGACCCGGGCGGTGCGGCCGGCGCGCCCCTGCATGACCTTGCCTATACCCTGTCGGGCCTGCCGGCAGGTGCCCGGACGCTTCTCGTCGAGAAATCGGGCGGCACATACGAGCTGCTGGTCTGGGCCGAACCGGACATCTGGGACGAGGCCCAGGATCGGCCAATCGCGGTTGCGACGCAGACCGTGACGGTTTCGCTCGATGGCGCGGCAGACCTCAAGGTATTCGATCCGCTCCAGTCTGCCATGGCGCTTTCGTCCAGCCATGGCAGTTCGGTTTCGCTCGCCTTGTCGGACCACGTGATGGTGGTGGAAATCAGCGGTCTTGCCACGGGCGCGCGGGTTGCGGCCGCCGTCGCCGCGCCGCCGATGAACCTTTCGGGCGGGGCAGGGGCGGATATGCTGACCGGCGGAAACGGCGACGATGTCCTGAACGGGCTTGCCGGAAACGACACGATCCGGGGCGGACTGGGTGACGACCGGATAGCCGGCGGAGCAGGTGCGGACCAGATTTGGGGCGGGGCGGGTGCCGATACGTTCGTGTTCCGCACCGTCGGCGATTCCGGTCCCGGCGCCGAGGCCCGCGATATGATCCGCGACTTCTCGGCCGCCGAGGGAGACCGGATCGACCTTTCGGGAATCGATGCGAGCGCCCGGACCACGGGCAACCAGCCCTTTGGGCTCGCGGGGGACCATTTCACCAGGGTCGCCGGGCAGCTCATCCAGACCGTGAGCGGTCACGACCTTGTGGTGCAGGGCGATCTGAACGGCGATGGCCGCGCCGACTTTGCGTTCGTTCTGGCCGGGGTGGACCATCCGCTCTCGGCCGCGACCTTCGTACTTTAGACGCTGCCCTGACATCCGTCCCCCACCTTCCTTGCGGAAGAAGAGGACGGCAGCGGGCCGGCACGTTTCAGACCAGCCCGCGCGCCTTCAGCGAGACGTGGCCGCCGCGTCCGATGATGACATGGTCATGCACTGTCACCCCGAGCAAGCGCCCCGCCTCGGCGATTCGGTGCGTGATCTGGATGTCTGCCCGGCTGGGTTCGGGCGTGCCCGACGGGTGGTTGTGGACGAGGATCAGCGCGGCGGCGCCAAGGTCCATGGCGCGGTGGATGACCTGGCGGGGATGGATTGCCGCCTCGTCGAGATCGCCGTCACCCACGTGCTCGTCGAGGATCAGCATGTTGCGGGCGTTGAGGTAGAGGATGCGGACCCGTTCGCGCGTGAGGTGGGCCATGTCGATCGTCAGGTAATCGATCAGGGCCTGCCACGATGACAGCACCGGCTGCTCGCGCACTTCCTGGCGGGCCAGCCGGCGCGCGGCGACGGCGACGATGCGCAGCGCGGCGGCGCTGGCCTCGCCCATGCCGGGGTGCTTGGCCAGCGTTTCGGGCGGGGCGTTTAGCACGCCGGCGAGCGAGCCGAAGCGCTGGACCAGCGCACGGGCGAGCGGCTTGACGTCGCGGCGGGGTATCGCCGTCATCAGGAGGAATTCGATGACCTCGTGATCGCCCAGCGCGTCGATACCGCCTTCCAGCAGGCGTTTTCGCAACCGGGAGCGGTGGCCGGACGGATCGTGCGCCGCATCGCGCACGGCGGCAGGCGCACTGCGCGTTCCAGACGCGAACAAATCATCTTCGGCCACTGCAACCATCCCCCGTCGCGGCGCGTTGGCACTTAGCATTGCCTTTCGCAGGGCAAGCGCGCAAGTGTGGGGGCAATGAACGAGGCCATGGACAGCCATCCCCCCGGGGGCGGGGCGGCAGACTATCCTGAGCAATGGGGGCCGGAACTCGGCAGCGGCGAACGCCGCCGCCGATGGACGCGCGTGGGCGCGGTGGTCGGCGGGATCGTCACGGTGTCGCTGGGCGTCGTGTGGCTGACGCGGGAACGCATCGCCGACAGCGTCATCGCCGGACAGTTCGAAACGATGGGCCTGCCGGGAACATGGCGGGTGGATTCGGTCGGGCCGCGTCGGCAGGTGATTTCACACATCGTCATCGGTGATCCGAATCATCCTGACCTCACAATCGAGCAGGCCACGATCGAGATCGAACCCCGCCTCGGCTATCCGGCGATCAGCCGGGTCGAGGTGGTGCGGCCAAGGCTCTACGGCACCTGGCGCAATGGCCGGCTGAGCTTCGGAACGCTTGACCGACTGCTGTTCGGCACTGGCCCGCGCAAGCAGCCGCTGCGCTTGCCCGATATGGCCCTTGCCGTGGTGGATGGCCGCGCGCGCGTGGTGACCGATGGTGGGGCGATCGGACTGGCGCTCGCCGGCACAGGCGGGCTGCGGGACGGTTTCGCCGGCGTGCTCGCGCTGGCCGCGCCCGCACTGGATCTCGGCGGCTGCACGGCACGCGGCGGGCGTTTTTCCGGCCAGCTTACGGTGGCGGCGGAGCAGCCTCGGCTGGTCGGCCCGGTGCGGCTGGACGCGCTTGCCTGCGGAACGCGCGGCGGCGCCCGGCGCATCGAACTGGGCGTCGACGCCACGGCAGACAAGACGCTCGACGGCGGGACGGGCGCCCTTACCGTGGCCGCGGGCGCGCTGGGCTGGGGCGGCGTGGCGGCAAGCGGGCTGAACGGCCGGGCCGATGCAACCTGGCGCAATGCGGTGCTCTCGGCCAACTACGATGTGCTCGGTCGCGGGGTGGCTTCTTCCGCGGCCTTTGCCTCCACGCTGGGCGCCAAAGGCACGCTGCGCGCGCGCGACGGTTTCGCGCGGGTCGATCTCGACGGCAGCATCGACGGCGGCGGGTTGCGGCCCGGCGAGGGACTGGCCTCGGCGCTGGCCAGCTACGAGCAGGCCGGGCAGGGCAGCCTCATCGCGCCGCTCCTTGCCCAGGTGCGGCAGGCACTCCAGCGGGAAGGCCGGGCAAGCCGGCTCGCCGCCGACCTCGTGCTGCACCGCGCCGGGGGACGGACGACCGTGGTGGTGCCGCAGGGCCGCATCCAGGGCGGCAGCGGAGGGACGGTGCTGGCCCTGTCGAAGCTCCAATATGCCTCCGCGCCCGAAGGGGGGACCCCGCGCCTTGCCGGCAACTTCATGACCGGCGGGGCGGGCCTGCCGCATCTGCGCGGCCGGATGGACAAGGGGCCGCGCGGCGATACGATCGTTACGCTCACCATGGCAGACTACCGGGCCGGCGGCGCGCGCATCGCCATTCCCCGGCTGGTCGTGGCCCAGACCACCAACGGCGCGCTGGGCCTCTCCGGAACGGCGGTGGCGAGCGGGCAGCTGCCCGGCGGACGCGCCGACAACCTTGTGATCCCGATTGAGGGCGGACGCACCCCGCGCGGGGTGCTGAGCCTGTGGCGGCGCTGCGCGACGGTGGGCTTCGAGACGCTCGCCTATGCCAACCTCACCCTGAACGACCGGTCCGTGCTGCTCTGCCCGCAACCAGGCGGCGCGATCCTGCGGTCTGACGCGAGCGGGGTGAAGATCGCCTTCGGTACGCCCCGGCTCGATCTGGCTGGCCGCCTGGGCGAAACCCCGATCAAGATTACCAGCGGCCCGTTGGGGTTCGCGCGACCGGGGAGCCTGTTCGCCCGCAACGTCGCGGTGGAGCTTGGCCCCGAGGACCGGGCGACCCGGTTCCGCTTGAGCGACCTGCGCGCGCGGGTGGGAAGCGACATCAGCGGCACCTTTGCCGGGACGGACGTGAAGCTCTATGCCGTGCCGCTCGACATTCTCGACGCCGCCGGGACCTGGCGGTTGGCCGGCGGGCGGCTGGACCTCACCGGAGGAACCTTCCGGCTGCAGGACCGCGCGCAGGTGAGCCGGTTCGAGCCGTTGCGGGGCACCGCGGCGAGCCTGTCGCTCGCCGACAACCGGATCGAGGCGCGGGCCGACCTGGCTGAGCCTGCAACCGGCCGGAATGTCTTGCGCGTGCAGCTGGAGCACGATCTTGCCGCCGGCGCGGGCCGGGCGGACCTTGCGGTGGGCGGGCTGACCTTCGATCGCAGCCTGCAGCCGGCGATGCTCAGCCGCCAGCTGCTCGGCGTCGTCGCCGACGTGTCGGGCACGGTGCGCGGGACGGGCGAGATCAGGTGGAACGAGCGCGGGGTGACGAGTTCCGGGCGGTTCGGGACTGAACGGCTGGACCTTGCCGCCGCCTTCGGCCCGGCCAAGGGCATTTCCGGCACGGTCGTCTTCACCGATCTCGTCAACTTCGTCAGCGCGCCGCACCAGCGGCTGAAGATCGCCTCGATCAACCCCGGCATCGAGGTGACCGATGGCGAGCTGCTGTTCCAGCTGCAGCCCGGCTCTCGCCTCGCCGTCGAAGGGGGCGCCTGGCCGTTTCTGGGCGGCACCTTGCGGTTGCAGCCAGTGGACCTCAACCTCGGCGTAGCGGAAACGCGGCGCTACGTGCTGGACATCCAGGGGCTCGATGCGGCGCGGTTCCTTGCCCAGCTGGATCTGGCCAACCTCAGCGCCACCGGCACCTTCGACGGGACCCTGCCGCTGGTGTTCGACCAGAACGGCGGCCGGATCGAAGGCGGCACGCTCCTGTCGCGGCCGCCCGGGGGCAACGTGTCCTATGTCGGCGCGCTGACCTGGAAGGACCTTTCCCCGATCGCCAACTTCGCCTTCGATGCGTTGAAATCGCTGGATTATCGCGAGATGCGCATCGCGATGGACGGGGCGCTGGAGGGCAACATCGTCACCCGCGTGCGGTTCGACGGGGTGAAGCAGGGCGCCGGCGCGAAGCGTAATTTCATCACCAGGCAATTCGCGCGGCTGCCGTTGCAGTTCAACGTCAACGTGCGGGCGCCGTTCTACCAGCTCATCACCTCGTTCAAGTCGCTCTACGACCCGGCCTACGTCAAGGATCCGCGCACCGTGGGGCTGCTCGACGCGGCCGGCCGCCCGATCGCGCAGCCGGGCGCCGGGCCGGCAAACGCGGGCAAGCCCATTCAGCCTCCAGTCAGCGGGAAACAGCCATGATCCATCGCGAATTGACCGATCGGCCCTGCCTTGCGAGAAGCCCGACCATGAACGGACGGGCAGCACATGGTCAGGGGCGGATCCGGAACCGGAAAGCGGTGCTTGCCGCGCTGGTGCTGGCGGGAGGTTCGGCGATGGTCGGCGGGTGCATCTCGGTAAATGCGCCTGACAAGCCGATCGTCATCGAGCTGAACATCAACATCAAGCAGGAAGTGATCTACCGCCTGGCCTCGGACGCCGCGAAGACGATCGACAACAATGCGGGGATTTTCTGATGCGTGCCGTGACCCTTGCCCTTCGTTCCGCCGCCGCGCTGGCGCTCGGCGCCGCGGTCATCGCAACCCCGGCCCTGGCCCAGCGCGATCCTGCCTACGCCGCAGCGCGCGCCGCCGGACAGGTGGGCGAGAAGATGGACGGCTACCTTGGCGTGGTCGGCGCCGGCAGCGGCGACCTGCGCGCCATGGTCAATGACCTCAACATCAAGCGCAAGGCCGTCTACGCGCAGCAGGCGCAGGCCCAGCACGCCACGGTTGAGGAATATGCCTTCACCTCGGGCTGCCTCGCCATTGCCCGCACCGCGCCGGGGGAAAAGTACCAGGCGCCCGACGGCTCCTGGGCAACGCGCACCTCGGCGCCGCCGCAGCGCGATCCACGCTGCCCCTGAAGGCTCTGTTTTAAAACGGTAAAACGCCCGCCTGCGGAAGCCCGTCGGCGGGCGTTCCGCGTCGTTCCCAACAGCCGTTTGGTGCGGTGCCGCGCTACCGGTTGACTCTGATTCACCCCCCGCCTATGGGGTCGGCGCCCTCGACGGGTGGGGGTTATCTGGCCGTGTTTTCGCAAAGGACGCCGGCATGAACGACCTTCCGCCCGAACGAGACCCTGTCGGTGACGACGCGCGGATCGACGCGCTCGAACGGCGGCTCGATGCCGCCCGCGAGCGTGAGGAGCAGCGCAGCAAGCCGACCGTGGGCGCGGAAGCCGATGCGAACTATCGCCTCGGCAACCGGGTCCTCGCCGAACTCATCGGGGGGATAGCGGGCGGCGCGTTCATCGGCTGGGTCATCGACTGGGCCTTTGGACTGAAGTCGCACGTGGGTCTGTTGGTGGTGATGGCCCTCGGGATCGTCGTTGCCTTCAGGAACATCATCCGGATTTCCACCCGGCGTCCCGACTGATCCCGCTTACGGGGGCAGTGTGGGGCGCTGTCGTGCAAGGCAGCAAGAGGCGTAGACGTGGCAGCCGAACAGGGCAAAGTCGACCCGATGCACCAGTTCTCGATCGAGCCGATGTTCGGCACCGATCACTGGCAGATCGCGGGTTATCACATTCCCTTCACCAATTCGGCGCTGTGGATGGCGATCACGGTCGCCGCGCTGTTCGTGTTCGTCTGGGGCGGCATGAAGCGCCAGCTGGTGCCCGGCCGCTGGCAGATGGCGGTCGAATCCATGACCGGCTTCATTGACAGCCTGCTGGCCGCCAATATCGGCCCGGCCGGCAAGAAGTATGTGCCCTACATCTTCTCGCTGTTCATGTTCATCCTGTTTGCCAACGTCCTGGGGCTGCTCCCGCTCGGCCTTGTCGGCATCCACCCCTTCACCTTCACCAGCCACTTCTCGGTGACCGGGGTCCTGGCGATCCTGTCGTTCACGATCGTGCTGGTGGTCGGCTTCTACCGCCACGGCCTGCACTTCTTTTCGCTGTTCGTGCCGCACGGCACGCCGATCTGGCTGCTGTGGCTGATCCCGGTGATCGAACTGATCTCATTCCTCGTCCGCCCGTTCAGCCTCGCGCTGCGGCTGTTCGTGGCGATGATGGCGGGTCATGTCCTGCTCGAGGTTCTGTCCAGCTTTGTCATCACCAGCGCGAACTCCGGTCCGTTCTGGGGTTCGCTGGTCGGTCTTCCCAGCTTCCTCCTGATGATCGCGATCTGTGCTCTCGAAGTGCTTGTCGCCGGCATTCAGGCCTATGTTTTCGCGCTGCTGACGTCGCTGTATCTCAACGACGCGGAAAATCTTCACTAAGCCTTTATCCAACCACCGAAATTCTCGAGAAGGAGTAATCACATGGAACCCTCTAGCGCAAAGCTGATCGGCGCCGGTCTTGCTGCCATCGGCGCCGGCATGGCCGCCATCGGCGTGGGCAACGTCTTCGGTTCGTTCCTTGAGAGCGCCCTGCGCAACCCGGGTGCTGCCGACGGTCAGCAGGGCCGCCTGTTCATCGGCTTCGCCGCCGCCGAACTTCTGGGCCTGCTCTCGTTCGTCGTCGCGATGATCCTGATCTTCGTCGCCTGACGAGACCAGTACCTGATCGGGTGGGCGGCATGGGCCGTCCGCCCGGTCCGGCGTGCCGGCCCGGCCGGACGCCACGCCAATGCGCCACCCCAAAGCGGACGCCACGATGCCTCAAATCGCGCAACTTTCCGAAACCTATGCGAGCCAGATCTTCTGGTCGCTGATCTTCTTCGGGCTCGTCTTCTTCGTCATCGGCCGGGGCATGGTTCCCAAGGTCATGGCGACGGTCGAGGCGCGCGACAGCCAGATCGCCACCGATCTCGCCGCGGCCCAGGCCGCGCGTGACGCAGCCAACGCGGAGCAATCCTCATGGGCTGCTTCGGTGAGCCGCCAGCGTGAGGAAGCACACGGTCTGATCGCCAAGGCCAAGGCCGATGCGGCCAAGGCAGCGGAGGCCCGTCTGGTGGCCGCCGGGGCAACGATCGATACCCGTGTGGCCGATGCCGATGCCCGCATCGCGGCTGCCCGTTCGTCCGCCCTCGGCGAGATCGAGGCCGTCGCGGCCGAGGCTGCCGGCGAAATCGCGTCGCGCCTTGCCGGCCTGACGGTTGACCCGACCACCACGGCTGCCGCCGTCAAGGAGGTTCTCCATGGCTGATATCGCCAGCCTTGCCATCCTCGCCGCGAGCGCAGCGGCCGAACATGGCGCCGAGGTCGAACCCAGCGCGCTGGGCCTTGCTCCGGGCGCCTGGGTGGCGCTCTCGATGGCGATCCTGATCGCCATTGCCCTGTTCCTCAAGGTTCCCAAGGCCATTGCCGGAGGCCTCGACAAGGGCATCGCCGAGATCCGCCACCAGTTGGACGACGCGAAAAGCCTGCGCGCCGAGGCCGAGGCCCTGCGCCAGGAATATGCCGCGAAGATCGCCAATGCCGAGCGTGAGGCCGCCGAAATGCTGGCCCATGCCAAGCACGAGGCAGAAGCCATCATCGCCAAGGCGGAGGTCGACACCACCGACCTGATCGCCCGCCGCGAGAAGATGGCCTCGGACAAGATCGCCGCTGCCGAACTGGCCGCCGTGCAGGAGCTGCGCGTCCGCGCCGCCGATGCCGCTGCCCAGGCTGCCGGTGCCCTGATCCGCGCCAAGCACGATGCCAGTGCCGACAAGGCGCTGGTCGACCAGGCGATCGCTGGCCTCTGAGGCCGGGCGCCATCATCGGCAACGAACCCCCGCTCCGGCGGGGGTTTTTGTTTGTGCCCGCTCTGCGCCGCCGGCATCTGCCCGTCCCAAAAAGGGCGGCAAAACCGCACATGCCCTCGTGACAATGGCCATGCCTGTTCGCTAGAACGTCAAGCGAACATTCGAGGCCAGGCGATGCTGACCCGACTATCGATCCGCAACATCGTGCTCATCGAGGCGCTGGACCTCGATTTCGGCCAGGGCCTCGGCGTGCTGACGGGCGAGACCGGCGCGGGCAAGTCGATCCTGCTCGATGCGCTCGGGCTGATCCTCGGCAATCGGGCCGACAGCGGCCTTGTTCGCGGGGGTGAGGACGGCGCCAGCGTCACTGCCAGCTTCGAGTTTGCCACCCTGCCGGCCGACATCGCAGGAGCTCTTGCCGAGGCCGGGGTCGAGGTCGATCCTGGCGAGCCGTTGCTGATCCGGCGCCAGCTCAAGGCCGATGGCGGTTCCAGGGCCTTCGTGAACGACCAGCCGGTGGGCGCCGCGCTGCTGCGCGAACTGGCCCCGACGCTGGTTGAACTGCACGGGCAGCACGACGATCGCGGCCTCGTCAATCCGCGTGGGCACCGCGCCCTGCTTGATCGATATGCCGCGGCGGATGTGGTCGCCGTCGAAGCGGCCTGGCGGGCCTGGCGCGGGGCGGAGGAGCGGCTGGCGGCGGCGCGTGCCCGGGTAGCCCAGGCCTCTGCCGACCAGGACCTGCTGCTGGCCCATCTCGCCGAACTGACCGCGCTGGCGCCCGAAGCGGGGGAGGAGGAGGAGCTCGCCACCGCCCGCACCGACATGCAAAAGGGAGAAAAGCTGGCTGACGATCTGGCCGCGCTCCAGCGGCTGTGGGCTGGTTCGGATTCGGCTCTCGCGGCCCTGCGCGCGGCGGCCCGCCGGTTGGACCGGATTGCCGGAGAGCACCCGCTGCTGGCCGAGGCGCTGGAGGCGCTGGACCGCGCGGTGATCGAGGCGGGCGAGGCCGAGGACCGCCTGAGCCGGGCGGGGGAGGCAATGGCGCACGATCCGCTGGCGCTCGACCGGATTGAAACGCGGCTGTTCGATCTGCGTGCCGCGGCCCGCAAGCACGGCTGCACGGTGGACGAACTGCCCGACCGGATGCTCGTCATGCGCTCGGCACTCGATGCGATCGAGGGCGGCGAGGCCGAGATTTCTGGGCTGGAGCGCGCCGCGCACGAGGCCCAGCTGGACTATCAGGCGCGGGCCGAAGCCCTGTCTGCCCAGCGGTTCGAGGCGGCGCAGCGGCTGGATGCGGCGGTGGCGGGCGAGCTCGCGCCGCTCCGGCTCGATGCGGCGCGGTTCCGCACGGCAGTGGTGCGCCTCCCGGACGACCGCTGGGGCCCGGGCGGCATGGATGCGATTGAGTTCCTGATTTCCACCAACCCCGGCGCGCCCTTCGCGCCGCTCGGCAAAATCGCCAGCGGCGGGGAATTATCGCGGTTTATCCTGGGCTTGAAGGTCGCTCTTGCTGAACAGGGTGGAGCGGCGACGGTGATCTTCGACGAGATCGACCGCGGCGTCGGCGGGGCCGTGGCGAGCGCCATCGGCGAACGGCTGGCGCGGCTCGCGGCTGACGGGCAGTTGCTGGCAGTGACTCACAGTCCCCAGGTCGCCGCGCGTGGCAACCGGCATTATCTGATTGAAAAGTCGAGTGAAGGCACGGTGACGCGAACCTCGGTGCACCTCCTTGACGCGGCCGGGCGGCAGGAGGAGATCGCCCGGATGCTGTCCGGCGCCGAAGTCACGCCCGAGGCGCGGGCGCAGGCGGACCGGCTGCTGGAGGGGGTGTGATGCCAAGCCCTTCCGATGCCGATGTCGCCAACGAACTGATGCGGCTGGCGAAGCAGATCGCCCATCACAATCGCCGCTATCATGCTGAAGATGCGCCGGAAATTTCCGATGCGGAGTACGATGCGCTGGTGCGGCGCAATGCGGAGCTGGAGGCGGAGTTTCCGCATCTGGTCCGGGCCGACAGTCCGAGCCGGCAGGTTGGGCATGAAGTTTCGGCCTCGCCGCTGTCCAAGGTGGCGCACGAGGTTCGGATGATGAGCCTCGACAACGCCTTCTCCGACGAGGAAGTGCTTGAATTCGTTGGCCGGGTACGGCGCTTTTTGAACCTACCGGACGATGCCCCGGTGGCCTTGACGGCCGAGGACAAGATCGACGGGTTGTCCTGCTCGCTGCGTTATGAGCAGGGGCGGCTGGTGCGGGCGGCGACGCGGGGGGATGGCTCGGTCGGTGAGGACGTGACGGCGAACGTCGCGCATATTTCCGATATACCGCAGCAACTTGTTGGCGATGTTCCAGACGTTTTCGAGGTTCGGGGCGAGGTCTACATGGCCAAGGCGGACTTCCTCGCGCTGAACGCGGCGCAGGAGGAGAAGGGCGAAAAAACCTTTGCAAATCCACGCAATGCGGCGGCGGGGTCGCTGCGGCAGAAGGATGCGCGGGTCACGGCGACACGGCCCTTGCGCTTCCTGGCGCATGGTTGGGGCGCGGCCAGCGAAGTGCCTGAAGATACGCAGTTTTCGATGATGCGCCGGATCGCCGCATGGGGGTTGCCGGTTTCCCCGCTGCTCGACCTGTGCAACGACACTGCAAGCGCACTGCACCATTACCAGACGATCCAGCATCGCCGGGCGGATCTGCCCTACGATATCGACGGCGTGGTCTACAAGGTGGACCGGCTCGACTGGCAGGAGCGCCTCGGCTTCGTGGCCAAGGCGCCGCGCTGGGGACTGGCGCGCAAGTTCCCGGCTGAGCAGGCCGAGACGACGCTGGAGGCGATCGACATCCAGGTTGGGCGGACGGGCAAGCTGACCCCGGTCGGGCGGCTGCGGCCGGTTTCGGTCGGCGGGGTGACGGTGACCAATGTCACGCTGCACAACCGTGACGAGATCGCCCGGCTTGGCCTGAGGGTGGGGGACCGGATCGTGCTGCAACGCGCGGGCGACGTGATCCCGCAGGTGGTCGACAACCTGACGCGAGACGAGCGCCGCGAGCCCTTTGTCTTCCCGGACCACTGCCCGGAGTGCCGGTCCGAGGCCGTGGCCGAGGAGGGCGAGGTCGATGTGCGGTGCACCGGCGGGCTGGTCTGCCCGGCGCAGCGGACCGAGCGGCTGAAGCACTTCGTCTCCCGGGGCGCGCTCGACATCGAGGGGCTGGGGGAGAAGACCATTGCCGAATTCTTCGGGCTGGGCTGGCTGGAAAGCCCGGCCGACATCTACCGCCTGCGCCGCCGCCGCGACGAGATCGTCGGGCGCGAGGGGTGGAAGGACAAGTCTGTGGATAACCTGTTGGCGGCGATCGAGGCCAAACGCGCGCCCGACGCGGCGCGGCTGCTGTTCGGGCTGGGCATCCGCCACGTTGGCGCGGTGACCGCGCGCGACCTGATGAAGCGGTTCGTCACCCTGCCGGCGCTGCGCGACGTGGCGGAGACGGCGAACGCGATCCGGGTTGCCGCGCCCGACCTGCTGACAGCGCCGGCGGACCTGCCGGAGGTGGCTGATGCCCGGGCCGAACTGCTCTCCATCGAAGGTGTCGGCCCGGTCGTGGTCGAAGCGCTGGGGGACTTTTTCCACGAGCCGCACAACGTGGCGGTGTGGGATGACCTGCTCGGCGAGGTCACCCCGCCGCCCTATGTGGTGGAGACGAAGGACAGCCCGGTGGCGGGCAAGACCGTGGTGTTCACCGGCAAGCTGGAGACGATGAGCCGCGACGAAGCCAAGGCCCAGGCCGAGGCTCTGGGGGCGCGGGCGGCCGGATCGGTCAGCGCCAAGACCGATCTGGTCGTGGCCGGGCCGGGGGCGGGATCGAAGCTCAAGCAGGCGGCCGCGCTCGGGATCGAGGTCATCGACGAGGCCGGCTGGGCGCAGATCGTCCGAGCGGCGGGATAGGGCCGGCAGGAAGCGGAGTCCCGAGGCAGCGGACGGTTATTCCGACCAGAGCCGCTGGCGGTAGCGCTTGAAGCAGCGCTTGCCGCAGTTCAGCCGGATCAGCGCCCCTTCGGCCATGGCGGTGGCGCGGCGCGAGTCTTCGCTGATCAGCGGGACGATTGCTTCGGCGTTCCAGTTCGCGCTGTGCTTGACGTCGAGCACGGCATGGAGATCGAAGTAGCGGCGCTGACGATCGCTCAGGCCGATCCGGCGCAGGCCCCGGGCGACGAGGGCGGAACGGCCGGGAGCGGTGAGTTCGATGACCCCGAGCGCCCCGACCGAGTGCCAGGCGTAGTGCCGGTTGGTGGCCATGGCCGTCATCGCGTTGGCGAGGGCGAGGCTTTCCCACACCGTGCTCTCGATCGTTGGTTCTACCGCGAGGACCTTCACCAGTTCGTCCAGCATCGGGCCGTGCATTCCGCGCGCATTGCCGCGGCCCATTTCATCCCAGTAGTTGCGGGCGAGTTCGAGCTTGGCGCGGGCCGGCAGCTTGACCTGGGTGAGGGCGACAAGATCGTCGAACCCGGCTTCTCCGGCCGCCTCCTGTTCGAAGAACCAGCGCAGCTGGTCGGCCGTGGCCTGTTCGGCCAGCCACGGGAACAGGGGATCGCCCTGGCCCGGGCCAACCTCCTTCAGACCTTCGAACCAGGCGACGAAACCGTCCGGGTCCGTCGGGACTTCGGCCGCTTCCCCCACCACTTCGGCGCGGAGCGTTTCGAGGAAGGCGATCTCGGTTTCTTCCATCTGCCGGTTGCGCGACAGGGCGGCCTTCCAGTCAGCGGGCGGAAACCGGGGTCCAAGTCGTTCGCGGTTCCACCGGGCAAGGGCTTGCTGGCAGCGATCGTCAAGATAGGCCGGCAGCGTTTCGATTCGTCGTTGCGGAGCGTGTTTCATGCAAGGAAAAACGTTCCTGCACAGATACTTGTTCCTCGCTCAAACGGGCAGGTCGGCTCACTTCAGCCGAATTCGAGAGTGGTTTCCGCGTTCAGCAGGCGCGAAACCGGGCAGTTCGCCTTGGCGTCCTGGGCCAGTGCCCTGAGCTCTTCCTGCGCGATGTCAGGCACCCTGGCGGTCAGGACGAGATCGGAGCGGGTGATACGGAACCCTTCGCCCTGCTGTTCCAGGGTGACCTTGGCGGTGGTCTCCAGCGTGCCCTCGGTCACGCCCTTGCCGGCCAGGGCGAAGGACAGGGCCATGGTGAAGCAGCCGGCGTGGGCGGCTGCGATCAGTTCTTCCGGATTGGTCCCGGGCTCGTTCTCGAAGCGCGTGCCGAACCCGTAGCGGGTGTCGGAGAGGACGCCGGACTGGGTCGACAGCCAGCCCTGTCCGGCCTTGCCGGTGCCTTCGTAGCGCGCGCGGGCGGTGCGGGTGGTCATGCGGTTTGCTCCTGCGGTGGGGACCACTGCGCTAACCGCGCAGAGCGATGCGGGTTCCGCAGGAGAGTTCAGGCGGAGCTCTCTCCATCGAGCCGGTCGAGCAATTCGGTGAGCAGCGGGCGAAGGCGGCGAATCTCGGCGCGGTGGCTGGTGCTGAGCCTGGCCAGCACCTCGTGTGCCTTGGGGGTGAGGGAGAGGACGGCGCGGCGGCGGTCTTCCTCCGAGCCCTGCCGTTCGACGAGGCTGAGGGCGGCGAGCCGATCGATCAGGCCGGTCGCGCTGTGGGCCTTCACGATCAGTCGTTCGGCGACGAAGCCAACCGTGGGCAGGGCCGGGGCGGCGCGGATGACCAGCAGCGCCTGGTGCTGCTGGGGGGTGAGACCGAAGGCCGAGGCCTTTTCCTCGCTGAAGGCCAGGAACTTGCGCAGCGAATACCGGAACTCGGCAAGGGCGGCATAGTCCGCGTCGGTCAGTTCGGAGGGCATGGCACAGGTCCGTCCGAGGGGGCGGTCGAGTCAACCTTGATAAATATCGTAATGCGATATAGATGCGCGCGTCTCCTTGACCAAGGCCTTTCCATGACCGACGCCGCTGAAGCGCGAAGCCGCCCCTTGTCCGACCACAGCGCCGACCGGCGCATGGTGCAGCTTGCGCTGGGCGCGGTGGTGGTCGGCGCGGGCGGGGCGGCGGGTGCCTGGGTGCTGGTGCGGGCCATTGCCCTTGCTACCAACCTGTTCTGGTATGGCCGTCTTTCGGCTGCGCCGGCGGAGATCGTCGGCAACCGGCTGGGCCTTGCGGTCGTGCTGATCCCAGTGGTGGGGAGCCTGCTGATCGGGCTGATGGCGCGGTTCGGCTCGGACAAGATCCGCGGCCACGGCATTCCCGAGGCGATCGAGGCGATCCTCTATGGCGAGAGCCGGCTGTCGCTGAAGGTGGCCGTGCTGAAGCCGATTTCCTCGGCCATTTCGATCGGCAGTGGCGGGCCGTTCGGGGCCGAGGGGCCGATCATCATGACCGGCGGGGCGATAGGATCGCTGTTCGCGCAGCGGTTCCACCTGAGCGCGGCCGAACGCAAGACCCTGCTGGTGGCAGGCGCAGCGGCGGGCATGACCGCGATCTTCGGCACTCCGGCGGCGGCGATCCTGCTCGCCGTGGAGGTGCTGCTGTTCGAGTGGAAGCCACGCAGCTTCGTGCCGGTGGCGGTGGCCGTGCTGGTGGCGGCGGCGCTGCGGCCGTTCCTGTTCGCGACGGGAGCGATGTTCCCCATGAACCAGGCGGTGAGTGCGGGGCCGGCCCTGCTGGCGCTGGCGGCATTGTGGGGGATCGTTGCCGGGCTGCAGGCGAGCCTGCTGTCGAACCTGCTCTACCGGATTGAGGATCTGTTCCACCGGCTGCCGCTGCACTGGATGTGGTGGCCGCTGATCGGCGGCGTGGTGGTGGGCCTGGGCGGGCTGATCGATGCGCATGTGCTGGGTGCGGGTTATGGCAGCATTCGCGCCCTGCTCGGCGGGTCGCTGGCGCTGCGGGCGGTGCTGGCCCTGCTGATCGTGAAGGCCGTGGTCTGGCTGGTCTCGCTGGGATCGGGGACTTCGGGCGGGGTTCTCGCGCCGCTGCTGCTGATCGGCGGGGCGCTGGGCTACCTTGCGGGCATGGTCCTGCCCGGTGGGAGCCCGGTCTGGGCGCTGCTGGGCATGGCGGGGATGCTGAGCGGGGCCATGCGCGCTCCGCTGACAGCGGCGCTGTTCACCATCGAAGTGAGCGGCAACCCTGGCCTGCTGCCGCTGACCCTGGCGGCAAGCGCAGGGGCCTATGCGACGAGCGTGCTGGTCATGCGCCGCTCGATCCTGACCGAGAAGATCGCCCGGCGCGGGCGCCACGTGCTGCAGGAGTATACGGTCGACCCGTTCGATTTCCTCCAGGCCGGACAGGTGATGACGCCCCATCCGCAGTGTCTGAGCGGGGCGATGATGGTGGCCGAGACGGTGCGCTGGTTCGAGGGCGGGGCGGTGCACCGCTCCTATCCGGTGGTGGACGGACAGGGCCGCCTGCAGGGGATGGTCTCCCGGTCCGACGCGCTGCGCTGGCAGGTGAGCGGTGGGCCGATGGATTCGACCCTGGCCGATGCGGTGGGCGATGCCTCGTGCCCGGCGGGCCATCCCGACGATCCGCTGGGGCGGATTGCCGACCTCATGGTGGAGGGCGGGGCCGGGCGCATTCCGATCGTTGATCCGGTGACCGAGCGGGTGGTCGGCCTGCTCTCGCGGCAGGACCTGCTGAAGGTGCGCCGGGCGCGGGGGGAGCTGGAAGTGGAGCGCGGGCGGGGCGTGGCCCCAGTCAGCCGCGCCGCAGCTTCTGCCTGAGCCAGTCCATCGCCCGGCTGAGCAGGCTGGGCGATGGCGGTGGGCCGGCGGTTTCGGCGACGCCGAGGCGCTGGCGCAGGGCCGTGCCGGTGGGGAAGGCGGCGCGCTGTTCGGCGAGGCGGAACTCCTCCCGGGCGTCCATCGGGGTGTAGTAGGTCACCGGGGTATAGACCTCGGGTTCGGGTTCGAGAACCTCTTCGGGTTCCTCCGCCGCTTCGGATTCGGCCGCTTCCGGTTCGGGGGACGGCATCAGCGCCGCCTCGTCGCCGGTCCAGAGCGGTTCTGCGGCCTGTTCGGCGGAGAGTTCGGCCACGGGCACGCCGTGGAACAGGCCCTTGAGCGCATTGTCGTCGTCCATGACGAGCCGCTGGGCGGAGGCTTCCTCGGTAAAGCGGGCGGCGGCCTCGGCGTCTTCATCGGCAAGGACGAGCGCCAGCTGCTTCGTGCCCTTGCGCAGGGTCAGCGAGAGGAGGCTGCCTTCGCCCGAGCCGGCCTCGCCCTCGGCGCCGAGCGGGCTCGCGCCTTCCAGTTCGTTGGGCCAGACGTCGTCGGAGTCGGCGGCCTCGGCGGCGGGGGCCGGGGCGGGGGCTTCGATTACGCAGTCCTCGGAGCCGACCACGGGGGCGTCGAAGAAGGGGTAGACCCCGTCGCAGGCGGCCAGCACACAGAGCGGGCGAGGGAGGGTGCGGCTGCGGATCGTGTCGCGCAGGGACTGGTGGATCAGCGCGGCGAGATAGCAGGCGCCGATGGTGCCGGCGCGCAGCTCGTCCTCGGACGGATTGGCGCAGTCGAGCAGGCGGTCTTCCAGTTCGATGATCGCGCCGTGGAGATCGTCGATCCCGCGGATCGAGAGGGTGGCATCAGTGGCCTGATAATCGCTCTGCCAGCCGAAGCCCTCGCGCGTGTAGCCGTCGAGCAGGTCCTCGCGACTGGCCTCGGTGAAGGGGTAGGCATCGTCGGTGAAATAGAAGGTCTTGATGAACGGCGTCAGGCGCCCGCCGCGCGGGCCGGGGCCGCCCAGGACGCGGGCATCGGCGAGGACGACGCCGATGGCCGAGATCGGAAAATTGGGCCGGTCATGGTTGGCGAGGCGGCTTTCCAGCCGTTCCCAGCCGCCAAACTCCACGTCGGCCGAGGTGATCTCGAGGAAGCGGGGGGGGAGGATCCCGCCCTCGCAGGCAAAGGGCGCGATGAGGCCGCGCAGTTGTTCCACCGCATCGTCCACCTGGTCGCTGCGGAGCATGTCTTCGACCGTATGGCGAAAGGTGTCTTCGTCCATCCCGTCGATCGTGATGCTGTCCATCCGAACCGCCTCCCGGAGTCTTGGTCAAGGCAGGCTAGTCGCCAATGGTTTCCCAGCGGTTACCGCAGCGGCGAACTGCGGGTGGGGACGTATGGTTTGCGCCTGTATTCGATCCGGCTAAGGAGGGGCCATGCTGAGATCCCTTCTGTTCGTTCCGGGCGACCGGCCGGAGCGCTTCGCCAGGGCCGCCGCGAGCGGGGCGGACGCAATCATCCTCGACCTGGAAGATTCGGTGGCCCTTGCTGCCAAGCGCGATGCGCGCGAGGCAGTGGCCGGCTGGCTCGGGGAGCGGCGCAGCTGCCGGGTCCTCGTCCGCATCAACGCGCTGGACGGCGGGCTGGCGGAGGATGACCTCGCCGCCGTGCTGTCGGGGCGGCCGGACGCAATCATGCTGCCCAAGGCCGAGGGCGCGGCGAGCGTGGACGGATTGTGGGCGATGATGGGGGACATGGCCGTTCCCGTCCTGCCGATCGCCGCGGAGACGCCGGCCGGGGTCTTTGCGCTGGCAACCTATCGTGACTGCGCGGATCGGCTGGCCGGGCTGACGTGGGGGGCGGAGGACCTGTCGGCCTCGATCGGGACGATCGGCCCGCGCGAGGTGGACGGAAGCCTGGCCGCGCCGTTCGAGACGGCACGCAGCATGGTCCTGTTCGCGGCCCACGCGGCCGGGGTCGAGGCGATCGAGACGGTCTTTCCGGACATTGCCGATGCGACCGGGCTTGCAACCCGCGCAGAGCGGGCGCGGCGGCACGGGTTTACCGGGATGATGGCCATCCACCCGGCGCAGGTCGGGCCGATCAACCAAGCCTTCACTCCGGGTGAGGAGGAGCTGGCGCGGGCGCGCGAGATCGTGGCCCTGTTCGCGGCCGATCCGGGCGTGGGCGTGGTGCAGCTGAGGGGCAAGATGGTGGACCTGCCGCACCTGCGGCAGGCGCAGGCTCTGCTCGCCCGGTCCGGCGATGTGGCAGCGCAAGAATAGCTGGGCGGGGCACAAGGCGATGTGTGGTGCACAGGCGGTGTCGCGCCCCCATTTACGCAGAGTGTGCTTCGTCCTAACGGGACGGGGAACGAGAAGGTCCGCGACGGACCGCTGGAGATTGCCCGCATGAACACGCGCCACTTCCGCCTGCTGATCCTCGGCTCCGGTCCGGCCGGCTATACCGCCGCGGTCTATGCCGCGCGCGCCAACCTGAAGCCCGCGCTGGTGACGGGCATGGCCATGGGCGGACAGCTCACCACGACGACCGAGGTGGACAACTGGCCGGCCGATGCCGATGGCGTGCAGGGGCCGGAGCTGATGGAGCGGTTCCAGCGGCACGCCGAACGGTTCGGGACGGAAATCCTTTATGACCACATCCACACGGCCAAGCTCGACCAGCGGCCGTTCGTGCTGGAGGGCGATGGCGGCATCTATACCTGCGATGCGCTGATCGTGGCGACCGGCGCCTCTGCCATGTACCTGGGCCTGCCTTCGGAGGCGGCCTACATGGGCGGTGGGGTATCGGCCTGCGCGACCTGCGACGGGTTCTTCTACCGCGAGAAGGACGTGATCGTGGTCGGCGGTGGCAATACCGCGGTGGAGGAGGCGCTCTACCTGTCGAACATCTGCAACCACGTGACCCTGGTCCACCGGCGCGACACGTTCCGGGCCGAGAAGATCATGCAGGACAAGCTGTTCGAGAAGGAGGCCGCCGGCAAGATCACGATCCGCCGCGACTCGACGCTGGAGGAGGTGCTGGGCGACGGGCGCAAGCTCGATTCGGTGCGGCTGCGCAACGTGAATACGGGCGCGGAAGAGGTGCTGGCGGCGTCCGGCGTGTTCATCGCGATTGGCCACAAGCCCAACACCGACCTGTTCGCCGGCCAGCTGGCCATGGATAACGGCTATCTCGTCACGCGGGGCGGGCAGCATGGCAATGCCACCCAGACCTCAATTCCGGGCATTTTCGCTGCGGGGGACGTGCAGGACCAGATCTATCGCCAGGCCGTGACCAGCGCGGCCAGCGGCTGCCAGGCCGCGCTCGATGCCGAGCGCTTCCTTGACGGGCTGGGTTCGGCCGAAGTGGTCGACAGGGCCGGGATCGAAGCCTGAGCCGGGGACCCTAAGCCTGCGAGCAGGCGCTGAGGACCGCCGCGCCGATTGCGTCAAGCGGATGGACGGCCTTGCCGGCGCCTGCTGCAATGGCGGCGGCCGGGGCTTCGCTGACCATGGCGGTGGCCGGATCCTGCACGATGGTTTCGGCACCGGCATCCTTCAGCAGCTTCAGGCCTTTGGCGCCATCTTCGCCCATGCCGGTCAGCACCACTCCCGCAGCCGGGGTCCCGGCCCGCGCGAGAGTGCCGAACAGCAGGTCAGCCGAAGGGCGGGCGCCGTTGATCGGATCCCGCTCGACCAGCCGCAGGCAGGCCGGCTGCCCCGCCTCGACCAGCACGTGGCGGGCGGGGTCGACGCTGACGTGGACCGTGCCCTGGGCCAGTTGGGCGCCGTCCCTGATCGCCTTGACCGAGCACTTGAGTTCGCTTTCGAGGCGGGCGATGAAGGCTTCGGCCAGGGCGGTTTCGGCCTGGAGGCAGACGACGGTGGGCGGGCAGTTCGCCGGCCAGTGCGCGAGAATCTCGGTCAGCGCGTCGATCCCGCCCATCGAGGCGGATAGGGCCACGACATGACCGTTCCACGCGAAGCCCGGCGCCTCGGGGGCGTGGGCGCGGGCCGCCGATCGCGGAATTGAGCGCAGGTTGGAATTGGCCGCCGCCAGAACGATCTTGCCGAGCTTGCCGACCGTCTTGGCGAACTGGTCTGGCGTGGCTTTCAGCGGCTTGGGAAAGCATTCGACCGCGCCGAGTTCATAGGCCTTGAGCGACATGGCCGTGCCGCTCTGCGTCAGGCCTGACAGCATGACGACGGGCATCGGTCTGGAGGTCATGATCTCCTCGAGGAACTCGATGCCGTTCATCCCCGGCATCTCGACATCGAGGGTGATGACGTTGGGCTTGAGCGCGGCGATCTGGTCCCGTGCCTCGGCGGCGCTGGCCGCGGTGCCCACGACGCTGACATCGCGGGTCTGGTCGAGAATGTCCGAAAACAGCGCGCGCATGGCGGCTGAATCATCGACGACGAGTACGCGGGCTTCGTGCATGTGCGGGTGCCTGTTCTGGTTGGTCTGCGACAATCCGCCTATCTGGCCCGAGGGTTCTCCAGAAACCGCCAAACCCCGGCTCAGGGGACTTCCGTAGGGTTTGCTGCCGAGTTGGCGGTCGTCACCCCCGGCAAACACGTAGCGCGTGGGAAACCGTGAATTTCGCCCTGTCCGGCTAGGGCTGTCCCCGGACGAAGCGAGCGTGCGCGTCGGCCGGAGCGGCCGGTCGCGGATGACACTCACGAGGGACCGAATGAGCATCAAGCAGAAAACAAAGCTCGGCGGCATGGCAATTGTTGGAGCACTTGCCGTGTCGATCGTTGCAGGGTCATGGTCGATCAACACGATTCGGGTCGGCGGCCCGGTGTTCGAGAGGGACAAGCTGTACGGCGACTTCGTCAGCGACATCATTCCGCCGCCGATTTTCGTCATCCAGCCCTGGCTGGAGGCTTCGCTGCTTGCCAACCAGCATGGTTCGACCGAGGCGCATCTCGCGAAGATGGACCAGCTGCATCGCGCCTACGAGGCAAACAAGTCCCACTGGGACGGGCTGGACCTGCCGCAGGACGTGAAGGCCCGCAAGGCCGCGGCTGATGCCGATGCCGAGCAGTTCTGGTCGATCTATTACGACGAATTCGTGCCTGCCTTGCGTTCCAATGACCGCGCGCGAGTCGTGACAGCGCGCGATCGGCTTGGCGTTGTCTTCCAGAAACACGAAGGGCACATCAACGATCTGATCGGATCCGTGAGCGCCAGCCGCAAGGCGGAGATCGAGGCCAGCCATGCAACGATGGTCTGGGCCATGGTCCTGTTGAGCCTTCTGGCGACGCTTATCGTCGCGATGGTTTCGGCATCGGTATGGTACGCACTGAAGAAGGTCCTCGCGCCCGTCGAGGACACCGCCGCCACCATGCACCGGATGGCTGGGGGAGACCTTGAGGCGGGCCGCACCACGACCCACCGCGACGACGAGATCGGCGACATGACGCGTGCCATCGAGGTGTTCCGGGAGACCTCCATCGGCCAGCGCGATGCGCAGCAGAAGCAGCGCCTGGTGGTGGACCAGCTCTCGGGCGCGCTTACCCAACTGGCGCAAGGCAATCTTGCACACCGCATGTCCGAACCGCTCGCGCCAGAATACGAAGAGCTGCGCGTCAGCTTCAACCGGGCGACCGAGCAGCTTGGCGCCTTGCTGCAGGACGTGGCGCGCGTTGCGAGCTCCGTGGCGACCGGGGCGGGAGAGATCCGCGCCGCCAGCAACGACCTTGCCCTGCGCAACGAACAGCAGGCCGCAAGCCTTGAGGAAACGGTCGCGGCAATGAACCAGGTCACCGGGATCGTGCGGGAAACCGCGCGCGGAGCCAGCGATGCCCAGGGTTCCATCGGCGAAGCGCACCGCGAAGCCACCGAAGGCGGCGTCGTGGTCGACCGCGCCGTGGCCGCCATGGCCGCGATCGAGAAGAGCGCGCAGGAGATCACGCAGATCATCAACGTGATCGACGGCATCGCCTTCCAGACCAACCTGCTCGCGCTGAACGCGGGGGTCGAGGCGGCGCGGGCCGGGGATGCGGGCAAGGGCTTTGCCGTCGTTGCCAACGAGGTCCGCGCCCTGGCGCAGCGTTCGGCCGATGCCGCCAAGGACATCAAGGAGCTTATCACCGTGTCCACCCAGCAGGTGGCGGGCGGCGTGAAACTGGTTGGCGAGACGGGCACCCTGCTGGCCAAGATCGTCGGCCAGGTGGGCGAGATCAACACGCTTGTCAGCGGGATTGCTGCGGCGGCCGAGAGCCAGGCGGTGAGCCTTGGGCAGGTCAACGGATCGGTCGGCGAAATGGACCGGATGACCCAGCAGAACGCGGCCATGGTGGAACAGTCCACCGCCGCATCACGCAGTCTGGCCGACGAGGCTTCTGAGCTGAACCGCCTTGTCAGCCGTTTCAGCACCGGCGGGGCTGCCGTCCCCGCTGCGCCCGCCGCGAATCCGCCGCGCCGCGCAACGCCCCGGCCCGCTCCCGCCAGGGTTGCCGCTGTTCGTGCGCCCGCCCCCGTGGCCGGAAACCTGGCCGTCGCCGCTCCGGATGGCGACGACTGGAGCGAATTCTGAGCCGCATTCCACCCCTATCTTGAAGGTCGTTACCGATGAAGGATCTGGATCAACGCATTGCCTACTATGGGCTGGCTAGCGAAGGCGCCGCGATGCGCCGCGTGGGGCGGCGAATTGGTGGGCATCTGGACCGGGCCTTGCAGCGCTTCTACGCAAGGATTGCGCAGACGCCGCAGATCTCGCGTTTCTTCTCGGACGGGGACCAGATGGCGCGGGCCCGCAATCTTCAGAAGGAGCACTGGCGCAGTCTGTTCGCGGACGGATTGAGCGACAGTTTCGCCGCGCGGGCCGCCGCCATCGGCCAGACTCACGCGCGGATCGGGCTCAGGCCGCAGTGGTACATCGGCGGCTATGCCATGGTGCTGGAGATCCTGGTCGAGAGCATCATAGCCCCCGGTGCATGGCGGTTCGCGCCATGGCGCCGGCGGCAGGCGCGCGATATGGCCGTGCTGGTGAAGGCGGCGCTGTTCGACATGGACCTTGCGCTTGAAGCCTATACGGAGCGCTCCCAGGATAGCGTCACGCAGGTGCTGGCGGCGATGGAGACGGCCCTGTCCGCCCTTGCCAACGGCGATCTCACGGCGCGGATGGAGAAGCTGCCCGATGAATTCGTCCAGGCCGAGCGCGATTTCAACTCGGCGGTAGGGGCGCTGCAGAAGGCGATGGGCGCGGTGGTCGGCGGCGTGTCCTCCATTTCTACCGCATCCAGCGAGATCCGCGCCGCAACCGATGACCTCGCCCTGCGCAACGAGCAGCAGGCCGCCAGCCTTGAAGAGGCGGCCGCGGCGATGAACCAGGTAACGTCGAACGTGCGCGAGAGCGCGCAGCAGACGGCGGGCGTGCAGGCCATGATCGCCAATGCCCATGCCGAGGCAACCACCGGAGGCCGCGTGGTGACCGACGCGGTCGCCGCCATGGCCGCGATCGAGAAGGGCGCCCAGGAAATCACGCAGATCATCAACGTGATCGACGGGATCGCCTTCCAGACCAACCTGCTGGCCCTGAACGCCGGCGTCGAGGCGGCGCGGGCCGGCGATGCGGGCAAGGGCTTTGCCGTCGTCGCCAACGAGGTCCGCGCCCTGGCGCAGCGTTCGGCCGATGCCGCCAAGGACATCAAGGAGCTGATCTCCGCCTCGACCGAACAGGTGGCGAGCGGCGTCAAGCTGGTGGGCGAAACAGGCACACTGCTCGGCACGATCGTCACCCAGGTGGGCGAGATCGACGAGGTCATCACCGGCATCGCCCGCGCCACGGAAGGCCAGGCGAACAACCTTGCCCAGGTCAACAGCGTCGTCTCCGAGATGGACCGCATGACGCAGCAGAACGCCGCCATGGTCGAGCAATCCACCGCCGCGGCGCGCAGCCTTGCCGATGATGCGCGCGTGCTGGCCGAGCTGGTCGGCGGGTTTCGCACCGGGGCCACCATTGCCCCGCTGCCGGTCGAGACACGCGCTGTCGTGCCGGCGGTGCATCGCGCCCGGCCCATGCCGCCGCTGCCCGTCCAGGGCAACCTTGCCATCGCCGCCGCCGCCCTGGCGGACGACGACGAGTGGTCCGAGTTCTGAGTTGCCTTCCCGGGAGTGACCGCATGACCCCGATCAAGCTTCCCCCTCGCTGTGACCGCGCTGCGGCCCAGGCGCTCCTGCCCGAGTTCGTCGCGGCGGGTTCCTCCGGCCGGATCACGGTCGACGCCAGCGAGGTGACCCAGATTGGCCAGGCCGCATTGCAGCTGCTGGTCAGTGCCCGGCGCAGCCCGCGGGGGGCGACGATCCTGCCGTCCGCGGCCCTGCTCGACGCCGCCGAGCTCGCCTGCCTCGGCGATGCCCTGTTCGATGGAGAGGCGCAATGAGCCCTGAGGAAATCCAGAACATCTTCTTCATCGAGTGCGAGGAATCGCTCGTTGCAGCGGAGACCGGGCTGGCCGCGTGCAAGGCCGGCGAACAGGGTTCGGATACGGTCAATGGCGTGTTCCGGGCAGTTCATTCGATCAAGGGCGGGGCGGGGGCCTTCGGGTTCGGCGCGCTCCAGGCCTATACCCACGCTTTCGAGACGCTCCTGTCCGAAGTGCGCGAGGGCATTCTGCCGCTGACCGACGCGCTCGTCGACCTGCTGCTGCGTGCGCTCGATACGCTGAGCGATCACGTGAAGGCGGCGCGCGAAGGCGGCGAGCCGCCGTTTGACGCGGACCTGATTGCCGAAATGGAAAAGGCGATGACCGGCGGCAGTGCGCCAGCGGCGCAGGGCGAACCGGCGACGGCACCCGAACCGCAGCCTGCACCGGTGGCGGAAGCGGAGACCGACGATCCGCTGGATCTCGATTCGCTGCTCGACTCGCTGACCGGACCGGCCCCTGCTGCCTCACCGGCCGAGCCGGAGCCGGCCGACGAGGCGCCCTGGACCTTGCGCCTGCGCCTTCACGGCGGCGCCCTGCGCAACGGGCACGAGCCGATGCTCATGCTCCGCGAACTGGCGGCCCAGGGCGCGCGCTGCATTGCCTGCGACGTGGAGGCCGTCCCCCCGCTCGACCGGTTCGACCCCACCGAGGGCTACTTCGGCTATGCTTTCCTGGTCGCCCCCGAGATGGACGAGGCGGCCGTGCGCCACATCCTCGATTTCGTGGCCGATGACTGCGACCTTGCGATCGGCGAGCACGATCCGATGCCCGCGGTTCGCCTTGCCGCCCCGGCGGTGCCCGAGCCGGTTGCCGCTCCGCCGGCGGCGGCGCCTGTCGTGTCGTCCCCGCCTGCGGTGTCGGCGGTTCCGACGGCGGTACCGCCTGCAGCCCCGGATGCTCCTCCGGTGGCCTCTACCCAGCCAGCCGCTGTTGCCACGCCCGCCGCAGGAGCCGCCGCCGCCGGGCAGTCGATCCGCATCGATCTTGCCAAGCTTGACCGGCTGATCGATCAGGTGGGCGAACTGGTGATCGCCCAGGCGATGACTGCGCAGCAGCTCGTCGGGCTTGGTGCGGTCGCCTCGGAAGAGCTGAACGTGCTCGACAGTCTGACCCGAGACATCCAGGAAACGGCGATGTCGATCCGGGCCCAGCCGATCGGCTCCGTGTTCAGCCGCGTGCCGCGCATCCTGCGCGAACTTCAGTCTTCCACCGGCAAGCAGGTTCGGCTGGAGGTCGTGGGCGAGGGAACCGAGCTCGACAAAACCGTGATCGAGCGGCTGGGCGAGCCGATGACCCACCTGATCCGCAATGCCGTGGACCACGGACTTGAAAGCGCAGAAGAGCGCATCGCCGCGGGCAAGGCGCCGCAAGGCACGCTGACCCTTTCGGCCGAGCAGCGCTCCGGCCGGGTTCACATCCGCATTGCCGACGACGGGCGCGGGATCGACCGTGCGCGGGTGTTGGCAAAGGCCGTGGAAAAGGGCCTCGTTTCGCCCGACGCCCAGCTTTCGAACGAGGACATCGACCAGCTGATCTTCGCGCCTGGCTTTTCCACCGCGCAGACGATCTCGAACGTGTCCGGTCGCGGGGTCGGCATGGATGTCGTCCGCCAGAACGTGAACGATCTGGGTGGACGGATAACGATCGAATCGCGCGAGGGCGAGGGGACGACATTCACCCTTTCGCTGCCGCTGACCCTGGCCATTTCCGATGGCATGATCGTCGATGTCGGCGATCAGGTGCTGGTCGTGCCGCTTACCCACGTGGTCGAGAGCCTGCGGCCCGGCTCAGGCGAGATCCAGGGCCTTGGCTCGGATCGCCAGATGCTCAACGTGCGCGGCCGGTTCATCCCGGTTGTCCCCGTCTGCGAGGCGATCGGCGCCAGCCATTGCACGGGCGCGGACACCGGCGTGCTGATCGTGGTCGACACCCAGGCGAGCGGTCAGGCGGCCCTTCTCGTCGACGGAATCCGCGACCAGCGCCAGTTCGTCATCAAGAGCCTCAATTCCAACTACCGCGCCGTCGAGGGCGTGGCCGGCGCGACGATCCTGGGCGATGGGCGCGTTGCGCTGATCCTTGACGTGGACGGGCTGGTCAGCGCCGCGCTCGCCCCGGCCCAGCACGCCCGGCGGGAGCGTATCGCGGCATGAGCACAGCCGCCCTTCAGCCGGCGTTCGACTTCGCCAAGGCCCTCCCCGGGATCAATCCGGACGTCTACACGGCGGCCGATTTCCGGGCCGTGGCGGAGATCGTCTATGCGGTGTCGGGCAATGTCCTGCCCGAGGGGAAGGCCATGCTGGTCTACTCCCGGCTCGCTCCGCTGGTCCGGGAAACCGGGTCCGTCACGTTTGGGCGCTTCGTCGAGAGAATGCGCGCTGAGCCGGAGATGATGGCGCGCGCGGTTGCCGCGCTGACCACCAACCACACTTTCTTCTATCGCGAATCCCACCACTTCGAACACTTCGAGCAGGAAGTGCGCCCCGGCCTCGTCCGCACGCTGGAATCCGGCCGCGCCGCCCGGCTGTGGTCGGCCGGGTGCTCCAGCGGCGAGGAGACGTGGTCTCTGGTGCTGACCCTGCTGGGCGCCGAGCCGCTGGCCGGCCGCCGCCTGGCGCAACGCGATCTTCGTATCCTGGCGAGCGACCTGGCCCCTCACGCGCTCACCAAGGCGCGGGCCGCGCTCTACGCCTCCAAGGACCTGAAGCCGGTGCCGGCAGAGTTCGTCTCATCGTGGGTGAAGATCGACGGGGAGACGGCCGAAATCGGCGAGGTCGCCCGCTCAATCGTACGCTTCCGGCAGCTCAATCTCCTGCACGAATGGCCTTTTTCCGGCCAGTTCGAGGTCATCTTCTGCCGCAACGTGATGATCTACTTCGACCAGCAGACGAACCAGGCGCTGGTCGAGCGATTCGCCCGCCAGCTCGTCCCCGGGGGCTATCTCTACATCGGGCACAGCGAACGCGTGACAGGCCCCGCCACCGCTCTGCTCGAGCCGGTTGGCCCCACTATCTATCGCAGGAGACCCGCATGACCATCCGCGTCCTCATCGTCGACGACAGCCTGACCATGCGTGCGATCCTGATGTCCCGCCTGTCGGAGGAGCCGGACATCGCGGTGATCGGCACGGCGGCCAACGCCATGGAGGCGCGCGAGCTGATCAAGCAGTTCAATCCGGACGTGGTGACGCTCGACATCGAGATGCCGGGGATGAACGGTCTGGATTTCCTCGAGAAGATCATGACCCTGCGCCCGACGCCGGTGATCGTCGTTTCGGGTAGCACCCAGGAGGGCAACGAGGTGACCGCCCGCGCGCTCGCACTGGGCGCGGTGGACTGCTATGCCAAGTCTGACCGCAACGGCGGCCTGACGCTGGACGACAGCGGGGCGCTTGCGACGCTGATCCGGCAGGCTGCGCAGGTCCGCTTCAATAATCGCTGGCCGGTTTCGCCGATGGTTGCCGTGGAAAGCCGGCGCGTGGCGCGTTCCGGCTGTGCGATGATCGCGATCGGTTCCTCGACCGGCGGGGTCGAGGCGCTGCAGATCCTGCTGAAGGACTTCCCGGCAGATTGCCCGCCCACGGTGATCGTCCAACACGTTAATCCGCGCTTTGCCCCGGCCATTGCCCGCACCCTGGACATGGCCACGACGGCGACGGTGCAGCTGGCGGAACCCGACATGCCGCTGCGCAGCGGACACATCTACCTGGCCCCGGGCGGCGATCGCCATCTGACCGTCGCGGGATCGGGAACCTTTCACGCCCGCCTGCGGCCCGGCCAGCCGGTCTGCGGCCACCAGCCGAGCGTCGACGTCCTGTTCAAGTCGGTTGCGGACTGCGTCGGCCCGCTGGCGGTTGGCGTGCTGCTGACGGGCATGGGCACCGATGGCGCGCAGGGGCTGCTTGCGCTGTCTCGCGCCGGGGCGCACACGATCGCCCAGGACGAGGCGACCTGCACCGTGTTCGGCATGCCGAGGGCCGCCATCTCGCTGGGGGCGGCCGAGGTTGTCGCACCGATCAGCCGAATCGCGCAGCACGTGCTGCGGCAGGCTGCCTGATCCGTGGCCTATGCTCTCACCCAGACCGCTCCGGCGATGAACCGCATCACGGTGATGCAGGGCCAGGCCCGCGTCAGCAACGACCCGCTGGTCGAGCTGACGACGGTGCTCGGCTCCTGCGTTGCCACCTGCCTGTACGACGCCGAGGCGCGGCTGGGGGGCATGAATCACTTCCTCCTCGCAGAGCCCCCGGCAAGCCACTCCGATTGCGTGGTGGACGAGCATTACGGCGTCTACCTGATGGAGCTGCTGATCAACGAAATGCTGAAGAACGGCGCCATCAAGTCGCGGTTGCGCGCGCACCTCTATGGTGGCTCCAACCTGCGGGCAGGGATGATGCCGATCGGTTCGGCCAATGCCAACTTTGCCTGCACCTTCCTGGAGCGCGAAGGCATCCCGCTGGTCAAGTCCGACCTGGGCAGCAACACGGCCCGCCGCGTCGACTTTCGCCCGGCGGCGGGCAAGGCGCGCTGCCGGATCGTGGAGGCCGCCATCGTCCCCGAAACCCGTCCGGCGCCGCGCCCCGCGGCCAGCTCGGGCGACATCGAACTGTTCTGAGTGAAAGTGAGCGAGACCTGAGCCATGACCAAGACGACACGTATCCTGACAGTTGACGACAGTGCCTCGATGCGGGCGCTGCTGAACCATGCGCTGACCGCCGGCGGATTTCATGTCGACCAGGCCGATGACGGGCAATCGGCCCTCAAATGGCTGGCGATGCACGAGGTGGACGTGGTGATTACCGATATCAACATGCCCCGTCTCGACGGCTTCGGCCTGATAGAACAGGTTCGCGCCGGTTCGCGCCACCGGGACTGCCCGATCCTCGTGCTGAGCACGGAGAGTTCAGACGAGAAGAAATCCCGCGCGCGCAATGCCGGAGCGACGGGCTGGATCGTCAAGCCGTTCGATCCGGCCAAGCTCGTCGCCGCCGTGCGGAAGGTCACGCACTGATCTGCCGCAGTCCTCACGCAGAAGGCATTTTCCCATGAAACGCGAGCTTATTACTTTCGAGGTTGAGGGCCAGCTGTTTGGCCTGGACATCATCACCATTCGCGAGATCAGGGCCTGGACCCCGGTCACGCGCCTGCCGCGCGTGCCTTCCTACGTTGCCGGTGTGGTGAACCTGCGCGGGACCGTGCTTCCGGTGATGGACCTTGCCGCCCGGCTGGGCTGGGGGGCGACCGAGCTGACCTCGCGCCATGTCATCATCGTCACGCACCACCAGGGGCAGGCGCGCGGCCTGATCGTCGATGCCGTGAGCGACATCGTGACCATCGCCGAGGATGCGCTGCAGCCGCCGCCGTCGACCGCCGGCGATGCCATCGTGCCGTTCCTCGAAGGATTGGCCGCGGTGGAAGACCGCATGGTCATGGTGCTGGATCTGGCTGCCATCGCCGATGGCGAGGGGATGTCGGAGGCCGCATGATCGCTCAATCCCATCCGATGCAGGCGGCGCCGGCCGCCGCCCCTCCGCCCGGTTCCGCGCCGGACGACGTGGACGTCAACACCATCGCCAGCGTGCTGATGGAACTGAGCGTCGAGATCGAGGCCCTGGGCAATCTGCTGTGTTCGGACATGAACTTTGCCATGCAGCACATGGAACAGCTGCAGGCGATCGATCTCATCTCGCAGAAGCAGCGCTCGCTGGCGACCTTGCTGGAGGCCGATTGCCCGAAGTCCGCCATGTCGGGCATCGGGCTCGACGGGCTGGTCCGCCGCCTGCGCGGGGAGTGAACGGCGGCCGGGCTCCGGCCTGGCGCGTGGTGCCCCGCCGGGGTTGCAAATTTTCAGGTCGCTCGAACCGCCGTTCCGCCATATGCCGGTGCCAGCCGGGCCGAACCGGTGCGAGCGAGCGGGAGAAGCGACGGTGCGGACGATCGGATATGCGGCCATGGCGCCGACGAGCCATCTGGTCCCCTTCGCCTTCGACCGGCGCGATCTTCGCCCCGCCGACATCGCGATCGAAGTGCTGTACTGTGGCATGTGCCATTCCGACCTGCACCAGTGCCGCAACGACTGGGGCGTGGCGACCTATCCGCTGGTTCCGGGCCACGAGATCGTCGGCCGGGTCATCGCTTGCGGCGCGGAGGCGCACCGCCACCGGGTTGGGGATCTCGTCGCCGTGGGGCCGCTGGTCGATTCCTGCCAGATATGCCCGGCCTGCCTGGAGGGCGAGGTGCAACTGTGCTCGGAAGGCGCGACGCAGGCCTATGCCGACCATGACCGGCTGTCCGGTGAGGTTACGCAGGGCGGCTATTCCCGGCATCTGGTCCTGCGCGAAAGCTTTGCCTTCAAAGTGCCCGCCGCACTAGATCCGGCGCGGGCGGGGCCCATCCTCTGTGCCGGCATGACGACGTGGTCGCCGCTGCGCCACTCGGGAGTCGGGCCGGGCAGCCGGATCGCGGTTGCCGGCCTGGGCGGGCTTGGTCACATGGCGATCAAGTTGGCCGTCGCGCTTGGGGCGGAGGTCTGCGTGCTCAGCCGGTCAGCCGACAAGGAAGCCGATGCCCGGGCCCTGGGCGCTCATTCTTTCCTGCTGACGACCGACGCCGGGGCGATGCGGGCGGCGCGAGCCGGATTCGACATGGTGCTCGATACGATCCCGGTCCGCCACGACGTTGGCGACCTGGTGCGCCTGCTCGACAAGGACGGGGTGTTGATGATCGTCGGTTACCTCGGCCCGGTCGACGGGATCGACACCCGGGCGATGATGAGCCGGCGGCGCAGCGTGGCGGCTTGCAGCATCGGCGGACTTGCGATGCACCAGGAACTTCTCGATTTCTGCGCCGAGCACGGAATTCTGCCCGAGTGCGAGATCATTCCGGCCAACCGCATTGACGAGGCCTTTGAGCGCATGGCCCGTTCGGATGTCCGCTATCGCTTCGTCATCGACCTTGGCACCATGTCGGCCGAGGCCTGAGGCGCGGAACCCGTCCGCCCGCCGGGTCTGCCATTCGCCGCAATTTGCCTTGACCGCGCACCCGCGCCATTGGAGGCAATCGGCACAGAGCCTGCGGGAGAGGAATAGCAATGGACACGGGCGTGAAGCGCGTCGGGCTGGCGGCGGGCCTGGCCTTGATCCTGTCTGCAACGCTGCTCACTGCACCCGCCCGGGCGGAGACGGCCTTCCCGGCCTGGCTTGCCGGCACTTGGGCGATGGAGAACGGCTCGGCCTGGGCGGACGAGGTGTGGACCAGCCCGCGAGGCGGTCTGATGCTGGGCCTCGCGCGCAGCGGCTTCGGGCCGGACGTGGAGAAGTGGGAAACCGCGCGGATCGAGAAGCGGCCTGGCGTCGGGCTGGTCTATGTGGTCCAGGCCAAACACACCGCCCCGGTCGAATTCCCGATGGCTCTGATGTCGGCCGATGCGATCGAGTTCACCAACCCGCAGAACCTCTTCCCCCAGCGCGTTCGCTGGTGGCGCGAGGGGCAGTTGCTGATGAGCGAGCTGTCCAAGATGGACGGCAGCGAGGCCGTGCGGGTGAACTTCCGCCCGGTGGAGACGGCGCCCAGGGATTGAGCACAAACGGAAAGGGCGGCCCGCAAGGACCGCCCCGTTCGTTCCGACGGTGGTGCGCGGTTCAGCCTTCGACGTGCTCGGCGAGGACGGTGAGGCCCTTGTCGCCCACTTCGGCGAAGCCGCCCGAGACCACGATCTCTTCCGGCGCGTCGTTCTCGGTGCGGTAGACCTTGAGGACGCCGTCCTTGACCGTCGACATGAAGGGCGCGTGGCCTTCCAGCACGCCGAATTCGCCGTTGGTGCCGGGGACGACGACCATGTGGACGCTCTCAGAGCGGACGAGGCGGGCGGGCGTGACGAGTTCGAAGTGAAGGGGCATTGTCTTCCTCGCAATTTCTCTCCCCGCCGGGGAGAGATACGCAGACTTGCCGCAGGTGCGGCGAGTCGGAGTTGAGAGGGGAGTGTGCGTGCGCGCCCCTCTCCCAACCCTCTCCCCGGCGGGGAGAGGGCCAGTCAGCCTTAAGCGTCAGCGGCCAGCTTCTTGGCCTTTTCGATGGCTTCGTCGATGCCGCCGACCATGTAGAACGCGGCTTCCGGCAGGTGATCGTACTCGCCGTCGACAACCGCCTTGAACGAGCGGACGGTGTCTTCGACCTGGACGAACTTGCCCGGGATGCCGGTGAACACTTCGGCCACGTGGAACGGCTGCGACAGGAAGCGCTGGATCTTGCGGGCGCGGGCGACGGTGAGCTTATCCTCTTCGGAAAGCTCGTCCATGCCGAGGATCGCGATGATGTCCTGCAGCGACTTGTACTTCTGCAGCGTCTCCTGGACGCGGCGGGCGGTGTCGTAGTGCTCCTGACCGACAACGGCCGGAGTCAGCACGCGCGAGGTCGAGTCGAGCGGGTCGACCGCCGGGTAGATGCCCAGCTCCGAGATGGCGCGGTTCAGCGTGGTCGTCGCGTCGAGGTGAGCGAACGAGGTGGCCGGCGCCGGGTCGGTAAGGTCGTCCGCGGGGACGTAGATCGCCTGGACCGAGGTGATCGAGCCCTTGTTGGTCGAGGTGATGCGCTCCTGCAGGGCGCCCATGTCGGTCGACAGGGTCGGCTGGTAGCCCACGGCCGAAGGAATACGGCCGAGCAGCGCCGACACTTCCGAGCCAGCCTGAGTGAAGCGGAAGATGTTGTCCACGAAGAACAGCACGTCCTGGCCTTCCTGGTCGCGGAAGTACTCGGCCATGGTCAGGCCCGAGAGAGCGACGCGGGCGCGGGCGCCCGGGGGCTCGTTCATCTGGCCGAACACGAGGGCGACCTTCGAGCCGTCCGGGGTCGGGTTGCCGTCGGCGTCCTTGGCGATAACGCCGGCGTCGAGGAACTCGTGGTAAAGGTCGTTGCCTTCGCGGGTCCGCTCACCCACGCCGGCGAAGACCGAGACGCCGCCGTGGCCCTTGGCGATGTTGTTGATCAGCTCCTGGATGAGCACGGTCTTGCCCACGCCGGCGCCGCCGAACAGGCCGATCTTGCCGCCCTTGGCGTAGGGGGCGAGCAGGTCGATGACCTTGATGCCGGTGACGAGGATCGCCGCTTCGGTCGACTGGTCGATGAATTCCGGAGCCTTGGCGTGGATCGGGGCCTTCTGCTCGGCGCCGACCGGGCCGCGCTCGTCAATCGGCTCGCCGACGACGTTGAGGATGCGGCCGAGGGTCTTCGGGCCGACCGGCACCGAGATCTGCGCGCCGGTGTTGTTCACGGACTGGCCGCGGGTCAGACCGTCGGTCGCGTCCATGGCGATGGTGCGGACGGTGTTCTCGCCAAGGTGCTGGGCGACTTCGAGGACCAGGCGGTTGCCGTTGTTGTCGGTTTCCAGCGCGGTGAGGATCGGCGGCAGTTCGCCATCGAAGGTCACGTCGACGACGGCGCCGATGACCTGGCTGATCTTGCCATTGGAGGTGAGCACGGTGGCCATGGTTTCTTCCTTGCCTTTAATCAGTCAGCTCAAAGCGCTTCCGCGCCAGCGATGATTTCGATGAGTTCGGTGGTGATCGCGGCCTGGCGGCTGCGGTTGTACTGGATGGTGAGCTTGTTGATCAGCTCGCCCGCGTTGCGCGTCGCGTTGTCCATCGCGGTCATCGACGCGCCGTGCTCCGAAGCTTCACGCTCCAGCAGGGCGCCGAACAGCTGCGTCTTGACGTAGCGCGGCAGCAGCTCCTCGAGGATTTCTTCCTCGCCCGGCTCATATTCCACCGCGGCGTCCGACGCGGCCGACTGGGCCGGGGCGGGGACGGGGAGGAGCTGGACGGTGACGGGATCCTGCGCGAGGGCGGACTTGAACACCGGGGCGACCAGGTGGGCAACGTCGAACTGGCCGGCGTCGAACAGGGCGACGAGGTCCCTGGCGATCGCCTCGGCCTCTTCGAAGCCCGGCGTGCGCACGGCGCTGGTGTCGAACCCGGCGCCGACCGCATCGGGATAGTCCCGGCGGAGCGGGGCGCGGCCCTTCTTGCCGACCAGGTAGAAGCTGACCTGCTTGCCGGCAGCGGCAAGGGCGCGGGCCTGGGCCTTGGCTTCCTTGACGATGTTCGAATTAAGGCCGCCGCACAGGCCCTTGTCGGTGTTGACCACCACGAGCAGGTGACGGGCATCCGAACCGGTGCCGCGCAGCAGCCTGGGCGCATTGTCCTGACCGGCCACGCGCGAGGCGAGGCTGCCCATGACCTGGGCCAGCCGCTCGGCATAGGGCCGCGCCGCTTCGGCCGAGGCCTGCGCCTTGCGCAGCTTGGCCGCCGCGACCATCTGCTTGGCCTTGGTGATCTTCTGGGTCGACTTGACCGAGTTGATCCGGCCTTTGAGTTCCTTGAGCGAAGCCACTCTTTGGGTTCCTCTTTCACGTCACCCCGGACTGGATCCGGGGTCCCGCTGCCTCCGCAGCCACCCGAGCAAGCCCGGGGTGGCCTCGGAATGGTACTTAGGCGAACTGCTTGCCGAAGGCATCGAGCGCCGCGACGGTCTTGGACTTGGCTTCGTCGCCGAAGTCCTTGGTGTCGCGGATCAGGGCCAGCGTGTCGGCGTGCTTGTCACGCATGAAGCTGAGCATCTCGGCCTCGTACTCGGTCACGCGGTCAACCGCGATGCCGTCGAGGTAGCCGTTGGTGCCGGCGAAGATCGACACAGTCTGCTCCTCGAACGACAGCGGGCTGAACTGCTTCTGCTTGAGCAGTTCGGTTAGGCGCGCGCCGCGGTTCAGCAGCTTCTGGGTCGAGGCGTCGAGGTCCGAGCCGAACTGGGCGAAGGCCGCCATTTCGCGGTACTGCGCCAGCTCCAGCTTGATCGAGCCGGCGACCTTCTTCATCGCCTTGGTCTGGGCCGCACCACCGACGCGCGACACCGAGAGGCCGACGTTGATGGCCGGACGGACGCCCTGGTAGAACAGGCCGGTCTCAAGGAAGATCTGGCCGTCGGTGATCGAGATCACGTTGGTCGGAATGTAGGCCGACACGTCGCCCGCCTGGGTTTCGATGACCGGGAGCGCGGTGAGCGAACCGCCGCCGTTGTCGTCGTTCATCTTCGCGGCGCGTTCCAGCAGGCGGCTGTGGAGATAGAACACGTCGCCCGGATAGGCTTCGCGGCCCGGCGGGCGGCGCAGCAGGAGCGACATCTGGCGGTAGGCGACGGCCTGCTTGGAAAGGTCGTCATAGACGATCACGGCGTGCATGCCGTTGTCGCGGAAGAATTCGCCCATGGTCGCGCCGGTGTAGGGGGCGAGGTACTGGAGCGGGGCCGGTTCCGAAGCGGTGGCGGCGATGACGATGGAGTATTCCATCGCGCCGTTCTCTTCGAGCTGGCGGACGATCTGCGCCACGGTCGAGCGCTTCTGGCCGACGGCGACGTAGATGCAGTAGAGCTTCTTGCTCTCGTCCGAACCCTGGTTGGCGGCCTTCTGGTTGATGAAGGTGTCGATCGCAATCGCGGTCTTGCCGGTCTGGCGGTCACCGATGATCAGCTCGCGCTGGCCGCGGCCGACGGGCACGAGGGCGTCGATCGCCTTCAGGCCGGTCTGCACCGGTTCGTGCACCGACTTGCGGGGGATGATGCCCGGCGCCTTGACTTCGACGCGCTGGCGGCTGGCGGCCTCGATCGGGCCCTTGCCGTCGATCGGGTTGCCGAGCGCGTCGACGACGCGACCGAGCAGGCCCTTGCCGACCGGAACGTCCACGATAGTCTCGGTCCGCTTGACGGTGTCGCCTTCCTTGATGTCGGCGTCCGAACCGAAGATCACGACACCGACGTTGTCGGCCTCGAGGTTCAGGGCCATGCCCTGCACGCCATTGGCGAATTCGACCATTTCACCGGCCTGGACCTTGTCCAGCCCATGGATGCGGGCGATGCCGTCACCCACCGAGAGCACGGTGCCGACTTCCGAGACCTGGGCCTCGGTGCCGAAGTTGGCGATCTGGTCCTTGATGACCTTCGAGATTTCTGCGGCGCGGATTTCCATTGGTCTTAAGCCTTTCAGCCTTTCATCGCGTGCGCGAGGGAATTGAGACGGGTGCGGATGGAGCTGTCGATCTGACGGCTGCCGATGCGGACGACGAGCCCGCCAAGCAGATCGGGATCGACGCTCGCCTTGAGCTTGACGGTGCGGCCTTCGCGTTCCTGCAGCTTGGCGGCAAGGGCGGAAAGCTGCGCGTCGGTCAGCGGATGGGCGCTGGTCACCTCGGCGGCGACTTCGCCGCGGAACGAGGCGGCGATCGCGGCGAAAGCGCGCACGATCTCGGGCAGGGCGCCAAGGCGGCGGTTGCCGGCGAGGACGCCGAGGAAGTTCTTCGTCGTCTGCGAGAGGCCGAGCACGGCGGACACGCTGTCCATCGCCCTGGCCGAAGCCTCACGCGTGACGCGCGGGTTGCGGATCAGCGCCGCGAGATCGTCGGAAGCGGCAAGCGCTTCGCCAAGCTTCTCGAGATCGGCTTCTACCGCCGAGACGAGATCCTGTTCGCGGGCGAGGTCGAACAGCGCAGACGCGTAGCGCCCCTGCAAGCTGGCCGTAATGCCGCCGGAATTCTCCACGCGCATAGGTTCCTTCTTAAACGGATACCGGTCAAACCGGGTTGACCGACAGTGCGGTTCGGGGCGCGGCCGGGACCAGCCCCCCTGTCGACGGGAGCGCGCCTAGCAACGAAAGGCCGCCGATGCAAGTTCGCGCTGCCAGATATGCGCGATGGCGGAAAAGTCCCGTTTCGCGAGACCCTCTGCGGGCCAGCCGGCTCTGCCCGGCGCATCATGGCCAGCCCGGGCGGCTCGCAGATTCGCGCTTCCGCGCCCGTCAGGGGACAGAATGGCAGTCGTAGACCAGCCGTTCGTTCGGGGCCGGCGGCAGGAGCGCGCGGGCGGCGCCCTGCGCATCGCCCAGTTGCCGCGCCGCGGCCTCGCCCGCACCGCAGGCCGGTGCCGGATACTTGGCTCGTTCGGCCCGGACCTTGCTCATCGTGTCGACGTCGAGCAGATAACGGTCCTGCCGGTAGCTGCGGGTCGCGGGATCGTAAGCGGCGATGGTCACCGTGTCCTCGCCCTGCGGAACCAGCATCTTCGACCAGCCGTCGCCGCCCAGCCCGTATTGCGTGCGGCCGTTGACGCAGCCGTCCCCGCGCCAGGCGAGGGGCACGTCGGTGGTGTCGGAAACAGTCACCCGGCTGCGGGCCGGGTTGAACACGCAGGTCATCTGCCCTTCGCCGGGCTTGTCTGCCGCCGCCGGCTGAGGCGCGGCGCCGGTCTGTTCGGCCACGATTTCCTTCGCGCGATCGTCAATCCCGGCGATCGACGGCCGGGTGAACCACGCCACCGGGGCGAGGACCATGAACAGGGCCGCACCGACCACGGCGAGCTTGCGGTCGCGCGGGCGGCGCTTCTCGCTGAGCCAGATGGCCGCGCCGCCGCACAGGATCGCCAGCAGGAGGGAGACGCCGGCAAGAGCGAGGTGGTTCTCACGCTCGGAGATGATCTCCATTTCGGCCTGCCGGGTCGCCTGCTGCAGTTCGGCCTGCCGCCGCGCGTCCTGGAGGCGCTGCTGCTCGTCGGTCAGGGCCTTCGCCCCGGCCAGCCGCTCGCGCTCGGCAGCGTCGAGCTCGGCAAGGCTGCGGCAGGGTTCCCCGGTGGTGCGAGGGGTGACCCCGGCCTTGATCAGGAAGCGCACGATCTCGCGCATGGAGACGGCGAAGTAGAACTCCGAATCGGCGGCGGTGTCATTCACCGTGCCGAAGCTGTTGGCACCGATTACCCGGCCGCAGGAATCGAGGAGCGGCCCGCCGCTGTTGCCCGAGCCGATCGGCGCGGTGTGGAGGATGGTCTCGAATCCCTTGCTCGATCGCCCGGCCGACACGGCGCCGCGCGACTTGACCGGCGCGGTCGGGCTCATCAGGTCTGCCGGGTTGAGGCCCTGCGCCTGGTCGACATTGCCGGGGTAGCCGACGGCGTAGACATCCTCGCCGTCGGTCACCGCGCCGGTATAGAGCGTGGCGGGGGCCAGCGAGCCCTTCTCGGTCAGGCGCAACAGCGCCAGATCGTTCTTCGGACTGAAGGCGACAACCTTGGAGAAATAGCCGCTGCGGCCTTGCGAGGGGACGATGCCCGCCTTCATGTTGGGGTCTTCGGCCAGGGGCGCGACCACATGGGCGTTGGTCACCACAAGGTCGGGAGCGACCGCAAAGCCCGTGCCATGGCCGACCAGCGCCACCCCGTCGGCGTTGCGGGTGATCAGCACCACGCGGACCACGCTGCGCGAGGCGGCGGCAATGTCGGCCGGGTCCGCGCCGACGCGCTGCGGCAGGAGCACGAGGGCCAGCAGGGCGAAAAGGGCGAGCAGGCGGTTCACCGGCCTGCACCTAGCCCAGCCGGGGGTTTGACCGCAAGCGGCGGGACGCGTCCACCGCCCGGTTCGGCTAGGTCTGTCGGCGGCAGGCCGAATCTGCCATGCTGCCACCGGACCTCAGCCCATGACCGAACCTTCAGTCCTCACCGAACCCGATCCCGACGCCTGCTGGCGCGCCGTGCTGGCGCGCGATCGCGGGCAGGACGGGCGGTTCGTTACCGGGGTGCTGTCCACCGGAATCTACTGCCGGCCATCGTGCCCGGCACGCCATCCGGCCCGTGCCAACGTCCGCTTCTTCCGCGACGGCCGGGAGGCGGCCGCCGCCGGGCTGCGGCCCTGCCTGCGCTGCCGGCCCGACGCCGTGGCGCGAGACGATGCGGCCGTGCTGGAGGCCATCGCGGCGATCCGGGCGAGCGCGGAGCCGATCGCCTTGGCGCAGCTGGCCGCTGGCGCCGGCTATTCGCCCTCGCACTTTCAGCGCCTGTTCGCCGCGCGCACCGGCCTGTCGCCCGCCGCCTATGCCCGTGCCTTGCGCGCCGAGCGTGCGGGCGAGGCGCTGAGCCGGGGCGCTGCGGTGAGTGAGGCGATCTACGAAGCCGGCTACTCCGGCCCCTCGCGCTTCTATGCCGAGGCGGGCGAGCGGCTCGGCATGGCACCATCCGTCTGGCGCGACGGCGGGCGCGGGGTGCGGATCTGGTGGAGCGTGGTCGGGACCAGCCTTGGCCCGATGCTGGTCGCCATGACCGAACGCGGGGTCTGCCGGCTCTCGTTCGGCGAGGGCAAGGCGGACCTCGCCCGTCGTTTTCCCCGGGCCGAGCTTGTGGAAGGTGCGGGAGACTTCTCCGAACGGCTGGCCGAGGTGGTGGCGGCGGTCGAACGGCCGGGGCAGGGCGGCGCTATTCCGCTAGATGTCCAGGGCACCGTGTTTCAGGAGGCGGTCTGGCGGGCCCTGCGCGCGATCCCGCCCGGCGAGACACGCAGCTATGCCCAGCTTGCCGCCGCCGCCGGCCAGCCGAGGGCGGTGCGGGCGGCCGGCAGCGCGAACGGGGCGAACCCCGTCGCGGTCCTCATTCCCTGCCACCGGGTGATCCGGTCAGACGGCTCGCTGGGCGGCTATGCCTGGGGCGAAGGGATCAAGCGCGAACTGCTGACGCGCGAGACACGGAAAGGGTAGGCAGGCGGCGGCAGGAATCCCGCAGCCGCCCGTCTCCACCCAATCAACGGCAGCGCACGTTGTTGCTGTTCTGGTCGACGGTCTTGCCGAGGAAGGCGCCCAGCGCGCCGCCGATCAGCGTGCCGGCCACCCGGTCGCGCCCGCCGTCGATCACATTGCCCAGCGCCGCGCCGCCGATGGCGCCGATCACCAGACCGGTCGTCCCGTCGCTGCGCTTGCAGTAATAGCGCCCGTCCGAACCGCGGTAGATTTCTTCGTTGGGGGCGATCACCCGCTCGGTGTAGCGCGAATCTTCGCGGTAATAGCGGTAGGCGTCGTAGTCGGTGCTGTAGGGCTCGCGGTAGCCGTCACGGTAGCCATCGCGGTAGCCCGAGCCATAGGCGCCGTCCTGCCGCGACCAGCGGATGTTGCGGCTGAGATCGTCGAGCCGCTGCTGCAGGGCGCTGGCGTCGCGGCGCAGCGAGTCGAGCTGCCACTGCGCGCGGCGCGCTTCGGCGGGGGACAGGCTCCCATCGGAGCGGCCACGGTCGATCCGCTGCTGCAGCCAGTCGATCCTCTGCTGCAGGCCATCGGGGGCGCCGCGCCACATGTCGGTCGCATAGCCGCCCGAGCGCCAGCCGGGCGCTGGCTGGGCCACCGCCGGGGCGGCAATCCCGCTGACGATGGTTGCGGCAAGGGCAAGGCTGCCCAGAACGGTCTTGCGTTTCATCGATCGGTCTCCCTCGGACTGAAGTGTGCACTCATCAGGCCGGAGCCGGGATGAACCACAGCCGAACCGGTCTGCCGATCAGACGAACGAGTAAGGATCTATGTCGATCCCGACGCGCACCCCCGGTGGAAAGCGCAAGGTGCCCAGCCATTCGCGGATCACCCGTTGCACATCGGCCGAGCGGCGCGCGTTGACCAGCAGGCGGTAGCGGTGCCGCCCGCGCAGCAGGGCCATCGGCGCCGGTGCCGGGCCGAGCACCTGGACATCCGGAAGGTTCGGCCGCACCGCGCCGATCGCGCGCGCCGCATCGCGCGCTTCGCCCTCGTCCTCGCTCGATACGATGATCGCGGCCCAGCGGCCGAACGGCGGTGCGCCGGCCATCCGGCGGGCCTCGGTTTCCGCGGCATAGAAGGCGTCGCGGTCTCCGCTGGCGAGGGCGGTGATTACCGCCGCAGTCGGAGCGCGGGTCTGGATCAGCACCTCACCCGGCTTCTCCCCGCGCCCGGCCCGGCCCGCCACCTGCGCGATCTGCTGGTAGGTCCGCTCGCCCGCCCTGAGGTCGCCGCCTTCAAGGCCAAGGTCGGCGTCGATCACGCCCACCAGCGTCAGTTCGGGAAAGTGGTAGCCCTTGGTGACGAGCTGCGTGCCGACGATCACGTCGATCAGGCGGTTCTCGGTCGCTTCCACGAACTCCGCGATCTTGGCCGGGCTGTTCAGCGTGTCGGAGGTGACAACGGTCACCCGTGCGTCGGGAAAGCGCTCGGCCACCTCGTCGGCGATGCGTTCCACCCCCGGCCCGCAGGCGACCATGCAGTCCGGCGTGCCGCATTCGGGGCATTTCTCGGGCACCGGGACCTCGTGGCCGCAGTGGTGGCAGGCGAGCCGGCGCGACAGGCGGTGCTCGACCAGCCAGGCCGTGCAGTGCGGGCACTGGAAGCGATAGCCACACTGGCGGCACAGAGTCAGCGGCGCATAGCCGCGCCGGTTGAGGAACAGCAGGCTCTGCTCGCCCTTCAGCAGCCGGTCCTTCATCGCCGCGACCAGCGGCGGGGAAAGCCAGTGCTGGCGTTCGGGCTGCTCGGCGCGCAGGTCCACGATCTCGATCGCCGGCAGTTCGGCCCCGCCGAACCGGGCGGGCAGGGCGATCCGCCGATAGACGCCGGCCTCGGCCAACTGCATCGATTCGAGCGCCGGCGTGGCGCTGGCGAGCACCACCGCGATGCCCTCGAACTTGGCCCGCATCACCGCGACGTCGCGCGCGTTGTAGCGCACCCCGTCGTCCTGCTTGAACGAGACCTCGTGCGCCTCGTCCACCACGATCAGGCCGAGCCGGGCATAGGGCAGGAACAACGCCGAACGCGCGCCGACCACCACCTGCGCCTCGCCCCGCACGATCGCCCGCCACGCCCGCCGCCGTGCGCTGGACTTGAGCGACGAGTGCCACAGCACCGGCGGCACCCCGAAACGCGCCTCGAACCGGCGCAGGAAGTTTTCGGTAAGGGCGATCTCGGGGAGGAGGACCAGCACCTGCTGGCCCCGCTCGAGCGCCGTCGCCATGGCCTCGAAGTAGCACTCGGTCTTGCCCGAGCCGGTTACCCCGTCGAGCAGGAAAGGCTGGAACCCGCCGCTGCGCACGGCCGCGGAAAAGGCTTCGGCCGCCGCCTGCTGATCGGCTGAAAGGTCGGGGACGCTGTGGTCGGTCCGGGCGCGGGGGTAGGGCCGGTCGAGGTCCACCGTCACCGGCTCCAGCAGCCCGGCCCCGGCCATCCCGCGCAGCACGCCCTCGGAGACGCCGGCCTTTTCCGCCAGCTCGCGGATCGTTGCCTGCTCGCCGACGAGGGATTTTAGCGCGGCGGCCCGCTGCGGGGTGAGGCGCGCGGGCTCTGCCCCGGTCAGGCGGTACTCGGTCGTCGTTCCCCCGCCACGCAGGGCCGCCATAGAGCCGAGCGCCATCCGCGCGACCGCCGCCAGCGGGGCGCAGTAATAGTCCGCAGTCCATTCGATCAGCCGGCGCAGCGGGGCGGGCAGGGGCGGCACGGGCAGGGCTTCGAGCAGCGGCCGCAGCTTGTGTTCGGGAACAGCGCCCGCCTCCAGCCGGTCCCGCTCCCAGACGATCCCCAGCACCTGCCGCGGCCCGAGTGGCGCGACCACCAGGCCTCCGGGCTCCACGTCCATTCCCTCGGGCACCCGGTAGTCCAGCGGGCCGAGCGCGGCATTGAAGACGAGGAGACGGACTCGGCGCATCGGGCGTCTATAGGGGCAGGCGGCCGGTCCGGCGACAGGGGAAGGGCTTGGTCCTGTCCCCAGTCCTGCCTATAGGCCAAGGGGAATCACTTTGCCGGAGCAACCCTCGTGAAATTCTTCGCCGACACCGCCGAAATTTCGGACATCAGGGAACTGGCCGCCACCGGCCTGCTGGACGGGGTGACGACCAACCCGTCGCTGATCGCCAAGTCCGGGCGGGATTTCATGGAGGTCACGCGGGAGATCTGCGGGATCGTGTCCGGCCCGGTCAGCGCCGAGGTCGTCGCGCTCGATCACGAAGGCATGATGCGCGAGGCCGAGATCCTGCGGAAGATCGCGGACAACGTGTGCATCAAGGTGCCGCTCACGATCGAGGGGCTGAAGACCTGCAAGGCGCTCACCGCGGACGGCACCATGGTCAATGTGACGCTGTGCTTCTCGGCCAACCAGGCGCTGCTGGCGGCCAAGGCCGGCGCCACCTTCGTCTCGCCCTTCGTCGGCCGGCACGATGACAACGGCTGGGACGGGATGGACCTGATCCGCGACATTCGCCTGATCTATGACAACTATGCCTTCGCCACGGAAATCCTCGTCGCCTCGGTCCGCCACGGCAACCACGTGCTGGAAGCGGCAAAGATCGGCGCCGACGTGATGACCGCGCCGCCCGCCGTGATCCGCGGTCTCGTCAAGCACGTCCTCACCGACAAGGGGATCGAAGGCTTCCTGGCGGACTGGGCGAAGACCGGACAGTCGATCTGAGGCGTTACTGACCCGCATGGCCGACGATTCTCCCCTTGATCGCTTCAGGTCCGCACTGACCGGCGCCAGCCGCGCCATCGCCGCGGATGAAGAGCTGGAGGTCGCCTGGACGGCGGACAATCCGGCACTGACCGGCCACGTCATGCGCCTGCCGATGCCCGGCCGCTCGGTACCGGCAGCGCAGGCCGCGCAGGTCCGCGGCTTTGCCGACAGCTTTGCCCTGCGCCTCAGGCACCACGACGAGGCGCTGCACGCGCGCAACGCCCCCGGCGAACCTTCTGCCCGCGCCTGTTATGACGCCGCCGAACTGGTTCGCTACGAGGCGCTTGGCTCGCGCGATTTCGCCGGGATGCGCGGCAACCTCGATGCGGCGCTCAACGTGCGGATGGGCGCCGATCCGATCACTCGCGCCGAGAGCCCCGAGGAGGTGCCCGTCCAGGCCGCGCTCGGGCTGCTGCTGCGCGAGCGGCTGACCGGCCAGCCGATCCCGCCGGCGGCCCGCGGCGGCGTGGAGATGCTGCGCAGCTGGATCGAGGAGAAGGCGTCGGCCGACTTCGATTCGCTTGCCGGCTCCCTCGATGACCAGGCCGCTTTCCAGCGGCTCACGCTGGACATGCTCCACCACCTCGAGCTGACGCAGGCTGAAGAAACCCCGGCCGAAGAGATCGACGAGGAGGACAACGACGGCGAGGAGGCAACCGAGGAGGAGGAGGAGGGCGGCGAGGCCGGCGACGATGAGCAGCAGGCCGAAGCGGCGACCGAACCCTCCGACAGCGACGACGACGCAGGCGGCGAGGAAGGCGAAACCAACGTTCAGGACGAACCGGACGAGGCCGAGCCCGGCGACGAGGGGGAGGAGGGCATGCTGCCCGTCCGCCCCAACCGGCCGTGGACCGAAATTCCTGCCGACTTCGACTACAAGGTCTTCACCACCCAGTTCGACGAGGTGATCGGCGCCGCGGAACTTTGCGACGACGAGGAATTGAACCGGCTGCGCACCTACCTCGATGCGCAACTCAAGGGGCTTCAGGGTGTCGTCACCCGGCTTGCCAACCGCCTCCAGCGCCGCCTGATGGCCCAGCAGAACCGCTCGTGGGATTTCGACCAGGAGGAGGGCCTGCTCGATGCCGCCCGTCTTGCGCGGGTCGTGATCTCGCCCGGCCAGTCGCTGTCCTACAAGGTGGAACGCGACACCGAGTTCAAGGACACGGTCGTCACCCTGCTGATCGACAATTCAGGCTCCATGCGGGGCCGGCCGATCTCGATCGCGGCGATCAGCGCGGATGTGATGGCGCGCACGCTGGAGCGGTGCGGGGTCAAGACCGAGATCCTCGGATTCACCACCCGCGCCTGGAAGGGCGGCCAGAGCCGCGAGGCGTGGCTCAAGCAGGGCAAGCCCGCCCAGCCGGGCCGCCTCAACGATCTGCGCCACATCGTCTACAAGAAGGCGGACGAGCCCTGGCGCCGCGCCCGCAAGAGCCTTGGCCTGATGATGCGCGAAGGCCTGCTCAAGGAAAACATCGATGGCGAGGCCCTGCTCTGGGCCCACAGCCGCCTGCTCGCCAGGCAGGAGGACCGCCGGATCCTGATGGTCATTTCCGATGGCGCGCCGGTCGACGATTCGACCCTCAGCGTCAACTCTGCCGGCTATCTCGAACAGCACCTGCGCAAGGTGATCGACTGGATCGAGAAGCAGAGCCCCATCCAGCTCGTCGCCATCGGCATCGGCCACGACGTCACGCGCTATTACCGCCGGGCGGTGACGATCATGGACGCCGAACAGCTGGGCGGGACCATCATCGAACAGCTTGCCGACCTGTTCGAGGAAGAGTGATCGCGATGAGCATGACCGTGTCGGAAGCCGTCCTCAGCCGCCGCTCGATCCGGCAGTTCCGCGCCGAACCCGTCGCGTTGGAGACGATCCGCGAGGTGCTCGAAAAGGCGCGCTGGGCGCCGTCAGGCTGCAACTTCCAGCCGTGGGAATGCACCGTGCTCACCGGCGCGCCACTCAAGGCCCTGCAGGAGATCCTGCTCGCGTCGCCGGTGGATGATCCGTTGGAATACAGGTGCGACGCGCCCGCCTTTCACCCGGAATACAAGAGCCGGATGCGCGAGCTTGGCCACTGCATGTATCAGGCCGTCGGCATCGAGCGGGACGACCGCGCCGCGCGCGACGATTTCGCCCGCCAGAACATCGTCTCGTTCGGGGCGCCGGTGCTGCTGCTCAGCCACTTTCCCAAGTTCATGGAGCCGCCGCAGTGGTCGGACGTGGGCATGTGGCTGCAGACGATCATGCTGCTGCTGCGCGATGCCGGGCTTCATTCCTGTCCGCAGGAATACATGGGCCTCTATGGCCGAACGATCAACGCCCACCTCGGCCTCGGCAAGGACACCTTGCTGTTCTGCGGCATCGCCATCGGCCACGCGGACGAGAGCGCCCCGGTCAACCAGTTCGACCGCGACCGCGTGCCGCTCGACGAGCAGGCGACCTTCCTGGGGTTCTGAGCGACGTTTCTTTGATTGCCCGGATTTTGTTGGTGCATTTTCCGCTAAATGATCGCCTGTCGTAGCATCGCTGCTTGCAAAGGTGTGCCTGCGCCGCCTAGTCCCTGTTGCCGGAGGGGACATGCCTAAAAATTATTGCGGCTGGTTGGCCGGCACCTTCGTGCTGCTAGCTCCTCCTGCATTCGCCATCGATCCGGCACCACCGGTTCCAGCCAGCGTGCCGGCGCAGCCAGCGGCCATTCCTACAGCCCCCAACCCGGCGCCGCGCGCGGACGGTGACATCAGGATTCCGGCGCTGACCGAGGTGCGCTTGGAAATCCTGTCGGATCTGGGGAGCAAGATCAGCAAGACTGGGGAGCTGTTTCCGATCCGGTTGGCGAAGCCGATCGTGATCGACGGCGCCGAACGGGTGCCCGCCGGGGCAGAAGGGCAGGGCGAGGTTGTCTGGGCCAAGAAGAGCGGAGGATCCGGAGCGTCGGGCGAGCTCGTGCTGGCGGCCGCTGGTTGCTCGTGGACGGCCGTCACCTCAGGCTGAGGTCGATGCATCTGTCTCCTGTTGGAGAAGACAAGTACAAGACTGTTGAAACGATCAACATTGCCACTGCCGCTACAGTTCCAGCGGTCGCCCTGATTGGATTCTTCATCACTGGAAAGCAGACTTTGGTGGCCCGAGGCACGGTGGCGGGAGCCCGGACAGCGGAGGAATTCACGCTGGGCGGAGGCAGCGGCGAGCAGCAAGTCAAGACGGGTGATGGCAAGACGCCGGAACCGAACCAAGCAGAGGGATAATCAAATGAATATTTGTGCAATGACCATGGCTTCTGTGCTGATTGCCGCGATTGCGCCGCAGGCTGCTTCGGCGGCACCGGCCGAAGCCGTCAAGGAGGATGCCGCGACCATCCGCATTCCCGCGCCGCCAGCGGGCAAGGGGCAGATCGTGTTCTATCGAAAGGGCGGAATCGGCGGTTCGGCCGTCGCCTGTTCCGTGTTCGAAGGCGGCACGAAGGTGAGCTCGCTCGGTGGCGGCCGCTATTTCATCGTCGTGGCCGAGCCGGGCCGGCACGAATACGCCGTGAAAACCGAGGCGACGGATCGTCTGGCTCTGGAGGTTGAGTCTGACGAAACCCAGTTCGCGTCCTGCAAGATCAAGATGGGCATCATGGTGGGCCGCCCCGACATTCGCCCGGCGACGGAGGCGGATTTCCGCGCTGCCAAGTCGCTGAAGCTGGTCGATTCGGACGACATGGGCGAAGGCGCGCTGCGTCCCGAGCAGATCGCGGCCGCACTGGCCGCTTCGGGCACCCCCGCAGCCCCGGCCGCCGCCGCCCCGGCGCAATGATCTGGACGGCAGGCGCGCCGTTGGGCGCGCCTGCCCGATCCGCGCCTGCTTGACCTTTCCGGCGGCGCAGGCAAGACGCCGCGCATGACCGACGCCGCTCATCCGCTGACGCTGTTCAACAGCCTGACCCGCCAGCCGGAGCCGTTCCGCCCGGTCCATCCCGGCGAGGCGCGCGTCTATAGCTGCGGGCCGACGGTCTACAACTATCCGCACATCGGCAACATGCGGGCCTATGTCTTTGCCGACGTGCTCGGCCGTACGCTCTCGTTCAAGGGCTACAGGCTCACCCACGTCATCAACATCACCGATGTCGGCCACCTGACCGACGATGCGGACGAGGGCGAGGACAAGCTGGAGAAGGCGGCAAAGGAGCGGGCCCAGTCGATCTGGGACATCGCCCGGCACTATACCGAGGCCTATTGGGCGGACATCAAGGCGCTCAACATCCGCCAGCCGGCCGAGTGGTCGATCGCGACCGACTATGTGCCGCAGATGATCGAGTTCGCGCAGAGCATCGCGGACAAGCACTGCTACGAGTTGCCCTCCGGCCTCTACTTCGACGTCTCCACCGTGGCCGATTACGGCCGCCTCGCCCGCGCCGCGACCGAGGAGGGCGAAGGCCGGATCGACGAGGTCGAGGGCAAGCGCCACCAGGCCGATTTCGCGATCTGGCGCCGGACGCCGGACGGTGAGACCCGGCAGATGGAGTGGGACAGCCCGTGGGGCCGGGGCGCGCCGGGCTGGCACCTCGAATGCTCGGTGATGAGCGGCAAGCTGCTCGGCTTCCCGTTCGACATCCACACCGGCGGGATCGACCACCGCGAGATCCACCACCCCAACGAGATCGCGCAGAACCAGGCCTTCTGCTGCGCCGGATCGCTGGCCGACCCGGCCAACTCCGGCGCGCGGATCTGGATGCACAACAACTTCCTCGTCGAACGCTCAGGCAAGATGAGCAAGTCCTCGGGCGAGTTCCTGCGGCTGCAGCTGCTGATCGACAAGGGCTACCACCCGCTCGCCTACCGGCTGATGTGCCTCCAGGCGCACTATCGTTCGGAGCTGGAGTTCTCGTGGGAGGGCCTCGGCGCGGCGCTGACCCGGCTGAAGCGGCTGGTCATGGCGGTCGCCAACCTGACCGCCCAGGCCCAGCCGGCCGCCGCGCCCGGCGCGAAGTTCGCACCTTTGCTGGATCGCTTCGACGCGGCCATGACCGACGATCTCAACACGCCCGTTGCGCTCACCGTGCTGGAAGAGGCGATGGCGCTGAAGAAGACCGACGCGGGCGAGAAGTTGGCCGCTCTTGCTGCGATGGACGCCGTGCTTGGTCTCGACCTCTTCAACCTCACCCGCGCCGACCTGCGCCTGCGCCCCAAGGCGGCGGAGATCGCCGAGGCCGAGATCGAAGCCGCGCTGGCCGAGCGAAAGGAGGCTCGCGCGGCCAAGGACTTCGCTCGCTCCGACGCCCTGCGCGATGCGCTTGCGGCCCGCGGCGTCGAAGTCATGGATGGCGACCCGCTCGGCTGGGAGTGGAAGCTGGGCTGACCGCCCGTTGCCGATGCTGAATGCGGCGGTGACACCCGCCCCGCCATTTGATACCCCTTGGCCCTCCGGGCAGGGCTGGGGGCCGATCCGCTCCTGCCGGGACCACGATCCTTTGTAACGGGGAAGCGCGCCGGCCCGCGCGTCCAGGGCAAGTGGAGCGCGTAAATGGTTGATGGTGCCGGGAAGAAAGCTTCCGACCTGTTCGTCGAATGCCTTGAGGAAGAAGGCTGCGAGTACATCTTCGGGGTGCCCGGTGAGGAGAATCTGGACTTCCTCGATTCGCTGTCGCGCTCGAAGAAGATCAAGCTGATCCTCACCCGGCACGAACAGGGCGCCGGCTTCATGGCCGCGACCTATGGTCGGCACACGGGCAAGACCGGCGTGTGCATCGCCACGCTCGGGCCGGGCGCGACCAACTTCGTCACCGCCGCCGCCTATGCGACGCTCGGCGGGATGCCGATGCTGATGATCACTGGCCAGAAGCCGATCAAGAAATCCAAGCAGGGCCGCTTCCAGATCCTCGACGTCGTCTCGATGATGCAGCCGATCACCAAGTTCACGCACCAGATGCAGTCCTCCGACAACATCCCCAGCCGCGTGCGGGAGGCCTATCGCCTGGCCGAAGAGGAAAAGCCCGGCGCCACCCACATCGAACTGCCCGAGGACATCGCGGACGAGCACACCCATTCGCTGCCCGTCAAGCGCAGCACGGTACGCCGGCCCAATGCCGATGCGAAGTCCGTCCGCCAGGCGGTGAAGGCGCTGGAAGAGGCGCGCTCGCCCATTCTCGTGATCGGCGCCGGCGCCAACCGCACGATGACCGGACGGATGCTCCTCCAGTTCGTCGAGAAGACCGGGATCCCGTTCCTCACCACCCAGCTCGGCAAGGGTGTGATCGACGAGCGCCACCCGCGGTTCCTCGGCTGTGCGGCGCTGTCGGCCGGCGATTTCGTCCACCGCGCGATCGAAGCCTCCGACTGCATCGTCAACATCGGCCACGACGTGATCGAGAAGCCGCCGTTCTTCATGCGCAACGACGATGACGGCAAGCCGCAGGCCACCGTGATCCACGTCTCGACCAAGACGGCCGAGGTTGACCCGGTCTACTTCCCGCAGATCGAGGTGATCGGCGATATCGCCAACGCCATCTGGCAGATGAAAGAGGACATCGTCCCCTCCGGATCCTGGTCGTTCGACGACATGCTCGCCTTTCGCAAGGCCGAGGTGGAGCACACCGAACAGCTCGCCGCGGACGAACGCTTCCCCATCTTTCCGCCGCACCTCGTCGCGGAAGTGCGCGCCGCCATGCCGGACGACGGGATCATCTGCCTCGACAACGGGGTCTACAAGATCTGGTTCGCCCGCGGCTACACCGCCCGCCGGTCCAACACCGTCCTGCTCGACAATGCGCTGGCGACCATGGGCGCGGGCCTGCCCTCGGCGATGATGAGCGCCATGCTCTATCCGGAGCGCAAGGTCATGGCGATCTGCGGCGACGGCGGATTCATGATGAACAGCCAGGAGATGGAAACCGCTGTCCGCCTCGGCCTTAACCTGACCGTGCTGATCCTCAACGACAATTCCTATGGCATGATCCGCTGGAAGCAGGCCAACATGGGCTTCGAGGACTGGGGCCTGACCTATGGCAACCCCGATTTCGTCAAATATGCCGAAAGCTATGGTGCCAAGGGCCACCGCGTCGAAAGCGCGGCGCACCTGAAGGAGCTGCTGGCCCACTGCAACAGCACGCCCGGCGTCCACCTGATCGATTGCCCGGTCGACTATTCGGAGAACGACCAGATCCTCAACAAGGATATCAAGGCCTTGTCGAAGGCGCTTTGAACGCTGCAGCCGCAGCTGCCACCCCGGCCGCGTGCCGGGGTGAGCGCTTGTCCTCTCTGGGCGCGCTGCTAGAGAGCGGGAGGCCGGACAAGGTCCGGATGACGGAGAATTCGTGCGATGGTCCAGTTGAAAGACGTTTACCCGCTTTACCTCAACAACAAGGCCGTCCAGCCGAACACCGACCTTGCGGTGACCGACAAGTTCACCGGCGAGATCGCCTTCCGCACCGCGCTCGCCACGCCTGACGTGATCGACGAGGCCATCGCCGGCGCGGTCCGCGCGGCCGAGCCGATGGCGGAAATGGCCAGCTACCAGCGCCAGGCCGTGCTCGATCACTGCGTCGCCCGCTTCCGCGAACGGTTCGACGAACTGGCCTGGGCGCTCTGCATCGAAGCCGGCAAGCCGCTGGTCGATGCGGAGGGCGAAGTCACCCGCCTGATCGACACCTTCCGTATCGCCGCGGAGGAATCGACGCGCAACTACGGCGAGGTCCAGCCGCTCGACATTTCGCCGCGCGCCAAGGGCTACATGGGCATGTGGCGGCGCGTGCCGGTGGGGCCGTGCAGCTTCATTTCCCCGTTCAACTTCCCGCTGAACCTGGCCGCCCACAAGATTGCCCCGGCCCTTGCGGTCGGCTGTCCCTTCGTGATGAAGCCGGCCTCGCTCACGCCGCTGGGGGCGATCATCATCGGTGAAATCCTGGCAGAGACGGACCTGCCCGAAGGTGCCTTTTCGATCCTGCCCGCCAGCCGTGACGGCGCCGACCTGTTCACCACGGACGAGCGGCTGAAGCTGCTGTCGTTCACCGGCTCGCCCGATGTGGGCTGGCAGCTGAAGGCGCGCGCGGGCAAAAAGAAGGTCGTGCTGGAACTGGGCGGAAATGCCGCCGTGGTGGTCGACAAGGACGCCGACCTCGAGCACGCCGTGGCGCGCATCGTGTTCGGCGGATACTACCAGTCAGGCCAGAGCTGCATCCACGTCCAGCGGGTGATCGTCCACGCCGACGTGTACGAGGAATTCCGCGACAAGCTCATGTTCAAGGTGATGGGCCTTGTCTCGGGCGATCCGAAGGACCGCAAGACCTTCATCGGCCCGATGATCTCCGCCAAGGAGGCGCAGCGGCTGAAGGGCTGGGTGGACGAGGCGATCGGCACCGGGGCGACCGTGCTCGCCGGCGGCGGTTGCACCGGCGCCATGATGGAGGCCACCTTGCTGGAAAACGTCAGCCGCGACGTTGCCCTTTATCGCGAGGAGGCCTTCGGGCCGGCGGTCATCCTGTCGAAGTTCACCGAATGGGACGAGGCACTGGCCGAAGTGAACGACAGCAAGTTCGGCCTTCAGGCGGGGCTGTTCACCCGTGACATCCACAAGGTGATGAAGGCCTGGGACAAGCTCGACGTCGGCGGGATCCTGGTCAACGACGTCGCCTCGTTCCGGGTCGATTCCATGCCCTACGGCGGCGGCAAGGATTCCGGCCTCGGCCGCGAAGGCGTGCGCTTCGCCATGGAGGACATGACCGAGATCCGGAATCTCGTCATCCGTCGCGAGGGATAGGAGGCTCCGGGGGCCGTACTCAAGCACGCGGGGACGGCAATTGAGCGCCGCCTAGCGCGCGCGGTGCAGCCAGCAGTTCACCGCAAAGCGTGCTGCCGCAAAGTCGGGCGGGGCGATCACCGGTGTCACCTCGTGCAGGCAGATGGCAGGAAAGGCGAGCAGGCGGTTGTCAGCCGGCGTGATGACGTTCGGAGCAGAGCGGTCGAACGGATAGAGCAGCAGGTCGCCCCCGGTGACGCGTCTTCATGGGCGAGGGCATGGGCGAGCAAGGCGTCGTGCAGCACGGTGGGCAGGAAGTCATCCAGCACGGCGTACCGTGGCATGCGGCTCATGCTGTCGTCTCCAATGGGTGCACTCCGCCCTGACTGCAACGCGCCCCGGATCTTTACAAGTCTTCCAGCAGCAGCACCTCCAGGTCCACCGCCAGCGTGGGCACCGGAAGCAGGCCATGGCGAGCCTCGATCACCGCGGCGTCGGCGACCAGCCAGCCGGTGATGTCGAATTCGTGCTCATCCAGCGCGGCGATCAGGCGCTCTCCGGCTTCCACGGCATCGGCGCCCTCGAATGCCAGGGCTATGCCGTGGCGCGATCCGGAGAACGTCGCGCTGGCCCAGGCCCGCTCGGAATGGCGGACCAGCTGGCCCTGTCCGTCGCACAGCGCCATCACCTGGCCGAGCAGGCGCAGCCACGGACCCTTCGAAGGGGAGGCATGAACATTGGCGAAGGCCCGCAGGGCGGACTTGGTTTCAAACTGCATGGGCTTCGCTCCTGTAAGAGTTCATGAAATGTTCCACCCGTTTCGCCGTGGCGACGCGCGGCGTCCGGCCATTGCGCAGGTCCTGCACGAAGCGCGGATCGTGGGTCGCAAGACGTCCGAACTTGGTCCACGGCATTCCCGTCTCGCGCAGGAACCGTTCAATCGAATGTATCAGCATAAACCCCCTGGCAGCTGGCGAATCGCAATGGTTTGTTCCTCTTTCATTCCTGTAGAAATCCTACTTGTCTAGGAAAAATACATCGCCTATGTAGGATTCATGATTAACGCCGATCCTCGCGCCCGACTGTTGGCCTTGTCCGAAGAATCCGGGGTCAGCTTGTCTTCCCTGTCCGCACTGATCGGGCGTAATTCTACTTATCTTCAACAGTTTATTCGCAAAGGCAGTCCGCGCAAGCTTGAGGAGGGCGATCGCCGCAAGCTGGCCGAATTCCTTGGTGTGGACGAATCGGAGCTGGGCGGTCCCTCGTATAATTCCTATAATTCCTATAATCCCTCCAAGCCCTTGGGTGGTGAACGGCGCGGCAACCATGACTGGCTCGATATTCCCCGCCTCGCGGCCGAGGCTTCGGCCGGGGCAGGGGCCTTCGCCGCGGCCGACGATGCCGTGGGTGCCTTGCGATTCTCCGCCCGCTGGCTGCGCGGGCAGGGATTTGACCCGGCCATGCTCAGCGCGATCCTTGTCGCCGGCGATTCGATGGAGCCGCTGCTGCGCGACGGGGACGAGATCCTGGTGGACCGTACCCCGCGTCCCCTGCGCGACGGCATCCATGTCGTGCGCGTGGGCGAAACCCTTCTGGTGAAGCGGGTCCAGGCGGGCCTGCCGGGCCGGCTCGTGCTGGAAAGCGAAAATCCGGCCTATCGCCCGATCGAGCTTGACCCGCGCGAGGCCCAGATCGTCGGCCGCGTCGTCTGGAAGTCGGGACGCCTGTAGAGCGGGGCAGCAAAGGCTCCGGCCTTGATTCGCGGTGCGGCGGGGTCCATCTGCGCGGCATGACCGCTCTCTCTCCCGATCCCCTGCCGCTGCGTGCGGCGATTGTCCCCGTCACGCCGTTCCAGCAGAACTGTTCGCTGCTGTGGTGCACGAAGACGATGCGCGGCGTGCTGGTCGATGCCGGCGGCGATCTCGATCGGCTTGGCCAGGCAATCGGGCAGGCCGGGATCACGGTCGAAAAGCTGCTCGTCACCCATGGCCACGCCGATCATTGCGGCATGGTCAGCGTGCTGGCGCGCAACCTTGGGGTCCCCGTCGAAGGTCCCCACCGCGAGGATCAGGACCTGCTCGACAGTCTCGACACGCAAGGCCCCCGCTTCGGCTTCCCGGCCGAGCGGCTGGTGCCGGACCGCTGGCTGGAGCAGGGCGACACCGTCCGGTTCGGCGAGGTCGAGCTGGACGTGCTGCACTGCCCGGGGCACACGCCCGGCCATGTCGTGTTCCACCACGCCCCGTCGCGCCTCGCCGTGGTTGGCGACGTGCTGTTCGCCGGGTCGATCGGCCGCACCGACTTTCCGCGCGGGAACCACCAGGACCTGATCGATTCGATTACCGGCCGACTCTGGCCGCTGGGCGACGATACGACCTTCATTCCCGGCCATGGCCCCACCAGCACCTTCGGCGAGGAACGGCGCACGAACCCCTTCGTCGCCGACGCCCGCTTCGGCTGAGCCTTATCCTGATCCCGCAGCCGTCCCGACAGGGCCCGGTTCCGGCCGCCCTGTCAGGCGCCGTTCACATCCGGCCTATCGCGATCAGTACGCAGACAATGGCAAGGCCGATCTCGGTCAGGAAGGTGGTCAGCGTCCCGATCATGCGACCCCATTCCAGCGATCCGCCATCCATGCCAAGGCCATGCAGCACCCGCCCGAGCATGAACACGGCGCCCACCGGCGCCAGCCAGGCGCCGCCCTTGCCTGCAGCCTCGATCAGCGCCAGCAGGATCAGCACCAGCGGAACGTTCTCGGCAAAGTTGAGCTGGGCGCGCATCCGCCGCTCGATCAGCTCGTGGCCTCCGGTGCCGACCGAAACCTTGTGGCGGTGGCGCAGGGCGCCGACCCTCTGGCCCAGCCAGAAATTGATGATCGCCGCGGCCGCGGCAAGGCTGAGCGTGGTCTGCAGCAGCATGTCGGTATCCCCCTCTCGTCTCGTTGGCGCCGTGCTACCGCGCGAATGCTTGCAACGCACGCCAAAATCGCTATAGGCGCGCCTTCGCTCCGCTGGCCTACGGGCCCCTGTCCGCGGAACTGTCGCTGACCATTTGATTATTCAGGAACAGGTGCCGCAATGGCTGTCCCCAAGAGAAAGACCAGTCCGTCCCGCCGGGGCATGCGCCGCAGCCATGATGCGCTGCAGGCCGAAGCGTTCCACGAATGCTCGAACTGCGGTGAACTGAAGCGTCCGCACAACCTGTGCACCAGCTGCGGCCACTACAACGGGCGCGAGATCGTCGCCGTCGGCCTCTGAGCCGACTTAGCACGGGGTTGGGGGGATGAGCCTGCCGCGTATCGCCGTTGACGCGATGGGCGGTGACGTTGGCGTTCGCGTGATGGTCGAAGGGGCCGCGCTCGCGCGGCGTCGCCACGATCGCTTCAAGTTCCTGCTGGTGGGCGACGAAGCCCTGATCGGGGCTGCGCTCGAAAATCACCCGAACCTGCGGGCGGCCTCCGAAATACTCCACGCCCCTGACGTGATCAGCGGCGAGGACAAGCCCAGTCAGGCCCTGCGCCGCGCCAAGACCACCTCGATGGGCATGGCCATCGATGCGGTGAAGCGTGGCCACGCCGGCGCCGCGGTCAGCGCGGGGAACACCGGCGCCCTGATGGCGATCAGCAAGCTCGCCCTACGCACCCTGGCCGGGATTGACCGGCCGGCCCTCGCCGCACTCCTGCCGACCTTGGGCGACAATGACCTGGTCATGCTGGATCTCGGCGCGAACACCGAATGCGATGCCCGCAACCTCGTCCAGTTTGCGATCATGGGCGCCGCCTATTCCCGCATCGTCACCGGGCTCGACGAACCGCGGGTCAAGCTGCTCAATATCGGCACCGAAGAGATCAAGGGCACCGATGCCGTGCGCGTCGCCGCCAATGAACTGAAGTCTGCCTCGGCCCGCCTCGCCATGAGCTTCGAAGGCTTCACCGAGGCCGACAAGATCTGCCATGGCGGAGTCGACGTGGCGGTGACCGACGGCTTTTCCGGCAACGTCGCCCTGAAGGCCGTGGAAGGCACGGCGCGCTTCGTGGGCGACCTGTTGCGGCGCTCCTTCGCCAGCTCGCTGCGGTCCAAGATCGGCTTCCTGATCTCGCGGCCCGCCACCGAGCTGCTCAAGCACCACCTCGATCCGAACAACCACAATGGCGCGGTCTTCCTCGGCCTCAACGGGGTGGTCGTGAAGAGCCACGGCAGCGCCAATGCGCTCGGCGTCGCCAATGCCGTCGCGGTTGCAGCGCGGCTGCTCGAGGAAAACCTGACTGAGCGCATCGCGGCCGACCTGTCGCGGGTGGGTGCGGACAGCCTGCGTCCTCCCGGCCGCAGCGCCGGCAAGACCAACAACGAAGGAACACAATGATGGTTCGCCGCTCGGCCCTGATCGGGACCGGCTCCGCCCTGCCGGCGCGGCTGGTCACCAATGCCGAACTGGCAGACCAGGTCGATACCAGCGACGAATGGATCGTCGAGCGCACCGGCATCCGCCAGCGCTATATCGCCGGCGAAGGCGAGACGACCTCCAGCCTCGCGATCCTCGCGGCGGGCCGCGCCGCCGAAGCTGCAGGCGTCGATCCCGCTTCGATCGACCTGATCATCCTTGCCACGGCCACGCCGGACCAGACCTTTCCGGCGACCGCCACCATCGTTCAGGAGGCCCTGGGCGCCATGGGTGGCATCGCCTTCGATGTCGCGGCGGTCTGCTCGGGCTTTCTCTACGCGATGGGCGTTGCGGACTCGATGCTGCGCACCGGCATGGCCAAGCGGGCGCTGGTGATCGGCGCGGAGACCTTCAGCCGCATCCTGGACTGGGAAGACCGGGCCACCTGCGTCCTGTTTGGCGATGGTGCCGGAGCGGTGCTGCTGGAAGCGCGCGAATCAGATGAGGCGGATGGCGCCGGCGTGCTCGCTACCAGGCTCCATGCCGACGGAACGCACAACCAGCTCCTGTTCGTCGATGGCGGTCCGTCGACCACCGGCACGGTCGGCAAGCTGCGGATGAAGGGCAAGGAAGTCTTCAAGCACGCCGTCACCAACCTTGCGGACGTGTTGCGCGAGGTCCTGGCGGACACGGGCCTGTCTGCCGACGATCTCGACTGGGTAGTGCCACACCAGGCGAACCGGCGGATCCTCGACGGTACGGCCAAAAAGCTCGGCCTGCCCGCGGAAAAGGTCGTCATCACGGTGGACCGCCACGCCAATACCTCGGCCGCCTCGGTACCGCTCGCCCTCGACGAGGCAGTGCGCGACGGGCGGATCCAGCCGGGCCATCTCGTCATGCTGGAGGCGATGGGCGGCGGGTTTACCTGGGGCGCCTGCCTCATCCGCATGTAATCGGTTGTTTAACTTAAGATATAGTCCGTTCCGCGAAAGCTGTTTCCCTTGCGAGACAAGTGACTAGCTTGCATTCTAGGCACCTTCGTTTAAGCTTTCGCCGGGAATCGAGGGGTCGTTTTCGAAATTGGATGGGAAGGGGCTGTATGCGATCGACGAGTACACTTACCCGGTCAGATCTCGCGGATGCGATCAACCGGCAACTGGGATTTTCGCGGGCGGAGTCGCTCGCACTGGTCGAATCGATACTTGAGCACATGTGTGCCGCTCTTGGAGATGGCGAGAACGTCAAGATCTCGGGATTCGGGACTTTTCTTCTGCGTGACAAGGCCGAACGCGTGGGCCGCAATCCCAAGACCGGGGTCGAGGTTCCGATCACCCCGCGCCGGGTCCTCACCTTCCGCGCCAGCCAGATGCTGAAGGAGCAGGTCGCCGGCGCTTGATGCGGGGAAGGCCCTGACCATGCAAGCTGATCCCACTCTGTTCGATGATGGCAAGGCGCCCGAGGCGCTGCGGACCATTGGCGAAGTGGCAAGCGCTCTGGGCATCCGGCAGCACGTGCTGCGCTACTGGGAAGAGCAGTTTCCGATGCTCCGCCCGCTGAAGCGCAGCGGGGGGCGGCGCTACTACCGCCCTGAAGATGTCTCGCTGGTGCAGCAGATCGATCGGCTGGTCCATGGCCAGGGCTATACCCTGCGCGGCGCGCGGCAGGCGCTCCAGCAAAAGGGCAAGGCTCAGGCCGAGCCCGCGCCGCAGACTGAAGTTCCGGTATCAGCGGCCGGGACCCAACTTCGCGAAGAACGGACGCCAGACGCCCTGCGTGACCGTTTGCTGGCCCTGCGGGCGCAGCTGCAGGCAGCCCTGGCCGAAACCTGATTCCGGCCGGGCGGCTCGACAGCGTCCGGCCTCGTCACAGCGTCAGGATTCTTCGCGCCCTGGCCCCAGCTCCGGATCAATATCCCGTGGCCGCATCAGGTGCACGAAGCGGGCTGATCGGTCGTCGATCTCCTCCCACCGGTCCACATCGAATTCCAACACGGCGAAGGCCGCTGTCGGGAACTTGATTTCAACCTGCGCGCGCAGCTTGTCTGCCGGATCGTCGGGCACGAGATCGAAGATCAGGTCTTCCAGCCCCGGATTGTGGCCCACCATCATCAGCCGCTCTGTCCGGTCCGGCTGCTCTCGCAGCACGTCGAGCAAAGTGCGCGAGCTGGCCAGGTAGATCCGCCGGTCCCACTCGACCGGTATCCCGGAACCGGTGGCTGCCTCGGCCAGTTCGATCGTTTGCGCCGCGCGCACGGCGGGTGAGGCCAGCACGCGCTGCCAGCGCACGCCATGGTCGACGATGTGCCGGCCCATCACCACCGCACCCTTGCGCCCACGTTCGTTCAGCGGCCGGTCGAAATCCCGCGCGCGCGCATCGTGCCAGTCGGACTTGGCGTGACGGAACAGACCGAGTTGCTTCATGAGGCTTTCGTTTCATCGGCAGGCATTGGCGGCTGCGCAGGAACACCTTCGGCGACCCGCTGTAAAGCCTCGTCAAGCGTAAGGCGCAGGATCGGAGTCCCCGCCGGGAAGGCGCCAAGCAGACGGCTGGGGAAGGCGGAGGAGAGTACGACGAAGTGGCCCCGATCGTCACGGCTGCGGATCAGCCGGCCGAAGGCCTGGGCAAGCCGGGCGCGAATGATGCGGTCATCGTGCGCGGAGCCGCCGCCGACGGCCCGCCGGGCACGGTGCAGGATCGAAGGCTTGGGCCATGGCACCTGTTCCATCACCACCAGCCGCAGCGAGTGGCCGGGAACGTCGATCCCGTCGCGCAGGGCATCGGTGCCGAGCAGGCTGGCGCGCGGATCGTCGCGGAAGATGTCGACCAGCGTCCCGGTGTCGATCGGATCGACGTGCTGGGCGTAGAGCGGCAGCCCCGCGCGGGCGAGGCGGTCGGCGATGCGGCCAAACACCGCGCGCAGGCGGCGGATGGCCGTGAACAGGCCCAGCGCGCCACCGCCCGCCGCCTCGATCAGCCGGGCATAGGCGGCCGCAAGAGCCGGAAGATCGCCTTTCGGCACGTCGGTCACGATCAGGACCTCGGCCTGGGCGGCGTAGTCGAACGGACTGTCCACCGCGAGGCGACCGGGCTCTGCGGCGATGTGGACCGTTCCGGCCCGCGCCTCGGCCGAGGCCCAGTTGTCCGCCTCGTCCCCACCGCGCCGGTCCATCAGGGTGGCGCTGGTCATCAGCACGCCGTGGGCCGGCTCGAGCACAAGAGCGGCAAAGGGCTTCATGGGGTCGAGATGGCGGCGGTGCAGGCCGACGTCGTATTCGCGCGTTTCCGAGCGGTCGAGCGCGAGCCAGTCCACGAAATCGGGATCGGCCGGACCGCCCAGCCGATGCAGCATGGCCTCCCACACCGCAATGAGGTCTATCCGCCATGTCAGCGAGTGGCGGGCGCCGTCAAGCCGGGCGCGGCCCTGACCGTCGAGCCAATCTGGCGGATCGGCAAGGATCGCCTCGATCCGGCCGCCCAGCCGCACGAGCGGCTGGCGCAGCGCGGCGAGCGCGGCTCCGGCAAGGCCGCCCAGTTCGATCAGCTCGCCGGGCAGCTGAGCCACCTCGGTTTCAAGGCCGTAGCTTGCTTCTTGCGCGCCGCTCTCGTCGCGGGCGAGGACCAGCGTGCGAACGGCGGCGAGGAGCTCCTCGAGCGGGCCGAAGGGCGCGCCTTCGCTGATGCGCTGGAGCCACCCGTCGCCCGGCAGTGCCTCTGCGGCGCGGACGGCGGCGGCGATGGCGGCGGCACCGGCCTCGTCGTAGCTGGCAAGGTCGGCAAGGCGGGCGGAAAGGCCGCGCCGGCGGCCCTTGGAGCCGCGTTCCGGGCCAATCACCCAGCGGCGAAGCTCGATCGCCTCGGTTCCGCTGAGCGCGGCGGCGAAGGTGGAATCGGCGGCCTCGAAGACGTGGTGGCCCTCGTCGAAAACGATCCGCGTCGGGCGCTGCGCCTGGTCGCGTCCGCGGGCGGCGTTAACCATCACGAGGGCGTGGTTGGCGATCACCAGATCCGCCTGGGCGGAGGCACGGTTTGCCTTTTCGATGAAGCACTTGCGGTAGTGCGGGCAGCCGGCATAGACGCATTCGCCGCGCCGGTCGGTCAGTGCCGAGATGCCCCTCTGGCGGAACAGGGTGCCGAGCCAGCCGGGCAGGTCGCCGCCGATCATGTCGCCGTCCTGGGAGTAAGCGGCCCACCGCGCCACCAGCTGGGCGAGGATCGCCGCGCGGCCGCCGAAGCCGCCTTGCAGCGCGTCTTCGAGATTGAGAAGACACAGGTAATTCTCGCGGCCCTTGCGCACGACGACCGGTTGCGTGCCGTCCTCGCGGCGGGCCGGCCAGGCGCGGCGGCTTTCGTGGCGGAGCTGGCGCTGGAGCGCCTTGGTGTAGGTCGAGACCCAGACCGTGCCGCCGCTCTGTTCTGCCCAGAGCGATGCAGGTGCCAGATATCCCAGCGTTTTTCCGATCCCGGTGCCGGCCTGGGCAAGCAGCAGGTGAGGGGTGCGCTCGCGCTTCCGGGGGGCGAAAATGCGCGCCGCTTCGCCGGCATATTCCTGCTGGGTGGGGCGGATTTCCGCGCCGCTGCCGGTCAGGGTGCGGAGGCGTTCAGCGACGTCGGGTGGATCGAGGGCGATCTGCGCGGGTTGTGGGCGTTCGAGGGATTCTTCCCATTCAGGCAGGCGGGAAAACAGCCAACGTTCTGCTTTCTCTGGCCTTTTCACGTAGCGCGCGAGGAGCGTGGCCCATGGCCAACGCAGCCGTGCGAGCGACTGGAGCGCGCTCCACGCCCCCTCGCGCTCGGGCCAGTGCAACGGGTCTGCATCGCCGCTGCACCGCGCCAGCAGAACCTGCGCGGCCCGCTGCAACAGGGCCGGAACCGCATCGTCCCCGGACGGCTCGGGCAGATCGAGCGCATGGGCCAGACCGCGCGGCGTCGGGACCATGAACCGGGCCGGATGGACGAAGGCGAACAGCTCCAGCAGGTCCAGCCCGGAAAGGTCGGGATAGCCGAGCCGGCTGGCGAGGAGCGGGGCGTTGAGGATCAGCAGAGGCGTGTCCGCCGCGGCCATGATCGCTTCGCCCTTGCCAAGGGCGCGGGTCGTGCCGCTCGGGTCGCTCAGCCAGCAACCGGAGTGGCTGGCGTGGAGCGCTGGCAGCATGAGGTCATCGGGCTCCGGCATCGCCTGCCGAGATGGCGTTTGCCCGGCGTGTTGTAAATGTCGCTTCGCCGCGCCGTGCCGGCGGGCGGGGGGTTATACCCGGCGCAGCCAGCGCTGGAGGAAGGCGAAGGGCGGATCGTAGTCCATCGGGCGGACCTTGCCATAGGTCATGCGGCGGACGAGCGGGTCCTGCTGCTGTGGCCGGACGATCCAGGGGTCGTTTCGCGGGGGTCGGGGGCTGGACAGAGACATGCGACCAATCCTTCGCTGTGGGAGGAGGCCGGACCTGCCGCGCTAACCCCCGTGCGCCAACAATGCCGATCGGGGGCAGCGGTTCCGCGTTTGCGACGGGCCGATGCGGCGCAAGGCCCTTGCGCCGGCCCGCGCCATCCGCGAAAGGCGCAAACACCATGACAGACGCACTCGACAGCTCCGCCGTGCTTGCCGCCGCGCAGGTTTCCAAGGCCTGGCCCTTCGAAGAGGCGCGCAAGCTGCTGAAGCGGTTTCCGGACGGCAAGCCGGGCGGCGCGCCCGTGCTGTTCGAGACTGGCTATGGCCCGTCGGGCCTGCCGCACATCGGTACGTTCCAGGAAGTGCTGCGGACAACGCTGGTGCGCCGCGCCTACGAGGTGCTGAGCGCCAATGAAACAGGGGAAGGCGCGCCGACCCGGCTGGTCGCCTTTTCGGACGACATGGACGGGCTGCGCAAGGTGCCCGACAACGTGCCCAACCAGGGGCTGCTGGCCGCACACATCGGCCACCCGCTGAGCCGCATTCCCGATCCGTTCAACAAGTACGAGAGCTTCGCGCACCATAACAACGCGATGCTGCGCGACTTCCTTGACCGGTTCGGCTTCGACTACGAATTCGTCTCGGCTTCGGACCGCTACAACTCCGGCCAGTTCGACGAGGCGCTGAAGGGCGTGTTGCGCAATTGGCAGGCGATCATGGACATCATGCTGCCGACCCTGCGCGAGGAGCGGCGGCAGACCTATTCGCCGGTGTTGCCGATCTCCGCCAAGACCGGGCAGGTGCTGCAGGTGCCGGTGACAGTGGTCGATGCGGAGTCCGGGCTTGTGCGGTTCGAGGACTGCGGCGAGATGGTCGAGCAGTCGATCCTCGGCGGCCGCTCCAAGCTGCAGTGGAAGGTCGACTGGGCGATGCGCTGGGTCGCGCTCGGCGTCGATTACGAGATGTGCGGCAAGGACCTGACCGACAGCGTCACCCAGTCGGGCCGGATCGCCCGCGTGCTGGGCGGGCAGCGGCCGGAAGGGCTGATCTATGAGCTGTTCCTCGATGAGAACGGCGAGAAGATCTCCAAGTCCAAGGGCAACGGCCTGACCATCGAGCAGTGGCTGACCTATGGCAGCGAGGAGAGCCTGGGCTTCTACCTGTTCCGCGAACCGAAGAGCGCCAAGAGCCTGCACGTCGGCATCATCCCGCGCGCGGTGGACGAATACTGGCAGTTCCGCGAGAAGATCCCGGCCCAGCCGGTGGAGCAGCAGCTGGGCAACCCGGTCTGGCACCTGCTGCGGACGAATGGTGCGGCAAGGGGCGAGGGCGAGAGCCTGCCGGTGACCTATGGCCTGCTGCTGAACCTGGTCGGCGTGCTCGGCCCGCAGGCGACGCGCGAGCAGGTCTGGTCCTACCTTGGCAACTATGTGGAGGATGCCAGCCCCGCGGCCCATCCGGCGCTGGACGTGCTGGTAGACAAGGCGCTCGCCTACAACCGCGATTTCATTGCCCCGACGCTGAAGCGGCGCAAGCCGGAAGCCGGCGAAGCGGCGGCGCTGGCCGCGCTGGACGAGGAGCTCGCTGTCAGGGACGAGAGCGCGACCGCCGAGGAGCTGCAGAACCTTGTCTACGAGATCGGCAAGGACCCGCACTTCGGCTTCGAGCAGCTGCGCGACTGGTTCAAGGCGCTCTACGAGACGCTGCTCGGCTCCTCCGCCGGGCCGCGCATGGGCAGCTTCATCGCGCTGTATGGCGTGGGGAACACCCGCAAGCTGATCGCCGAGGCGCTGTCGGAAGAGGGCTGAACCGTCTCCGGGTGGTAGTTGTGGGCCGGCCACGCGGGTTGGACCTTACCGGCAAACTGCGTCAGGAACTCTGACGATGCCGCACTCGTTCTGCCGACGTGAAACTCGACACGTCGCCCGAAGCCTTGGCCGAAGAACTGCTCGGTCGTCCCCATGACGAGCTGAGCGAGGAAGAGCAGCGCGTCCTTCGCAGGGTCGCGTCCAGCGACATCGAACTGGACCCGGACGAGGAAGAGGCAAACCGCGCCTCCTTCGCGGACCGGCTGGCAGACAGCGTGGCGGCCATCGGCGGCAGCTGGACCTTCATCATCATCTTCGCGCTGGTGCTTGCGGCGTGGATGTTCGTGAACGGCCCGATGGGCCGTCGGATGGGAATCGTGTGGGACGAATATCCCTATATCCTGCTCAACCTGGCGCTCTCCACGCTGGCGACATTCCAGGCGCCGATCATCATGATGAGCCAGAACCGGCAGGCCACGAAGGACCGCATTTCCAACCGTCACGACTACGAGGTGAACCTGCGCACGACGGTGGAGATCCTCCGCTTGCACCGCAAGGTCGACCGCATCTTCAACAAGATGGGGCAGCTGCAGGGCGAGGTGCAGGAGGTCTCGGAAAAGGCTGAGGTGGTGGTGAGCGAGGTTGTGGGCGGGGGAGAGAACGCGGTGGATGAGCGGCGGCCATGATCCGCAGGGGGCGGGCTCGGGATTGGCATTACTGTCGAGGCACGGCGTCCACGCAACGGTAAGCAGACAGCCTAAACTCGGCCATCTCCAGCCCGGATCGGGAACGTAAGCAATGCCCGCAATCCCTCGGGGGTGAAGTCCAGATTGATCGAGCCATCGAGACTGCGTTCGACGGTTGCCCGGATCAGCGCGCTGCCAAACCCATGCGATTCGGGTCGGACGACTCTGGGCTCTCCGCTTTCCGACCATTCGAGCTCCAGGCGATCGCCACCTTCGCGCAGCCGCCAGCGAACGTGCACGTGCCCGTTCTCCGAAGCCAGGGCCCCGTACTTGGCGGCGTTCGTGGCCATTTCGTGCAATACCATGGCGAGGAACATGACCTGTTTGGATGAAAGATTTACCGGAGGGCCGGAATCCACCGTCACGCAGCTGGCGGTGCAGGAATACGGCGCGAGGATATGCTCGATCATCGTCTTCAGATCAGTGCCCGGACTGCCGTCGAAGCCCAGACTTTCGGCCTCAATCAATGCGCCCAGTCGGCCGAGCAATTCATCGCGGAATTGGTCGGCCGTGCGGTCCGCCGTAGGCGTTTGCCGGGCCAGGGCCTGGACGAGGGCGAGCAGGTTCTTCATGCGATGGCGTAGTTCACCAAACAGCAGGTCCTTGTTCGCGTCTCTGGCGCGCTGGTCGGTGGCATCGCTGATGGTCAGCAGAATGGAATGACCGCCCCCGTCAGGTTGGAACAGCGTGCGTGCTGTCAACAGCATGGTCCTGCGGCCCAGGCCGGGGAACTCGTGAACCACTTCGAAATCGATGATTGCTGCGGATCTGGGTATTACCTCTGACAAGAGCTGGTGCAGCTCCGGAATATCCCATTGCCCGTTGCCCAGTTCGAAAATCGACTTGCCGATGGTCTCATAGCGATCGACGCCAAACTTGGCGAAAAAGGACCGACTGGCAGTCAGAACGCAAAAACCGGCATCCAGCACCAGCAGAGGGTCGGCGACCGTGTCCACAATGCTCTGCGCCTGTGCATGACTGGTGCGGAGCAACCGATAGAGGTCGTCGGTATTCATTTGAGAAAGTTGGCATTTACGAAAAGTTTGAGCAATTCAAAAAATGCACCGCAGGACGAGCGGGTTCTTTCCTGTCGCCACCGGCCGCACCGCACCGCACCGCATCGCGGCCGCACCCCGGCCCGTTCATTTCACCCACCTAAATGCGTCGTTCCGCGCCGTTCGGCGAGCTTCTGCTGCCTCATGCGTTCGCGCAGGCCCTGGCGTTCTTCCTCGGTCCGGTCCGCGTGGCAGGCGGGACAGCTGGCGCCTTCCTCGAAGAGCGGGCTGGCACGGTCTGCAGCGGAGAGGGGGCGGCGGCAGGCTCGGCAGAGGGTGTGCTTGCCGGTGGTGAGCCCGTGGCCGATCGAGACGCGTTCGTCGAAGACGAAGCATTCGCCCTGCCACAGGCTCTGCTGCTCCGGCACTTCCTCGAGATAGCGTAGCACGCCGCCCTTGAGGTGGTAGACCTGTTCCACCCCCTCGGCCTTGAGGAAGGCGGTGCTCTTTTCGCAGCGGATGCCGCCGGTGCAGAACATGGCGACTTTCGTGTTTGGGCCGAGCAATGTGTCGCGGTTCTTGCGGAACCAGCTTGGAAAGTCGCGGAAGGAGCGGGTCTGCGGGTCCACGGCGCGCTGGAAGGTGCCGATTGCCACTTCGTAGTCGTTGCGGGTGTCGATCACCACGGTGTCGGGATCGGCGATCAGGGCGTTCCAGTCCGCCGGGTCGACGTAGGTGCCGACGCTCTCCAGCGGATCGAGGCCGGGCTGGCCCATGGTGACGATCTCCCGCTTGAGGCGGACCTTCAGGCGGTGGAACGGCATGGCAGGCGCAGCGGAGAACTTCACGTCGAGATCGGCGCAGCCCGGCAGGGAGCGGATATCGGCGATGAGTGCGGCGATGCCCTCTGCCGGGCCCGCCACCGTGCCGTTGATGCCTTCGCCGGCGAGGAGGAGCGTGCCCCTGATGCCGTGATGCCGGCACAGGGCTTCGAGCGGCGGCTTGAGCGCGGCGGGTGCCTCGAAGGGGGCGAACTTGTAGAGCGCGGCGACGGTGATGGGCATGGCCTTGGCGCTGTGCCGTTGGTGGGGGCGCGCCGTCAATGCTGCGCGGCGATCCACCGGTCGATCTTGGCCTCCAGCACCGGCAGCGGCAGCGCGCCGGAGCCGAGCACCTGTTCGTGGAAGGCCTTGAGGTCGAACCGCGCGCCGAGCTGCTGCTGGGCCTTTGCGCGCAGGCGCTGGAGGGTGAGGCCGCCGATCTTGTAGGCCAGCGCCTGCCCGGGGATGGCGACGTAGCGCTCCACCTCGGCCGCGGCGTCGGTGCGGCCCATGCCGGAGTTGTCCAGCATGTAGGCGATGGCCTGTTCGCGGCTCCAGCCCATCGTGTGGATCCCGGTATCGACCACCAGCCGCATGGCCCGCAGCATCTCGTCGTCGAGCGTGCCCCAGTGCTGCAGCGGATCGCGGTAGAGCCCCATCGGGTAGCCGAGCGTTTCGGCATAGAGCGCCCAGCCTTCGACATAGGCGGTGTTGCCGCCGAAGCGCTGGAAATCGGGGAGGCTCGTGTCCTCCTGGGCGAGGCTGATCTGGTAGTGGTGCCCGGGAATGCCCTCGTGCAGGTAGAGCGTGGTGACGCCGGTGAGGAAGCGGCTTTTGATGTCGAAGGTGTTGTAGAAGAACACGCCGGCCTGGCGGCCGTCGGGGCTGCCCTGGTTGTAGGAACCGCCCGCCTCGTAGCGGCCGCGGTAGGCCGGATAGGGCTCGATCAGCAGGCGCGCCTTGGGCCGGCGCGAGAAATAGTCCGGCACCAGGGCATCGACCTTGGCGGCCACATCGCGGAACCGCGCGGCCAGCTGTTCGGGGTTGGAGGGGTGGAAGCGCGGATCGGTGCGCAGCGTGTCGAAGAAGGTGCGCAGGGGGACCTCGCTGCCCAGTTCGCGCTTCACGCCCTCCATCTCGCCCTGGATGCGGGCGACTTCGGCAAGGCCGAGCTTGTGGACCTCTGCCGGGTCGAGCGGGAGGGTCGTATTCTCGCGGATCAGGCGGCGGTAGAGCAGGGTGCCGCCCCGCATCTGGGCAAGGCCGATGCTGTCGCGCGCGGCGGGCAGGTACTGCGTGGCAAGGAAGGTGCGCAGGCGGCGGTAGGCCGGGAGGACCGAGCGGGCGAGCATGACGGAATAGTCCGCCCTCAGCTGCGCCCGCGTCGCTTCGGGCATGGTATCGGGGAAGGTGCGCACGGGCGACCAGAACGGCGACTGGTCCTGCGGCTGGGCGAGCAGGGCGTCGATCTGGCCGACCATGTTGCGCACGGTCAGCCGCGGCTCGACCACGCCGCTCGCCATGCCCTCGCGCAGGCGCAGGATGGCCTGATCGAACACCTGGCCGATCGCGCCCTGGAGGGCGAGCGCAGTGCGGTAATCCGCCTCGGTATCGTAGGGCAGGGGGCCGCCCCTGGCGAGGAGCGAGGGGAACTGGGAATGCAGCCCGTCGAAGTGGTTGAGCGGCTGCACGTCGGCAAGGGCGCGCATATCCGGCTGGAGCCAGCCCAGTTCCTCGCGCTTCTGGTAGAGGAACGTGTCGTAGGAGATCTGGCGTTCCGGGCTCAGCTTGTCGCGCCGGACCCGGGCGAGGTCGGCGAGGCTGCGGCTGACCGAGGCGAGGCGGCGGCGGCTGAGCGCATCGGTGAAGACGAGCGACAGGGCGGCGGGATCGACCTTCTCGCCCCGCGACAGGCGCCCGAGGGGATCGAGCGAGTCCTCGCGGCGGGCATCGTCGGCGAAGAGCGCCATGATGCGCTCGTCCTCGCTGAGCGCCTGCGCGCCCGGGGCCGCGGCGGTATCGGCAGCCAGCGCCGGCGCAGTTGCCGGGATCAAGACAAGGGCAAGGACCAGTGCGCGGTGCAGCCGGCCGCCCCGCAGGCTCAACCCCATCGCCGTGCCCGGTACCACTTGGTGATGACGTACTTGCTCCCGCGGATGACCGGCAAGGCCGCGTGCATCGTGTCCCAGTTGGGCTCGCCCGCCGGAGTCGCGTTGTTCCACACGAGCAGGGCGCCGCGCTGCGGGGGGACGGAGACCCCGATCCGCACGAAGTCCGTCTGCCCGCCTTCCTCCACGTCGTTCAGGTAGATCATCGCCGTCCACGAACGCTGGCCGCCGCGCTTGGCCTCCTGCGGCCAGTAATCGGCCAGGGTCCAGAACCAGTCGCAATGGGCGCGGAACTCCTGTCCGGCAAGATAGCGTTGCCCCTGAACGGTTTCGCCCTGATCGGGATCCATGCCGAGCAGATCGTCGAGCCGGCGCTCGATCGAGCGGACGAAGGGATCGTGGCGATCGACGTCGCCCGAATAGCTGGTGCGAAAGGCGGCCTGGGTGGCGACGTCGAACACGGCCGAGGGCTTGGCGACGCTGTCTACCAGGGCCATGAAGCGATCACACTCGGCCGGGCTTAGGAACTCTCCCAGGGCCCAGATTTCGGCGCGGTCCACCGCCACCTTGTAGGCTCCGGGATCGGCCTCGAGCCGCGCGCGCACCCGTTCGCCGATGCGGACCAGCCGGACCTGGTCGACCAGCGGAGCCTCGAGCGCGGGATCGGGGGCGGAAAGATAGGGCATCGGCTACCATGGAGTAGCGGCGGGGGCGGAAAAGAAAAGGCCCCCGACCTGAGGAGGTCGGGGGCCAGTTCCGTCGGTCCACTCACACGACGGGAGGGCTTACCAGAAGAAGTCGTAGATCACGTCGACCACTTCGCCCGAGTAGATGTCGACCAGCAGGGCGTCATCGTAGTAGCGGACCCAGCGATAGGGGCCGTCGGCCTCGGGCAGGCGGTACATCCACGGATCGTCGATCCAGTAGTTCTGGCTGAAGAACAGCGGTTCAAGGTAGAAGCCGATGTTCAGGCGGCGGTACGACCAGTCCCGATAGGGCGAATAGTAGCGGCCCATGCGGTAGATGTCGCGGTGGCTGGAGCGGTACGACTGCCAGTTGTAGCGGTTGTCCCGCCGCCAGTCGCGGCTCCAGTCCCGACCGCCGCTCCAGCCGCGGTTGCGGTCCCAGTTTCGGTTGCCGTCACGGTTCCAGTTGCGGTCCCGGTTTCCGTCGCGGACGCCGTCCCGGTTCCAGTCGCGGGTGCGGTCCTGACCCTGCCACCGCTGGCCACCATCCCAGCGCTGCTGCGGGGTGTAGGTGCGGTTGCGTACGGCATTGTCATAGGTCCGCTGCGGCGGCTGGACATCGGGAGCGCGGTTGCGCTGGGCCGGTTCTGGCCGGACGACGGCGCCACCGTTGTTCCAGTCACGCCCGAAGCGCTGGCCGCCACCCCAGCCGCGGCCGGGTTCGCCGCCATTGCGGTCACCGCCCGGATTGCGGGGCTGCGCTTGCGGTTGCGGCTGGGGAGCGCGAGCCTGGGCCTGAACCTGCCCGTCGCCGCGGTTCCAACCGCCGCCACCTTCCATCTTGGCGCCGATCCCGCCACCGCCGCCACCACGGCCCTGCCAGCCGCCGCCACCGCGGTCGTGCCCCCGGTCCCCCGGATCGGCACTGGCGACAGACGGCAGCGCCAGGGCAGCGAGGCCAACGGCAAGAGCGGCGAGACCGCTCGACTTCTTGAGTGATTTCAGGCTCATGGCCCCATCTCCAAGTTCTCTGCGCCGGACCATCGCCGACGACCTTGGACTCGGAAATACGCCTAGGTCACTGTCACGACTCTGAACCGGGTGGGTTGCCTCCCGTTCATGTTCGGCAACCCCATCCTGAACAAATGCAGCTACCAAAAGGTTCCTGCAATTGCCTGTTCAGCGCGTCAGCTTCTTGTAGGCCAGTGCGGTCGGGCGGTCGGCGGCGTCGCCGAGGCGGCGGCGCTTGTCGTCCTCGTAGGCGGCGAAGTTGCCTTCGAACCATTCGACGTGGCTGTTGCCCTCGAAGGCGAGGATGTGAGTCGCAAGCCGGTCGAGGAAGAAGCGGTCGTGGCTGATGACCACGGCGCAGCCGGCGAAGTTCTCGATGGCGTCTTCGAGTGCGGCGAGAGTTTCGACGTCAAGGTCGTTGGTCGGTTCGTCGAGCAGGAGGACGTTGCCGCCCGCCTTCAGCATCTTGGCCATGTGGACGCGGTTGCGTTCACCGCCCGAGAGCTTGCCGACGTTCTTCTGCTGGTCGGCGCCCTTGAAGTTGAAGGCGCCGACATAGGCGCGGGTCGACATGTCCTGCCCGTTGACCTTCATGTAATCGAGCCCGTCGGAGATTTCCTGCCAGACGTTGTTCTTGGCATCGAGATGGTCGCGGCTCTGGTCGACATAGCCGAGGTGGACGGTCGAGCCGATCTCCACCGTGCCGCTGTCGGGCGTTTCCTTGCCGGTGAGGATCTTGAACAGGGTTGACTTGCCCGCGCCGTTCGGCCCGATCACGCCGACGATGCCGCCCGGAGGCAGCGTGAAGGAGAGGTCTTCGAACAGCAGCTTGTCGCCATAGGCCTTGGAGATGTTCTTGACCTCGATGACCTTGCCGCCAAGCCGTTCGGGCACCTGGATGACGATCTGGGCCTTGCCGACGGGGCGGTTGTCCTGCGCGTTCTGGAGTTCCTCGAACTTGCGGATACGGGCCTTGGACTTGGTCTGGCGGGCGGCCGGGGTCTGCCGGATCCATTCCAGCTCGCGCTGCAGTGCCTTCTGCTTGCCGCTTTCCTCTCGGTCCTCCTGCTCAAGGCGCTTGGCCTTCTTTTCGAGGTAGGTGGAATAGTTGCCCTCGTAGGGGAAGTAGCGGCCGCGATCGAGTTCGAGGATCCAGCCGACCACGTTGTCAAGGAAGTAGCGGTCGTGAGTGATCATCAGCACCGCGCCGGCATAGTCCTTGAGGTGGTTTTCCAGCCATTCGACGGATTCGGCGTCGAGATGGTTGGTCGGTTCGTCGAGCAGCAGGATGTCCGGCTTCTGGATCAGCAGGCGGGTGAGCGCGATGCGGCGCTTTTCACCGCCGGACAGGCTTTCCACCGACCAGTCGCCCGGCGGGCAACGCAGGGCTTCCATCGCGATTTCGAGCTGGTTGTCGAGCGTCCAGCCGTCGACGGCGTCGATCTTGTCCTGAAGTTCGGCCATTTCGGCGCCCAGGGCATCGAAGTCGGCGTCTTCTTCGGCCATTTCCATGCCGATCTGGTTGAAGCGTTCAACCATGTCGGCCGTGGCCCGCGCCCCGTCCTTCACGTTTTCCAGCACGGTCTTGCTGGTATCGAGCTGCGGCTCCTGCTCCAGATAGCCGACCGTGATGTTCTCGCCCGGCCAGGCTTCGCCGGTGTAGTCCTTGTCGATCCCGGCCATGATCTTGATGAGGGTGGACTTGCCGGCGCCGTTCGGGCCGACGATGCCGATCTTGGCACCCTGGTAGAACTGCAGGTTAATGTTGCTCAGCACCGGCTTCTGGGCGCCGGGGAAGGTCTTGGTCATGTCCTTCATGACGAAGGCGTATTGCGCGGCCATCTTGGTCCTCTGGGGATAGGCGTGGGGAAGGGCGGGCAACGCCGCCATTCGCAGTTGCAGCGCCTCTACAGGGCCGTCTTGCGCCCCGCAAGCAGCGCGTGCTGAGGCCGAAAACTCCTGGCCGACGCCGCCGAGGCGCCAAAATGGCGAGAATCGCGTGGCCAAGCGTCAGCGGATGGGATGGCCCACGCCTTCATCACTCTGCAATTTGGCGCGGTGGCCATTTTGGCGTCCCTTCGGGATTTGACCAAAATGGCGATCTGCGGCGTCTGGCCAGCTTGAAATATTGACATATTCCTGCGCTGGCTTTCCTGGCAGCCGGCCGTTTTGCCTCAAACCTCGGCCCCGCCGACCAGAAGCTTTCGGCCTAGATCCTTCGCCAGCCGCGGCAGAAAGGCGAAGCCGGCCAGGTAGGCCGGCAAGAGCATGATCGCCCAGTAGAAGTTCTGCTCGCGCGCGAAGAGGGCGAGCATGGCCATGTAGCCGGCGAAGAGCGGCAGGCCGAACCGGGCGAGCGGGCCGGGAGCGGCGAGCCAGCCCATCAGCGGGAGCAGGGCGAGCAGATAGCGCAAGGGTGGCGGAACGAGGGTCAGCAGGGTGACGTCGCCAATATCGCGCAGGGCAGCGCCGGGTCCGCGCAGCGCGTCCCACCCCTGCGAGGGCAGGTCGCCCGGTTGGACGTGAGCGGCGACGGCGGAGGCGTGAAAGGCGACGGCCACGGCAAAGGCCGCGACCAACGCCGCCCAGCCCGCCGCCTCGCGCCAGCGCCGCTCCCACAGCGCGGAGGCGAGGGCGAGCAAGACGAACGGCAGCGCCAGTTCGCGGATCGCGAGAGCCAGCGCCGCGCAGAGGAGCGCGAGCGGCCAGCGGCCCTCCAGCCGCAGCGCCATGGCTGCGGCGAGGAGGATCCCGGCCCACAGCTCGTGCTGGTCGACGAAGGTCGAAGTCGCGACCATCGCTCCGCCGAGGATCACCAGAATCACGGCGCCTGCGGCCTCACCCGGCGTGCACAGCGGACGGAGAGCGCGCAGCCAGAGCCACGCGGTGCCGGCGAGCAGGGCCCCGAGGACAAGGCGCAGCGCGGGCCAGCCGAACCAGGCGCCAGCCATCACCAGCGTGGGCAGCCGAACGGTGGGGAAGGGGTGCGTGGGGAAGCCGTGGGCCCGCTGCAGGGCGGTGATTGCGGCGTAGTAGCCCTCGCCCTGTTCGACCCGGGTCGTGGTATCCAGATAGAGCCGCAAGTCCGAATAGTCCTGCGCCGGTCCGCCCGCGACAGGCGGCGGCTCGTGGACCGTCATGCTCCAGCCGAGCAGGGCGGCGAGCAGGAGCAGCAGCAGTGTTGCCTGGAAGCGGGTCAGCGAGCGCAGCATCGGCGCGGTGCTTGCGGCACGGTGGCGGATCAAGGCAAGCTGAGGGGCGGGGAGGCCGTACGGTTTTCCACTATCGCCGCACGGGGCCAAAACTGGTGGGCGGTGACGGGCTCGAACCGCCGACCCTCTCGGTGTAAACGAGATGCTCTACCAACTGAGCTAACCGCCCGCACGCAGCGAAGCCGGCCTTTGCGGGCTAATCCGCGCCGGGTCAACCACAAGGTGATTGCGCTGTGCGGCATTGTCCTTGCACAGAGCGCACTTGCCTGTCGATTGCGCAGGTCTAGTGTCGCGCGAAATCAAACGCCGGATGGCGTTCGGGGGAGATCGCGATGACTGCCTTGTTGCTGGCGCGGGCCCAGTTCGCGTTCACGGTCAGCTTCCATTTCCTGCTTCCGGCCTTCACCATCGGGCTTGCCAGCTTTCTGGCCGTGCTGGAGGCGGCGTGGCTGCGGACGGGGCGGGGGGTCTATGCGAACCTCTACCGCTACTGGCTCAAGATCTTCGCCGTCGTGTTCGCGATGGGCGTCGTCTCGGGGCTGGTCATGTCCTACCAGTTCGGGACGAACTGGTCGGTCTTTTCCGACAAGGCCGGGCCGGTCATCGGCCCGCTGATGGCCTACGAGGTGCTGACCGCCTTCTTCCTCGAGGCCGGGTTCCTTGGGGTGATGCTGTTCGGCATGGGCAAGGTCGGCCGCGGCTTGCACTTCACCGCGACCTGCGCCGTGGCGATCGGCACCTTCGTTTCGGCCTTCTGGATCCTGGCCGTGAATTCGTGGATGCAGACCCCGGTGGGCTACGAGATCGGCGCCAATGGCCAGTTCCTGCCCGGACCGAGCTGGGCGGCGATCATCTTCAATCCGAGCTTCCCTTACCGGCTGGTTCACACGGTGATCGCCGCCTACCTCACCACCGCCTTCGCCGTGGGCGGGGTGGGGGCTTGGCACCTGTTGAAGGACCGCGACAACCCCGGCGCGCGCAAGATGTTCTCGATGGCGATGTGGATGGCGGCGCTGGTCGCCCCGGTGCAGATCCTGGCGGGTGACATGCACGGCCTCAACACGCTTGAGCATCAGCCGGCCAAGGTCATGGCGATGGAGGGCCACTTCCAGAGCCACCCGGACGGAGCGCCGCTCGTGCTGCTCGGCTGGCCCAACCAGCAGGCGCAGGAGATGCGCTATTCCGTCCAGATTCCAAAAGCTTCGTCGCTGATCCTCAAGCATGATCCGGATGCGCCTCTCAATGGGCTGGACAAGGTTCCACTGGCTGACCAGCCGCCCGTCGCCATCGTGTTCTGGGCCTTCCGGATCATGGTCGGGCTTGGCTTTGCCATGCTCGGGCTCGGGCTGTGGAGCCTGGTCGCGCGGCTGCGCGGCAAGCTTTATGCTGCGCCGATGCTGCATTGGGCGGCGGTGGTGATGGGGCCGGCCGGGTTCATCGCCGTGCTGGCCGGATGGGCAGTCACCGAGACCGGGCGGCAGCCGTACACCATCTATGGCTTGCTGCGCACGGCAGACAGCGTCTCGCCGCTGGGCGCCCCTGCGGTCGCCGCCTCGCTCGCGGCTTTTGCCGTGGTCTACTTCGTCGTGTTCGGCGCCGGGCTGTGGTACGTGCTGCGGCTGATGAGCGCGGCGCCCAAGGCGGGCGAGCATGGGCTCGACGGCAGCCCGATCCGCAGCGCCGGGATCACCCCGGCACCCTCCGTTGCCCAGGGAGAACCGGCATGATCGACCTCACCGTCGTCTGGGCGGGGATCATCGCCTTCGCCATTGTCGCCTATGTGCTGATGGACGGTTTCGACCTGGGCATCGGCCTGTTCTTCCCCTGGCTGGAGGCGGGCGAGGAGCGCGATGCGGCGATGAATTCCATCGCGCCGGTGTGGGACGGCAACGAGACCTGGCTGATCCTTGGCGGCGGCGGGCTGCTGGCGGCCTTTCCGCTGGCCTATGCTATCGTTCTGCCGGCGCTCTATGCCCCGTTCATCGCCATGCTGCTGGCGCTTGTGCTGCGCGGCGTCGCCTTCGAGTTTCGCTGGCGCGATCCGGCGCATCGGCGCTGGTGGGACCGGGCCTTCCACGCCGGTTCGCTGGTCGCCACCTTCGCGCAGGGGATCACGCTGGGCGCCCTGCTGCAGGGCATCCGCATCGAAGGCCGCGCCTATGCCGGTGGCTGGTGGGACTGGCTGACGCCGTTCTCGCTGCTGACCGGGGCCAGCCTCGTCGTCGGCTATGCGTTGCTTGGCGCGTGCTGGCTGATCTGGAAGACGGAAGGGAGCCTTCAGGGCAAGGCCTATGCCCGCGCGCGTCTGGCGGCGGCCTTGCTGCTGCTGGCGATCGGCGCGGTGAGCCTTGCGACGCTGGGGCTGGAGGCCAAGTATTACCAGCGCTGGCTGGCCTTCCCCGGAGTGATCGCGACGGCGCAGGTGCCGCTGGCCCTGCTGATCGTCAGCGTCCTGTTCTTTCGCGCGCTTCACGCGCAGCGCGAGGCGCTGCCGTTCTTTCTTGCGCTCGCCCTGTTCGCGCTGACCTTCGTGGGGCTGGCGATCTCGATCTGGCCCGACGTCATCCCGGCGCGCCTGACGATCTGGCAGGCCGCCGCACCCGAGCGGAGCCAGGTGTTCATGCTGATCGGCGCCGGGCTGACCGTGCCGCTGATCCTGGCCTACACCGGCTGGGCCTACTGGGTGTTCCGCGGCAAGGTGGGGCACGAGGGGTACCACTGATGGCGTCCCCCCGGCTAGTCAGGCTGGGCTGGTTCGTCGCGATCTGGGCGGGGAGCGTGGCGACTCTGGCAGTGGTGGCCGGGCTGGTTCGGTTGGCCCTGCGCTAAGGCGCGCAAGCCGGGTTCCCCCGATCCCGTCAGCAGGGCTTGGTGCCGGAATAGGGCTCGAAGCCGGGATAGTCCTGGTCGTTATAGCCGAACGGCAGCTTTCACACGTGGTTGTCCTCTACCTTCAGCCGCTTCCCGCCGATGTTTTCGTGACGGCTGCCGTACTTGATCAGGGCGATCAGCCGCGCGTCGCGCGCACCTCGCGAGACCCTCCAGCGGTCAGTCGGCAAAGATCTTGCCGGGGTTCATGAGATCGTCGGGATCAAGCGCTCGCTTGATCGCTTGCATGGTCGCGACGGCGCCGGCGCCATGTTCCTCGATCATGTGATGGCGCTTGACGATGCCGATGCCATGCTCGCCCGTGCAGGTGCCCCCGGCCGCCAGTGCCCTGTCGATCATCCGTTCGTACACTGCCTCCGCCGTCGCCCGCTCCTCCGGAGCGTCGGGATCGAGGACGAAGAGCACATGGAAATTGCCGTCGCCGACATGGCCGACGATCGAACCGACAAGGCCGTTGCGGTCAAGATCGGCGCGCACCTCCCTTACGGCATCGGGCAGGCTGGTGATCGGCACGCAGACGTCGGACGACCAGATCTCGGATCCGGGGCGCAGGGCGCCGGATCCGAGATCTGGTTTGTGGCGGGCCTTCCATAGCCGGTTGCGATCCTCGGTGCTGGTCGCCCACTGGAACTCCGCCCCGCCGTTCGCTTCGGCCAGCGTTGCGGTGACCTGGGCCTGTTCGGCGGTGGACGAGGGTGAACCATGGAATTCGAGGAACAGGTGCGGCTTCTCGGGCAAGGACAGTCCGGAATAGAGATTGCACGCCCGTATCTGGACGGCATCGAGAAATTCGACCCGGGCGACAGGCACGCCGAGTTGCACCATGCCCACCACTGTTTCCACCGCGCCGTCCACCGTTTCGAACACGCAGGAGGCCGAGGCGATCGTTTCCGGGATCCCGTACAGCTTGAGGCGCACCTCGGTGATGATGCCGAGCGTTCCTTCGGAGCCGACATAGAGCCGGGTGAGGTCATACCCCGCGGCCGACTTGCGCGCCCGCGTGCCGGTGCGGATCACCGATCCATCGGCCTGGACCACGGTGAGGCCGAGGACATTGCCCGCCATCGTACCGTAGCGGACCGCATTGGTGCCCGAAGCGCGGGTCGAAGCCATGCCGCCAAGCGAGGCGTTGGCGCCTGGATCGAGCGGGAAGAACAGGCCCTGTGCGCGCAGATCGTGGTTGAGCTGCTCACGCGTTACGCCGGCTTCGACCTTGCAGTCCTGGTCCTGCGCATTGATCTCGAGGATCCGGTCCATCCGCATGAGGTTGATGGCGACTCCCCCCCTGACAGCGGCGATGTGGCCTTCCAGCGAAGTCCCCGCGCCGCTGGCCACCATCGGCACACCATTGGCGCGGCAGATCACCACGATCGCGCTGACTTCGGCGGTTGACTGCGGGAAGAGTACGGCGTCGGGCGGGAATGGAACGGGGAAGGATTCGCCGCGCGAATACTGTTCCTTTATCGCGGGCGCGGTCACGATGCGATCGCCCAGAAGCTCGCGCAGGGCGGTCTCGGCCGCCAACGGCAGCCCGGCATTTTCCACCCGCTTCAAAGCGCCCTACCCATGTCTCGCTCCCGCTTGCCGCAGTTGGCTGGGTTAGGGTGCGCCAGCGCGGCCGTCGATCAAACACTGCTTATGAGCGGATGAGGACTTCTCAACAGCTTCCTCGCATTGTTTGAGCCTTGCTCAGCCGAATTGGCAGGCTGGCCTGGATCAAGGTTTGCGAAAACTCATCTTCACGATACCGTAGGCTGAGAGGGGTTCAATCGATCATGTCCACCACCCTGCCCACCGAACTGCTGCGAAGCTTCGTGGAAGTGGTCGATGCCGGCACGATGCTGAAAGCCAGCGAGCGCGTGTTCCTGACGCCCTCGGCGGTCAGTTTGCAGATCAAGCGGCTGGAGGAAACGGTCGGCACGCCGCTGTTCTTCCGCGACAGGCGCAAACTCACCCTCACCACGGCGGGGGAGACGCTGCTGGGCTATGCGAGGTCCATGCTCGCCATCAATGACGAGGCTGTCGGCGTCCTGTCGGGCGATCGCGCCACCGGGCCGATCCGCGTCGGAATGGTGGAGGACTTCGCACGGACCGTCCTTGTCGGGAGCCTGAAACGTTTTTCCCAGCTCAACCCGGATGCCCAGATCCATCTGAAGGTCTGTGGCTCGCTCGAACTGCGCGAACTTATCGAGACGGGGAGGCTCGACATTGCGCTGTGCGTGCGGCTGCCCTCGGAGGCCGATGTCATCGCCACGCGCGCGGTGCACTGGTTCGGCGAGGACGCGCTGCTGGCGCGGCCCGTCCTGCCGCTCGCCTTGTTCGAAGCCCCGTGCCTGTTCCGCGCACAGTCGCTCGCCGCGTTGCGAGAAGCGGGCATTGCGCATGAGATCGCGATCGAAACGGCCAGCATCTCGGCGTTGCAGGCGGCGGTCGTGTCGGGCCTAGGAGTCACTTCGCGGACCAGCGCGTTCATGGCGGCCGATCAACAGGCGCTGAGGCTTTCCGCGCTGCCCCGGCTTCCTCCGATCGGCTATTGCCTGCTGCAATCCGCCACGGCCTCGCGCGCTTCCGCGGCGCTGAAATCCATTCTGCTGCAAGCGGTCCAGCACCTTTAGGCTGGCGCCGGTCAGCCGGCCTGTTCGATGGCCAGGGCCGACATGGCCGATGGCCGCGCGAGCAGTGCGGCCTGGTGTCCGGACCAGCGGGGGAACGCGCTCATGTCCATCTCGAGCCGCTGGGCCCATCGGAAGAACACGGCCAGATAGCCGTCGACGACGCTGAACCCGGGACCGAGCGCCCATGGCCCTGCCAGCCGTTGCTCGATTGACCGGAACGCCCTTTCCAGCCGTTCGGGTGCGGCAGCCTTGACCGCGGCGGCGGCGGCGGGCTCATCAACGAAGCGTTCGGTCCGCCACAGCTGGGCGATGGTGACGTGCACGTTGCTGGCCAGCCAGGCCATGAATTCATAAGCTTTCGCCAAGGCCAGCGGGTCGCCTAACGGCAGCAGGCGGGCATCCGGGCCGGCATGAGCGGCGTAGCTCAGGATGGCGATCGTTTCGGTCACCACGGTGTCGCCCACTTCGAGCACCGGGACGCGGCCCAATGGGTTCAGGACGCGAAACCATGCGCTGTCCTGCTCGCGCTCTGCCAGGTTGATCTTGCGGGCCTCGAACGGCAGCCCGGCTTCGGCAAGCGCGATCAGCGAGGCGAATGCGCATGAACCCGGGGCGAAATAGAGGATGTGAGACGGCATTGGTGACCCTGTTGGCAAAGCGTTGCGGCCGGATTGCAAGGCGCTCAGCAAAAGGCTGGCCGCACGGTGGTCCGCCCACTCCTCGCGGCACTGTGCCGAGCGGGAGAGGGGGCGCAATCGAGATGCCCTCAGCCGCGGTTATGATTTTCTCACTTGAGCGACCTTGCCGGCACCGCGATGAAGGCGGGCTGCGGGCCTGAGCGATGTGGGTCGTCGGCGGCTATGTCCGGATCGCGTCCGCATCTTGGCCGGTCGGACGATGCAGGTTCCGCGTTACCGGGACCATGATGTTGCGTCGGCCCCAACCGCGGGTTGGGCAGACGCGGTCGGGATGAATGAAGGCGAACACGTGAGCGACGAGGAGCAGGGCGTGGAGGAAGGTCGAGACCTGCCGTTCCGGGGCGTGAGGGTCGTCGAATTCTGCAATGTTGCTGCGGGACCGTTCTGCGGAATGCTGCTGGGCGATATGGGGGCCACGGTCGTCAAGGTCGAATCCGCGGCTGGCGATTCGCTGCGCCAGTGGCCGCCCTTGACCGACGGCTTCAGCGAGAACTTCGCCTCGCTGAACCGGAACAAGCAGTCGATCGCGCTCGACCTGAAGAACCCCGAAGATCTTGCGGTCGCCCGCAGACTGATCGAGCGCGCCGACGTGGTCATCGAGAACAACCGGCCGGGCGTCATGGATCGGCTGGGGCTTGGATATGCGAGCTTTGCTGAGAGCCATCCGGGACTGATCTATTGCTCGATGTCGGCCTATGGGCAAGCGGGCCCCCGTTCCCAGGGCGGCGGGTTCGACGTTACCATCCAGGCCATGTCCGGCATCATGTCGGTGACCGGAGAGCCGGGGCGGCCTCGCGTGAAGGCGGGGGTCCCCGTGTCTGATTTCACGACCGGCCTCTATGGTGCCTTTGCGGTGGCATCCTTGCTCAGCCGGGTCCGCTCGGGCGGAAAGGGTGGCCTCATCGACATCTCGATGCTCGGCGCGAGCCTGGCCGTATCGGCGCTGCAGGTCAGCGAGTATTTCGGCAGTGGCCGGGATCCCCGGCCGCTCGGTTCGGCACATCCTCGCAATGCGCCCTACCAGGCGTTCAGCGCGCGGGACGGAGACTTCGTTCTGGCGGCCGGCAACCAGAAGCTGTGGCGCCAGGTCTGCGAAATCCTCGGCTGCATGGATATCTATGAGGACGAGCGGTTTCATCTGATGGCGGATCGGGTGAAGAATCAGCAGCTCCTGGCCGAGCGCCTGGCCGGGATCTTCGCCGGCTGGTCGGTGGACGATCTGCTCGCGGCGTTCGAGCAGGCCGGCATTCCCTGCAGCCGGATCAACACCTATTCCGAAGCGCTTGCCGATCCGCAGGTGGCCCACATGGGTTGGGTCGACGATATCGAACTGCCGGGCGGCGCGAAGGCGCGGACGTTTGCTTCGCCGCTGTCGATCGACGGAGCCCGCTTGCCGATCCGCCTGATGCCGCCCGCGCTGGACGCCGATCGCTGGGCGATCCTCGCCGACATCGGACAGTCTGTGCCCGCCGCCGGGACGGGGCGCGGATGAACGCCGCCGCTGCCGGCACGCCGCCCACCGGGCGCCGCCGCTTCGGCAGCTTCCTCGAGCTGGTCGGGCGGGCGGTCGACGAGGGAGTAGACGGTGCCGGAATGCCGGGCGCGATCGGGCCGGCATTCCGCACGGTACTGGCTGAGGATGACTGGCTTCAGCCCGAGTTCGCGCGGCCCGATCCCGATCGCTACCAGCAATATCTGCTCTACTGCGATGCCCGACGGCGCTTCAGCATCGTCAGCTTTGTCTGGGGACCCGGTCAATCCACGCCGGTCCACGATCACGGCGTCTGGGGAATGGTGGGCGTGCTTCGAGGCAGCGAGATTTCCGAGAACTTCGAGCTGCGCGACGGGGCCCTGGTCAAGACCTCGGAGGATGCCCTGACCCCGGGGCAGATCATCAGCTTCACTCCCGAGCGAGGCGACATTCACCGGGTCCGCAACGCCTACGCCGATCGCACCTCGGTGAGCATTCATATCTATGGCGGCGATATCGGTTCGATCGAACGCTCGGTGTTTGGAGCAGACGGCGTGTGCAAGCCGTTCATCTCCGGCTATGCCAGTAGCCGGCTTCCCAATTTCTGGGGTGCGGCATGAGTGTTCCCCTGCTGACCCGGGTGCAGGGGAATGCCTGCTTCCTGACACTGAACCGGCCGGAGGTTGGTAATTGCCTCTCGGCAGAACTGGTCGAGGAACTCCATCGCGCGCTGGATACGTTCGAGGCGTCGCCGCTCAAGGTCGTTATCTTTCAGGGGGAAGGGCGGCATTTCTGCACCGGTTTCGATCTCGCCGATCTGGCCGGGCAGAGCGATGCCGATCTCGCCTTGCGGTTCATCCGGATCGAACAGCTTCTGGCCCGGATCTGGAATGCCCCCTATCCGACGATCGCGGTCGCCGCTGGCCGAACCTTCGGCGCCGGGGCGGACCTGTTCGCGGCTTGTGGCTGGCGCATCGCTCTCGAGAAGACGAGCTTCTGCTTTCCCGGCGCGGGGTTCGGTGTCGTGCTTGGCACGGCCAGGCTCGCCGCCCGGATCGGCTCGCGGGCGCTGGAATGGATCGAGACCGGGCGTGAGATCGCGGTTGACGAGGCGGAGCGGCTGGGGCTCGTCCAGCAGGTTACCTGCCCGGAAGCGCTGCCCGGGGTTCTGGAGGGAGCAATCGGCACGTCCACACGGCTCCATGCGACTACGCTGTCCGGTCTGCGGGCGGCGCTTGCCGCCGAGCGGGGTTCTGCCGATCGCGATCTTGCTGAGCTCGTGCGGTCGGTGGCGCGACCGGGCCTGAAGGCGAGAATGGAATACTATCGCAGCCAGCAGCAGCGCTCCCGGGTGCCATAGCCTTGCGGGCAGGGAAGAGGACTGAGGACTGATGGCGAACAATGAGCCCGACGGCCCCCGCGCAGTTCAGCCACAATCCCTGCGCGCCGATCCTGCGGCAGGCTCGCCGGCGCCCTCTGCCATGAACCACCCCTTCTATGGCTGGGTGATCGTGGCGATCACTGTGGTCATGCAGGCCTTTTCGCTCGGCATATTCCTCTACAGCTTCGGCGTCGTCCTGATTCCCTGGACGGAAAGCTTCCAGGCCAGCCGCGCCGAATTGACCATGATCCCGGTGATGATTCAGGTCATCACTGCCATAGCCAGTCCATTCGTCGGCCATTTCGTAGACCGGTTTCCCACCAGGCCCGTGATCCTGATCGGCATCGGGGCGACGGTCTTGTCGCTGGTCCTGCTGTCGCAGGCCACAAGCTACTGGCAGGTGATGCTGATCAGCGTGCTTCCCGTCTCCATCGCGGTCAAGCTGGCCGGGCCGCTCCTGGCGCAGGCCGTCAGCGCCAAATGGTTCCGTACCCGGCTCGGCCTGGCGCTTGCGGTCAGTGCGGCAGGAGGCGCCGTGGGGGGGCTGGTCATGCCACCGCTGATCCAATGGATCATCAGCTTTTCCGATTGGCGCACGGCCTATCTCTACCTGGCCGGCGCGGCCGCAGTGTTCTTCGTTCCGGCCGCCCTTCTGCTTCGAGAGCCGCCGTTTGCCGAGAGCCCGGCCCGGCCACTGGTCCAGGGCACAGGAGGCAATTCCGCCCTCACGACCCGGGACATCCTGTTCGACAGGATCTTCCTGTTCACGGCTATAGGCATCGGCATCATCGCGGCCATGCAACTGGTATTCCAGTACAACCTGCCCGCGATTGGCCATGACCGCGGCATTGCACCTGCCCAGGCCGCGTTGCTGCTGTCCGCGCTGTCGAGCGGCGCGCTCGTCGGCAAACCGATCTGGGGAATGATCGTCGATCGGATCAGCCCGCAAAGCGTCTATGTGGCGGTCAGCTGCTTCTATCTGGTTGCCGTGGCGCTGGCGCTCGGCGCGTTCGGACCGATCGGTTACGTTCACCTGCTGGCGGCAGCGCTGTTCGGCGGCTTCGGCTCTGCAGCGATCCAGCCGCTGCTCGGAGTGATTCTCGTCGGGCGGTTCGGCACTGCGAATATCGGCAAGACCCTGGGCCTGGCCCTCCCGTTCCTGAACCTGAGCGCGCTGGGACCCGTCCTTGCGGCATACGCCTACAGCCGGACCGGCAGTTACGACATAGGGCTGATGATCCTCGCAGGCTGCATCCTGTTGAGCGCAATCGTCATCGTGCGGAGTCTGCGCCGTGAGGCCGCCGCCCGGAACCCTGCGCTCAGCACACTGTAATCAGACCGCCTAAAGGAAACGGGCGACCTGCTGCTCGGAAACATGCCACAGCCGTTCGGCCGAGGCCGGATTCGTTGCCGGCTCGGACGGGTCGATCCGGGCGCGCTCGAAGAAGTATCCTCCCGACGGTTGCCCGGCCGAGTGGTCGCCCGCCAGCCACACCACCGTATCCGCCCCGCTTTCGGGGCTGATCGCCTCGCCCTTGTCCTTTGCCGCGCTGTAATAGGCGATCATGTCCGGGGTGCCCTTGTTGGGGAAGTCGGACGCCACCATGCCGGGGTGAACCGCGCTCGCCACCAGCGCGGTGTCGGCGTTGCGCCGCGCGAGTTCGCGCGTGAACAGGACGTTGGCCAGCTTGCTCTGGCAATAGGCCGTGAAGGGATTGAAATCGTGCTCGCCCTGCAGATCGTCCCAGATCATGTCCGGGATCATGGCATGGCCGATGGACGACAAGGTTATGACCTTCGGCTCGGCCGATCGCAGGACGTTCGGCAGGAGCAGCGCGGTCATCAGGAACGGGGCCAGGTGGTTCACCTGCCAGGTTGTCTCGAAGCCATCCTCGGTGACCGTGCGGGACGTGAGATGGTTGCCGGCATTGTTGACCAGCACGTCGATCTGACCGGCAAGGTCTGCAATCTCGCGGGAGGCGCGGGCGACCTGCGACAATGAGGCAAAGTCTGCCTGCACCCATTCAGCCGGCGCACCGGTGGCTGCGGCTTCGAGCTTCGCCTTGCTGGCCGCGATTTTCCCGGGGTTGCGGCCGACGGCAATCACCCGATGCCCCTGCCGCGCGAATTCCAGTGCCGCAGCTTCGCCGATGCCCGAAGTGGCGCCGGTAACCACGATCGTCCGTCGAATCTGTTCGACCATGCCTGGTTGTCCTTTCGAGTGATTTTCCGAAGCAGCTTGCGCCCCGATTCGATGCGGCGGGGCAGATCAGCCCTGCTATTACCGACCGGTACCACGCCCCGGGAGGCGCGGCACCTTGCGGCGAGGTTTGCCGCGGACCTGCGCGTCAGCCCGCCGGTTGCGGCTGCCTCAGGCCTTGCCACAGTTCAGGGACGGCATCGCAATCTTCCGACACGACCCAGGTCGCCATTCGCCGCAGGGCCTCGGTGCCGTCGTGGGGAACCGTGATCGAATCGTAGTTGAGCATGTAGCCCAGCGTCGTCACTCGCTGCACGCCGTGCAGGGCAAGCGGCAGGCGCAGTTCGTTGCGCAGGTGCGGCGGCCAGACCCCCACGGTCTGCACGTCGCGGGTGGTTCGGCGGAGCGCCACGTCGAAGTCCGGCACCGGGATCAGGTTCAGCGTCCGGAAGTAGAGATCGTTGGCGAAATCGACCGGTTCGCCTTCAAGCGAAATGATCACCCCGCCGCGCTCGTCCCCGCCGATGACCTCGTATTCGTCGTCAAGCATGCGAACGCCGTCGATCAGCGCCGAAAAGTCGGCCGTCAGTCGCGGAGCCGGCGTGCTGATGCTGGCCGGCAGGCGCTGGATCGCATCGAACACCTTTTGGCCGAAGCGGCGGATCCTGCCGTCAGCGATGGCATCCGGCTTGCAACGGACAAAGGCCAGCCGCGCGTTCGCACAGCCGTTCTGGTTATGATAGCCGACATCGGCGGCGAGGCGCAGCGCCGCCTCATCCATGGCAGCATCGTTTTCCAGCGCTTCCTCGCCGATGAAGGCCCGGCTGTTCTTGGGATCGAACATGACCAGGTCGAGTCCCGGGCGAAGGTAACGGGCGATGTGAGTGATCGACTTGTGCCCGCCCCAGGCGACGATCCGATCGAAGTTGCGCGGGTGGTACAGCTTTTCTTCGAACGCCGTATCGCCGCCGCGCCAATAGGCGGCGCTCCAGCTGCGGGTCAGCGGATGGTTCGGGGCCATGTCGATCAGGGTCTTGCCCAGAGCGATGGCGGCGCCAAGCTCATTGGACGGGATCTTGACGAGGGCGTAGCCGCGGATCAGCGCATTGCGCAGGAACGTTATCGTGGCGATGCCCGGGGCGTTGCCGGCAATGACGTGCACCGTCGGAACCCCGATCGCGCGCACCCCGATGTGGCGGCCGTTGTATTGCGTCTGCTCATCCCAACCGTCGATGTGCTCCCTGCCGATGGTGGCGACCACGGCCTCCAGCCGGTCGCGCGAGAGCATGCCCCCCTTGGCGGTGAGGCCCCGGTACGAATTCTCGCAGAGATTGCGCGGCGCGTCGGAGAAGGTCTCGTCGAGATCGAGCGCCCACTGCACGTGCGGGTTGGTGGCCGGATCGAGACGATCGCCGAGCTCCACGAGGAAATCGATGATCTCGTCGATCGAGAGAGCATAGAGCTCCTGCAGCACGTTGCGGTTCGACAGGATCAGCTTGTCGAGATGCTTGCTGGCGTCCGGAGCGGTAAAGGTTGCTCCGAACCGGCCAGCGTTCACCGTGTCCGCGCCTTCGATGATTTCGCCACGGGCGATGATCGGGATTGAGAAATTGCCAGTCATGGTCATGCCTCCAGGAGGAATTCGGTGGCGTCGTCATGCGCCTGGGCGGAACCGGCACAGCCGATCTTCTCGCCGTCTTCCTTGATCTTGCCGATTTCGTTGCCGAGGTGCGGCCCGGTGCGCCCGCAGGGGCACTGGTCCCAATGCAGGGTGACCAGGTCGCCCGAGACGAAGCCGCCCCAGTAGGTGCTCGCCAGCAGGTCGTAGAACGCGAACCGGCCCGTCTGCGCCCCGGTTGACGGGAGAACCTCGTCGGTTCCCGCATCAAGGACGAACGGGATCGTCGTGGGCGGCAGATGATATTTGCGGTGCGGGCATCGCGTGGCGACGCTCATCATCTCGCCCATGCCAAAGTCGATGTTCATGTTGCGCCCGGGAATGCCGAACGCGCGCAGGACGTCATCCTGCCAGCCATCGGGTTCCACGCCATCGGGAAACCCGCTGCCGACCGAGATCAGCGAGCCGGCATGGAAGGCGCCGGTGGTGCCGGCGTCGAGCAGCTTGCGGGCAAGGGCATAGACGCTGCCCATTGTGCCCAGCACCCAGACCTGCTGGCCCTTGTGCCCGCTGATGAGCAGATCGACCCAGCGTTCGTACTGCGCCGGGCCTTCCTCCTTCATCCTGGCGATCTCGCCCTTGCGCGCCAGCAGCTTGGGGTTGATCGAAAGCGTGCCTTCCTCGCCCTTCTTGCTGGCTTCCTGGATACGGCCGGCGAGCGACATGAGATCGGCATCCATGTAGTCGCTGGGGGCCTTCACCAGGTCCTCGCCGTAAACTTCCTCGTAGATTGCGAGGCTGATGTTGAACGGGCGGTAGCCGCCCTTGGGACCCGGGAAAAAGATCGGCACCCGGTCGATCCCCGGTTCGAGCCGCTTGTAGTGTGCCCGCTCCTCGCCAAATGGCTCGAGACGCCAGCGCCCGCCCTCCCAGAACAGGCGCCATTCCTCGCTGGAGCGGAGCAGGAAGGTCATCTTGCCGTCGGTCGTGGTCGAGTAGCATACCGTCGCGCCGGTGGCGGCCACGATGGCCTTGATCCAGTCCTCGATCAGTTCGACGCCGTCGAGGTTCACGCCCGACAGGTCGATCGAGGTCAGCTTGGAGAGCCACTTCGTCAGTCGGGCGAACTCGTTCCGCTCGAGCCAGGCGAGGGGATAGGAACTGTACACCGACGCGCGAAACAGCAGGGGAGCGAGATCTTCCAGGCGGTCAATGGACGAAATGCCCTGTCGGTCCGCAAGGCTCTTCAGCATCGCGATCTTGGGGTAGAGTTCGGCAAGGCGCCGCTGCGCTGCCGCCAGCCAGAACCGCTGCCGATCCGCATCGGTGAGCGAGAAAATGTCCGTATAGGACTTGGTCACATAGCTTTCTGGCGCAGCGATCAGAGCATCGACGAGTTCGCCGTGATCTATCGTGGTGGTGGTATCGGCCATCGCGCTTTCTCCGGTTCAGGCGCTTGCGAGGCGGCGGGGCTTGTAGGCTGACCGTGGCAGCGTGCCGGCGGCCAGGCTTTCGATTGTCACGGAAATGCCGAGCGCGGCCTCCAGTTCGCGGCTGATCTGCGCGGCGTCCGAATGCTCGACCTTGACCGCAAGGGCGTCCGCGGAGCCCGCGGCCATCGCGAACTCGGGCGCACCGAACGATTCCAGGGCAAGTTGCACATGGATCGGAAGGATCTTCGACTCACCGATTACTGCCATGTCCGGCACGCGGCCAAGGTAGTCCCAGCGCCGCAGGGTCGATCCCGTGGGGCAGGGCTCGGTCCGTTCGGCCACGATGTCTTCCGAATCGAACCGCATCATGAACTGGTCCATCCCGAACATGGTCACCACCAGGTGCCCCGGCTTGCCGGGCTCCACCTCGCGGCCGGTGGCCGGATCGCAGATCTGGATGATGTAGTAGTTGACCGGTTCGGCCATCCCGGAATGCGTTTCGCCATCGAGGCAGGAGAACCCGATGCAGTCCGAGACGCCGTAGGTGTTGCGGATGCGGACGTTGAATGCCGATTCGAGCCGCCGCCGCGGGGCCTCGAACTGCATGCTGGATTCGATGATCGAGACGATGTTGCCGTCCAGCAGCTCGGGCAGGTCGACGCCGATGGAGCGGGCCGCCTCGTCGTAGAGGTTGAGCTGAGGGAGCGAGAGCATGAGGATGTCGACGCCGAGGTCCTGCCAGACCTGGACGTGGGTCACCGCTTCCTCGAGCGTGAACGGAACGCCGACCGGAATTTCCAGCATCCCGGCATCCCGCATCGAGCGGCCGCCGTTGACGTTCGTGGGGTAGAGGTTCTGCGGAAAGCTCAGCGAATAGTGCATGCCCGGGCGATAGCCGGCTCTCCAGTAGATGGTCCGGTCGATCTCCCGCATGCGGTCGATGTCGTCGATCGTGTAGAAAGTGTACCAGGGCTTGCCCGTCGTGCCCGATGAGCGGGCTATCCGCACGGCGTCGTGCAACTGCACCCAGCGATGAGTGCCGAAGGGCGGCAGATGCGCCTCGTTGGCGCGCAGGTCGCTCTTTCGCACCATCGGAATGGCGTCAAGCCCCGGAAACTCCCCGGCCCGCAAGCCGGCCCGGCTGTAAAGGTCGCGGTAGAACGGCAGCTGCCAGGCGCGCTCCCATTCCTTCTCCAGCGCGGCGCGGTGGAGGGCCTCGCGCTTGGCGGGAGGCATCCCTTCCAGTTCGGGATCGAACAAGGCCCGGCCGGTTTCGGAAAGATAGCCGGGATGAATCGCCTTCAGATTTTGCGTTCCGATCATGTGCTCCCCCAAACGGACTAATCTTGCTGTTGTGCGGGAGTGTATAGTCCCGATCAGCCGGATTATTCTCTTAGCTGGCTGACGGTTTCGCGGGTGATCTTGCTGTTTCCCGGCGAAGCGGCGAGAATCGGTCTGATCGGTTTTCGCGGCCGCCGGAGGGTGTGAAAGGGGGCTCAATGGTATCCTTCAGGATCCGCGATTTCATATCGACCCGGCCCGAGAGCATTCTCGAGGATCCCGAACGCAGCGTGGTGGCCGCGTGCCACCTGACGGCGCCTCGGGGCAGGGGAATGAACTATAGCAAGGTGATGCCGACGGATGCGCACATGATCAGCGTGCATCTGCAGGGGAGCCCCCGTCACATGTTCACGGCCGGCGGCACAGTGCTGCACGATGGGCCGGTAATCGCCGGCACGGTCAGCTGCATGCGCAGCGGGGAGCAGGTCCGGTCGATCATATCGGACGGCTTCGACGTTCTCGCGGTATTCATCCCGTGCTGGTTTCTGGACAATGTTGCGCATCGCGTGATGTCCGGACTGGGGCAAGAGACCGCGCCCCGGTTCACGGCGAGCATCGGCTATGACGGAATGCTCTACCATCTGGCCTGCGCCATGCTGGAATGCCTGCACACGCCCGAACAGCCAATGCGCTCGGTCCAGTTCAATGCCCTGAGCGAGGCATTCACCAGCAGGGTAGTCCTTGGGCAACTTGCCGCCCAGGGAGGCTTGCCGAAGGTCAAGGGCGGAATACCGTCTGCCGATCTCCTGCGGATCAGGCGCTATATCGACCAGCATCTCGATGAGCCTATCTCGGTAGAGGAGCTGGCCAACATGGCGGGCCTCAGCAGGTTCCACTTCGCCCGGGCGTTCAAGACATCGACCGGCGAGGCACCGTACCGCTATATCCAGGAGCAGCGCCTGCGGCGGGCGCACGATCTTCTGCGCGGCACGAACCTGCCGATCGGCGACATTGCCGCTGCGGTGGGGTACGACGATCAGGGCCACTTCGCGAAGGTTTTCCGCCGGTCCTACGGCACCAGCCCGCGCTTGCGGCGCAGGGAAGCGTGACCGCGGCTCCTTCGGCTGCAGACGCCGGACCGCAACGGCAGCGGTTTCGGATCGGCGTCCGGATTCCGGGCGCCGGCCCGCTGCGGGATATCGTGGCGACCGTCCAGCGCGCCGAGCGGGCAGGGCTCGACATGGCATGGTTTGCGGACTCGCCGCTGAATTTCCGTGAATTGTGGACCGTGCTCGGCGCCTGTGCGGTCAGCTCCGAGCGAATCACGCTCGGCTCTGCCGTGACCAATCTCGCCAGCCGGCACCTGACGGTTACGGCGGCAGCGGCGGCGACCCTCGGGGAGGCCTTGCCCGGGCGGTTCCAACTGGGCCTCGGCGCCGGGGACAGCGCGATCGGTTATGACGGGCTCAAGCTGGCCACCGTGGCCCAACTCGAACAGGGCCTGCGCGATCTGAAGGCTTTGCTGGGGGGAGGCGCGGTCCGGTATGGGGATTTCCGGGCGACGCTGCGCTATGCCGATGTCGCGCCTCCGGTCATGCTGGCAGCCTCAGGCCCTCGCGTGATGCAGCTGGCGGGCAAGCTTGCCGACGGGGTCATCATCACGATGGGCGAAACCGAACGCAAGCTGGCGGCCATCCGCGCTGGCGCTGCAGAAGCGGGGCGCGAGGCCCCGCCCGTTTACGTGATGGCGCCCTGCAGCGTGAGTGAGCCCGGCCCGGCAACGCTGCGGATGGTCAAGCATTTCTGCGCCGTTACGGCCCGCCGCGAGGGCGCCGCAGCATTCGAGCGGGCCGGGTTCCGCCTCGATCCGGAGTTCCATGCCGAGCACCCCGGGGCGACCAGCGACATCGCGCACGCCCAGAGCGTGGCGGACGCCGGCGATGCGCTCGACAGCCGGATCCCGGACGAGCTTGCGCACTGGTACATGCGCGAGCGGACGCTGATCGGCAGCGAGGCCGAATTGCTGGAGCGCTTCGACAGGCTGGAGAAATCAGGCGTTGCCGGGGTCTACCTTACTGCGACCGAATCTTCGGCGCTTCCGGACGAACTGATCGAGGCGTTGTCGTCGCTATGCTGCGCATCGGCCGCGCGCAGCATGCGGTCTGCCCATCCGACCAGCCAGTGACACCGTAACATCAAAGCCACTGTTCCGCAGATAGCGGAGGAATCTGCGCAGATCGTCCACATTGAGCAAGAATGTCCAAGTCGCACCGGGCCGCATATCATATCGTCTGGCAAGCGCAGTCGATGTTGCAGACATGCTGCGCTGCTGAGCGGATCGAACATTCGAGAACTCAGTAAAAACGGGAGGGACTTCTAGATGACACGACATCTGTTGCTGTTGAGTGCGTCGCTTGCTTGCCTGGGTTTCGCCGAAACCAGCCAGGCCCAGGCCCAGCCATCTGGCGGCGCCGAATCCGCCGAGGCAACCGCAGAAATCCTCGTCACCGCGCGGCGGCGCGAGGAACGGCTCCAGAGCGTGCCGGTCTCCATCACCGCGTTCAGCGGGGAGGCTCTCAAGGAGCGTTCGGTCACCAACTTCGTCGATCTCCAGGCGTCCACGCCGTCGCTGGCGTTCCAGGGTGCGGCCGGTCGTCGCGATACGCCTTCGATGAGCCTTCGCGGGCAACGCACGTCGGACACCCAGATCGTCGCCGATGCTTCGGTCGCGGTCTACATGGACGAAGTCGTGCTGACGCCGAACCAGGGCATCAACCTCGGCCTGTTCGACTTGCAGAACGTCCAGGTGCTGAAGGGACCGCAGGGCACCCTGTTCGGGCGCAACAGCACGGGCGGCGCGGTGCTCTTTACCACCGCCAAGCCGACCGACAAGCTGGGCGCCGGAATCACCGCCCACTACGGCAACTTCAATGAGGTGCAGCTTCAGGGCTACCTGAACGTTCCGCTCACCGACACGCTGCGGGTGCGCGTTTCGGGGAACTATCTCAAGAACGACGGATACGGCGTCGTGGTTGGCGGAACGGAAATCGGCCACCGGCTGGAGTCGGCCGACCAGCAATCGATTCGCGCGATCGTTGCGTGGGAGCCCTTCACCGGCTTCAAGAACACCACGACCTTCGAATATGACCATAGCGACGGCGGCGGCTCGGCATTCGTGCTGACCGCAGTTAGCCCGGCGACGACGATCCGCTTCATCCCCGGCATGCTCTCCGCGCTTGCCCGGCAGCAGGCGCGTAGCGTCCGCGAAGTCGAAGCGAGCTCGCCCATCACCGAGAAAAGCAGGGCGACGCTGGTGGTCAACACGACCGAGGTCGATCTCGGCGCGGTGAAGCTCAAGAACATCTTCGGTTACCGCAAGGTTGATTACCTCATCCATTACGACGGCGACGATTCTCCGCTGCCGGTATTCTATGTGCAGAACCCGACGCATACCAAGCAATACACCGATGAAGTGCAGCTGCTGGGCGATGCGTTCAACGGGAAGACGAACTGGATTGCAGGTGCCTACTACTTCAAGCAGACGGGTACCGACATTTCGCTGTCAAATTCGTTCTTTGGCCTGAACCCGAACGCACCAGGTTACACCGGGCCGGTCGTGAACAACACGTCGTTCTCCGGTTATCTGCAGCAGACGACCGAGATCCTGCCGAAGCTTTCGCTGACCACCGGCTTCCGCTTCACCGTCGACCAGCGCAAGACCAAGGTCGTGCAGTACACTGCGCCGACTGCGCCCAACGCGAACAAGTGCCAGATTCTGGATGACAACGGCACCGCCCTGCCGTTCAATCCGGCGCTGCCCTACAACGGCTGCACGTTCGATCTGGAGAAGACCTTCACCAGTCCGACCTGGACCGTCAGCCTCGACTACAAGATCGATTCCGACAAGCTGATCTATCTCTCGTCGCGTCGAGGCTATCGGACCGGCGGGTTCAACGGCCGTTCGTCGGACAAGGTCCAGCGCCTGCCGTTCAACCCGGAAACCGTCACCGACTTCGAGGCGGGCTTCAAGATCGACAGCCATCCGGGCGGCATGCTCGTGCGGACGAACATGGCAGCCTATCTGCAGAAGTATAACTCGATCCAGCGGAACGTGACCCTCATCAACCCCAACACCGGCAGCGTCACCTCGTCGATCATCAACGCGGCGAAGGCGACGATCTGGGGCCTCGAGGCCGAGGTCATGGTGGTGCCGACCCGATCGCTGGAACTGAGCGCCAACTACAGCTACGTCCACGCGAAGTATGACGACTTCCCGGCGGTCCTGGCCGACAAGACGGTCGTTCAATATACCGACCGGAAGTTTGCCGGCGTGCCGGTGCATCAGTTCAATGCCAACATCAAATATACGCCGATAGACGACGATCACGTTGGCAAGGTGACATTCTTCGGCTCGTACAGCTACCGGAGTGGCTATTACATCAACGAACTGATGCAGACCCCGGCGCAGATCATCCAAGGTCAGGCGGCCGCAGACAGGGCGGCCGGACGGACGGGTCCAGCGGCACTGGCGCCGTTGATCCCCAATTCGATCCCGGGGCTGTACATTCCCGGAGTGGGTCTGCTCAACGCCCGTATTGCTTGGGACAACGTCATGGGTTCGAACTTCGGGCTTGCGGTCTATGGCAAGAACCTGGCGAACAAGACCTATGCCAACTCAGGCCTTTCGTTGTACGAATCGTTGGGTACGACCACCAACACCTACGGCGATCCTCGCACCTACGGGATCGAGGCTTCGTTCCGCTTCTGATGCCTGATCGAACGGCTCGCTTGCTCCGGTACGCCGGAGTGAGCGGGTCGTTCGCACTCTGGCCGACCCACCCTTCGGCTGCGGCGGAAGGCGGAATGCATGGGCGGTGCGCCGTGCGCCGGCCTCGGCAAAAATCAAACGGCCATGTTGGCAGGCGGCGCGCGGCTCACTTGTGCACCTGCCCGGAACGACGGTTGCGCAGCCCGGCGGCTTTCCGGTGCGTCTTGGCCCCGCGTGGGGCCTCTCGTCCGAACGGATGATGTCCAAGTCGCGCTATGCGTCGACCTTCGTCAACGCACATGCGATGACGGTGAGCCGAGCCAGCCTTCTGGTCCAGAGCGCGCAAGCCGCATGCGGCAAGGAGAGCGGCATCTTGTACGATGAGTTCACCTTTTGCTGGTCGCTCAACCACGGCTGCGAGGAGAACATCGCAGCCGCAATCGATGGCAATCCCGTTCCCCGCAAGGCTGGCCGCAGCTTGAACCCGGCCACGGCCGTGCCGGTGGCTTGCGCCTACACTCAGGAGAAGCCCCGCGCTCGGCAAGGTGCATTCCTTGCCCGCCAGGCACCTGCCGCCCGGTAAGAGCAGCGATTACCAAGGAAGGATGCAGCAATGTCGTCAGTCAAGCCAATCGGAGACGTGTCACCGCTGGCACTCCGGCAAGTCGCGGGCAACATCGGTGCGGAGGTGACCGGCCTGCGTCTGGGCGCCGATCTGGAGCCCTCGGTGGTTGAAGCTCTCAAGCAGGCGCTCTGGCGTCACAAGGTGCTGTTCCTGCGCGATCAGGGGCACCTTGACGATGTCACGCATGAGCAGATTGCACTGATGTTCGGCGAGATTCACGATCACCCGACCCAGCCCAACAAGTCCGGCACACACATCACCGAGCTGGATTCGCGCCGCAAGGAGAATGCGAACTTCTGGCATACCGACCAGAGCTTCCAGGACACGCCCCCCTCGGTCGGATTCCTGCGCTCGATCACGTCACCGGCAGTGGGTGGCGATACCATGTGGGCCAACTGTGCAATGGGCTATGCTTCGCTGCCCGAGAGCCTGCGCGTCCTCGCCGACGGGCTTCGCGTCGTCCACACCAATGCGCGCGAAGACGTCGATTACGAAACCGGGCTCCGGGCGATGCGCGCGCCGTTCACGTCCACGCTCTTCGAGACAGAACATCCGCTGGTCAGGGTTCATCCGCATACCGGCGAGCGCTGCCTGTACCTTGGCAATTACGCTCATAAGTTCATCGGCAATTCCGGCTTCGATTCCCAGGCGCTGTTCCGGATCTACATGGATGCGATCCTGAAGCCGGAACACATCGTGCGCTGGAACTGGCGGGCCGGGGACTTCGTGATGTGGGACGAGGCGGCGACGCTCCACTATGCGATCCTCGACTACGGCGACCAGCCGAGGACGATGCGGCGGGTAACGATCAAGGGCGGGGTGCCGCTCGGCATCGATGGCAAGCCCGGCACCACGCACGTCAAGGTGCCCAATCCGATCCAGCAGCAGCTGGCCGCTCAGAGGTGAGCATCGCCTCCGCGCGACCGGGTGCGGCGCGATGCAAGTAGAATAACGGGTGGAGGAGGAGGAGTCATGGATCAGACAGAACAAACGCGCGCCGTTTGCCGCAAATGGTGGGATTGCATGGTAAAAGGCGATGTGGAGGGCATGGAAGCGCTGTACGCGGACGACTTCCAGAGCTGGTCGCCAGGGCGAGGGTGGATCGGCAAGGAAGCGACCCAGGAGTTCACCGCCTGGTTCCGCACCCTGCTGGTGGACGGCTGGTTCACCTTCGACGAGCCGATCATCACGATCGAAGACGACCGGGCCTGCATCGCCACCGGGTCGCACGCTCCGCTCAAGAACGGCAACACCTATCGAAACAGCTACCATTTCCTGCATCAGATCCGCGACGGCAAGCTGATCAAGACGTGGGAATATAACGATTCCCTGCACGTGTGGGGCGTTCTCGAGAAGGAACTGACAGCGAAGCGGGCCGAGGCCGCCGCCAACGGTTGACGGTGCAGACCGGGCCCGCCGGCGCGGGCGAACCTGTGAAAGGACTGACATGGATACGACCGAGCAGACCCGTGCGATCCACCGTCAATGGTGGGATTGCATGTCGAAGGGCGACACCGAGGGTATGTATAAACTGGTGGCCGACGACTATCGCAGCTGGTCCCCGGGGCGGGGCTGGATCGGCAAGCAGGAGACGATGGAATTCGCCGCCTGGTTCCGCACCTTGCTGGTCGACGGCTGGTTTGAGTTCGACGAGCCGATCATCACCGTGGAGGGCGAGCGGGCCTGCACCTCAACCGCCTCCCATGCCAAGCTGAAGAACGGCGAAATCTACAACAACCACTACCATTTCCTCCACATCATCCGCGACGGCAAGATCGTGGAAGCGCGCGAGTACAACGACTCGTTGCATGTCTGGTCGGTGCTCGAAAAGGAAATAACGGAATACAGGAATGCGAAGGCTGCGAAGGCGGCAAGCGCCGACTGACAGAAGGGCCGGCGGCAAGCCGGTCGCCGATCGTGCCGGCCCTGGCGGTCGAGATGTTCACCCTGCGCTGGGTCGACTGATTCAACCGCCATCGCCTGTTCGGCCCCATCGGGCACATCCCGCCCGCCAAAGCCGCGGCCAACTATTATGTAGCCAACGAGGCCCTCGATATGGTGGCATGACTCAAATGAAACTGCCTCCGGACAACCCGGGACGCTTCACACAGGCATCTGCTTTGATATGCAAATTTTGCGTGGTGACCCCTACGGGAATCGAACCCGTGTTTCAGCCGTGAGAGGGCCGCGTCCTGACCGCTAGACGAAGGGGCCACGAAGCCTGTCGATACGTCTCCCGCCGAGGGTGGGAGATGGTGACCCCTACGGGAATCGAACCCGTGTTTCAGCCGTGAAAGGGCCGCGTCCTGACCGCTAGACGAAGGGGCCGTATCGGCTTGCGCCGGTGGCGAGGCCGCGCCTTAGGTTGCAGGGGCGCGGGGGTCAAGTGCCTTTCGAGAGACGGTCTGCATGCCGGTGGACGCAGGCCCGTTCAGTCAGCCCAGGCGGCATCGTCGACGTGCAATTCGGCCTGTGGGCGGCTTGCCCAGTCGTCGATCCTGGCCCGGCCGGCCAGCCACAGCCGGCGATCGCGGCTACCGTGGAGCAGGGCTTGTCCAAGCTCGGTCTGGGCCGCGCGGAAGGCGATTGCCTTGAAGCTCGCCCCATCATCGCCGCGAACGATCAGCCGCACGTGGTCGGTTCCGACGAGATCGGCCTTGACCACCCGCACCGGACCGACCGCCACGCGCGGCGCGGGCCAGCCCATGCCGAAGGGGCCGGCGCTCTCCAGCGTTTCGATGAGCGGGGGGATGAGGCCGCGCGGCGCGATGCCGACATCGAGCAGGAGGGCCTGGTTCGCGGCTGCCGCGCTGACGGTCGCGCCGAGCCGCTGGTCCAGCCAGTCGGCCAGGGCGCCGAGCTGGTCGGGATCGACCGTCAGCCCGGCCGCCATCGCATGGCCGCCGCCGGCGACCAGAAGGCCGGTCTCGCGCGCGGCAATGATCGCGGCGCCAAGGTCCACCCCGGTAATGGACCGCCCGGAACCCTTGCCGTGGCCGTGCTCGTCCGCGTCAAGGGCGATGACGAGGGTCGGCTTCCCGGTCTTCTCCTTGATCCGCCCGGCGACGATGCCGATCACGCCGGGGTGCCAGCCGCTGCCGGCCAGCACCAGGACGGAGCGGTTGTGCTGCCGGTCGAGCTGCGCCTCGGCAGCTTCCTGCACAGCCTGTTCGATGGCGCGCCGTTCCTCGTTGAGCGTGGAAAGCTGGGCGGCGATGGCGCGTGCCTCGTCCGGGTCCTCCGTTATCAGGAGCCGCACGCCAAGGGTGGATTCGCCGACGCGCCCCCCCGCATTGATCCGCGGCCCAAGCGCGAAGCCGAGGTCCGAACAGGTCGGCGCCCGGTTGAGCCGGCTGGCATCGATCAGCGCGGCCATGCCGATGCCCTCGCGCTTGCCGAGGACCTTCAGGCCCTGCGCCACCAGCGCGCGGTTGAGGCCGTGGAGCGCGGCGACGTCGGCCACGGTGCCGAGGGCAACGAGATCGAGCAGCGCGAACAGGTCGGGCTCGGCCCGTTCGGCAAAGTATCCCTGTCGGCGCAAGGTCCGCACCGTGGCCACGGCGAGGAGGAAGGCCACGCCGACAGCCGCGAGGTGGCCATGCGCGGCACCCACTTCGCCTTCGTCGAGCCGATTCGGGTTGACCAGCGCCGCTGCGGGGGGAAGTTCGGGCGGGCACTTGTGGTGATCGACCACGATGACGTCCACGCCTTCCGCCTGCGCCATGGAAAGCGCCTCGTGGGCCATTGCGCCGCAATCGACCGTGACGATCAGGCTAGAGCCTTCCCGTGCCAGCCGGACAAGGGCCTCACCGGAGGGGCCGTAGCCTTCGAGCAGACGGTCCGGAATGTAGTATCCCGCCTCGAGCCCGAGCGCGCGCAGCAGGCGGATCAGCAGGGCCGCGCTGGTGGCCCCGTCGACGTCGTAGTCGCCATAGATGGTGACCTGTTCCCTGGTTAGCACGGCCTGGGCGAGCCGTTCGGCGGCGGCGTCCATGTCGCGCAGGTGCGACGGATCGGGCAGGAAAGCGCGCAGGCTGGGATTGCGGTGGCGTTCCACCTCCTCGCGCGAAACGCCCCGTGCCAGCAGCAGCTGGGTCACGAGATCGTCACTGCCGCTGCCCATGCCGTCGGGCGCGACGCCGAGGTCCATGTTCCCGCCCCGCCAGCGCCACTGCTTGCCGCCAAGCGAACGGACCACCGCAGCGGGAGACGTGGCGGGCGACAGGGGCGGCATACTCATGTCCAGACCGCTATCCGATCCTTGCCGCCGCCGGAAGGGCGGCGCGCGGAATCTCGTGAACAGTGGACAGTTCTGCAGTGCGATTGACTTCGCGGCGCGAACCTCATCATCTTTGTCCCTGCCGCGGGTCGGCGGCCGGCATACGAGAAAAGGGCGCAAAATGCTGGCCATCGCCTGGCACAGCCGGACGGGCGCAAGCGAGGGCCTGGCGAGGGCCGCGGCGGAGGCTGCCCGCGCAGTGGCCGCAGACCTGCCGGTCGAGCTTGTCCGCGCCGATCGCGTGGAGCCGGATTGGCTCCTTGCGGCTTCGGCCTATCTGTTCGCCTGCCCGGAGAACCTCGCGACCATGAGCGGCCTGATGAAGGACATGTTCGACCGGTGCTATTACCCTCTGCTTGGCAAGGTCGAGGGGCGACCCTACGCGTCGATCATCGCTGCCGGGTCGGACGGCAATGGCGCGCAGGCCCAGCTTGACCGCATCGTGACCGGCTGGCGCCTGCGCAGGGTGGCCGATCCGGTGATCGTCCGGCTTGGTGCCCAGACGCCGGAAGAAATTCTCGCCGCGAAGATTCTGCCACAATCCGCTCTTACCCTTGCCGGTGAACTGGGGCAGAAGCTGGCAGCCGGCGTGGCCGCAGGAATTTTCTGATAGTTGTACCTGCGCCAAATCGGGACTGCATAGACAGGGGGGGGTCAACGGGACTGCAAAATATGCCAAGGGTCCGGGCATGGATCGGATAGGCGACAGGATCGCCCTTATGTTGGACGATAGTGTGAGCCGCCGCCAAGCGGGTATTTTCCTGCTTTTTGCACCGGGTACCCGTCCCGATGCAGAGGATCTCGTGCGTCTTGCCGAGGCCCCGGGTGGGGCGGGTGAGCGCTCGGGCAAGGAACTCGTCTCCTTCTCGATCAGCCACCGGCCGGCGGAGCATCCCTACTGGCTCGAACTTCTGGCGCTGGGGCTGACCTTCGACCTGCAGGGCCTGGCGCCCGGCATTCCGGCAGATGCGCCTCCGGCTGCCCACGCCTTTTCCATTCCGCTCAGCGAAACTTACGGACTTGAAGCGCTTACGCTCCGACCCGGCCCCCATCTGGCCGCAGGCGGAAACCTGCTGCCGGTCGTCCGGGCGATGGCCGCGCTTGGTTGCGAGCTCGCCGGGCTGCCCGGGCTGATCGCGATCGGCTGGCAGCCGGCGGGAACGGCAATGGCGCCGGACTACTTCCGCCGCGTGGTGGGCGGGTGGCTGAAAGGCGGGGCCTTCCCTGGCCTCGGCCTCACGGCACTCGACCGGGCGCGCGACGGATCGGTGCGCAGCAATGGCCTCGCCTTTTTCCTCGGCCATGAGATCGTGGTCGATCCGCTGCCCGGAGAATCGCCGGCGGACTGCGCCAAGTTCACGCTGCGGGCGATTCATGATTTGGTGGAGAATGGCCCTTACCCAACCGGTTCGACGGAAGGACCTGGCGGGGTAACGGTTCATTGCGGGTGGCAGGCGAACGGGGCATTGCTCCGGATTTCACGAGGGGGCGAACCCCAGGGCTGAGCGGGGCAGGGCGGCGCGGGACCTCCCTGCTGGCCGCGCCCCCGACGTTCGTTCAGCGAACCACGCTTTCGTTCCGGGCGGTGAACCGCCGGGACGCTCCGGGCTACGAGGCCGGACTGCAGCGGCACCACTTGCTGCCCTTCCAGCTGGTCGACACCCGGGCCTTCACCACTTTCGTGACGACGCTGGGCCGGACGCGGATCGGCTTCGATGACTTTCGCCGCAACGGTCTGCTCCTGCCGGCGCGCGAGACAACCGCGCAGCTGCTTGGCCTGCCGCTGCATCGCGGACCGCACCGCGCCTACAACGCGATGGTGCTCGAACGGGTCGGCCAGATCGAGGCCCGCTGGTCGCACCGGCGGCTCGCCGAGACCGAGGCGGCGCTGGACGAGGCGCTGTTCAGGCTGGGCCTGCTGCAGGCGGCCCTGCGGCGCCGGCTGCTGGCACCGACCGGACGGTCCATCGTGCTGAACCGCCGCGATCCGGCGCTTGCGGCCGACGCCTTCGCCGAACTGGACGACCTGGCCGAACTGCTGTGGAGCGAGACGGCCGAGACCGCCTGAGCCCCGCTCAGCCGCCTGAACCGGCCGCGTTGTTGGCCGCGCTCAGCACGGCGCGGACGCCGGCAGTCGCCACGTCCTCGTCGATGCCGACGCCCCACACGGTCCGGCCATCGCCGGTCACGCATTCGACATAGGCCGCCGCGCGGGCCTCGGTCCCCTTGCCCAGGGCGTGTTCGGTATAGTCGCGCACCTCCAGCTTGACGCCGAAGGTCTCGTCCAGCGTGGCGACGACCGAGGAGATCAGGCCATTGCCGCGGCCCGAGACCGACTGGGCCTGGCCGTTCACGCCAATCTTGCCGGCAAAGACGCGGCTGCCGTCGGGCGAGCGCATCTCGTTGTAGTCGAGCAGCTGGAAGTGCTGCGGTTCGTCCAGCCGGTAGACCTTGCGGAACACGTCCCAGATATCGGCGGCCTGCAGCTCGCGGCCCAGTTCGTCGGCCAGTTCCTGCACGTGGCGGCTGAAGTGGGCCTGCATCCGCTTGGGCAGCTTGAGGCCCTGGTCCTGCTCTATCACCCAGGCGAAGCCGCCCTTGCCGCTCTGCGAGTTGACGCGGATCACCGCCTCGTAGGTGCGGCCGAGATCGGCGGGGTCGATCGGCAGGTAGGGCACGGCCCAGACCTGATCGTTGCGCTGTTCCTGCGCGGCGAAGCCCTTCTTGATCGCGTCCTGGTGGCTGCCGGAAAAGGCGGTGTAGACCAGTTCGCCGCCATAGGGATGGCGCGCCGGAACGGGCAGCTGGTTGCAGTATTCGACCGTCTGGATGACATCGTCGATGTCGGAGAAGTCCAGCTGGGGATCGACCCCTTGCGTGTACAGGTTGAGCCCCATCGTAACCAGGCAGCAGTTCCCGGTACGCTCGCCATTGCCGAACAGGCAGCCTTCGACCCGGTCGGCGCCGGCCATCAGCCCCAGTTCCGCCGCGGCGACGCCGGTGCCGCGATCGTTGTGGGTGTGCAACGAGATCACCGCGCTCTCGCGGTTGGGCAGGTTGCGGCAGAAGTATTCGATCTGGTCGGCATAGATGTTGGGCGTCGCCGCCTCCACCGTGGCCGGCAAGTTGAGGATGATCGGATGTTCCGGCGTGGGCTGAAGCACCTCCATCACCGCCTCGCAGCAGGAGATCGAGAAATCGACCTCGGCGGTCGAGAAGGTTTCGGGCGAGTACTGGAAGTGCCAGTTGGTCTGCGGGAAGCGCGCGGCCTGATCGCGCAGCTGCTTGGCGCCATTGATCGCGATCTCGCGGATCTGCGCCTGATCCATGCCGAACACCACCTGGCGCCACAGCGGCGAGACGGCGTTGTAGACGTGGACGATGGCCGCGTGGACGCCGGCCAGGCTTTCAAACGAGGTCTTGATCAGATCGTCGCGCGACTGGGTCAGCACCTGGACGAGCACGTCATCGGGGATCCGCCCGCCATCGACCAGCCCGCGGATGAAATCGTACTCGGTGGCGCCGGCCGCCGGGAATCCGACCTCGATCTCCTTGAGGCCGACCTTCACCAGCAGGTCGAAGAAGCGGTTCTTCTTTTCGGCGCCCATCGGATCGATCAGGGACTGGTTGCCATCGCGCAGGTCGGTCGAAAGCCAGCGCGGGGCCTTCGTGATCGTGCGGCCGGGCCACTGCCGGTCGGGCAGGTTGATCTGGGGGAAGGGACGGTACTTGACCGAAGGATCTTTCAGCATGGTCATGATCGGAACTCTGGAAACTTGAAGTGCGACTGGGTGGGGCTTCGGTCCCTTGGGCGCCGCGCGCGCCGGACCGGCCGACGCTTCAGCTCACGCCCAAGGGCGGGTAAGTCGCAGGGTAAGGTCAAGCTGGCCGATCATCGCCTTGCCTATGGGCACGGCGCGCGCCGATGTAAAGGGTGCGGTGGGATTTTCGGCGCTGACGGATGGCCGCAGGGTTACACAGGGTGACAGGTGCAACCCTGCCGGATCGGGCCAAGTGCCTGAAAAGACGAGGGGTGGCGGCCGGCTGGACGGGTGACACATTTCCAACATTCGCCAGCCCTTTGCCGCCTGTGTGTCTTTGCCGGTCCAGCCTTGTCGCAGATCTCCGCGGCGTAGGAAAAGGTCAGGCTCTGGCGGCTGCGATCCGGTCGAACAGGTCGAGATAGGCCCGCGCCGAGGCGGCCGCATCGTGGTGGGCGACGCCGGTGGGCCGCTCGCCATTGGAGGCGAAGGGCAGGTCGAGCGCGCGGGACAGGGCGGCGGCGAGGACGGCGGGTTCGGCGGGGCGGACCACTTCGCCGCGCACCGGCCGGTCGATCAGGCTGGCAAGGCAGGGGGTGCAATCGGTCGCCACGACCGGAACGTCGGCGGCCAGCGCCTCGACCACGGCGGCGGGGTAGCCTTCGTAGCGCGAGGAGAGGAGGAGGGCCGAAGCACGGGCGAGATCGCCGGCGACGTCGGCCGAATAGCCCGGCATGTCCACCGCGCCCCCAATGCCGAGGCGCGCGGCGAGGGCCTCCAGCTTGCGGCGTTCGGCCCCTTCGCCAAGGATCAGCAGGCGGGCCGGGCGGGCCTTCAGCAGTTCGGCAAAGGCGCGCAGGGCTAGCGAGAGGTTCTTCTGCGGCTCCAGCCGGGCGAGCATGAGGACCAGCGGCGGGCTTTCCGGCGCGGTGCGGGGCGGAGGTTGCCAGCCGGCCGGCAGGTTGGGTTCGGCAATGACCGCGGCGGCGGCGCCCGGGATCTGGCCCCGGCCTTCGTCGGCCAGTTCCTCGGCCATGTAGACCAGCGTATCGATCGGCGCGACATAGGCGGCGAGCGCCCGCGAGGCGATGGCGCCGATGGGGCCGGGGAGGGCGGGCAACAGCGGGTTGCTGACCTTGGCGACGATGGGAAGGGCCGGGAATGCGCGGCGGATCGCGTGGGCGAGGATGAAGTGGAAATTGCCGGTGATGAACACCGCGTCCGGCGCAAGGGGGCGCAGCCGTTCGGCCATGACCGGGCCGAGCTTCAGCCGCGAGGTGACACTGCGTGGGATTGGGGGGGAGAGTTCGACCACTCCGGCGCGCGGGTCCACCTGGTCGCGCACCCCGCCGGTTTCGCAGCCGCACAGGAAGGTGACGCGCCGGCCCGCATCGAGCCAGTGCCGCGCGAGGGTGAGTGCGACGCGCTCGGTCCCGCCGCGCGCGAAATCGTGCAGGCAGATGACGATGTGACGAGCGGGCATGCGGGGGCTCTAGCGGGGTTTGTGGCGACGGGCGAGAGGCCGCGTGGCCACTTTCCGCTCTCGCTTGCTGCCCGCTTGCGTGGCCGGCAGAGCCGGACGACGGCGAGCGCAAACGCACAGCGGGCGGGAACCGTTTCCGGTCCCGCCCGCCGCTGGTCTGTCCCGAAGGCTCAGTTCTTGGTCTTGTCGACCAGGGCGTTGGCGGCGATCCAGGGCATCATGGCGCGCAGCTTGGCGCCGGTTTCCTCGATCGGGTGGCGCTTGGCGGCGGCGCGCGAGGCCTTCAGTTCGGGCTGGCCGGCGCGGTTGTCGAGCACGAAGTTCTTCACGAAGCGGCCCGACTGGATGTCGGCCAGGACGCGCTTCATTTCCTTCTTGGTCTCATCGGTGATGATGCGCGGACCCGTGGTGATGTCACCGTATTCAGCTGTGTTCGAGATCGAGTAGCGCATGTTGGCGATGCCGCCCTCATACATCAGGTCGACGATCAGCTTCAGCTCGTGCAGGCACTCGAAATAGGCCATTTCCGGGGCATAGCCTGCCTCGACCAGGGTTTCGAACCCGGCCTGGACAAGTGCGGTGGTGCCGCCGCACAGCACGGCCTGCTCACCGAACAGGTCGGTTTCGCATTCCTCGCGGAAGTTGGTCTCGATGATGCCCGAACGGCCGCCGCCGACGCCCGAGGCATAGGCGAGCGCGATGTCGTGGGCATTGCCGGTCACGTCCTGGTGGACGGCGACGAGGCAGGGAACGCCGCCGCCGCGCTGGTATTCCGAGCGGACCGTGTGGCCAGGGCCCTTCGGTGCGACCATGATCACGTCGATGTCGGCGCGGGCTTCAATCAGGCCGAAGTGGATGTTGAGGCCATGGGCGAAGGCAAGCGCGGCGCCGGGCTTCAGGTTGGCGTGAAGATCATCGGCGTAGATCGCGGCCTGGTGCTCGTCGGGCGCGAGGATCATCACGATGTCGGCCCAGGCGGCCGCTTCGGCGTTGGACAGGACCTTGAAGCCGGCGCCTTCGGCCTTCTTGGCCGTGGCCGAGCCCGGACGCAGCGCGATGGCCACTTCCTTTACGCCCGAATCGCGCAGGTTCTGCGCATGGGCGTGGCCCTGCGAGCCATAGCCGAGCACGGCGATCTTCTTGCCGGTGACCAGGTTGAGGTCGCAATCGGCGTCGTAATAAACCTTCATTTTCCGCACATCCTTGCCTTTAGCTCGTCATGCTGAACCCGTTTCAGCATCCATCAGGCCGCTTGCTCAGTGCCATCCGGCGAAATGGACCCTGAAACAAGTCCAGGGTGACGACGGTTCAAAACTCGATTTCAATTTCTGCGCGATCGCGCCAAATCAAACTCCCTGCGCACCCCGGCTCATCGCGACGACGCCGGTGCGGCCCACTTCTACCAGCCCGAGCTCGCGCATCAGGCCGATGAAGGTGTCGATCTTGTCCGGCGCGCCGGTCAGCTCGAACACGAAGCTGGAGGTGGTGGTGTCGACCGGCTTGGCGCGGAACACGTCGGCCAGCCGCAGCATCTCGACGCGGGCCTCGCCCGTCCCGGCCACCTTCACCAGCGCCAGTTCGCGCTCCACATAGGGCCCAACCTCGGTCAGGTCGATGACCTTGTGCACCGGCACCAGCCGCTCCAGCTGGGCGCGGATCTGGTCGATCTGCGCCGGGGGGCCGTGAGTGACGATGGTGATCCGGCTGACCTGGTGGTTTTCCGTGATGTCGGCCACGGTCAGGCTGTCGATGTTGTAGCCGCGCGCGGTGAACAGCCCGGCGATCTTGGCGAGGATGCCTGCCTCGTTATCGACGATGACGGTGAGGACGTGGCGTTCCTCGGCTTCGTGTGCGATCTTCATCATACTGTCCTCAGACCAGCGCCTTGGCTTCGTCGTCCATCGTGCCCGCCACGGTGTCGCCGTAGAGGATCATCTCGGTGTGGGCCGCGCCCGACGGGATCATCGGGAAGCAGTTGTGCTCCTTGGCGACGAGGCAATCGACGAAGACCGGGCCGGGATGGTCGATCATCGCCTGGATCCCGGCGTCGAGTTGGTCCTCGCTCTCGATGCGGATGCCCTTCCAGCCATAGGCCTCGGCGAGCTTCACGAAATCGGGCAGGCTGTCGGAATAGGAGTTCGAATAGCGGCTTTCATAGGTCAGCTCCTGCCACTGGCGGACCATGCCCATGTATTCGTTGTTGAGCACGAACACCTTGACCGGCAGGCGATACTGCGTGGCCGTGCCAAGCTCCTGGATGTTCATCTGGATCGAGGCATCGCCGGCGATGTCGATGACGAGATCGTCGGGGTTGCCCAGCTGCGCGCCTATCGCGGCCGGCAGGCCATAACCCATCGTGCCGAGGCCGCCGCTGGTCAGCCAACGGTTCGGCGAGAAGAAGCCGAAGTACTGCGCCGCCCACATCTGGTGCTGGCCGACCTCGGTGGTGATGATCGGGTTGCGATCCCGCGTCAGGGCGAACAGCCGCTCCACCGCGAGCTGGGGCGCGATGGCGTCCTTGCGGAGCGGGTAGGCGAGGCTGTCACGCGTGCGCCAGCCGTCGATCTTCGCCTTCCAGGCAGAGAGATCCTGGCCCTTGCGGGTGCCCCAGGCGGCGATCAGCTGGTCGAGCACCTTGGCGCAATCGCCGATGATCGGCAGGTCGACCGGGACCGTCTTGTTGATCGACGAGCGGTCGATATCTATATGGATCTTGGTCGAGTTCGGCGCGAAGGCATCGAGCCGGCCGGTGACCCGATCGTCGAAGCGGGCACCGACGCAGAGGATCAGGTCCGCCTCGTTCATTGCCATGTTGGCCTCGAACGTACCGTGCATGCCGAGCATGCCGAGCCAATCGGGATGGTCGGCCGGGAACGAGCCGAGGCCCATCAGGGTCGAGGTGAGCGGGGCGCCGGTCAGCGCCTGGAGCCGGCGCAGCAGTTCGCTGGCGCGCGGTCCCGAGTTGACGACGCCGCCGCCGGTGTAGAGCACCGGACGCTGCGCCGCGGCGAGCAGTTCGATGGCGCGCGCGATCTCGTCAGCGGTGCCTTCGGTGCGCGGGTTGTAGCGGTTGCGCCGCTGCGGCGGTCCGTCCGCCCACGGCGCGGTGGCGATCTGGACGTTCTTGGGAATGTCGACGAGGACCGGGCCGGGCCGGCCTTCGCAGGCGATCTGGAACGCCTCGTCAACCACGGCGGCAAGGTCTGCCGGGTCCTTCACCAGGTAGTTGTGCTTGCAGCAGTGCCGGGTGATGCCGATCGTGTCGGCCTCCTGGAAGGCGTCGGAGCCGATCAGGCCCGTCGGGACCTGGCCGGTGATGACGACCATCGGGATCGAATCCATGAAGGCGTCGGCAATGCCGGTGACGGCGTTGGTCGCGCCCGGGCCGGACGTGACGAGCACGACCCCGGGCTTGCCGGTGGAGCGGGCATAGCCTTCGGCCGCATGGGCCGCGCCGGCTTCGTGGCGGACCAGGATGTGGCGGATCTGCGGATGCTCGAACAGGGCGTCGTAGATCGGCAGGACCGCGCCGCCGGGATAGCCGAACACGCAGTCCACGCCCTGACGGATCAGGGTTTCGACCAGGATATCTGCGCCGCTGCGCTCTTGGCTCACGTTACCATTCCTTCTCGTGCAGGCGCGCGCGGGGCAAAAGGAACAAGCCCGGCGGCATCTGCGCACCGGGCCCCATCCATGCCGCGCACGGTCCTGTCAACCGTGCTGTTGGCGGCGCGCTACACGTTCAAAAATGTCAGGTCAAGCCACATTTGAGAAATAAACTTTCAAACAGTGTGTCCGCATCGAAAGTTTCTGACTCGATTCGGAGCCATCGAGACGGAGGCTGGTGGCGCAGCCAGGTGAACTGGCGTTTGACGTAGTTGCGGGTGGCCTGCGCGCCGGCGGCGATTGCCGCATCCCGGCCAAGCTCGCCGCGCAGGAAGGCGGCGATTTCGGGCACGCCGATCGCCCGCATGACCGGGAGCGCCGGGTCCAGCCGGCGCGCCAGCAGGGCCTCCACCTCGCCCGTGGCCCCGCCATCGACCATGGCGGCGAAGCGCGTGTCGCAGCGGGGGTAGAGCCAGTCGCGCGGGGGGAGCAGGATCGCCGGGAACAGATGGACCGCGCCGCCGATCCCGCCGACCCGCTCGGCCTGCCAGCTTGCCAGCGTCCGCCCGGTGGCGCGGACCACCTCCAGCGCGCGGGCCACGCGGGCAGTGTCGGTCGGGTGCAGGCGGGCGGCGCGTTCAGGATCTTCGCGCCGGAGCGCGGCGTGGGCCTCGGCCACCGGCAGGGCGCGCACTGCCACGCGAGTTTCGGGGGGGATGGCCGGCACCGGGGCGATCCCGTCGAGCAGGGTGCGCAGGTAGAGGCCGGTGCCGCCGACGAGGATCGGGATGGCACCGGACCGGTGAATGTCCGCGATTTGCGCGCTGGCGGCCTCGGCCCAGTCGGCCGCCGAGCAGGCGATGGCCCCGTCCCAGGCACCATAGAGGCGGTGCTCGATCCCGCCCATGTCGGCAGGCGAGGGGCGGGCGCTCAGCACGGCAAGATCGGCATAGACCTGCGCGCTGTCGGCATTGACCACCACGCCCCGGCCGCCGCGCCGGGCGATCTCCTGGGCGAGGCGGACGGCAAGATCGCTCTTGCCGCTAGCGGTCGGCCCTGCAATGAGCGCGACCGGCGGCCCGGAACCGTCGGCAGAAAGGGAATTGTCGGTGCTCATCGCCCGCCTGATAGCAGAGACTTCGCGCCTTGCAGCCAATCTCGACACGGCGCGCGCGCGGCTGGCCGAACACGGCATGGCCGTGGCCATGGCAGAGACGGTGACCAGCGGGGAGGATGCGATCGAACTGCAGCTGCCGCACGGCGATCCGGCCGTGCTGCGCGCCGTGCTGGACGAATGCTTCGCCCCGGTCGACCTGCTCGTGTCCGACCGGCCGATCGCGGTGCCTCACCTGTTCGTTTCCGACATGGATTCGACGATGATCAGCGCCGAATGCATCGACGAACTGGCCGATTTCGCCGGGATCAAGGACCAGATCGCCGCGATCACCGAACGCGCCATGCAGGGCGAGCTCGATTTCGCCCAGGCCCTGACCGAACGGGTCGGCCTGCTGAAGGGGCTGGAAGCCAGCGCCATCGACCGCTGCCTGGCCGAGCGCATCGCGCCGATGTCCGGCGCGCAGGTGCTGGTCGCCACGCTGAAGGCCAAGGGCTGCTTCACCGTGCTGGTGACCGGCGGCTTCCACCAGTTCGCCGATCCCGTGGCGGAACAGCTCGGCTTCGAGCGGGTCGTGGCGAACCGGCTGGCGGTCCACGAGGGCCGCCTGACCGGCGGGCTTGTCGGCGGGATCACCGACAGCGGGGTGAAGCGCACCGTGCTGCTGGAGGAAATGGCCCGCCTTGGCAGCGAGGCGATCTCGCTCGCTACGGGGGACGGCGCGAACGACATTCCGATGATCGAGGCAGCGACCTATGGGGTTGCCTACCACGCCAAGCCCAAGGCAAAGGCGGCCGGCGACGGCTGGGTCGCGCGGGGGGATCTGACCAGCGTGCTGACCCTGCTGGGAATCCCGCGCGAGGAGTGGGTCTGGGAGTAGGCCGGGGTAACGGCCCCACCGTCAGCCATCGCGGGCTGCCCCTCCCCATCGCCTGCGGCGACAGGGAGGGTTTTGGAGTCAGTTGCCGCTGATGTCGCTGGGGTCGAGGCTGCCTTCCATCCAGTCGCGGAAGAAGGCTTCGTTAGCTTCGCGCAAGGCAGCGAGGGTTACGCCGGCAACGGATTCGCCCCCGACGGAGCCGAGCTTCTGCGCTCCGGGAATGACCGCGCCGGCAGGTGCTGTCACGAGGTAGCGGGACTGGTCCTCGCCGAAGGCTTCAGCGGTGGAAAGTTCCTTGTCCAGAGTGCAGCCTATCCGGCCGGCGAGGGCCATTTCGGCCAGCGCGACGAGCAGGCCGCCATCGCTGATGTCGTGCACCGCGGTGGCGGTTCCGGCTTCGATCAGCGCTCGGACCTGTTCGCCGTTGGCACGCTCCTGCGCAAGGTCGACCGGGGGCGGGGCGCCGGCTTCGCGGCCGGCCACTTCGCGCAGCCACAGCGACTGGCCGAGGTGAGTGCCGGGGCCGCCGATCAGCCAGATCGCCTCGCCCGCGGCCTTGAAGGCGATCGTAGCGGTCTTTTCCCAGTCCTGCGTCAGCCCCACGCCGCCGATGGCCGGGGTGGGGAGGATGGCGCTGCCGCCGCCGGTCGCCTTGGACTCGTTGTAGAGGCTGACGTTGCCTGAGACGATCGGATAGTCGAGCGCGCGGCAGGCATCGCCCATGCCTTCGAGGCAGCCGACGATCTGGGCCATGATCTCCGGCCGCTGCGGGTTCGCGAAGTTCAGGCAGTTGGTGATGGCGAGCGGCGTCGCGCCGACCGCGCTGATATTGCGGTAGGTCTCCGCGACGGCCTGCTTGCCGCCCTCGTAGGGATCGGCATAGCAGTAGCGCGGGGTGCAGTCGGTGCTGATCGCCAGCCCCTTGCGGGTGCCGTGGACGCGCACCACGGCGGCGTCGCCACCGCTCTTCTGCACGGTATCGGCGCCGACCTGGCTGTCATACTGCTCCCAGATCCAGCGGCGGCTGGCGAGATCGGCCGAGCCGATCAGGGTAAGGAGATCCTTGCCGAGATCGCTCGTCTGCGGGACCTCGCCCAGCGCGGGCACACTGGCCCAGGCCTGGTAGTCCTCGCGCGAAACGTGCGGGCGATCGTAGAGCGGCGCGTCGTCGGCCAGCGGGCCGAGCGGAATGTCGCAGACCACCTCGCCATCGAATTCCAGCACCATGTGGCCGGTGTCGGTCACTTCGCCGATCACCGCGAAGTCCAGCTCCCACTTTCTGAAGATTGCCTCGGCCATCGGCTCCTTGCCGGGCTTCAGCACCATGAGCATCCGCTCCTGGCTTTCGCTCAGCATCATCTCGTAGGGGGTCATGCCCTCTTCGCGGCAGGGCACATTGTTCATGTTGAGGCGGATGCCCGCGCCGCCCTTGCTGGCCATTTCGACCGAGGACGAGGTGAGGCCCGCCGCGCCCATGTCCTGGATGGCGACGATCGCGTCGGTTGCCATCAGTTCGAGGCAGGCCTCGATCAGCAGCTTCTCGGTGAAGGGGTCGCCGACCTGGACGGTGGGGCGCTTTTCCTCGCTTTTCTCGTCGAAGTCGGCGCTGGCCATGGTGGCGCCGTGGATGCCGTCGCGCCCGGTCTTGGAGCCGACGTAGACGATCGGATTACCAAGGCCGGTGGCGGCGCAGTAGAAAATCCGGTCGGTCTGGGCGACGCCAACGGTCATCGCGTTGACGAGGATGTTGCCGTCATAGGCCTTGTGGAAGTTCGTCTCCCCCCCGACGGTCGGCACGCCGACGCAGTTGCCATAGCCGCCGATGCCCGCGACGACGCCCTGGACGAGGTGCTTCATCTTCGGGTGATCGGGCCGGCCGAAGCGCAGCGCATTCATGTTGGCGACCGGCCGGGCGCCCATGGTGAAGACATCGCGCAGGATGCCGCCCACGCCCGTCGCCGCGCCCTGGTAAGGCTCGATGTAGGAGGGGTGGTTGTGGCTCTCCATCTTGAAGATCGCGGCCTGACCATCGCCGATGTCGATCACGCCCGCGTTCTCGCCGGGGCCGCAGATCACCCAAGGCGCCTTCGTGGGCAACTTCATCAGGTGCAGCTTGCTCGACTTGTACGAGCAATGCTCCGACCACATGACCGAGAAGATGCCGAGTTCCACCATGTTCGGTTCACGCCCGAGAGCGTGCAGCACGCGGGCATATTCTTCTTCGGACAGGCCGTGGGCGGCGACGACTTCGGGAGTGATGGCGCTCATGAGCGCGCCCTTAGCGCCCCGCGCGGCCGGAAGCTAGGTGCGTTGTACGGCCCCGCCTTGCCGTGCCGCAAGCCCTTGGCGGATGCCAAGGGCGCACAAGACGAATAGCTCGGCGGCTTGACCGGGCGGGCCGGCGAGGCCATTGCAAGGGCCATGTCTGACGTTCCGGCCGATATCGCTTCGCTGACCTTCGAGGACGCCCTGCGTGCCCTGGAGGATGTCGTCCGCAAGCTGGAGAGCGGCGAGGTTCCGCTCGACGATTCGATCTCGCTTTACGAGCGTGGCGAGGAACTGAGGCGCCACTGCCAGGCGCGGCTCGACGCGGCCAGCGCGCGGATCGAGAAGATCGTCAACGGCCCCGGCGGGCAGGGCATGGCGACCCAGCCGTTCGACGATCCCGATCGCTGAACCGGCGGGGAGGGGCGATGAGCGACATTCTGGGTCCGGCGCTGAAGCGCATCCAGGCGGAGGTCGATGCCGGCTTCGACCTGCTGCTGCCCGTGCCGCAGGACCCCCGGGCGAAGCTGGTCGAGGCGGTGCGCTATGCCGCGATCAGCGGCGGCAAGCGGATCCGTCCGCTGCTGCTGACCGCCACGGCCGAGCTGTTCGCGGCGGACCGTGGGATGGCCGTCCGGGCGAGCCTCGCGATCGAGGCGATCCACGTCTATTCGCTGATCCATGACGACCTGCCGTGCATGGACGACGACGCCCTGCGCCACGGCAAGCCGACCGTCCACTGCGCCTTCGACGAGGCGACGGCGGTGCTGGCTGGCGATGCGCTGCACGACTTTGCCTTCGAGGTCCTGTCCGATCCGGCACTGACAGGCGATCCGTTCACCCGCGCCGAACTGATCCTGTGCCTTGCCGGCGCTTCGGGGATCAACGGCATGGCCGGCGGGCAGATGATGGACATCGCCGCCGAAACCCAGACCTTCGATCTCGAAACGGTCAGCCGGCTGCAGCAGCTGAAGACCGGCGCGCTCTTGGCGGCAGCGGTTGAGATGGGGGCGATCCTGGGCCGCGTGCCGCCCGAGGGCCGCACGCACCTGCGCGGCTATGCGCGCGACGTGGGGCTTGCCTTCCAGATCGTGGACGACCTGCTCGATCACGAGGGCGACGAGGAAGCCGCCGGAAAGGTGCTGCGCAAGGATGCCGGGGCGGGCAAGCAGACGTTCGTCTCCCTGCTGGGCGCTGACCGTGCCCGCGCCCAGGCGCACATGCTGGTCGACCAGGCCATTGCCCACCTCGGCCAGTACGGGGCCGAGGCGGATCTGCTACGGGCGCTGGCCCGGTTCATCGTCGAAAGGGATCGTTGAGTGGCCGAACGCATTGGGGTCTATCCCGGAACCTTCGATCCGATCACTCTGGGCCATGCCGACATCATCCGGCGCGGCGCCAAGCTGGTGGACCGGCTGATCATCGGGGTGACGACGAACCCATCGAAGAACCCGATGTTCACGCCCGACGAGCGCATCGGCATCGTCCGGCGCGAAGTGGACGCGATGGGCCTCCATAACATCGAGGTTGTCGGCTTCAACGCGTTGCTGATGAAGTTCGCGGAGGTGCAGGGCGCATCGGTGATCGTTCGTGGCCTGCGCGCCGTGGCCGACTTCGAATACGAATACCAGATGGCCGGGATGAACCAGCAGCTCAACTCGCGCATCGAGACCATCTTCCTGATGGCCGACGTCAGCCTCCAGCCGATCGCCTCGCGCCTGGTCAAGGAGATCGCGCTGTTCGGGGGCGACATCACCCGCTTCGTCAGCCCCACCGTGCGCGACGAGGTGATGGCCCGGATCGAACAGACCGGCCGCCTGGGGGATTACTGAGCGGCCCGCGTAAGCCGTTCATTGCCATGACAGTCGCCCCCCGCTATTCCGCACGCGATCCGGACATCCGGAGGGGCCAAAGCTTGAAAGTGTCCGAGATGAACCGCCGTAGCCTGCTTTCCGTCGTCCCGCTGGCGCTTGCCCTGTTCGCCGCGCCGGCCTTTGCCAAGACCAAGGCTCCGGTCACCCCGCCGCCGACCACGCTCAGCGCCGTGGTCGATCCGGACGTCACGCACGATCCGGACGACGTGCTCTATCTCGACCTGTCGAACGGCGGGCGCGTGGCGATCCGGCTGATGCCGGCCTGGGCGCCGAACCATGTGGAGCGGATCAAGACCCTGACCAAGCAGGGATTCTATAACGGCATCATCTTTCACCGCGTGATCGAAGGCTTCATGGCCCAGACCGGCGACCCGACCGGCACCGGGCAGGGCGGATCGCCGCTGCCGGATCTCAAGGCCGAGTTCAACGCCATGCCGCACGTGCGCGGCACAGTATCCATGGCCCGGACCGATCAGCCCGATTCGGCCAACAGCCAGTTCTTCATCGTGTTCTACCCGCGCTTCGCGCTGGACCGGCGCTATACCAATTTCGGCCGCGTGATCGGCGGGATGCAGTATGTCGACACCATTGCCCGGGGCGAGCCGCCGGCCAACCCGACGAAGATCCTGCAGGCCTCGCTCGCCAGCGAGAACAAGCCGCAGGCCGTCCCGCCGCCGCCCCCGCCGCCACCGAGCATCACCGCTCCGGCACCGGCGCCCGCTGCGGCTCCGGCGGCACCTGCTCCGAAGGTCCCGGCCAAGGCCAAGGGCAAGCTGCCCGTCAAGGCCAAAGGCTGAGGCACAAGCGCCCGGGTAAGCCGGGCGAAGCCCCGGCATCCGGCACCTGGCCATGCGCGTAGACCTGTTCGATTTCGAGCTTCCGCCCGAGCGTATCGCCCTGCGCCCGGCCCGCCCGCGCGATTCGGCGCGGCTGCTCGAGGTGCGTGGCCAAGGCCCGCTGGCGGACCATGTGGTGCGCGACCTTCCGGCCCTACTGAACCCCGGCGACGTGCTGGTCTTCAACGACACGCGGGTGATCCCCGCCCAGCTTGAGGGGCGGCGCCTCAATCCGGACGGGGGCGAGGCGCGGATTGGGGCGACGCTGCACAAGCGGATCGACCTCCGCCGCTGGCAGGCCTTCGTGCGCAACGCCAAGCGCCTGAGGGAGGGGGACCGGGTGGACTTTCCGGCCGGCGTCTCCGCGCTTGCCGAACAGCGCCATGCGGATGGTTCGTGGACCCTGGCCTTTGCCGGGGAGGAGCCGGTCGAGGTCCTGCTCGAACGCGCCGGGTCGATGCCGCTGCCGCCCTACATCGCCGGCAAGCGCCCGACCGACGAGGCCGACAGGGCCGATTACCAGACCATGTTCGCGCGCGCGGAAGGCGCGGTCGCCGCGCCCACGGCGGCGCTGCACTTCACGCCCGGGCTGATGGCGGCGCTGGCCGCACGGGGCATCGCGCACGAGACGCTGACGCTGCACGTCGGGGCGGGGACCTTCCTCCCGGTGAAGGCCGAGGACACGGCCGACCATGCGATGCACGCCGAATGGGGCCGGATCGACGCCGCCACCGCCGATCGCCTCAACGCCGCGCGTCGGGCCGGCGGGCGGATCATCGCCGTGGGCACCACCAGCCTGCGCCTGCTGGAGAGCGCCACGGGCGAGGACCGCGTAATCCGCCCGTTCGAGGGCGATACGGCGATCTTCATCACGCCGGGCTACGCCTTCCGCGCGATCGACGGGCTGATGACGAATTTCCACCTGCCGAAAAGCACGCTGTTCATGCTGGTTTCGGCGCTGATCGGGCTGGAGCGGATGCAGGAGGCCTATGCCCACGCGATCCGCGAGAACTATCGCTTCTACAGCTATGGCGATTCCAGCCTCCTGATTCCCTAGGGAGCAAACCAGCCCCAGACGAGCTTGCCGGTCAGCGCCAGGCTTGCCGTCACCATCAGCGGGCGGATGGCGCGGGCGCCGTGGCGGGTGGCGAAGTGCGCGCCGAGCCAGCCGCCGGTCATCGATCCGGCCGCCATGGTCAGGCCGAGCAGCCACAGCACCTTCCCGCCCATGGCAAAGGCGATCAGGCTGGCGAGGTTGCTGGTGAGGTTGAGCAGCTTGGCAAGGCCCGTCGCGCGCGTAAGCCCCAGCCCGCGCAGGCCGACGAGGCTGACGGCGAAGAACTGCCCGGTGCCGGGGCCGAAGAACCCGTCGTAGAAGCCGATCCCGCCGGCAATCGGCCGGTAGGCGCCGTCGCTCAGCCGGGCGTGGCTGTCGCTGTCGGCCATGCGGCGCGAGAGCAGGGTGTAGGCGGCGACGGCCATCAGCAGGACGGGGACGATGAGCGCAAGGATTCGGCCGTCGACCCGCTGGATCGCCTCGGCGCCGAGCACCGCGCCGACGAACACCGCGGCCACGAGCGCCCGGTTCTCCCCCAGCCGGAACAGGCCGGCGCGGCGGTAGCGCAGCGTGGCAAGGGTCGTGCCGCAGACCGACTGCGCCTTGTTGGTGCCGAGCGCGAGGTGCGGCGGCACACCGGCGAACAGCAGGGCCGGCAGGGTCAGCAGCCCGCCGCCGCCGGCCACGGCATCAATGAACCCGGCGACAAGCGCGGTCCCGGCAAGGGCGGCATAGGCAAGCGGCTCGAGCATTTGCGCCGTCCTGCGATTTCCCTTAAGCGCGCGCAACACGCTTTATGACGCAGTGCGCCCGATGACCCCCCGTTTTTCCTTCTCCATTCACGCCAAGGACGGCAAGGCCCGTACCGGCACCATCGCCATGCAGCGCGGCGAGATCCGCACGCCGGCCTTCATGCCGGTGGGCACGGCGGCCACGGTCAAGGCGATGAAGCCCGAAACGGTGCGCGAGACCGGGGCCGACATCATCCTTGGCAATACCTACCACCTGATGCTGCGCCCCGGGGCGGAGCGGGTTGCCCGGCTGGGCGGGCTGCACCGCTTCATGAACTGGCCGCGCCCAATCCTGACCGACAGCGGCGGCTACCAGGTGATGAGCCTGTCCTCGCTGCGCAAGATCACCGAGGAGGGCGTGGCCTTCGCCAGCCACATCGACGGATCGCGCCACATGCTGACGCCGGAACGCTCTATGGAAATCCAGCGTCTGCTCGGCTCGGACATCGTCATGGCCTTCGACGAATGCCCTCGCGCCGACCGGCCGCGAGACGAGATCGCGCGCTCGATGGAGATGTCGATGCGCTGGGCCGCGCGCAGCCGCGCCGGGTTCGATGCCGGGGGCGAGCACGCCGCCGGCGCGGCGCTGTTCGGGATCCAGCAGGGCGCACTTGACGAGGATCTGCGGCGCCAGTCCGCCGAGGCGCTGACCGGGATCGGATTTGATGGTTACGCGATCGGCGGGCTTGCCGTGGGCGAGGGGCAGGAGGCGATGTTCGCCACGCTGGACTTCGCGCCGGGGATGCTGCCGGTGGACCGGCCGCGCTACCTGATGGGGGTGGGCAAGCCCGACGACCTCGTCGGCGCGGTGGAGCGCGGGGTCGACATGTTCGACTGCGTGCTGCCGAGCCGTTCAGGCCGCAACGGACAGGGCTTCACCTGGAACGGACCGATCAACCTGCGCAACGCGCGCCATGCCGAGGACACCGGCCCGCTCGATCCGCGCTGCGCCTGCCCGGTCTGCGCGCATTACAGCCGCGCCTACCTTCACCACCTGCACAAGGCGGGAGAGATCCTCGGGGCCATGCTGCTGACCGAGCACAACCTCTCGTTCTACCAGCAGCTGATGCAGGCGATGCGCTCGGCGATTGCGGAGGGCCGGTTCACCCCCTTCGCGGCGCAGTTCCGGCGGGACTACTACGCCGCGGCCTGATCCTCCGCGGCTTGTTCGGCCACTTCGAGGCGGGTTTCGCGATAGGCGCAGAACTCGCCGCTTCGTTCGGCAAGGAATCCCGCGCCGATCTGGCAGGCCTGACGCTGCGCCGTCTCCAGGTCGGGATACCATTTTCCGGCGCGGTGGGGGGTGACGAAACGATAGAGATGCATGCTTCCACAAACCGGATGTCGCGCCCGTGTTCCCGTGCGCGGGGCATCTCTGCCGTCGAAATGTGAAAGGCGTGCGACAGGGCGAAAGTGGCACCGGAACTGTATCAAAACCCTGGGAAAATGTGGCAGAATCATGCCATTGCAGGGGGGCGGCCGGTTGCAGTGCGAGCCGCACAAACGAAAGGGGCGGCCCCGCAGGACCGCCCCTTCGTTTTGCGGGTCTGACCCGACCGATCAGCGCGAGTAGAACTCGACGACCAGGTTCGGTTCCATCTTCACCGGATAGGGCACCTCGTCCAGCGTGGGCACGCGGACGAAGGTGATCTTGTCGGTGCCGTCGGGCGCGACATAGTCGGGGATCTCACGCTCGGGCAGGCTTTGCGCTTCGGCGATCAGGGCCATTTCCTTGGCCTTGGTGCCCAGCGAGACAACGTCGCCCGGGCGCACGCGGCGGCTGGCGATGTTGCACTTCACGCCGTTCACATAGATATGGCCGTGCGAAACGATCTGGCGGGCCGAGAAGATGGTCGGCGCGAACTTGGCGCGGTAGCAGACCATGTCGAGGCGCTGTTCGAGCAGGCCGATCAGGTTCTGGCCGGTGTCGCCCTTCATCTGGGCGGCTTCCTGGTAGGTGCGCTTGAACTGCTTCTCGGTCACTTCGCCGTAGTAGCCCTTGAGCTTCTGCTTGGCGCGGAGCTGGATGCCATAGTCCGAGATCTTGCTCTTGCGGCGCTGGCCGTGCTGGCCCGGGCCGTAGGAGCGGCGGTTGACCGAGCTCTTCGGGCGGCCCCAGATGTTTTCGCCAAGGCGGCGGTCAATCTTGTACTTCGATGCATTGCGCTTCGACATGCGCGATCACTTTCCAACTTGCGGGGGCGGGGCGAGGTGCCCTGCCTTCAGGTCCCGGGGCCGCACCATCCGGCTCCCTCGACACGCTCGGGACTGGATGCGACCACCGCTTCACCGGGAGTGCGGGGTCAATTGCGAAGGGGCGCCCATGGCGGGCAAGAGCGCGAAAGTCAAGCGTCTTCGGGGTTCTCGGGCCGCCGCTTCAGCGCCGAAAGGACCCCGCGCATGGTCCGCACTTCCAGGTGGTTCCAGCCGGGCTTGGTCAGCATGGTCCGCAAGGTCCGCGTGGTCGCGCCACGGCGGCTTTCCGGGCGGAAATAGCCGCGCGGCTCGAGCAGGGCCTCGAACTGGGCGATCATGCCTTCGAGTTCGTCCTGCGGGGCGGGGGGGAGCAGCTCCTCGACTGTGGGCTGGGCAAGGCCGGCGTTCTTCGACCATTCGTAGGCGCACAGGATCACCGCCTGGGCAAGGTTCAGCGAGGCGAACTCCGGGTTGATCGGCACGGTGACGATGGCCCGGGCCAGCGCCACGTCGTCAGTCTCCAGCCCGGAGCGTTCCGGTCCGAAAACCAGGGCCGAGCGGCCCGGCGCCGCGTGGATCTCCCGGGCGGCGGCCTCGGGCGTCAGCACCGGCTTGGTCACCCCGCGCTTGCGCACTGTGGTGGCGTAGACGTGCGCGCAATCGTGCACCGCCTCGGCCAGGGTTTCGAAGACCTCGGCCTGCTCCAGCACGAGGTCCGCCCCGGCGGCGGCCGGACCTGCGCTGGGGTTCGGCCAGCCATCGCGCGGGGAAACGAGGCGCAGGTCGGTCAGCCCGAAGTTCAGCATCGCCCGCGCGGCCTTGCCGATGTTCTCGCCCAGCTGCGGGCGGACGAGGACGATGAGGGGCTTCGTTGGGGTGCCCGCGGGCGGGAGGGACACCATTACTCGCCCGCCACGTCGCGCACGTTGCTGGCGAATTCCTCGAAGTCGCGCGCTTCGGAGAAGTCGCGATAGACGCTGGCGAAGCGGATGTAGGCGACCGAGTCCAGCTGGCGCAGGCCGTCCATCACCATCTGGCCGATGACCTTGGAGGTCACCTCGCTCTCGCCCAGGGTCTCGATCTGGCGCTGGATGCCAGAGGCGAGCTGGTCGATCCGTTCCGGCGCGACGTTGCGCTTGCGGCAGGCGAGGGTGACGGAGCGGGCGATCTTCTCGCGGTCGAACGGCTCGCGCGCCTCGTCCGACTTGATCACCGTGACCTCGCGCAGCTGGACCCGCTCGAAGGTGGTGAACCGCGCGCCGCAGCCTTCGCACTGGCGGCGGCGGCGGATCGCCGTGCTGTCTTCGGTGGGACGGCTGTCCTTCACCTGCGAATCGTCATGGGCGCAGAACGGGCAGCGCACAGATCAATCCTTATCGTTGCGGGACAGCAACTTGTAGCCGATTAAGGCTGCGCCCGCGACCGCTCCGGCTGTGATCGAAATGACCGGCAGAACGGCTGCCACTCCCGCTCCAATTAATGCTCCGCCAGCGACCTTTTTGGTGGTTGGGCTGGATGCAACATCTCGTGCGATTTCTGCGGCATTATCAGCAGTTCCAGCAACGAAGTCTTTCACTGCTCGTCTGTTGTCTGGATCTTGGATCGCGTCCTTTGTCGCGTTCCGTGCTTTTGCCAAGAGGCCGACAATCCGACTCCCCTTTGAGGCTACGACGACTTCTATAGCAGGCGAGTTGGTCGGTATTCCGCAGCCGTGACAGAAGGCGGCATCCGAAAAGACTGCGGTTCCGCAGGCTACACACAGAGAGGAGGATTCGACGCCCGCCATCACAGCCCCGGGTAGATCGGGAACTTGGCGCAGAGTTCCTCGACGCGGGCCGAGACCGAAGCCTCCACCTGCGCGTCGCCCGCCTCGCCGTTCTTGCGCAGGCCGTCGATTACTTCGGCGATCAGCTGGCCGATGAGGGTGAACTCCTCGGTGCCGAAGCCGCGCGTGGTGCCGGCCGGGGTGCCGAGGCGGATGCCCGAGGTGACGAAGGGCTTTTCCGGATCGTTCGGGATCGCGTTCTTGTTGCAGGTGATGCTGGCCCGATCGAGCGCCTTCTCGGCGTTCTTGCCGTTCGCCTTGTAGGGGCGAAGGTCCACCAGCATCAGGTGGTTGTCGGTTCCGCCCGAGACGATGTCGAGCCCCTGCGCCTTGAGGCTGGCGGCAAGGGCCTTGGCATTGTCGGCCACGGCCTGCGCATAGGCCTTGAATTCCGGCTTCATCGCCTCGGCGAAGGCCACGGCCTTGGCGGCGATGATGTGCATCAGCGGGCCGCCCTGCATTCCGGGGAAGATCGCCGAGTTGATCTTCTTGGCGATCGCCTCGTCATTCGAGAGGATGATGCCCGAGCGGGGGCCGCGCAGCGACTTGTGCGTGGTCGTCGTCGTGACGTGGGCGTGCGGCACGGGCGAGGGGTGGACCCCGCCGGCGACTAGACCGGAGAAGTGGCTCATGTCGGCCAGCAGGTAGGCACCCACCTCCTCGGCGATCTCGCGGAAGCGCTTGAAGTCCCAGAAGCGCGAATAGGCGGTGGCGCCGCAGATGATCAGCTTGGGCTTGTTCTCGCGGGCGATGCGCGCAACCTCGTCCATGTCGATCAGGTGGTCTTCGGGCCGCACGGTGTAGGGCACCGGCTTGAACCACTTGCCGCTCATGTTGACCGGCGAACCGTGAGTCAGGTGGCCGCCGGCGGCAAGGTCCAGCCCCATGAAGCTGTCGCCGGGCTGGAGCAGGGCGAGGAACACCGCCTGGTTCATCTGGCTGCCCGAATTGGGCTGCACGTTGGCGAACTGAACGCCGAACAGCGCCTTGGCGCGATCGATCGCCAGCTGTTCGATGTGATCGACGTATTCGCAGCCGCCGTAATAGCGCTTGCCCGGATAGCCTTCGGCATACTTGTTGGTGAGGATCGATCCGGCGGCGTCCAGCACGGCCTTCGAGCAGATGTTCTCGCTCGCGATCAGCTCGATCTTGTCGCGCTGGCGGCCGAGTTCCTTGCCGATCCAGCCGGCGATTTCGGGATCGGTCTGCGCGAGGTCGGCGGTGAAGAATCCGGCGGGGGTGACAGCAGGACGGGCGAGGGTGCTCATGGAGAGGGTTTCCCTGTGCTTAGAGAGCGGGATTGGAAAGCTTTTCGACGCGGCCAGCATGGCGGCCACCGCCGAACGCGGTCGAAAGGAAGGCGTCGAGGCATGCCTTGGCCATGTCCTCGCCGGTGAGGCGCGCGCCCATCGCGATGCAGTTGGCATCGTTGTGTTCGCGGGCGAGAGCGGCCGAGAGCGGCTCCGACACGAGGGCGCAACGCAGCGCCGGGTTGCGGTTTACCGCAATGGAAATGCCGATGCCCGAGCCGCACAGGGCAACGCCGAACTCGGCCGTGCGGTCGGCGACGACGCTGGCGAGCTTGTAGCCATAGTCCGGATAGTCGACCCGGTCGGCCGTCTCGGGGCCAAGGTCGGCCACCTCGTGGCCCAGCCCGATCAGATATTCGCGCAAGGTGGCCTTGAGGTCGACGGCGGCGTGGTCGGATGCGATCGCGATGCGCAAGGGTTCGGCCCTCGTTGCAATGGGAGGAATCGGCGTGGGTGCCCCTTAGGCGCAAGGGGCGCGGAAGGCCAGACTAAGGCGGGCTGAATTCATAATCTGCCCCTTCGTAGCGGTGCGGGAGATCTGCCGCTTCGGGCACGCCGACAAAGTGCGCCCAGACGCCGCCGGGTCGCCACAGGCGCTCCAGCTCGGCTGCGGCCTCCGCCTGCCGTTCGGGATGACGCCCACAGGCGTAGCGGTAGAGGAAGGCCGAAACGCGCAGGTTCGCGATGCAGTGGACATGGACGACGGCCCCGGCGAGCTGGTCCATCAGCGCGGCAAAGCGGGCAAAGTCGGCCTCGGTCGGCGCATCGAAGGCGACCGGAATGTTGGTGTAGCCCATCCCCAGTGCGGCCGTGCTGCCCGCCTCGTCCGCAAGGGCCTGGGTGTGGCTGTGCAGGGCAAGGTTGACGACGTGAGTGACGCCCAGCGCCGGCAGGCGGGCCAGTTGCTCTTCGGTCGGCTGCCCGGATGTGGTCAGCCGGGCATCGAGGCGGTGCCACATCGGAATGTCAGCAGGGTCGTTGGGCCATGAGCGTCGGGACACGGCGTTCTCCTCAGGGAAAAGCGGTCACCCAGACGAGCGGCTGGCAAGGTTGCGCTCCACGGCGGTGCTCCGCCTGTCTCGTCAGTCACGCAACGCCGTTTCGAATATCAGCCTGGCCGCCCCGGTCAAGCCGCCCCTTTGGCCAGTGCGGCGCAGGCCAAAGAAAAGCCCCGGCGTTTCCACCGGGGCTTTCCCGAGGCGCCCCGGATGGGGCCTCGCATGCGCTATCGTCCGTTGCTGCCGATGAAACGGCGGACCCGGCGCGATGTTCCTCTACTGGTCGAGGAAAGACCTCATCTTGCGGCTCCGGCTCGGGTGCTTGAGCTTGCGCAGGGCCTTGGCCTCGATCTGGCGGATGCGTTCGCGGGTAACCGAGAACTGCTGGCCGACTTCCTCGAGCGTGTGATCGGTGTTCATGCCGATGCCGAAGCGCATCCGCAGCACGCGTTCCTCGCGCGGAGTGAGGCTGGCAAGGACGCGGGTGACCGTTTCCTTGAGGTTCGCCTGGATAGCCGCGTCGACCGGGATGATCGCGTTCTTGTCCTCGATGAAATCGCCGAGGTGGCTGTCTTCCTCGTCGCCGATCGGGGTTTCGAGGGAGATCGGCTCCTTGGCGATCTTCATCACCTTGCGGACCTTTTCGAGCGGCATCGAAAGCCGCTCGGCCATTTCCTCTGGCGTGGGCTCGCGGCCCTGCTCGTGAAGGAACTGGCGGCTGGTGCGGACCAGCTTGTTGATCGTCTCGATCATGTGGACCGGGATGCGGATGGTCCGCGCCTGGTCGGCGATCGAGCGGGTGATCGCCTGCCGGATCCACCATGTGGCATAGGTCGAGAACTTGTAGCCGCGGCGGTACTCGAACTTGTCGACCGCCTTCATCAGGCCGATGTTGCCTTCCTGGATCAGGTCGAGGAACTGCAGGCCGCGGTTCGTGTACTTCTTGGCGATCGAGATCACCAGCCGCAGGTTCGCCTCGACCATTTCCTTCTTGGCGATGCGCGCCTCGCGCTCACCCTTCTGGACCATGTTGACGATGCGGCGGAATTCCGGGAGCGCCATGCCGGTGGCCGCGGCGATGTCGGCCACCTCGGCACGGATGCGCTCCACCCCCGGCGCCTCGTTGGCGGCGAAGGCTGTCCACTTCTTGTCGCGGCCGGCGTTCTCTTCCAGCCAGCTTTCGTCCAGCTCGCGCCCGACATAGGCATCGAGGAAGTCCTTGCGCGGCACCTTGTGGCGCTCTGCCAGGCGCAGCATCTGGCCGCCCAGCGTGGTCAGCCGGCGGTTGAAGGCATAGAGGTTGTCAACCAGGTATTCGATCTTGGTCGCGTGGAACTGGACCGACTCCACCTGCGCGGTCAGATCTTCGCGGAGCTGCTGGTATTCGCGCTCCTTGGCATCGACGAAGGAGTCGCCGCCGCCCATGGCGACGAGGCGTTCGGCCTGGATGCGCTCGAACCGGCGGAACAGGTCGGTGATCTCGGCAAAACGCTCCAGCGCGGCGGGCTTGAGCTGGGCCTCCATCTGGGCGAGGCTGAGGGTGTTGTCCTCCTCCTCTTCCTCGGCCGGACGGCGCGCGCGGCGCTCGATCCCGTCCTCGTCCTCCTCGTCGGCGGATTCCTCTTCCTCGGGCTCTTCCTCTTCCTTGAACGAGGGCCCGGCGGTTGCCTCGCTGATCTCGCCGTCAACCTCTTCCTCGCCGTCTTCGGTGAGGTTTTCGGGCGCCGGCTCCTTCGAGAGCATGGCGTCGAGATCGAGGATCTCTCGCAGTTGCATCTCGCCGGCGTTCAGCGCCTCGGACCACTGGATGATGGCGTGGAAGGTGATCGGGCTTTCGCACAGGCCCAGAATCATCGTGTCGCGACCGGCCTCAATCCGCTTGGCGATGGCGATTTCGCCCTCGCGGCTGAGCAGTTCGACCGCGCCCATCTCGCGCAGGTACATGCGGACCGGATCGTCTGTCCGCTCCACCGTTTCCTTCTTCTTGACGAGGTCCGGCCGTTCGTCGACCGCCTCGTCGTCCTCGGCGTCCTCGGCCTTGCGTTCCTCGGGATCGACCGCGTCCTCGTCGCTCTCGACGATGTTGACGCCCATCTCCGAGATCGCGGCCATGATGTCCTCGATCTGTTCGGACGACATCTGGTCCTGCGGGAGGGCCTCGTTCAGTTCGTCATAGGTGATGATGCCGCGGCGCTTGGCGCGGGCGATCAGCTTCTTGATCGACGCTTCGTTGAGGTCGATGAGGGGGGCGTCGCCGCCTTCCTTTTCCGTGCCGGTAAGTTCTTCGTCCATCATTCCGCCATTGTGCATGGGTGACGCCGCTGTTCAGACCGAACCGGAAGGCGTCAGCGGTGTTCCGTATCTTGAGCCGGATTATACCGCGAACACCGGCCATCTGCCCGAGTCGCGCGACAATTTCCAGTGCTCATTTCCTCAAATCGAATCGGGCCGGTGCAGCCGGCCCGCAACATGCCCCGGGGCCGCCGTTCAACCGGCCCGCAGGAGGTCCTTCAGCTGCCGGTCCAGCTCGGCCTTGCGCAGCCTGAGGCGGGCCTGCTCCTCCAGATCGAACCGCGACGTGGCCGCTTTGATCGCATCGTCGAGCTCCGGACCTTCCACCAGGACGGCCACTGCCGTGTCGAGCGCGGCAAGGGCAGCATCCCGCTCCGTCCCCGCGGCAACGAAGGGGAAGGGGATCCGGGCAAAATCATCGGGCCGGGGGAGGGAAAGTCCCTTTGCCGCCAATGTGGTGGCAAGGTCTGCCTTTTCAAGCGGGCGGCCATCCTCGGCATGGTCGAGCAGGGCGTCGAGCAGCGCGCCGTGGCGCGGATCGCCAAGCCGCGCGCGCGACAGGAGGGCGAGGTTGCGGGCAATCGCCTGCGGATGGTTGGCCAGCCCGGCGAGCACGGCGGCGGCCAGAGCCTCGCCGGTGCCGCCGGTCGCCCGGCGCAGGCGCCGGACGGTTTCGGGCGAGGGCGGGGGCGGCGGGGCATCGCGCCAGGGCGCGCCGCGCGCCGGGCGCCGGGACGGGCCGCGCGCGCCCCCGCCGGAGGCTTGCCATTCGCCCTCGCTGCGGCGCGGAAAGGCGAAAGCGGAGAATCGCTCGGTCAGGTCCCGCTTGTAGAGCGCGCGGATGTCCGGGTCGGCAATCGCCTCGACGTGGTGCATGAGGCGGGCCTTGAGCCCGGCCTTGTCCTCGGGCGTGGCAAGCGGGGCGGCGTCGCGTTCATGCTCCCACAGCGCCTCGATCAGCGGCTTGGCCGCGCCCAGCAGCTCCTCCATCGCGGCCGGGCCGGATTGCTTCAGCAGGTCGTCCGGGTCGAGCCCGGGGGGCAGGCGGGCGATGCGCAGCGAATGGCCCGGCTTCAGCAGCGGCAGGGCCCGGCCGATGGCGCGGACGGCCGCGCGCTGGCCGGCGGCATCGCCATCGAAGCACAGCACCGGACATTCGACGACGCGCCACAGCAGGCCGAGCTGGCTTTCGGTCAGCGCCGTGCCGAGCGGGGCCACGGCCTCGGCAAAGCCGGCGGCGGCCAGCGCGATGACGTCCATGTAGCCTTCGACCACGATCATCCGGCCAGACTGGCGCGCGGCAGGCCCGGCGCGGTGCAGGTTGTAGAGCGTGCGCCCCTTGTCGAACAGCGGAGTGTCCGGCGAATTCAGGTACTTGGGCGCATCGGTCTTGTTCTTGTCGAGGATCCGCCCGCCGAAGCCGATGACCCGGCCGCGGGCGTCCTCGATCGGCAGCATCAGCCGGCCGCGGAACCGGTCATAGGGCTCCTTGTCGTCGACCCCGATGCGCAGCCCGGCCTCGATGAGCTTGTCCTCGGGAAAGGCGGAAAGCGCCGCCTTCAGCGCCTGCCGCCCTTCCGGGGCATAGCCGAATCCGAACCGGCTGACGGTGTGCCCATCGAAGCCGCGCGTGGCGAGATAGGCCCGCGCCTTTGCGCCCTCAGGTCCGGCGAGTTGGCTGACGAACCACTCCTGAGCGGCCTTCGTGACGTCGTGCAGGGTGTCGCGCTGCTCGGCCTGGTGGGCCGCGCGCGGATCGGGGGGGGGAACCTCCATCCCGGCCTCGGCGGCAAGCTCCTTCACCGCATCCATGAAGGCAAGCCCGCGCTGGTCGGTCATCCAGCGGATCGCATCGCCATGCGCGCCGCAGCCGAAGCAGTGGTAGAAGCCCTTCTCGTCGTTGACGGTGAAGCTGGGCGACTTCTCGTTGTGGAACGGGCAGCAGGCCTTGAACTCCCGTCCCGCCTTGGTCAGCCGCGTGGTACGGCCGATCACGCTGGACAGCGTGAGGCGCGAGCGCAGTTCGTCAAGCCATTGGGGGGAGAGCACGGCCTACGCCCCCCTATCCGTTGGTTTCGAGCGAAGTCGAGAAGTCACAGAAACCGCCCGTCTGGTGCTGTGCCATCCGCCGCTCCAGATCGTCCGTGTGTCCGGTGTCGTACTTTCCGTCGGCGCAGCGCAGGATGTTGGCCCAGAACGCCATTTCAGTGCGCGCGCGTCATGCCAGCGCCGCCTTCACCAGCCCCGATGCCTTGCCCATGTCCAGCTGGGTCCCGTGCCGCGCCTTCAGCTCAGCGACGACCTTGCCCATGTCCTTCATCGAGGTGGCGCCAAGCTCCGCCTTGATCGCCTCGATCGCGGCCTTCACCTCGTCCTCGCCCATCTGCGCGGGGAGGAAGTGCTCGATCACCGCGAGTTCGCCCTTTTCCACCTCGGCCAGTTCCTGCCGGCCGCCCTGTTCGTAGAGCGTGATCGATTCCCGGCGCTGCTTGGCCATCTTCTGGAGCACGTCCACCACAATGGCATCGTCATCCGGCACCTGCACAGCAGTGCGCAGTTCGATGTCCTTGTCCTTCAGCTTGGCAAGGATCAGGCGGACGGCGGCGAGGCGCGGCTTGTCGCCGGCCTTCATGGCCGCAACCTGCGCGGCCTTGATCGAATCGCGGAGCATTCTTCCCCCAGAAACGTGGATAAGCGTGCGGTTGCACAAACGGGGCCGGACCCTAGCCGGAATTTTCCGGTTCTGGTAGGTCCCTTGGGGTTGACGCGGCGGCGGCCGAGCCTTAGCGGGCGGGACTTAGCACCATCGCCAGACCCCCTGTAACGGAGCGCCTTTTTCATGGCCGACGCCGCCTCTTCGCACGCCCAGCACCAGACCGGGCAACAACCGAAAGGGGCGACCGGAGTCCTCGTGCTGGCAGACGGCACGGCCCTGTGGGGCAAGGGCTTCGGCCAGGTGGGCGAGGCCGTGGGCGAGGTCTGCTTCAACACGGCGATGACCGGCTATCAGGAGGTGATGACCGATCCCTCCTACGCCGCCCAGATCGTCACCTTCACCTTCCCCCACATCGGCAACGTCGGCGTCAACGACGAGGACCTGGAATCGAATGTCGAGGGCGCGGTCGGCTGCGTGGTGCGCGAGGATGTGACCGACCCGTCCAACTTCCGCTCGCGGGGGGACTTTCCGGCCTGGCTGGCCTCCAGGGGCAAGATCGGCCTCGCCGGGATCGACACCCGCGCGCTGACCCGCCGCATCCGCCTCTCTGGCGCGCCTAATGCGGTGATCGCCCATCGTCCGGACGGCAAGTTCGACATTCCGGCGCTGGTGAAGCGCGCGAAGGACTGGCCGGGCCTTGAAGGGATGGACCTTGCCCGCGTGGTCAGCCGCCAAAGCCAGGAGGGCTGGGAAGGCGGCGTCTGGACGCTCGGCAAGGGCTATGCCCGCTCCCCGCGCGACAAGCGGCCGCACGTGGTCGCGGTGGACTATGGCGCGAAGGACAACATCTTCCGCAACCTGGTGAAGGCCGGCGCGCAGGTGACTGTCGTTCCCGCCCAGACCCCGCTCGATGCGATCCTCGCGCTGGAGCCGGACGGCGTGTTCCTCTCCAACGGCCCGGGCGACCCGGCGGCGACCGGCGCCTATGCCGTGCCGACGATCAAGAGCCTGCTGGACAAGGACGTACCGGTCTTCGGCATCTGCCTTGGCCACCAGATGCTGGCGCTGGCCGCCGGGGCCAAGACCACCAAGATGCACCAGGGCCACCGCGGCGCGAACCACCCGGTCCAGCGCAAGGAAGACGGCGTGGTTGAGATCACGAGCATGAACCACGGCTTCGCGGTCGACAACTCGGCCCTGCCGGACAACGTGGTGGAAACCCACGTCTCGCTGTTCGACGGCTCCAACTGCGGCATCGCGGTCAAGGGCAAGCGCGCGTTCGGGGTGCAATACCACCCGGAAGCCAGCCCGGGGCCGCAGGACAGCTTCTACCTGTTCGAGAAGTTCGTGGGGATGCTGGGGTGAACAAACCAATCGACAGCTACGTAACTTATTGTGAAGAGTTACTTATTGCTGCCGAAGCAGAGTACAACGGACCCACTTGTGGCTGTGCGGCCGTCAGTGAAATGATCGAGCGAGCGGGCTTTGTGCCTGAACCTAATTGGAATGAGCGAGCGGCAAAGGACATGGCTCGCAAAGGCTTCGGAGAGGTCATTGGGGGCAACAATTTCTTTTCCGTCTCTCTCGACGGAATGATTGAAGCTCGCAAAATTATCCGCAGACGACGAATACCCAAGTTAATTTCGTATCTGCAAGAAAATGGGCAGCCTTGGGTCAATGTCGCGAACTTCATTGTCGCGCTGATCGCCTTGGTTGTCGCTGTCGTAGCTATTTTTAAGAATTGACGAGAACCATGCCCAAACGCACTGACATCTCCTCGATCCTCGTCATCGGCGCGGGCCCGATCATCATCGGGCAGGCCTGCGAGTTCGACTATTCCGGAACCCAGGCGATCAAGGCGCTGAAGGAAGAGGGTTACCGGGTGATCCTGGTGAACTCCAACCCGGCGACGATCATGACCGATCCGGAATTCGCCGATGCGACCTATATCGAGCCGATCACGCCCGAGATTGTGGCGAAGATCATCGAGAAGGAGCGTCCCGACGCGGTCCTGCCGACCATGGGCGGGCAGACCGCGCTGAACACTGCGCTGGCGCTGTTCAACGATGGCACTCTGGAAAAGTTCGGCGTCACCATGATCGGCGCCGATGCCGATGCGATCGACAAGGCCGAGGACCGCCAGCGGTTCCGCGAGGCGATGGACAAGATCGGGCTGGAATCGGCCCGTTCGGGCGTGGCCCACACGGTCGAGGAAGCCTTCGCCGTGCTGGAGCGCACCGGCCTGCCTTCGATCATCCGCCCCTCGTTCACGCTGGGCGGCACCGGCGGCGGCGTGGCCTACAACAAGGCCGAGTTCGAGGCGATCGTGAAGAGCGGGCTCGATGCCAGCCCGACCACCGAGGTCCTGATCGAGGAATCGCTCCTCGGCTGGAAGGAATACGAGATGGAAGTCGTCCGGGACCGGAACGACAATGCCATCATCATCTGCTCGATCGAGAACGTCGATCCGATGGGCGTCCACACCGGCGATTCCATCACGGTTGCCCCGGCCCTGACGCTGACCGACAAGGAATACCAGATCATGCGCTCGGCGAGCATCGCCGTGCTGCGGGAAATCGGTGTTGAAACAGGCGGTTCCAACGTACAGTTCGCAGTTAACCCGAAGGACGGGCGGCTGATCGTCATCGAGATGAACCCGCGCGTCTCGCGCTCCTCGGCGCTAGCCTCCAAGGCCACCGGCTTCCCGATCGCCCGCGTCGCGGCCAAGCTGGCCGTCGGCTACACGCTGGACGAACTGACCAACGAGATCACCGGCGCCACCCCGGCCTCGTTCGAGCCGTCGATCGACTATGTCGTTACCAAGATACCCCGCTTCGCCTTCGAGAAGTTCAAGGGCTCGCAGCCGCTGCTTTCCACCGCGATGAAGTCGGTCGGCGAGGTCATGGCGATCGGCCGCAACTTCAAGGAATCGATGCAGAAGGCCCTGCGCGGGCTGGAGACCGGGCTCGACGGGTTCAACCGCGTGGCCGAGCTGGAAGGCGCTAGCCGCGACGTCATCACCGCCGCGCTCGCCAAGCAGACGCCGGACCGGCTGCTCCACGTCGCCCAGTCCATGCGCGAGGGCTTCAGCGTGGAGGACATCCATGCGATCACCCATTACGACCGCTGGTTCCTGCGCCATATCGCGGAAATCGTCGCGGAAGAGGCGAAGATCGTCGAGAACGGCCTGCCACTGGAGGCCGAGGGCCTGCGCCGGCTGAAGGCGATGGGCTTTTCCGACAAGCGCCTCGCCACCCTGGCCGTGCGCGGGGTGGACGTGGCCGGCGGCATGGCCGAGACCCAGGCCAGGCGCTCCGGCCTGCTCCACGATGCGCTGAAGGGCCTGGCCGGCGCGACCTCCGAGGCGGAGGTCTGCGAACTGCGCCACCGGCTGGGCGTGCGCCCGGTGTTCAAGCGGATCGACAGCTGCGCGGCCGAGTTCGAGGCGATCACGCCCTACATGTATTCGACCTACGAAGGCCCGAGCTTCGGCGAGCCGGAGTGCGAGGCGCGCCCGTCCGATCGGCGCAAGATCGTGATCCTGGGCGGCGGTCCGAACCGGATTGGGCAGGGGATCGAGTTCGACTACTGCTGCGTCCACGCCTGCTTCGCGCTGGAGGAGGCCGGGTTCGAGACCATCATGGTCAACTGCAACCCGGAAACGGTCTCGACCGACTACGACACCTCGGACCGGCTCTATTTCGAGCCGCTGACCGCCGAGGACGTGCTGGAGATCCTGAGGGTCGAGCAGTCGAACGGCGAACTGGTCGGCGTGATCGTCCAGTTCGGCGGGCAGACTCCGCTGAAGCTGGCCCAGGCGCTGGAGAATGCCGGTATCCCGATCCTCGGCACCAGCCCTGACGCCATCGATCTTGCCGAGGACCGTGAGCGGTTTGCCGCGCTGGTCGAAAAGCTGGGGCTGAAGCAGCCGGCCAACGGCATCGCCCGCAGCCGGGACGAGGCCGTCGCGGTTGCCGCCCGCATCGGCTACCCGGTGCTGATGCGCCCGTCCTACGTGCTCGGCGGCCGGGCCATGGAGATCGTCGACAGCGTCCAGCAGCTTGACGACTATATCGCCACCGCCGTGCAGGTGTCGGGGGACAGCCCGGTGCTGATCGACCAGTACCTGCGCGACGCGATCGAGTGCGACGTCGATGCCCTGAGCGACGGCGAAGAGGTTGTCGTCGCCGGCGTCATGCAGCACATCGAGGAGGCCGGGATCCATTCGGGTGACAGCGCCTGCACCCTGCCACCCTACAGCCTCCCGGCAGAGATTATCGCCGAGATGGAACGCCAGGCGGAGGCGCTGGCCATGGCGCTTGGCGTCAAGGGTCTGATGAACATCCAGTTCGCGGTCAAGAACGGTGAGGTTTACCTGATCGAGGTGAACCCGCGCGCCAGCCGGACCGTGCCCTTCGTCGCCAAGGCGATCGGCCAGCCGGTCGCCAAGATCGCCGCCCGGGTCATGGCCGGAGAGAAGCTCTCCACCTTCCCGCCGTTCAAGCGCGACCTGCCCTACATGGCGGTGAAGGAGGCGGTGTTCCCCTTCGCGCGGTTCCCCGGGGTCGATCCGGTGCTTTCGCCCGAGATGAAGTCCACCGGCGAGGTCATGGGCCTCGACAAGGACTTCGCCACCGCCTTCGCCAAGAGCCAGCTCGGGGCCGGAACACGGCTGCCGGACGGGGGGCTGGTCTTCGTTTCGGTGAAGGACAGCGACAAGGCGGTGATCCTGCCCGCGGCGAAGAAGCTCGTCGCGCTCGGCTTCGGCCTGATCGCCACCGGCGGTACGCAGCGCTTCCTGGCGGAAGCCGGGGTGCCGGTCGAGCGGATCAACAAGGTGGCCGAAGGGCGCCCGCACATCGTCGACCGGATCGTCGACGGCGACGTGGCGATGATCTTCAATACCACCGAGGGCTGGCAAAGCCTGAAGGACTCGCAATCCATCCGCGTTGCCGCGCTGGGAGCCAAGGTTCCGTACTTCACCACGGCGGCCGCATCGGTTGCCACTGTGGAAGCCATCGCCGCCTTGCGCGGGGCGCAACTTGAAGTGCGCTCCCTTCAGGCCTATTATGCCTGAACCAATCCGCGTCTCCCCCAATCGCGACAGGTAACTTTTTGCCGTATGGCGCGTTGAGGGCGCACTGCGGCAGGGAAGACCTGTCGGTCGGGGCCGCGACAGGAGAAAGATGAAGGTTATGGCGTCTATCGAAAAGCTGCCGATGCTGGCCGAGGGCTATGAAAAGCTCATCGCCGAGCTGAGGGCGCTGCGCGAGGAACGGCCGAAGATCGTGGATGCGATCGAGGAGGCGCGCGCGCACGGCGATCTTTCCGAAAACGCCGAATACCATTCCGCCAAGGAACGGCAGGGTCAGGTCGAAGCCTCGATCGCGGACCTCGAAGACAAGGTCAGCCGCGCTTCGATCATCGATCCGGCCTCGCTTTCGGGCGACAAGATCGTGTTCGGCGCCACCGTCACCCTGCTCGACGATGATGACAAGCCGGTCCGCTACCAGATCGTCGGCCCCTACGAGGCCGACGCGCGCGTTGGCCGGATCAGCTACAACTCGCCGCTCGGCCGGGCCCTGATCGGGCGCCGCGTTGACGAAGAGGTGGAGGTCACGGTGCCCTCCGGCGATCGGTTCTACGTGGTCCAGCAGATCGAGTTCATCTGACAGCGCCGGCGCGGCCCGGGGCGAGCGAAGGGGCGTTGCAGCCGGCATGACCTCTGCCGCCCCCTCCGCCACCCGGCCCGCCGCCAGCGGCGAACGCTTCCATGTCGAAGCACTCGACGGGCTGCGCGGCATCGCGGCGCTATCGGTGATGTTCTACCACGCCTGGGTGTTCAACGCGCAGGGGTGGATGGCGGTCGATTTCTTCTACTGCCTGTCCGGCTTCGTCATCGCCATGGCCTACGAAGGCAAGCTGAGGAGCGGGTTGCCGTTCCTGCGCTATGTCTCGTGGCGGCTGATGCGGGTCTATCCGATGCTGGCCGTGGGCGGCGTGATCGGTCTGCTGGCCTGGCGCACGGGCGAGGCGATCCCTTTCCTTTCCGCCGCCAGCCCGACCACCTTCACTCTGGCCTGGCTGGCGCACATGCTGCTCATCCCGTTCTACGGGCAGGAAAAGGCGTTTCCCTTCAACAACGTGCAGTGGTCCATTCTTTACGAACTGCTGGCCAACGCGCTTCATGCCCTGCTGCTGCCGGTCCTGACCAACCGGGTCCTGGCCGGGGTACTGGTGGTGTCGGGCGGGGTCCTCGCCTGGCGGACCTGCGCGCTTGGCACGATGAACTGGGGCTTTGACCTGCGCCATATCGACGTGGGCCTGGCCCGGACGGGCTACAGTTTCTTTGCCGGGGTCCTGCTGTGGCGGCTGCGCGAGGCGATCCTGCCGCACCTGCCGCGCGTGCCGTTCTGGATGCTCGCCGCGGCGATCTTCGTGCTCGCCTCGATCCATGGGCTGGAGGCGATCCATCCATGGCTCGAGCCGGTCCGCCAGGTCGGCACCGTCCTGTTCGTCAATCCGCTGCTGGTGGGGCTGGGCGCCGTCTGCGGCGCGCGCGGGCCTGCGATCCGCGCGCTCGGCGTCCTGTCCTTCCCGCTCTATGCCATCCACCTGCCGCTGGTTTTCTGGGCGCGCAGCACGCTCGCCCTGAGCCTGTCAGGCATGACGCTCAAGCTCGCCTTGTTCGGTGCCTGCCTGCCGATAGCCGGGGCGGCCCTGCTGCTGGGCAGCCGGGTCGACCTGCCGCTCAACCGGCTGCGGCGGCGCCTGTTCGAATAGCAGGTGTCCGGCGTCAGCTGCCGGGTGCGTCAGGATCGAGCAGCCGGTGGAGGTGCACGATCACGTACTTCATTTCGGCATCGTCAACCGTGCGTTGCGCACAGCCGCGCCACGCATCCTCGGCCTCCGCATAGGAGGGGTAGACCCCGACAAGGTCCATCTTATTGAGGTCAACGAACTCAAGGCCTTGCGGGTCCGCGACGCGGCCGCCCATGACGAGGTGAAGTTTTTGCATCGGCTGTTCCCTGGAGAGATGGGAACCGACCCTTTAGCCGACCCGGCCCGCGATGCAATCCGGGTTTCGGCGTCGCGCGGCTATAGCCCTCAGTGTCGGACGTGGGAGCGCAGGCGGATGGCTTGACGGCCCACCTTCGCTCCGACTTCCCGGGTCGATTTCTGTGCCGTGACCGCGGCGTCCAGCACTTTTTCCTGGACGGCCTCGCCGGCTTGCAGCGCAGATTTCGCCGCTTCCTGCATGGCCTCGCCGGCAAGCCGGCTGGCGCTGCCCATCAGCGCGGTCGCCCGACGCGAATAGTCTGCCGCGCTGTCGCCCAGATCCTCGCGCAGGCCATCGAGCTTGCCGGCTGCTTCCCCGGCCTTGTCCAGCGCCTGCCGGCCGTAGGCCAGGCCAAGTTCGCCGGCGACAGTGGCAAGGGCCGTCGCCGCTGCGGCGAACCTGCGCAGGGGCGAGCGGGGCAGGATCGCACCGACCACCGCGCCAACCACCACCGAACCGGCAAGCAGCGCGAAGGGATAATCCATGGCGAGTGCGCGCAGGCCTTCCGGCGGTTCGCCCCCGGCATTGCGGCTGGCGGCGAGCTGCGCCTGCGATTCCGTCACCTTGCGGCGGATTTGCTCGCGCTTGTTCGCTGGCTTTGCCGAATGTTCGCTCACGCTGTTGGTCCGGGTCACGGTCGCACCTTCTGCTCAATCCTCTTGCGCCAACGTTGCCACCGCGTCGCCGGTTCCCTCGTCAACAGTCGCTCACGGACCTTGTCCGCGCCGTGCATGAGCGGCCTGCGCAGCAGCCACGCCAGGATGGCAAGCAGGGTGGAGGCCACGATCCAGCGGTACTCCGATGCGATTTCCGCCGCCTCGCTGGCGGCCGCGCGGCCACGATCCAGCACCTCGTCCCGCGCCCGGGGCACAACGCCCCTGGCGTTCAGCGCCGCGCGGATTCCCGACAGCCGGGCATCAAACACGGCCCTGGCGCCGTCGCGCAAGGCCCGGTCCTCGACGAGGGCTTGTTCGGCTTCGGTCATTTCGTTTTCCCCGAAGGTCCGAAGGCCAGTGCCGAGACGCGGCGCCAGCGGGCGCGCAGCAGCAGCAGGCTGGCGAGCGACAAGGCGGCGAGACCGCCGGCCACGACCAGGATCGACCACCAGGGGCCGATCAGGGTGGCGAGGGCGATCAGCAGGCCGACCACCAGGGCGATCAGTGCGAAGTGCAGGAAGATCAGCGCGACGAGGGCAAACCCGGCCATCCACCCGCCCGCCACGGCAAGCACGCGGGCGCGGGTGATCTGGAAGGCAAGCTCCGCCTCGGCATAGGTGCGCCCGTCTGAGGCGAGCCGCTTCGCCTCGGCGATCAGCGAGCTGAGATCTGGCCACAGCCTGCCGTCGGGTTCGCTGTCCGGCCCAGCGCCGGGCGCGAAGTCATGCTGTTCGTCTGATTGCATGGATGCGACAATCCGGCTTGCGGCGCGGGGCGTCAATGCGCCCGTCACCTTGCCCGCCGATCAGTCTGCCTTGTCGGCAGGCTTGTCGGCACCCTTGAACATCCGGGCGAAGAAGAATCCCGCCGCGGCGGCGATGCCGATCGCAAGGCCCGGGCTCTTGCGAACCATCTCGCGGGCGTCCTCCCCCAGCTCGCCGAGGTCCTTGGCGTCGAGCTTGGCAGCGGCGTCCTCCATAGCCTTGGCGGCCGTGCGGGCATATTCGCCATACTTGGCGCCGAGCTTTTCATCGAGGATCGAGGCATTCTCGCTCATCAGGCGGGCAGCGGTGGAAATCCCTTCCACGGCGCGGCTCTTGCCTTCGACGGCGAGCGCTGAGGCCTTGTCCTTGGCCTGCCCGGTCATGGCCTTCGCCTCTTCCAGCAGGGCGTCGCTCTTGCCGGTGATCTTCTCGCGATAGGCACCGGCGGTGTCCTGCGCCTGCTTGGAGAGCGCCTGGGCGCCGGCCTTGGCCTCGTCCAGCGCCTTGGCGAACTTGGCCTTGGCCTCGCCGCCCGCATTGTCCGGCAGGGGGGTGACGGCATCAACCGCCTGAACTTTGGGTGCGCGCGGCTTGCGGGCGGGGCTCTTGGTGGTCGCTTCGGTCTCGGCCATTGCTCAATCCCTATGTTCGGTCGGCAGGTCCGGGAGGATCCTGATTCCGGTGAAGGCCCGTCGGTACTTCCGGAAATCCCCCCAGGCGGTTAACGGTTGCGCACTTCATAGCGCGAGGCGCGCGTGAAATCATCCTTGCAAAACGGCAAATATTCGCGCTCGCGCAGACATGATGGGCCAACGCGGCTTGCCTGCCAAGGTTCCTTCCGCCAAGGGGCGTCGCAATCCCTGTGGAACCCCATCGACACATAGCACGGAGCCCCTTGCCATGACCGCCATCATTGACATCCATGGCCGCGAAATCCTCGACAGCCGCGGCAATCCGACCGTGGAGGTCGACGTCCTGCTCGACGACGGCAGCTTCGGCCGGGCCGCCGTGCCCTCGGGCGCCTCGACCGGTGCCCATGAAGCGGTCGAACTGCGCGACGGGGACAAGGGCCGCTACCTCGGCAAGGGCGTGCTGAAGGCGGTGGATGCCGTGAACGGCGAGATTGCGGAGGCCCTGCTGGGCTATGACGCCGAAGACCAGCGCGACATCGACCTCGCGATGATTGCCCTCGACGGAACCGAGAACAAGGCCCGCCTCGGCGCCAACGCGATCCTCGGCACCTCGCTCGCGGTGGCCAAGGCTGCCGCCAACGCACGCGGCCTGCCGCTCTATTCCTACGTCGGCGGGGTCTCGGCCCATGTCCTGCCGGTGCCGATGATGAACATCATCAACGGCGGCGAACATGCCGACAACCCGATCGACTTCCAGGAGTTCATGATCATGCCGGTCGGCGCCTCCTCGCTGGCCGAGGCGGTGCGCTGGGGCGCGGAGATCTTCCACACGCTGAAGAAGGGCCTGCACGAGAAGGGTCTTGCCACCGCCGTGGGCGACGAGGGCGGCTTCGCGCCGAACCTTGCCTCCACCCGCGCCGCGCTGGACTTCGTAATGGCCTCGATCGAGAAGGCCGGGTTCAAGGCCGGCAGCGAAGTGAAGCTCGCGCTCGACTGCGCCTCGACCGAGTTCTTCAAGAGCGGCAAGTACGAGATCAGCGGCGAGGGCCTGTCGCTCTCCCCGGTGCAGTTCGCCGATTACCTGGCCGACCTCTGCGCCGCCTATCCGATCATCTCGATCGAGGACGGCATGAGCGAGGACGATTTCGAGGGCTGGAAGGCGCTGACCGACAAGATCGGCGACAAGGTCCAGCTGGTCGGCGATGACCTGTTCGTGACCACCCCCAAGCGCCTGACCATGGGCATCGAGCAGGGCCTCGCCAACTCGTTGCTGGTCAAGGTCAACCAGATCGGCAGCCTGACCGAGACTTTGGAAGCCGTCTCCATCGCCCAGCGCAACGGCTACACCGCGGTCATGTCGCACCGTTCGGGCGAGACCGAGGACGCGACCATTGCCGATCTCGCCGTCGCCACCAACTGCGGCCAGATCAAGACCGGCTCGCTCGCCCGGTCGGACCGGCTGGCCAAGTACAACCAGCTGATCCGCATCGAGGAAGAGCTGGGCAGCGCCGCCCGCTATGCCGGCGCATCGGCCTTCGGGCGCCTCGCCTGAACCGACCGCGATTGTCGCAAGCGCAAGGGCGCGGGAGGGCACAGGCCTTCCCGCGCCCTTTTGCGTGAAGGACGAGCCTGCAGAGAGGCGAGACAACGACGCAAAGCTGCGCCAAACAGGGCAGCGCGGGGGCGCGATTCGGGAGGCGAGTGTGATTGCACTGATCAAGGCCATCCTGCCGGGGGCCCTGCTGTCCTGGCTGGTTTCCACTTTCGTCGGATCGGGCGGTTCGCGGGGCGGGCTGCTTGCGATCCAGCGGTTCAATCTTGGCGGAACCGAGTTTTACGGTTCCTGGACCCTGTTCATCATCGGCACGGCACTCGCCTGGGCGCTGTTCATGATGATGGATTGAGCTGGCGACCCGCCGCGGCGCGGGCCAGCGCCCTGTCGAGGCTGCTGTCGGCCGCGAGGATGTCCGGGACAAGCGGGGGCAGGGGCGTGAACTGCGCGGCGATGCCGGTAGTGGTGTTGCGGCAATTCCCGCTGATGAGATCGAAGGCGATGCGGTCGCCATGGTCGAACAGGGCGCCGATGCCCGGAACGGGCCAGACCGGCAGCCCGTGATCGATCCCCGCGCGCTGGAACACCATGTCCGCGCTTTCGCACAGGATCGCGCCGATCCCGCGGAAGCGGCAGGCCATGATCGCGGTGACGTGGTAATGGGCATGGCCGGCGCCGAGCGCGTGGCCGGCAATGATCACGTCGTCCGCCGCCGCACCGCGGCCGAACCCGGGATCGTGTTCCTCGAACAGGTGCTCTGCGCAGCGATCCCAATCGTAGACGAGGGTCAGCGGATCGTAGGGGGCCGGAACGATGTCGGTCGCACTCAGCCCGTCGCCGTATTTCCAGACGCGGCCCGCCAGCTTCATGCCGCCGGCTCCGGCACGGGATGCCGGCAGGGCGCGGGATCGGCAATCCGGCCCTCGATCGCCGAGACCGCGACGACTGCGGCGTTTGCGAGCAGGATCTCGGCTTCGGCGCTGCCCCACCGGGCTGTTATCACGCGTCAAGATACTGTAAAAACAGCAGAAATTCCGCTTGGGGTCGCGTTGCGGCTATCGCCAGGCCCGCTCGATCGCACGGCCATGGGCGCGTGCCGCCTCGATCGTGTCCTCCGCATCGCCCACTGCCGCGCGCACGAAGAACGCCACCATCTTGCCATAGGCCTCCGCGGAGAGGCGGACGAACACGCGCCGCGCGTCGCTGGCATCGGCTTCCCGAACGACCAGTCCGCGCTCCTCCAGCACGGCGAGCCAGCGCAGCGCCGTTGTGGTCGGGACGGCCGCCCCGATGCAGGCGCTGGTCACCGGCACCCGCTTGCGCTCCTTCGCTGCGATGAACAGGTCCAGCATCAGGTCCCACGCTGGCTCCCCGAACAGGCTTTCATCGCCGAAGACATTCGCCCGACTGCGTCGGTTGCGATAGGTGCGGCGCGCATGGCGGAGCCAGCGCACGTCATCCTCCAGCAGGGTGCCGCCTTCCGGGAGGGGAGGGGCGACGCGGGCCGATGCTGATGCCGCGTTGCCGTTTGCTGCAGACCCGCGCCGCGCGACTTCTTCCAGTTCGGCAGCAAGTGTCAGCAGCTCGTTGGCCGAGGCGATGAGCCGGCGCGCCTGCTGCGCCGCCTCGGCCGACCGGTCCGGCGCCGGAGCGGCGACATGGGCCATGCCTTCGCGGGAAGACTTTGCCGGATCGTTCATACTGCGCTGCAGGGCAGCATCACCTGTTGGTGCACCGCCATTCCCCTTGCGATCGGGCACGGAGGTGCCGCGGGTTCCATCCGAACTGCCGTTGAGTGATGCCATTTTCGATCCAGCCGTGAACGCGCCAGAGCCCGATCGTGGCCGAGCCCCTGCGCCAACGGGCGGAAATCTAACTCAAGTGAGCGGTTCTCGGTGCGCCAACCTAATCCGTTTCTGATCTATCTTCGTCCAGATCGAACTGAAGGCGAAAATGATCAATGGCGGTCTGCACATAGGCTGCGGCGACCGGCGCTCCGGCGCGGTCAAGCCGGCACAGGCTATCTAGCAGTTGCAGCATGATCGATTCGGCTTCGCTGGCATCCGCTTGCTGCAGCCGGTGGACTTCAGAGGTGCTGTTCATCGGTGGCGATCCCGTTGTCATTTATTCGTCGGACTGAACGATTTTCCGGCTTCTGTTTGTTTGCCACAGATTCATGGTCCGACCAATATGGAGGAATCGATTAGAGCAATCGATTGCAATGTCCACGCTTGCCTTGTCGGAGAAATGAAGGCTGTTCCGAACGGGGACACCGGCGGATTGCCTGCGCCGCCGCTTTTGCGGGTGGCGGCCATTGCGGCATGTCCGTATAGCGGACCACCCGGACTCGAACCGGCCGGTTTGCCAGAGGATCAATGAACCTGCCGTTTTCCTTCCGTCTCACGCGCCGTTCCCTTGTCCGGCGGGCCGCACTGGCGATTGGACTTGCCGCGTCCGTCGCCCTGCTCGGCCCGGCTGCCTGCACGGCCGGAGACGACGATGCCGGGTCACGCAGCCCCGGAACCGGGCTGGGCATCGACGTGTCGGCCATGGACAAGACGGTCAAGCCGGGCGACGATTTCTATGCCTATGCCAACGGTTCCTGGCTGAAGAAGGCGGTCATTCCGGCGGATCGGTCGCAGGTCGGCGGCTTCTCCCTCGCGGAGCAGGATACCTATCGCCAGCTTGGCCGGCTGGTCGACGATATCGTCAAGGGCGATGCCGCGCCGGACAGCGATCCGGGGCGGATCCGGACCTACTATACGGCCTATGTCGATACGGCGGCCATTGATGCCGCAGGGCTCGGTCCAGCCCGCCCGGACATGGACCGCTTTGCCGCGATCACCGACACCAAGGGCCTGTCCCGCGTCCTTGGTGAGCAGCTGCGCGCCGATGTGGACCCGTTCAATGCCACCGATCTCCATACGGAGAACCTGTTCGGCCTGTTCGTTACCCAGTCGCTGAACGGCTCGGGCACCATTCCCTACATGTTGCAAGGTGGTCTCGGCCTGCCCGAGCGCGAATACTATCTGTCGCCTGATCCGAAGATGAAAAGCCTGCGCGAAGCCTACCGGGCCTACATCGTGAAATTCCTCGGCGATGCGGGCATGCCCGATGCCAAAGTAAGGGCGGAGCGGATCTATGCGCTGGAAGTGAAGATCGCGCAGGCTCATGCAACGCGCGCGGAGAGCGACGACTTCCAGCGGGCCGGTACGCTCTGGAGCCGCGCCGAATTCGCCCGCAAGGCACCGGGGGCAGACTGGGATGCCTTCTTCGCCGCTGCCGGGCTGGGCGGGCAGCAGCGCTTCGACGCCTATCACCCTCGCGCCATTGCCCGCCTCGCCGGCCTGGTCGCCAGCGAGCCGCTCCAGAGCTGGAAGGACTGGCTGGTGTTCCACCAGCTGAACATGAACGCGGATGTCCTGCCCGGGCGGCTCGATGCCGACCGGTTCGCCTTCTACGGGACGATGCTCGGCGGGGCCACGGCGCAACAGCCGCGCAGCCGGCGCGGGCTGGACTCCCTGAACGAGGCGATGGGCGATGCACTGGGCAAGCTTTACGTGGACCAATTCTTTCCCGCTGCCGCCAAGGCCGAGATCGAGGGCATGGTCGCCAATATAAAGGCCGCCTTCATTCGTCGCATCGGCGCTCTGGACTGGATGACGCCGGAAACGCGGAGCGAGGCGGAAGCCAAGGTCCGCTCGATCGAGGTCGGGGTCGGCTATCCTTCCACCTGGAAGGACTATTCGGGCCTCACCGTCACGCCCGGCGCGGCCTATGCCAACAAGCTCGCAGCGGGCCGCTACCGGCTGGCGCAGCAGATCGCCAAGATCGGCAAGCCGGTGGACCGGCGCGAGTGGTGGATGAACGCGCAGCTCGTCAACGCGGTAAACCTGCCGCTGCAGAACGCGCTGAACTTTCCCGCCGCGATCCTGCGCCGGCCGTTCTTCGATGCCAAGGCGGACCCTGCCTTCAACTATGGCGCGATCGGCGCCATCATCGGCCACGAAATCAGCCACAGCTTCGACAACAACGGCGCGGCCTTCGATGCCGAAGGCCGGTTGCGCAACTGGTGGACCCCGGCCGACCTTGCCCGCTTCACTCGCAACGGCCGCGCGCTGGCGACCCAGTACGACGGCTACCGGCCGTTTCCCGATGCGCGGGTGAACGGCAAGCTGACCCTGGGCGAGAACATCGCCGACGTGGCCGGCCTCGCCGCCGCCTGGGACGCCTACCGCGCCTCGCTCAACGGCAAGGAGCCGCCGGTCATCGAAGGCTTCACCGGGGACCAGCGCTTCTTCATCTCCTATGCCCAGTCGTGGGCAACCAAGTATCGCGATCAGGCCCTGCGCGGGCGGCTGGCGACCGACGGCCACGCCCCGGCGCAGTACCGCGCCCTGACGGTCCGCAACATCGATGCCTGGTACCGCGCCTTCGACGTGCAGCCCGGCGACCGGCTCTACCTGCCGCCCGAGCAACGCGTGAAGATCTGGTAGGGCCGCTCAGGCCATTTCCCGATCAGCCAGCCGCTCTGCGCGCTCGGCAAGGTCTTGCTGCAGTTCCAGTTCGCGCTTCTTGCGGCGGCTCAGCAGGAATTGCCAGACGCCCCAGCCGTTCACCGCCAGCAGCAGACCGTTCTGGGCCACCAGCGACCAGGTACCGTGAACCAGCCCGGAAGCGATCCACGCCAGCGAGACGGCGACGAACAGGACGAATGCCCACCCGGTGACCTTGCGGCCGAGATCGGCGGCGATGAGCCCCGCCGCAATGATAGCGCCTATCGCGCCGAACCATTCGAGAGGGCCATCCATGCCCGCACGACGCGCCGGACCGGCGGCTGGTTCCCGCGCGAGAGCGGGGTTCAGGACTCGAACCGGTCCTTCAGCGCCAGCAGGGCAAGCGCCGCCTTGGCCGCTTCGCCGCCCTTGTCCTTCTGGGCCGGGTCGGCCCGCACGAGGGCCTGGGCCTCGTTCTCGACCGTGAGGATGCCGTTGCCGATCGCCACGCCGTCCATCGTCAGGGCCATGATCCCCCGGGCGCTCTCGCCGGCGACGATCTCGAAGTGGTAGGTTTCGCCGCGGATCACCACGCCGATGGCCACGAACCCCTCGTAGCTGCCGCTCTGGTCGGCAAGGGCAATGGCGCCGGGGATCTCGAGCGCGCCCGGAACGGTGACGACGTCCACCTCGTGGCCGGCGGCCTTGAGCGCCGCGCGCGCACCAGCGACCAGCATGTCGTTCAGATGGTCGTAAAAGCGCGCTTCGACGATAAGAAACCTGGCCACGTGAGATTGCTCCGCTCAGTTGATCGATTCTTCGCCTACGACGGACAGCCCATATCCTTCAATGGCCACGATGTTGCGGTGTGCATTGGTCATCAGGATCATGTCGTGCACGCCAAGGTCGCTGAGGATCTGCGCGCCGATCCCGTAGGAGCGCAGGTCCATGGATTGACGCGCCCCGGCAATCTCGTTGGCAAGGTCCGTATGCCCTTCCGGCAGGAGGACGACGATGACCCCCGCGCCCACTTCGCCGATCCGTTCCATCGAGCGCTGAAGCGCGCGCTTGGCCGGTCCCGGCCGCCCGAGCACATCGTTGAAGAGCGACATAGCGTGCATCCGGACCAGCGTCGGCTGGTCGGGCACCACCCGCCCCTTCTGGAGCACGAAGTTGGTCGTCTGGTTGAGCTTGTTGCGGTAGGTCTTGATCGTCCATTCGCCGCCGTAGTCCGAAACGAACGGACCTTCGCTGGTGCACTCGACCAGGTGATCGTGCCGCCTGCGGTAGGCGATGAGATCCCGGATCGTGCCGATCTTCAGGTCGTGCAGCCGGGCGAACTGGACCAGGTCCTCCATGCGGGCCATGGTCCCGTCATCGTTCATGATCTCGCAGATCACGCCCGAAGGGTTGAGTCCGGCAAGGCGCGAGATATCCACCGCGGCCTCGGTATGGCCGGCGCGGACCAGAACGCCGCCGTTCCGCGCACGCAGGGGGAAGACGTGTCCGGGGGTGACGATATCGGTCGCGTCGCGGGTGCCGTCGATGGCCACACTGATCGTCCGCGCCCGGTCTCCCGCGGAAATGCCCGTGGTCACGCCCTCGCGCGCCTCGATCGATACGGTGAAGGCGGTCTCGTGCCGGGTGCCGTTCTTTGGCGCCATGGCCGAGAGATTGAGCTGGTCGCAGCGGTCTCCGGTCAGCGTAAGGCAGATCAGCCCTCGGCCGTGAGTGGCCATGAAGTTGATCGCAGCGGGCGTGGCCATCTGCGCGGGAATGACGAGATCGCCCTCGTTCTCGCGGTCCTCGTCGTCGACGAGGATGAACATGCGCCCGTTGCGCGCCTCTTCGATGATCTCCTCGATGGGCACGAGGACCGGGCGATCATCGTTCACCATGAGAAAGCGCTCAAGCTTGGCGAGCGTCTCGGCGGTCGGGTTCCAGGATTCCTCCGTACAGTCTCGCAGGGTGTTGGCATGGAGCCCTGCAGCGCGTGCCAGGCTCGCGCGGGTCATCTGGCCGGAGGTTACGGTTTCGCGAATGCGGTTCAGCAGAAGATCAGACATGGCCTGCGTGTATCACATCCGATGTGATCGGAACAGAAAAAATCACATTCCATGTGATCATCGGTGCTTCAGGGGGTAGAACCCGCCGGTAGCCCTGGTCACGACCGCCGCGGCAGCAATCGCCACGGCAGGTCCCAGCCACAGCGGCAGCCGCACGGCCTCGGCAGCGAGGAGAACCGGATAGTGGACCGCGTAGAGCGGAAACGACATGGCTCCGGCGACCCGGCACATCCAGCCGAGCCCGCTCGAGGCGATCCGCATGTTGAGGCCACCCCACAGGACCAGCGGGGCTCCGACGGCGACAAAGGCAAGGTCGAAGGCCGCACCTTCAAACGGCACCGTGCTGGCCGCGATAAACAGCACGGGCATGGCGGCGAACGCCAGGGCGGCAGGAATGCCGATCGGCGCGCGGTTGCCATGCCAGCGCCACAGCAGAATCCCCAGGGCATAGGAAAAGGCGACCCGCGCGAATCCGCCCGCCATCGTGTCTGCCTGGGATCCGAGGTCGAGATTGCCCCAGTGCCGCGCGCAGGCTGCCACGGCCACAAGCGAGACGACAGCCGCAACCGCCAGCGCGGCCCTTCGCAGCTGGTGCAGCACCAGCCCGTGCGCAAGGTTGGCGACCAGTTCGAAGAACACCGACCAGGCCGGGGTGTTCAAGGCGAAGAGCACCGGGGTCGCGAAGGAGGGCAGCAGGAGAAGGTTCGGCAGCGACGCGCCAAGAAAGGTCGGCAGGTCGGGATTGTCGCGCCACAGGAACGGCAGCGAAAATGCCGCGCCCACGCCATGGTTCGGCCACAGGCGGCGGTAACGGGCTACAAGGAAGCGGGCTGCCGATAGGCGGCCGTCCCGCAACCGTTCCTCGTAGGTGCGGGCCATGACGAACCCGGACAACAGGAAGAAGAAGTCGACCGAAAGGTAGGCGGCCCCGATGATGCGCGGGGCATTGGGCCAGATCGCACCCACGTGCATGACCACGACGCAAAGCGCGGCGACGGCCCGCAGCCCATCAAGCCCGGCCAGCCGCACGGGCGCATCCGCCGGTTCTCCGGCCCCGACGGGAGGCTGGAAGCCGTCGGCCGGAGCGGGCAGGGACGAAGAGGTCCCCGGCAGGGCGGTTTCCGCGTTGAGCACAGCTCCCTATACGCACCAGCGGTTAGAATTGAAGGCGGCAATCGACCTTATCACCCTCGGCCAGTTCTTCCGCCCGGCGCACCGACGCCTTTACCGGTAGGATCCAGGTTCCGCCCTTGTGCGGAAAGACGGAGGTCTGCCAGACCGTGCCGCCGATGGTCGCCCGGACCTTGATGGAGCCGAAGCCGGTCGCCTGTCCTGTCTCCAGCCGTCGCATCAGGCGGGTGGCGGACAAGGTCTCGGCCACGTCACCGGTGAAGATCAGGAAATGCCACGAGCCTCCGTTTCCCCCGGTCCAGCGCCACAAGGTGGCCATCTGCGCGACGTTGTCCATGACCTTACTTGCTCGGCGCGGGATGCGTCTGCAAGCGGATTTGCGGCTGCCGCAGGATCCTTGCGGAAGTGCTCCGCGGGAAGGCGGGATGAGGCTTGCGTCCCGCAGCTTGACAGTGCATGGCCGGTTCCCGAACATTCGTTCGGTTCGGTCGGCCATGGCGACCGGCCCGGGCCATCAGGTTCGTGTGGTGCAAACGAGGAATTGGTTCGGTGGGCAGTCTTGAAGGTCGTAACGTTCTCCTGACCGGCGCGTCGTCCGGGGTCGGCCGTCATCTTGCGCAGGTGCTGGCTGCCGAAGGCGCACGCGTGGTCTGCTGTGCCCGCCGGGTCGCGGACCTCGAGAGCCTCGTCGCCGAGATCGCGGCCAGGGGCGGTACGGCCATGGCCCAGCAATGCGACGTGTCGAACGAAGAATCGGTCAAGGCTGCGTTCGACGCGGGCGAGCAGAATTTCGGCCTGATCGATTCCACCATCGTCAATGCGGGGATTGCCCACGCCATGCCGGCGACGCGGATCACGGCCGAGATATTCGATCAGGTCATGGCAGTGAACATGCGCGGGGCCTTCCTGACAGCCAGGGAGGCCGGCTCGCGGCTCATCAAGTCGGGCGATCCCGATCCTTCGCGCCCGCGCCGGGTCGTGTTCATTGCCTCGACCACCGGGGCCAAGGCAGAACGCGGCGCCGTGGCCTATGGTGCGAGCAAGGCGGGCATGCTGATGATGTCGCGCGTGCTGGCGCTCGAATGGGCGCGGCACGAGATCAACGTGAACGCGATCCTGCCAGGCTTCATGCCGACCGACATCATTTCCGACTATCTCGAGAGCGAGGCCGGCAAGCGGCAGATCGCATCCTGGCCCCGCAGGCGGACCATCCCGGTGCAGGATCTGGATCCGGTCGTCCTGTTCCTGCTTTCGGCGGGATCGCGCTCGGTCTCGGGAGCGGAACTGCTGGTGGACGATACGCAGACCCTGGCCTGATCGGTCAGGGTCGGAACGACGCCGGAACAGAGGCGCGGGAAAGGGTGAGAAAGTTTGGCTGCGATCGTCTGGGATGACCTGAGGATTCTTCTGGCGCTGGCCCGCAACCCCAGTCTGCGCGCCGCGGCGACCAGCCTCAACATCGACCCGACGACGGTCACGCGGCGCCTTGCCCGCCTCTCCCAGTCGCTCGACGCCACCCTGTTCGAGCGGCGCGGCAGCTATTACTACCTCACCGAGCGCGGGACCGAGTTCCTCCAGGTGGTGGAACGGGCCGAGGCAGCGATCCTCGAGGGACTGGAAACCTCCACCGACGGCCAGCCCTCCGGCCTGATCCGGATCGGCGCCCCGGAAGCGCTGTCCACCCTGTTTCTTGCGCCGATGCTGTCGCGCTTCCGCGAGGCCTATCCGCGGGTGCAGGTGGACTTGATATCGCCCAGCTGGGTTCCCGATCCGCTCAAGCGCGAGGTCGATGCCGCGATCCTGATCGAACGGCCCGTGCGCGGCGCGTTGAACGCCCGCAAGATCGCCGAGAGCTCGCTCCTGCTCTACGGGACCGACGAATACCTGGATCGCCATCCGCCGATCCGCACGCCCGAAGACCTGCAGGGGCACGAATGCGTCGGCTATGTCAGCGGCAATCCGGCCAACGTCCAGGCGGTCGAATTCACCTTCAACGCGGTGCCGGGCCTGATCCCGGGCATCCGCACCACGAGCATCGCCGTTCAGGCCGCACTCGTTTCGGAAGGTCGGGGCCTTGCGATGCTGCCCTATTACGTCGGCTCGCGGATCCCCGGCCACCGGGTAATCTGCCCCGAGCAGATCCGCATCCGGCAAAGCTTCTGGCTGGTCGTGCGGCAGGACGTCCGGCAGAGCGCGCGGGTCACTGCCTTCATCAAGTGGCTCGATGCCACCATGCGCAAGCATCGCAGCTTCTTCGGCCCGGCGGACGCCGGGCTGGAGTGAAGGCCATTCCCACCGGTCACAAACGGAGTGCACAGACGTGAATGTGATCATCGACCGGGCCGGTCCGAGGCTTGAGGACGCCGGCAATCTGCGCGCCTTCGCCGCGGAACTGACGATCCCCCGCGAGGCCGCGCAGGACCTTGGCGGGTGCGGGGTCTGGTCGTTGGACGGCCAGCACCTGTTCGTCGAGCCGGACTGGCTGCGGCGGCATGCCGGGGACCTCGCCGCCGATGCCGAATGGCAGCGCAACTTCGCCGGCATGGTCGAATTCGCCCGCAGCAAGGGCTGGCTCGACGAACAGGGCCGCATCCGCGCGCACGTCGTGGCGGCCTAGGTCGTCGACCCGTGCCGGATCCGGATCAAGGCTCCGTTGGCCCGCTCGACGGCATCCGCGTGGTGGAGCTCAGCCGGCTGATCGCCGCGCCGAGCTGCGCGCAGATCCTCGCCGATTTCGGCGCAGACGTGGTCAAGGTGGAGCGCAGCCCGGCGGGTGACGAGGTGCGCCAAACCGGGCCGGGCTTCGTCCGCGACGGGGAGGGCCGGCCAACCTCGCTCTCCAGCCTGTTCGTCGCCTGCAACCGCAATAAGCGCTCGATTGCGCTCGACTTCGCCGACGAGGCCGATCTCGCGACGCTGAAGGCGCTCATCGCGCGGGCCGACGTGTTCATCGAGAACTTCAAGCCCGGCGGCCTCGCGCGCTACGGGCTCGATCCCGAGAGCCTGAGCCGCGCCCACCCCCAGCTGATCCATCTCTCGGTCACGGGGTTCGGCAGCGCTTCGCGCCTCACTGACCGCCCGGCAACGGACGGCGTGCTGCAGGCGATCAGCGGCTTCCAGAGCCTCAACGGCGAGCCGGACGGCACACCGCAGCGCTCCAGCGTCCCGGTGGTGGACCTGTGCGCCGGGCTTTATGCCGCGGTTGCCGTGCTGGCCGCGCTGCGCAGCCGCGAGGTGCAGGGCGGGCTGGGCCAGCACTGCGACGTGGCCCTGCTGGACTCGGCGATGAGCCTCGTGGCCAGCCGCGCGATCGACTACCGGCTGACCGGCGTGGTACCCCGGCGCAAGGGCAATGCCCTGCCGGACTCGGCACCGTGCAACGTCTACCGCTGCCGCGATGGCGAAATGTTCGTCCAGGCGGCGTGGGACCAGCGCTTCCATGACCTGTGCAAGGCGATCGGCCGGGCTGATCTCGCGAGCGATCCGCGTTTTGCCGTCCGGTCCGAACGCGTCGGCCATGCCGAGGAGCTGGACCGTGAACTGGCGGAGGCTTTGCAGCATTTCACGCTAGCCGACCTGTCGGAGGCACTGGCAGCCGCAGGGATCATTTTCGCACCGGTGAACACGATCGACCGCGCGCTGGAGAGCGAGCCGGTGCGCGAGCGCGGGGTCGAGCGGGAGATGGACGATGCCCACGGTCGGCGGGTGCCGGTGATCGCCAGCCCGATCCGCCTGTCGCGCACGCCGGTCCGCTACCGCATGGCGCCGCCCGAACCCGACGAGCACCGCGAGGCCATCCTGCGGGACTGGCTCGGCGCACCCGCCGCAACGAGAGGATAGGCCCATGACCAATGCTTCGACCGCCCCCCACGATCCGGCCCGGCCGTTTGCCGGCCAGGTGGCCATCGTCACCGGCTCGACCCGCGGGATCGGCGCCGCCACGGCGCGTCTTCTCGCCGAGCGCGGCGCCAGCGTGGTGATCACGTCGCGCAACGCCGAAGCCTGCGAGGCCATGGCGGCCGATCTGGGCGCCGCCGGGCTGCAGGCCGCTGCATTCCCGTGCCATGTCGGCAGGGCCGAGGACCGCGAGCGGCTGATCGCGCAGACGCTTGAGCGGTTCGGCCGGATCGACTTGTTCGTCGCCAACGCCGCGATCAATCCCGTGGCCAAGTCGATCCAGGACTATGACGAGGCGACGTGGAACAAGGTGCTCGACACCAATCTCACCGGCACCTGGCTGTTCAGCAAGCTGGCCCTGCCGGAGATCGCCAGACAGGGCGGGGCCATGGTGATCGTCTCGTCTACCGCGAGCATCGAGCTAGCCCCGATGTCGCCAGCCTATGCGATCGCGAAGGCGGCGGAGAACCACCTGACCCGCCAGCTTGCCGCCTATTGGGGGCCGCACGGGGTGCGCGTGAACTGCGTCTCTCCCGGCGCCACGCGAACCGACATGCTACGCAACATACCGTCGGCGGTGATGGACACGCTGGCCACCAGAACCCTGGTAGGCCATATCGGCGAGCCCGAGGACGTGGCCGAAGCAATCCTGTTCCTCGCGTCGGCCGCCGCACGGCAGATCACCGGCCAGGTGCTCGTAGTCGACGGCGGCGCCACCCTCTAAGGAAGGCCGGACGTGCCGATCCACTATCCCGACATTCTCACCGAAAGCAGCCCGCCGCGGCGGATCCGCTATTCCGACAAGGACGCGATCCTCTACGCCCTCGGCATCGGCTGCGGTTCGGACCCGCTGGACGAGCGCGAACTGGCCTTCGTCTACGAACAGGACCTCAAGGTCGTCCCCACCGCGGCCACGGTGCTGGCCTGGGCGCACACCGGCGCGCGGGCGGACGACCTGGAGCCGGCCGAGGGTCTGCGCAAATCGTTGCTGCACCTGCCGACGACGCTGCACGGCGAACAGCGGCTCGAACTGCATCGACCCTTGCCGGCGCAGGGCGAGTTCATCGTCCGCGAGACGATTGACGCGGTTTACGACAAGGGGGCCGGCAAGGGGGCGCTGGTCGTCCGCACGGCCCGCTGGACGGACGAGGAAGGCGTGCCGGTGGTCACTTCCTCATGCACCATGTTCGCGCGATCGGACGGCGGGTTTGGCGGTCCGACCGAAGGAGCGCCCGCGCCCCATGCCATTCCTGACCGCGCGCCCGACCGCACCGTGATCCTGCCAACCCGGCCGGACCAGGCCCTGCTCTACCGGCTCAACGGCGATCGCAACCCGCTCCACGCCCACCCCGCGGCCGCACGCGCGGGCGGCTTCCCCCGTCCGATCCTTCACGGCCTGTGCACCTACGGCATGACCTGCCGGGCCGTGCTCCAGACCTTTGCGGGCTACGATCCGGCCCGCATCGCGAGCCACCAGGCCCGCTTCACCGCCCCGGTCTTTCCCGGCGAGACGCTCACCGTGGACCTCTGGCAGGACGGTCCGCACATCAGCTTCACCGCCCGCGTGATCGAACGGGACGTGATCGCGATCGGGAACGGACTGTCTGTGTTGCGAGTGTAGAAAAATGGTGGACGCACTAGGGCTCGAACCTAGGACCCGCTGATTAAGAGTCAGCTGCTCTACCAACTGAGCTATGCGTCCACGCCGGCTGTCAGCCGCTGGGCGGGGATGGCTCCCCGCTCGGGAGCGCTCCCTATAGCGTCGGAATTTGCGGAGGGAAGGACTTTTTTGCGGTTCGCAACACTTTTTGCGGCAGGCCCGTTCAGCCCAGGTTGCGGCGGCCCGACCGGGTCCAGTTCTGCACGGCCATGATGATCCCGACGCACATCATGTTGGTCATCATGGAAGAGCCGCCGTGGCTCATGAAGGGCAGGGGAATGCCGACCACGGGGGCCAGGCCCATCACCATCATCAGGTTGATGCAGACATAGAAGAACATAGTGAAGGTCATGCCCGCGGCCAGCAGCTGGCTGAACCGGTCGGGCGCGGCGCGGGCCACGCGCAGGCCCCAGGCGAGAACCCACGCGAAGGTGCCGATCACGAACAGGCCGCCCAGCATCCCCCACTCCTCGGCCATGGTCGCGAAGACGAAGTCGGTATGGCTTTCGGGCAGGTAGTCGAGATGGCTCTGCGAGCCGTTGCCGAAGCCCTTGCCGAAGAACCCGCCGGAGCCGATCGCGATAGTCGACTGCAGGATGTGATATCCCGTGCCGAGCGGGTCTTTCTCCGGATCCAGGAAGACGAACACCCGCTGCCGCTGGTATTCGTGCAGCACCGTGAAGAAGGCGAGCGGGGCTGCAACCATCACGGCGGCCCCTGCCGAGAGGAACCACCAGATCGGCACCCCGGCCAGGAACACCACCACGGTCGCCCCGATGGTGATCGCAAGGCCGGTGCCAAGATCGGGCTGGATGATGACAAGGCCTGCGGGAACGGCCAGCAGGGCAGCGGCCGGCACCAGCGCGCGCCAGCTGGCGGTCATGGTCGGTGGCAGGTTGTCGTAGAACCGCGCAAGGACGAGAACGATGCCCGGCTTCATGAGCTCGGACGGCTGCAAGGTCATGAAGCCAAGGTTCAGCCAACGCTGGCTGCCGCCGCCGATCCCGCCGATCAGCTCGACCAGAACCAGCAGCACGACCAGCACGCCATAGATCGGATAGGCAATCTGCTTGAACGTGTCCTTGCGGACGCGCGAAATCACGATGGCCATGGCAAGGAAGACGAAGAAGCGGAGGAAATGAGTCAAGGCCCACGGCCGAAGAGATCCGCCCGCGGCCGAATAGAGCACCGTCGCGCCAAAGCTGACGAGCGCCGTCAATGGCAGGATCACCTGCCACGGCTGACGGGCGATCGGTTCGGGGACAAGGCCTTTCAGCATGGTCATGCCGCCCCTGCGGCGGGCAACGGAGATGGCTGCGCAGCCGGGCCGGGCGCCGGGGCGGCCGGCGCAGTCGGTTTGGCCGGGCGGTTGCCCTGGGGCTCCTCGCGAACGGTGTCGGCGGTCGTGCCGGCGTCGGCGGCGGGAGTATCGGCGTTATCGGCCCGGGTGATCGTCTGCTGTACTTCCTGGTCGTTGCCAACCTGCGGTGCCGAGGTGCCGACCTGCGTGGCATAGGCTCGGTACTTGGCCTGCATCCGCTCCATCGGCGTCCCGCCCCAGGTCTTTTCGAGCGCCAGCAGCGTGTCCCACGCCTTGCTCTGGTCCAGCAGGTAGGTCAGCACGTCGCGCGCGATCGGAGCCGCTGCGCGCGCGCCGAACGTGCCGTGTTCGACCACCACGGAAAGCGCGTAACGAGGGGCCGCGGCGGGAGCATAGCCCACGAATAGCGCGTGGTCGCGCGACTTCCAGTCCCCCACGTGCCCGCGCGAGGTCAAGGCCCGGACCTGCGCGGTGCCGGTCTTGCCGGCCATGCGGATGTCTCCGATCTCCAGCTTGCTGGCCACCGCCGTGCCGCTGCCGTTGACCACCGCGAACATGCCGTCGTGCGGCACCTGCAATTGCTCGGCGGTGAACGGGAGGGCTGTAGCGGCGGACGCGGCCTGCCCGTACATCAGCGAGGGCACGAGATTGTGCCCAGACGCGACACGCGACGTCATCACCGCCAGCTGCAAGGGCGAGACGAGGACGTAGCCCTGACCGATCGAGGCGTTGAGCGAGTCAGCCGCGCTCCATTCCTGCTTGTAGCGGCGCATCTTCCAGGCAGCGTCGGGGATTGTGCCGTACCGCTGCCGGGTGCCGGGCAGATCGAACTCCTGGCCAAGGCCGAGCAGCCTGGCGACGGGGGCGATGGCATCGTAGCCCACCCGGTGGGCCATGGACCAGAAGTAGGTGTTGCAACTGTGCTCGATCGCCGAGCGCATGTCGACCGAGCCGTGGACCGCGTCGCACCTGAAGAACCGGCTGCCCAGCCGGTAACCGCCGGGGCAGTTGACCCGTTCGGCCGGATCGACGCCGTGCTGCTGAAGCGCAAGCGTCGCCATCGGCTTCATCGTCGACCCCGGCGGATAGAGCCCGCGCATGGCCTTGTTGAGCAGCGGGATGTGATCGTCGTCGTTCAGCATCTTCCACTGCAGGCGGCCGATCCCGCCGACGAAATCGTTCGGGTCGAACGCGGGCATGGAGACGAGGGCCAGGATCCCGCCGGTGTGGCAGTCAATCACCACGACGGACGCCGATTCCAGGCCGATGCGCCGTGCCGCATAGTCCTGCAACCCGGCGTCGATCGTCAGCCGGATGGGGCTGCCGGGTACGTCTTCGCGCATGTCGAGATCGCGCACGACCCGGCCGGTTGCCGTGACTTCTGTTCGCCGCGCGCCGGGAACGCCGCGCAAGGTCGTCTCGAAATGCTTCTCCAGCCCGTCCTTGCCCACCTTGTAGCCGGGCGTGATGAGCAGCGGATTGCGGTCTTTCTCGTAGTCCTCGGCCGAAGCCGGGCCGACATAGCCGATCAGGTGGGCAACGGCCGGCCCGGTCGGATAGTACCGCAGGAAACCGCGCTGGGCGAGGATGCCTGGAAGTTCGGGCAGGCGCACGCTGACGGCCGAAAAGGTGTCGAGGTCAAGCTTGGTGGCCACTTCCACCGGCTGGAACCCGCGGCTGCGGCGGATTCGGTCGGTCAGGTCCTGGAGCTGGACCGGCGTCATCTTCAGGATCTGGCCCAGCTCGGCCAGTTCCTTGCCGGGGTCCTGCATCCGCTCGGGGATCAGGTCGATGCGGAAATCGGTGCGGTTCGTCGCCATCGGCACGCCGTTGCGATCGAGGATCCAGCCGCGGCGGGGCGGGATCAGCGCAAGGTTCACCCGATTGCTTTCGGCGAGGGTGCGGTAACGCTCGTTCTCGAACAGGGCGATGTAACCCATGCGACCGGCCAGCAGCATGCCGACCCCGCCCTGTAGTGCGCCGATCACCACGCTGCGCCGCTCGAAGCTGTTCGCCAGCGTGCCCGAGGAAATGTGCCGCCCCAGCGTCTGCCGCGTGCGGTCGCGGCGGAAGGGCCATTTCATGCCAGCACCCGGAACGGTGCCAGCCGCACCCGGTCGCACAGGGCAATGAAACGCTCGGCCAGGGGGAACAGGAGGATCGAAAGGGCCATTTGCGGCGCAAGGAAGGTCAGCAAAGGCCCGCTTTCGCCGACATGGGCTATGGCCGAGGAGAGCACGAGGTATCCCGCGATGAACCCCGCCGCCACGAGCCAGTCAATCGCGTAGGAGCGCCACGGAAACCGGGCTTCGATCAGATCGAGCGCGATCATGACGATCGACCACAGCAGCATGGCGGAACCCATCGGCTGGCCGGAATAGCAATCGTCGACGAAGCCCAGCGGCAGGCCCGCCCAGACCGGGAGCAGGCCCGGGTGGAGCTGCCGCCACGCAAGCAGGAACAGGAAGCCGAAGGGGGGAACGACGGGCGCCGAGGCAATCGTCGCCAAGGTCTGCAGCACCGAACCGAGCACGATGACGAGCCACGGCAGGGTGCGCGCCACCACCGGAGAGGGTGCCCGGTTGATTGCGCGGCGCTGCGGAGGGGCACCAACCGGCATCAGCGCGCTCCCGCGGGCGTGGCTTTGGTCTTCGCCGTCTTGGGATTCTTGGGCTTCCTGGGCGGTTTTGGCGGGGCAGGGGGCTGCGGCGGAGGCAGCAGGGCCGCACTCATTCCCACGGCTTCGGCGAAGATCGGCTGCACCGCCACGAACTCGCTGGCCGTGGGATCGCTCAGCACGCGCGCCACCGCACCATCGCGGTTCACCTCCATCACCACCCCGACCGCCGTGTCCGGCCAGTACAACCCACCGGCGCCGGAACTGACGAAGACGTCGCCGGGCTTCAGCGGATTCGGGCCAAGGTTGATCAGGCGGATCTGCAGGGTCCCGTCACCATGCCCCAGCGCGAAGGCAGCAAGGCCGTCGCGGGCACGGCGAACCGGGACGACGCTTTCCGGGTCGGTAATCAGGAGGACTCTCGCCGAATGGCTGCCAACCTCAAGCACCCGGCCGACCAGCCCCAGTGGGGACCGGACCGGCATCCCGGTCGCCACGCCGTCGGCGCGCCCGGCAGAAACGGTTGCGAAGCGCCGCAGGCTGGAGCCGGTGGAGTTGATCAGGCGGGCAAAGGCCACCGGTCGCGACGCGTCCGTCCCCGCGCCGTCGCGCAGGCCGAGCAGGGCCTTGAGCCGCGCGTTCTCGTTGCGCAGGGCCCGGGCCTCGACCAGCTGGACGCGGGCGAGCTCGACTTCCTTCGCCATGCGGGCGTTGGTGCTGCCCCAGGTCAGCCAGCCGGACAGGACCGACCCCGCCTCGTGCGCGCCGCTGCGGCCCACGGCCACGGCCGTGCCGGCAGGGGCAGCGACGTCGGCGGCGAAGCTGCGCGCACCCGAAAAGGCCGTGTGGTCCAGCAGCGAGACAACGAGGACGCCCGCACCCACCAGCGCGCCGGCAAAGGCGGCGATATAGCCGAAGAACGTCCCGTACTGCGCCCGCTTGGAAAAGCCGGTGCGCCGGGCGGTCGGCGGCGCCATGGTATTCTCTCCCTCCTCGCGCCGCTGCCCTGTCCCCCGGAAGCGGCGCGCTCAGCCAAAGCGGTTCAGGCGGTCATCAGCACGCCGCGATAGATCGGCTCTTCCATGGCGCGGCCCGTCCCGAGGGCGACGCAGGACAGCGGATCTTCGGCGATCGACACGGGCAGGCCGGTCTCCTCGCGCAGGTAATCGTCCAGCCCGCGGATCAGCGCGCCGCCGCCGGTCAGGACGATGCCCTGGTCGACGATGTCGGCGGCGAGTTCCGGCGCGGTGTTTTCCAGCGCGATGCGCACGCCCTCGACGATCGCGCCGATCGGCTCCGACAGCGCCTCGGCGATGTTTGCCTGGGTGATCGTGATCTCCTTCGGCACGCCGTTGACGAGATCGCGGCCCTTGATGTGGATCGTCTCGCCGATGCCGTCGGCCGGGGTCACGGCGCAGCCATAGTCCTTCTTGATCCGCTCGGCCGTGGCTTCGCCGATCAGCAGGTTGTGGTGGCGGCGGACGTAGGAGACGATCGCCTCGTCCATCTTGTCACCGCCAACGCGGACCGAGGTGGTATAGGCAAGGCCGCGCAGCGAGAGGACGGCAACCTCGGTGGTGCCGCCACCGATATCGACCACCATCGAGCCGACCGGCTCGGTCACCGGCATGTCGGCGCCGATGGCGGCGGCCATCGGTTCGAGGATCAGGAACACCTGGCTGGCCCCGGCATTGGAAGCCGCGTCGCGGATCGCGCGGCGTTCCACCGAGGTGGAACCAGAAGGCACGCAGATGACGATTTCCGGATAGCGGAACATCGAACGCTTGCCGTTCACCTTGCGGATGAAGTGCTTGATCATCTCCTCCGCGATTTCGATGTCGGCGATCACGCCGTCGCGCAGGGGGCGGATCGCCTCGATGTTGTCGGGCGTCTTGCCCATCATCATCTTGGCGTCATCGCCGACCGCCTTGACCTTCTTGATCCCGTTGATCGTCTCGATCGCGACGACCGAAGGCTCGTTCAGAACGATGCCGCGATCCTGAGCATAAACCAGCGTATTCGCGGTGCCGAGGTCGATCGCGAGGTTCTGCGAACCGAGCTTGAAGAATCGGGACATCATTGAGGCCATTGGCGCGTTTTCCGTCGTTTTATCATGTCCGGCCGACAGCTTCGCGGCGGGCGAAGGCGGCAGGCCGGGATTGAGGACGCGGCTCCTTAGCGCAGCCCGTCGCCAAAGGCCAAAATTTTGTCGCGAAACCGGGTGAAAGCCTATCCCCTCGTCTCGAATTCCCAGCGGTTCGTCGTTAGGGTCGTCAGCCCATGCCCACGATCCGCCGCCTGCCCGAAGTGCTCGTCAACCGCATCGCCGCTGGCGAGGTGGTGGAGCGGCCGGCATCGGCGCTGAAGGAGCTGGTCGAGAACGCGATCGACGCGGGCGCCACCAGCATCGCCGTGCGCCTCGCCGGGGGCGGGCTGAACCGGATCGAGGTGACTGACGATGGCTGCGGCATGGCCCCGGAAGAGATCGCCCTCGCGCTGGAACGGCATGCCACCTCAAAGCTGCCGGAAAGCCTCGTCGGCGAGGAAGGCGCGATAGAGCGCGTCGCCACCCTCGGCTTCCGGGGCGAGGCGCTGCCCTCCATCGCCAGCGTGGCGCGCCTGACTATTGAAAGCCGGCCGCAGGGCTCGGCTGAAGGCTGGCGGCGGGTGGTGGACCATGGTGTCGTGGCCGAAGATGGCCCTGCCGCTCTGCCGCACGGCACCCGGATCCGCGTGGAAGACTTGTTCGCCCGCGTGCCGGCGCGTCGCAAGTTCCTGCGCTCGGCGCGCAGCGAATATGCCGCCTGCCTCGATACCATGCGCCGCCTCGCCATGGCCCGGCCCGACATCGGCTTCACCCTGGAACACGATGACCGCCGGGTGCTCGCGGTGCAGGGCGGGGAGGGCCTTGCCAACCGCGTCGCCCGCCTCGTCGCGCGCGAGCTGGCCGACGATGGCGTAGCGATCGAGGCCGAACGCGGAACTGCCCGGCTGACCGGGGTGGCCGGCCTGCCCACCTTCAACCGCGGCGTGGCCGATCACCAGTACCTCTTCGTCAACGGCCGCCCGGTGAAGGACCGCCTGCTGATCGGCGCCGTGCGCGGAGCCTATGCCGACATGCTCGCGCGCGATCGCCACGCCGTGCTCGCCCTGTTTCTCGAGGTCCCGCCCGAGGAGGTCGACGTCAATGTCCACCCGGCCAAGACCGAGGTGCGCTTCCGCGACCCCGCCTTCATCCGCGGCTTCCTCGTCACCGGCCTGCGCCATGCCCTTGAAGGCGCCGGCCAGCGCAGCGCCCAGTCCCCCGCCGGCAACGCCATGGCCATGTGGCAGCAGGAACCGGCGCTCGCCCCCACTCCCTATTCCCCCCAACCGATTCCGGAAGAGGCGCCCGCATATTCTCCCCTCACGCCCGCAGGAGGGGTTGGGGGACGGCCGGTCCCCTACACCGCCAGCCCCCGCCTCGCCGAGGCCGGCACTCTCTGGCGCGGCTACGAGCAGACCATCTTCGCTCCCGCCGCCCGGGCCGAGCCGGCGCCCGCCGATGAACCGGAGGCGGCGGCCTTCCCGCTTGGCGTCGCCCGCGGCCAGGTGGCGAACACCTACATCGTTGCCGAAGCCGCCGATGGCCTCGTCCTCGTCGACCAGCACGCCGCGCACGAACGGCTGGTGCTGGAACGCCTCCGCGCCGCCCCTGGCAGCGCCGCCGCCAGCCAGGCCCTGCTGCTCCCCGAAGTGGTCGAGCTGGACGAGCCGGACTGCGACCGGCTGGAGGAGAACGCCGCAAGGCTGGGCGAACTCGGTCTCGCGGTGGAGCGGTTCGGCCCCGCCGCCATGCTGGTCCGCGCCGTTCCCGCGCCGCTCGCCAAGGGCGATGCCGGCGCGCTGCTGCGCGACATCGCCGACGACCTGGCCCGCAACGGCGACGTGCTCCTTTTGGGCGAGCGGCTCGATGCGGTCCTCGCGACGATGGCCTGCCATGGATCCGTTCGGGCCGGCCGTGCGTTGTCGGTCGCGGAAATGAACGCGCTGCTGCGCGAGATGGAGCGCACACCGCGCTCGGGGCAGTGCAACCATGGCCGGCCGACGTGGGTGAAGCTTGCCCATGGCGATATCGAGAAGCTCTTCGGGAGAAAGTGATGCAGCATCGCCGTGCCACCGTCGCGTTCGTGGTTGTGGCCGTGCTTTTATCCTCCTGCAAACGGGAAAAGACCGCCGCGGAACAGGCTTCGGAAGATGCCCGCGCCGTCGCCATGGTCGAAGCCGCGCAGGACGCGCCGCCACCGCCCGTCCCGCTCGAACCGCAGCCGATCACCTCGGCCGATGTCGAGAAGTATGGCCTCTACGGAGCCGGCTGCACGCTGGTTCCGGCCGCGCAGCCGGGCGGCGATCCGGTGCTTGTCGCCAACGAGAAGCGCGCGGTGATGAAGGTCGGCGGCAAGTTCATCACCTTCGCCGCGGATCCGGGCAGCACTCCGCTCGCCCTTGGCTCAGTCAGCCACTACGTCGGCAAGGCCCAGTCGGTCTTCATCCAGCGCCAGCCGGGCAACGGCTCCCGGCTCGGTGAGGTATCGGTGCGATGGGACGGCAACGTCCTGGTCCGCGATGCCCACGATCAAGTGGTCTATACGATGGCCGGCCAGATCGTTTGCGGCGGCTGAACGCTGCCGTCCCATTCCGTTCACTGCCCGAGGCTGAAGCGGGCGAAGACCGAGGCCTGCACCGGCATGGCCCCATAGGACGCCTTCAGCGCGGCCGGCCTCACGAATGTGGCGACACTGCCGCCCAGCGCCAGTTCGACCGGGCCGAGCGGGATCCGCCGCGCATAGCCCGCCTGCAGCTTGGCCACGGTGAAAGGCTCGTCGTGCAGGGGGTCGGAATGGTCGGGGAACAACTCGTCGTTGCGAACCACCTCGATCCGCCCGAACACGGTGTTGGCCGTGTCCATGTCCCAGTTCGCCTCGGCCAGCCAGGCCGGCAGCGTTCCGCCCGGCACCCGTTGCTTGGCCGAAAAGGCGGCCATTGCGGCAAACCCGTGGCCGTTGTCATACTGAACGGAGGCGGTGAAGCGGTGCTCATCCTCGCCGGGGTGGAGCGCCTCGGGCTGCTTGATCTGGCCATAGCTCGCCTGGATCGCCCAGTGCGGATCGGGCGTCAGCGTGGCGCGGGCCGACCAGGAATCGAGCTTGCCGCTCTCGATGTTCCACCGCCGCTCGTCCGGCTCGCGGCCGCGGAATGCAGAACCTTCGATCTGCACCAGTGGCGTCGACAGCCCCGCCGTCACCAGCCCGTAGGTGATGTGGGTGGAATCGAACCAGTGATGGGTGATGGGCGGCTCCGGATTGTAGCGCGCGGAGCCACGGTGGAGGAAGGCGCTCGGTCCGAGCGCCGGTTCGCCGACCGGCCCGCCATAGACGAACAGCGAACTACCGGGAGCGATGTTGACGTCAAGTCGCGCGGACAGCTCCATGAACAGGTCGTGCGGATGCTGCCGGTCCACCAGCGGTTGTCCGCCTGCGGTCTCCCCGGTGGCGAAGAGGTTGGGATAGCCTTCGGCGCGCATGGCCGGCTCGAGGCTCATCATCGAGCGCACCTGGAACCGGCCCCACGCAGTGTCCCCGGTGGCGCTCGCCATGGCCATGCTGGTCGCATAGCCCTTGTCCGATCCGCGTGGCCCGGATGCGGCCGTGTACTGCGCGGAAGCCGTGCCGTGGAGCATCAGCATCCATCCGGCGGTCTCGGTCATCAGGCCGTGCATCCCGCCTTCGGCTCCCGGCAGGCGAGCGGTGCCGGAACCGTCCTGCCAGCGCGGCGCGGCAGCCGCTTGATGCGCGCCGTGGGAAGACGGCGGCGGAACCGGCGCATGGTCGTGATCCGCCGGTCCGGTCCGGGGCGGGGCCGGCACGTCCATGTTCATCTCCATGCCCGCGTGGTCGTGCATCCCGTGCATCGAATCCTGTGCAAAGGCGCTGCCGGGAAGGGCGCCGGCACAGGCCAGCACCATGAGTGGTGTTCGCTTCATTTTCGTTTGTCCTGAAATGGGGGAAACGGGCTGCCGGCAAGGGGCAGCCGTCGTCAGCCTTCAGGCGGCGCGGGGCGGGGGAGTGGCCGGGCTCGCGCAGATCCCGCGCATGCGCTCCATCGGTGCCATGCGGAGCACGAGGCCAGCGACGGACAGGCGCAGGGGTGCCGCAGGGAGCGTGGCATAAGACGCGGCGCAGCCAAGGCACTGGTGTCCGTCGCCGTGTTGCCCGGTCGTGGGAGCGCCCTCGTGCTGGCCGGAGGCGTGGTGATTCACGTGCATCGCGTGCATCGCCGGCGCACTGTCGGCAGGCGGCAGCGCCGCGGCCGGGGTCTGTCCGACCAGGCCGATAAGCATCGCCAGCAGGATCAACAGCTGCTTCATGCCCAAGGGCTTAGCGCGGATGGGGCCGACAGGGAAGCATCAGGCTCCGCCCGGGCCAACTTCGCGCAGCTTAACGATGACCGCGGTCTTGTGGCTGATCACCAGTTCCTCGTCCTGGTTGAAGCCTTCGGTGTAGACCGAAAGGATGCCGGTGTCCGGCCGCTTCGTGCTGATGCGCTTGCCCGTCACGAAAAAGCGCGCCGTCAGGGTGTCACCGGGGTAGACCGGGCGGTGCCAGCGCAGTTCGTTCACTTCGCCGCCGGCAATCACCGCGACCCGGGTGAGCACCCGATCGACGAACAGCCGCATGATCATGGCGCAGGTGTGCCAGCCGCTGGCCGTGAGGCGGCCGAAGTGCGATTGCGCCGCCGCCGCGTCGTCGAGATGGAACGCCTGCGGATCGTATTCGCGGGCGAAGGCGATCACCTCCTCGCGGGTGACGAGCTTCGGTCCCGCCGTGAAGGGTACGTTGACCTCGATGTCTTCATAGTGGAGCAGGTCAGTCAAGGCAGTCCTTCAGACGTTGAACTTGAAGTGCAGGACGTCCCCGTCGCAGACGACGTACTCCTTGCCCTCCTGCCGCAGCTTGCCCGCGTCCTTGGCGCCGGACTCTCCACCCAGTGCCACGTAGTCGGCAAAGGCGATGGTCTCGGCCCGGATGAAGCCGCGCTGCATGTCGGAATGGATCTCGCCCGCCGCTTCCGGAGCCTTCGCGCCGCGGTGCACGGTCCAGGCGCGCGCCTCTTTGGGGCCGACGGTGAAGAAGGTGATCAGGTGGAGCAGATCGTAGCCGGAGCGGATCACCCGGGCGAGGCCGGTCTCGCTGAGGCCCATTTCCTCAAGGAACACCAGCCGTTCCTCGGCATCCATGCCGACCAGCTCCGCCTCGATCGCCGCTGATACGATCACCGCATTGGCGCCCTCGGCCCTGGCCTTCTCGAACACCCGGGCGGAGAAGGCATTGCCCTCGGCCGCGGCCTCTTCTTCCACGTTGCAGACATAGAGCACGGGCTTGGCGGTCAGCAACTGCGCCTGCCGGAACACGCGCAGCTCCTCGTCGTCCCGGGGCTGGGTCAGCCGCGCCGGCTTGCCCGCGCGCAGCAGGTCCAGCGCCTGGCCGAGGACCGAGGCGATGATCTTCGATTCCTTGTCCCCCGCGGCGCCCTTCTTCTGGGCAGCCGGGACGCGCTTCTCCAGGCTCTCGAGGTCCGCCAGCATCAGCTCCGTCTCGACCGTTTCAGCGTCCGAAATCGGATCGACCCGGTTGTCGACGTGCTGGATGTCATCGTTCTCGAAGCAGCGCAGGACGTGGACGATGGCGTCCACCTCGCGGATGTTGCCGAGGAACTGGTTGCCCAGGCCCTCGCCCTTGCTCGCGCCGCGCACGAGGCCGGCGATGTCCACGAAGCCGAGCTGGGTGGGGATGATCTTCTGGCTGCCGGCGATCGCGGCCAGCTGGTCGAGCCGGGGGTCGGGCACGCCCACGTTGCCGACGTTCGGTTCTATCGTGCAGAACGGATAGTTCGCCGCCTGCGCCGCCTGCGTCTCGGTCAGCGCATTGAACAGCGTCGACTTGCCAACATTGGGCAGGCCCACGATCCCGCAACGAAACCCCATCTCACACTCCGGTAAACTGCTGTGCGCCGCGCCATAGCGGTGGCAGGCGGGTTTGGCCAGTTGCGGCGGCGATGCGGGTCTGGACATGGCCCGAGGTGGCAAGACGCGCGATTTTCACGGAAAATTCGCAAGTTCCGGGCAAGTCGGTTTGGAACCGACCGGAAGGAGTCGCATGAAGTTCCGCCCGCTTGCCGCCGCCGCGATCGGTGCAGCCCTTGCCCTTGCTGCCTGTTCCGCCGATCCCGAAACCCTGTTGTCGCGGGCCATGACAGCTTATGGCGCGCATGATTTCAAGGCCGCCCAGCTCGATCTTGCCGAGGTCCTGAAGGCGCGGCCGGCCGACCCCGCCGTCCTTCTGCTGCATGCGCGCACGTCTCTGGCGCTGGGCGACGGCACCGGTGCGCGCGCCTCGCTGGAAGCCCTGCCGGCCTCGGCCCGCCCGGCCGATTTCGCCCTGCTCCAGGGCGAGGCCGCCCTGCTGCGCCAGAACGCCGACGAGGCCTTGGCCGCTGTGGCGCAGGACCAGTCCGCCGAAGGCTGGCGCATCCGCGCGCAGGCCGCCCTGCTCAGGGGCAACGACGCCGATGCCGCCCGGGCCTTCGCTGCCGGGCAGGGGGCCGGCGGTTCGCAGGTCCGCCTGCTTGCCGATCAGGCGCGCTGGCTGCTGCACAAGGGCGATCTCGCCGCGGCCAGGGCGCTCGTCGCCAAGGCCCTTGCGGCCGATCCCGGCTCGCTCGACGCAAATCTGGTCGATGCGCGCCTGGCGGTTGCCGGCGGCGACCTCGCTCGGGCCCTTGCGGTCTATGACACGGTTTCCAGAAGGTGGCCCGGCAACCTTGCCGCGTTGATCGGCAAGGCCGGCGTGCTGGGTGACCTCGGCCGGACGAAGGCGATGAAAGAGGTGCTCGCCCAGGCCGACAAGGCCGGGGTCAGCGCTGCCGATCTCGCTTGGCTTCAGGCCCGGGCAGCGGCGGCCGACGGCAACTGGAAGGCCGCGCGCGATCTGCTTCAGGCCAACGACGCGGCCCTGTCCGGACGGACCGAGGCGCAGATCCTCTACGCGCAGGTTCTCGTGAAGCTTGGACAGCCCGAGCAGGCGCGCGCGCGGCTGCAGCCGCTGTTGACCGGGGATCCCGCCAACGCCGCGCTACGCCGCGCGCTGGCCGAAGCGGCGATGGCGGCACGCGATCCCGCCGGCGCGGTGGAGGTGCTGCACCCGCTCGCCAGCGGGCCCGACGCGGCGACGGCGGATCTGCGGCTCCTGGCCGAGGCGGCGCGGCAGGCGGGAGATCCCGATGCGGCCCAGCTTTCCCAGCGCGCCAGGTTCCCCGCCGCTCAGGAGCTCGCGCGGCTTCTCGCCCAGGCCGACACGGCGATGAAGGCGCGCAACTGGGGCAACGCGATTGCCGCGTACGAGCGAATCATGGCTTTGACCGATGGCAAGAGCCCGCTGGTTCTCAATAACCTTGCCTTTGCCCACGAGCAGCTTGGCAATGCCCCAGTCGCGCTGGACTATGCAATCCGGGCTCTGGCCGTGGCTCCGGGCAATCCCTCCGTCATGGATACGGCAGGCTGGCTGATGGTCCGCACCGGGAAGGACAAGGCGCGGGGCCTTGCCCTGCTGAAGGGTGCGGCAGCCAGGGCGCCCGGCAATGTGACCATCGGCCAGCACCTCTTTGTCGCCCAATCCGGCGGCGGGACCTAAGCATTGTCCTCCGATTAACGCCCGCAACTCACCGCTCGTCGCGCGCTTTCCGCCTTGTGGTGCGGAACGGGGCGGTCGTAGAAGCCGTTTGCCTATCGTACCTTCCAACCGGGAGAATGACGATGAACAAGTACCTTACGGGCACAGTGGCAGCGATTGCGGCCATGGGCTCTGTTCTCACGGCCGTCCCGGCACAGGCGCAGTGGCGCGACAGCGACCGCGATGGCCGCCCGGACCGCGCCGAATGGAACCGCGATCGCGACCGCGACGGGCGTCCGGATCAGTGGGACCGGCACGACAACCGTCGTGACTGGAACCGGGGCTGGCGCGGCGACCGCGGCCATTCTTGGCGCTATTATGGCGGGAACTACGGCTACAACGGCTACCACGGCCGCTGGCGCTCCGGGCAGCGGTTCAGCTACTGGCGCGACAACCGCTACTACATCAACGATTATGGCCGCTATGGTCTGCCCGCCCCGTGGCGCGGCTATCGGTACTATCGCGACGACAACGGAGACATCGTGATGGCGGCGATCGGTTCCGGCCTGATCGGCCTGATCATCGGCGGTGCTCTGGCGCGTTAAGCCAGCACAGCTGGAGTGAAACGACAAGGGGCCGCTCCTGTGAAGGAGCGGCCCCTTTTTCCCGTTTGACGGACGGGGAAATTCAGGCGGCGCCGGGCTCGGCGCGGATCACGCGACGGCGGCGCACCAGCCCCATCGCGATCAGTCCGCCGGCCATCAGGCCCAGCATGCCGGGCTCGGGAACCGGGGTTCCGCCCGAGCTGGTCGACGTGGAGGTGAGGGAGCCCGAGCCCGAGGCCGAGCTGATACCCGGAACTCCGGAGATCGACTGGTAGCGGACGTAGAAGTCGGACAGGGTCAGCGAGGAGACCGGCTGCGAGAAGCTGAGCGTGAACGAACCCGTGCCGGTCTGGCCCAGCGTCAGTCCGCCGCTGCCGCCGCCCGCGCAGGCACCCGTAGCGGCATCCTTGAAGCAAACGTCCACCGAACCGATGCCGTTCGGATAAGTCGAATTCAGCGTGGTATAGCTGAACGCGCCCGTGCTCGTGGCCGAGCTGATCGTGGGATCGGTGTTGAACGCGAAGCTCGAAATCCGCGAACCGGTCACCGGCGCTGAGCTGGTGTTCGTCACCGAGTAGTCGAACGTGTAATCGTTCCCGGAAATGCCGGTAAGGGTGAAGGTGGTCGATCCGGTCAGCCCGCCGATCGTCGTCCCACCCGAATAGCCGTTGTAGTTCAGGGTATAGCTGGTGCCGATATTGCCGGAGTCGAACGTGATCGCATCGGCCAGCGCCGGGGCGGAGATGACAAGGCTGGCCAGCGCAAGTGCGGGGACGGCCAGGGCATTAGCAAGCTTCATGCGGATATTCCCTTCCCCTAAAGAGAGTTAACGCATTCATAAGCAAACCGTATGCCAAAGGCGGAAATCAGCCGTTTAGCATGGTTAATCGGTCGCTGTGGATTGCGGATTGTCAGATATGCCGACGGTTTCGGGCGAATGCCGGGCACGATAGCAGCAGTTCGATGACCGGTTCTCACCTCTGCGCCGTTGCACGTGTCCGTGCCGGGCCTAGTCTTGACCCGGCGCGGCAACACGGCACGGGAGAGCGAAAGGCATGAGCAGGGAACTGGAGCAGCAGGTGCGAGACCTCACCAAGCGGGTCCGCCAGCTGGAGGACCACCGCGAGATCGCCCTGCTGGTCGCGCAGTACGGTCCCGCCGTCGACAGCGGCTCGATGACCGCCGCGACCAAGCTCTGGGAGCCGGACGGCGTTTACGACGTCCTTGACGTCGATCGCTGGGAAGGGCGGGAGGCCATCACCGGAATGCTCGAGGGGCCGGGGCACCAGGCTGTCCTGAAGGCGGGCTGCGGCCATATCGTGACATCCCCGCATATCGTTATCGACGGGGACGAGGCGACCGGGCGCTCGCACCAGCTGCTGGTCGTCTGGGATAAGGAGGAGCAGCGTTTCTGGGTGATGCGCGTCTCGGCCACGAAATGGCATTTCAAGCGAACCGACAAGGGCTGGAAGATTGCCACCCGCACCAACCACAACCTCAACGGCACGGAGGTTCCACGCTCGCTGTTCGCATACGAGCTGGAAGATTGAACGGCAGCCTCGCTGCCCCATCGCCGGCGTTGCAGGGCGGGCGCAGTTCCCCTATGCGCGGGAGCGGGCGCCCGTAGCTCAGCAGGATAGAGCACCAGATTCCTAATCTGGGGGCCACAGGTTCGAATCCTGTCGGGCGCACCAATTCTGATACCGATGGATTGGCGGAAGCGGTGGGATTCGAACCCACGGAGCGGTTGCCCGCTCGCTGGTTTTCAAGACCAGTGCCTTAAACCACTCGGCCACGCTTCCATACCGGTCGTGTGGCGGCTAGCGGGTGGCGGAGCGCTTGTCACCCCCCTTCGCCGCCGCGACAAAGCGGGCGTCATCCCCGGCGGAATTGCGCAAGGCGGATTCCCATCGCCACCAGCCTGTGCGAGAGTTGCGGGGTGCCAGTGTCGTCAGTTTCCCATAATCGCCCTGTTTTCCTCGCCCTCGGCTCTGCCCTGCTGCTGGCCGTTGCCGGGCCGTCGCAGGCCCAGGCTCCCGCCGCCTCAACCACGTCCGGGGCTGACGCGGGCTTTGCCGCCTATCTGCAGCGCCTGGCCGCCCGCGCCCGGTCGGAGGGGGTGAGAGAGGTCACGATCGAACGCTATACCGCCGGGCTCACGGAGAACCCGCGGGTCGTCGCGCTGGACCGGTCGCAGCCCGGTTCTTCCGCCAATCCCTCGGTGGTGCCGGACTTTGCTCCCTATCGCCGCACCCATGTCGATGCGGCGCGGATTGCGGGGGGACGGGCGATGTATGCCGAGGTGGCTGGCTTCACGCCCGCGATCCAGCAGCGTTTCGGCGTGCCGGTGCCGATCCTGCTGGCGATCTGGGGGCACGAGACGAACTATGGCCGCTACACCGGCGACTTTGACCTCGCCCGCTCTCTGGCAACCCTGGCCTACGAAGGACGGCGGCGCGAGCTCTTCGCGGACGAGTTCATCGCCCTGCTCAAGATGGCGGACCAGGGGGTCCCGCGAGAGCGGCTGAAGGGGAGCTGGGCCGGCGCTTTCGGCAACCCGCAGTTCCTGCCCTCCATGTACCTGCGGCTCGCCGTGGACGGAGATGGCAATGGCACGCGCGACATCTGGTCGAGCCGGCCCGACACTCTGGCTTCGATCGCCAACTACTTCCGCGACGCTGGCTGGCGGCCCGGCCAGCCCTGGGGGGTTCCCGCCACCGTTCCCGCCAGGCTGGACCGCGCGAGCCTGGTGACCGGTCTTGTCTCGCCCGAATGCCCGCGCGTCCACGCCCGCCATTCGCGCTGGCTGACCGTGGCCGAATGGCGCGCGCTGGGCGTGCAGCCGCAGAAGCCGATCGCCGACAATGTCCTCGCCAGCCTGATCGAACCGGACGGGCCGGGCCAGACCGCCTACCTGTTAACCGGGAATTATCGGGTGATCCTGCACTACAACTGCTCGAACTACTATGCGTTGTCGGTGGGATTGCTTGCAGATGAAATCGAACGATGACAGGCGCGTAAGCCTGAAGGCCGGAGTTTTCGCGGCCTCGCTGGCCGGCCTTTCCCTGATCGGCGCGCCGATTGCGGCAGAACGGCGCGAGGCCCTGCCGCCACCGCCGGCCAACGGCCCGGCCGCAGACTATCCGATGGTGCTGGGCGCCCCGTTCACGGTGGACGGCAAGACCTATACCCCGGCCGATACGCTCAACATCGACCAGGTCGGCTATGCCACGAGCGGCACGGAAGGAGGCGGGGGCATTTCGCTTGCGCACCGCACGCTGCCGCTGCCGAGCTATGTGGAGGTGACTTCGCTCAAGACCGGACGCACGATCCTGGCGCGGGTGGAACGGCGCGGGCCGATGACCGGCTCCGCTCTCGTGGAACTGTCCCCGGGGGCAGCCGCCCAGTTGGGCGTCGCCTCGCCGCGCGAACCGGTGCGGGTCCGCCGGGTCAACCCGCCCGAGGCGGAGCGTGCCCTGCTGCGCGCCGGGCAGACGGCGCCGGCACGGATGGACACGCCGATGTCGCTGGTGGGCGTGCTGCTGCGCAAGCTCGATCCGGCGCTGGTCCCGCCGCCGGTCCCGCTTGGGCCTGCCGCGCCGGCTGAGGCTGCGCCAGTGGTGGCGGGGCCGGTGGTGCCAGGTCCGGGCAAGCCCGATCCGGTGGTCAAGCCCGCTCCGGTGGTCAAGCCGGCTCCGGCCAAGGCTCCGGCTGCTCCCGCAGCGGTGAAGCCCGAACCCACCCCGAAGGCCCCCGCCGCGAAGCCCGTCGCCGCTCCTGCCGGTGCGCATTCCGGGCCCTATGCGGTCCAGGTCGGCACCTTCAGCAACGCGGCCAACGCAGCCCGTGCGGCGCGGCAGGTGGGTGGCACGGTCTCGCCCGCAGGCAAGTTCCACCGGGTCCGCATCGGCGGCTTCGCATCCCCCGCCGCGGCGCGGGCCGCCCTCGCCAAGGCCAGGGCCGCAGGCTATACCGACGCGCGAATCCAGCGCGCCGACTGAGCCGATCCGGCCCCGGTCCGGCGCCTTTGGCCGCATGGACCGGGACCTGACTTGAAACGCCGCTTTCTGCCCTTCGCCCTCGCGCTCGCGCTGCCGTTCGCGGCAGCTCCCGCCCGGCCCCTTGAACCGGTTGGGCAGGCCCCGGCAGACTGGCGCAGCCCGCCCGCCTCGCTCGCGCCGGTGCCGGTGGCACTGCTGGTCGATCTCGGCTCCGGCCAGACGCTTTACGCCAAGGATCCGGACCGACGCTTCGTCCCGGCTTCGATCACCAAGGTGATGACGCTCTACGTCGCGTTCGAGCTGATCTCCCGCAAGCAGCTCGATCCGAACGCCGTGTTCAGGATGAGCGAGGAGGCACAGAAGAAGTGGCGCAACGTCGGCTCGACCATGTTCCTCGACAGCCAGCACCCGGCCACGGTCAACGACCTTCTGATGGGGATCGCCAACGTTTCGGCCAACGATGGCTGCGTGGTCCTGGCCGAGGGCGCGGCGGGCTCGGTGGCCAACTGGGTCGCCCTGATGAACGCCGAGGCCCGGCGGCTCGGCATGACGAACAGCCATTTCGGCACGCCGAACGGGTGGATGGACGATGGCGAGACCTATGTCTCCGCGCGTGACCTGGCAAAGCTGGCCACGGCCATCCTGACGCGCCACCCGGAGCTCTACCGCCGCTACATCGGTCACCAGACCTCCACCTGGAAAGGCATTACCCAGCGCAACCACGATCCGATTCTCGGCAAGGTGGAAGGCGCCGATGGCATCAAGACAGGGTTCACCAACCAGGCCGGCTACGGCTTCCTCGGCTCGGCAATCCGGGGCGGACGGCGGCTGATCATGGTCGTCGCCGGGGTCGACCGCCACCAGGACCGCGCCAGGGCCGCGGCGGACCTGATGGACTGGGGCTTTGCCGCCTTTGCCGCGCGGCCGCTGTTCGGGGCCGGCAGCACGGTCGGCTCGGCCCGGGTACAGGACGGCGAGGCGAGTTCGGTGCCGCTCATCGCCCCGGTTGACTATGCGGCCTCCGGCCCTGCCGGCACCCACGATCCGATCCGGCTGGCGATCGTGTACGACGGGCCGCTGAAGGCGCCGATCCGCAAGGGCAGCGTCGTGGCCGATCTGCAGATCACGGTGGGCTCCGCACCGCCAAATCGCGTGCCGCTGATCGCGGGGGCCGACGTGGCCCGCGCCGGGCCGTTCACCCGCCTGCTCAACGGCCTGCGCGGGCTGATCTGATGGCAGAGCGGGGTCGCTTGATCGTGCTGGAAGGGGGGGAGGGGGCCGGCAAGTCCACCCAGGCCCGCCTGCTGGCCGAGGCCCTGCGCGGGCGCGGGATCGACGTGGTGCTGTCTCGCGAGCCGGGGGGCACGCCGGGGGCCGAGGCGATCCGCGCCCTGCTGCTCGGCACCGAGGGGGAGGGGTGGCTGCCCCGCGCCGAGGCCCTGCTGTTCGCCGCGGCCCGTTCCGACCATGTCGAGCGCCTGATCCGCCCGGCGCTGGAGGCGGGGCAGTGGGTGATCTGCGACCGCTATCTCGATTCGAGCCGGGCCTACCAGGGCGGCGGCGGCGGGCTGAGCGATGCCGACCTCATCGAGCTGCACCGCATCGGCAGCCAGGGCCTCTTGCCCGACGTGACCGTGCTGATCGAAGTCTCGCCCGAGGTCGCCGCTCGGCGCCTTGCCGCGCGCGATGGCGGCGCGGCGGACCGGATCGGCGGGCGCTCTGCCGAATATCACGCCCGCGTCGCCGCGGCCTTCGCCGCCTTCGCCGCGGCCGAGCCGGCGCGCTTTGCCCGGATCGACGGCGACGGCTCGCCGGAAGAGACGCAGGCGCGCGTGCTGGCGGCGCTGGCCGAGTGGCTCGAATGCTGATCGGGCATGACGAGCCGTGGCGCGAGTGGCGCTCGGCCCTGAGCTCGGGCCGGATGCACCACGCGTGGATCCTTGCGGGCCGGCAGGGGCTGGGCAAGGCGACCTTCGCCCTGGCCGCCGCGCGCGAGCTGGTGGCCGAACCGGGAGTGCCGCAGCCCGATTTCCATCCTGACATCATCGTGGTCGATCATCTCCCGACGAACGACGACGAGGCGGCCAAGAAGGCCGACGGCAAGCCCTATGCCACGAAACGGAACATCACGGTGGACCAGGTGCGGCAGCTGCAACACCGGCTGGTGACCCGGCCGACGCTCGGCAGCCGGCGGGCGATCGTCATCGATCCGGCGGACGACATGGAGAAGAGCGCGGTCAACGCCTTACTCAAGAGCCTGGAGGAGCCACCCGCCGGGACCTTCTTCTTGCTCGTCTCGCACCGGCCCGGCCGCCTGCTGCCGACGATCCGTTCGCGCTGCCGGACCCTGCGCTTCCCGGTGCTTTCGGCGGAAGAGGTTGACGCAGTGCTGGCGCGCGAGGCTCCCGCCGTGGACCGCGCCGGCCGCGCCGCCGCCGTAGCCGCCGCCGAAGGCTCGCCCGGAGCCGCGCTTGGCTTTGTCGAGCAGGACCTCGGGCCGGTCCACGCGGTGATGGACCGGCTGGTGGAGGAGGGGGATCCCCATTTCACCCTGCGCGGCACCCTCGCGACGGAGATCGGCGCCCGGCCGGACCGCGAGCGCCTGCTCGCCACGCTCGACCTCGCCCGGGCCGTCCTGGCCGCGCGCGCCGGGCCGGCGCCCGCGCTCCAGCGGCCGCGCATCATCGAGGCGCACAGCCGGCTCTGCACGCTGACCGCGCAGGCGCCCACCCACAATTACGACCCGGGCCTGCTGGCCATGGAAATCGGCGGGTTGCTCGCCTCGGCGGCACTGCCTAGAGAGGCCGCCTGACAGAGCAAACAGGCGGGCAATCCAGGCGCATCATGGCCGAACCTTTCTACATCACCACGGCAATCAGCTATCCCAACGGCAAGCCGCACATCGGCCACGCCTATGAGGCGATCGCGGCCGACGTCATCGCCCGCTTCCAGCGCCTCAACGGCCGCAAGGTCCGGTTCCAGACCGGAACCGACGAGCACGGGCTGAAGATGGCCCAGAAGGCCCGCGAACTGGGGCTCGAGCCGAAGCAACTTGCCGATGAAATGTCACAGCATTTCATTGATATGTGCGATGCTCTGAATGTCAGTTATGACGTCTTCCTGCGCACCACCGAACCGCGCCATCACCTTGCCTCGCAGCAGCTGTGGAAGCGGATGGAGGCCAACGGGGACCTCTATCTAGATCGCTACGAGGGCTGGTACTCGGTCCGCGACGAGGCCTATTACGACGAGAGCGAACTGACCGCGGGAGAAGGTGGCGCAAAGTTCTCCCCCCAAGGCACGCCGGTGGAGTGGACCGTGGAGGAATCCTGGTTCTTCCGGCTCTCCGCCTATGCAGAGCGGTTGCTCGCGCTTTACGAGGGCGAAGCAGGGTTCATCCAGCCCGACAGCCGGCGCAACGAGATCGTCCGCTTCGTCGAGGGCGGCCTGCGAGACCTTTCGGTGTCGCGGACCAGCTTCGACTGGGGCGTCAAGGTGCCCGGGAGCGAGGGCCACGTCATGTACGTGTGGGTCGACGCCCTGGCCAATTACCTGACCGGACTTGGTTTTCCGGACGACACGGAAGAGATGCGGACCTGGTGGCCGGCCGACCTGCACCTGATCGGCAAGGACATCGTCCGCTTCCACACGGTCTACTGGCCGGCATTCCTGATGAGCGCGGGCCTGCCGCTGCCGAAGCAGGTGTTCGGCCACGGCTTCCTGCTTAACCGGGGCCAGAAGGAATCGAAGAGCCTCGGCAATGTGACCGATCCGCTGGAACTGGCTGAGCGGTTCGGGGTGGACACGCTGCGCTACTTCCTGCTGCGCGAGGTCGCCTTCGGGCAGGACGGATCCTATTCGCCCGAGGCCATCGTCACCCGCGCCAATGCCGAGCTGGCGAACAGCTTCGGCAATCTGGTACAGCGGGTTTGTTCGATGATTTTCAAGAACATGGATGGCAATATTCATGCGTTTGAACAGGCCGAGGCGGACGCTGCGCTGCTCTCCGTCGTGCACACCGCCTGCGCTGTCGAGCTTCCGCGCGAATTCGAGGCGCTGAACTTCTCGGCCGGAATCGAGGCGTGGATGCGCGCCGTCTTCGCCTGCAACGCCTATATCGACGAGCAGGCGCCCTGGGCGCTGAAGAAGGCCGATCCGGAACGGATGGAAGCCGTGCTGCTTACCCTGTTCATGGCCATTCGCGATCTTGCCGTGGCGATCAGCCCGGTCGTGCCCACCGCCGCCGCCCGGGTGCTCGACCAGCTCGGCGTGCCGGCTGACGCGCGCGATCTGGCCGCGCTGGCTTCAGCCGACTGGTTTGCGGCACGCGTCGCCACCGGAGAGCCGCTCGTGCAGCCGACCGGCGTGTTCCCGCGGCTTGAACTGCCGGCCGAGGAAGGCGCCTGATGCTGATCGATTCCCACTGCCACCTGAACTACAAGGGCTTGGTCGAGGACCAGCAGGGCGTGCTTGCCCGGGCCCGCGAGAAAGGGGTGGGGGGCTTCCTCAACATTTCGACCCGGCAACGCGAATGGGCCGATGTGGTGGGCCTGGCCGAGCGCGAGGCCGACGTCTGGGCCAGCGTCGGCGTTCACCCGCACGAGGCCGATCAGCACGCCGATCTCGGCGCTGCGGCCCTGCTGGAGGCGGCGAGCCATCCGCAGGTTATCGGCATCGGCGAGACCGGACTCGACTACTTCTACAACCATTCCGACCGGCAGGTGCAGCAGGCCCTGTTCCGGGTCCACATCGCGGTCGCCCGCGAAACCGGCCTGCCGCTGATCGTCCACACCCGCGACGCGGAAGAGGACACGGCGCGGATCCTGGCAGAGGAGATGGAAGAGGGCGCCTTCCCGGGCCTGATCCACTGCTTTACGGCCTCGGCCGGATTTGCCCGGGAAATGCTCGACCTGGGCCTGACCATCTCGCTTTCAGGCATCGTTACATTCAAGAATGCCAGCAGCTTGCAAGCGATAGCTGCGGATTTGCCGGAAGATCGCCTCCTGGTCGAAACCGACGCGCCGTTCCTTGCGCCGGTCCCGCACCGGGGGCAAACCTGCGAGCCGGGCTTCGTGGCTGACACGGCGGCCTTCGTGGCGGGCCTGCGCGGTGTCAGTGCCGAGCGACTGGCCGGGACGACGACCGAGAACTTCCACCGCCTGTTCGCCAAGGCGGCGGCATGAAGCTGATCATGCTCGGGGCCGGCACTTCGACCGGGGTGCCACGGATCGGGGGCCCCGACGGGCGCGGCGACTGGGGCAGCTGCGATCCGGACGAGCCGCGTAACCGCCGCTCGCGCGTGTCGATCGTGGTGGAGAGCGACGCCGGCGCGCGGCTGCTGGTCGATACTTCGCCGGACCTCAGGCACCAGTTGCTGGCCAATGGCATCGACAAGGTCGATGCCGTGTTCTGGACTCACGATCACGCCGACCACACCCACGGGATCGACGATCTTCGCCCCATGCGTTACGGCCGCGGCGCGCCGGTGCCGGGCTATGGCCACGAGGAAACGGTGCGCCGCCTGCGCAACCGCTTCGGCTATGTCTTCGCCGGGCAGCACGGCTACCACACGATCTGCCAGATCGAGACGCTTGACCGCTTGCGGATGTGCGCCGGCTTTGGCGTGGGCTGGTGCCAAATGGCGCATGGGCCGGCCGAAAGCACCGCTTACCGGTTCGATTGTGACGGTAAATCAATTGGATATGCCACAGACTTCAGCGCAATTAGCAGGGAAATGATCGACCTGTTCTGGAAAGTGGACCTGCTGGTGATCGATTGCCTCCGCCGGGAGCCGCACCCGACCCATGCTCACCTTGGCATGGCGCTGGAACTGGCCGAAGTGACCCGTGCGGGGCGCGCGGTCCTTTCGCACATGGACCGTTCGATGGACTATGCGACGGTCATGGCCGAGACGCCCGATCACGTGCTGGTCGGCTATGACGGCCTGGTTCTTCGTGCATGAGCAGGCTGGACGGCGACATGGTCGTCGGGCTGCTCGGCCTTTGCATGGCGCTCTTGCTGGTGTCGCGCAGTTCCGCGCTGGCGCGGTTGTCCACGAAGCGGAAGGTGGGCTACGCTGCCGCCTGGGCGGTGATCATCGGCGTTCTGGCGGCCTTTGCCGAGCGCTTCACTCACTGATTATTTAACATAATATATATTATCATTCTCTATGACCAAACCGATCCCCGCTGCCCCTGCCGCATCGACGGCCCTGCAACGCCTGCTGGCGATCATGGCGCGTCTGCGCGATCCGCAGAACGGCTGCGCGTGGGACGTCGAGCAGACTTTCGCGACGATCGCGCCGTATACCATCGAAGAGGCCTACGAAGTCGCCGACGCGATCGGCCGCGAGGACATGGCCGCGCTGAAGGACGAACTGGGTGACCTGCTGCTGCAGGTCGTGTTCCACGCCCGCATGGCCGAGGAAGCCGGCCTGTTCGCCTTCGCTGACGTTGCCGAAGCCATTGCCACCAAGATGGAAGCGCGCCACCCGCACGTGTTCGGCTCCGGACAGTCTGACGAACGCCCGCGCGAGCAGCGGTGGGAAAGCATCAAGGCCGAGGAGCGTGCCGCCGGTGGCGCGACGAGCGCGCTCGACGGCGTCGCGCTGGCTCTGCCGGCCCTGATGCGTGCGCAAAAGCTCCAGAAACGCGCCGCCCGGGTCGGGTTCGACTGGGACGACGCCGAAGGCCCGGCCGACAAGGTGCGCGAGGAACTGGTCGAGCTGGCCGAGGCCGCGACCGAAGCTGAACGGGTGGATGAAGCGGGCGACCTGCTGTTCGCCGCGGTCAACGCCGTGCGCGCCCATGGCGTTGCCCCGGAAGACGCACTGCGGGCAGCGAACGCCAAGTTCGAGCGCCGCTTCCGGGCGATGGAGGCCCTGGCCGAGGCCGAAGGCGCGACCTTCGCCGAGCTTTCGCTCGGCCAGCAGGAGGCCCTGTGGCAGCGGGTCAAGGCGACGGAGCGCGCCGGCGGCGGGCTCTGAACGGGTCCGTTAGAGCCGGTTGAAGCGGCCGAGTTCCTTGGGGGTCAGGCGCACGGCCAGGCGCCGCGTCGGCCCCTCATCCCCTTCCCCCGCATCCTGATCGCTCACCACTTCGCCGTGAGCGTGCAGCCAGGCAATCTTCTGGCCCGCGCTGGCCGGCAGAACGAAGCTGTGGAGCCTTGCGTCGGCGGTCAGCAGTTCGGACACCACATCGAGGAAACGATCGCAACCTTCGCCAGTAAGTGCCGATAAGGGAATGATTGTCTGTTCGGGGTGGCGCTGCGCATCCTCTTCGAGGTCGGCAGCCCGTTCCGCGCTCAGCAGGTCCCACTTGTTCCACACTTCGATGAGCGGGATCTGCGGGCCCGGGTCTTCCCCTTCCCCCTCAGGCAGGATGCCAAGATCCCCCAATACGTCGAGCACCTGCTTCTTCTGGGCAAGACTGTCAGGGTTGGCGATGTCGCGGACGTGGACGATGACGTCGGCCGCGGTCACCTCTTCGAGGGTGGCGCGGAAGGCGGCCACCAGTTGCGTCGGCAAGTCGGAGATGAAGCCCACCGTGTCCGAGAGGATCGCCTTGTCGATCCCGGGCAGCCGGATGGCCCGCATGGTCGGATCCAGCGTGGCGAAGAGGAGATCCTCCGCCATGACCGAAGCCCCGGTCAGGCGATTGAAAAGGGTGGATTTTCCGGCGTTGGTATAGCCGACGAGGGCGATCACCGGCCAGGGAGCGCGGCCCCGCCTCTGGCGATGTAGTCCGCGCGTGCGGCGGACCTGCTCGAGCTCGCGGCGCAGTCGGGCCATCCGGTCGCGGATCATCCGGCGGTCGGCCTCGATCTGGGTTTCGCCCGGCCCGCCCAGGAAGCCGAAGCCGCCGCGCTGGCGCTCAAGGTGAGTCCATGACCGGACGAGGCGCCCGGCCTGGTAATCGAGGTGGGCCAGTTCGACCTGCAGCCGGCCCTCGGCCGTGGCCGCGCGCTCGCCGAAAATTTCGAGGATCAGACCGGTCCGGTCGATAACCTTGCGCTTCAGCTTCTCTTCGAGATTGCGCTGCTGGATCGCGCTGAGCGCGCCATCGACGATGACCAGTTCGGCGTCGTCGCGGTTGCAGGCCACGGCGATATTCTCGATCTGGCCTTCGCCGAACAGGGTCGCCGCCCGCGCCTCGCGGATGGGCACGGCGAAAGCCTCGGTCACGACAATGCCGATCGCCAGCGCCAGGCCGCGTGCCTCTTCGAGGCGGGATTCAGTGTCCACGGCGGCCCGCTGCCGCATCGCCGGATAGACGATGACGGCCCGGGCACCCCGCGTGACCTCTCCCTTGAGGTCTTCGTTATCGATCAGTCTTCGTCCTCATCGTCCAGCTCACCGCCCGAAAGGTCCACCGGCGCCAACGGCTGAATGGTCGAAACGGCGTGTTTGTAGGCAAGCTGCACGTAGCCTTCGCGTTCCAGCATCACGCAGAATTGATCGTAGGCGGCAACGCGCCCCTGGAGCATCACGCCGTTGACCAGAAACATCGTGACCTGGACCCCGGCCGCGCAAATGCTGGCGAGGAATACGTCCTGAAGCAGCCGGACCTTCTTGCTCGAGCCGTCGGCACCGGGGCCGAACTGGCGCACGTCGACCGGGGTCGACGGCATGATGGTAGAGACCGCATGCTTGTAGACCAGCTGCGACTGGCCATCGCGCCTCAGCAGGATGGAGAAGTTGTCAAACCAGGTGACGATGCCCTGCAGCTTGACGCCCTTGACGAGAAACATCGTCACCGGGGTCTTGTTCTTGCGCAGCAGGTTGAGGAACTGGTCCTGCAGATTCTGGCCGTTCCTGCCCGCCGAAACGGGGCTGGCCGAGGGCTTGGCACTGTCCGCCGGCGGAGGCGGTGGGGTGGGCCGAGGGCGTGCGGAGAGAGTACGTCCGGTCACCGATTGCTCCTTTTTGTATTGGCGGGCCCTGCACTTCAGGCCCCGCGATCTGGCCAAATCGGGTCGGCAGAACCCGATTCAACCGGCTTGTCCGGCAAAGGTAGCCGATTCGTGTGACAAGACAACGATGGATAATTGTCCCGGGGAACTGAAAACTCAGACTTCCGCCTCGTCCTCGCCGCGCTCGGCCATTCCCAGCAGCTTGAGCTTGCGGTGGAGCGCGGAGCGTTCCATGCCGATGAAGCTCGCCGTCTTGGATATGTTGCCCGAGAACCGGCGGATCTGCACGCGCAGGTACTCCCGCTCGAAGTTCTCGCGCGCCTCCCGGAGGGGGGCCGCCATCAAGGTGGACATCTGCGATCCCCCCTCGATCCGGCTGGTGACCACCTCGGACGGGAGCATGGATGCCTCGATCTGCGACAGCTGGTCCCGCGGGGCTAGGATGATCGTCCGCTCGATCACGTTACGCAGCTGGCGCACGTTGCCCGGCCAGTCATAGGCCTGCAGCGCGGCCATGGCCTCTTCCGAAATGCTTGGCGGCGCCACGCCCTGTTCGGCGGCGTAGCGGGCGAAGAAATGATCGGCCAGCTGGGGAATGTCCTCGCGCCGGTCGGACAGGGCCGGAATCTGCACGGGTACGACGTTGAGGCGGTAATAGAGGTCCTCGCGGAAGCGGCGCTCGGCGATTTCCTTTTCGAGGTTGCGGCTGGTGGAGGAGACGACGCGTACGTCGACCCGGATCTGGCGCACGCCGCCAACCCGGACGAAGGCCTGTTCGGTCAGCACACGCAGGATCCGCGCCTGGGTGGAGAGCGGCATGTCGGCCACCTCGTCGAGGTAGAGCGTGCCGCCGTCGGCCATTTCCAGCAGCCCGGGGCGGATCAGGTTGCCGTCCTGCTCCTCGCCGAACAGCTCGTTCTCGAACCGCTCGGGAGTGATCCGGGCCGAGTTGACCGAGACGAAGGCCTTGGGGGCGCGCGGGCTCCACGAATGGAGCAGGCGGGCGGCAACTTCCTTGCCGGCGCCGGCCGGGCCGGAAATCAGCAGGCGGCTGCCGGTGCTGGCCACGCGCTTGAGCGTCGCGCGGACATGGTTGATAGACGAGCTGCTGCCGGTGAACTCTTCGGCGGCGACGAAATCCTGGCGCAGGTGCGCGTTTTCGCGGCGCAGCCGTTCGGTCTCGGTGGCGCGCTCGACCAGCAGCAGCAGGCGCTCGGCCTCGAACGGCTTTTCGATGAAGTCCATCGCCCCGCGGCTGATCGCCGAGACGGCAGTGTCGATGTTGCCGTGGCCGGAGAAGATGATGACCGGAAGCTCCGGCTCGCGCGCCTTGATCGCGTCGAGCACCTCGAGCCCGTCCATCGGGCTGCCGTGGAGCCAGACGTCGAGCAGGACGAGGCTGGGCCGGCGCCGGTCCACCTCGTCGAGCGCGGTCACGCTGTCGCCCGCGGTGCGGCATTCGTAGCCCTCGTCGCTGAGGACGCCGGCGACCAGCTCGCGAATGTCGCGTTCGTCATCGACGATCAGGATATCAAGGGCCATGTCATGCAAGCTCCACCAGGTTATTCCGCCGCTTCGGGCGTGCGTGCGCCGGCGATCGGATCGCGGGCAAAGCGCAGGGTTACGCGGGTTCCACCGTCTTCGGCGGCGGCGAAGACCATCTCCCCGCCGTGCTCTTCGACGATCTTCTTGACGATGGCGAGGCCAAGGCCGGTGCCTTTCTCGCGCGTGGTCATGTAGGGCTCGGTGATCCGTTCGCGGTCCTGCGGCAGGCCAATGCCATTGTCGCAGATGGTGATCGCGATGGCGCCCTCCCCCTCGCGGCCCCCGCCGCCCCCGCCGCCCTCGCCGACCATCGAGACGGCGACACGGCCGACATAGCCCTCGTCGGCGCTCCGCGCGCGGGCCTCGATCGCCTCGACGGCGTTCTTGAGCACGTTGGTCATGGCCTGGCCGAACTGGTGGCGGTCGCACAGGATGCGGCCGCGGGCGGCCTCGTCGGCGGTGAAGGCGAACTGGAGGTCCGGCCGGGCGACTTCCTGGAGAAACACGGCCTGGCGGGCGAGATCGACCGGGTCCTCGGCCCGGAACACGGGCTTGGGCAGGCGGGCGAAGGAGGAGAATTCGTCCACCATTTTCCTGAGGTCGCCGACCTGCCGGATGATCGTGCTGGTCAGCTCGTCGAACAGCTCCGGATCGGCGGCGATCTGCTTGCGATATCGGCGCTTCAGGCGCTCGGTCGCGAGCTGGATCGGGGTCAAGGGGTTCTTGATCTCGTGCGCGATGCGGCGGGCAACGTCGGACCAGGCGGCCTGGCGCTGATCGAGCAGCTGGCGGGTGATGTCCTCGAAGGTGATGACGTGGCCGGACCGGTCGCGGGCGATGCGGACGGCGAAGGTCAGGAGTTCGCCGCCGCCGCCGCTCTGCTGGATCCGCCCGTGCTGGATCACCGCGTGGTCGCGCCCGCTATCGACCAGCGCGGCGATCTGCGGCGCGATGTCCACAAGCCGTTCGCCGGCCGGATGCTCGCGATCGCCGTCGAACAGCAAGGCCTGGGCCGGGCTGTTGATCAGCTGGACCCGCCCTTCCCCGTCGACCGAGATGATCCCGGCCGAGACCGATTCGAGCACGGCCTCGATGAAGGCGCGGCGCTCGTGCAACTGCTGGTTGGCGCCGACGAGGGCCTGGGTCTGGCGTTCGATCTGCGCGGTCATCCGGTTAAAGGCGCGGTTGAGCTGGCCGATCTCGTCCGCCCCGGTGCGCCCTTCGAGGCGCAGGGCATAGTTGCCGCTGCCCACCCGGCGCGCGGCGCCGACCAGGTCGTAGAGCGGCTTCACCTGCCGGTCGGCAAAGCGCAGCGCGAACCAGACCGACAGGCCAACGAGGGCGAGGCTGGCCACGAACAGCGCCACGTTGAAGCGCAGCTGGAGCGTGCGCGCGCGGCGGGTCAGCACTTCGTAGGCGCGCACGATGTTCTGGGCGCGCTGGCCCTGGCTGAAGGCGAGGAGGTCGGAACTGCGCGCGGCGTAGAGGTAGACCCCGGCCGCCCGGTCGATCGGGGTGACCGCCTCGATCCGGTTGGCATTGGCGGTCACCACCATCGGCTCCCCGCCCTCGAGGCGGCCGAGGACTTCGCCGGTGATGCGTTCGCGGGTGGAGTTCTTTTCCGGATCGACGACGGCGGCGGTCAGGAGCTTGCCGTCGGCCGCCTTCTGGATGATCGCGCTTTCGTTGAGCTTGCGGCTGACGACCTGGTAGGAATAGCCCTCGGCGAAGGTCTGGCTGGTGATCGGGGTCTGGGCCAGATAGTCGTGCAGGTCGCTCGCCATGGCGACGGTTTCGTTGCCGACATCGCGCAGGTTCTGTTCGTAATAACCGCGCGCCAGCTTGTTCGCATTTTCCAGCATTCCGCGCGACGAATCCGAGAACCAGAACTCCACGCCGGACTGGAACAGGTAGGAGGCGAAGACCACCACCAGCAGGGTCGGGATCGCCGAGATCAGCGAGAAGAAGAACACCAGCTGGGTGTGCAGCCGCCCGGTGCCGCCGAGCGTTTCGGCCGCGCGGCGCAGGGCCATGCGGCGGCCGAGCAGGATCAGCAGGGCCATGGCCGGGACCAGAGTGCCGATCAGCAGGGTTGCCGTCAGGTCCGACGGCATCAGTTCGCGGTCGGACTGGCCGCGGATGGTAAGGAAGGTGACGATGGTCATCGCCAGGAAAGCGATCGCGGCGACCGCTTCCATTATCGCGAAGATATTGGCCCGCCGCGCCGCGACCTGCATCCGCCGCCACCAGCGCGGCATTCTCCGGGCGGCACCAACCGGCGCTACGTGTTGGGCAGGCGAGCTGGGCGATTCCGCGGCAGGGATGGGCTCGGCCATAGTGGCGCAACTACAACACCAGCTGTTGCGGTTATGCAAGGGCCATTCCGGGAGACTGCGGCACGACGCGATTCCGGCGTCAGATCCGCCGGGCGAAACCTTCCGGATCAAGCTCCAGCTCGCCCAGCCGCTTGCGCAGCGTGTTGCGGTTGATCCCGAGGATCTGGGCGGCGCGCAGCTGGTTGCCGCCGGTCTGGCGCAGCACTTCGGCAAAGAGCGGGCGTTCGAAAGCAGCCAGTGCCTCGTCGTAGACCCGGCCCGGCGCGGGTGCCTCGACCTCCAGCCAGCTGCGGACGGATTCGTCCAGCCCGGCACCGGCGGGCAGGTTCGCCGTATCGCGCTGGCCCTGCGCCAGAAGCGGGGCGATGGCTGCGGCATCGATGATGTCGTCCCGGGCCAGAAGGGCGACGCGGTAGATGAAGTTGCGCAGTTCGCGCACGTTGCCCCGCCACGGCTGGCGCTGGAGCAACTCCGATCCGTCGCGGCTGAGCTGGCGGCGGGGCAGGCCTTCGGCGGCGGCCAGCTTGAGGAAGTGGTTGGCCAGCGCATCGATATCGTCGGCCCGCTCGCGCAGGGCGGGCATGTGGATCGGAACGACGTTGAGCCGGTAATAGAGGTCCTCGCGGAACTGGCCGGCGGCGATCAGGGGGACGAGGTCCTTGTTCGTCGCCGCTACGATCCGCGTGTCGATGGCGATCTCCTCGCGCCCGCCCACGCGCAGGATCGAGCCGGACTGCAGCGCGCGCAGCAGCCGGGTCTGTGCCTGCATCGGCATATCACCGATCTCGTCAAGGAACAGGGTGCCGCCCGCGGCCTGCTCGAACTTGCCGATGTGGCGGGCAAAAGCACCGGTGAAGGCCCCCTTCTCGTGTCCGAACAGCTCGCTTTCGATCAATTCGGCGGGGATCGCCGCCGTGTTGACCGCCACGAATGGTCCCTCGCGACGATGGCCCAGCTGGTGAATAGCGTGGGCAACCAGCTCCTTGCCGGTGCCGCTTTCCCCAAGGATCAGCACGGTGAGATCGTTGCGCAGGACGCGCGTGATCATCCGGTAGACCCCCTGCATCGCGGCGCTGCGGCCTACCAGGGGGAGCCCTTCCGGCTCGGCCTCGTCCACCCCGGGACGGCTGCGGGTCGCGCTCGTGCCGACCGCCTGGCGGACGGTGCGGGCCAGTTCGTCGATATCGAAGGGCTTGGGGAAATATTCGAAAGCGCCGGTGTCGCTCGCCCGGACCGCCGTATCCAGCGTGTTCTGCGCCGAGAGGACGATGACCGGCATGTTCGGGTGAAGCGCGCGCACCGCGGGCAGGCTTTCGATCCCGTCGCCGTCGGTCAGCTTTACATCGGTGACAAGTGCGCTGTAGCTGTGCGCGGCGAGCAGTCGGTCACGTTCGGCCACTGAATCGCAGCGGGTGACGGAAAAGCCCTCCGCCTCCAGCGCGGCGGTGATGACGATGGCGATGGAAACGTCGTCCTCGACCAGCAGAACGGCCACGCTCTTCTCCTCAATCCGGCTCTGTCAGGGCGCGCGGGCGCCGGGCGCGGCGCACCTCCTGGGCCAGCGGCAGGTGGATGCGGAAGTGGGTCCACCCTCCTGCGCCCGCAGGCTCGCCTTCTTCGCGCTCGTGGGTGATGCGCCCGTTCATGTCGCGCACCAGCTTGCGGACCAGTGCCAGGCCAAGGCCCTGCCCGGTCTTCTTGGTGGTCACGAACGGCTCGAAGATGTGATCGCGCATCGACGGATCGACGCCCGGCCCGTTGTCGGACACGCGCAGTTCCACCGGCAGGCGGACGGGCTTGCCGTCGCTCACCGCGTGAAGCTGGAGCCCGCTGGAAAAGCGCGTGCGCACGACGATGCGCGGCTGCTTCATTCCCGCACAGGCTTCGGCCGCGTTGGACAGGAGGTTGATGACAACCTGGACGAGGGCCACCGGGCTGCCGAGCACCGGGGGCAACGAGGGGTCGAACTCCTCCTCGATCCGGGGTGCCTGGCCCGCCGCATCGATCACCGCCCGCGCCCGGCGCACCGCTTCGTGGAGGTTGCACGGGGCGACCGGCTCGGCCGTGCGGCGCGAAAGGGTCTGCATCTCGTCGATCAGCTTGGCGATCCGGTCCACCTCGTCGGCGATGAGGCTGGTCAGGGCGCGGTCGCCGTCGCCCACCTTGCGGGCGAGGAGCTGGGCCGCGCCCTTGATCCCGGCAAGCGGGTTCTTGATCTCGTGGGCGAGGATTTCAGGTGCGCGCAGCACCGAATCCTCCGCCCGCCCCGGGTCTTCGCCGAGGGCTTCGGCGGCGCTGGCATCCTGCAGGGTGACCATCTGCCAGCCCGGCATGTCCACCACCGGGGCCATGGTGATGTCCAGCCGGCGCGGACCGACCCCCGGGATCAGCGCTCCCGCGTCGCGTGCCGAGAGCGGTGTGTCGACATCGTCGAGCCGGGCGCCGAGCCGGGGTTCGTCGAAGCGGACCAGTTCGCGCAGGGCCTTGCCGGTGATCCGGCGCAGCGACTGGCCCAGGAATTGCTCGGCCGCCGTGTTCGCGCCCATCACCTTCTGCCCCGGCCCGAGCATCAGGACGGCTATGTTCAGGCTGGCAAGCTGGCGCAGGGGATCGGGCAGCGCCGGCACGGCGATCAGGCCGCCCGGCGGCGGAGCAGCGGGGCGTAGAATTCGTGCAGGGCGCGGATCACGGCCCCCGCATCGTCGACGAAGTTCACCATGTTGCGGAACTCGGCCGAGCCGGGCAGGCCCTTCGTGTACCAGCCAAGGTGCTTGCGGGCCATCTTCACGCCGGTGTCGCGGCCATAGTGTTCGAGCATGGCCTCGTAGTGTTCGATCATCGTGGCGAACTGGACATCGATCGACGGATCGGCCAGCGATTCGCCGGTCTTCCACCAGTGCATGACCTGGCCGAGCAGCCACGGGCGGCCATAGGCCCCGCGACCGATCATCAGCGCATCGGCGCCGGACTGTTCGAGCGCCGTGGCGGCATCCTCGACCCCGCAGATGTCGCCGTTGACCACGACCGGGATCGACACTGCCTGCTTGACCCGGCGGACGAAGCCCCAGTCGGCGTTGCCCTTGTACATCTGGTTGCGGGTCAAGCAGGCAGCGGTGATCATCTGCGCGCCGAGGTCTTCGGCGATGCGGGCCAGTTCCGGCGCGTTAAGGCTGTCATGGCACCAGCCCATCCGCATCTTGACGGTGACCGGAACCGAGACCGCCTTCACCGTCGCCGCGATCAGGGCCGTGGCGAGCGGAATGTCGCGCATCAGGGCGGAGCCGGCATCCCCGTTCACCACCTTGCGCACCGGGCAGCCCATGTTGATGTCGATGATCGCGGCGCCGCGATCCTCGTTGAGCTTCGCCGCCTCGCCCATCTCGCGCGGTTCGCAGCCGACGAGCTGCATCGAGACCGGCTCTTCCACCGGGTCCCACGCCGCCTTCTGGATGGACTGGCGCGTCTCGCGGATGGCGGCGGCGCTGGCGATCATCTCGGTCACGTTGAGGCCGGAGCCGAAGCGGCGGACCATGCGGCGGAACGGCAGGTCGCTGACCCCGGTCATCGGCGCGAGGATGACGGGCGCGTCGATCCGCACGGGACCGATCCGGATCGGCGTCATGGCCGGAGGGGTTGGCAGCACGCTCATGGGGATATGCCTAAAAAACAGGCAGCGCATAGTGGATTGCCCTCGCCGCCGCAAGCGATTAGGCGCGCGACCGCATGGCCGAGAGTTCAGCCCTTCCCCCCGGATGCGCAGCGATCGTGGTCGCGGCGGGGGCAGGCCTGCGCGCCGGGCAGCCCATTCCCAAGCAGTTTGCCCCGTGGCGCGGCAAGCCGGTGGTACGGCATTCGGTGGAGGCTTTGGCCGCAGCCGGAGTCGGCCCGATCGTCGTGTGCATTCCCGCAGGCGCGGACGAGATTGCCGGCAATGCGCTCTCCGGCCTTGCGGTCACGCTGGTGACCGGCGGGGCGACACGGCAGGATTCGGTCCGCGCCGGGCTGGAAGCCCTCGGCCGGATCGGCGGGGTCGTAACGGTCCTGATCCACGATGCCGCCCGCCCGATCGTGCCGCGCGCGGTGGTGGACCGGCTACTCGCCGCGCTGGGCGAAAGCCCGGCCGCGATCCCGGTGTTGCCGGTGGTGGACAGCCTGTGCCACGATCTTGCCGGAATGATGGGGCAAAGCGCCGACCGCTCGGCCCTGCGCCGGGTCCAGACGCCGCAGGCCTTCCGATTCGCGGAAATTCTCGGGGCGCATCGCGGCTGGTCGGGTCCGGCCACGGCGGGCGACGATGCCCAGGTCGCCCGCGCCGGCGGGCTCGACGTGGCGCTGGTCGAAGGAGACGAAGCCTTGCACAAGCTCACCTTCGCCGCAGACTTCGCGGCCCCGGCGCCGGCGGTCCGCATCGGCACCGGCTTCGATGTCCACCGCCTGGCTGAGGGCGAGGCCTTGTGGCTGTGCGGAGTGAAGGTCGAACACACTCACGGCCTTGCCGGGCACAGCGATGCAGACGTTGCCATCCATGCCCTCGTCGACGCGCTGCTCGGCGCGATCGGCGCAGGGGACATCGGCCAGCATTTTCCGCCATCCGATCCGCAGTGGAAGGGCGCCTCGTCCGACCGCTTCCTCGCCCACGCGGCGCGGCTGGTGGGCGAAAGCGGGCACGCGATCGGCAATGTCGACCTGACCATCGTCTGCGAAGCGCCGAAGATCGGGCCGCACCGCCCGGCGATGCAGGCCCGGCTGGCTCAAATCCTTGACCTGGACGTTGCACAGGTGAGCGTGAAGGCCACGACGACCGAGGGCCTCGGCCCGACCGGGCGGCGCGAGGGCATTGCCGCCCAGGCCGTCGCCAGCCTTGTCCGACTTTAAGCGTTCGGCTCTGAAGGAGACCGTGATGATCCGCCGACTTGCCCTGCTTCTCGCCGCCCCGGCCCTCGCCGCGCCGCAGGTTGCCGCCGCGGCCGACCTGCCCTGCCTGACCCAGGGCGAGGTCACGGCCCTGTCCACCTATGCCCTGCCGAGCGCGATCGGCAGCGCCACCCGCACCTGCGCGGTCAGCCTGCCGCCGAGCGCCTGGCTGACTCACAACGGCACCGACCTTGCCGCCCGCTATGCCGCTGGCAAGCAGCGGTCCTGGCCCGCCGCCAAGGCCGCGTTCCTGCGCATGAGCAGCGCGGCCAATCCCGATGCGGCGCAGATCTTCTCGGTCATGCCCGACGAGAGCCTGATGCCGATGGCCGATGCGGCTTTGGCCGGCATCGTCGCCAGCAAGCTCAAGCCCGATGCCTGCCCCACGGTGGACCGGGTCCTCTCGCTGCTCGCCCCGCTCCCCGCCGAAAACACCGCCGAACTGATCGCGCTGATGGTCGGGCTCGGCAGCAAGGCGGGCGAGGCGAGGCTCGGCAAGTTCGCCATCTGCAAGGCTTCCTGATCCATGCCCGACACCCTGTTCCCCGCCGAAGTCTATGACCTTGCCCGGCGCGTGATTGCCGAAAACGCCGCCATCGGCCGCAAGGTCGTCCTCGCGGAAAGCTGCACCGGCGGGCTGGTCTCTGCCGCGCTGACCGAGGTGGCCGGCTCGTCGGCCGTGGTGGAGCGGGGCTTCGTGACCTATTCCAACGAATCCAAGCAGGAGCTGCTGGGCGTTTCGGGGGACATCATCGATACGTTCGGTGCTGTCTCCGTCGCCTGCGCCTGGGCCATGGCGCAGGGCGCCCTCACCCACAGCCGCGCCGATGTGGCCGTGGCGATCAGCGGCATTGCCGGTCCGGATGGCGGCAGCAAGAACAAGCCCGTCGGCACCGTCGTCTTCGCCAAGGCCACGCGCGGAGCCACGGAGGACGAGGATGCGGTGGCCGAGGAACAGCATTTCACCGCCACGACACGGGCCGGCGTGCGCCTTCAGGCGACCATGGTGGCGCTGGGCCTGCTGCTGCCCTGACGGCGCCGGTTCAGCCGGCCTGTGAAACGCCATAAAGCTGGGCGGCCCGCGTCTCGAAGGCTGCCACCATCTTGCGGAAGGCCTTGTCGAGGTACTGCCCGGCAAGCTTCTGGAACAGGGGATTGCGAAACGCGAATTCGACCCGGAAGTCGATCTCGCACTCGTGCGGTCCCAGCGCGCGGAATTGCCAGCGGTTGTCGAGATCCTTCATCGGGCCATCCATGTAGTGCACGCGGATCTCGTCCGGCCGGCTCTTCTCGACGCGCGAGGTGAACTTCTCGCGCAGGGCCGAGAAGCCCACCAGCATGTCGGCCACCATCTCGGTCTCGCTGTCGGAACGGACCCGCGTCGCCACGACCCAGGGGAGGAACTCGGCGTAACGGCCCACGTCCGCCACAAGGTCGAACATCTGCTCGGCGCTCCACGGCAGGCGCCGGGTCTCCTGAATCGCTGCTGCCGCCATGGCCTTACGCGCGCGCCTGTTTCGCCTGTTGAGCCTGCCGCGCCGCGCGCATCGCCCTGAAATCGTCGCCGGCGTGATAGCTCGACCGGGTGAGCGGACTGGACGCGACCTGGAGGAACCCCTTGGCCCGGGCGATCGCCCCATAGGCGGCGAAGGTCTGCGGGGTGACGAACTCGGCCACTTCGGCGTGCTTCGGAGTGGGCCGCAGGTACTGGCCCATGGTCAGGAAATCGATCCCGGCGCTGCGCATGTCATCCATGACCTGGTGGACCTCGAGCCGCTGTTCGCCAAGGCCCAGCATGATCCCGCTCTTGGTGAACAGCAGCGGGTCCTGCCGCTTGACCTCCTCCAGCAGCCGCAGCGACGCATAATATCGCGCGCCGGGCCGGATCGTCGGATAGAGCCGGGGCACGGTTTCGAGGTTGTGGTTGTAGACGTCCGGCCCGGCGGCGACGATGGCTTCGACGGCGGCCTGCATCTTGCCGCGGAAATCGGGGGTCAGGATCTCGATCGTGGTCTTGGGCGTCGCCTCGCGCAGGGCGCGGATGACCTTGACGAACTGGCCGGCACCGCCATCGGGCAGATCGTCGCGGTCGACCGAGGTGATGACGATATGCTCCAGCCCGAGCCGGGCGGCGGCCTCGGCCACGTGGGCCGGCTCATCCTTGTCGACTGCGCGGGGCATCCCCGTCTTGACGTTGCAGAACGCGCAGGCGCGGGTGCAGGTGTCACCCAGGATCATCACGGTGGCGTGCTTCTTGGTCCAGCACTCCCCGATGTTCGGGCAGGCCGCCTCCTCGCACACGGTGTTCAGCTTCAGCTCGCGCATCAGCTGGCGCGTCTCGCCATAGCCGGCGCTGGTCGGCGCCTTCACCCGGATCCAGTCGGGTTTGCGCTGACGCTCGGATTTTCCTGAAGAAAGATCCGCTGGTGAGGTCGGAGACGGGCTGTCGGCAAGATGACTCATGAGGCGCATTTAGGCGCTTGGGCTTTTGCTTGCCAGAGACAAATGGTGCCGCCAAAAGGCCGCCATGGCTAACGAACTCTCCCCCCAGATGGACCGGTTGATCGCCGGTTACCGCCGCTTCCGCAACACCGGATGGACGCCCAACCGCGAACGCTGGGCCACCCTGCGCGAAGGCCAGGAGCCGCAGGTGATGGTCATCGCCTGCTCCGACAGCCGGGTCGATCCCGCGCAGATCTTCGACGTGGACCCGGGCGAGATCTTCGTCGTCCGCAACGTGGCCGCGATGGTTCCCCCGTTCGAAACCACGCCCGGGCATCACGGCGTCTCGGCCGCGCTGGAGTTCGCGGTGCAGGTGCTGAAGGTGAAGGAAATCGTGGTCATGGGCCACGGCCTGTGCGGCGGCGCCAAGGCCGCGCTGACGCAGGACCTCAAGGGCGCGGAGCCGGGCGAAGGCGGCTTCATCGCCGACTGGATCTCCCTGCTGGACGAGGCGCGCGAACCGGTGGCCGCGCAGTACGGCACGACCGGACGCACCGCTGAACGGGCCATGGAACTGGCCGGGGTCAAGGTCAGTCTCGCGAACCTGCGCAGCTTCCCCTGCGTGCGGCAAAAGGAAGCCTCGGGCGAACTGCGGCTGACCGGAGCCTTCTTCGCCATCGCCGACGGCGTACTCCACGTGCTTGACGAGAGTGACGGCGAGTTCAAGCCGGCGGAATAGCCCGGCTCACCCAACCAAAAAGGGCGGCCCCGCGAGGCCTCCCTTCCTGTTTTCGCGCGAGGCGGGAGCGATCAGCCGCCCTTTGCCTTCTGCGCCGCGTAGATCGACCAGAGATCGGCAATCGGCTTGCGCACGCCGGTGACCTTGGCGAAGCTCGCCTGGGCCTCGGCATACTTGCCCTGGTCAACCTGGGCGATCCCGAGACGGGTCAGCGCACGATTGGCGTCCACCCCGGGCTTGGCCAGCGCGACCTGATAGAGCGATTCGGCCGTGGCCGGCTGCTCGTAGCTGAGGAAGGCATCGGCAACGCCCATGACCGCGGCCGTGCTCGCCGCAGGGGCACGAGCGTCGCGCTCGGCCGCCGGGAGCGAGGCCTTGTCGGCCGCCATGCGCGTGCTGGCGATCGTGCGGCTTTCGGCCACGAATGTGTCGGACGTGCTGATCTTGCCCGCTGCCATGCCCTTGGCGATGATCCGGTTCACCTCGCCCGGCAGGCGGCGCGCATCGGCCGACTGGATGTAGTCGAGATATTCGTTGCCTTCGGAGAAGCTGTTGGTGCGGTCCATCAGGCGCAGCAGGTCCAGCATGTCCTGCGGCTGGAACGCGCCCAGCATCCGCACCACGCTGATGGCGACCGCCCAGTTGGCCGTGGAGGGGTAGTTTGAAGCCAGACCGCTGCTGAACAGCCCCGCATCGTTCAGGGCCTTGGTGTTGAGCGCCAGGCTCAGGCCGGCCTTGTACCACGATTCCGGCACCGCCTTGCCGGCGCCCTGCTGGGCGCGGATCGCGGTCTGCAGGGCGCGGATGCCCTCGGCCGCGCGGTTCTGCTGGACATAGGCATCGGCCAGCATCCGCACGGAGGTTTCATCGGCAGCGCCGGCCGCAGCTTGCGGGCCAAGCAGCTCGATGGCCTTGGCGTAGTCCTTGCCGACATAGGCATACTGGCCGCGCATCACCGAGACCTGGGCCGCGGTCGTCGGCGGCAGGGTTCCGCTGGCGAGCATGAGGTCGAGGCCCTTGATCGTCGCCTGGTCGTTACCGCCGGTCGTGCCGACCTGGTAAAGCCACTGCCCCGCGACAGCCTTGTCCATCGGCGTCGAAACCGAGGGCACCAGCGCCTCGACCCGGGGGGCGAGCTGGTTGGCGGTGGCCTTCAGTTCGGCCTCCGGCACCTTGCCCTTCTTGGTGCTCAGCGCATCCATTTCCTTCTGGATCGCAGCCGCGCCCTTCGCGAAGGCCGGGGAATAGGAGCCGCCTTCGGCTTTCGCTTCCTTCGCGGCAGCCGGAGCGGCCAGGCCGAGGGCACCGGCCGTGCCGCCGAGAGCCAGGGCGGCGACCAGGGCAAGGCGCGAGACGCTCTTAGAGATCGGGAACATGGGCATTCTTCTCCTTGTAATGCCGCGCGCCCGGCCCCAAACCCCGCCTGGTCGCGCCTGCACAAAACTTCGCCTGCGCAAATGGCCGGGATTTGGCCCCTTGGCAACAGATGCCGGGGTACCGCGATAAGCTTGAATGCGAATTGAATGGCATTTCGTCCCGCCGTTCATGCAACTTGCCGCAAGCGGAGCGAAAACGGCCCGTCCGGCCGCAAGTGTGGAAAAGACCCGGCCGCATCCCCATGTTGGAGGCGGCCCGCTGGCCTTGGCGGCCATGTTCGCCTAGTGCCTCTGGCACGGCACTTTCCCCAGATCAGAAAAGACTTCGCAAGCTGTGAGCGACGATACCGAAATCCTCGATCCCGCCTCCCCGATGGGCGAATTCCAGCGCGTCGACATCGTCGACGAGATGAAGACGAGCTATCTCGATTACGCGATGAGCGTGATCGTCAGCCGCGCCCTGCCCGACGTGCGCGACGGGTTGAAGCCGGTTCACCGCCGCATCCTGTTCGCCAGCCAGGAAGGCGGCTTCGTCGCCGGGCGGCCCTATCGCAAGTCGGCCAAGATCGTCGGCGACGTGATGGGCAACTATCACCCCCACGGCGACAGCGCGATCTACGATGCCCTTGCGCGAATGACGCAGGACTGGTCGATGCGGGTGCCGCTGATCGACGGCCAGGGCAACTTCGGCTCGATGGACCCCGATCCGCCGGCCTCGATGCGCTACACCGAGGCGCGCCTCGCCCGCGTCGCCAACTTCCTGCTGGAAGATCTCGACAAGGACACGGTCGCCTTCGCGGACAACTACGACGGTTCGCGGCAGGAGCCGACCGTCCTCCCCGCCCGCTTTCCCAACCTGCTGGTCAACGGCGCGGGTGGCATTGCCGTCGGCATGGCCACCAACATCCCGCCGCACAACCTCGGCGAAGTGATCGATGGCTGCCTTGCCTTCATCGAGAACCCGGCGATCACCACCGAGCAGCTGATCGAGATCATCCCCGGCCCGGATTTCCCCACCGCGCCGATGATCCTCGGCACGGCCGGTGCGCGCAGTGCCTATCACACCGGGCGCGGCTCGATCATCATGCGGGCCAACCACAAGATCGAGGAAGGCCGGGGTGACCGGCGCTCGATCGTGCTCACCTCGATCCCCTACCAGGTCGGCAAGAACGGGCTGGTCGAAAAGATCGCCGAGGCCGCCAAGGACAAGCGGATCGAGGGCATTTCCGACATCCGCGACGAATCCAACCGCGAAGGCGTGCGCGTGGTCATCGACCTGAAGCGCGACGCGACGCCCGAGGTCGTGCTCAACCAGCTGTGGCGCAATACCCCGGCCCAGTCGAACTTCGCCGCCAACATGCTGGCGATCCGCGGCGGGCGGCCGGAAATCCTCGCGCTCCGCGACATCATCCAGTCGTTCATCGCCTTCCGCGAGGAGGTCATCACCCGCCGCACCAAGTTCGAACTGAACAAGGCGCGGGACCGGGCGCACATCTTGCTCGGCCTGGTCGTTGCGGTGACCAACCTCGACGAGGTCGTGAAGATCATCCGCGGGTCCAACAACCCCGCTGCCGCGCGCGAGGCCCTGCTGCGCCGCGAATGGCCGATAGGGGACATCGCGCCCTATATCCGCCTGGTCGAGGCGATCGAGCCCAGCGCCGAACAGGAAGGCGGCTCCTACCGCCTGTCCGAGGTCCAGGTGAAGGCGATCCTCGACCTGCGGCTCCACCGCCTCACCGCGCTCGGCCGCGACGAGATCGGCGACGAGCTTAAGGAACTGGCCGCCGCGATCGAGGAATTCCTCGCCATCCTGGCTGACCGCGCGAAGCTCTACGGCGTGATGCGCGACGAGCTGGTGCAGGTGAAGGAGCTTTATGCCACGCCGCGCCTGTCGCAGATCGCCCCGGCGTGGGACGGCATCGATGACGAGGACCTGATCGAGCGCGAGGAGATGGTCGTCACCGTCACCCTCGACGGCTATATCAAGCGCACCCCGCTTTCCACGTTCCGCGCCCAGAACCGCGGCGGCAAGGGCCGTGCCGGCATGGCGACCAAGGATGAGGACGCGGTGCGGACGATGTTCGTCACCTCCACTCACACCCCGGTGCTGTTCTTCTCGACCGCCGGCAAGGTCTATCGACTGAAGGTCTGGAAGCTGCCGGAAGGCGGTCCGGCCACGCGCGGGCGACCCATCGTCAACCTGCTGCCGGCGCTCGACAAGGACGAAACGATCGCCGCCGTGCTCCCCCTGCCGGAGGACGAGGCGGAATGGGGCAAGCTCCACGTCGTCTTCGCCACGGCCAAGGGCAACGTGCGCCGCAACGCGATGGACCTGTTCACCAACATCCCGTCGAACGGCAAGTTCGCGATGCGCTTCGAGGAAGGCAGCGAGGATCGGCTGATCGGCGTCGCGCTGCTCGAACCGACCGACGACGTGCTGCTGGCAACGAAATCGGGCAAGGCGATCCGCTTTGCCGGGGATGACGTGCGCGAGTTCCAGTCGCGCACCTCCACCGGCGTGCGGGGCATGGTGCTGAAGGGCGATGACGAGGTGATCTCGCTCTCGATCCTCCACCGCGTCGGCACCACGGCGGAAGAGCGCGAGGAATATGTCCGCTTCGCTCCGTGGAAGGGCGAGAAGGATGGCGAGCCGGCCATGTCGGCCGAACGATATGCCGAGCTGCAGGAACGCGAGCAGTTCATCCTCACGGTCTGCGCCAACGGCTACGGCAAGCTCAGCTCGGCCTACGAATACCGCCGCACCGGCCGCGGCGGGCAAGGCATCACCAACATCGACAACATCGCCCGGAACGGTCCGGTTGTCGCCAGCTTCGCCGCCACCCAGGCCGACCAGCTGATGCTCGTCACCGATCAGGCCAAGCTGATCCGCCTCCCGCTCGAGAGCCTGCGGGTGATCGGCCGGTCCTCGGCCGGCGTGCGACTGTTCAACGTCGCAGACGACGAACACGTGGTGAGCGCGGTGCGCCTCGACGATGAGGAAGAGCCGGAGAACGCCGCAGAACAGGCCGTGGCCGAAGAGCTCGCGCGGTTACCTAACAGCGACGACGGCGGCGATAACGGGGACGGGGACGAGCAGCCCTGAACTCCTCCCACTCGCAAGGCCGCCCATGACTCGCCCGGCAATCGCCTACAAGATTCTCACCGCGCCGCAGCTCGCCCAGTTGCTGGAGGACGGGGCCTTTGCGGGCTCCTTCGCCGACCTCGCCGACGGCTTCATCCACCTGTCCACCGCGGAACAGGTGCCCGGCACGCTCGACAAGCACTTTGCCGGCCATTCCGACATCCATCTCGCCGCCGTGGACCTCGCCGCGCTGGGTGAGGCGGTGAAGTGGGAGCCTTCGCGCGGGGGCGACCTGTTTCCGCATGTCTATGCCGAACTTCCGCTGGGCGCCGTGCTCGCCCATGCCCCGCTGGAGCGGGAAGAGAACGGCCGCCTCGTCCTTCCCGGCGGTTGATCGAGCCGCACGGCTCAGGCAGTAAACCGCTGAACGGAAACAGGAGACAATCCGTGGAGGACCTGGAACAGATCGTCGCGCTGGAGGCAATTCGACGCCTCAAGTACCGCTACTGCCACCTGCTCGACGCCAAGGACTGGGACCAGTACGCGACGATCTTCACCGAAGACGGTGCGGCCGACCTGCGTGAGGCCGGCCCGGCCGGAGCGCCCGGCATGGTCCTTGTCGAGGGCCGCGACGCGATGATGGCCTACGTCAAGGAGGCCGTGAAAACCCTGAAGACCATCCACCACGTCTATTCGCCGCTGATCACCTTCCACGGCCCGGACGAAGCCACCGGAGTCTGGCAGATGGACGATCGCCTGCTGGCCCCGCATGGCGATGGCTGGTCCCTCGTCCTCCAGGGCTATGGGCACTACCACGAAACCTACGTGAAGCGCTCCGGCCAGTGGCTGATCCACCGCCTGAAGCTCACCCGCACCCACGTGGAATATGGCCCCGCCGTCTGACCGGTTCGGCAGCTCCGGGCACCCTGCAGATTGCCGTTACCGTTCCACTGATCTCCTCACGCATTCGCGCAGCTCGCGCTCGATCCGGTTCCACAAGGCCAGTTCGTCCATCGCCTCGGCCGGCACGGCCCCGCGCAGCACCGCACAGGCCGATCCGATCAGTCCATCGTACCATTCGACCATCACCTCCAGCGTCTGGAGGTGATGCGGCACCGAGCTGTTCAGCACGATCCGCACCTCCTCGGGGCGCGCGATCCAGGTGGTCAGGCAATAGATCAATTGCTCGAACATCTGCTCCTGCAGCTTGTCCGCCGATCCCAGGCCCAAGCGCACGAAGGCATCGCGCGCGTCGGGAAATCTTGCATAAAATCGCGCGAACACCGGCTCGCATGGATCTCCAAGCGCCTCGACCACGCGTTCAAGGCTCCGCTCCATCAGTTCGGCCGGGCTGACCTGTTCCATCGGCATCTCCCAAATATGCCGCTGGATTGCATCTTTTTCGCCACCCATCCTTGCGTGAAGTCAACAAGCGCGCCTTGCAGCCGCAATCGCATGGCTCCTATCCAGATCGCTCACGGAACCATTGCGCCACCTGTGCTTCGTCAAGCTCGCCGCCAGCCAGAGCCTGGACCATCACCACCAGTTCCGCCTCCCCGATCCGGAAGGCAACGCCGTTGAGTTGCAGGAACAACAGTGCCGAAAGCGCAGCCGCCCGTAGGTTGCCGTCGACAAACGGATGGTTGCGGGCAATGCCGAACGCATAGGCAGCTGCCAGATCGCAGGCATCCGGATCACCGTAGGCCAGGACGGTTTGGGGCCGAGCCAGGGCACTCTGCAGCAAGCCTTGGTCCCGCACGCCGGTGGGGCCGCCATGTTCTGCCAGCTGCTCATCGTGCATGGCGAGGACAACGTCCTTCCGGAGCCACGTCCAGCCCTCCACCCCCGCTTACTTCGCCAGTTCGCGCAGGGCGTTGCGGTAGGACTTCATCAGCTTGCGGGCTTCGGCCAACTGCGCTTCGAACCCGTCTGACCTCGCGGCAAGGGCCAGCCCGTCCGGCGTCTGATGGCACGACAGGCTATCACCCGCCTGAAGGTCGAGGCGCTCCAGCAATTCCTTGGGCAAAATGACCCCCGTAGAATTGCCGATGCGGATCAGCTTGAGCTGTCGGGCAAGTGACTCAGGCTTGTTCATACGCATGTTATAACGCGAGGTGCGTGAAATTTCAATTCGGCCTCACTCCGGCGTCGCCTCCACATCGACGAAGTTCATCTCCGCCGCCGGCAGGTCGCCTGTCTTCAACTCGGCTCGCAGTTCGGCTTCACGCCGGTCCATCGCCCGGCGCATCTCGACCAGGTCGATCCCGGCCTTCCCGGCCTGATCGAAGACCCCGCCGTCTTCTTCCTCTTCCTCGTGGTGGTGGACCATCTGCTCGCCCAGCACCTGCAGCTTGGGGGCAAGGCGCTCCTGGCCGGGGTCGGCAAGGACATCGTTGATGATCAGCTTGCCCGCGTCGTGTTCGATCAGCCCCTCGTCGAGCTTGTCCTCGAGCGCCTCGGGCTTGCCGCGCAGCGCCGGGTAGAACAGCTCTTCCTCCAGTGTCATGTGGATCTTGACGAGGTTGCAGACCTGAACGCCAAGCCGGCGCGTCTCCTCTTCAACGGCCTCCTTCAGCTCCTTGAACAGGGCTTCCACCCGGTCATGATCGGCTTTCAGCTTGGCAACGGCGTCGATCTGGTCTCTGGACATCGCGGGGTCTCCTACACCTCGTTCCCAAACCGACGCCCCCGCCCGACCGTTCCCTGCCCATCGGTGCAGGCAGACAGCCCCGCAAGGGTGGGCAATCGCGTCGGGCGCGGCTAAACGCCCGGCATGAGTCACGAGGTCCATATCATCGGCGGCGGCCTTGCCGGGAGCGAAGCCGCCTGGCAGCTGGCGCGGCGCGGAGTGCGCGTGCGCCTGTCGGAAATGCGCGGAGCCGCAGCGGACAAGGGCGGCGAACGCTCCCCCGCGCACCAGACCGACCACCTGGCCGAACTGGTCTGTTCCAACTCGCTGCGGTCAGACGATCACGAGAAGAACGCCGTCGGCCTGCTGCACGAAGAGATGCGCCGGGGCGGATCGCTGATCATGGCGGCCGCCGAGAAGGCGCGGGTTCCGGCCGGGTCTGCCCTTGCGGTGGACCGCGAGGTGTTCTCCGCCGAGATCGAACGGGCACTGACCGCGCTCCCGAACCTTGAACTGGTCCGCGAACGGGTGGATGCCCTGCCCGCGGCGGGCCTTGCCATCGTCTGCACCGGGCCGTTGACCGCCGCGGCGCTGGCGCAGTCGATCGGCGCGGCGACCGGGGCGGAGAGCCTGGCCTTCTTCGATGCCATCGCGCCGATCGTCTACCGCGAATCCATCGACATGGACGTCGCCTGGATGGCAAGCCGCTGGGACAAGGGCGCCGAGGCCTCGATCGCGCTCGGCGGCGACGGGCGGGACTATATCAATTGCCCGATGACCCGCGACCAGTACCTCGCCTTCCGCGAGGAGCTGCTCGCCGGCGAGAAGACCGAGTTCAAGGAGTGGGAGGCCAACACCCCCTATTTCGACGGCTGCATGCCGATCGAAGTCATGGCCGAGCGCGGGGTGGATACCCTGCGCTTCGGGCCGATGAAGCCGGTCGGGCTCGACAACCCGCACTGGGCCACGCCCGAGCATCCGAACGGCCGCTGGCCCCACGCCGTCGTGCAGCTGCGGCAGGACAATGTGCTGGGCACGATCTGGAACATGGTCGGCTTCCAGACCAAGCTCAAATACGCCGAACAGCAGCGCATCTTCCGCACGATCCCCGGGCTGGAGAACGCGCAGTTCGCCCGGTTCGGCGGGCTGCACCGCAACACCTTCCTCAATTCGCCCCGCCTGCTTGACCGCCAGCTGCGCCTGAAGACCGCGCCTAACGTGCGCTTTGCCGGGCAGATCACCGGCTGCGAGGGCTATGTCGAAAGCGCGGCGGTGGGCCTGCTGGCCGGCACCATGGCCGCGCTCGAACTGGCCGGACGGACCTGGCCCGAGCCGCCCCGCACCACGGCTCTCGGAGCGCTTCTCGCCCACATCACGGGCGACGCGGAGGCCGAGACCTACCAGCCGATGAACATCAACTTCGGCCTCTTTCCGCCGCTCCACGACGTGCGCAAGAAGGCCCGCAAGGAAGCCTATACCGAGCGGGCCAAGGCCGACCTTGCCGGGTGGCTGCCCTCAGTTGTCGTCTAGGTCCGGTGCCGGCGGCTGCGGGGCCTTTGCACCGCATTTGCAGGCCGCTTGCACCTTGGGCTTCGGCTTGGTGGTGGCGAACTCGGCGCGATCAAGCTGACCGTCGCCGTTGGCATCGGCGGCCTTGACCTTGTTCGAGGTCTTGACCGCCCACTCCTCGAAGCTCAGCAGGTTGTTGCCATCGGTGTCGAGCTTGCGGAAGGCTGCCGCGCGGGGGGCGAGCGCCTCGGTGCGGGAAATCCTGCCGTCGCGGTTGCGATCGAGCCGATCGAACCGGCGCTGCTCCTTCGTCTGCTCGGTCGCTTCCGGCAGGGCCGCTCCGCGCATGCCCTTGCCATCGGCCACCGGGAGGGAGAGATCGTCCTCGGGCGCAGCCAGCGAGAGCGGCGGCAGCTCGCCCGGGTTCACCGCCGCGCGGCCCTGCCACCAGAACAGGCCGGCAGCGACGGCAAACAGCGCCGCAAAGGCGCCCAGCAGCGTGCGATTCATCCCAGTCCCCGTACAATCCCGGATGGGACCTTAGCCACGACCGCGCATGGGCCGCAAGCCCGCGCCGGCGTGTCGGGGATCTAGCGGCCCAGCAGCCCGAGCCGCAGCGCAGCGAACAGCGCGGAGGGGCCGGCCAGGGCCTCCCCCTCCCCGCGCCGGACCGCGCGTTCCGACAGGCCGGCCAGCACGGCCAGCGGGCGCATCGCCGTGCCGACGGTGGTGGCCGGCAAGGCTTCGGCCAGCAGCCGCCGTGCAGCCGCTCCATCCGGTTCCGGTCCGGCGCGCAGGGCGCGGTCGGCCAGGGCCCAGCGGCGGCCGGTGGTGCGGGCGGCATTCCGGTCCGCGCCAAGGCGGGCGGCCAGCGCCGCCATGGCATCCGCGCGGCCCTCGGCAAAGGCCGTCAGCGCGGCGGTGGAAAGCGGTTGTTCATCCAGCAGGGCCTCCCAACCATCGACCAGCGGGAGCAGACCGCGCGCGGCGTTTTCCCAGACGGCCAGCCGGGCCAGCATCGGTTCCCCCCTAGGCCAGCCTTCGGGATCGGCGGAGAGCCGGTCGCGCCACCAGGCGAGCTTGAGCTGGGCCAGCATTGGCTCGCGGGCCGTGCGCACGACGCCGGAAAGCCGGGCGTCGAGCGCCAGCAGGGTCAGCCAGTCCTCTCGCGCGCGGGCCGGGGCATAGGCCAGGGCCAGCCGCTCCAGCGGAGCGAGACCGGCGACCAGCCCCTCGCCGTCAGCGATAGCACACCTTCTTGACCGCGCTGACGATCCGCGCCGGATCGATCAGCGCCGCCTTTTCGAGGTTGGCGGCATAGGGCAGCGGGACGTCTTCGTTGCAGACGCGGACCACCGGCGCGTCGAGGCTGTCGAAGCCCTCGTCCATGCAGATCGCGATGATCTCCGAAGCGATCGAGCAGACCGGGAAGCCCTCTTCCGCGACGACCATGCGGTTGGTCTTGGCGAGGCTGGCGAGGACGGTGTCCTTGTCGAGCGGGCGCAGGGTGCGCAGGTCGACGATCTCGGCCTCGATCCCTTCGGCCGCGAGCAGCTCGGCGGCTTCGAGCGCAAAGCCGACGCCGATCGAGTAGGACACGATGGTCACGTCCTTGCCCTCGCGCACCACGCGCGCCTTGCCGATCGGCAGGACGTGATCGTCCAGCTCGGGCAGTTCGAACGAGCGGCCATAGACCAGTTCGTTCTCGAGGAAGATGACCGGGTCCTCGCTGCGGATCGCGGCCTTGAGCAGGCCCTTGGCGTCGGAGCTGTCATAGGGGGCGATCACGACGAGGCCGGGGACGCTGGCATACCACGGGGCATAGTTTTGGCTGTGCTGTGCCGCGACGCGGGCAGCAGCGCCGTTCGGGCCGCGGAACACGATCGGGCAGCGCATCTGGCCGCCGGACATGTAGTTGGTCTTCGCCGCCGAGTTGATGATGTGGTCAATCGCCTGCATCGCGAAGTTGAACGTCATGAACTCCACGATTGGCCTGAGGCCGCCCATGGCCGCACCCGTGCCGATGCCGGCGAAGCCATATTCGGTGATCGGCGTGTCGATCACCCGCTTCGGCCCGAATTCTTCGAGCAGGCCTTGGGTTACCTTGTAGGCGCCCTGATAGGCGGCAACTTCCTCGCCCATCACGAAGACGCGGCCGTCGCGGCGCATTTCCTCGGCCATGGCGTCGCGCAGGGCCTCGCGCACGGTGACCGACTTCATGTTGGTGCCGTGGGGCACTTCCGGGTCGCGCGCGGCCGTGGGCGCAGGAGCCTCGGCCGCGGCGCTGGGCGCGGGCGAGCTGGCGGGGGTCTCGCTCTCGGCGGCCTTCTGCTCCTTCGCCGGGGCGGCGGTGGCAGGGCTGGCCGCCTCGCCATCGGCCTTGATCGTGGCGATGACCGTGCCGACCTTCACGCCTTCCGAGCCTTCGGGGACGAGGATCCTGCCGAGCGTGCCTTCGTCAACAGCCTCGAACTCCATCGTGGCCTTGTCGGTCTCGATCTCGGCGATGATGTCGCCCGATCTGATCTCGTCGCCCTCCTTGACCAGCCAGCGGGCCAGGGTGCCTTCCTCCATGGTCGGAGACAGGGCGGGCATCTTCAGTTCAACGGACATCAATAGCGCTCCACCAGCACGTCGGTGTAGAGTTCGGACAGTTCAGGCTCGGGCGAGCTTTCGGCGAAATCGGCCGCTTCGGAGACGCGCGCGCGGATCGCCTTGTCGATGTCCTTCAGGCGATCCTCCGACACGCCGCGGCCGACGAGATCGGCCTTGAGCGTTTCGATCGCATCGTGCTTTTCGCGCATCTCCTGCACCTCTTCGCGCGTCCGGTACTTGGCCGGATCCGACATCGAGTGTCCGCGATAGCGATAGGTGTGCAGTTCCATGAGCACCGGGCCGTTGCCGCCCCGAACATGCTCCAGCGCGACCTCCGCGGCCTGCCGCACCTCGAGCACGTCCATCCCGTTGACGTCCATGCCCGGAATGCGGAAGGCGGCGCCGCGCCGGTAGAAGTGGGTTTCGGCCGAGCCGCGGGTCACCGCGGTGCCCATGGCATAGCCGTTGTTCTCCACCACGAAGACGATCGGCAGGTTCCACAAGGCGGCCATGTTGAAGGTTTCGTAGACCTGGCCCTGGTTCGCGGCACCATCGCCGAAGTAGGCGAGGCACACGCCGCCGTCCTCGTTGTACTTGTGCGCAAAGGCAAGCCCGGCGCCGAGCGGGACCTGAGCGCCGACGATGCCGTGGCCGCCGTAGAACTTGTGCTCGGTGCTGAACATATGCATCGAGCCGCCCTTGCCCCGGCTGATCCCGGCTTCGCGCCCGGTCAGCTCGGCCATGATGACCTTGGGGTCGATGCCATAGGCAAGCATGTGTCCGTGATCGCGATAGCCGGTGATGACGCTGTCATGCCCTTCGCGGAGCGCGGACTGAAGCCCGACGGCCACCGCTTCCTGGCCGATGTAGAGGTGGCAGAAGCCGCCGATCAGACCCAGGCCATAGAGCTGCCCGGCCCGTTCCTCGAACCGGCGGATGAGCAGCATCTGCTCGTAGAAGCGCAGCATTTCATCGTCGCCAGCCTTGTAGCGGCGGTCAGCATCAAAACGCTTCTGCAGCCCGTCGAGCTTCGCCGGTTCTTCGGCGGTGGAGGGTTTGGAGGCTGTTCGCTTGGTAGTAACGGACTTGGCCAAGGCTCGGATCCTCGTTTGCTATTCACCCGAGCTATAGGCACTCGGAGCGGCAAGGAAAACCTGCCCGAAGGCATTTTCCTGAACTCATACGTAAGCGGAAAAATGGCGCAACAAGCGTGCGCGAAACGGCCTACTTCAGCAGCATAACCATCTCGTCCGGGTGGACGACATTGAGATTGCTGCGCAGCAGTTCGCCGGTCAGATCCGGATCGGCATGATTTGGATCGAGCAGGGCCACCCGGTTCTTCAGCTCATCCCGCTCGGCGGTCAGTTGCTGGACCTCTTTCTGGCGTTGATCGAGTTGGCGCAGATTCTCGCTCCACGCGATCAGCCCGCTGGGGCCGGCCAGGGCCCAGGCGCCCATGCCGAGCAGCGCCGCAAGCGCAATGCCCTGGGTTGCCTTGTCACGGGAAAAACGGGGCTGGGATCGATCGCGCTTCATCCCGTCGAGGGAATCACACTTGAATCCCCATGACAAGAGGCTTTCGTGCCCCTTCCGTCGTTTCGACCGATTATTGCGCCGGCGGGGGCGTCAACTGGTCGCCACCCAGCACGCGATAGAGGGTCACGCGGTTCTGGACTACCAGCAGCTGCTCGCGCACCAGCGCCCGCTGCGCGGTGTAGAGACTGCGCTGCGCGTCGAGATTCTCCAGCGAACTGGCCACTCCGCCGCGGTAGCGCGCGGTCGTCAGCACCGCAGCATCCGCGGTGGCGGCTTCCTGGCGCTGCACGGCCGCAAGCTCCGCGCCGATCGTCCCCTGCCGCGCCAGTGCGTCCGAGACTTCGCGGAACGCGGTCTGGATGGCCTTCTCGTAGGTTGCCAGCGCGGCGTCCCGCTGCGCCTGGCTGACCGCGACGCCCGCCCGCGCCCCGCCTGCGTTGAAGATCGAATAGCTGGCTCCGGCCCCCAGCGTGGTGCGGAAGGCGCCGCCACTGAACAGGGAGGCGAGGGAATCGCTGGCGAGGCCCAGCAGGCCGGTCAGCGAGATGCGTGGAAACAGGGCGGCCCGGGCGACACCGATGTTGGCGTTGGCGGAACGCAGCCGGTACTCGGCCGAAAGAACATCCGGGCGGCGCAGCAGCACGTCGGAACTGGTGCCGGCCGGCAACGTCCGCACCGAGACGATCACTTCGGCAAGGCTGCCGGGGAGCAGAGCGGGATCGACCGGACCGCCGGCCAGCAGAACCAGCAGGTTGCGATCCTGCGCGACGGCGGTCGTCTGCAGGGCAAGGTCGGCCTCGGCCGTTGCCAGGATCTGTTCGGCCTGCCGCAGCTCGGTCCGGGGCGCGACGCCGCCGGACAGCCGCGCCCGGCTGAGCGCCACGCTCTTGCTGGCACTGTCCGCCGTTGACTGGGCGATCCGCAGGAGATCGCCGTCCGATGCATACTGCGCCCAGGCGCTGGCGAGGTCCGCCACCAGGCCAAGCCGAACCGTGCGGGACACGGCCTCGGTCGCCAGCGCCGTCTGCCGCTGGGCCTCGGTCGCGTTGGCGAGGCGTCCGAACAGGTCGAGCTCGAACGAGCTCACGCCGAGCGAGGCCGTATAGCTCGTTCCGGACGAACTGGACGTGGAGAGGGTGCCGCCGGTGCCGGTCCCGCCCGTACCCCCGCTGCCACCGGCCCCGCCCCCCGAGCTGCCCCCTGAACTGCCCCCTGAGCTGCCATCGACATCGGTGCGGCGCACGCTGGCGCTCGCGTCCACTTCAGGAAACTGGCTGGCCCGCACCACTCGCACCTGGGCGCGGGCCGCGGCAAGGTTGGCGGCCGCCACGCGAATGTCGCGGTTGTTGGCAAGGGCTCGTTCGACCAGGGCCTGGAAGCGCGGGTCGGTGAAGATGTCGCGGTAGGAGACGGCGGGAAGCGCTGCCTCCCGCTGGACCAGATAGGCATCCCCCGAGGGCCAGGACGGTGCCACCGGCGCCTCCGGCCGGACATAGCGCGGGGCGAGCGAGCAGCCGGCCAGGCCACTCGCTGCCAGCAGCGCCACGAACGTCAGGGTGCGCCGCCCGGTCATGCCCGTGCCTCCCGCGCGGCATTCCAGCGCCTGTGCAGAGCCTTCAGCCCGGCGCGCGCCCCCCGCCGCACCAGCACGAAGAACAGCGGAATGAAGAACACGGCCAGAAGCGTCGCGGTCAGCATTCCGCCGATCACCGAAGTGCCGATGGCGATCCGGCTGTTGGCTCCGGCGCCAGTTGCGATGGCAAGCGGCAGCACGCCGAAGATGAAGGAAAAGCTGGTCATCAGGATCGGCCGCAAGCGGATCCGCGCCGCCTCCAGCGCGGCGTCAATCACCCGCATTCCCTGCCGCTCGGCCTGTTCGGCGAACTCGATCATCAGGATCGCGTTCTTGGCGGCAAGTCCCATGGTCGTCAGCAGGCCGATCTGGAGGTAGACGTCGTTCTGCAGCCCGCGCAGGGTCACGGCAAAGATCGCGCCAACCAGACCAAGCGGGATCACAAGCAGCACGGCAACGGGAATGGACCAGCTCTCGTACAGCGCCGCAAGGCACAGGAACACCACCAGCAGCGAAAGGCCATAGAGCAGCGGCGCGCGGCCGGAACTGAGCCGCTCCTCGAAGGATGCGCCAGACCAGGCGATGCTGGTGCCCGGGATCTGTTCGGCAAGGGATTCGATCGCGGCCATCGCCTGGCCGGAGCTGACACCCGGCGCGGCCTGGCCCTGGAACTCGTAGGCCGGAACGCCTCCGAAGCGCGACAGGGTGGCCGGGGCGACCGACCAGCCAGCCTTCGAAAAGGCCGAGAACGGCGCCATCTGTCCGCTCGCCGTGCGGACGTACCACTGGCCGAGGTCCTGCGGATCGGTGCGGAACTGGGCATCGCCCTGCACATAGACGCGCTTGACGCGGCCCTTGTCGAGGAAGTCGTTCACATAGCGGCCACCCCAGGCGGTCGACAGCGTTGCGTTCACGTCGCCCGGATTGATGCCGTAGGCGGTGAGCCGGTCAGGCGCGAGATCCAGTTTCAGCGTGGCGTTTTCGGGCAGGTCGCCAAGACGCAGGCTCGACAGGCGCGGATCGGACGAGGCCATCTGCAGCAGCCGGTCGCGCGCCGCGGCGAACTCCGTCCGGCTCATGCCGCTGCGGTTCTGAAGCTCCATGGTAAAGCCGTTGCTCTGCCCAAGGCCGCGCACGACCGGGGGAACCAGCACGAAGACCTGCGCGTCGCGGACGCCGCGCAGGGCGCCGGTGGCTCGCTGCGCAATGACGTCGGCCGTCCGGTCGCTACCAGGGCGATTGGCCCAGTCGGTGAGGTTGAGATAGCCCTGGAGCGTATTCTGCCCGCTGGCCCCGCCCCCGCCCCCGCCGGCAACCGTAAACATGGTCCGCACGTTGCCCTTTTCCTGGTTGGCGAAATAGTCCTCCACCGTCTTCTGCACTCGCTGGGTGCGGTCCATCGTCGCCCCGCCAGGCAGGCGGGCCTGGATCGAAACGAAACCCTGGTCCTCGGTCGGCAGGAAACCGCCCGGCAGGCGCCAGAACATCGCGACAAGGATGACGAAAACGATCGCGTATAGCCCGAGGAAGCGCCACTTGCGGTCCACCACGGTCACCACGGCGCCGCGGTAGCGCTCGATCATGCGATCGAAGCCGCAGTTGAAGCGGGCCTGGCCGCGGCGCACGGCATGTGCCGCACGCGGGAAGCGCCGTTCCAGCCAGGCCGGAGGCGTGGCCCCGTCCTTGTCCGGCGAGCGCAGGAGCGACGAGGTCAGCGCCGGGCTGAGGATCAGCGCGACCAGCACCGACAGGACCATGGCGGAGATGATCGTCAGCGAGAACTGGCGATAGATGACGCCCGTGGAGCCACCGAAAAAGGCCATCGGCAGGAACACCGCCGAGAGCACGAGCGCGATCGCGACCAGCGCGACCTGGATTTCCGCCATCGACTTGATCGTCGCCTCGCGCGGGGTCATCCCCGGGTTCTCGTGCAGCAGCCGCTCGACGTTCTCGACGACCACGATGGCATCGTCAACAAGGAGGCCGATCGCCAGGACCAGCCCGAACATGGTGAGAGTGTTGATCGAGAACCCGGCGAGGTAAAACACGGCGAAAGTGCCGAGCAGGACCACCGGGACAGCGATGGCCGGCACGAGGGTGGCGCGCCACGATTGCAGGAAGACGAACATCACGAGGACGACGAGGGCGATCGCCTCCAGCAACGATTTGGCCACCTCCTCCACCGACAGCTTGATGAAGGTGGTCGCGTCGTTGACGTAGGCGACCTCCATGCCGTCGGGCAGGTTGTTGGCGGTCAGCTCCGTTACGCGCTGCTTGATGAGATCGGCCGTCTTCAGCGCGTCGGCGCCCGGGGCCAGCGACACGGCAAGACCTGCGCCGGGATGGCCGTTGAAACGCGATATCGCGTTGTAGTTTTCCGCGCCGATCTCGATGCGGGCAACGTCGCGCAGGTGCACGCTCGATCCGTCAGGCAAGGTCTTGAGGACGATCGCGGCGAACTGTTCAGGCGTCTGCAGGCGCGACTGCGCGGTCACGGTCGCGTTCAGCATCTGCCCCGGCGGCGATGGCAGCCCGCCCAGTTCGCCGGCGGCGACCTCGGTGTTCTGGTTCGTGATGGCGGTGACGACATCGCCCGGCATCAACCCGGTGGCGGCGAGGCGCTGCGGGTTCAGCCAAATCCGCATCGCATGCTGGGCGCCGAAGACGTTAACATCCCCCACACCCTCGACGCGTGACAGCGGGTCCTGGAGGTTGGTGATGAAGTAGTCGGCAATGTCCGACGCGGTGCGCTGGTCCGACTTGTCGTACAGGGTGACGAGGAGAAGCTGGTCGGACGACGATTTCGTCACCCGGACACCCTGCTGCTGCACCTGCTGGGGCAGCCGCGAGAGCACGCTCGCCACCTGGTTCTGGACCTGGACCTGAGCGGTGTCGGGATTGGTGCCCTTGGCGAAGATCACGCTGATCGAGGCGGTTCCACGCGAGGTGGACTGCGCTGAAAAATAGAGCATTCCGTCCAACCCGGTGAGCGACTGCTCGATGACTTGGGTGACGCTGTTTTCGAGCGTTTCTGCCGAGGCGCCGGGATATGTCGCGCGGACGTTGATCTGGACCGGCGCAATATCGGGATATTGCGCGACCGGCAGCGAGAAGACGGCCCCGACGCCGGCGAGCATGACGATGATCGCCAGAACCCAGGCGAAAATCGGCCGATCGATGAAGATGCGCGACACCGGCCCTCAGCTGCCGTTCGCGGGTCTGGCGCCGTCCGGCCGGGGTCCGATCCGCTCGGGCGCGGAAGCAGGCACGGCACGCACCGCCATCCCGTTCTTCAGCCCGTTCGTCCCCTGGGTTACGATCTTCTCGTTCGGCGCGAGTCCCGCCGTCACGATCCAGTTGGCTCCGCGCATGCGCTCCGCCTGGACCTTGCGGCGTTCGATCGTGTTGCCGGGCTTGACCACGAAGACGAAGGAATCCCCGTCGACGTCCCGCTGCAGGGCCGGTTCCGGCACGAGATAGGCGTTGCGGACCATCGCCTGGTCGAACGTCGCCTGGACGAACATGCCGGGCAGGAGCAGGCCCTGCGGATTGGGGAAGCGCGCCCGGAGTGTGACGGTTCCGGTCGCCTCGTTGACCGTCAGCTCCGAGAACTGGACCGTGCCGGCATGGCCATAGTCACTGCCATCCTCAAGCGTCAGGTGAACGGCGGTGCTGCCCTGTATGACCCCGCCCGCCGCCAGCGCCTTGCGCAGGGCAGTGAGATCTGCGCTGGACTGCTGCATGTCGACGTAGATCGGATCGGTCCGCTGGATCACGGCCAGGGCATCGGTCTGGTTCGCGCTGACCAGCGCGCCCGTGGTGAAGAGCGACCGGCCGATGCGGCCGCTGATCGGGGCGGGAACCGTTGTGAAGCGCAGGTTGATCCGCGCCGTGTCGAGCGCCGCGCGGGTCTGCGCCACGGCGGCCTGCGCCTGCCGCGCTGCGGCCAGCGCATCCGTGTAGTCCTGCTTGGACACGGCCTCCATCGCGGCCAGCGGCCGATAACGTTCTGCCTTGGCGGCGGCCGCCTCGGCACTGGCCCGGGCGCTCTGCAGGTTGGCCTGTGCCTGGCTGGTCGCCGCGCGGTAGAGGCTGGGGTCGATCTGGAACAGGGGTTGCCCCTGACGCACGACACCCCCTTCCGTGAACAGGCGCGCCCGGATGACGCCGTTGACCTGGGGGCGGACCTCGGAGGTCTCAAAGGCGACCGTTCGCCCGCCCAGCGTCGTGGCCATCGGGACAGCGCCGGGCTGCACCACGACGAACCCCACCTGCGGGGTTGGACGCGCTTTTTTATCCTGCCCGCCGCAAGCAGCGAGCGAACAGGCCAGTCCGGCAGCGATCAGCAAACCCGAGAGATGTCGCGTGAAGACCAAGAACCAATTCCCCGCTCGATCCCTCGCCCCAAGGTAGAGCCAACTGCGTGCCGCCATGCGGCCATCCGGAATCTCTAGAACCGATTTCCGCCTGCTGTCACCCCGACCATGGTGCAATGCGACAAATTACGACACGAAGATACGTTCCGCCCATGGCCCCTGCCCGAAGGATCAGCGTCAGGCAGCGGCCGGCAGCAGTTTCCGCACGCGGTCATAATCGGCGAAGAGCCGCACGAAATGCTGCTCCATAGTCACCGGGGGCTCGATCTCGCCGATCACCGGAACGCGGCCGGCGAACAGGTCGATGATCGCCTGCGATGCGGCCAGCGCGTTGCCCGCCTTGTAGGAAATGCCCGCCCCGCCGCGCGCATGGTCGGCCGCCCCGCCCCGGTCCGGCACGATCACCGGCACGCCGGCGGCCCGCGCCTCGGCCGCGGCCATGCAGAAGGTCTCCGCCTCGCAGCCGTGGATCAGGGCGTCGGCGCTGGCGAGCAGCGCGGCGAAGCGCTGGCGGTTGCGTTCGGGCGCGAGCACGCGGATGTGCGGGTTGCCGGCAACCTGCGCGAGGATCCGGCGCTTCTGGCGCCCCCCGCCGAGCATGACGAGGCCGATCGGCAGGCTGCGGCTGGCCGCGGCCACCGCATCGATCACCATCGGCCAGCGCTTTTCCGGGGCCAGGCGCCCTACGCCGATCAGCAGGTGGGCATCCTCGGGCAGGTCGCACAGTTCCAGCAGCTGACGCCGCAGGGCCGGATCGCGCCGTTCGGGGGTGAACAGGCCGGCCTCGATCCCCATCGGGTGCAGCGCCGTGTTGGCCACTCCGCCGTCGGCCAGCCGCTCCTGCAGTTCGCGGCTGGCGCAGACAACAAGCTCGAACGCCTCGCCCAGATCGCGCAGGTGCTCCCAGAAGCGGTCGAACCGGCGATCGATCGTCTCGCGGCTGAGCAGCCCGCCGAACCAGCGATAGGCATAGGCCGACAGCGGATCGGCGTGCATGACGAGGGACTTGGCTACCTCCGGCCGCCAGCGGGCGACCATCGAGGCGCTGCGCCACGGAGAGCTTGCCTCGACGAAATCGGGCGCTTCGCTGTCGAGCAGGGCGTGAAGGCGCTCCTCATCGGCGAAATACCAATACTTGCGGTCCAGCGGGAAACGGGGCGAGGCGAGCGTGATGATCCGGGCGCCGGGGCCGCGTTCGACCACCGCGTCGTGATCGCCGGGGGCAACGATCACGATCTCGTGCCCGAGGCGCGGGCCGATCGCGAGCTTCTGCTCGATGTAGGTCTTGACCCCTCCACCCTGCGGCGAAAGAAACGCGCAGACATCGACGATCTTCATGCCTCGCGCCCTACAGCGCCGCTGCCACCGGCGCAATCGAAAGCTCTGCCGAAGCCATGTGAATTCCGGGGCGGCTCAAGCCTCTAGGCTTCGGCGACGAGCCGTGCGGCGCGACGGTTCTCGACCAGGCCGGCAATGCCGGTGATCACGCCTGCGACGACATGGGCGCCCAGCGTGATGACCGCCAGCATGGTCATCAGAGCGGCGACCTCGAGATCGTGGCCAAGGAAGAACACGGCCATGCCCGCGAACAGGATGTCCTTGTTGGGCAGGAGCGGCAGGCGCGAAACCAGCATCCGCAGCGTGGCGAGGACCATCCACAGCCCGACCGAGACCTGGGGCAGGACCACGTGCCAGAGCAGCGCGGCCACGGCGACATAGGCAAAGATGCGGATGAAGTGGATGCCGGTGATGAACCACAGCTCGCGCCGGTTCAGGGAGAACAGCTTCTTGCGGAACAGCAGGATCGCGCAGGAAATCACCAGCACCACGCTGAGCGAGATGAACAGCGAGCGCAGCGGCACGCCAAGTGCGCCCGAGGCGACCAGCGGCCAGGCGAAGGCGACCATGATCACCGTGGCCGCGTTGCCGGCCAGCGCCGAAAGGATCGCCACGTCCTTGATCGCCCCGAACGGCGCCGCAGTCAGGTTCGCGCGAGCCCGGGCCCAGGCGTAGAACTGCGCCTCGCCAAGGTAGCCGAGCACCAGCTCGTTGCTCACCAGCTTGCGGGTCAGCGCGGCCATGCCCGACCAGAACGGAATGCGCCACAGGTGGCGGAAGATGATCCAGTCGAAGAACGGGGCCTGGATGTAGAGGACGGCAAAGAGGAACCAGAATCCGAAGGTGTGCGGCACCATCGCCTCGATCGTGTCGAGCCGCAGGTCCCGGTAGGAGAAGGCCGCCGCGGCGACCACGACGAAGGACAGGACCAGCCCGATCAGCCCGAACAGGCCGGCGCGCGCACCGGCCTTGCCGGGAAGATCGGCCACGGCAATCGCGCCGAGCGTGCCATCCGCGCCCACGCGCTCAGGGTTCATCGTGTCTGCCGCCTGCATCGTCCATACCGCGTCGCCGACATCCTGAAGACGGCGCCCGACCGGCCTTGCATGGGATGTATTACAGGCCAGTGTTAGCCAGGTTACCTCGCGGTCATTTATCGACCGCGTCCATTTGCGCAAGCGGCAATCGGTTCGGGGCCAACCGGCCCGCCGCGCCGATTTGCAGTCAAAACGGAAGCAAATGATTGGGGCGCCTGCATAATCTCAAATATGCGCCGGATCGAGCAGATTGCCATAGCGTGCCGCCGGCCGCCGCGCGGCGAAGCTCGCAAAGGTCCTGCGGATCGAATCCATCAGCGCGGGCACCGTCGTGTCTCCCGGGTGCACGGCAACGCGCGCCGTAGTCATTGAATGGAACGCGACGCGGGCCAGCGCCGCCACGGCCAGCGAGGACAATTGCCGCCCCCGGCTCCGGCTCGCCCAGGTGACCACGGGGCCGCGTGCCAGCGTTCGCCCGCTCGCCGGCTCCCATACCTTCATGTGATCTTCCGCAAGGGCAAAGTCGGATGCCGCCAGGGCGGAAAGGGCGCCCGGGCCATAGAGCCAGGCAGGAGCGATGAAGCCCGCCACCGGGCCGCCGATGGCATCCTCGATCAGGGCCCGCCCGTCTGCCATGCGCCGCGCGGCCTCGGCCTCGGTCAGTCCAAGGAACTCCCCCTCGCCCGCCGTCATATGCCGCGCCTTGAAGCCGGCGAGGCCGGAGTGCGCAGCCATGTCCTTGTGAAACCAGCCATGGACGAACATCTCCACGCCTTGCCCGGCCCATTCCCGCAACCGCGCCCGAAAGGCCGCGGCCTGTCCCAGCGGAGCGAGCCCCCAGTGATCGGGGACGACCAGCATGGCGAACTTCGGTCCGCCCAGCACGCCGCCGATAAGGTCGGCAAGGCGGTCCACCTCGCTCTCGAAGCGGGGGCCGACGTCGTGGATCGAGGCGAGCAGCCGCCTGGTCATCCGGCCCCCTCAGCGCGCCGCGCCGGCGAACCGCCAGCCGATCGTCTCGCCGCCGAGCCACGGCACGATCTCGCCGCCGCCCATGGCCAGCCGCGCCGGCACCTCGTGCACCACGCGCTTCAGTCGCACGCGGCCGGGGTTCAGCGGGAGCCCGTAGAAGCGCGGGCCGTTCTCGGACGCGAAGGCCTCCAGCCGGTCCAGCGCGTCCTCTTCGGCGAAGACGGTGGCATAGGATTCCAGCGCGGTCGGCGCGTTGAAGATGCCCGCGCAGCCGCAGGCCGATTCCTTGGCGGAAACAAGGTGCGGCGCCGTGTCCGTACCGAGGAAGAACTTCGTGCTGCCCGAAGTCGCCGCCGCCCGCAGCGCCAGCCGGTGCTCCTCGCGCTTCGCCACCGGCAGGCAATAGGCGTGGGGCCGCAGCCCGCCGGCGAACAGCGCGTTGCGGTTGATCATCAGGTGGTGGGGCGTGATCGTGGCCGCCACGTTCGCACCGGCCTGCTCGACGAACTGCGCCGCCTGCCGGGTGGTGATGTGCTCGAACACCACCTTCAGCGCAGGAAAGTCGCGCAGGGTGGGGGCCAGGACGCGGTCGATGAACACGGCCTCGCGGTCAAAGATGTCGGTCACCGGATCGGTCACCTCGCCGTGGACGAGGAAGGGCATCCCGATCTCCTGCATCCGCTCCAGCACCGGATAGATATTGCGCACGTCGGTGACGCCGTGCGCCGAATTGGTCGTCGTGTGGGCCGGATACATCTTGCACGCGGTCAGCGTTCCGTCGGCAAAGCCGGCAGCCATGTCGTCCGCGTCGGTCGCGTCGGTCAGGTAGAGCACCATCAGCGGGGTGAAATCGGCGCCGGCCGGGATGGCCGCGCGGATCCGTTCCCGGTAGCCCGCCGCCTCTGCGCTGGTCGTCACCGGCGGGTTGAGGTTCGGCATGACGATCGCCCGCGCGAACTGGCGAGCGGTGTGCGGCACGGTGTCGGCCAGCATGGCTCCGTCGCGCAGGTGGACGTGCCAGTCGTCCGGGCGGCGCAGGATCAGGCTGTCGGTCATCGGGTCTCGCTCCACAGGGTCGGCCCGCCCATAGCGCCCCGGGGCGGCGGCGGCTAGGGTTGCCGGCGGCTCTCCCGGCTCGATGGCGGACCTTGCCTGGCCGGGAGACTGCCCGCCAGAGCGAAGCAACACCCTCTAAACTTGCAAATAATTCGTGATCTTGCGGCGCAAACGTGGGGCACCTGCTTGTCTAATCGCGACACCGGTAGTTAGCCTTGGCCAGCGTTCCATGATATGGAACGCGTCGAAGGGCTGGACACGCCGACCATATGGTTGGCCCGACAAGACCATGGTTGGAGCGACGATGCCGAACGAAGCCGATATCGATCGCGGATTCGCGATCATGCAAGAGATGACGAGCCCCGAATTCGTCGCTGCCGCACGCCAAAGCATTGCCTCCGGCGGTTTTTGTTCCGAGCTTGCGGGTATGGGCGCCGGCGTTGCCTTTGCCGGCCCCTGGGCCCGCGAAGGCCTCGATCGCCGGTCGCGCTCGTTGTTCACGCTGGGGGTGCTGATGGGCCAGCGCCACACGACAGAGCTTCGCTACCACATCGGCATCGCGCTCAAGAACGGCATCACCGTCCAGGAGATCGAGGAGATGATCTACCACCTCACCGTCTATGGCGGGTTTCCGACCGCCGTCCAGGCCGCGCACGCGGCACGGGACGAGCTGATGGCCCAGGGTGCGATCGCCTGAGGTGCAGCAGCCGGCCCCGCGGGGCACGGAACCGCGAAGGATGTCGGAACTGTGACGATCGGTGAAAGAACCCACCTCCCCGCAGCGTTGATCACCGGCGCCTGCGGGGTGATGGGCGTAGCGGTGACGCGCCGTCTGGCCGAACGGCATCTGGTCCTTGTTGCGGATCTGGACGGCGATGCCGCGGAGCAGACTGCCGTGGCGCTGCGCCGCGAAGGGGCCACGGCGATCCCGGTCCAGGTGGATGTGACCAGCGACGGGTCGGTCACGGCCATGATGGAGCTGATCCGAAAACAGTGCGGGAGGTTGAAGACGCTGGCCCACGTGGTCGCCATGGGGCCGTCCTCGGCGGCCTACGACGTGCTGCTCGCGGTCAATCTTGCCGGTGCGGCGCGCGTGGTGAATGCCTGCGAGCCCGTGCTGCAGCCCGGTGGCGCGGCGGTCCTCATCGGCTCTGTCGGCGCCCATATGGTGAAGCTTGACGAGGCCATGGGGGCAGCCCTCGACGATCCGCTGCATCCCGACCTCGCCGAGCGCGTGCTGGCGGCGCATGGGGCGGAACCCGGTGGCGTGGCTGCCTATTCGCTGGCCAAGCGAGGACTGATGCGATTGAGCCGCCGCCTCGCCCCGGTGTGGGGCCGGACCGGCAAGCGCATCACCACGATCTCGCCCGGCTTCATCGCCACGGCGATGGGGGAGATCGAGTTCGCGATGAACCCGGCCAAGCATGACTTCATGAAGCGCATGCCCATCCCGCGCCAGGGATCGGTGATCGAGATTGCCGACGGCGTGGAATTCCTCGCGTCGGACCGGGCCTCCTACATCACCGGATGCGACCTGCTCATCGACGGCGGAATGAGCGCAATCCTGTGAGGCGGAACGGTCCGCGGATGTTTGGGAGACGAACGTGAAAAGGATGGCGTGCGTGCGTGAACTCAATGAAGCCAACGCCTTCCTCGGTGACCGGAAGGCGCTGGATCGGATCCTGCAGGACCAGGGGTACTGGTTCTTCCGTGGCGTGCTCGACCCTGACGCGGTTTTCGAAATGCGGGCCCAGTACGATCGGGTGCTGGCGCAGTGGGGTCTGGTCAGGCCCGACGACCCTGAGCCCGTGTGGAACGGTGGTTCGCTGGCAGGCATCGGCGACGGCCTGAACAACTCCCGGATGCCCGAGCTGCGCAAAAAGCGGGTCTGGGAAACCTTCGTGAGCAACCCGAAGGTCAACGCCTTCTTCGAATCCGTGCTCGGCCCGCCGCTCGAATGGATCACCTCCTCCGACTTCTACCGGCTGGTTCCGCCGACGCAGGACTTGCCAGAAGATCCTTACAAGGGCCGCCATCAGGACGGACTGGGGCTTCAGGGGCTTGATTTCATCACCTGCTGGATCCCGCTGAACACGATCGACGCGGACGTCGGAGGCCTCGCCATTGCGACCGGCAGCTACAGCGGTTCGCTCTATCACGAGCGCTGGTTCGATCCCGAGCTGGTCAAGGCCGACGGCTGGGCACGTTCAGACTACCATCTGGGCGACGTGCTGATGTTCGTTCCCACGATGATGCACTCCGGTCTGCCGAACCTGTCGGACCGCTTCCGCCTTTCGCTCGACATCCGCGTCCTGCGTCCGGAAAGCCCGCGGCCGATTTACGGGACGGTCGTCGCGATCGACCACCGGCAAGTCACCATCAAGGACCGTGCGGGCAAGACCGAGACCTACCTCTACCAACCCGGCAGCCACCTGCGCGGCATGAAGCCGGACAGCGACATCCCTGTGCTCGTCACAGCGAACGAAGTGCCCCGCTATCTGCCGCCGGGCGCCGAAGTTCTGGCGACCAGCAAGGACGGCAGGATCCTCGTGCTGCGGCCGAACCAGTATTGACGCCAGAACATCCGTTTGGTCTGCTTGCTGGGCGAGCCTGTGGGCCGAATCGCCAGATCGCGGCGACGCCCCCGAAAAACACCATGGAAGAGGACCAACTATGCCCCGCGGAATGCAAACGCACGTGAACTTCTACGTCAAGGATCTGGACGATGCGGTTTCGAAGTGGACAAAGCTGTTCGCCATTCTCGATCCGGAGGTTGCGCAGCGCAAGCCGGTTTACCTGAACTCCGGTGAGGGCGATACCGCCACCCGAACGGCGACCTTCGTGAATCCCAACGGCCTCGAACTGCAGTTGACCTGCTCTGTGGCCTTCGCGAAGGATCCGAACTTCGTGGATCACGTGGACCATATCCACTTCGCCACGGTCGACGTGGAAGGGAAGTTCGACGCGATCAAGAAGGCCGGATTCAGGATCAACCCGTTCACCCTTCACGACGAGGAAGAGGCGACGGAAGTAACCACGGCTGAAGGCGTCATGCCTGAAGTGCAGTGGCAGAAGTGGTTCCTAGTGCCGATGCCCGGCAACGTCGCCGTCGAAGTCGCCCTCCCCTACGAGCCGGTCGATGGCGAATGGAAGCCGGTGAAGAACTGGTCGCCCGACGAACGCTACGGCTTGAACGGCTGATTGCGCGCGGTCTATTGTTCGACCGGCTTCCCCGAACTTGAAGGCGTCTGCCCGCATTCCGCGATCAGGCGATTTCGCGTCGGGATGAGGCATGGCGCAGCGGTTCTGTCCGGCGCCTCGGGTTCGCGGCCGGCCCGGGCCGAAATAGGGCTCGCGGCTTCGACCAGAAGCGGGCCAGCCGTGGCGCCAGCTTGCAAATCATTGTAAAAAAGCGTTCCCTTCAGTACGCATTCCGTGCGACATCTGGCGCCACATTCAATCACGCTGGCAGACCAGCGGCAGGGACGATGGCCGGGGAGGGGGTGCGCGGATGCCGCGGGCAAGGCTGTACGATCTTGATCGCGTGAAGCGGGCGGTCATCGCCCCGCGGTCAACCGCCCGAAAGGCGGGGATCCTGGCCGTGCTCCTGCTTGTCGCATGGGGGATCCGCTTTGCCATCGATCGGGGGCAGAACGGCGTGCCCTACGTGACTTTCTATCCGGTAATCCTCGTCTCCGCGATCTTCCTCGGCGGCCGCTACGCCGTCGCTGCGGCGCTCGCCTCCTCGCTCATCGTCAGCCGCGGGTTCATGGAGAATCCCTGGATCGGCCAATGGAATGCCGGCCGCGCAGCCCTGCTCGTCCTGTTCATCATCACTGTCGCCGCGATCGTCCTGCTTGGCCAGATCATGCGCGCGCTCGTGCTGGAGAGCGAGGAGTCCATGCGCCAGCAGGAGGCTTTCAATGCCGAGCTGCAACACCGGGCCAAGAACTCCCTGCAGATCATGCGAGCCCTCATCGCGCGAGGTCCGCGCGGCGAGGAGCCCAACGCCTATTTCCAGATCCTCGCCGGCCGGCTCGATGCGCTGGCCGCCGCCAATGAGCTGCTGCGTTTCGGCATTGACCGGTCCGCCCCGCTCCCGCGCCTGGTCAACAGCGCGATCAAGCCGTTCGAGCAGCGACGGATCCATGCCAAAGGGCCCGATTGCGAGATCTCCAAGAACGCGACCACGCCGTTGATGATGGCCCTGCACGAGCTGTGCACCAACGCCACGAAATACGGCGCCCTATCCGCAGAGGGAGGATCGGTTGACCTGCGCTGGACCGTGCCGGCCGACGCCCTTGGCCTGGTCGAGCTGGAGTGGGTCGAACGGGGCGGCCCGCCCGTCACCGCCCCCACCCATCGCGGCCTTGGCGCCCGGCTGCTGACGGCGAACGGCGGGCTGAAGCAGGTCGATCTCGACTGGAGGCCCGAGGGCCTGTGCTGTCGGCTGGCCGTGGAACAGGCCTCAAGCAAGCATTAACCCTGCTGCGGTAAAGCGGGAGGTGTACTTGCAGGGCCCCTGCCTATGAACGCCTACGTACCCGTGTCCAGAAACGCTATCCGCGCCCGCCCCCCGCGAGAGCCGGTCGCGTTGGTCTGCGAGGTGCGCCAGGGCCTCCAGCCGTGGGCACGGGTCAACGTCTACGATATTTCGGCCGGTGGCCTGTGCATGGACTGGTTGCCGATCATCGACAGCACGCGCGGGCTGCGCGTCCGCATTCCCGGCCTCCACGTGCTCAACGGCCACATCCGTTGGCGCAAGGACATGCTGATGGGCGTGGAGTTCACCTCCCCGCTCTACGGCCCGGTGCTGGACCACATCGCCCGCCGCAACGCCCGCCGCGCCTGACGGCGGGCGCGGCCTCACCGCTCAGATGTGCAGGGCGCGGCCATAGGCGGCGAGCACGCTCTCGTGCATCATTTCCGACAGGGTCGGGTGCGGGAACACCGTATTCGCCAGTTCGGCCTCGGTCGTCTCCAGCGTGCGGCCGACGACATAGCCCTGGATCAGCTCGGTCACCTCGGCGCCGATCATGTGCGCGCCCAGCAGCTCGCCGGTCGTGGCATCGAACACGGTCTTGATGAAGCCCTCAGGCTCGCCCAGCGCGATCGCCTTGCCGTTGCCGATGAACGGGAAGGTGCCCACCTTCAGCTCGTGCCCGGCTTCCCTGGCCTTGGCCTCGGTCAGGCCGACGCTCGCCACCTGCGGATGGCAATAGGTGCAGCCCGGGATGTTCGCCCGGTCGAGCGGGTGCGGGTGAACCTCCTTGTTGCCCAGCTCCTGTGCGATCGCTTCGGCTGCCGTCACGCCCTCATGGCTGGCCTTGTGGGCAAGCCACGGCCCGGGCGTCACGTCGCCGATCGCCCAGACGCCGGCCGCGCCGGTCCGCCCATAGCCATCGGTCTGGATGATCCCGCGTTCCAGCTTGACCCCCAGCGCCTCCAGCCCGAGGTTCTCCGTGTTCGCGGCAATGCCGACGGCCACGATCACGTGGCTGAATTCGCTGTCGACGGTCTTGCCGTCCTTGCCCTTGAGCTTGGCCTTGACCCCGCCCGGCCCGGCCGTCAGCGCCTCGACCCCGGCTCCCGTCATGATCTTGAGGCCCTGCTTGGTCAGGGCCTTTTCCAGGAAAGCCGAAACGTCGGCATCCTCGACCGGGACGATCCGGTCCATCATCTCGACGACCGTGACCTCAGAGCCCATGTCGTTGTAGAAGCTGGCGAACTCGATCCCGATCGCACCCGATCCGATGACCAGCAGCTTCGTGGGCAGTTCCTTCGGGGTCATCGCATGGCGATAGGTCCAGATCCGCTCGCCGTCCGCCGGAGCGAAGGGCAGGTCCCGCGCCCGCGCGCCGGTGGCGACGATGATGTGCCTGGCCGTGAGCGTTTCCGTGCCCTTCTCGCCCTTCTCGCCCTTCACCTCCAGCTTGCCGCCGCCCTTGAGCGTGCCGGTGCCCATGTGGACGGCGATCTTGTTCTTCTTCATCAGGTGCGTGACGCCCTGGTTCAGCTGCTTGGCCACCCCGCGCGAGCGAGCGACCACCGCAGCGAGATCGGCGGTGATGTTGTCCGCTGCCAGGCCATAGTCCTTGGCGTGCTTCATCTGGTGAAACACCTCGGCCGAGCGGAGCAGCGCCTTGGTCGGGATGCAGCCCCAGTTGAGGCAGATTCCGCCAAGGTTTTCCCGCTCGACGATGGCCGTCTTCAGGCCAAGCTGGGCGCAGCGGATCGCCGCGACATAGCCGCCGGGACCGGAACCGAGAACGATGACGTCGTAATTGTCTGACACCTTGGAAACCTCCTGACCGGAAGCCCCTGCCCGGGGCTGCTGCCGGTCCAATTGCGAATGACCTCAGGCCAGCAGGGCGAGCGGCTTTTCGACGAGATCCCGGAACGCAGCCATCAGCCGCGCGCCGTCCGCCCCGTCGACTGCCCGGTGATCGAAGCTGCCGGTCACGGTCATGACGTCGGCCACGCCGAGCGAGCCGTCCGGCTGGACCCACGGCCGCTTCTCGCCCGCGCCCACGGCCAGGATCACGGCCTGCGGCGGGTTGATCACGGCGGTGAACTGCTTGATCCCCATCATGCCCATGTTGGACAGGCTGGCCGTGCCGCCCTGGTATTCGGTCGGCTGCAGCTTGCCCTCGCGGGCGCGGGCTCCAAGATCCTTCATCGCCGCGGCGATCGAGCCGATGCTCCGCCCGCTGGCGTCGGTCACGATCGGGGTGATGAGGCCGCCCGGGATGGAGACGGCCACCGAGATGTCGGCCCGCTCGTAGCGGATCAGCTGGTCGCCGGCGAAGCTGACGTTGCACTCCGGTACCTGGATTAGCGCCCGGCCCAGCGCCTTGACCAGCAGGTCATTAACCGAAACCTTGACGTTCTGCGCCGCCAGCGCCTCGTTCAGTTGCGCCCGCAGGGCCAGCAGCGCACCAAGCTGCACGTCGACCGTGAGGTAGATGTGCGGCGCCTCGACCATCGACTGGGTGAGCCGGCGCGCAATCGTCTTGCGCATGGAAGACAGCTTCTCGACCGTGTGCGGCACCCGGTCGTCGGCGAGCACCGGCGCGGCAGCCGCACCGGCCGCGGCAGGCGCGCTCTGCGGCCTGGCCGCCGCCGAAATGCCGTCGAGATCCACACGCACAATCCGCCCGTGCGGGCCCGTGCCGGCCACCGTGGCGAGATCTATCCCGCGCTCTGCGGCGATTCGGCGGGCGAGCGGGCTGGCGTTGATGCGCTTGCCGCTCTTTGCTGCCGGCGCGCTGGCAGGCTGCGGCGCCGGAGCTGCCGCCTTCGGTGCCGGGGCTTGCGCCTTGGGGGCCTCGGCAGCCTTCGCAGCTTGCGGCGCAGCAGCGGGCTCAACCTTTGCGGCAGGCTCCGCTGCAGCTTCGCCCTCCCCGCTCATCGTGGCGATGACCGTGCCGACCTTCACCCCCTCGGAGCCTTCGGCGACGGGCAGCGACTCGATCGTGCCCTCGTCCACGGCCTCGAATTCCATCGTCGCCTTGTCGGTCTCGATCTCGGCGAGGATGTCTCCGGCGGCGACCGTATCGCCCACCTTCACGTGCCACTTGGCAAGGGTTCCCTCTTCCATCGTCGGAGAAAGGGCCGGCATTTTGATCTCGATAGGCATTTACGGTTCCGTCAGGCAGACTGCGTTGCCATCTTCTTGGCCAAGTTGCAGGCTATGTGCAAGGGTGACAGCCGGAATTGTTCGAGAAATGGATAAAAATTTCGGTGAAGGGGCGGATATGAGAACCTATCTGGTTATAATGGACGAGACGGACGAGGCTCGCAAGGCGCTCCACTTCGCCGCGCGCCGGGCTGCGCGGACGGGCGGAGAGCTGCAACTTCTTGCCATCGTGCCGCGCCAGGCCTTCGTCGCCTTCGGGGGCGTCCAGGCCACGATCGAGGAAGAAGCACGCGCCCGGGCCGAGGTGCTGGTCACCTCGCTCGCCGGCAACGTCTATTCCGAAAGCGGCACCATGCCGCACATCGCCGTGCGCCAGGGCGATGCGATCAAGGTGGTGACCGAATACCTTGTCGAACATACCGAAGTCGCCGCGCTCGTCCTCGGCGCCGCCCATGGCGCCACGCCCGGTCCGCTGGTCACCTGGTTCGCCGGCAGCGGCAGCGTGAGCCTGCCCTGCCCGCTCTACATCGTCCCCGCCGCGCTCGATCCCGCGCGGATCGAGGATCTCAGCTAGGCAGCCGCCTCACCGGCGCCGCCCCTGGTGGCGGATATTGCCCGGCCGCCCGCGCTTGCCCGCCATGTGCTTGCCCTGCCTGCGCATCGCCAGCGGCCCGCCGCGCGGTTCGATGTGCCCGCCCAGCCCGTCCACCGGCTCGAACTTCAGCGCTCCGGTGAGCGGGTTGGCCTCGGCCAGCCGCAGGTCCAGCACCTGCCCGATGGCAAAGCGCGTCCCGCTCTCCGTGCCTTCCAGCACCTGTGCCTTCTCGTCGTAGAAGAACCGCTCCAGCCCCAGCGTCGAGACCGGCACCAGCCCGTCGCCGCCCAGCCCGACGATCGTCGCGAACAGCCCGAACTTGCGCACCCCGGTGATCCGGGTGACGAAGGTCTCGCCCACCCGCGCTGAAAGCCACGCCGCCACATAGCGGTCGATCGTCTCGCGCTCGGCCTCCATCGCCCGCCGCTCGGCCGCGCTGATCGCCTCGCTGACGCGCGACAGGTCGTGCCGGTCCCGGTCGGACAGCCCGGACGCGGGCGGGACCGCCCCCTGTGGCGCCGGCTGCTCCAGCCCGAAGGCATCGACCAGCGCGCGGTGGACCAGCAGGTCGGAATAGCGCCGGATCGGCGAGGTGAAATGCGCATACGAACCGAGCGCCAGGCCGAAGTGCCCGGCGTTGCGCGGCCCGTAATAGGCCTGGGTCTGGCTGCGCAGCACGGCCTCCATCACCAGCACCTTCTCGGCCTCGTCGCTCACGTCCTTCAGCATCCGGTTGAACAGCCCCGGCGTGATGACCTGCCCCAGCGCCAGGTTGCGGCCGAAGGTGGCGAGGTAGTCCTTGAGCGCGACCAGCTTCTCGCGGCTCGGCGGCTCGTGCACGCGGTAGACCACCGGGGCGACCTTGCTCTCCAGCGCCTTGGCCGCCGCCACGTTGGCCGCGATCATGAAGTCCTCGACCACGCGGTGCGCGTCCAGCCGCTCGCGCACGGCGACCTGCACGATCCGCCCCTGCTCGTCGAGCTGCACCCGCCGCTCCGGAATCTCCAGCTCCAGCGGATCGCGCGCCCTGCGCGCCGCCTCAAGCAGGCGCCAGGCCGCCCACAGGTTCTGCACATGCGGCTCGGCCTCGTCCGCATCGATCCGCCGCTGCGCCTCCTCATAGGCGATCACCTCGGCGATGCGGACCAGCGCGCGGGTGAAGCGGAACGCGGTCACCCGGCCCTGCGCGTCGATGGAAAGGTGGCAGGCCATCGCCGCCCGGTCCTCGCCCGAACGCAGCGAACAGACGTCGGCGGAAAGCACCTCTGGCAGCATCGGCACGACCCTGTCGGGGAAGTAGACCGAATTGCCGCGCTTCCTCGCCTCGCGGTCCAGCGCGCCGCCCGGCCGCACGTAGAACGAGACGTCGGCAATGGCGACGAGCGCGCGGAAGCCCCCGTCCCCGTCCGGCTCGGCCCAGATCGCATCGTCGTGGTCGCGCGCGTCGGACGGGTCGATGGCGACGATCGGCAGGTGCCGCAGATCCTCGCGTCGCTCTTCGGACAGCGGCAGCTTCGCCGCCAACTGCCCCTCATCCAGCACTTCCGAGGTGAACACGTGCGGGATGCCGTGCTTGTGGATCGCAATCAGGCTGAATGCGCGCGGCGCCAGCGGATCGCCCAGCACAACCGTCACCTTGACGCCCGAGCGCGGCGAGCGGCCCGCCGGTTCGGCCAGCACCAGCTGCCCGGCCTCGGCCCCGCCAAGGTCGGCAATGGGCACCGCGTTGCGCTCGCGCTTGTCCACCGGGGCGAGCCAGCCCTTGCCGGTGGCGTCAAGCTCGACCACGCCGAGCACCTGCTCGCCCTCGGTCGCCAGCTTCTTCATCGGGTGGGCGATCCAGCCCTGTCCGGCCTCCTCGGTGCGGGCCAGCACCCGGTCGCCGGGCTTCAGCGCAAACACGCGCGCGTCCTTGCCCGCCTTGCCGCGCCCCCCCGGCCCGCGCGCTCCACGCTCGACGATGCGGATGCGCGGCGGCGGCGTGGCGTCGTCGGGCTGCCACGATGCGGGAACGGCGATGGGCTGGCCATCGTCGATGTCCACCACGCGCAGCACGGTCACCTTGGGCACCCCGCCCATGGCATGAAAGGCAGAGCGGTTGCCGTCGATCAGGCCCTCGTCGGCCATGTCGCGCAGCAGGGCCTTGAGCTGGATCTTCTCCTGCCCCTTGAGGCCGAATGCCTTGGCGATCTCGCGCTTGCCCGCCGGCTCGTCGCTCGATGCAATGAAGTCCAGCACCTGCTGGCGCGACGGAAGACCCTGGGGAAATCTGGGAGGAAGCTTTGGTGTTCGGCTCATCATCCTGCCTTGGCGGGAATCGCGCGTGCTGGCAACGTGGGTACTCTTGAATTCAGGAGACCGTTCCGGATGCGCCACCTTGCCCCCGCCACCCTGCTCGCCGGCACCTTCCTCGCCAGCACTGCCTCTGCGGCGCCGCTGAAGCCGGACGCGGCGGACCTGTTCATGGGCGGGATCATCGGCAGTCCGGCCACCGCGGGCCAGATCGCCGCGCGGTGCGATGCCTTCATCGCCGAGATCACCCGCCGCCAGTCCGCGCTGGAGGCGGAAACCGGCCCCGCCACCGCCGCCCGCACGCTGCAACGCTATGATGACGTCAACAACCTCCTGATGTCCGCTGCCGGCGAATTCTCGCTCTACCGCGAGGTCTCGGCCGACCAGCCGCGCCGCGATGCCGCCAGCGCCTGCGAGGTGCGGATCGCCAGCGCCAACACCAGGGTCAACCTCTCCCGCCCCATCTACGATCGCCTCAAGGCCATCCCGCAGGCCCGGCTCGATGCGGCAACAAAGCTCTATCTGACCCGCACCCTCGGCGGGTTCGAGCGGGCCGGCGTCGCCCTTCCCCCTGAACAGCGCGCCCGCGCCCAGGCCCTGCAGGACCGCATCGCCGAAGCCGGCACCGCCTTCGACCGCGCCATCGCCAACGGCCGCAAGACAGTGCTTGCCGATCCGGCCGAACTGGAGGGCTTGCCGGCGGACTACATCGCCGCGCACAAGCCCGGCCCGGACGGCAAGGTGGTGATCTCCACCGACTACCCGGACCTTTTCCCCGCCATGGCCTATGCAAAAAGCGAAAGCCTGCGCCGCCGGCTCTACGAAGCCAACATGACCCGTGCCTTCCCTGAAAACGACGCCAATCTCACGACGATGCTCGATGCGCGGCAGGAATTGGCGACCCTGCTCGGCCGCAAGGACTATGCGACGCTGGTGCTCGAGGACAAGATGCTTAACAGCCCCGCGAAGGTGGAAGGCCTGCTGACCGAGATGGCCGCCGCAGCCCGTCCCGCGGCCGAGCGGGACTATGCCCGCAAGCTGGCGCTCTACCGCATCGACCATCCCGGTGCCACCGCCTTCACCCCGTGGGACAACGCCTGGCTTTCCCAGCAGGTGCAGAAGCGGGACTATGCCTACGACCGGCAGGAAGCGCGGCAGTACTTCGCCTATGACCGGGTGCGCGACGGGATCCTGCGGCTGACGGAGGACCTGTTCGGCGTGTCCATCCGCCCTTGGCAGACCGCCACCTGGGACCCCATGGTAGAAACCTACCGCGTCTATGAGGCACGCGGGGCGGCCAAGGGTCGACTGATCGGGGCATTCTACTTCGACAGCCACCCCCGCCCGGGCAAGTACAACCACGCCAACATGATCAACCTGCGGCAAGGCGTGGCGGGCCGCTCGATCCCGGTCGGCGCGCTGGTCATGAACCTGCCGGCCGGCGGCCATGCCACGGGCCTGATGGAACACGGCGACGTCGAGACCTTCCTCCACGAGTTCGGCCACATGCTGCACCACATCTTTGGCGGCCAGTCCGCGCGCTGGGCCGGCCTGTCCGGCGTGGCGACCGAGTGGGACTTCGTCGAAGCGCCCAGCCAGATGCTGGAGGAATGGGTCTACGATTACGACACGCTGGCGCGCTTCGCGGTCGACAAGGACGGCAAGACCATCCCGCGCGCGCTGGTCGAGAAGATGAACCGCGCGCGCTACTTCGATCTCGGCATGGGCGACATGCGGCAGATCGCCCTGTCCAACATCTCGCTGCGCCTCCACCAGTCCGCCGCGCCGGCCGACCTCGGCGCCCGCACGCGCGAACTTGCCGCGCGGTATGATCTGCTTCCCCTGCCCGCATTCGCGCAGCAACAGGACTCCTTCGGCCACCTCAACGGTTATTCGGCGGTCTATTACACCTACCGCTGGTCCAAGGTCATCGCCGACGACATGTTCACCCGCTTCGCAAGGGCCGGCCTGCGCGATCCGGCAACGGCAGCTGATTATCGGCGCAAGGTGCTGGAGCCGGGCGGCGGCAAGCCGGCAGCAGAACTGGTCGCGGATTTCCTGGGCCGGCCCATCAGCCTCGCTGCCTACAAGGCCGAGATGGCGCGGGATCGCTAGATGGAGCTCGGGGGGACTTCATCAAACGGCTTTGGTGGTTCGGGGCGGCGGCCCTGCCGGCCTTCGCGCTCACTGCCTTCGCGCCACAGACGCTGGGCGACGGCGACACCCAGTGGCACGTCGCCGCCGGGCGCTGGATCATCGCTCACCATAGCGTGCCGACCACCGACCCGTTCTCCTTCACTTTCGCCGGCCGGCCATGGCACGTCCACGAATGGCTCTCCGAAGTGCTCTATGCCAGCGCCTTCCAAGGGCTCGGCTGGGCCGGAGTGGCTGCCCTGGCAGGCATTGCCGTGGCCCTTGCCGCCGGCCGGATGCACCTGTTCCTGCGCGAGAGGCTCTCTCCGCTGCCCGCTGCCCTCGCCACCCTGCTCGCCTTCGCGTGCCTGGCCCCCGGCCTGCTCGCCCGCCCGCACCTCCTTGCCCTGCCGCTGCTGGTCATCTGGGCCAGTGTCCTCCTCGAAGCCCGGGCGCAGGGCCGGGCCCCCGCGCCCGGCTGGATTGTCCTCATGGCGCTCTGGGCGAACCTCCACGGCACGGCCCTGTTCGCCGCCGCCCTCGCCGGCTGGTTCGCCGCGGAGGCCCTGGTCGAGCGCCCCGCCGACTGGCGCCGGACCTTCGCCCGGTCGACGCCCTTCGTCGCCGGATCGCTCCTCGCCCTGCTCGCCACCCCACGCGGCCTTGAGGGCGTGGTCTTCCTCGTCCGCCTCACCCGGATGCAGAGCCTCACCACGGTGGGCGAATGGCAGCCGCTGGACCTCACCAGCTGGAGCGCGGCGCAGATGCTGTTCTGGGCCGGCGCGGCCTCGCTCGCATGGTGGCGCGTGCGCCTGCCGTGGACCCGGGCGGCGCTGCTCGCGCTGCTCGTGGCCATGACCATCGCCCACCAGCGCCACCAGATGCTGGCGGCGACAGTCGGCACGCTGGTCTGGGCCGAAGCCGTCGCCCGCGCCTGCCCCCTCGGCAAGGAACCACCCATCCGCGCCACGTTCGCTACGCTTGCCCTCGTCGCCCTCGCCGCCTGCCTCCTGCTGCGCCTTGCCCTCTCCGCCGCTCCGCGCGAAACCGCGACCAATCCGCAGACCGCCCTCGCCCACGTCCCGGCCAGCCTGCGTGGACGCCCGGTGTTCAACGGCTACAATTCAGGCGGCGCGCTGATCGGCGCCGGGATCCGCCCCTTCATCGACGGCCGGACCGACCTCTACGGCGATGCCTTCAACGCCCTCGCCTTCGGTGCCGAACACGGCGCCCCGGGCGCGCTGGACCGCGTGCTGCGGGACTGGCCGATAGAATGGACCTTCCTCCCCGCCAACAGCCCCGCCGCCGCCCAACTGGACCGCACACCGGGCTGGCAAAGGATCTATGCCGACCCCCTCATCGCCATCCACCGCCGAAGCCCCACGACCCTCGCCGTCGGCAAAGCCGATGGGGAGGGGGACCGCGGCGCCACAGGCGTCGTGGTGGAGGGGCAATAGCGCAGCGCGCGGGCCCTCGACTCAGTAAGCTCTCGCCACGTAGATCGTTTCCACCGCCGGCTCGCCGGTGAACGGGCAGATCCCGCCCGGCGCCGGCGCGCCCATGGGCGTGTTGCGAATGGTTAGCTTCAGCGCCTTCAGCTTCTGCACCACCGCCTCCAGCGCATCGCCGGTCGGCCGCGACCAGCCGAGTTCGACCCAGCCCGGATAGCGGTTTTCCTCGGAGAAGAAGTCGGCCAGCCCGTCCAGGCTGTCGATTCCGCGCTGGATCTGGCCGTCGCGCCGCGCCGTCGCTTCAGTGTGGAGGCTCCGCTGGATATCTTCCAGCTCGGCGGCGGCCGCAGCGACGAAAGCCTCGCGCGGCTGGCCGGCAAAGTTGACCTTGCCATCCTCGCGCCACAGCCGGTCGCGGCGCAGCACGGAAACCTGCCCGCCCGCCGCATCGCGCCCGCCGATCTCGAGGATCAGCGGCACGCCCTTCTTGACCCAGCCCCACCGCTTCTGCGTGGCCTTGCCGGGCCGCTTGTCGAGCAGCACCCGCGCCCGCTCGTCCAGCACGGTCAGGCCAGCCAATTCGGCGCGCAGGCTCTCGCAATAGGCGAGCAGCGCCTCGTCGCCGTCGTCCTCGCGCAGCATCGGCAGGATCACGATCTGGTGCGGCGCAATCGCCGGCGGCACACGCAGCCCGTCATCGTCGCCATGGGTCATGATCACCCCGCCGATCAGGCGGGTGGAAACTCCCCACGAGGTCGTGTGGCAGTGCTGCTGCTGGCCCTCGCGGTTCTGGTACTGGATGCCCGCCGCCTCGGCGAACCCGGTGCCGAGATAGTGCGAGGTGCCGGCCTGCAGCGCCTTGCCGTCCTGCATCATGGCCTCGATCGAATAGGTCGCGACCGCGCCGGGGAAACGCTCGTTCTCAGGCTTCTCGCCGGCGATCACCGGCATGGCCAATACGTCCTCGGCGAAGGAGCGATACATCTCCAGCGCCCGCAGCGTCTCGACCATCGCATCGTCGCGGTCGGCATGGGCGGTGTGGCCTTCCTGCCAGAGGAACTCGCTGGTCCGCAGGAACATCCGCGTGCGCATTTCCCAGCGCACCACGTTGGCCCACTGGTTGGTCAGCAACGGCAGGTCCCGCCACGACTGGACCCAGCGCGCCATGGCCGCGCCGATCACCGTTTCCGAGGTCGGCCGCACGACCAGCGGCTCTTCCAGCTTCGCCTCGGGATCGGGCACGAGGCTGCCCTTGCCGTCGCCCACCAGACGGTGATGGGTGACGACCGCCATCTCCTTGGCGAAGCCCTCGACGTGCTCGGCCTCCTTGGCGAAGTAGGACAGCGGGATGAACAGCGGGAAATAGCAGTTCTGGACCCCGGCATCCTTGATCCGGGCGTCCATCACCTGCTGGATCCGCTCCCAGATGCCATAGCCCCATGGCTTGATCACCATGCAGCCGCGCACGCCCGATTCCTCAGCCATGTCGGCCTCGGCGATGACCTCCTGGTACCAGGCGGCGAAATCGCCCTGGCGGCTGGTCGAAAGGGCGTGCTTGATCGCGGCGGGCTTGGTGGCGGGCTGATTCATGGCCGCGCTGTTAGCCGCTCTGCGCCCAGCGTTCAAACCGGAACGCGGCGGGGGCAAAATGAAGCTTACTTGCCCAGTTCGTCGAGCTTCTTCTGCATGGCCGCCATCTGCGCCTTCAGCGTGGCGAGATCGTCGGCCGGCTTTTCCTCGTCGGTCTTGGCCTGGGCGGCGGCAGCGGCGGCCGCAGCCTCGGCGCCGGGCATGAAAGCGGCGGCGGCGGCCTTGAACATTTCCATGTTGCGCTGGGCGATCGCGGCCAGCGGGTTGTTGCCAAGGCTCTCCTCGAAGGCCTTGCGCAGCTTCAGCTGGTTCTCGCGGAAGTTTTCCATCGACGCTTCGAGATAGTGCGGCAGCAGCGACTGCATGGAATTGCCGTACATCGCGATCAGCTGACGCAGGAAGTTGACCGGCAGGATCTGCTCCCCGCTGTTGGCCTCCTCCTCCATGATGATCTGCGTCAGGATCTGGTGCGTGATGTCCGCTCCGCTCTTCGCGTCGACGACTTTGAATTCCACTCCCTCGCGAGTCATCTTGGCAAGATGGTCAAGCGTGATGTAGCTGGACGATTGCGTGTTGTAGAGGCGGCGGTTGGCGTACTTCTTGATCGTAACGATGCCGTCGTCTTTCGATTTTGCAGCCATGGCTCGCTTACCCCCGCGAATGAATCGGCAGGATTGGATGCTACGCCTGACTTATGTGCAATGCAACAAGGGCTTGTTGCGCAGCAAAATGAACTATCGCCCGAACCGCGTGCCCAGCAGAGTCAGCAGTTCGTACTGGGAAAGCCCGGTCATCTCCGCGCCGGCGCGCAGATCGTAGTCCGCACAGAGCCAGTCTCCCTCTCGCACCTGCGGGGCGGCGGTCAGGTCCACGATGGTGAGATCCATCGAGACCCGGCCCAGCACCGGAAGCTCCGGCCCGTCCGGCGCCGGACGCAAGCGTCCCTTGCCCGACCAGCAGCGCAGGTAGCCGTCGGCATAACCCAGCGCGAGCGTCCCGATGCGCATGGAGCGGGGGGCATGGAAGGTCGCATTGTAGCCCACCGGCTCGCCCGCCCCGACCGTGCGGACCTGAAGCACCGCCGCCTCGGGCCGCAGGACGGGTGCGATGTGCGGTGCCAGCGCCGCGCAGGGCACACCGCCATAGAGTGAAAGGCCCGGCCGGGTAAGATGACCATGATACGCCGTGCCCAGCGCAATGCCGGCGCTGTTGGCCAGGCTGGAACGTGCATGCGGAATGGCCGCACAGGCTTCGGCCCAGGCCTGGCGCTGCCGTTCGTTGAGCGGGGTGTCCTCCTCGGCGGAAGAGAGGTGCGACATCAACAGGTCGATCTCAAGCCGGGCGATGATCGGATCGCCCAGATCGGCAGGGCACAGGCCCAGCCGGTTCATGCCGGTATCGACCATCAGGTGGCATGGCCCGCCCCCCGCCGCGATCCACCGTGCGGCCTGTTCGGGCGAGTTGATCACCGGCCGCACCCCGCTGGCCCGGGCCCAGGCGGCCTCGGCATCGTCCAGCGGGCCGTGCAGCATGGCCAGTTGCCCGGCCGGAACGCGATCCACCACCTCGGCCGCCTCGCGCCAATGGGCGACGAAGAAATCGCGGCATCCCGCCTCGCTCAGCGTTTCCACCACCCGCCCGGCGCCCGCGCCATAGCCGTTGGCCTTGACCGCAGCCCCGGCCCGCGCCCGGCCTGACAGGCGATCCAGCGCCCGCCAGTTTCCGGCAAGGGCGGCCCGGTCCAGCCGAAGCCTCAGGGGCGGTGCAGGCGGCCCTGCCTCAGGCGGCATCGTCTCGGAAATCCTGCGGCAGACCGCCCTTCAGCCCCCAGGCCGCGACCAGGAAGGAAACGGCGACCACGCCCCAGGTGTACCACAGCCCGGCATAGGGGTCGCCGGTCTTGGCTGCCACGAAGGTGGAGATGAACGGCAGGAACCCGCCGAAATAGCCGGTGCCGATATGGTATGGGATCGACATGGAGGAGTAGCGCACGCGCGGCGGGAACATCTCGGCCAGCAGCGCCGCCACTGGGCCGTATGTCGCGCCCGAAAGCGCCATCAGCAGCAGCAGCCCCGCAATGATCTGCAACGCTTGCCCGAAGGTCGGCCGGATTTTGGGAGCGGAGAATGCCGCGTAGCCCGCCGCCTTCTCGATCGCCGCCTTGCGCGCCTTGGCATCGTCCCAGGAGAGAGCCGAGAGGTCGATTGGGCGCCCGTTGACCGCCAGCGAAAGCGACGGTGCCACGGCCAGCCTGTAACCGATGCCGGCCCCGGTGAAATCGGCCATCAGCTTCCCGCAATCGGTGCCCTGCCTGGTGGCGAACACGCTATAGGTGCAGTCGGGCCCGGAGATGGTCCAGTCCATGTTGCCGCCCTCGCGCGTGGTCGCCGCGCCGATGGCCCAGAAGGCGGGAAATAGCAGGAGCAGGGTCAGCAGATAGCCGATGACCACCGGCTTCTTGCGTCCGATCCGGTCCGACAGCGCACCAGCGGCGATGAAGAAGCCCATGCCGATGAAAGCGGCAATGCCGACCAGGACCTCGGCATAGGTGTCCTCCACGTGGAGCGTGGACTTGATGAAGCTGAGGCCGGTGAACATGGCCGTGTACCAGATCACGGTCAGGCCGGCCGCGATGCCGAACAGGGCGATGAAGATGCGGCGCCGGTTGCCGGGATAGGTAAAGCTTTCGACAAAGGGATTGCCGGAAACCTCGCCCTCTTCGCGCATCGCCAGGAAGACCGGGCTTTCCGACAGCTTGAGCCGCATCCACAGCGAGATCGCCAGCAGCGCAAGGCTGAGCAGGAAGGGAACCCGCCAGCCGCCCGCCAGCCAGGCCGCCTCGCTCATCAGCGCCTTGCAGCTCAGCACGACGATGAGGCTGAGCACGAAACCGCCGACCACGCTGGCCTGAATGTAGCTGGTGAAATAGCCGCGCCGGCGAAACGGTGCGTGCTCCGCCACGTAGATCGCCGCGCCGCCGTATTCGCCGCCCAGCGCAAGGCCTTGCAGGATGCGCAGCAGGATGACGATGCCCGGCGCCCACCAGCCGATCGTCGTTGCCGACGGGATCAGGCCGACCCCCGCCGTGGCGATGCCCATGAGGGTGACGGTTACGAGGAACGTGTACTTGCGCCCGAGCCGGTCCCCCAGATAGCCGAACAGGATCGCGCCGAGCGGCCGGAACCCGAATCCGACCGCGAAGACCAGCCAGAACAGCAGCATTTCCAGCGTGGCATTGCCGGTCGGGAAAAAGGTCTTGGACAGGATCGCGCCCAGCGTCCCGTAGATGAAGAAATCGTACCACTCGAACACGGTGCCGGCCGAACTGGCGGCAATCACCAGCCGCATTTCCGACGCGCTCGGTTCGCGAAGGCGCGCTGCGGCCGTGGCCTGATTCGTATCCATCATGGCATGCCCCTCCATCCGTCCCGCGCCTGCTCTAGCGAGAGCTTTCGGCAGAGGGAAGCGCTTGCAGGGCAGCCTTCCACGGGAGCAGGATCGCCCCGTGCCGCCCCGGAAAGGCTTGCGCGGCGGCGATGGCGGCAAGGCCGGGCCACTCCGGCAGCGGCGCGGTGCCGGCCAGCCAGGCCTCCAACTGGACAAGGGTGGTAGATAGATCGCCGCGGCAGTGCCCCGCGGCCGCCCCGGCAAAGATCGCCGCCGCTGCCTGCCCGATCGCGCAGGCCTGCGCCCGCAGGCCAAGCCGCTCGATCCGTCCCCCGGCGTCCACCGCCAGCGAAAGATCCACGCGCGATCCGCAACTGGCCGAGCGGGCCGAGCCCTGCAGCGCCATCGCCGGATCGAACGGCAGCGCGGCCAGGCCGGTGGCAAGCGCCAGGACCTCGGGCGTGTAGAGGGCGCCTACGGATGCCATGCTGCGCCTATCGCTCTTTCGACAGGCGCTTCGATTCCGCGGAGGCTGCGGCCCGCCGCCGTTCGCCCATCATCTTGACCAGCGCGTCGCTGCTCGCATTGATGAACGGATAGGTGCGCGACTGGGTGATCCAGTCCGGCCGCCCATTGACGCCCCAGACCGTGTCATAGCCCAGCGCCACGATGGAGAAGGCCAGCACCGCCAGCAGCACGCCCTTCACCGCACCGAAGCCGAAGCCGATCACCCGGTCCACCGGGCCGAGCAGCGATGCCCGGCTCGCCGCGCCCATGCGTTTCGCCAGCAGGCGCATCACCGCATAGGGCACCAGCAGTAGCAGCGCGAAAGCCGCCACCGATGCGGCACCCACCGTGAGGTGCGAACCGAAGTTCATCACCAGCATCCGGGTGACGGCAGTATGCGCGAAGTGGATCGTGACGAGCGCAGCCGCCCAGGCCGCGAGCGCGAGGATTTCCTCCACGAAGCCGCGCACGAATCCGGTGATCGCGCCGAAGCCGACCAGCACCAGAACGCCGATGTCAAATCCCGTCATCGCCGCTGGTCTACGGCTCGCCCACGACGTGGTCAACGAGCCGCGCAAGGGCCGCAAGCTCATGCTGCCGCATGCCGGGAACCGCTGGTCCGGCTTCCGGCGGGCAGAAACCGGTTGCAAAGCCCAGCTTGGCCGCTTCGCGCAGGCGGATGCTGCCATGGGCAACCGGCCTGACCTCGCCCGCCAGCGAAACCTCGCCGAACCAGGTGGAGGCCGGGGGCAGCGGCCGGTCGGCCAGCGCGGAAACGAGCGCGGCGGCCACGGCAAGGTCCGCTGCCGGGTCGGTCAGCCGGTAGCCTCCGGCGACGTTGAGATAGACCTCGGCGGAGGAGAAGTTCAACCCGCAGCGCGCCTCCAGCACCGCAAGCAGCATGGCCATCCGCCCGCTGTCCCAGCCGACCACCGCGCGGCGCGGCGTCGCCCCCGATTGCAGCCGCACGATCAGCGCCTGGATCTCCACCAGCACTGGCCGCGTGCCCTCCATCGCCGGAAACACGGAGGAGCCCGGCACCGGCTCGTCCCGCCCGGACAGGAACAGCATCGAAGGGTTCGCCACCTCTTCCAGCCCCTGCCCGGCCATCGCAAACACGCCGATCTCGTCCACCGGGCCGAACCGGTTCTTCAGGCTGCGCAGGATCCGGTACTGGTGCGTGCGCTCGCCCTCGAAGGCCATCACCACGTCGACCATGTGCTCCAGCACCCGCGGCCCGGCGATCGAGCCGTCCTTGGTGACATGGCCGACCAGCACCAGCGCGACTCCGTTCTCCTTCGCATAGCGGATCAACTCGAACGCAGAGGCGCGGACCTGGCTCACCGTGCCGGGGGCGCCCTCGATCTGGTCGGAATGCATGGTCTGGATCGAATCGATCACCAGCAGCGCCGGCGGCTCCATCCGGCCAAGAGTGGTCAGGATGTCCCGCACCGAGGTGGCCGAGGCCAGCAGGATCGGCGCGCCGGCCAGCCCCAGCCGGTCGGCCCGGAGGCGCACCTGCCCGGCCGCCTCCTCGCCGCTGATATAGACGACCTCGCCCCCCTGCTGCGCGATCCGCGCCGAGGCCTGGAGCAGCAGCGTCGACTTGCCGATCCCCGGATCGCCGCCCATCAGGATCGCCGAGCCCGGCACCAGCCCGCCGCCCAGCGCGCGGTCGAACTCGGCCAGCCCGGTCGAGCGACGCACCGGCATTTCACCTTTCCCGTCCAGCGGCTCGAACCGGATCGCCCGGCCCCCGGTCGACAGGTCATGCTTCTCGGAAAAGACCGTCGCCGCCGCCTCTTCGGCCAGCGTGTTCCACTCGCCGCAATCCGCGCACTGCCCCTGCCAGCGCGAGGTGACGGAGCCGCAGGCGGCGCAGGCATAACGGCGTTTGGGCTTGGCCATGGGCTCCGACTATCCAGAACGGATGGAGAACGCAATTGCCATGCGGCGATTTGCCGCTAACAATCCACACATGCGGCAGAAGGAACTGCGGATCGCGCTCGTGTGCTACGGCGGCATCAGCCTCGCCGTCTACATGCATGGGGTAACGAAAGAGCTGTGGAAGCTCTGCTGCGCCAGCCGCTCGTTCCACGCCGGCGATCCCCCCGCGCAGGACAGCCAGGGCGTCTACCGCCGCCTGCTCGAACATGTGGAGCGCCACCACGGCGTCCGGCTGCGCGTGCTGACGGATATCGTCGCCGGGGCCAGCGCGGGCGGGATCAACGGGGTGTTCCTCGCCCAGGCGATCCACTCCGGCCAGTCGCTCGAACCGCTGACCCAACTCTGGCTCGAACGCGCCGACGTGGACGTGCTGCTCGATCCCTCGGCCCGGCCATGGTCGCGCATCGCCAAGTTCTGGGCCGCCCCCATCGTCTGGTTCGCCCTCACCCGGCCCGGCAACGTCGTGGCTGAAAGCGTGGCGCCCGAAACCCGCAGCGAAGTGCGCACCAAGCTGTCGCGCCTGATCCGCTCGCGCTGGTTCGAACCGCCCTTCGGGGGGCTCGGCTTCTCGCGCCTGATCGCCGATGCGCTTGAGGCGATGCAGGCCGACGGGCAGGGCAAGCCCCTGCTCCCGCCCGGCCACCCGATCGACCTGTTCGTGACGGCAACGGACTTCAAGGGCCACGTCGAAACGCTCCGGCTCCACTCCCCCCCGCTGGTCGAGGAAAGCGAACACCGCCTCTCGATCGGCTTCCGCGCCAATGTCCCGGCCGGCCCGGGGGAAGACATTGCCGATCCGCTCGAACTGGTCTTCGCCGCCCGCGCCACGGCAAGCTTCCCCGGTGCCTTCCCGGCGCTGCAACTGGCGGAGATCGATCGCCTTGCGGCAGAGCGCGGCCGGGTCTGGCGCGGGCGGCAGGGCTTCGTCACCCGGATCATGCCCGAACACGCCCGCCGCGCCGAGGCGGAGGGCGTCTCGCTGATCGACGGCTCGGTCCTCGTCAACGCGCCGTTTGCCGATGCCATCGCCGTGCTGCGCGATCGCCCCGCGCAGCGCGAGGTGGACCGCCGCTTCGTCTACATCGACCCCAAGCCGGACCGGATAGGCGGCCTCGAACGCGGCGATCCCCGCCGTCCTGGCTGGTTCTCGGTGATCTTCGGCTCGCTCTCCTCGATCCCGCGCGAACAGCCGATCCGCGACAACCTCGATGATCTCGCGCGGCAATCGCGCGAGATGACCCGGCTGCGCGGCATCGTCATGGCCCTCCGGCCCGAGGTGGAGGAGGCGATCGAGCAGGAGCTGGGAAGCACCCTGTTCCTCGATCGGCCGACGCCGAAGCGGCTCGTCAAGTGGCGCGACAAGGCGCATCATGTTGCGCGCAAGCGGTCCGGCTTTGCCTGGCACGGCTATGTCGAGGTCAAGTTCGCCTGCATCGTCGAAGGCCTTGCAACGCTGGTGGTGCAGGCCGCGCCGCAGCTGGGCCCCGGCGCGCACGAGGCGGTCGCCGCCCATCTCACCGCCCACCTGCGCAACCAGGGTCTGGGCCGCCTCGCCAACGGCGGCCTCGTGACGGTGGAGGCAATCTCGTTCTTCCGCGCGCACGATGTCTCGTTCCGCATCCGCCGTCTGCGCCTGCTGGTCCGCCGCCTGACGCAGGACTGGGAGAGTGACCCCGACGTGTCCGAAGAGGCGCGCCACGCCGCGCGCGATGCGGCCTACCGCTCGCTGGCGCTCTATTTCGAACGCGAACCGCTGGAGAGCCTCGGGCTCGAATTCGCCGACCTTGCCGCCCACGTGTTCGAGGATCCGGCGGCCCTGCTCGATCATGTTGCGCAGCGCCGGCAGCTGGTGGCGACCGATCACGTCGTCGATGCCGTCCTCGCCACGGCCATGGCCGACATGCCGGTTGCGCTGCGCCGCAAGGTCCTGCTCACCTACCTCGGCTTCCCCTGGTTCGATGCGGTCACCCTCCCCCTGCTGCGCGGCGAGGGGCTGACCGAGTTCGAGCCGGTGAAGGTCGATCGCATCTCGCCCGACGATTGCAGCTCGATCCGCAAGGGCGGCACTCACGCAACCCTGCGCGGGGTGGAGTTCTACAATTTCGGCGCCTTCTTCAGCCGCGCCTACCGCGAGAACGACTACCTGTGGGGCCGCCTCCACGGCGCCGAACGGATGATCGACCTGATCGCCTCGGCCCTGCCGGACAACGAAACGCTGGATTCGGCCGAACAGCGCCGCTTCAAGCGCGAAGCCTTCCTCGCCATATTGCAGGAAGAAGAACCGCGCCTGAAGGCCGATCCGGGGCTGGTCGAACGCCTGCGGGCCGAAGTGCTGCGGGAGATGGGCTAGACCTGCCCCTCCCCCCCCCCGTTCGTGTCGAGCCCTTCGACAAGCTCAGGATAAATTTCGGCCGATCAGCCGAAGTCGAGACACGTGGCGCGCTGCCTGTCGACGAACGGAATGGCAGGTCACCCTAGTCCGTCAGATCCGTCCACGCATCCTTCAGGCGGTCAAAGAACCCGCGGCTCTGCGGGCATTCCTCGCCCGTCTCGGTGGCCTGCAGTTCGCGCAGCAGTTCCTTCTGCCGCGCCGTCAGCTTGCTCGGCGTTTCGACCAGGATCTCGATGATCAGGTCGCCCTTGCCGCGCCCTTGCAGCACCGGCATCCCCGCGCCGCGCTGGCGCAGCTGCTTGCCTGACTGGATGCCCGCCGGAATGGCAATCGCATGGCGCACGCCGTCGAGTCCCGGGATCTCGATCTCCCCGCCCAGCGCCGCCGTCGTGAAGGAGATCGGCACGCGGGTGACCAGAGTCGTCCCCTCGCGCTCGAACACCGGGTGCCGCTTGATGTGCACGAAAATATAGAGATCGCCCGGAGGCGCGCCGAACGGCCCGGCCTCGCCCTTGCCGGTCAGGCGGATGCGGGTGCCGGTGTCGACCCCCGGCGGGATCGTCACGTCCAGGGTCTGCGGCTGATCGACCCGGCCCTCGCCGCGGCAGGCGCGGCACGGCTTTTCTATCACCTCGCCCCGCCCGTGGCAGGTCGGGCATGGCCGCTCGACCATGAAGAAGCCCTGCTGCGCGCGGACCTTGCCATGGCCGCCGCACATCGTGCAGCGCCGCGCGCCGGTCCCCGGCTCCGCGCCCGATCCGGCGCACGGATCGCACGTGCGCGAAACCTCGATCTCGATCGTCGCCTGCTTGCCGTGATAGGCCTCGTCGAGCGAGACCTCCATGTCATAGCGCAGGTCTGCCCCGCGCCGGGCCTGCTGCCGCCCGCCGCCGCCGAAGGCATTGCCGAAGATCGTCTCGAAGATGTCGCCGAAGTCGGAGAACCCGCCTTCGTGGAACCCGCCGCCGCCCGGGCCGCCCTGGCGGAAGGCGGCGTGGCCGTACTGGTCGTAGGCCGCGCGCTTCTGCGGGTCCTTCAGGCAGTCATAGGCCTCGTTGATCGACTTGAACCGGGCCTCGGAATCCTGGCACCCCGGGTTCTTGTCCGGATGGTAGCGCATGGCGAGCCGCCGGTAGGCGCTCTTCAGCGTGGCATCGTCTGCCCCGCGGTCCACTTCGAGGAGTTCGTAGTAGTCAATCTCGGTCGACATGCTGTCAAAAGCCCCGGAACGTCATCGCGTCTGCACGCTGCACGGGCCGACGCCGCGCCACCCGGCGCTGACCCCGTCCCTCTGACGCAGCCTTAGTGGAATATCCTGAGGATGGACAGAGCCGCCGCCCACGGCTCGACGCAGGCGGCGGCTCCTGTTCACAGGCCTCAGGCCTTGCCTTCGTCGACTTCCGAGAACTCGGCGTCGACCACGTCGTCATCGGCCTTGGGACCTTCGGCTCCCGGACTCGCCTGGGCAGCCTGCTCCTTCTCGTAGATCGCCTGGCCCATCTTCATGGCCTTGTCGGTCAGGGCCTGGGTCTTGGCGGTCATCTCGGCCGCGTCGCCGCTCTCGATCGCAGCCTTGGCCTCGGCGATCGCCGCCTCGACCTCGGACTTGAGCGCGGCGTCGATCTTGTCGCCGTTCTCCTCGAGCTGGCGCTCGGTCGCGTGGACCAGGCTGTCGGCGTTGTTGCGCGCTTCCGCGCTTTCACGCCGCTTCTTGTCCTCTTCGGCGAACTTCTCGGCATCCTTGACCATCTGGTCGATGTCGGCGTCGGACAGACCGCCCGAGGCCTGGATGCGGATCTGCTGCTCCTTGCCGGTGCCCTTGTCCTTGGCCGAAACGTTGACGATGCCGTTGGCGTCGATGTCGAAGGTTACCTCGATCTGCGGCACGCCGCGACGGGCCGGCGGCAGGCCGACAAGGTCGAACTGGCCGAGCAGCTTGTTGTCCTGCGCCATCTCGCGCTCGCCCTGGAAGACCCGGATCGTCACCGCCTGCTGGTTGTCCTCGGCGGTCGAATAGATCTGGCTCTTCTTGGTCGGGATCGTCGTGTTGCGGTCGATCATCTTGGTCATGATCCCGCCCAGCGTCTCGATCCCCAGCGAAAGCGGGGTGACGTCGAGCAGCAGGACGTCCTTGACGTCACCCTGCAGCACGCCAGCCTGGATCGCCGCGCCCATGGCGACAACCTCGTCCGGGTTGACGCCGGTGTGCGGCTCCTTGCCGAAGAACTCCTTCACCGCCTCGCGCACCTTGGGCATGCGGGTCATGCCACCGACCAGCACCACGTCGTCGATGTCCGAGGCCTTGAGACCGGCATCGGCCAGCGCCTTGCGGCACGGTTCCATCGTGCGCTTGATGAGGTCGGCCACCATGCGCTCCAGGTCGGCGCGGGTGATCGTCTCCACCAGGTGCAGCGGGGTCGTGCTGCCGCCTTCCATGCGGGCGGTGATGAAGGGCAGGTTGATCTCGGTGGTCTGCGCGCTCGACAGTTCGATCTTGGCCTTTTCGGCGGCTTCCTTCAGCCGCTGCAAGGCCAGCTTGTCGGTGCGGAGATCCATGTTCTCCTTCTTCTTGAACTGGTCGGCCAGGTATTCGACCACCTGGGTGTCGAAGTCCTCGCCGCCCAGGAAGGTGTCGCCGTTGGTGGACTTCACCTCGAACACGCCGTCGCCGATCTCGAGGATCGAGACGTCGAAGGTGCCGCCGCCAAGGTCGTAGACGGCGATGGTCTTGCCGTCGTTCTTCTCAAGGCCATAGGCCAGCGCCGCCGCGGTCGGCTCGTTGATGATGCGCAGCACCTCAAGGCCCGCGATCTGGCCGGCGTCCTTGGTCGCCTGGCGCTGGGCGTCGTTGAAGTAGGCCGGAACGGTGATGACCGCCTGCGTCACCGTCTCGCCGAGATAGCTCTCGGCCGTTTCCTTCATCTTCTGCAGGGTGAAGGCGGAGATCTGGCTGGGGCTGTAGTCCTGCCCGCCGGCCTGAACCCAAGCGTCGCCGTTCTTGCCCTTGACGATGTGATAGGGAACGAGCTCCGTGTCCTTCTGGGTCACGGGATCGTCGAAGCGGCGGCCGATCAGGCGCTTCACCGCGAAAATCGTGTTGTCGCCGTTCGTCACCGCCTGGCGCTTCGCCGGCTGGCCGATCAGGCGTTCGCCGTCCTTGGTAAAGGCGACGATGGAGGGCGTCGTGCGCGCGCCTTCCGAATTCTCGATGACCTTCGGCTTGCCGCCGTCCATCACCGCCACGCAGCTGTTGGTGGTGCCAAGGTCGATACCGATGACTTTACCCATTGTACCCCATTCCTCACGTCGATTGGTTTGACACCGCCGGGGTGGCCTCCCGCATTCGGCAAGACCCGTCCGGCAGCTCTCGGACGGGGGCGATATAAGAGCGGTTTTGCTTGGCACAAGAGCCGGGCCGAACTAGTTCCGCTGACGAATTCAACCTGTCCTGAAAGGACCTCCGATGAACGCCCCCCGCCCCTCGCGCCTGCTGTTAATGGGCGCTGCCGCCCTTGCTCTCGTCGCGTGCCACAAGGAGGCGCCGGCCCCGCAGGACGCGGCGAGCGCCACGGCCGCCGCGCCGGAGACGAAGCCGGGTCTCTCGCTGACGGGCGGGCGGCTGGTTCTCCCCGCGGTCAAGGGGAACCCCGGCGCGGCCTATTTCACCCTGGCCAACGGCAGCGACAAGCCGGTAGCGATCGCCGCGATCGAGGTGGCGGGGGCCGGCATGGCCATGCTGCACGAAACCAGGCAGATGGACGGCCATTCATCGATGATGAACATGTCCACCCCTGAACTGAAGCCGGGCGAAAGCGTGGTCTTCGCCCCCGGCGGCAAGCACGTGATGGTCGATGACGTGCCGGAAGGATTGAAGCCGGGCGCCACGATCGAACTGACGATCACCTTCGTCGACGGGGACAAGCTGTCCGCCCCGCTGACCGTCGAAGCCCCGGGCGGCGGCTCCTGACGGCAGCGCTTCCCCCCGGCGCCGAACGCGCGCTGACCAGCGGCGAAGTCGCGCTCGTGCAAGAGGTGTTCGGGGCCGGGGTGGATCCTGCCCCGGTGCGCGTCCGGCGCCGCAAATGGTTTGCCCTGCAGCCGCGAAACACGGTCATGGCGCCCTGCGGGCACATCCATTTCCACCCCCATACGGACCGCTACTCCGACGATTTCAGCCGCGCCGCACCCGGGCTGGCGGGGCTGTTCGTGCATGAGATGGTGCATGTCTGGCAGGCCCAGCAACGGGGCCGCTGGTGGCTGCTGCTGATGCGCCACCCGTTCTGCCGCTATGAATTCACGCTGCGCCCGGGCCGCCCGCTGGTCGCCTATGGCATAGAGCAGCAGGGCGAGATCGTCCGCCACGCCTGGCTGGCGCGCCGGGGCCATGCGATCCCGACCGAACACGATCCGGCCGAGCTCGAACGGCTGTTGCGGTCACTCAGGGAACCGCACCAGGCCTGAAGAAACCGGTCAGCAGCGGACTTCGACGGTCTCGCCATTGCGCGTGCGGCGGTAGCAGTGGCCGTCCTTGTGGATGACCGAGCCGACCAGGCCGCCAGCCGCCGCGCCGATCGCCGCGCCGGCCAGCACGCTGCCGCCGGTCGCGGCACCGATCACCGCCCCGCCGACGCCACCAGCCAGCGCACCCTCGCCCGCATAGTTCGAAGCACAGCCGCCCAGCGCAAGCGCACCGGCCGCGGCTACGGGAAGAAAGATTTTCGAGATCATGGCCTCACTCCATTTACCCTGTCATCCGGGGCAATGAGCAAGGCGGGAGGAGGGTTCCCGCCAGCCGGTCAGGGCGGGCCCTGCTTCAATCCCCCTTCTTCGCCACGGCCACCATCGCCGGGCGCAGCAGGCGGTCCTTGATCATGTAGCCTGACTGCAGCTCCTGCAGCACCGTGCCCGGTTCGGCATCGGCCGAGGGGATCTCGATCATCGCCTGGTGCTGGTTGGGGTCCAGCGGCAGGCCCAGCGCGGCGATGCGGGAAATGCCGTGGCTGGCGAAGACCTTCTCGATCTCGCGCCCGGTCGCCTCGATCCCGGCGACAAGGTTCTTGAACCTCTCGTCCTCGCGCAGGTCGGCCGGAATCGATTCCAGCGCCCGCGACAGGTTGTCCGCCACCGACAGGATGTCGCGCGCGAACGAGGTCGCGGCATAGGCGCGGGTGTCGGCGATGTCCTTTTCCAGCCGCCGCCGCACGTTCTGGGTCTCGGCCTTGGCGTAGAGCACGTCCTGCCGGGCCGTTTCCAGCTCCTCGCGCAGCCTTGCCGCCTCATCGCCGGTGTCGATCATATCCTCCGGCACGCCCTTCAATTCCTCGGCAACCGCCGGATCGTCCTGCGGCTTGGTATCTTCCGTCATGTCGTCTTGAGTTCCGCTTATCCGATGAGCTTGCCCAAACTCTGGGCGGTGAAATCCACCATGGGGACAAGCCGCGCATAATTCAACCGCGTCGGGCCGATAACCCCCACTACGCCGATGACCCGCCCCTCCCTGTCGCGATAGGGCGATGCGATCACCGAAGACCCGGAAAGCGCGAACAGCCGGTTCTCCGCGCCGATGAAGATGCGGGTCGATTCGGCCGCGCGCGCGGCGTCGAGCAGTTCGGCCACCGATTGCTTGTTTTCCAGATCGTCGAGCAGCGAACGGACCCGCTCAAGGTCGCCCACCGCCTCCTCGTCGAGGAGATTGGCCTGCCCCCGCACGATCAGGACAGGCCGGCGCGAGGTGTCCTCGCTCCACACCGCCAGCCCCCGCGCCACCAGATCGGCGCTGGCCGTGTCGAGCGCGGTCTGCCCGGCGGCAATCTCGGCGCGGATCACTTTTGCCGCCTCGGCCAGGCTGCGCCCGCCGAGCCGTGCCGACAGGTAATTGGAGGCCTGCTGCAAGGCGATCACCGGCGTTCCCGCGGGCAGGTCCACCACCCGGTTCTCGATCGCGCCATCCTCTCCCACCAGCACGGCCAGCGCGCGTTCGGGGCCCAGCGGCACAAGCTGCAACTGCTGCAAACGCGGCTCGCGGCGCGGCACCATGACCACGCCGGCACAAGCCGAAAGGTCGGACAGCACGGCCGAGGTCGCTGCCAGCGCCGCCTCGATCGGCCCCGGCCCGGCCATCCGCCGCTCGATCGCCGCGCGTTCTTCCGCAGTCGGCTCGGCCACCTGCATCATCCCGTCCACGAACAGGCGCAGGCCCAGCTCGGTCGGCATCCGCCCGGCGCTGGTGTGAGGCGCGGCCAGCAGGCCCAATGCCTCGAGATCGTGCAGCACCGAACGGATCGACGCCGACGAAAGCCCAAGCCCGGAATCGGCCAGCGTGCGCGATCCCACCGCCTGGCCCGAGGCGAGATAGCCTTCCACCACGCGGCGGAAAATGTCGCGGGCGCGGGTGTTGAGTTCGGAGAAGGGCGGACCGCTCATGCTCCCACTATTTAGTCAACGCTCTTGCAGCCTCAAGCCCGAAGCGCCAAGGCGGCGCCACGTACTGACGCTGACCCCGCTGCAAAGGACATCCCATGCGACCTTCCGGCCGCGCGCCCGACGAGATGCGCGCCATTTCCTTCGAACCGCACTTCACCAAGCATGCCGAAGGCTCCGTCCTCGTCAGCTTCGGCGATACGCGGGTGATCTGCACCGCCTCGGTGGAAGAACGGGTGCCCCCGTTCCTGCGCGGCAAGGGCGAAGGCTGGGTGACGGCCGAATACTCGATGCTTCCGCGCGCCACTCACACCCGCGGCAGCCGCGAGGCGGCCAAGGGCAAGCAGTCCGGCCGGACGCAGGAGATCCAGCGCCTGATCGGCCGCTCCCTGCGCGCGGTGACCGACATGAAGAAGCTCGGCGAACGCCAGATCACACTCGATTGCGACGTGATCCAGGCCGACGGCGGCACCCGCACCGCCTCGATCTCGGGCGCCTGGGTCGCGCTGCGCATCGCCGTGGACAAGCTGATGGCCCAGGGGCTGATCAAGGAAGACCCGCTGACCGCCAAGGTCGCCGCCGTCTCCTGCGGCATCCACAACGGCACCCCGGTGCTCGATCTCGACTATGTCGAGGACAGCGCCGCCGATGCCGACGCCAACTTCGTCCTGATCGAAGGCGGCATGATCGCCGAAGCCCAGGCCACGGCCGAAGGCGCGACCTACGACGAGGAAGGCCTCCTGCGCCTCCTGCGCCTCGCCCGCATCGGCTGCGACCGCATCTTCACCGCGCAAGACAAGGCCACCGGCCGCTAAGCCAGCCAAAATCCTCCCTGTTTTCACACCTGAAAATGGGGAGGTGGCCCGCCCAACGGGCGGGACGGAGGGGCAGAAAGGGGCTACAAGCAGCTCCATCAGCACTGCCCGCAACCGCATCGGACCCACCCATGCCCAAGCTCACCGGCCGCCTCGTCATCGCCACGCACAACGCCGGCAAGCTGCGCGAAATCCAGGCCTTGCTCGCGCCCTATGGCGTGGAATGCCTGTCCGCCGGCGCGCTCGGCCTCCCCGAACCGGCGGAAACCGGCAAGACCTTCGCCGAAAACGCCCTGATCAAGGCCCGCGCCGCCGCCGAGGCATCTGGCCTTGCCGCCCTCGCTGACGATTCCGGCCTCTGCGTCGCCGCGCTCGGCGGCCGCCCCGGCGTCTACACCGCAGACTGGGCCGAACGGCAGTGGTTCGAAGGCCCCGCCGGGCGGGACTGGTATATGGCCATGGGCAAGGTCGAAGGGCTGCTCAGGGAACAGGGCGCGGAGGTGGACCGCTCGGCCCACTTCGCCTGCGTCCTCGCCCTCGCCTGGCCCGACGGCGCCAGCGCGGTCTACGAAGGCCGAGTCGCCGGCGCGCTCACCTGGCCCCCGCGCGGCGATCGCGGCTTCGGCTACGACCCGGTCTTCGTCGCCTCAGGCATGACCCGGACCTTCGCCGAGATCGACCCCGAGGAGAAACACCGCATCAGCCACCGCGCCGATGCTTTCGCAAAGCTGGTGCAGGACCAGTTCGGCGCCTAGGATGCCACCATGGCCCGCGCGCTCTACATCCACTGGCCGTTCTGCCTGAAAAAGTGCCCCTATTGCGACTTCAACAGCCACGTCCGCGACGGCGTGGACGTGGACCTGTGGCGCGGCGCCCTGCTCGCCGATCTCCGCCACGAGGCCGAGATCGCCGGCGGCGAACGGCTGGAGAGCGTGTTCTTCGGCGGCGGCACCCCCTCGCTGATGCCGCCCGAACTCGTCGCCACCCTGCTTGGGGAGAGCGAACGCCTGTGGGGTTTCGCCCCCGAGATCGAGATCACCCTCGAAGCCAATCCTTCCTCGGTCGAGGCCGCCCGCTTCGCCGCCCTTGCCGCCGCCGGAGTGAACCGCGTCTCGCTCGGCCTCCAGGCACTTGATGACGAGGCGCTGCACTTCCTGGGCCGCCTCCACAACGTCGCCGAAAGCCTCGCCGCGCTCGACGTCGCGCAAGCCCACTTCGCCCGCGTCTCCTTCGACCTGATCTACGCCCGCCCCGGCCACAGGCCCGAGGCATGGCAGGCCGAACTCGCCCGCGCGCTCGGCTTCGGCACCGGCCACCTCTCGCTCTACCAGCTGACCATCGAGCCGGGCACGCGCTTCGCCACGATGGTCCGCGAGGGCCGGTTCACCCCCTTGGATGACGACGAGGCCGCCGATCTCTTCACCCTCACCCGGCAGATGACCGCCGCGGCCGGCCTCCCCGCCTACGAGATCAGCAACCACGCCCGCCCCGGCCAGGAAAGCCGCCACAACCTCGCCTACTGGCGCTACCGCGACTACGCCGGCATCGGTCCCGGCGCGCATGGTCGCCGCAACGGCCATGCAACCATTCGCCATCGCAAGCCGGAAAACTGGCTCGCCGCCGTCGAGCGCGACCACCACGGCATTGCCGAACAGCGCGCCCTCGGAACCCGCGAGCAGGCCTCCGAAGCCCTGCTGATGGGCCTGCGCCTCACCGCCGGCCTCGATCTTCCCGAGCTGTCTTCCCGTCTCTCCCTCCCCGTCGCCGACCTGTGCGACACCGCCCGCCTCGAATTCCTCGCCCGGCAAGGCCTGTGCTGGCGCCAGGGCGACCGGATCGGCGTGACCGAGGCGGGAATGGGCGTGCTCGACGCCGTCCTCGGCGAAATCGTCCCCGGCGGCCTGCTCGAGGCATGATCGGGGCATGATCGACCGGGCCGGGATCCTCGGCGCCTGGCACGCCCATCTCGCGCAGGGCCGCCGCCGTTCGCCTCACACCGTCCGCGCCTACCATGCCGCCGCCGTGCGCTGGCTCGATGCGCTGGGCGAGACCGACTGGAACACCCTCGCCGGGACCGAGGCATCGGGCCTGCGCGCCCAGCTCGCCCGCCGCCGGGCCGAAGGGCTCGGCAACGCTTCGGCCGCGCGCGAACTCTCGGCGCTGAAGGCCTTCGTCGCCTTCGCCGGGCAGCAGGCCGGGCTTGCCGATCCCGCCCGCCCGCGGATGCGTGGCCCGCGCGTCAAGAAGGGCCTCCCCCGCCCGGTCACCCCGGACGAGGCGGTGAACCTTGCCGCCACCGTGCATGAGGACGCCGCCGACGAATGGATCGGCGCGCGCGATCGGGCGGTGCTGCTGCTGCTCTACGGCGCCGGCCTGCGCATTGCCGAGGCGCTGGCCCTGCCCGCCAGCGCCCTGCCCCTCGGGGAAACCATCGTCGTCACCGGCAAGGGGAACAAGCAGCGGGTCGTTCCGCTCCTCCCCCTCGTCCGGCAGGCGGTGGAGGAATATGCCCGGCTCTGCCCCTGGCCGCAGTCAGCCGACAAGCCGCTGTTCCGCGGCGCCAAGGGGGGGGCGCTCTCGCAAGGGATGGTCCAGAAGGCCATGGCCCGTGCCCGCATGGTCCTCGGCCTTCCGCCCAGCGCCACGCCGCACGCGCTGCGCCACTCCTTTGCCACGCACCTGCTCGGCGCCGGGGCAGACCTGCGCTCGCTGCAGGAACTCCTCGGCCACGCCAGCCTCGGCTCGACCCAGATCTACACGAAGGTCGACGCCGCCGTCCTGCTCGACGTCTACCGCAACGCCCACCCGCGCGAGACGGGCTGACGCAGGGTCAATCCCGCGGCTTCCACGTGGCGACGCGCCACAGATACCAGCCGATAATGCCGGCAGTCAGCACCAGGATCGCATCGCCGAGCAGCCTCTCCACCCCGGCGAACCGTGCCACCATCCGCCCGCCGTGGATCAGCAGCGTGTTCCACACCGCCGCCCCGGCAAAGGTGAAAGCAAGGAACTTCCAGTGCCGCATGTGCGAAAGCCCTGCCGGCAGCGAGATCATCGTGCGCAGGAACGGCGAGAAACGCATGGCGAAGACCACCCACTGCCCGTGGCGCCGGAAAAAGGCGGTCGCCTTCTCCACGTCCTCCCAGTCCATCGTCAGCCACCGGCCCCACCGCGCCACGAACGGCCGCAGCCGGGCGTAGCCGAAGCGGTCCCCCACCAGGAACCACGCATAGTTCCCCAGGGTTGATCCCACCGTGCCCGCCAGCAGCAAGGGCCAGAAGGTCATCGATCCGCGCGCCACCGCGATCCCGCCCACGCCCATGATCAGCTCCGACGGAATCGGCGGGAAGATGTTTTCGAGCACCATCAGGGCGAAGATGCCCCAATAGCCGCCCTGTTCGATCAGGCTGATGATCCAGTCGTTCATGGTGTTCCGGCGTTGCGAGGGCGTCGATCGACAGGCTCAGGACGAGCAGGCCTTGGTACGGGTTCCTGAATTTCGCTCAGGCTGGCCCCCGTCCGGCGAACTCTACCCCTTCAGCATCGCCGCGTGCCGCGCTTCGATCGCGTCCCAGATCAGGCCGCCGGTGTCGCTGCCGTTGAACCGGTCGATCGCAACGATCCCGGTCGGGCTGGTCACGTTGATCTCGGTCAGCCACTCGCCGCCGATCACGTCGATCCCCACGAACACCAGCCCCCGTTCCTTCAGTACCGGGCCCATCGCGGCGCAGATCTCCTCCTCCCGCGCGGTGAGGGTCGCCGCCTCGGCTGAACCACCCACCGCAAGGTTGCTCCGGAACTCACCCTCGCCCGGGCGGCGGTTGATCGCCCCGGCGTAAACTCCGTCGACCAGCACGATCCGCTTGTCCCCCTTGGCGACGCCCGGCAGGAACGGCTGGACCATGAACGGCTCGACCCAGGCGTTGTGGAACATCTCGATCAGCGCGCCGAGGTTCGATCCGTCAGCCGGAATGCGGAACACCGCCTTGCCGCCGTTGCCGTGGAGCGGCTTGACCACCAGGTCCCCGCCCATCCCCTTGGCGATCATCCGCGCCTGGAATTCCTTCACGTCCTCGATCCGCCGCGCGACCAGTGTCGGCGGCATGAACCGCGCGAAGTCCAGCACCATGACCTTTTCCGGCGCGTTGCGGACCGAGGCGGGATCGTTCACCACCAGGGTCGTCCCCGCCAGCCGCTCAAGGATGTGCGTGCCGGTGATATAGCCAAGATCGAACGGCGGATCCTGCCGCATCAGGACCACGTCGATGTCCGCGCCCAGGTCGATCTTGCGATAGTCCCCGCGCTGGAAATGGTCTCCCGCCACCCGCTGCACGGTGACCGGCGCGGCCCAGGCGGTGATCCGGCCCATATCGTAGGCCAGCGTGGCGACGTCATAGTGCCACAGCGCGTGCCCGCGCGCCTGCGCGGCCAGCATCAGGTGGAAGCTGGAATCGCCGTTGATGTTGATCGTTTCCAGCGGGTCCATCTGGACCGCGATGCGCAAGGTCATGGGTTTAAGCCTCTGTACTCGCGTGTCTCGCCGATGCGCGACACGAAGGGAATTGAGCCACCCCTAGCCGTTCGCATCGAGCGAAGTCGAGATGCCTTCACATCGACACATTGCAGATATGCCGCGGCCAGCGCCCCGGCGCGATCAGCACCGCATCGATGCGCAGATCATCGCCCGCCCGCGCAAACCGGTGCGCCACAGCCTCCGCCGCTGCGGTCACCCGCCCCAGCCGATAACCATCGAGCGCCAGCCCCAGCTCCGCCGCATTGGCCCGCCATTTCACCTCGACAAAGGCCACCATTCGCCCGCGCCGCGCCACAAGGTCGATCTCCCCCCGCGGCGTCTTCACCCGCCGCGCCACGATCCGCCAGCCCCTGAGCATCAGGTAAAGCGCCGCGATCCGTTCCCCGCGTCGGCCGCGCCGCTCGGCTTCCGCCCGCTTGCGCCTCATTTCAGCTCCATCGCCCGCGCATAGAGCGCCTTGCGGTCCTGCCCGGTGGCCTTGGCCACCTGAGCCGCCGCCTGCGATGCCTTCATCGTCCCCAGCGCCTCCAGCAACAGCGCGTCGGTCTCCGCCTCGCTGGCCGGTTCGGCCTCGCCCGGCGGGGCGATCATCAGCACGATCTCGCCCTTGGGCGGGTTCGCCGCATAGTGCGCGGCGATCTCCAGCGGCGCCCCGGTGCGGCATTCCTCGAACCGCTTGGTCAGCTCGCGCCCGACGCTCACCTCGCGTCCGGGCAGAACCTCGGCAATCGCGGCAAGGCTGTCCGCAAGGCGCGGCGCGGTCTCATAGAAGACCAGCGTCGCCGCCAGGCCGGACAGCTCTATCAGCGCCTCGCGCCGGGCCTTGTCCCTGGCCGGCAGGAATCCGGCGAACAGGAACCGGTCGGTCGGCAGGCCCGAGAGAGTGAGGCCCACGATCGCCGCGCTCGGCCCCGGCAGGCTCGTCACCGCCACGCCCGCCTCGCGCGCGGCGCGGACCAGTTTGTAGCCGGGGTCCGAGATCAGCGGCGTCCCCGCATCGCTGACCAGCGCCAGCGGGCCCTGCGCTGCCAGGCTCAGCAGGTGGTCGCGCGTCGCCTCGCTCGCATGATCGTCATAGCGGATCAGCTTTTGCTTGATTCCAAGGTGATGCAATAACTTGCCGGTCACCCGGGTATCTTCACAGGCTATCGCAGCTACGCCACGGAGTACCTCCGCCGCGCGCAGGGTGATGTCGCCCAAGTTGCCAATCGGCGTGGCGACAATGTACAGCCCCGGTTCAAGTGGCGCGGTCATGAAGCGCTCCATGGACCACACGCAGGGGAGCGGCAAGCGAATGAACGGCCCGGGGCTTACGAACGCGTTTGAAGATCGGGCCGGGCGCACCAGCCGCCGCCAGTGGCTGGCCATGGCCGGACTGACCCTGCTGGCAGGCTGCGCCGTCGTCCCGAAGAGCGCGCCGCCGCCCGTCGTCGCCCCGCCCGAAGGGCCAAGCGCCGGGGTCCTCCCCGCCGACCAGATGCGCCACCGCGTCGCCTTGCTCGTGCCGCTGTCTGGCGTGAACGCGGCGGTCGGCCAGTCGATCGCCAATGCCGCCAACATGGCGCTGCTCGATACCAACGCCGCGAACCTGCGGATCACGACTTACGATACCGCCGCCGGGCCGACCTCTGCCGCGAACCGCGCCGTGGCCGATGGCAACAAGCTGATCCTCGGCCCGCTCCTCGGGGACGAGGCGGCGGCCGTCGCCCAGGTCGCCCGCCCGGCGCGGGTGCCGATCATCTCCTTCTCCAACAACGCCGAGATCGCCAGCCCCGGCACCTTCGTGATGGGCTCGATCCCGGCCCAGTCGATCGCCCGCACCGTGCGCTATGCCCGCGCTCACGGGGTCAACCGCTTCGCCGCCCTGATCCCCGCGGGCGAATACGGCGATCGCGCCGCCGCCGCGTTCCGCACCGCCGTGGCCGAAGCCGGCGGGCAGGTCGGCCCGGTCGAAACCTATGCCCGCGGCAACACCTCGGTGGTCAGCGCTGCGCGCCGGGTGAAGGTTGCCGGCAGCTTCGACGCCGTGCTGATCGCCGACAGCGGGCGGATCGCCGCCCTCGCCGCCCCCGCCTTGAAGAGCGCAAAGGCCCCGGCGCGGATCCTCGGCACCGAACTGTGGAGCGACGATTCCACCCTCCTTGGCAACCGCGCGCTGGCCGGCGCCTGGTATTCGGCCGTGCCCAAGAGCCGGTTCCTCCAGTTCACCGAAAGCTACAAGGACCGCTTCGGCGCGGCGCCCTATCGCCTGGCGACCATGGGCTACGATGCCGTCCTCCTCACACTGCGCGTCGCGCGGGACTGGCGGCCCGGCACCACGTTCCCCACCGGCCGCCTCGGCGATTCCGGCGGCTTCCTCGGACTGGACGGTCCGTTCCGGTTCGATCGCGACGGCGTCGTCCAGCGCGCCTTCGAGGTCAACGAACTGCGCGGCGGCACGGTCGTCGTGGTCAGCCCGGCGCCCGACAAGTTCCGGGATTGATCCCGCCGGCAGCTCCCGCCGGTCCCGCGCCTGACGATAACCCTGCGCCACAGCTTGCGCGCGGATTCCCGGCCCTTCTATAGTCCGCGCCATGTCCGACGATCTCTTCGACAAGCTCCCTTCCGCGGCCGGCGAGGCCTATGACGGTTCCGCGATCGAAGTGCTCGAAGGGCTGGAGCCGGTTCGCCGCCGCCCCGGCATGTACATCGGCGGCACTGACGAGCGCGCCTTTCACCACCTCGCCGCCGAAGTGCTGGACAACGCCATGGACGAGGCCGTGGCCGGCCACGCCAATCGGATCGAGGTCGTGCTGGAAGAAGGCAACCGCCTCTCCATCTCCGACAACGGCCGCGGCATCCCGGTCGACGAGCACCCCCGGTTTCCCGGAAAGTCCGCGCTGGAGGTGATCCTCACCACGCTCCATTCGGGCGGCAAGTTCTCCGGCAAGGCCTATGCGACCTCGGGCGGCCTCCACGGCGTCGGCGTCTCGGTGGTCAATGCCCTGTCCAGCCTCACCCGCATCGAAGTGGCGCGCAACAAGGAGCTCTACGCGCAGGAGTTCTCGCGCGGGCTGCCGCTCGGCGGGCTGCAGAAGATCGGCAATGCCCCCAACCGGCGCGGCACCACCGTCACCTTCATCCCCGATACCGAGATCTTCGGCGATGACGCAAAGTTCCGCCCCGCCCGCCTGTTCCGCCTCGTCCGCTCCAAGGCCTATCTCTTCGCCGGGGTGGAAATCCGCTGGAAGTGCGCCCCCTCGCTCACCGCCGAGGATGTTCCGGCCGAAGCCGTGTTCCAGTTCCCCGGCGGCCTTGCCGATCACCTGACCGAACAGCTCGGCACCCGCGAATGCGTGACCACGCAGTTCTTCAAGGGCGCCCAGGATTTCCCGCCAAACCAGCAGGGAGAAGGGGAGCAGGGCCGCGTCGAATGGGCTATTGCCTGGCCGCTGTGGTCCGATGGCTCGTTCTCGTGGTACTGCAACACCATCCCCACGCCCGACGGCGGCACTCACGAACAGGGCCTGCGCGCCGCACTGACCAAGGGCATCCGTGCCTTTGCCGATCTGGTCGGCCAGAAGAAGGCCAGGGACATCGCCCCGGAAGACGTGATCACCGGCAGCGAGATCATGCTCTCGGTCTTCATCCGCGACCCGCAGTTCCAGAGCCAGACCAAGGACCGCCTGACCAGCCCCGAGGCCGCCCGCCTCGTCGAGAACGCGGTGCGCGACCACTTCGACCATTTCCTTGCCGACAACATGGAGCGCGGCAAGGCGCTCCTCGGCCACGTCCTCGAACGGATGGACGAACGCCTGCGCCGCAAGGCGGAGCGCGAGATCAAGCGCAAGACCGCGACCAACGCCCGCAAGCTGCGCCTCCCCGGCAAGCTGACCGATTGCTCGGGCGAAGGTAGCGGCGAGACCGAGCTGTTCATCGTCGAGGGGGACAGCGCCGGCGGCAGCGCCAAGCAGGCGCGTGACCGTAAGACCCAGGCGATCCTCCCGATCCGCGGCAAGATACTCAATGTCGCCAGCGCCACGGCCGACAAGATCCGCGCCAACAGCGAGATCGCCGACCTCGGCCTCGCGCTGGGCTGCGGCACCCGCAAGGACTGCAACCCCGACAACCTGCGCTACGACCGGATCGTCATCATGACCGATGCCGACGTCGACGGCGCCCACATCGCCACCCTTTTGATGACCTTCTTCTTTCAGGAAATGCCCGAGGTCGTCCGGCGCGGTCACCTCTACCTCGCCCAGCCGCCGCTCTACCGGCTGACCAGCGGTTCGACCAGCGCCTACGCCCGCGACGACGCCCACCGCGTCGAGCTGGAGGCCACGAAGTTCAAGGGCAAGAAGGTCGAAGTCTCGCGCTTCAAGGGCCTCGGCGAAATGAACCCCCAGCAGCTGCGTGAGACCACCATGTCCCCCGCCAGCCGCTCGCTGATCCGCATCACCCTCCCGCCCGAATACGAAGGCCGCGCCGCGGTCAAGGAACTGGTCGACAAGCTGATGGGCCGCGATCCCGCCCAGCGCTTCATGTTCATCCAGAACCGCGCCGGCGAACTCGACCCCGAACTGATCGACGCCTGAGGGCGGTCAGGCGCAGAGCCGTATTCAGCCCGCAGACCGTCCGACCGGCCCCTCCGTTCCCCCCGCCGCCACCGCCGGCCCCTGCCCCTAGCCAGCCGCCGGGCTGGACCTGCCCGGCGTGATGTCGAAGCGGATCCGCACCCACACCCCCAGCAGAGGCTTGCCGTTCTCGCGCGGGGGGCGGACGAGGAACTGCCACGAGGCCTGCCGCATCGCCCGCGCCATGCCCGAACCGCGCGGGCTCTCGTCCAGTTCGCGGCAGTCGTCCACCCGGAACCGGTCGATCGTGCGGCAGGCGATCAGCCCCCATGACCCCGGATCCCGCTTGGCCGGCAGGTAAGTGGCCAGTTCGGCATTGGTCGGCTCGCGCACCCATTCGGCGTTGTAGAGCATCGCCCCGCCCGGTCCCTGCCCCGCGCCCGAGCCGCCCCCGCCCGAGCCTCCTTCACTTCCTCCGCCCGCCCGGCCATCCACCCGGGGCGCACGCCCGATGTCGGCCGAGGCCATTTCCGCCTTGCTCATCTGGATGAAACCGTCGGGCAGCCGGTAGGTGTTGGGCGTCGGCAGGGTAACCGCGGGCTTGACCGGCGGGATAAGCGCCTGCGTGGTGGAAGCCTGCTCGGCCGTCTCCCGCTTTTTCGCCGGGCTGGCCGCCGCCTTCTCCCGCTCGCCCGCGAGGCTCACGGCCACCAGCCGCGAACCCTTCCCGCCCATCGGCGCGTTGAAACTGCCCATGACAACCAGCGTCGCGAACATCAGCAGGGTGATGCCCAGCGCGAGCAGGAACGACACCCGCCGCGAGGCGGAAGAGGCGGCGTAGCGATTGGGGATGGGGGTCATGGGGGCGATGCGGTTTCGACTTTGCAGGGCAGCCCCCTTGCCGCTGTCCTGCCCAGTGCCTATCGGTTTGGCAAGCCTTACTGCCGAACCCATTGGAAACGGAACGATCGATGCGCTTTGAAGGTACCTCCGCTTATGTCGCGACCGACGATCTCAAGGTAGCGGCCAACGCCGCCGTCCTGCTCCGCCGCCCCCTGCTGGTGAAGGGCGAACCCGGCACCGGCAAGACGGTCCTCGCTCACGAGATCGCCAAGGCCACCGGCGCGCCGCTGATCGAATGGAACGTGAAGTCCACCACCAAGGCCCAGCAGGGCCTCTACGAATACGACGCGGTCGCCCGCCTGCGCGACGGCCAGCTGGGAGACGAGCGGGTCCACGACATTTCCAACTACATCCGCAAGGGCAAGCTGTGGGAGGCCTTCACCAGCCCGCAGCTCCCCGTCCTCCTGATCGACGAGATCGACAAGGCCGACATCGAGTTTCCCAACGATCTCCTGCAGGAGCTCGACCGGATGAGCTTCGACGTCTACGAGACCGGCGAGCGCGTGGAGGCCAGGGAACGCCCGATCGTCGTCATCACCTCCAACAACGAGAAGGAACTGCCCGACGCCTTCCTGCGCCGCTGCTTCTTCCACTACATCAAGTTCCCCGACCGCGACACGATGCAGGCGATCATCGACGTGCACTTCCCCGGCATCCAGAAGGTTCTGGTCAGCCGGGCGATGGAAATCTTCTACGAGGTGCGCGATGTGCCCGGCCTCAAGAAGAAGCCATCCACCAGCGAACTGCTGGACTGGCTGAAGCTCCTGCTGGCCGAGGACATGCCGCTCGAAGTCCTCCAGAACCGCGATCCCTCCAAGGCCATCCCCCCGCTCCACGGCGCCCTGCTCAAGAACGAGGCGGACATCATGCTGTTCGAACGCCTCGCCTTCATGTCGCGGAGGGGGGCATGACCGCCCGCCACACCGGGCACTGCCTGTGCGGCCAGGTCTCCTACACCATCGCCGCCGACCCGCTCGGCGCGCGGACCTGCTGGTGCCGCGATTGCCAGTACATCGCCAGCGGCTCGGCCACGGTGAACGTGCTGTTCCCGGAAGAGGCCGTGGCCTTCTCCGGCCGGATCGGGCGCCGGCGCTCCACCGCCGACAGCGGCAACACCGTGGAACGCGGCTTCTGCCCTGACTGTGGCTCCCAGCTCTTCAGCCGCACGGTCGAGCCCGCCGGCCAGCCGATCCGCATCCGCGCCGGCACGCTGGACGACCGCGAGGTCATGCCGCCCTCCTCGGTCATCTGGGCCGCCAGCGCGCCGTCGTGGGCAACGTTCGATCCCGCGCTGCCATGCCACGCGCAAGGGCCGAACTCGCCGCTCCTCGGCACCGGGGCCTGACCCATGCTCCTGAACTTCCTCGATGAGCTGCGTGCCGCCGGCATCCAGGCCAGCCTCAAGGAACACCTCGTCCTGCTCGAGGCGCTTGAACGGCAGGCGATCCAGCCGACGCCGGAAGAGTTCTACTATCTTTCCCGCGCCACCTTCGTGAAGGACGAAGGCCTGATCGACCGGTTCGACCAGGTCTTCCAGAAGGTCTTCAAGGGCGCTCTCGTGGATTACGGCCAGCAGCCGGTCAGCGTGCCCGAGGAATGGCTGAAGGCCATTGCCGAGAAGTACCTGACCGAGGAGGAGAAAGCGAAGATCGAATCCCTCGGTTCGTGGGACGAGATCATGGAGACGCTGAAGCAGCGCCTCGCCGAGCAGGACGAGGAGCATCACGGCGGCAACAAGTGGATCGGCACGCGCGGCACCAGCCCGTTCGGCAACTCCGGCTACAATCCGGAAGGCGTGCGGATCGGCGGCGAAAGCAAGCACAGGCGCGCGATCAAGGTGTGGGACAGGCGCGAGTTCAAGAACCTCGATTCCACCCGCGAACTGGGCACCCGCAACATCAAGGTCGCCCTGCGCCGCCTGCGCCGCTTCGCCCGCGAAGGCGCCGCCGACGAGCTGGACCTCGATGCCACGATCCGCGGCACGGCCCGGCAGGGTTTTCTCGACATCCACATGCGCCCGGAACGGCACAATGCGGTGAAAGTGCTGCTGTTCCTTGACGTGGGCGGATCGATGGACCCGTATATCCGCCTGGTCGAGGAGCTGTTCAGCGCCGCGACGAGCGAGTTCAAGAACCTGGAGTTCTTCTACTTCCACAACTGCCTCTACGAAGGCGTGTGGCGCGACAATGCGCGGCGCTGGACGGACCGGACCTCGACCTGGGACCTGCTCCACAAGTACGGGCACGATTACAAGGTCATCTTCGTCGGCGATGCCGCGATGAGCCCTTACGAGATCACCCAGCCCGGCGGCTCGGTCGAACACATGAACCCCGAAGCCGGCGCGCTCTGGCTCCAGCGCGTGGCCAACACCTATCCGGCCACGGTCTGGCTCAACCCGTCCGAGAGGCGCCTCTGGAGCTATACCCAGTCGGCCCGGATGATCGAGGAGCTGCTGAACGGGCGGATGTACCCGCTGACGCTCGACGGGCTGGATGCGGCCATGCGGGAACTGACCCGCAAGAAGGGATGATACAATGAGTAGCGCTGACACCCGCCTGCCGGCGCTGTTCGTCGGCCACGGCTCGCCGATGACCGTCATCACCGACAATCCGGAACGCGCTGCGCTCGCCCGCATCGGCTCGGCCCTGCCTCGCCCGCGCGCCGTGCTGTGCCTGACCGCGCACTGGGAAACGCACGGGAAGGTTCACGTCACCGCCCCCGGCCACCCCCGCACGATCCACGATTTCCGCGGCTTCCCGCAGGAACTGTTCGACTGGCGCTATCCCGCCGAAAGCCCGGCTTGGCTGGTAGACCGCGTCGCCGGGCTGCTCGGCGAAACCCGCATCGAACGGGACACGGGCTGGGGCTATGACCACGGCACCTGGGGCGTGCTCGACCTGCTGTTTCCGGGCGAATACCTGCCGACCGTGGCGATGAGCCTGGACCGCGCGATGGACCCTGCCGGCTTCCTCGCCCTCGGCACTGCTCTCGCCCCCTTGCGCGATGAAGGCGTGCTGGTCGTCGGCAGCGGCAACGTGGTCCACAACCTCGCGCTTTACCGCCAGACGCAGGGCACCATGCCGGAATGGGCCGACGCCTTCCGCCAGCGCATCAACCGCGCCATGGCCGCCGACGACCGCGCCGCCCTCACCAGCTTCCATCCCGACGACCAGGCTGCCGCCTATGCGATCAACAGCGCCGAACACTATCTCCCGCTGCTGGCCGTGGCCGGCACCCGCCTGCCCGGCGACGAACTCGGCCTGTTCAACGATACCCTGGACGGCGCCCTCTCGATGACGTCGTACTATCTCGGCACGCAGGCCGAGGCTCCCGCCGGCATTGACTTCCCCGGCTAGCGATAGAGCAGCAGGTCCGCAGTCTGCTCCTGCCAAGCCTGCTCGTCCGCCGCGGCGATCCGGTCGAGATCCCCCGGCTCCGCTCCTGAGTCGTCCACCCATTCGCGCAGCGCCGGACCGCCATTGATGACGTCGATAGCGAGCCGGTCGAACTCGTACTCGTAGGGAAAGTCGCGCCACAGCGGATAGTCGGGGTAAAGCCGGCGGATCGCCTTGAAGGCAAGCGCCTGAAGCCGCCACGGCCGGAACGCCGCATGGTCGTAGAACGCGCCCTCGGCGTGGATCATCAGCGCCGAACACAGGCTCTTCGCGTGCTTGTGAAAGGTCGGCTCGAACCAGCATTCGCGCAGGGCGCACCCCGCCAGCCAGTGCGGTGTGAGCCGCTGCATCTCCGCCAGCACCGCCTTCGCGTCGACGTCCGGTGCGCCGAACAGCACCTCCAGCGGCCGGGTTGTGCCCCGGCCTTCGCTCAGCGTGGTGCCTTCCAGCATCACCGTCCCGGCATAGGCCCGGGCCATGTTGAGATTGGCCGCATTGGGGCTCGGGTTCACCCAGATCCGGCTCTCCGGCCAGCCCCAGCCCGGCCCCTGCCCCGGCGTCCAGCCCTCCATCGGGATGACCCGGTAATCGACGTCGAGCCCGAACCGGCGGACGAACCAGTGGCCCATCTCGCCCAGCGTCAGCCCGTGCCGCATCGGCATCGGCCCGGCGCCGACAAAGCTCTCCTGCCCCGGAATCAGGCTCGTCCCCTCGATCGGCCGCCCCGCCGGGTTCGGCCGATCCAGCACCCACACCGCCTTGCCGGTCCGTGCCGCCTCTTCCAGCAGGTAGAGCAGGGTCGTGACGAAGGTGTAGATCCGGCAGCCCAGGTCCTGCAGGTCGAACAGGAACACGTCGGCGCTGTCCATCATCCGCGCGGTCGGCCGGCGCACCTCGCCATAAAGGCTGAACACCGGGATGCCGAGCGCCGGGTCCAGCTCGTCGGCGGTCTCCACCATGTTGTCCTGCTTGTCGCCCTTCAGCCCATGCTGCGGCCCGAAGGCGGAACTGAGGTTGATCCCAGCCCCGGCCAGCGCATCAAGCGAATGGATGAGCCCCTCGGTCACGCTCGCCGGATGGGCGACAAGGGCAACGCGGCGGCCGTCCAGCGGCGCGCGCAAGGCTGAATCCGCCAGCAGGCGGTCGATCCCGAACTTCATGCGCCCTGCGGTGCCGCAAGGCGGGCCGCGAAGCAAGCCGGGGCGTGGAAATCGGGCCGGCCCGGCGGATGGCGCAGCGCCCAGAAGGACTTCACCACCTCGCCCTCCTCGTTCGCCTCGGTCAGCACCGCGCTGATCCCCGCCCGCCACGGCAGCGGCGGGAGGGTGGCGAGCGGCACGCTGGCGTCGAAGATCATCATCCGCCCGCCCACGCGCAGCGTGCAGTCCGGATCGCGCGGCATGTCGCGGTTTTCCATCCCCGCGCGGTAGGCGGCAAAGTCATAGGCGGCCCACTGCTCGGACGGGGAGAGGTTCAGCTCGACGTAGCCGGTCTCCTCACTCTCGCCCTGGATGAACAGCTCGAAGCAGGTTTCCTGCCACAACCCGTCGGCCCGGCCCTTGCCGGCGAACGGCGGCACGATCACCCGCTCCGACCCCTCGATCCGCCAGCGCAGGCGCAACCAGTGGCGGTCCAGCCCGATGAAGGCAGCCTCCACCGCGGTGACGGCCAGCGGCGGGTGATCCGGATGGCTCTTCAGGCTCAGCGTTCCCAAGCGCAACTCTCCATGCTAGGCGCCGCCCGACATCCGACGAAGGCCGCCATGACCAGCTATTCCTCACCCCTGCTCCGCCTGCTCGACGAGCGTGGCTACATCCACCAGACGACCGACCCGGCGGGGCTGGACGAACTGGCGGGCAAGGGGATCGTGCCGGGCTATATCGGCTTCGACGCCACGGCGCCATCGCTCCACGTCGGCAGCCTCGTGCAGATCATGATGCTGCGCCGGCTCCAGCAGGCCGGGCACAAGCCGGTGGTCCTGATGGGCGGCGGCACGACCCGGATCGGCGATCCCACCGGCCGCGACGAAAGCCGCAAGATGCTCTCGGACGAAACGATCGAGGCGAACATCCAGTCGATCCGGCAGGTTTTCTCGCGGCTGCTGACCTTCGGCGACGGGCCGACCGACGCGGTTATGGTCAACAACCACGATTGGCTCGGGCAGCTTGGCTATATCCAGCTGCTCCAGGAGGTTGGCACCCACTTTACCGTCAACCGGATGCTGACTTTCGATTCGGTCAGGCTGCGGCTGGACCGCGAGCAGCCGATGACCTTCCTCGAATTCAACTACATGATCCTGCAAGGCTACGATTTCCGCCACCTGAGCAAGACTGGCGGCGTCCGGTTGCAGATGGGCGGGTCCGACCAGTGGGGCAACATCATCAATGGGGTGGAGCTGACCCGGCGGATGGACGGGGTGGAGGTGTTCGGCCTGACCACGCCGCTGCTGACCACGGCCGACGGCAGGAAGATGGGCAAGACCGCCGCCGGCGCGGTGTGGCTCAACGAGGATGCGCTCCCCGCCTACGATTTCTGGCAGTACTGGCGCAACGCGGACGATCGCGACGTCGGCCGCTTCCTGCGCCTGTTCACCGATCTTCCGCTCGACGAGATCGCCCGGCTCGAAGCCCTTGGTGGCAGCGAGATCAACGCCGCCAAGGTCGTCCTCGCCAACGAGGTCACCCGGCTCGTCCGTGGCGATGAAGCTGCCCGCGCGGCCGAAGACACGGCCCGCGCAACCTTCGCCGGCGGCGGGCTCGGGCAGGACCTGCCGGTGCTGGCCCTGCCGGCCGAAGGGATCGGCCTTGTCGACGCCCTCGTCGGCATCGGCTTCGCCGCCAGCCGGGGCGAGGCCAAGCGTCTGGTCGCCGGCGGCGGGGCGCGGGTCGATGGCGATCCGGTAAGCGATGAGGGTTACCATGTTCCCGGCGGACGCGAGCTGCGTATCTCCGCTGGCAAGAAGAAGCACGGAATCCTGCGCCCGGCATAAATTTGCCGCACCGGCAAAGACTTGCCGGAAGATTTACGGTTTTTTCGGCTTTTGCCTCCATACCGGCCCGGACCCAAGCATGGAGGGAGCAGAGCCAGTCATGGGTGCAGGTGCGCAACTATCGGTAACTGACCTTCGTCGGTCCACCCGGCATCCGGTTGATTACCAGGTGATCGGCGAACATCGCCAGCGTGGCGATCTGAAGCTGCACATTGTCAACCTGTCGGCGCACGGCTTCATGGCCCAGGGCGATCTCGCGCTCGGTCGCGGCGAACGGCTGGTGATTCGCCTTCCCGAAGTGGGCCGGATCGAGGCCCACCTGATCTGGAGCAGCGGCGATCGCGCCGGCTTCCAGTTCGAACGGATCATCCGCGCCAACGAATTCGTGGCGCTCATCGACAAGCTCCAGCCCAACCCGCGCCTGCGCAGCCGCCGCTGACGACGCCGACCGCAAGGCGACTTGCTCGAAACGCCGCTTTATTGGCTCAAACGTTTGCTTAGCTTGGCAAGCCCGGCTCGCCCTGCCATCCGGTCAGGGTGAACGAACCAACTTCCCCCCTGCAGATTCCCGATTACCGCAAGTTCTGGCTTGGGCGCTTCTGCGCCTTCATGGGCTCGGTCTCGGTCGCCGTCGTGCTGGGCTGGCAGGTCTACGACGTGGCGCGCGCCGATTACGGGATGAGCGCAAGCCGCGCGGCCTTCCAGCTCGGGATCATCGGCCTGGTCCAGTTCCTGCCGATGTTCGCGCTGGCCCCGTTCGCCGGTCTGATCGCGGACCGGATGGACCGGCGCAAGGTCGCCGCGGCCGCCGTCGGGGTGGACCTCGTGATGATCCTCGCGCTCGGCGCGCTCACCGCCAGCGGGCGGGTCAGCCTCCCGGCACTGTTCGGCCTTGCCTCCCTCCACGGAGTTGCCCGGGCCTTCTTCGGTCCCGCGATGAGCTCGATTGCTCCGAATATCGTGCCGCCGCGCCTGCTGCCCGGCGCAGTCGGGCTCAATTCAACCGCCATGCAGATCGGCACGGTGGTCGGCCCGGCGCTGGGCGGGACGCTCTACGCCATCCAGCCGACCCTCGCCTACTGGGTCGCGGCGGTGTTCTGCGCCGTGTCGATGGCCTGCACGCTCTCGATCAAGCCCTTTGCCCGCCCCGACATCCGCCGCGATGTCCACCCGCTGCGGCAGATCGCGGAAGGCTTCTCCTACATCCGCCGTTCGCGCCTGCTGCTCGGCTGCGTCACGCTGGATCTCTTCGCGGTGCTCCTCGCCGGGGCGACCGCACTGCTGCCGGTCTACGCGCGCGACATCCTCACCTGGCACGGGCAGCCGGTAGGCCCGATGGGTCTTGGCCAGATGCGCGCGGCCCCGGCCCTTGGCGCGACGATCACGGCCATTCTCCTCTCGCTCCGCCCGATCGCTCGCAACGTCGGGGTCAAGATGCTCTGGGCGGTCGTCATCTTCGGCCTTGCCACGATCGTGTTCGGCCTCTCGCGCAATTACCTGCTGTCGCTGGCGGCGCTGGTCGTCCTTGGCGCGGCAGACATGGTCTCGGTCTTCGTCCGCGGCACGCTGGTCCAGCTGTCCACGCCGGACGAGATGCGCGGCCGGGTCTCGTCCATCTCCGGACTGGCCATTTCCGCGTCCAATGAACTGGGCGAGGTGCAGTCCGGCATGGCGGCAGCCCTGCTCGGCGCGACCGGGGCGGTTGTGTTCGGCGGGATAGGTGCGATAGTCGTTACCGGCCTGTGGGCGATGCTGTTCCCGCAGCTGCGCCACTCGCGCACCTTCGCGTCGCGTTACGATTCAACCAAGGAGCAAGCGACATGAAAGCGGAATCCATTCTCGCCACCATCGGCAACACGCCGCATGTGCGCCTGTCCCGCCTGTTTCCCGACCACGAGGTATGGGTGAAGTGCGAGCGTGCCAATCCCGGCGGCTCGATCAAGGACAGGATCGCCCTCGCCATGATCGAGGCGGCCGAGGCGGAAGGGCGCCTCAAGCCGGGCGGCACGATTGTCGAGCCGACCTCGGGCAACACCGGGATCGGCCTGGCCATGGTCGCCGCGGTCAAGGGCTACAGCCTCGTCCTCGTCATGCCCGAATCGATGTCGCTTGAGCGGCGCCGGCTGATGCTCGCCTATGGCGCGCGGTTCGATCTGACCCCGCGCGAAAAGGGCATGAAGGGCGCGATCGATCGCGCGCGCGAACTGCTCGCGGAAATCCCCGGCTCGTGGATGCCCCAGCAGTTCGAGAACCCGGCCAATATCGACATCCACGTGAAGACCACCGCCCGCGAGATTCTCGCCGATTTCAAGGACAGCCCGATCGACGTCCTGATCACCGGCGTCGGCACCGGCGGCCACCTGACCGGCTGCGCGGAAACGCTCAAGGCCGTCTGGCCGAAGCTCAAGGCCTATGCGGTGGAGCCCACGCTCTCCCCGGTCATCTCCGGCGGGCAGCCCGGTCCTCACCCGATCCAGGGCATCGGCGCCGGCTTCATCCCCGGCAACCTCCACACCCAGTCGATCGACGGCGCGATCGAGGTCGATCCGGCCGAGGCCAAGGAATGGGCGCGCCGCTCGGCCACCGAGGAGGGCATCCTCGTCGGCATCAGCTCTGGCGCGACCCTTGCGGCCATCGCCCAGAAACTGCCGGGCCTCGCCCCCGGCAGCCGGATCCTCGGCTTCAACTACGATACCGGCGAACGCTACCTCTCGGTGCCGGACTTCCTGCCCGAATGAGCGGCCTCGAACGGGTCGACTATGCCGATCGCGGCACGGCGCTGACCGGGTGGCTGGCCCGCCCGGCCGGCCCGCCGCGCGGCGGCATCCTCGTTTTGCCGACCATCGCCAATCCCCTGCCGCACTCGAAGGAGCGCACCTTGCGCCTCGCCGAGGCCGGCTTCGTCGCCTTCCTCGCCGATTACTACGGCGCCCCGGTGCCGGATTTCGCCGCCGCCGGCCCGCTCGCCAGCGCCCTGCGCGCCGACGTTGACCACTACCGCACCCGCCTCAGGGCCGCGCTCGCCACCCTCGCTGCCCAGGCCCCGGGTCAGCGCCTCTCGGCCATCGGCTTCTGCATGGGCGGCCAGGCCGCGCTGGAACTCGCCCGCGACGGCGCGGACATCCTGCTCGCGGCCAGTTTCCACGGCATCTTCGAGACAGACCGTCGCGCCAGCGCCAGCACGGCGCACAAGCCGCGCATCCTTGTCCTTCACGGCGATGCCGATCCCCTCGCCCCGCGCGACCATGTCCTCGCCCTGTGGGACGAACTCGACGCGGCGGGATACGCCTGGCACTTCCACGCCTATGCCGGCGTCAAGCACGGCTTCACCGATCCCGAAGCCGACAAGCGCGGCCTGCCCGCGATCGGCTACAATGCCAGCGCTGATCGTCAGTCCTGGGCCGCGCTGCTGAGCCTGCTCGACGAGGTCTATGCCGCCTAGGGCCTAACGGACCACCCGCTCCAGCTCATCGCCCTCCAGCAGGCGGTAGAAGCAGCTCGGCGCCCCGGTGTGGCAGGTCGGGCCTTCGGGCGTGGCCCGGATCACCAGCGCGTCCTGGTCGCAGTCCACCAGGATCTCCCGCACGCGCAGCACGTGGCCCGAGCTTTCGCCCTTCATCCACAACCGCCCGCGCGAGCGCGAATGGAAGTGCGCCAGCCCGGTCCGCCGAGTCGCGGCAAGCGCCTCCTCGTCCATGAAGGCCACCATCAGCACCTCGCCGCTGGTCTCGGCCGTGACCACCGCGGTGAGCAGGCCGTTCGCATCGAACTTCGGCATGAATGCGCGGCCCTGCTCACGCAGGCTCGCTTCCTGGCTGGTCATGGTGTGCTGTTATCCGTTCTCGCCACGGGATCGTGGTTTGTTGCAAGATAACCACAGAACGCCGGCAAAATCCACGGATGCGCAGCTTGGTTCTTTTCATTTCTGACGATTCGATGAACAACAGCATCCGTGGTCCACGAAAGTGGATCAACCGCCAGACCGGCGGCGCCATAAAAGAAGCGCCATGGTTCAGGGTGGGGTTGAGACCGCGATTTAACGCGGCCGCCCAATGAGGTATCGGGTGAGGCGATCGTGGGGGCGATCGCTATTCTGCTCCGCAGCACCCCAAAGTTTCGTCACGAGGACGCCCGGGACTTGTCCCGGGCGTTTTCGTTTGGGCTGTTTCCGCGTCCCCCGTTCTTCCGGGCCCGTTCGTGCCGAGCGAAGTGGAGACGCGGCCTAAAGCGCCTCATCCAGCACCCGCGCGAAGCAGGCGATCCGCACCTTGTCCGCCCCGGCCCGCTTCAGCGCGCCGACGCAGGCGGAGGTCGTCGCCCCGCTGGTCATCACGTCGTCCACCAGCAGCACCTTCGCCCCGGCGAACAGCCCGGCCCGCGCGGGCGTCACCGAGATCGCCCCCTGCAGCGCCCGAGCCCGCGCCTTGGCGCCCAGCCCGCCAAGCACCGGAGTGGCCTTCGTCCGCCGCAGCCCGTCCACCACCATCCGCGCGCCCAGATCGTGCGCCAGCTCCCGCGCCAGCACGGCGGACTGGTTGTAGCCGCGCGACCACAGCCGCCAGCGGTGCAACGGCACCGGAACCACCAGCCAGTCCGGGCCGACCCCGCGCAGCCGGGCCACGATCAACCGGGCAAGCATCGGCGCCAGCGCGATGCGGTTGCCATGCTTGAAGGCCAGCACCAGCCGGCGCGAGGGATCGTTGTAGAGCGTCCCCGCCGCGATCCCGTCGTGCTTGGGCGGTTCGGCCAGGCAGGCAGCGCAGATCGAACCCTCCGCCGTCCCGTCGGGGAAGGGCCGCTGGCACCGCTCGCAGGCCGGCTCGCCCGGCACCACCAGGGTCTGCCAGCAGGCCGTGCACAGGCCATCCTGCGCCGCGATCGCCTCCGCGCAAAGCGGGCAGCGGGGCGGATAGATCAGGTCGATCACCGGAGCGATGGCGGCGGGCACGCGCATGCAATCCTTTTAGGGCCGCCTTTGCCCCGCGCAATCCACCCGCCCCGGCGCTGTCCACGCTTGCCTTGGCCCCGGGGAGCGGGCAAGCGCCGCCGATGGCCGGAACCCCCGCCCCACCCCGCATCTTCTCGCCCGCGCGGCGTGTGGCCCTGCGCCAGCGGATGGCCGCGCTCCAGCAGGGGCCAGACCCGGCGCGCTACCTGTTTGCCGATGTCGCGGAGGACGTGGCGGAGCGCCTCGCCTTCCTTCGCCACAGTCCCGCGCGCGCGCTGGTCATCGGCGATCCCGGCGGCCAGATCGCGCAGGCCCTTGCCCCCCACGGGGCCGAAGTCCTCGGCGCCGATCCCGCCCCCGGCCTTGCCCTCCACCAGTTCGATCTCGAACAGCCGTGGCCAACCGCCGGCTTCGACCTCGTCGTTGCCTCCTTCGTCTTCGACACCGCGAACGACCTGCCCGGCGCGCTGATCCATGCCCGGGGCGCACTGGCACCCGGCGGGCTGCTCCTTGTCACGATGCTCGGGGCCGGCTCGCTCCCGGCCCTGCGCGCGATCATGCTCGCCGCGGATGGCGAACGCGCCGCCCCCCGCCTTCACCCGCAGGTAGACGTCCGGGCCGGCGCCCAGCTGCTCCAGCGCGCCGGCCTCGCCCGCCCGGTGGCCGACAGCCGGGGGCTGGACGTGCGGTTCTCCTCGCTCGCCTCGCTGACGGCTGACCTGCGCGCGCAGGGCCTCGGCAATGCCCTGTCACAGGCACAGCGCCTGCCCGGCCGCGCCGCGCTCGGTCGCGCCCGCGCCGCCTTCGCCGACCTCGCAGACGACAACGGCCGCGTCACCGAGCATTTCGAGCTGCTCACCCTCACCGGGTGGCGCGAATAATTCAACCCAGGGCCGCCTGAGCCGCCGCCAGCCGCGCAATCGGCACGCGGAACGGCGATGCCGAGACATAGTCGAGCCCGGTCGCCTCGCAGAACGCGATGGAGGCCGGATCGCCACCGTGCTCGCCGCAGATGCCCAGCTTGATCCCCGGCCGGCTCGCCCGCCCGCGCTCGGCCGCCAGCGTCACCAGCTGGCCCACGCCCTCGATGTCCAGGCTGACGAAGGGATCGCGCGCGAAGATGCCCTGCTCCACATAGGCGTTGAGGAACTTGCCCGCGTCGTCGCGCGAAAGCCCCAGCGTCGTCTGGGTCAGGTCGTTGGTCCCGAACGAGAAGAACTCGCCCACCTCGGCGATCTCGCCGGCCACCAGCGCAGCGCGCGGCAGCTCGATCATCGTCCCCACCAGATAGTCCAGCGTGCGGCCCTTCTCGGCAAACACCGCCTGCGCGGTCCGGTCGACCAGCGCGCGCAGGATCTCCAGTTCGCGGCGCGTCGCGATCAGCGGGATCATCACCTCCGGCACCACCGCCTCGCCCGATCGGGCCGCCACGTCGCAGGCCGCCTCGAAGATCGCGCGGACTTGCATCTCGTAGATCTCGGGGAAGGTGATCCCCAACCGGCAGCCGCGATGGCCCAGCATCGGGTTGAACTCGTGCAGCTCCTGCGCCCGCCGGCGCAGCCGGTCCACGCCGACGCCGATCGCGTCGGAAAGCTCGGCGAACTCGTGGTCCTCGTGCGGCAGGAACTCGTGCAGCGGCGGGTCGAGCAGGCGGATCGTCACCGGCAGGCCGGCCATGATCTCGAAGATCGCGTGGAAGTCCGCCCGCTGTTCCGGCAGCAACTTGGCCAGCGCCGCGCGGCGGCCGGCCTCATCCTCGGCCAGGATCATCTGGCGCACGGCCGAAATGCGCTTCTCGTCGAAGAACATGTGCTCGGTCCGGCACAGCCCGATCCCCTCGGCCCCGAACGAGCGCGCCGTCCGGCAATCGGCCGGGGTTTCGGCATTGGTGCGCACCTTCATGCGGCGGTGCGCGTCGGCCCAGTCCATCAGCACGGCAAAGTCGCCGATCAGCTCGGGTTCGATCGTCGCGACCTGCCCGGCCATGATCTCGCCCGAAGCACCATCCAGGGTGATCGTCTCGCCCTCGGCCAGCTGCCGGCCGTTCAAGGTCAGCGTCCGGTTCGCCATGTCGATGGAGAGGCCCGAAGCGCCCGAAACGCACGGCCGGCCCATGCCCCGCGCCACCACGGCGGCATGGCTGGTCATCCCGCCGCGCGCCGTCAGGATCCCCTTGGCCGCGTGCATCCCGTGGATGTCCTCCGGGCTGGTTTCCACCCGCACGAGGATCACCGCCTCGCCGCGCCCGGCCCGCTTCTCCGCTGCATCGGCCTCGAACACGATGGCCCCAGAAGCCGCGCCGGGGCTCGCCGGCAGGCCCTTGCCCAGCACGTCGCGCGTGGCCGAAGGATCAAGCGTCGGGTGCAGCAGCTGGTCCAGCGCCATCGGGTCGATCCGCCGCACGGCGGTCGCCTCGTCGATCAGCCCTTCCTTCACCATCTCCACCGCGATGCGCAGCGCGGCCTTGGCCGTGCGCTTGCCCGAACGGGTCTGGAGCATCCACAACTTGCCCCGCTCCACGGTGAACTCGATGTCCTGCATGTCGCGGTAGTGCTGCTCCAGCAGGTCGAACACGCGGGCCAGCTCCCCATAGGCCTCGGGCATCGCCTCTTCCATGGACAGCGGCTTGGCCCCGGCTCGCTCGCGCGCGGCGTTCGTCAGGTACTGCGGCGTGCGGATCCCCGCCACCACGTCCTCGCCCTGCGCGTTGACCAGCCATTCGCCGTAATAGGCCCTCTCGCCCGTTGCCGGATCGCGGGTGAAGGCAACGCCCGTTGCCGACGTATCGCCCATGTTGCCGAACACCATGGCCTGCACGTTGACCGCAGTGCCCCAGTCCCCCGGAATGTCGTTCAGCCGGCGGTAGACCTTGGCCCGGTCCGAATCCCACGAATCGAACACGGCGGCGATGGCGCCCCACAGCTGCTCGGCCGGGTCCTGCGGGAACGGCCGGCCCAGCTCTCGCTCCACGATCGCGCGGTATTCGCCGACCAGCGCCTGCCAATGCTCGGATTCCATCTCAACATCGGTATAGAACCCGTTGTCTTCCTTGGCGATCTCCAGTGCATCCTCGAACAGGTGATGGTCCAGCCCTAGCACTACGTCCGAATACATCTGGATGAACCGGCGGTACGAATCCCAGGCAAACCGCGCATCGCCCGAACTGGCCGCCAGCCCCTCGACCGTCGCGTCGTTGAGGCCAAGGTTCAGCACCGTGTCCATCATCCCCGGCATCGAGACCCGCGCGCCCGAACGGACCGAAACCAGCAGCGGATCGGCCGCATCGCCGAACCGCTTGCCCACCGTCGCCTCGATGTGCCCCAGCGCAGCGGCAACGTCGGCGCGCAGGCTGTCGGAAAAGTTCGCGCCTTCCTTCAGGTAGCGCACGCACTCTTCGGTCGTGATGGTGAAGCCCGGCGGCACCGGCAGCCCGATCGAGGCCATTTCCGCAAGGTTCGCCCCCTTGCCACCCACCACGGTCTTGTCGCGGCTGCGCGGATCGGCATGGCTCGCGTTGCCGCCGAATGTGAATACGTATGCATTCATGAGTGCAGTTTCCTGATGTCCGGCCCGGGCGGGCGCGAAGGTTCAATCAACGATACGGGAGAAGTCGGCTACGTGTTGCACTGCATCACGGAAACGGAGGAGCAAATCAAGCCTGAAGGCCCGTTTGTTCGCGTCCGCGTCATTTACCGTAACCTCGTCAAAGAAGGCGTCGATCGGCGCCCGCAGCACCGCAAGAGCCGCCATGGCCCCGGCAAAGTCCTCCGCCCCCACCGCGGCGCGGGCAGCAGGTTCCGCCCGGTCGAGAGCGGCAACGAGGGCGGCCTCGGCCGGCTCCTGGGCATGGTCCGCCGCATGGATCAGCTCCATCCGCGCGGCGACTGCAGCGGCGACGTCCGGATCGTCCACCTCGGAAAGCGGATCCTCCTCGCCGGTCCGCGGGATCCGCGTTTCTGCGCCCTGCCAGTTCTCCTTCTTCAGGATATTGGCCGCGCGCTTGTACCCCGCGAGCAGGTTCGCCCCGTCCTCGGTGCCGATGAACGCCTGCAGCGCATGAACCCGCGCCAAAAGCCGCACCAGATCGTCCTCCCCGCCAAGCGCGAAGACCGCGTCGATCAGGTCGTGCCGGACGCCGGCTTCCTTCTGCTGCACCTTGAGCCGGTCAGCGAAGAAGGCGAGGAGTTCGCCCTCCCCAACACTCATGCGCAACCCGTTGTCCGTGATGAGGCGAATGATCCCCAGCGCCGCGCGGCGCAGCGCGAAGGGGTCCTTTGACCCGGTCGGCTTCTCGTCGATGGCGAAGAACGAACGCAGCGTATCCAGCTTGTCCGCCAGCGCCACGGCCACCGTCACCGGCGCGGTCGGCACGTCGTCGCCCTGCCCGACCGGCTTGTAGTGATCGCGGATCGCGTCGGCCACCGCATCGGGCAGGCCCTCGGCGCGGGCATAGTAGCCGCCCATCAGCCCCTGCAGCTCGGGAAACTCGCCGACCATCTCGGTGACGAGATCGGCCTTGCACAGCTCCGCCGCCTGCCGGGCGAGTGCCGGATCGCAGTTCGGAACGATTCCTTCGCCGGCCAACCATTCGGCCAGCCTGGCCACCCGCTCGACCTTGTCGGCCACGGTGCCCAGCTTCTCGTGGAAGGTGATCCGCGCCAGCTTTGCCGCCTGGTCCGACAGCGTCGTCTTGCGGTCCTGCTGCCAGAAGAACCGCGCGTCCGAAAGCCGCGCGGCGAGGACCTTGCGGTTGCCCGCCACGATCCCCGCGCCGCCGTCGGTCGCCGCGATGTTGGCCGTGCAGACGAAGGCATTGGCCAGCGTTCCGGCCGCGTCGCGGCAGATGAAATACTTCTGGTTGGTCCGCGCGGTCAGCTGGATCACCTCGGGCGGAACCTCGAGGTATTCCTCGTCGAACCGGCCGAGCAGCGGCACCGGCCATTCGGTCAGCCCGGCATTTTCAACCACCAGCCCCTCGTCCTCGACCAGCACCAGCCCGGCCGCCACGGCCGCAGCCCGCGCCATCTCGCGCACCATCCCTTCGCGCTCGGCATGGTCGACCAGCACGTGGCAGGCGCGCAGCTTCTCGACATAGTCGTCCGCGCCGCCGATGGTGATCTCGCCCGGGTGGTGGAAGCGGTGGCCCAGCGTCGCATAGCCCGAACGGACCCCGCCAACCTCGCACTCGACCAGCTCCTCGCCAAGGATGGCGACGATGCCTGACAGCGGGCGCACCCAGCGCAGGCTCTCGGTGGAGATCGAAGCCCGGCCCCAGCGCATCGACTTGGGCCAGGGGAAGGCACGGCACATCGCCGGGATAGCCTCGGCCAGCACCTCGCGCGTCGCGCGGCCCGGCTTCTCGGTCACCGCGAACAGCACGCCGTCGCGCTCGGTCAGCTGGTCGGCGCTCAGCCCGGTCTTGCGCAGGAAGCCCTCGAGTGCCTGCGGCGGCGCGCCTACCTTCGGCCCCTTGACCTCCTCGGTCACCGCCGCCGTCGCCCCGGGCAACCCCCGCGCGATCAGCGCCAGCCGGCGCGGCGTCGACCAGACGGCCAGTTCGCCCAGCGCCACGCCCGCCGCCTGCATCTGCTCGCGAAACAGCCTCTCCAGCGCAGCCCGCGCCCCGGCCTGCATCCGGGCCGGGATCTCTTCGCAGCGCAGTTCAAGCAGGAAATCGCTCACAGGCTCCACTCCGGGTATTCGCTGGCCCAGCGGTCCTTGTTGGTCTCGATCCACGATTGGCACGATCCCTTGGCCAGGTCGCGCACACGGCCGATGTAGCTGGCGCGTTCCTGCACGGAGATCACGCCGCGCGCCTGCAGCAGGTTGAACAGGTGGCTCGCCTCGATCGCCTGGTCATAGGCGGCCAGCGGAATGCCGGCCTCGATGCAGCGCTTGCACTCGGCCTCGGCCTTGGCGAACCCGTCGAACAGGGCGGCGGTATCGGCGATCTCGAAGTTGTACTTCGACATCTGCTTCTCGTTCTCGAGGAACACCTGGCCATAGGTCACGCCGGCCTCGTTGAACTTCAGGTCATAGACCCGGTCCACGCCCTGGATGTACATGGCCAGCCGCTCCAGCCCATAGGTCAGCTCGCCCGCGACCGGCTTGCAGTCGAACCCGCCAACCTGCTGGAAATAGGTGAACTGGGTCACCTCCATCCCGTCGCACCAGACCTCCCAGCCCAGCCCCCAGGCGCCCAGCGTCGGGCTTTCCCAGTCGTCCTCGACAAAGCGGATGTCGTGCGCCAGCGGATCCACGCCAATGGCCGCGAGGCTCTCCAGATAGAGCTCCTGCAGGTTCTCCGGGTTCGGCTTCAGGATCACCTGGTATTGGTAATAGTGCTGCAGCCGGTTCGGGTTCTCGCCATAGCGCCCGTCGGTCGGCCGCCGGCTCGGCTGCACATAGGCCGCGCTCCACGGCTCCGGCCCCAGCGCGCGCAGGGTCGTCGCGGGGTGAAAGGTGCCCGCGCCCATGCGCATGTCGTAAGGTTGCAGGATCAGGCAGCCCCGCGCGCTCCAGAACGCATGGAGGCGCAGGATCATGTCCTGAAAGGAAAGGGGAGCGCTAACGTCGGCCATGGCGGCTGCCTTTGGCCCACGGGGCGCGGCAAATCAATGGTGCATGGACCGGACCGGGCTCTGGCCCGATCCTTGCCCGGCACCAGCCCGCTCCCCCGGCGGATGCCAGGGCGCACCCGACAAGAGACTCCCCAAATTCCGTTCATCGCTTGTCAGCAAAGCAGGCTATAGGCAGGCCCCATGCACCTGATCCGCTCTATCGCCCAGGCGATCTTCGCTCTTCTTGCCACGCTGTTCGCCGTCGGCGCCTCCGCCCAGGAGCCGGCGGCCGTTGTCACCACCGCCCTCCCCGCCCCGGCCCCGCGCCCGGCGCTGTGGAAGGTGGCCGATGCCGACACCACGATCTACCTGTTCGGCACGATCCACGCCCTGCCCCCCGGGGTCCAGTGGATGACCGGGCCGATCGAACAGGCGCTGGCCTCGTCCGAACAGCTCGTCACCGAAATCCCCGACACCCCGCCCGAGGAAATGAAGGCCGCCGTCCTCTCCAACGCCATGCTGCCGGCCGGCCAGAACCTGCGCCAGATGCTTGATGATGCCCAGCGCGCCAAGTTCGAGTCCGCGGTCACCGGCTTCGGCTTCCCGGTCGACGCCTTCGATCGCTTCGAGCCATGGTATGCCGCCGTCGCCCTCACTGCCCTGCCGCTCGAAAAAATCGGCTACACCGCCGGCAATGGCGTGGAGGAGCGCATCGCCGCCGAGGCGCTGCGCCTCAGGAAGCCGCGCATGGGCCTGGAAACCGCCGCCTATCAGCTCGCCATGTTCGATGGCCTCCCGCGCGATGTCCAGAAGACCTACCTGATGGAGGTGCTGAACGACCTGCCGACCATCCGGCAGGACCTTGCGGCCATTGTCGCCGAATGGTCGGCCGGCAATGCCGACAAGCTGGCCGAACTGCTCAACGCCGAACAGGACGATCCGCGCATGGTCGCCGCGCTGCTCACCGGCCGCAACAAGATGTGGGCGAACTGGATCAAGGCGCGGCTGAACCGTCCGGGCACGGTGTTCATGGCCGTCGGCGCCGGACACCTCGCCGGCAAGGATTCGGTGCAGGATCTGCTCGGCAAGGCCGGCGTCACGGTCACCCGGATCCAGTAGCATGGCGCTGCGGGGGGCAGTTCTGGGAATAGCCCTGGGGGCAGTCGTGCTGCTCTCGGCCTGCGCCCGGCCCGAACCTGCCAACCCGGCCCTGTGGGAGGTTACCGGGTCCCACGGCGAACAGGCTTGGCTATTCGGCACGATCCACGCCCTGCCCCGCCCCGCCGCTTGGCGTACCGCGCCGGTCGATGCGGCGATCAGGCAGGCCGACGGGCTGGTAATGGAAATCGCCCGGATCGATGACGATGCCGGCACCGCGGCAGTCTTCAACCGCCTCGCCCGCTCGCCCGGCCTCCCGCCGCTGGAACGCCGCGTGGCCCCGGCGCTGCGCCCCCGCCTCGCCGCCCTGATGAAGGAAGGGCGCATCCCGCCCGCCACCTTTGCCCAAACCGAAACCTGGGCCGCCGCCCTGATGCTCGCCCAGGTCGGGCAGGATCCCGACAACCAGCAGAACGGGGTGGACCGCGCCCTTGCCCGCGCCATGCCCGGCCTGCCGGTGGGCGAGTTCGAGGGCGCCGAACGCCAGCTCGCCATCTTCGATGCCCTGCCCGAGGGCGAGCAGCGCGATCTCCTCGCCGCCGTCATCCGTGGCGCCGGGAAGGAGGGCGACGATGCCACCCTCGCCACGGCCTGGCGCAGGGGCGATGTGGAAACCATCGCCCGGGCCACGCACAAGGGCCTCCTCGCCGATCCCGAACTGCGCGAGGCGCTCTATTCGGCCCGCAACCGCAGTTGGCTCCGCCAGATCGAGACCCTGCTGCGTGCCGGCCGCCACCCCTTCGTTGCCGTCGGCGCGGCTCACCTGGCCGGAACCGACGGCCTCCCCACCCTCCTCGCCGCGCGCGGGTGGACCGTGCGCCGCGTGGAATAGCTTGCTTTCCGGGCGCTTTGCCCATAAGGGCCGCGCCTTCCCGTGCATGGTCATCCCTGGAGGCGTGGCGGGAATGAACGAAACCGTTTTCGAAAGGCAAGAGCATGAGCGAAACGCTTAACCTGCCGGCCGAGGCGCGCGATCGGGTTGGCAAGGGAGCCTCCCGCAGTCTGCGCCGCACTGGCCGCGTCCCCGCCGTGGTGTATGGTGAAAACCAGGCCCCCCTCAGCGTCCACGTCGAAGAGAAGGAACTGGTCCGCCAGCTCGGCACCGGTCACTTCTTCAACTCGATCGTAGAGATCGTGGTCGGCGGCGAGACCGTGCGCACCCTGCCCAAGGACGTGGCCTTCCACCCCGTCAGCGATCGACCGCTCCACGCCGATTTCCTGCGCGTCTCGGCGGACCACAAGGTCCACGTGAACGTGCCCGTCGTCTTCGCGAACGAAGCGGCCTCGCCGGGCCTGAAGCGCGGCGCCGTGCTGAACATCGTCCGCCACGAGCTGGACCTGATCTGCAGCCCGGATTTAATTCCGGACGAGATCGTGATCGACGTGACCGGCCTCGATGTCGGTGCCTCGATCCACATCAGCCACGTGACCCTGCCGGAAGGGACCGCCTCGGCGATCACCGACCGCGACTTCACGATCGCCACCATCGTTGCCCCCTCGGGCCTGCGCAGCGAAGAGGGTGACAACAGCAAGACCGAAGCGGGCGCGTAAGCGCCGCCAAAGCCCTCTCCCCTTCAGGGGGGAGGGTTGGGAGGGGGGCGGAACGAGGCGCTGCGCCTGCAGCCCCCTCTCCCCGGCCCTCTCCCCTCAAGGGGGAGGGAGTCGCCATGCAGCTCTGGGTCGGCCTCGGCAATCCCGGTCCCCAATATTCCATGCACCGGCACAACGTCGGGTTCATGGCGGCGGACACCATTGCCGACGTCCACGGCTTCGGCCCGGTCCAGAAGAAATTCCAGGGCTGGCTCCAGGAAGGCCGCATCGGCCCGGAGAAGATCCTCCTCCTCAAGCCCGCCACCTTCATGAACGAAAGCGGCCGCGCCGTGGGCGAGGCGCTGCGCTTCTACAAGCTCGGGACCGACGCGCTCACCGTCTTCCACGATGAGCTGGACCTCGCGCCGATGAAGGTGAAGGTGCGCCGCGGCGGCGGCCTTGCCGGCCACAACGGCCTGCGCTCGATCGACCAGCATCTTGGCCCCGATTTCCGCCGGGTCCGCATCGGCATCGGCCACCCCGGCCACAAGGACAAGGTCACCGGCCACGTCCTCGGCAACTACGCCAGGTCCGAGATCGATCCCTTGGTCGACATGCTCGGCGCCATGGCCGCCGAGGCCGAATGGCTCGCCAGGGGCGATGACGTGCGCTTCATGAACGAAGTAGCCCTGCGCCTCGCCGACTGACGCCGTGCGTCAGACCGCGCCTGCTGGACCCTAGTTCGCCTGCTCGGGCGGCACCACCGGAAACAGGATCGGCGCCACCGCGACGCCTTCTTCGGCCAGCTCCTGCGCCTCCTCCAGAGTGGCCCTGCCGTGGATCGCCTCCATCTCGGCCTCGCCATAGTGCATCTCGCGCGCCTTCTCGGCAAAGTCCTCGCCCACCCAGCGCGAGGACTTGAGCGCCTGCGCCTGCGCCTCGGCGAGCGCGCGGAAGGCCTTGGCCAGCTCCGGCGGCACCGGCGGTCCCGAATTGGCATGGGCGGCCGGAACCTGCGCGGGCGTGCGCGCCGCGGCCGGCGCCGGCAACTGGTTGCCCTTGCGCCCCAGGTTCGGCGCCATCACCGCCTTCTCCACCACCTCCGCTCCGCAGGTCGGGCAGGTCACCAGCCCGCGCCCCTGCTGGTCGGCAAAGTCCGCGGAGGAGCCGAACCAGCCCTCGAACCGGTGCCCGTGCGGGGCGCACTGAAGGTCGAACACGATCATCGTGATCGCTAATTGGGAATTTCCCGCCGGTTGGCAAGAGAGGGCAGCTGCGCCCGCACCTCGGTCAGCCTGCCTGGGTCGATCTCCGTGAAGCCCAGCCCCGCGCTCTCGCCCCCCATGTCGAGCAGCACCTCGCCCCATGGGTCGACCGCCAGGCTGTGCCCATAGGTCTCGCGCCCGTCCTCGTGCCGGCCGACCTGCGCCGCGGCGATCACGAAGGCGCTCGCCTCCACTGCCCGCGCCCGCTGCAGCAGGTGCCAGTGCGCCTTGCCGGTCGGCACGGTGAAGGCGGCGGGAATGGCGATCGCATCGCAGCGCGCCTGGCCCAGCGCCTCGAACAGCGCCGGAAAGCGGATGTCGTAGCACACGGTAAGGCCCAGCCGGCCGACCGGCGTTCCCTCCGCGATGCCCAGGCTCTCGCCCGGGGCATAGGCCTTCGATTCCCGCCAGCTTTCCCCGCTGGCAAGATCGACGTCGAACATGTGGATCTTGTCATACCGCGCCCGCACCGAGCCGTCGGGGCCGATCACTAGCGAGCGATTGGCATAGCGCCCGTCGCCCTCGTCCTCGCGCCGCACCGCCAGCGAACCCAGCGCCACCCAGATCCCCGCGCGCGCCGCCGCCTCGCGGCTCGCCGCCAGCACGGGGTCCTCCGCCTCGCGCACGATCTGGCCCGCGGCGCGCTTGCGGTCCCGGTCGATCAGCCCCGACATCTCGGGCGTGAACAGCATCGCCGCACCCTCGGCACCGGCGCGCGCCACGGCCTCGGCCACGGTCCGGCCATTCGCCGCCGGGTCGATCCCGCTGGTCATCTGCAGCACGGCGATGCGGGGCATGGCGCTGGTCAGAGGCCCAGCACGGGGTCGAGCTTGCCCGCAGCATCCAGCGCGTGGATGTCGTCGCTGCCACCATAGGGCTTGCCGTCGATGAACACCTGCGGGACGGTCCGCGCTCCCGGCGCCCGCTCGGCCATTTCGGCGCGCTTCTTCGTGTCCATCGTCACGTCATGTTCGGTATAGGCAACGCCCTTGCGATCCAGCAGGGCCTTGGCGCGGGTGCAATAGGGGCAGCCCCACTGGGTGTAGATCTCGACCTGGGCCATGCTCATCCTTCTGCTCGCTCACGCGGCGCGCGACCATGCGCGCCGGGGCTCTTGAAACGCGCGGGAGCTAACATATCTCCCACTGCGTGTCATGCGCCGCACCGGGCGTGGCACAGCGCCGGGGCGCCGGGTTGCCGGGCTCCGACGGTTTGAACCGAAATTGCTCAGATGAGGATTTTTGCCATGAACCGCTTCGATTTCACCCCCTATCGCCGCAGCACCGTCGGGTTTGACCGGCTGTTCGACCTGCTCGAAAACGCCTCCCGCGCCGGCGCCGGCGAAAACTATCCGCCCTTCAACATCGAACGCCTGGGCGACGATGCCTATCGCATCACCCTTGCCGTGGCGGGCTTCAAGCCGGCCGACCTTGACATCACCGCACAGCAGAACCTGCTCGTGATCCAGGGCAAGAAGGCCGACGAGGGCCAGGCCGAAGGCCAGTTCCTCCACCTCGGCATCGCCCAGCGCGCGTTCGAGCGCCGGTTCGAACTGGCCGACTTCGTCCGCGTGGAGAACGCCAATCTCGAGGATGGCCTGCTCGTGATCGATCTCGTGCGCGAAGTGCCCGAGGCGATGAAGCCCAAGAAGGTGCAGGTCGGCACGCAGAAGAGCCTCAGCGTGGTAGACGCCGCGCCGAAGGACCAGGCCGCCTGATCCGGCCACTTCTGAAATACCGTTGAAGCAAGGTTCGGGGGTGAGTCTGGGAAGACTCACCCCCGCGACGCTTGCGCGCCGCCTCGTCCCGTAATGATCGTCCGGGTCGCAGAAGACGATCACCCGTGGACAAAGCCATGGAATTTCTTGGCCGTGCTGCGCGGTGTTGCGACCTCGCGCCAGATGCAAGCGATTGCACCGCCTCTTCGCCTGATTCGCTACCGTCGAATCGGCGCACGGCGCAAGTAAATTTGGACTGTAACCGGCGTTTTTACGAAACGGATTTGGTGCAAACCCGGACACGCCAGGACGCTGCGGTCGCCCGATCCCAAGCCGAAACGGCCCGGGCGGTCAGACCAGCCGGGCCTGCCGCAGCGCCGCGCCGATGAAGCCCTTGAACAGCGGATGGGGATCGAACGGGCGGCTCTTCAACTCGGGGTGGAACTGCACGCCGACGAACCACGGATGTTCCGGCCGCTCGACGATTTCCGGCAGCAGCCCGTCCGGCGACATGCCCGAAAAGACCAGCCCGCCCTTCTCCAGCCGCTCGCGATAGGCGCTGTTCACCTCGTAACGGTGGCGGTGGCGCTCGCTGATCTCCTCGGCGCCATAGATGGCCGCCGCATGGCTGTTGCCGGCTAGCTTGGCCGGATAGGCGCCCAGCCGCATGGTTCCGCCCATGTCCCCGCCCTGGCTGCGCGTCTGGAGGCCTTCCTCGCTCATCCACTCGGTGATGATGCCGACCACAGGCTCTTCGGTCGAGCCGAACTCGGTGGACGATGCTCCGGCCACCCCGGCCGTGTTGCGCGCGCCCTCGATGCAGGCCATCTGCATGCCAAGGCAGATCCCCAGGAACGGCACCTTGCGCTCCCGCGCGAAGCGCACGCTGGCGATCTTGCCCTCGGTCCCGCGTTCGCCGAACCCGCCCGGCACGAGGATCCCGTGCATCGGTTCGAGGTGCGCCGCGATCTCCGAATCCGCCTGCTCGAACACCTCGGCGTCGATCCAGCGGATGTTGACCTTGACCCGGTGAGCCATGCCGCCATGGACCAGCGCCTCGTTGAGCGACTTGTAGGCGTCCTGCAGGCCCACGTACTTGCCCACCACGCCGATCGTCACCTCCCCTTCCGGGTTCTGGTATCGGTCGACGATGTCCTCCCAGCGCGAGAGGTCGGGCTCCGGCGCGGTCAGGCCGAAATGGTACAGCACCGCCGCGTCCAGCCCCTCGGCGTGATACTGCAGCGGCACCGCATAGATGCTCGAGGCATCGCGCGCCGGGATAACCGCTTCCTTGCGGACGTTGCAGAACAGCGCGATCTTGCCGCGCTCACCTTCGGGCAGTGGCTTCTCGCAGCGGCACAGCAGCACGTCGGGCTGCACGCCAAGGCTGGTCAGCTCGCGCACCGAATGCTGCGTCGGCTTGGTCTTCAGCTCGCCCGCCGCGGCGATATAGGGCACCAGCGTCACGTGGACCGAACAGGTCCGCTCCCGGCCCAGCTCGTTGCGCAGCTGGCGCAGCGCCTCGATGAAGGGCAGGCCCTCGATGTCGCCCACTGTGCCGCCGATCTCGCACAGCACGAAGTCGAGATCCTCGGTCTCTTCCTGGGCGAAGGCCTTGATCGCATCGGTCACGTGCGGGATCACCTGGACGGTCGCGCCCAGATAGTCGCCCCGCCGTTCGCGCGCGATAATGTCGCGGTAGATCCGGCCCGAGGTGATGTTATCCGATTGACGCGCCGAAACCCCGGTAAACCGCTCGTAATGCCCAAGGTCGAGATCGGTCTCCGCACCGTCGTCGGTCACGAAAACCTCGCCGTGCTGGTAGGGGCTCATCGTCCCCGGATCGACGTTCAGATAGGGGTCGAACTTGCGGATCCGCACCCGGAACCCGCGCGCCTGCAGCAGCGCGGCGAGACTGGCGGCCATCAGGCCTTTTCCGAGCGAGGAGACCACGCCGCCGGTGATGAAAATATACCGCGCCATGGGAATCGGGCCTTAGTCCTTGATGATGGAACAGGGCAAGCGCGGGACTCACGATCCCGGCGCTAATCCACAGTCCGCATGAAAAGAACGTGCAATGCGCGCTGCGGGGCGCGCACGCGGTTCGTGCCGGCACAGGCCGCAGCAAAAGCCGCGGACCAGTGCCGAAGCAAGCCTTCGGGCTTACTGGGCCGGAGCGGCCGGAAGCGGGTTGTTGCCGGCCGGAGCCGCCGGAGCGCCCGGCTGGGCCCCGGGTTGGGCCCCAGGTTGGGCCAGCGGATCGGCCGGAGCCTGCTGCTGCGGCTGCACCGGAATGTCCTGCCGGTTCAGCGAGGTATCAAGATCGCGCCCGCCCGTCGCATTGACCGCAAGGGCGGCCAGCACGATCGACAGCAGCACGAATACCGTTGCCAGGATCGCCGTCGTCCGGGTCAGGAAATCAGCCGCGCCGCGCGCCGACATGAACCCGCTCGGGCTGCCGCCGGTGCCAAGGCCGCCGCCTTCCGACTTCTGCATCAGGATCACGCCGACCAGCAGTGCGGCGACGATGGCCTGGACGACCGTGATGAAGATGAACAGCGACATGGTGGATCGATCCGTCTGATTTGCCCGCCATCTAGGGCCGGGGCGCGGCCAGCGCAAGGGCAGGTCCGCAGGACTGCCGCAAACCGCCGCACGCCCTCTGCTCGTCACCTCGGGCTGGACCCGGGGTCCCGCTTGCTTTCCCGAAGCCCCCCGCCTCAGTCGGCGCGCGCCGACGAAGCCGCGGCCACGATGGCCAGGAAGCTCTCCGCCGTCAGGCTGGCGCCGCCGACCAGAGCACCGCCAACGCCCTCGGAGGCCAGCAGGTCGCGTGCATTGTCGGCATTGACCGAACCGCCATAGAGGATGCGCACCGCCGCCCCGGCATCGCCCCAGGCCTCGACCAGCGTCGCGCGGATCGCGCGGTGCATGGCAACCACGTCGTCCACCGCGGCCACGCGACCGGTGCCGATCGCCCAGACCGGCTCATAGGCAATGGCCACGCGGGCCGGGATCGTCTCGGCATCCTCGGGACGGGTGGGCAGCGAAGCGGCCACCTGGCCCTTGACCACGGCCTCGGCCTGGCCGGCGTCGCGCTCTTCCAGCGTCTCGCCCACGCAAACGATGACGCCAAGGCCCGCGCCCAGCGCCGCGTCGGCCTTGGCCTTCACCACGCCGTCGCTCTCGCCATGGTCGCGGCGGCGCTCGGAATGGCCGACGATCACGAAATCGGCCCCGGCGTCGACCAGCATGGCGGCCGAAATGTCGCCGGTGTGGGCGCCCTTGGCCTCGGTGTGGCAATCCTGCCCGCCGGTGCCGATCGCGCCGGCCGCCTCGGCCATGGCCTGGATCAGCGTGAACGGGGGGGCAAGCGCCACCTGCACTTCGGGATAACGCCCGGCCCCGCGCTCGATCGCCCGCGCCTCGGCGAGCATCGAACGGGTGCCGTTCATCTTCCAGTTGCCAACGATGTATGGCCGATTAGGCATTGCAATTCCCTGATTTTACTGGTCCAGCACGCCACCGTGGAGGAGAGCGAGGGGCGCGCCGGCTGTGCATTTTCCGCCCGCAACGGGGGCTTGGCGCGCTGCTAGGGCAGGGAATCGGGGCTTGTAAAGCACTCCCGCGCACTTTTCGCCATGGCTGCGACGGGCTGCGAGCGCCACCGCCGGCCCGTTCCATCCTTAACCGCTGCCCTTTCGATGCTTCGGCCCCGTTGCGGGATCGTCGTTTGGCCCCTAAAGCCGCCCGGGTCCGGCCTGCGCACGCCGGCGAAACGACCTGAGGCGAACCGCTAACATGATGCACATCTTCCGTTCCTTCATGCACAGCCGGGTCGGCGTGTACGTCGCCCTCGGGTTCATCGTGCTCATCTTCATAGCATTCGCCGCCGCCGACGTGACCGGCAGCCGTCAGTTCGGCAGCGTCACCGGCGGCGATCGGGTCGCCACGGTCGGTTCGCGCAAGATCTCCACCGCCGATCTCAGCAGCGGCGCCACCAACGCGCTCGAACGGCTGAAGCAGCAGCAGCCGGCGCTCACCATGAAGGCCTTCGTCGCCGGCGGCGGCCTCAACGAGGTGCTGGACCAGCTGGTTGACCGCGCCGCCATCGCCGAATTCGGCAAGGCCCACGGGGTCCTCGTCAGCGACCGGCTGATTGACAGCGAACTGGCCAAGATCGACGCCTTCAAGGGCCTCGACGGCAAGTTCAGCCCCACCGCCTTCCACGCCCTCCTCAGCCAGCGCGGCCTCAGCGAGGCGGCGGTCAGGCAGGACCTGGCCGATGGTCTCATCGCCCGCAGCCTGCTCGTGCCCGGGTCGTTCGGCGCGCGGATGCCCCGCGATCTCGCCGCCCGCTACGCCGCGCTCCTCTCCGAACAGCGCCTCGGCTCGATCGCCCTGCTCCCTTCGGCGGCCTTTGCCCCAAAGGGAGAACCGTCGGCCGCCGATCTCGCCGCGTTCTACCAGGCACACCGCGCGAACTACGTCCGCCCCGAACGCCGCACGATCCGCTATGCCCTGTTCGATGACAGCGCCCTGCCGCCCGTCCCCGCGCCGGCCGAGGCGGAAATCGCCGCGCGCTACAACGCCAACAAGGACCTCTACGCGCCCACAGAGCTCCGCAAGGTGACCCAGCTCGTCATCCTGGGCGAAGCTGCGGCCAAGGCCGTCGCGGCCGAGGTGCAGGGCGGCAAGAGTCTCGAGGAAGCCGCGAAGGCGCGCGGCCTCGCCACGGTCGCGATCGGCCCGATGGCCCGTCCGGCACTCACCGCACAGTCCAGCCCGGCCATTGCCGAGGCCGCCTTCGCCGCCGTGCGCGGCAAGGTCGTCGGCCCGGTCCGCGGCCCGCTCGGCTGGACCCTCATCCGCGTCGACCAGGTGGACAACCGCGCCGGCAAGTCGCTCGACCAGGCCCGGGGCGAGATCGTCGCCGAGCTCACCGCGCTCAAGAAGCGCGCCGCCCTGTCGGACTTCACCGCCCGCGTCGAGGAGGAGTTCGACAAGGGCGGCTCGCTGGGTGACGTCGCCAAGGAGCTCAAGCTCACGCCGAAGCTGGTCGGGCCGGTCACGGCGGACGGCAAGCTCTACGGCACGCAAGGTTCGGTCCCGCCCGAGCTCGCCCGGATCGTCCCTGCCGCATTCTCGATGGAGCGCGAAGGCCAGCCTCAGGTCGCCGAAGTCGTCGCCGGCAAGCAGTTCGTCGTCTTCGACGTTTCGGCCATCGCCCCTTCGGCCGCCGCCCCGATCGCGGAGATCCGCCCGCAGGTCATGGCCGACCTGATGCTTTCGCGCGGCGCGGCCGCCGCCAAGGATGCGGCGAGCCGGCTCCAGGCCGAGATCCGCAAGGGCACCGATCCCGCCGCGGCTCTCGGCAAGCTCGGCGTGGCCGGCCTTCCCCCGGTCCAGCGCATCGCGATCGACCGGCAGCAGATGGCGCGCATGGGCAACCAGATCCCGCCGCCGATCGGCCTCCTGTTCGCCATGGCCCAGGGCACGACCAAGGTCCTCGCCGGCCCGGGTAACCGCGGCTGGTACATCGTGACGCTGAACAGGATCGTCACCGGCGACCAGGCCAAGATCGCCCCGCTGATCGATCCGGCGATGCGCGAGCTGTCGCAGTCGACCGGCCAGGAATACGCGGTCCAGCTTCGCCGCGCCATGCGCGAGGAGCTGAAGCCCACCACCAACCCGGTCGCGATCAAGGCCGTGTCCACCCGTCTCGCCGGCGAGTGAGCCAGGGTCCCCGGCCATGACCGCCTGCCAGACCGCCCCCACCGTCGAAAACGCCGCCGCTGCCCTGCGCCAGCTGGCCGCCGGCCAGCCCGCGCTGGTCTGGCGCCGGCTGGTGGCCGATACCGAAACCCCGGTCGGCGCGGCGCTCAAGCTGTTCGAGGACGGGCGCGGCGATTTCCTGCTCGAATCGGTCCAGGGCGGCGAAGTGCGCGGGCGCTACTCGCTGCTCGGTCTCGATCCGGACCTCGTGTTCCGCGCCACCGGCCATGCCTGCGAGATCAACCGCCACTGGCAGACCGACCGCGCGGCCTTCGCCGCCCTGCCCGGCGATGCCCTCGCCGAACTGCGCGCCCTCGTCACGGCCTGCCGGATCGACGTCCCGGCCGAGCTTCCCCCGGCGCTCGCCTGCCTCGTCGGCTACTTCGGCTACGAGACCATCGGCCTCGTCGAAAAGCTTCCCCGCGCGCCGCAGTCCGCGCTCGAACTGCCCGACATGCTGTTCGTCCGGCCGACCCTGATCCTGGTGTTCGATCGCCTGTCCGATGCCCTGTGGTGCGTCGCCCCGGTCTGGCCCTCGGCCATGCCGCCGGAAACCCTGCTCGCCGCCGCGGAGGACCGGATCGATGCCGCCCTCGCCCGGCTCGCCCGGCCCGTCCCCGTCGCCGCCGCGCAGGCCAGCCTGCCCGATCCCGTGCGCACGCCGGTCGTCGCGCCGGAACGCTACGCCGCAATGGTCCGCGCCGCGCAGGACTACATCACCGCCGGCGACATCTTCCAGGTCGTCCTCGCCCAGCGCTTCACCGCGCCCTTCCCGCTGCCCGCCAGCGCGCTCTACCGCGCCCTGCGCCGCATCAACCCCTCGCCCTTCCTCTACTTCCTCGATCTGCCCGGCTTCGCCCTCGTCGGCTCCAGCCCGGAAATCCTCGTCCGCGTCCGCAACGGCGAGGTCACCATCCGGCCGATCGCCGGCACCCGCCCCCGCGGCAAGACCGCGGAAGAGGATGCCGCGAACGAGGCCAGCCTGCTCGCCGATCCCAAGGAACGGGCCGAACACCTGATGCTGCTCGATCTGGGCCGCAACGATGTCGGCCGGGTCGCCGCCAAGGGCACGGTCCGGGTCACCGAAAGCTACACGATCGAACGCTACAGCCACGTCATGCACATCGTCTCGAACGTGGTCGGCCAGCTCGACACGGCCCGGCACGACGCGGTCGACGCCCTCTTCGCCGGCTTCCCCGCCGGCACCGTTTCCGGCGCCCCCAAGGTCCGCGCCTGCGAGATCATCGCCGAACTCGAACACGAAACCCGCGGCGCCTACGCCGGCGGCGTCGGCTACTTCGCCCCCGATGGCTCGGTCGATTCCTGCATCGTCCTGCGCACGGGCGTCCTCAAGGACGGCGTCCTCCACGTCCAGGCCGGCGCCGGCATCGTCGCTGATTCCGTCCCCGCCAGCGAACAGGCCGAATGCGAAAACAAGGCCGGAGCCCTCTTCGCCGCCGCACGCGAGGCGGTGCGGGTGGCCAGCGAGCCGGGGTTTGGGCAGTGAGGATCGGCTATATTGATGGTGCGGCACTCGAAGCCGAGCTCGAAAGTCTCAGCTCTCATTTAGGCGGCCTTGAACTCGATTTTGATCGACGGTCATTCATTGGCCAAATTTTGGGTTGTGATAGAGTGTTTTATTACGATTCACTGCCCGTAAAGCGGGTGGAGGAATCGAATGAGGAATTCGAATCAAGATTAGCCGCAAAACAGGAAGTGTTCCGGAAGTTAGCGGCGAATTCTAATATCCACGTGAAAAATGGCTCTGCTAGATATAATAGAAGACGGGGATTGCACCAAAAAGGGGTCGACGTACTCTTAGCTACGGACGCGCTCTATGATGCACTTACGGGCGTGTCCAAGGAAGCTGTTTTCCTTCTGAGCGATCTGGATTTTTACCCGATTTTCGATAGACTTGCCCATAGCCAGGCAAGGACTGTCCTAATCTATTGGAAGGGCGTTACGTCGTCCGACATGATCGAAGTATCGGACTCAGCTCGAGAAATTAATTACTGGGAATTGATAGAGCATTTGGGAGGCGGGCAGAGGGAGGCAGTTCTTCCTTATACAGAAGGCGGGGTGGTCAACCCTCTATCCGAGGCTGAACGAGAGTTGGCCGTCGATGGGATGGTCGACGATACCCCTTGTTGCTTCTGGTTCGATCCCCGGACCAGACTTTATCATGGATGGCTGGCGACCCAGCGAATTCGCACACCATATAAGCGGATCTGCTTGGACTTCTGGACCCGCGGTGCAACCCATCGCTTGAATTTTGACGAATCGAGACTCCCATGATCCTCGTCCTCGACAACTACGACAGCTTCACCTGGAACCTCGTCCATTACCTGATGGAACTGGGCGCCGAGGTGGAGGTCGTCCGCAACGATGCGCTCACCGCCGCCCAGGCGCTGGAAACCGGGGCGCAGGGCTTCCTGCTCTCGCCCGGCCCCTGCACGCCCAATGAGGCCGGGATCAGCCTCGATCTTGTCGGCGCCGCGGCAGACAGCGGCACGCCGCTCCTCGGCGTCTGCCTCGGTCACCAGTCGATCGGCCAGTACTTCGGCGGCTCGGTCGTGCGCGGCGGGCTGATGCACGGCAAGACCAGCCCGGTCACGCACGATGGCACCGGCGTTTTCGCCGGCCTGCCCTCGCCGTTCATCGCCACCCGCTACCACTCGCTGATTGTCGATCCGGTGCCCGATGCACTGGGCGTCAATGCCCGCTCGGATGACGGCCACACCATGGGCTTCCGCCACGTCTCGCTGCCGATCCACGGGGTCCAGTTCCACCCCGAATCGATCGCCACCCAGCACGGCCACGCCATGCTGGCGAACTTCCTGCGCCTGTGCGGCCTCAGCCCGGCCGAAGTGGCCGACCAGACGCTGGCCTGATCCGCTCATGGCCGCGTTGCCCCCGATCACCCCGCACCCGCTGGACGAGGGCGAGGCCGAGCACCTGTTCGGCCTGATGTTCGACGGCGCCCTTGCGGACGAAGACATCGCCCGCTTCCTGGTTGACCTGTCCGACCGGGGCGAGACCGCGAGCGAGATCACCGGCGCCGCCCGGGCCATGCGCGCCCGGATGATCCCGGTCAGTGCCCCGGCCAACGCGATCGACGTCTGCGGCACCGGCGGCGATGGCCACCACACGCTCAACGTCTCCACTGCCGTCGCGATCGTCGTCGCGGCCTGCGGGGTCCCCGTCGCGAAGCACGGCAACCGCGCCGCCAGCTCCAAGGCCGGCACCGCCGATACCTACGAAGCCCTCGGCCTCGATCTCGCCCGTGCGCCGGAACGGGCCGAGGCGACTCTCAACGATCTCGGCATCTGCTTCCTCCACGCCGGGCTCCATCACCCGGCGATGGCCCGGATCATGCCGATCCGCCGCGCCATCGGCCGCCGCACGGTGTTCAACCTGCTCGGCCCGCTGGCCAACCCGGCCCGCGTCACCCGCCAGCTGGTCGGCATCGCCCGCCCCGCCTACGTCCCGATCTACGCCGAAGCCATCCGCCGCCTCGGTACCGAAAAGGCCTATGTCGTCTCCGGTGACGAAGGGCTCGACGAACTCAGTCTCGATGCCGGCAACGAACTGGCCGAGGTCGTCTCGGGCGAAGTCCTGATGCACCGCGTCTCCGCTGCCGAGGCCGGGCTGCCCTCCTCCCCGGTCGAGGCGATCCGTGGCGGCGATCCGGCCCACAACGCTGCCGCCCTGCGCGCGCTGCTCATGGGCGAGCCAGGGCCCTACCGCGACGCCGTCCTGTTCAACGCCGCCGCAGCCCTCCTCGTGGCCGGCGAGGCGGACGATTGGCACTCAGGCGTAGAGGAAGCCGCCGAAGCCATCGACAAGGGTCTCGCCAACACCCTGCTCGATTGCTGGATCCAGGCCCTGCGCTGAAGGCGGCCCGAACCGTCGTCGCGAACAACCGAACGCGTGCGACAATGCTGGGCGCCAATCCGGGGCGGCAGGCACAATTCCAGCGATTGCCCGGTCAACCAAGCGCCTTCCCGAAGGCCCAACCCCGTTCCGCCAGCCACTCCGCGATCTCGTCGCGGCTCATCCCGCCGGCATCCTGCAGCGCACGCGCAGCAAGCAGCACGCCCGCCGGCAGCGGTTCGTCGAACTGGATGCCCCGCATCCCATCCCGCTCCCACACGATCTGGCCGAAGGCCTCGTGCTTGCCCCACCGCAGGATCAGGTCATGCCCGCGCGGAAATGCTGCGTTGCTGAAGATCTTGGCCCCACCTTCGGACAGGTCGCACAGGACCACCCGCAGCGTGCCGGCGTGCAGCACGGCATAGGCTGCCAGGCGCAGCCGCAGACGGCCCGCCTTGCGCTTGGGCGAATAACCGGGAGGAGGGGCTGGAGTGGTCATAAACCTGTCCGCGATCCATCTGCCCCCGCGCCCTATTGCCACAAGTCCATGGTAAAACAACGTATTTCTCGATTCCGGCAAAACCCTTATGCACCCGGCGCGAAGCTTGCCCCGGCATGCAGCGCGCGCGACGAACCCGCAGCAAACCTCCTGCACAAGAGGATGCCATGATCTCCGTGGCAACGATGTGCGGCGCGTAGAGCGCCATGCTGAAATGCTGCTCGGACCCCTTCTGCCTTGCGGTGGTCGTCGCTTCGTCGATATCGCGGGCCGGGCGCCTTCAGGCGCGGCCCTTCATCCAGCCCGCCCACGGGCCGTGCAGCGGTCCACAGACTGCGATCCGCTGCCTCCATCAGGGCGACAGCCCGCCGGGCACCGCCCTTCGTGGCCGCCTCCTCTCGACAAAGCCCGCCTTCGGAGGCATGGCGCAGCGCCATGACTGACAAGCTTGCCGAAATCTGCGCGACCACCGCCGCCGAGGTTGCCCGCCGCAAGGGCCTGCGCTCGCTGGCCGACCTCGATGCGGCCGCAGCCGGCCAGTCCGCGCCGCGCGGGTTCGAGGCCGCCCTCGCCCGCGCCGCCGCCTCGGGCTATGGCCTGATTGCGGAGATCAAGAAGGCCAGCCCGTCGAAGGGCCTGATCCGGCCGGACTTCGATCCGCCCGCCCATGCCCGCGCCTACGAAGCCGGGGGCGCGGCCTGTCTCTCGGTCCTCACCGATGCGCCCTATTTCCAGGGCCATGAGGACTATCTGGTCGCCGCGCGCGGCGCCTGTTCGATTCCGGTGATCCGCAAGGACTTCATGGTCGATCCGTGGCAGTGCGCCGAAGCCCGCGCCATTGGCGCCGATGCGATCCTTGTCATCGTCGCAGCCCTGTCAGACACGCAGATGGCCGAGATCGAAGCCGCCGCGCTCGAACGCGGAATGGACGTTCTCGTGGAGGTCCACGACGAGGCCGAGATGGAGCGCGCCGCACGGGTCCTGCGCTCGCGGCTGATCGGCATCAACAACCGCGATCTGAAGCGCTTCGTCACCGATCTTGCCACCACGGAGCGCCTCGCCCCGCTCGCGCCCGAGGGCAGCCTCGTCGTCGGCGAAAGCGGCATCAACGCCCACGCCGATCTCGTCCGCCTGGAGGACGCCGGGGTGCGCTGCTTCCTCGTCGGGGAAAGCCTGATGCGCCAGCCTGACGTAGCCGCCGCCACCCGCGCCCTGCTCGGCGGGTGAGCCGGGAGCCAGATCGAGGGGCTGTCCTACAAGCCGGGAACCTGTCATGCTCGCGCAAGCCCCTCCTGCAGCCCGGCCCGGCCCGGCCCCGAAACGCAGCCCCTCGTGCATGCACTTCATCAACTAAAGCCCCCTGAACCCACCCATGACCAACCTCACTCACCTCGATGAACACGGCCAGGCCCGCATGGTCGATGTCGGCGGCAAGCCCGCCACCGCTCGCCAGGCCGTCGCCTCCGGCCGCATCCGCATGTCGCCCCAGGCCCTCGCCGCGATCCGCGCCGGCGATGCTCCCAAGGGCGATGTCGTCGCCGCCGCCCGCATCGCGGGGATCATGGCCGCCAAGAAGACGGCGGAGCTCATCCCCCTCTGCCATCCGCTCGCGCTGGACTCGGTCACGCTGGACTTCGTCTTCGAGGACGACGCCCTGCGCGCCACGGCCACGGCCAGCCTCACCGGGCGCACCGGGGTGGAGATGGAAGCCCTCACCGCGGCCAGCGTCGCCCTCCTCACCATCTACGACATGGCCAAGGCGCTCGAGAAGACCATGGTGATCGAGGACCTGCGCCTCCTCGCCAAGCGCGGCGGCAAGTCGGGCGACTGGGCGGCCCCGGCTCCGTGAACGGCCAGCTGCCCCTCGAAGAGGCCCAGGCCCGCCTCCTCGCGCTCGCCACGCCGTTGCCGGTGGAGCGGGTCGACGTCCCCGGAGCGCTCGGCCGCTACCTGGCCGAACCCCTGCGCGCCGCCCGCACCCAGCCCGCCGCCCACGTCTCGGCGATGGATGGCTATGCGGTCGTCGCCGGCGATCTGGCCGGGCCGTGGCGCGTCGCCGGGGAAAGCTCCGCCGGGCACCCCTTTCCCCGCGCGGTCGCGCCGGGCGAGGCCGTGCGCATCTCCACCGGAGCGGTCCTCCCCGCCAGTGCTGGAGCGGTCATCCTCCAGGAAGACGTCACGCGCGAGGGAGACTCGCTCACCCTTCACGGCACGGCGCCCCAGCCTGCCGGCAAGCACATCCGCAAGGAGGGCATGGACTTCCGGTGCGAGGCGGAGCTGCTGCCGGCCGGCACGCGGATAACGCCTGCCCGCATTGCCCTTGCGATCGCCGCCGGCCACCGCCACCTCCCCGTCCGCCGCCGCCCGCGCCTTGCCGTGCTGGACTGCGGTGACGAACTGGCCAGCGATCCGGAGGCCTGCCTCCCGCACCAGGTGCCCGCCAGCAACGGTGCCATGCTCACCGCGCTTGCCGGCAGCCTTCCCGTCGACGTCACCCGGCTCGGTCCCGTGGCAGACGATCTCCCGGCGCTGACCTCTGCTCTCGACAGGGCGGGCCAGGCCGACGTGATCGTCACCACCGGCGGGGCCTCCGTCGGCGACCATGACCTGATCCGCCCGGCCCTCGAAGCCTGGGGCGCCAAGCTGGAATTCTGGAAGGTGGCGATCAAGCCGGGCAAGCCCCTGCTGGTGGCACGAAAGGGGCGGCAGCTCATCGTCGGGCTCCCCGGCAACCCTGTCTCGAGCATGGTCACGGCCTATCTCTTCGCTCTGCCGCTGCTGCGCGCGCTGCTCGGCGCCGCACACCCCGTTCCGCGCCCGCTGCAACTGACCCTTGCCGGCGAACTCGGTCCGACCGGGGCTCGGCGCGAATTTGTGCGCGCCTGCTTTTCCGGCGACGGCGTGGCCCCTGTCCACACGCAGGACAGCGGGGCACTGTCCGCTCTTTCGGCCGCCCATGTGCTGATTGACCGGCCTGCGAATTCGCCGGCCGCCCAGGCCGGAAGCAGCGTGCGCGCTCTTTTGCTCGAAAATGGCGGACTCGCTTGACCGGAGTGAATAAGTTGCTTAATTGTTCCTTGTTCGTTCACTGAACGGCTCGGGAACACCGTTCCCCGCCCGTTCGCGATGGGAGTGAAGTAGCGATGCTGACGCGCAAGCAGCACGAACTGATCCGGTTCATCCAGTCACGGCTTGAGGACACGGGTATTTCCCCCTCGTTCGAGGAGATGAAGGAAGCCCTCGACCTGAAGTCCAAGTCCGGTGTCCATCGGCTCATCTCCGCTCTTGAGGAACGCGGTTTCCTTCGTCGCCTCCCCAACCGTGCGCGCGCGCTTGAAGTGCTGCGCCAACCGGACGATGTCAGCGCCCGCACTCCCGTCGTGTCGGCCGCACCGGTCGCAGCCCACACCGCGCCCAAGCCGCCGGCGATGCCCGAACCGGCCAATGACGTGATCGAGCTTCCGCTCCACGGCCGCATCGCTGCCGGCGTCCCGATCGAGGCGCTGGAAACCACCGCCACCCTTCCGGTCCCGGCGGCGCTGCTAGGCCCCGGCGAACACTATGCGCTGGAAGTGTCGGGCGATTCGATGATCGAAGCCGGCATCCTCGACGGCGACTATGCACTGATCCGCCGCACCGACACCGCGCGCGACGGCGAAATCGTAGTGGCGCTCGTGAAGGGCGAGGAGGCGACGCTCAAGTACCTGTTCCGTGAAAAGGGCGGAGTGCGACTCGATCCAGCCAATGCGGCCTATGACGCCCAGTTCTACGGACCGGGCGAAGTTAAGGTTCAGGGGAAGCTGGCCGGACTGCTGAGACGCTACCACTGAGGTCAAGCAGGAGGGGCTATAGGTTCGTCGGTTCGGGCAGAGGCACCGTCTGCACGGCTCTTGGGCTGCGGTCCGGCCTTGTAGTGGCCCGTTGAATTGGGTGCCACCAGCCATGGTCGCCTTGGTGGGCTGCCACGCTGTCCACCTTTCCCGTATCAAGGTCCAGCGCCAGCCCACCGGTCCGGTCCAGCAGGGCGCGATCCGCCTTCAGCGTCGTAGGGCGACATGAAAGGGGCAGGCGCCGGGCCGCGATCACGATGTCGCTTCGCTCGCAGGCTGCGGCAAGATCGCGGAGCGGCACCGGGTCGGTGCCCCGGGCCAGCAGGAAGCGCCAGGTCCGCCCACCTCTTGAGATCTGTGCGGTGCAGAAGTCCGCGTTACAGCGCGCCCCGGACCATTTGTCGAGCGCGATGGAGTGGCCATTGATTCCGGCCGTTTCCGCAAGGTTCTCCCGCGCGAAGTCGCTCTTCGTCTCACGCAGAAGGACCAGGGTGTCCGGCACGAGACGGGCAAAGGCGACATGGCGTCCGTCACCTGAAATAAGCACGTCGGGAGGCTCGAGGAGCATGAGCCAGGCGGTTCCAGCGATGATCGGCAAAAGGCCCCACAGCCGGGTGCGTCCATGCCACAGCGCAAGCCACAGCCCACCACCTATGAACAGCACGAAGGCCAGCCTGCCCATCGAGGGCAAGAGGGTCACCGCTCCCGGCTGACTGGCCACAAGGTGAGCGAGCCACAGCATAAGGTCGAGCGAACGACCCACGCCCCACCATGCCGGAGCGCCTGCGCCGACCAGGTCAAGCGCCAGGGCAAGTGCCAGCAGGGGCATGGTCACGAAGGTCGTCAGCGGGATCGCAATCACGTTGGCAAACGCTCCGTAGACGCCGGCTCGGTGGAAATGGAACAGGCCGATCGGCAGAAGCGCGAGTTCGATGGCCACCCCCGTCATGAAGATGATTGCAAGATGCCGCAGCAGGCGGGCCCAAACCGGCTCCTCGCGCCGCGCGGCGAAGGCGCGCATGGGTGCAGCACCGTGAAGCGCAACGATCGTCAGAACCGCGCCGAAACTGAGCTGGAAGCTGGGGCCGGCGACTGCCTCGGGCCAGATGAGCATGACAGCAAATCCGGCCACGGCCAGCAGCCGCACAGAAAGCGCATCGCGCCCGAGCGCTACGGCCACCAGTACGAGAAGCGCTCCGAGCACGCTGCGGATCGTTGGCACTTCGGCCCCGGTCAAGGCGGCATAGAAGATCCCTACCCCCGCCGCGAGTCCGGCTGCCAGCAACGGCAGTCGCACCCTGAGGGTCAACCAGGGCCAGAGTGCCAGGAGCCGGATCGTGAGCAGGAAGGTCCCACCAATCACGGCGCTGACGTGCAGCCCGCTCACCGAGAGCAGGTGAGTCAGGCCGGAATCCCGCATCGCCTGCTCGTCTGCCTCGGCAATGGCCCCCCGGTCACCGCTCGCGAGGGCCGCAGCGATGCCGCCGGGCGAGCCCGATAGCCGCGACAGGATGTGGCGGGCCAAGGCGCGGCGCAACGCGTCAAGGCTGAAGTCCCTTCCCCGGGCGGGACTGAGCACGTCGATCGGGCCTAGAGCCGACCCCGTGGCCGCAATGCCGGTGAACCAGGCAGCGCGCGCAAAATCGTAGCCTCCCGGCAGCATAGGCGCCGCCGGCGGCAGCAGCCGTGCCTTCAGCCGCACCGTTGCCCCTTCTCGTGCGGTGTCACGATCATCCGCCAGCGGGACATTCACGCGGGCCATGATGACGCGGCCGCTGCCCGATGGATCCGATATAGCCATGAGCAGGCGCGTCCGCTGGTCGGCCGGCTGCTCTTGCCGCCCGACGACCCTGCCCGATATTTCGCCGACGAAGGGGCGCTCGATCGGAGATGCGCCAGTCAGTGCGGACTTGGCCCAGATGATTGCGCATCCGGCGGCAGCGGCAAGGGCCAGCGAAATGAACGCCTGTCGCAAATAGGGGTAATTGCCGTGCGGCCTGAACGGCGCCCCCGCCAGCCCGGCCAGGGCCAGCGCTGCCAGGATCAGGGCTAGCCATGCGGCGGGGCCATTGAGCGCGAACCAGCTTGCGATCCCCGCTCCGAAAGCGACCGCCAGCCACGGACCGCGATCGTATCCGGCGCCTGCGATAAACCGCTCGAGCCGATCAACCGCGCTTGCCAATTCTGCTGCCCTGCGCCATTGGGCCTGTTGCATTGCAGCGTGCGAGTCATCCCCGGAGTCGCCCCCTTCGCGCCGGGACCTTGCCACGATCGCGGCAAGTTCAGACATGGTCGAGGGCGAGGGCCGAAGTGCATCGCATGGCGGCATAGGACAGGAAGGTCGTGGTGATGGCAAGTGGCGAGGCGGTATTCGGGGCATCGGCCGAAGGTCGCGCCGTCGTCACCCGCTTTGCACCCTCACCCACGGGTTACCTGCACATCGGCGGCGCCCGGACCGCACTGTTCAACTGGCTCTACGCAAGGCACCACGGCGGCACCTACCTCCTGCGGATCGAGGACACGGACCGGGCCCGCTCCACGGAGCCGGCCATCGCGGCCATTTTTGATGGCCTGGAATGGCTTGGTCTTGCCGGAGATGAGCCACCCGTGTTTCAGTTCGCGCGGTCCGAACGGCACGCGGAGGTGGCGCGGCAGTTGCTGGAGGGCGGGCATGCCTATCGCTGCTACCTGACCCAGGAACAACTGGCGGTGCGGCGCGAACAGGCGCAGGCCGAACGGAGGCCGTTCCGAATCGACAGCGAATGGCGCGATGCCGATCCCTCGAGCTGGCCTGCCGGCGATTCTTACGTGGTGCGGATCAAGGCTCCGCGCACGGGCGAGACGCGCATTCACGATCAGGTCCAGGGCGAGGTAACGGTCCAGAACGCCGAGCTTGACGACTTCGTCATCCTCCGGTCCGATGGCACGCCGACCTACATGCTGGCCGTGGTGGTAGACGATCACGACATGGGCGTGACCCATGTCATCCGGGGCGACGACCACCTTAACAACGCCTTTCGCCAGCTCATTGTCGTCCGGGCGATGGACGCGATCGATGGTGCGGGCTCCTGGCCCGACCCTGTCTACGCCCACATCCCGCTGATCCACGGGTCCGACGGAGCGAAGCTGTCCAAGCGCCATGGGGCGCTTGGTGTCGACGCCTACCGCGACGAGATGGGGCTGCTGCCGGAGGCGGTCTTCAACTACCTGTTGCGGCTTGGTTGGGGGCATGGCGACGAGGAGATTATCGATCGTGACCAGGCGGTAGCCTGGTTCGACCTTGCCCACGTCGGCAAGAGCCCCTCGCGGTTCGATCTGGCCAAGCTGCTGAACCTGAATGGCCATTACCTGCGCGAGGCGGATGACCGCCGGCTTGCCGGACTGGTGGCGAAGCGGATGTCGGGTGAGGTGGACCTCGAACTTCTGACGCGCGCCATGCCCGTGCTCAAGGTCCGGGCAAAGGATCTCAACGAACTGGCAGCCGGCGCGGCCTTCCTGTTCGCCCGGCGGCCGCTTGTCCTTGAAGACAAGGCGGCTTCCCTGCTCACACCCGAATCCCGTGATCTGCTGAGCCGCATCGCACAGGCGATGGGCGGTGAGGTGGACTGGACAATCGAGGCGCTTGAGGCCAGACTCAAGTCCCTTGCGACGGACTGGGGGCTGGGGCTTGGCAAGCTGGCACAGCCGCTCCGCGCGGCCCTGACCGGGCAGAGCACCTCCCCGGGGATTTTCGACGTACTGGTATTGCTCGGCAAGGAAGAAAGCCTGGCGCGGATCGCCGCCCAGACCACGCCTGCCGAACAGGCGCGACAAGAAGGAGTTTGACAGGTGGGAAACGCTAAGCTGACCGTTGACGGCAAGGATTTCGACTATTCGGTTCTGAGCGGTTCGACCGGCCCCGACGTGGTGGATATCCGCAAGCTCTATGCCCAGACGGGTCTGTTCACCTTTGATCCGGGCTTCACGTCGACCGCAAGCTGCGAAAGCGCCCTTACCTACATCGACGGCGACGAGGGCGTGCTGCTGCACCGCGGTTATCCGATTGGCCAGCTGGCGGAGCAATCCAGCTTCCTGGAGGTCTGCTACCTGCTGCTGAACGGCGAACTGCCGAGCAAGGGCGAGCTTGACCAGTTCACGCACACCATCACGCGGCACACGATGGTGCACGAACAGCTGACCAGCTTCTTCGGCGGCTTCCGCCGCGATGCGCATCCGATGGCGGTAATGTGCGGCGTGGTTGGCGCGCTTTCGGCGTTCTACCACGATTCCACGGACATTGCCGATCCGGTGCAGCGCAAGATCGCCAGCCACCGCCTGATCGCCAAGATGCCGACCATCGCGGCCATGGCCTACAAGTATTCGGTCGGCCAGCCCTTCGTCTATCCGCGCAACGACCTGTCCTACACAGGCAACTTCCTGCGCATGACCTTCGGCGTCCCGGCCGAGGAGTATGAGGTCATTCCGGCGGTCGAAAAGGCCATGGACCGGATCTTCATCCTCCACGCCGACCACGAACAGAACGCGTCGACATCCACCGTGCGCCTTGCGGGCTCGTCGGGCGCAAACCCGTTTGCCTGCATCGCGGCCGGCATCGCCTGCCTGTGGGGTCCGGCGCACGGCGGCGCGAACGAGGCGGCGCTCAACATGCTCAAGGAAATCGGCACGCCCGACAAGATCCCGCACTACATCGAGCGCGCCAAGGACAAGAACGATCCGTTCCGCCTGATGGGCTTCGGCCACCGGGTCTACAAGAACTACGATCCGCGCGCGACCGTCATGCAGTCAACCGTGCGCGAGGTGTTCGATGCGCTGAAGGTCACCGATCCGTTGTTCGAGACCGCGCTGCGCCTCGAGGAGCTGGCTCTGAACGACCCCTACTTCATCGAGAAGAAGCTGTTCCCCAACGTGGACTTCTACTCGGGCATTATTCTTTCGGCCATCGGGTTCCCGACGACCATGTTCACGGTTCTCTTCGCGCTTGCCCGCACCGTGGGCTGGGTTGCGCAGTGGAACGAAATGATCTCCGATCCCAACCAGAAGATCGGCCGCCCGCGCCAGCTCTACACTGGTCCGACGGAGCGCGATTACGTGCCGCTCAGCCAGCGCTGAGACTTCCGCCGGAAAAGGCAAAGGGCGTCGCTCTACGCGGAGCGGCGCCCTTTTCGCGTGGGGTTCAGGCCGCCGGAACGGTCAGGATGAAGCGGGCACCCTGCCCCGGCGCGCTCTCCACGCTGAGCTCGCCGCCCATGGCCCGGGCAAGCTTGCGCGAAATGTAGAGACCAAGGCCGGATCCCCCATCGCCGCTTCTGCCCAGGCGCTCGAACTTTTCGAACACCTTGGCCTGCTGTTCCGGATCGAGCCCCGGCCCCTGGTCCGCCACGATCACGCGGGCGCGGCTGCCCTCCTGGCCAAGCCGGATCCACACCTGCGACCCGCCAGGTCCATAACGGAGCGCGTTACCGATGAGGTTCAGCAGAACCTGCAGGACCCGCCGAAACTCGGCCACGGCGAACAGGCTTTCGCCCACGCGGGGTGAATCTATGACGACCCCGGCCTCGCGCGCCTTGACGCCCAGAATCCCGGCCGCCTGACGCGCCACTTCGGCAAGATCGATGCGATCCGGGGCCGTGGTAAAGTCTTCCGCTTCCACCACTTCGAGGTCGGTCAGGTCCTCGATCAGAGCCAACAGATGTTGGCCTGCGGCCGCGATATCGGCGGCGTAATTGCTGTATTCGTCGGGCAAAGGGCCGGCGAGACGCGAGCGGATGGTCTCGGCATTCGCGATGATCCTGGCGATCGGCTGACGCAGGACCGGGGCAACCTCGCGGCCGATGGTTCGGCCGGCAGCCTGCGGTGCGCCGTCGGACGGCACCGCTGCGCGCCGCGGCGGCGGAACGTCCGAATGAAGAAACAGGTCGAAACCCGTGGGCTCGACGCCGTCTCCCGCAAGCGCGGCAAGAGTGGCCCGCCAGGGGCGCTCCGATCCCGCGACGCGCAGCGGCGCTCCGTCCAGCAGGCGCCAGTGCAACGGTTGGCGGTGCGCGCTGCCTTCAAAGGTCACGAAATCGGTCCAGGGCCGGCCCACACCGACCAGCATCGCCTCTTCAAGCTGCCCGAGGTCAGACGCTTCGGACTTCGCAAAGACCACATTCTGTGCGGCGTCGAGATGAGCGGTAAATTCGGCAAGACTCCGGACGGTCGCAATCTGCCGCCGGTTCGCGACCTGCTCTTCCTCAAGGGGCAGCGGCTTTGCCTGCCAGCTGCGGAGTTCAATTCGGCAGCCCTCTTCCGCCCCGAGCGGAACGATCTCTACCCATGCGGTGACAGCGTCGGTTCCGTCGTTCGCCACTATCGGACGCGACAGGCGCATTCCGCTTTCGCGGACTGTCCGTTCCGCTTCTCGCAGGGCGGGAACGGCAATGCCCCCCGGCACCTCGCCCCCGCAGCGCAACTGAAGCTCCAGAAACGGCTGGTCGGCGGCAATCAGGCGGCCCTGCACATCCGTGAGGGCCAAGGCTGGCGCAGTCGTGGAGGTTGCCGGGCTCAACTGGTGCGCTCCTCGGCCAGAAGCTCACGGGCGCGCTGGGGCGAAAGGTCGATCGCCAGGGTGGGACGGATCGCGTCCGGCGAAAAGCGGGCAATTGCATCCAGGCGATCCGCCGAATCCACGCCGCAGGCTCCCAGCATCATCGCCAGGCGCGTTTCCTGTCCACCCGCGATTGTCTGGATGACCGTGGAGCGCGGTATCCCGGTAGACAGCGACGCGGCGGAGACGAACAGGCTCACACCGGCGAGCTCGGGATCCAATCCATGCGCCAGCCCGTCACTCCCTGAAAGAAGCAGACTGGCAATCTGCTCTGATCGTGTCTGCCGTTCGTCCGCTTGCTCCGCGCCGTCTTGCGGCGCGGAAGGAGCACGCTCACCCACGTGCTTTTCACAGGCCGCACTGGCCAGCTCAAGGAGGTCTGCCGGCAATTCTGCAAGAGGAAGTTCCATGCGGCGCCAGGCTTGAACGAACCTGCCCTGCGCTGCCAGGACCCGCATGGCCTGTGCCGCAAAATCCGGCTCGGCCCCGGAAATCGCCTGCTGGAGGAAGGGCGACAGGACCGGATCTATTCCGTCCGCACCAAGCCGGACCAGCAGAGTCCCCTCCAACGCCATCGCGTGACAATGCGTCAGCAAGGGCTCAATTCCGGTGAGTGTCGCAGCCAGGGAGCGGAGAGCCGCGCGGTCCGGCTCTTCACCGCCGCAGCTGCGCGCCAATTGCATGGCCAGTGAGTCCATCATCCCTCGTGTCCGGGCAACAGCCTCTTCACTGAACAGCGCCGGCGATGCGTCGTTGACCAGCGACGAAATCACCGTCGGGACAGCCGCAAGCGCCCGTCTTCCGCGCGCGAGCTCGGCGCGGAGCAGATCCTCGGACTGTTCGTTGCCCGAAAAATCGGGTCCCACGCTGGTCATAGAGTAGCCATAAACCTGCGTGGTTAAGCCTGCGTTAGCCGCTGGCCGGAAACATCATCGCGACCGAGCGCTAGGCCGGTCAGCACCAGCAGGATGCACAGGGCTGGCACGCCGGTTTCCAACACGCCGCCAAGGGCGAGTGCTGCGAGACCAAGGCACAGGACCAGGCGATCGGCGAACCACAGCCGCCAAGGGTCCCGCTGAGTCCGCACCAGCAGCCGGAGGATTCCGACCAGCGTCACGGGAGCAAAGCAACGCTCTATCGCGAGCTCTCCCGGCAGGGCGCGGATCGAGATCACCATGATAGCAATGAGGACGATGTCCATGCCCGCCTCCATCAGCACGTCGCGCAGGTCGGAAGACCGCCGCTGGACGAGCGCTTCGCTGCGCAGCTGCTCCAGCACAGATGATGCCCGCTGCATCACCCAGGCGCCTCCGCAGAGCACAAGGCCGAAGGTCACCCAACCAATCCAGGCGCAGGCGAGGCCGAGTGCGGCGAGCAGCCCGGCCGTAGCGGCGCCGACGATCCCTGAATTGCCGCCGTGCAGCAGCGCCGGACCGAACCGGCGCACGAGCGTCCGCGCGGCATAGGTTCCTGCCGTCCTGCCCCCCGAAGCGGTGTGGCGGATCATCCACTTGTCTTCCGCCTCGTTTGCCTCTGGCTCGCTGCGGATCAATAGCCAGCGGCCGCCCTGCTGGACCGGATCCGGCACCTCGCGCTGCGCGACCCCTGCCTGCAGTGCGATCCGCGTGAGGGCCGCGGCGGGGTCTGCATCCGGCGGAAGGTCCATCAGCCGGTCGACAAGCCGGCCGGGAACCAGCATCAATCCGGCCGAGGCGTGATTGATGTCAACCCGTTCAAAACCTGCCGGAATCCCGGTTTCCGACGGCAGAAGCAGAACGACCGGGCCGGACGACAGCAGGCGCAGCGCATCGCCGGTGGTGGGCAGCAACCCTTCCGCGATCACCAGAACTTCATCGGCGGCCGTTACAAGCGCGGACAGCGCGTGCGTTGCCGAGATCAGATGGAAGCTCGCCCCGGCGCGTTCAGCCTCCCGCTGAAGTTCCGCCAGGTCCGGGCCAAGGCCGGATGAGTGGCACACGATGCGCTCACATCCGGCGGCAAGCGCGAGCGTGAGCTGGTGGCGCACGATCGTCGCTCCACCGACGCGCAGCAGGCCACGCGGCTGATAGCTATCGGCAATGGCCGGATCCATGACTGACAGCAGCGCGACCCGCAGGGGTTTTCTCCTGAAAGAGCGCGATCTTGTACGGGGTGCATGGAGCCGTGCCAATAGGCATGCGGCCCTGGCCGCCTAGGCTTCTGGCCCGCCGGCATCCGAAGCGGCCACGAAGTCCGTGTGGAACTGGGCCAATCGCCGGATGATGCCGGGTTCGCCCGGCGCACCGGACAGCGCCTCTTCCGCGAGCGCGATCAGCGGTTCGGCATGAAAGCTCGCGGCAAGGCCTTTCAGCCGAAGAGCCGCCACCTGCCAGTTCCCATCGCACCGCGCCCGGCGCAACAGGTCGATCTGGCTCTCCAGGCTTTCCGCGAACGCCGAGCGCAGTTCCGCGAACAAGGCAGGGTCCGCTCCGGCCGCAGCCGTGAGAGTCTGGTCGAGTGCGCCTGCTTCGTAAACCATGCGACAGGACGCTAGGCGCGCGAGGTTAAGACGGGGTTTATTACTCAACCGCATCCGTGGTAGCTTGCAGCCATGTCAGGGGGATCTCACATCGTCGCCGTCGGGCCGGAGAGCGCGCAGGCGGAAGCGCAGTCAGCGGTGGAAACCGACAGCGATGTCTGGGAACTCGAGGCCGAGGCGGAGGTTGATCCGCAGGCGTCGCTGCCGGTAGGATGGCTTCTACCATCTCTTGCCGGCCTCGCAGCGGCCGGTTGGACTGCCTTCTTCCTGTGGGCACAGCGGACGACGCTTGCGGATGGCATAACCCCTCGCCAGTCCACGGAACTGATTGGTGCATGGGCCATCCCTGTGCTGCTGGTCTGCGCTGCATGGCTTATCGCCATGAGGACGAGCCGCCGCGAAACGCGCCGGTTCGGCGAAGCGGCGCGTTTGCTGTCTGCCGAATCCTCACGGCTTGAGCAGCGCCTGACCGTGGTGAATCGGGAGCTAAGTCTCGCGCGGGAATTCATCGCGGCGCAGTCGCGCGATCTGGAAGCGCTGGGCCGCGTTTCGGCAGAGCGAATCTCGGAGCATGCCGATCGGCTGCAAGGCCTGATCCGGGAGAATGGTGCGCAAGTCGACGCCATCTCCAGCGTATCGGGCACGGCGCTGGACAACATGGAGCGATTGCGCGGGCATCTGCCCGTCATCGCCAGTTCGGCCAAGGATGTGGCGAACACGATCGGGCATGCTGGCCGCACCGCTCAGGATGCCCTGTCGGACCTCATCGAGGGTTTCAATCGCCTGGCGGCGGCGGGGGTCGAGGGCGAAGCGAGGGTCGGCGGCGTGCGGACGGAAATCGACCGTACGCTGGGCGAGTTCGAGGAGCGCCTGAAGCACATCCATGCAACGGTATCCGGTCGCATCGAGGAACTGGAACATCGGGGCGCGGAACTTCGCCAGCGGCTCACTACCGACGAGGCTGCGACACTGGACGGACTGCGCGCCAGGAGCGCAGCCCTCGCCGACGAGGCTGCCGAGACCCGTCAGCACCTCGACACGATTGAAAGCGAGGCGCTGACTTCGCTTCGCGCAAGGCTCAATGCCCTGCGTGATGAAGGTGCGGCTGTCGCCCGTGCCTTGCGGGATGGCGAGAGCGGGGCGATGGAAGCACTGGACCGGGCCAAGGATCGGCTGGAAACGGAAGTGCGAGACGTCCTCCAACGGCTAGATCAGCTGGACCGGGAAGCTCTTGAAGCCGCTCGCAACCGAATTGCCACGCTGTCACAGGAGGCCGGTGAGTTCGACGATCGCCTGGCCGAGCGCAACGCCCAGTTCTCGGCCGAGACCGAACAGCGTCTCGCCCAAGCGGCCGATCGGCATGACCGGGAGGCCGCACGGCTTGCCGGCCTGTTCGAACAGCTAGACGCTGGACTTGCCGAACGCATGGCGGCGCGCGAGGTACAGCAGGCTGCCTTCGCGACTGCCTGCGATGACGTGGCAGCAAGGCTGGAAGGCCTGTCCGAACGGATCGCCGCCATTGCCGCATTCGGCAATCAAGCCGAACATGCCCTTGGCACGACCCTGTCTGTCCTGGGCGATCGGTTTGCCGCCACCCGCGAGGCGCTTGGCGGAACGGACAAGGCGGTGGCCCACCTTACCGACGGCGCCGTCCGTCTTCTTGAACTCCTCCAGGCCAGTACCGAACAGTCGCGCGACCATCTGCCGGATGCCCTTGCAAGTGGCATTGCCGGGCTGGAGGCGTGGGAGCAGCGCACGGCGGCGATCCGCCAGAGCGTGGAGGATGCCGCCGCGCGCGGAACGGACCTCTCCGGCGCAGTCGCGCAGGTCCGCGCGGACATGGCTACCTCACTGGTGGAGCTTGACGAGCTCCAGAAGCGTCTCGGAGCGGGAAGCGAGGCCTATGGCGCTACCCTTTCCACTCTGCGCGCGGACCTCCAGCAGCTGGGCGACGAGAGCGAGGCCCTCGCCCGCACCGCGCAGGGTCAATTGTCGGCCGCAATCGAGCAGCTTCAGTCCGCAACCCGGGCGGTCGTCGACACTCTCGGAAGGGACAGCGAGGGCGCCATCGCGGGAATGGCCGAAAGGCTCGGAAGCGAATGCGCGGCGGCCATCGACAGTGCGCTCAGGCTCCGAACCGCCGAGGCCGTTGGTCAGCTCGAGCAGGCCGCCGGTCATGCGGCGGGCGTCAGCCGCGAAGCCGCGATCCAGCTGCGCGACCAGCTGGCCAAGGTTGACGAACTTGCCGGCAACCTCGAACGCCGCGTCACCCACGCGCGAGAACGGGCCGAAGAGCAGGTCGACAACGACTTTGCCCGGCGCGTCGCACTCATTACCGAGGCGTTGAACTCCTACGCAATCGACATTGCCAAGGCCCTGTCGACCGAAGTGACGGACACTGCCTGGTCAGCCTACCTGAAGGGCGATCGAGGCGTCTTCACCCGCCGCGCGGTGCGCCTGATGGAACCGGCGGAAGCGCGAGACATCGTGCGGATCTACGAGGAAGACGGCGAGTTCCGCGAGCATGTCAGCCGCTACATCCACGATTTCGAGGCCATGCTCCGGCAACTTCTGTCCACGCGTGACGGTCACGCGCTGGGTGTAACGCTGCTCTCGTCGGACATGGGCAAGCTCTATGTCGCACTCGCACAGGCGATCGAACGACTTCGCACCTGACCGCACCTATTGCGGACGTTCGGGGTAGAACCTGCTGACGTCGAGGTCGGATGGCATGATCCAGCCGTTCACGTAGTTGACATAGAACACTACAAACAACACCAGTGAAACGATCGTAGCGCGGCGCACAATGCGGCGTGCGCTGAAGTTGGTCGGCGCGCTGTCCGCGTGGCCGCGCTGGACCTCTACCTGGTCCTCGTCAGGCGTGCGAATGCCGAACGGCAGGACGATAAACGCCGAAAGCACCCAGAACAGGCAATAGATTGCGACGATCGACGTCCACTTCATCGGATCAATACTCTGCCAACATGACCTGGACCTGTGGCTTCTTGCCCGACCAGCGGGTTGCCGCGCGCCGCGCCGCCAAACGAGCCGCTTCGAGCACGGCATCCCGATCCTTGCGCGCGCCGCCCTTCAGCTTGCCGATGGCATCTTCCACGTCCTGCCGGGCTTCCTCGCAGAAGTCTGCATAGTCTTCTTCAAGCGGCAAGCCGAGCCCAGCCACCTGCGCCCTCCCCTTGGCATCAACCGCCACCACGACGACACCGTTGAAGGCGAGCCGTCGGCGCATGATGACGCCCGATCCGTCTGCCGGGGCGATGATATCGCCGTCCAGCACCAGCCTGCCAGCGCGAACCTCGCCAAACTTCCCCGGCTTGCCTGGCGCAAGCCGAACCAGATCGCCGTTTTTCTGGACGACCTGCCGCGGAATCTGTGCCTCGCGGCCAAGCCGTGCCTGTTCGCACATGTGGCGCATCTCGCCGTGGACAGGCACGAGGATCTGGGGCCTTATCCACGAGTAGAGCGCCAGCAGCTCGGGCCGCCCGGGGTGGCCGGACACGTGAATGGGGCTCTGCCGGTCTGTGACGATGGTGACGCCATCGGCGGCCAGCCTGTTCTGGATCCGCCCAATTGCGATCTCGTTGCCCGGAATCTGCCGACTGGAAAACAGCACCGCGTCGCCGCGCTCAAGCGCTATGTCGTGATGCCCCTCCGCGATCCGGGCAAGCGCGGCGCGCGGCTCCCCCTGCCCGCCCGTGGCAACAATCAGCACGTCGCCGCGTGGGAGGCTCATGGCCCGCTCCGGATCCACGGTCGCCGGAAAATCCTTGAGGTAACCGCTGGCCTGGGCTGCCCCGATGATGCGGTCAAGTGAACGTCCGGCGACGCACAGCTCCCGTCCGGTCTGGCGCGCGACGTCCGCCAGCGTCTGAAGCCGGGCAACGTTGGACGCGAAGGTCGTGACCAGAACGCGCTTGCCCGCGTGCCGTTCGACCTCGGCCCGCAGCCCGCGCGCCACCTCGCCTTCGGAGCCCGACCCTTCGGGGTTGAACACGTTGGTCGAATCGCAGACCAGCGCAAGCACGCCCTCATCCCCGATGGCGGTCAGCTCTTCTGCCGTCGTCGGCTCGCCAATCAGCGGCTCGTCATCAAGCTTCCAGTCACCGGTGTGGAAGATCCGGCCATATGGCGTGTCGATCAGGAGGGCGTTGCCTTCTGCGATCGAATGGGCCAGCGGCACGTAGCGCACACCGAACGGCCCGAGCTCGAACCGCTCCAGATGATCGATAACGTTCAGCTCGATCCGACCGGTAATCTTTGCTTCGTCGAGCTTCGCGCGAACCAGCCGCGCGGTGAAGGGTGTTGCGAAAAGGGGAACGCCAAGCTCTTCGGCGAAATAGGGCACGGCGCCGATGTGGTCTTCATGCGCGTGCGTCAGCACGATGCCGATCAGGTTTTCCCTCTCGCGCTCGATGAACTCAAGGTCCGCGAACACCAGGTCCACGCCGGGATATTCGTTGCCGCTGAAGGTCATGCCCAGGTCGACCATCAGCCACTTGCCGTCACACCCGTACAGGTTAACGTTCATCCCGATCTCGCCCGAGCCGCCGAGCGCACAGAACAGGAGCTCTTTGCCGGGGGTCATGAGGATCGCGCCGTTTCAGCGAGAATTGCCAGCCCGTCCAATGTCAGGTCGGCGTCAACGGCATCGAACATGTCGGTGTGCCGGTCGAACAACGCGGCAAGCCCGCCCGTGGCGATGACCTTTGCGGGACGCCCAATTTCGGCCTTCATGCGTCCGATCAGTCCTTCCATCATGGCCACATAGCCCCAGAACACCCCGATCAGCATCTGGTCTTCGGTATTGGTCCCGATCACGCTGCCGGACTTGGGAGCTTCGATCGCGATGCGAGGCAACTTGGCCGTATTCCCTACCAGCGCATCAAGCGACAGATTGATCCCCGGCGCGATGATGCCGCCCTTGTAGGCTCCGTGGAAGTCGACGACGTCGAAGGTCGTCGCCGTGCCGAAATCGACTACGATCAGGTCACCGGCATAGCGGGCATGCGCCGCCACGGCGTTGACCGCCCGGTCCGCGCCGAGCGACTTGGGCTGGTCAACGTCGATGTCGATCGGCCAAGAGGCGGCGCCTTCACCGGCGACCAGTGGTACGACGCCGAAGTACTTGTCGGCGAGTACTTCGATATTGTGGAGCGCGCGGGGGACGACAGTCGAGATGATGATCTGGTCGATGGCGTGCCGATCCACCCCTTCAAGGGCCAGCAACTGGGAGAGCCAGACGGCGTATTCATCTCCGGTACGGCGTGGATCCGTTGCGATCCGCCACCGCGCGCGGATGTCTCGTCCGTCGAACAGGGCGAAGACGACGTTCGTGTTGCCGAGGTCAATGGCTAGCAGCATGGCAACCCCTCTCTAGGATGGAGCGGCGAGGCGGACCTCGCCGGCATGGATCATCCGCGTCGTGCCGTCGGTGAGCAGGAGGATCAAGGCCCCTTCGTCATCGAGACCGCCAAAACGGCCTTCGAGCGGGGCCTCGCCCGGCTCGCCAACCTGAAGCAGTGTTCCCTTCGGATGGGCCCTGGCGAGCCAGCGCGGGATCATTGCAGCCAGCCCGAACTCGCGCCAGGTCGCCACACTCTGCGCGAATCGATCCGCCAGGGCTGCGGCGAACGCGTCGCGTGACACCATCTGCCCGAGCCCGGCGAGAGCGATCGTCGTCCGGCCCGGCACCTCCGGCGCGTTGAGCAGGTTGACACCTACCCCGACCACGACCGCATCGCCTTGCCGCTCCAGCAGGATGCCGGCAAGTTTGGCCGCCCCGACCGTGGCATCGTTCGGCCATTTGAGGCGCACATCGGCCGTTCCGGCGGCAAATTCCGCAAGGGCAGCGTGTAGCGCAACCCCCGCAACCAGCGACAGGCCATGTGCGGCCGGATCGCCAGGGCGAAGGTGTACCACCGTCGAGCCCATGAAGTTACCGGCGCCGTCCAGCCATGCCCGGCCCTGCCGGCCGTATCCCGCCAGTTGCCGGTCAGCGACGAGCCAGTCGCCCTCCGGTACCCGTTCCCCGTGAGCCAGTTCGGCAGCGAGGTCCGCGTTGGTCGATCCGGTTTCGGGAACGACCCGAATCACCGCCGCATGCCCGGATCGGACACACCGCTCCGCAGAACCGCGTCAGGCAAGGTGGAACAGGCTGGCTGCTGCGCTGTCCGAGAGGGCGCCGAGCCAACGGGTCAGCAGATACCCAAGGGGTGAGAGGAACAAGCCCGTCAGCACCAGCAAGGCAACGTGGGAAGTCTCGTAACCGCCCGCGACGCGCCCTGCGGGTTCATCGAAGTACATGACCTTGACGACTTTCAGGTAGTAGAAGGCCCCGATCACCGAAGCGGCGATGCCGATAGCTGCCAGGGGGATGAGCCCGGCGGCGACGGCCGCCTGGAAGACCACGAACTTGCCCCAGAAGCCGAACAGCGGCGGAATGCCGGCCAGGCTGAACATGACGATGGCCATCGAAACGGCGATCAACGGCCGGTTACGGGAGAGACCGGCAATGTCGGCAAAGGTCTCCACGGGTTCGCCCTGCTCGTCGCGGAGCATGAGCACGACGACGAAACTGGCGATCGTCATCACCACGTAGATTGCCATGTAGGTCAGCATGGCCGATGCGCCCGCCGGGGTCGCCACTGCGAGGCCGATCAGGATGAAGCCGACGTTGTTGATCGACGAATAGGCGAGCAGGCGCTTGATGTTCTGCTGACCAATCGCCCCGAGCGCACCGATGACGATGGACGCGATTGCCGCGAAGATGACGATCTGCTGCCAGGCGCCGGCCTGGGTCCCGAAGGCGCCGAGAGCGACGCGCATCAGCATGGCCATCGCGCCGACCTTGGGTGCGGTGGCGAACAAAAGCGTCACCGGGGTAGGCGCACCTTCGTAGACGTCCGGCGTCCACATGTGGAAGGGCACGGCGGCGATCTTGAAGGCAATGCCTGCCAGAACGAAGACGATGCCGAACACGAGACCGGTGTTGAGGCCCCCACCCAGTGCGGCGCGGATCGCATCGAACGAGGTAGAGCCGGCAAATCCGTAGGTCAGGCTGATGCCGAACAGCAGGATGCCGCTCGCCAGGGCGCCGAGCACGAAGTACTTGAGCCCTGCTTCGGCCGAACGGTCGTCCGAGCGCAGGAAGGCGGCGAGGACGTAGCTCGCCAGCGAGTTCATCTCCAGGCCGACGTAGAGGGCGAGGAAATCATTGGCCGAAACCATGATGCCCGTGCCTAGAGCGGCGAGCAGGACGAGGACCGGGTATTCCGCACGCATGGCCCGAACCCGCTCGAAGAAGGCCGGAGCAACGATCAGGCCGACTGCGGCGGCGCCGAAGATCAGCAGTTTCGCGAAGCTCGCAAAGGCATCGACGCGAAGCTGGCCGCCGAATGCGAGGGTCCCCGCGCCCGAGGTCCCGGCGCAGAGCGCCGGCGCCACGAGGAACATCGCCCCCGCCAGCGCCGTGACCGACAGGATCGAGATGAGGCGGGACGCCTTGTCGCCGGCCCACCCGGCCACCAGCAGCAGGACCAGGCCCGCCACGCTGAGCAGCTGTTCCGGCGCCACCATGCGCAGGGACTGCTGGAAATCGACTGCCGCGGACATCAGTGAGCCCCCTCTTCGTGCTGGCCCATCGGGGCAGTGGCCTCCGCCTTGGCCGCTGTCAGCCGGGCATCCCCTTCAGGCTTCGCCCGGGCAACATGCGCGTCGAGCGCGGCGATGTCGGCGCGCATGGGTGCGAGGAAGCTTTCGGGATAGACGCCCATCCACAGCACGGCGAGGGCGAGCGGGATCACCATGGCGAGTTCGCGCGGGGTGAGATCGGTCATCGCGGCGGCATCGGCATGCTTCTGGTCACCGAAGGCGACGCGGCGGTAGAGATAGAGCATGTAGGCCGCGCCGAGGATGATGCCGGTGGTGCAGACCAGCGCGACCCAGCTCGACACCTGGTAGATCCCGCCGAGCGAGAGGAACTCGCCAACGAAGCCGCTGGTGCCGGGCAGGCCGATCGAGGCCATGGTGAACAACAGGAAGAACAGCGCATAGCGCGGCATGTTGATCGAGAGGCCGCCGTAGCGGTCGATCTCACGGGTGTGCAGGCGATCGTAGATGATGCCGACGCTCAGGAACAGCGCGCCCGAGACGAGGCCGTGGCTCAGCATGACGATCATCGAGCCTTCGAGGCCCTGCACGTTGAAGGCGAACAGGCCGATGGTCACGATCGCCATGTGCGCGACGGACGAGTAGGCAATGAGCTTCTTCATGTCGTGCTGGACCAGCGCAATCAGCGAGGTGACCACGACTGCGATCATCGACAGGGCGAAGATCAGCCAGGCGAACTGGGCCGAGGCTTCGGGGAACATCGGCAGGGAGAAGCGGATGAAGCCGTAGCCACCCATCTTCAGCAGGACGCCGGCGAGGATCACCGAACCGGCGGTCGGCGCCTGGACGTGGGCGTCGGGGAGCCAGGTGTGGACCGGCCACATCGGCATCTTCACGGCGAAGGAGGCGAAGAAGGCGAGGAAGAGCCAGGTCTGGGCTTGTTGAGGAAAGTCATGCTGCAGGAGTGTTGGAATGTCGGTGGTCCCGGCCTGCTGCGCCATCCACAGCATGGCGATCAGCATGAGTACAGAGCCAAGCAGCGTATAGAGAAAGAACTTGTAGCTCGCGTAAATACGCTCAGCCCCGCCCCATATGCCGATGATGAGGTACATCGGAATGAGACCAGCTTCGAACATGATGTAGAACAGATAGAGATCCTGAGCCGCAAATACGCCGATCATCAGCGTTTCCATCAACAGGAACGCCGCGTAATATTCGCCCTGCCGCTTGGTGACCGAATCCCAGCTTGCACCGATACAGATCGGCATCAGGAAGACCGACAGCATGATGAGCATCAGCGCGATGCCATCGATGCCGAGCGCCCAGTTGAACCCGGCGAAGAGCGAGGCACGTTCCACGAACTGCCACTGCGCATGGCCGGCCGACTGGTCGAAGTTCAGCCACAGCACGACGCCGAGGGCGAAATCGACCAGCGTCGCCAGAAGGGCGATCTGCCGCGCGGCCTTGGGGCCGGCGAGGAGACAGGCGACGGCGCCCAGCAGCGGCACCAGCAGCATCAGCGAGAGGATGGGGAAACCATTCATGTTCAGCGCACCATCACCCAGCTGATCCCGACCACCAGGCCGATGAGCATGACCAGCGCATAGCTATAGAGATATCCCGACTGCACCCGCTGGGCGACGCGCGAACCGCGCGCCACGACCCAGGCGGCGCCGTTCGGCCCAAAACGGTCGATGATCCCGACATCGCCCTGCTTCCAGAATACCCGGCCGAGCCAGAAGGCCGGGCGGACAAAGAGGAAGTTGTAGAGTTCGTCGAAGTACCACTTGTTGAAGACGAAGCGGTGGATGACGCCGAACTGCTCGACGAAAGCCTCGGGGAACCGCGGATTCCTGAGGTAGGCATACCAGGCGGTGACGAAGCCGAGGACCATGACGGTGAACGGCGCCCACTTCACCCAGACCGGCACCGCGTGCATGGCGTGGATCAGGTGCTCGTTGAAGGCGAGCGCGCCCTTCCAGAACTCGCCCTCTCCCTCGGAGACGAAGGAATGGGTGAACAGGAAGCCCGCGAAAATCGCGCCGAGCGACAGGACGATGAGCGGCACCAGCATGACCAGCGGGCTTTCGTGCGGGTGATAGCCGCCGGTACCTTCACCGTGGTGCGGATCAGGAACGTGGTGCTGCGCGTCCGGGTGCGATTCCTCCTCGTCCGCGTGTTCGTGATGGCCGTGAACCGCATGCAGGATGTGCCCCGAGGCGGCCCAGCGCGGCTTGCCATAGAAGGTCAGGAAGACCAGCCGCCACGAGTAGAACGAGGTCATCAGCGCGGCGATGATGCCGCACCAGAAGGCGAAGCCGCCGACTTCGCTGCCCGAGGCATAGGCCGCCTCGAGGATGGAATCCTTCGAGTAGAACCCGGCAAAGCCGAACACGTCGACCACGCCGACGCCGGTGATGGCGAGGGTTCCGGCCATCATCGCCCAGAAGGTGACGGGGATCTTCCTGCGCAGGTCGCCATAATAGCGCATGTCCTGTTCGTGGTGCATCGCGTGGATGACCGAACCCGCGCCGAGGAACAGCAGCGCCTTGAAGAAGGCGTGAGTGAACAGGTGGAACATGGCCGCGCCGAAGGCGCCGACGCCGGCGGCGAAGAACATGTAGCCGAGCTGCGAACAGGTCGAATAGGCGATGACCCGCTTGATGTCCCACTGGGTCGTGCCGACCGTGGCCGCAAAGAAGCAGGTGGCCGCGCCGATGAAGGTGACGAAGCCCATCGCGACAGGGCTGGTCTCGAACATCGGCGACAGGCGGCAGACCATGAACACGCCGGCCGTGACCATGGTGGCGGCGTGGATCAGGGCCGAGACCGGGGTCGGCCCTTCCATCGCGTCGGGCAGCCAGGTGTGGAGGCCAAGCTGGGCCGACTTGCCCATGGCACCGATGAACAGGAGGATGCACAGCACGGTCATCGTATCGAAGCGGTGGCCGAGGAAGCCGATCGTGCTGCCCTTCATGGCCGGGGCCATGTGGAGGATTTCGGGGATCGACGTGGTCTGGAACACCAGGAAGGTGCCGAAGATGCCGAGCATGAAGCCCAGATCGCCCACGCGGTTGACCACGAAGGCCTTGATCGCAGCGGCGCAGGCCGAGGGCTTGCGGAACCAGAACCCGATCAGGAGGTAGGAGGCAAGGCCCACCCCTTCCCAGCCGAAGAACATCTGGACGAGGTTATCGGCCGTCACCAGCATGAGCATGGCGAAGGTGAACAGCGAGAGATAGGCGAAGAAGCGCGGCTGATCCGGATCTTCGTCCATGTAGCCCCAGGAATAGAGGTGCACGAGCGCCGAGACGCTGGTGATGACCACCAGCATGACCGCGGTCAGCGTATCGACCCGCAGCGCCCAGTCGAAGGTCATCGCGCCGGAGTGGACCCACTTGAGCACCGGAACGACGCTCGCCTCGGCAGAGCCGGCGACGAACGAGAGGAAGATCGGCCAGGACAGCGCGCAGGAGATGAACAGCGCGCCGGTGGTGACCACCTTGGCCGGCACCTTGCCGAGCGCCATGTTGCCCAGCCCGGCGACGATCGCGGCGAGCAGCGGCAGGAGGACGATGAAGAGGATCGGATGCACGTTGTTACCCCTTCATCCGGTTCACGTCGTCCACCGCGATCGTGCCGCGGCCGCGGAAGTAGATCACGAGGATGGCGAGCCCGACGGCGGCTTCGCCCGCGGCCACGGTCAGCACGAACATGGCGAAGATCTGCCCGGTGAGATCACCCAGCGCGCTGGAGAAGGCGACGAGGTTGATGTTCACCGCCAGCAGGATCAGTTCGATCGCCATGAGGATGACGATGACGTTCTTGCGGTTCAGGAAGATGCCGAGGACGCCGAGCACGAAGAGGATCGAGCTGACGACGACGTAGTGTTCGATGCCGATCACAGCGAGACCCCCTTGCCGACTTCGGGCGCGACGTTGCGCGTTGCGTCTTCCGGCCGGCGGGCGACCTGCTTCGAGACGTTCTGCCCCCGCACGTCGCCGCGCTGGCGGTGAGTGAGAACAATGGCGCCGATCATGGCGACCAGCAGCACGACGCCGACCGCTTCGAACAGGAAGAGGTAGCGGGTGTAGAGCAGGGTGCCGATCGCCTCGATGTTGGAGGCATGGGCGGCCGGAGCGGCGCTGCCATCGGGCTTGCCCAGCGTGATCCGGCCGGCGCCGCGGGCGATCAGGCCGACGAACAGTTCGACGAACAGGACCACGGCGAGCAGCAGGCCAAGCGGGAAGTTGCGGATGAAGCCGGCCCGCAGCGTGGCAAAATCGATGTCGAGCATCATGACCACGAAGAGGAACAGCACCGCGACCGCGCCGACATAGACGATGACCAGCAGCATGGCGATGAATTCGGCGCCGGTGAGGACCATCAGGCCGGCCGCGTTGAAGAAGGCGACGATCAGCCACAGCACCGAATGAACCGGGTTGCGGGCCATGATCGTCAGCGCGCCGGACAGGATCGCCAGCGTGGCGAACAGATAGAAGGCGATGACGTGAATCATGTTTAGATCCTCCCCACCTGTGGGGAGGTGGCAGCGGCATGGCTGCTGACGGAGGGGGCCATCGCAATGGCGCCACGCTGCGTCAGGGGGCACGCCCCCTCCACCACCCTGCGGGCGGTCCCCCTCCCCGTCCCGGGGAGGATTGTGGTCGATGTTTCCCCCATCGCGCGGCCCCTAGCGATAGGCCGCATCGGCTTCAAGGTTCGCGGCGATCGCCCGCTCCCACTTGTCCCCGTTGGCGAGAAGCTTGGCCTTGTCGTAGAGCAGTTCCTCGCGCGTTTCGGTCGCGAATTCGAAGTTCGGCCCTTCGACGATGGCATCGACCGGGCAGGCTTCCTGACAGAAACCGCAGTAGATGCACTTGGTCATGTCGATATCGTAGCGGGTGGTGCGGCGCGAACCGTCCTCGCGCGGCTCGGCCTCGATGGTGATCGCCTGGGCCGGGCAGATCGCCTCGCACAGCTTGCAGGCGATGCAGCGCTCCTCGCCGCTGGGATAGCGGCGCAGCGCGTGCTCACCGCGGAAGCGGGGCGAGAGCGGGTTCTTCTCGAACGGGTAGTTGATCGTCGCCTTGGGCCTGAAGAAGTACTTCAGGGTCAGCCAATGCGCCTTCACGAACTCCCACAGGGTGAAGGACTTGATGAGTTGGGCGGCGGTCATCCGAAGTGTCCGGTGAGCATGAGGTAGCCGCTGACGAGGAAGACCCACAGCAGCGAGACGGGGAGGAAGACCTTCCAGCCGAGGCGCATCAGCTGGTCATAGCGGTAGCGCGGGACGGTGGCCTTGACCCAGGAGAAGACGAAGAAGAAGAACAGGATCTTGCCGAGCAGCCAGACCACGCCGGGGATGAGGTAGAGCGGCGCCCAGTCCAGCGGGGGCAGGTAGCCGCCCCAGAACAGCGTGGCGTTCAGTGCGCACATCAGGAGGACGTTGGCATATTCGCCCAGCCAGTAGAGCGCGAAGCTCATCGAGGAATATTCGGTCTGGTAGCCGGCGACGAGCTCTGACTCGGCCTCGGTCAGGTCGAACGGGGCGCGGCCGGTCTCTGCCATGCCGGAGATCAGGAACATCACCCACATCGGGAACAGCAGCGGGTTCGCAACGAAGCCGTTGATCACCCCGAACACGTGGCCGCGCTGCGCCTCGACGATGTCCTTCATGTTGAAGGAACCGGCCCACAGCACCACGCAGATCAGGATGAAGCCGATCGAGACTTCATAGGAGATCATCTGCGCCGAGGCGCGCATGGCCGAGAAGAACGGGTACTTCGAGTTCGACGACCAGCCCGCGATGACCGTGCCGTAGACCCCCAGCGAGGAGATCGCGAGGACATAGAGCAGGCCGACGTTGATATCCGCCAGGATCGCGCCCGAGTTGAACGGAATCACCGCCCAGGCGAGCAAGGCGACGGTGAAGGTGATGATCGGCGCGATCAGGAACAGGCCCTTGTTCGCGGCGCTCGGGATGATGGTTTCCTGAAGGAAGACCTTGGCGCCGTCAGCAAAGGACTGGAGCAGGCCGAACGGGCCGACCACGTTGGGGCCGCGGCGCAGGGCCATGGCGGCCCAGATCTTGCGGTCCGCATAGATGATCATCGCGACGCCGAGCATCAGCGGCAGGGCGATCAGCAGGATGCCGGCGATCGTGGCGAGGGCCCAGGCCCAGTCATAGGGGAGCCATTGTGCGAAGAAGGCGGTCATTCGGCGGCCTCCGCGAAGTCCTCACCGTGGATCAGTTCGGCCGAGCAGCGCTGCATCGTTTCCGAGGCGCGCGCGATCGGGTTGGTGAGGTAGAAGTCCTTGATCGGATAGCCGGCGAGGACGCCCTGCGGCTTGGCACCCTTGGGCGCCTTGGGCAGGCTGCCGTAGTCAGCGAGGCCTTCCGTGCCCAGCGCCGGGACGGCGGCGACCATGGCGGCGCGCAGCTGTTCGAACGTATCGAAGCCGACCGAGACCTTCAGCGCATCGGCGAGAGCGCGCAGGATCGTCCAGTCCTCGCGCGCGTCGCCGGGGGCGAAGACGGCCTTCTCGGCGAATTGCACCCGACCTTCGGCGTTGACGTAGGTGCCGGCCTTCTCGGTGAAGGCGGCGGCCGGCAGGATGACGTCGGCCGCGTGGGCGCCCTTGTCACCGTGGTGGCCGATGTAGACGATGATGCTTTCGGCGAAGTTCGCATAGTCCACCTCGTCCGCGCCGAGCGAGAGGAGGAGCCTGGGCTTCGCGCCAACCAGATCGGCGATGCCGCCCTTCTGCGCATAGCCGAGCATCAGCCCGCCCATCCGGCTTGCCGCCATGTGGAGGGCGTTGAAGCCGTTCCAGCGGGTGCCGTCGTCCAGCGTGCGGACGAGGTTGAACTGATCGACGAGGGCCAGCGCCGGTTCGAGCACGCCCTTGCCGAGCGCCGCCCCGCCGACGATCACCGCCGGACGGGCCGCCTTGCCGAAGGCTTCGGTGACGGCATCGGGGAGCTTGTCGAGGATGGCAAGATCGTCGCCGAGGAACTGGGCCGGGAAGGTCAGGTCATATTCGGGGCCGACCACGAAGACCCTGGCGCCGCGCTTCACCGCCTTGCGCAGGCGGGGGTTGAGGAGCGGGGCTTCCCAGCGGATGTGGCTGCCGAGGATCAGGATCGCGTCGGCGGTTTCGATCCGGGCCAGCGTGGTGTTGAAGTTGACCGCGGCGAGATTGTCGGTCGTATAGGTGAGGCCGGTCTGGCGGCCTTCGAGCAGGGTGGAGCCGAGCGCGCCGAGGAGGGCCTTGGCCGCATACATCGTCTCGCAATCGACCATGTCGCCGGCGATGGCGGCCACGGAGGCGCCGGGCTTGACCCTGGCGACGGCAGCGAAGGCCTCTTCCCAGGTGGCGGCGACGAGCTTGCCGTTCTTGCGAAGCCACGGGCGATCGAGCCGGCGGCGGGTGAGGCCGTCGACCTGGAAGCGGGCCTTGTCGGACAGCCACTCCTCGTTGACGTCGTCGTTGACGCGCGGGAGGATGCGCAGCACCTCGCGGCCGCGGCTGTCGACCCGGATGTTGGCGCCGAGCGCGTCGGACACGTCGATCGAATTGGTCTTCTTCAGCTCCCACGGCCGCGCCTCGAAGGCGTAGGGACGCGAGGTGAGCGCGCCGACCGGGCAGAGATCGATCACGTTGGCGGACAGCTCGTGCTTCGCTGCGTGTTCGAGGTAGGTGGTGATCTGCATGTTCTCGCCGCGGTGGAGCGCGCCGATCTCGTCCACGCCGGCGATCTCTTCGGAGAAGCGCACGCAGCGGGTGCAGTGGATGCAGCGGGTCATCACCGTCTTGATGAGCGGACCCATGTACTTCTCGGTCACCGCGCGCTTGTTCTCGTGATAGCGCGAGGCGCCGCGGCCGTAGGCGACCGACTGGTCCTGCAGGTCGCACTCGCCGCCCTGATCGCAGATCGGGCAATCGAGCGGGTGGTTGATGAGGAGGAACTCCATCACCCCTTCCCGCGCCTTGCGGACCATCTCGCTGTCGGTGCGGATCTCCTGGCCCTCGGCCGCCGGGAGCGCGCAGGAGGCCTGCGGCTTGGGCGGTCCGGGCTTCACCTCGACCAGGCACATCCGGCAGTTGCCGGCGATGCTGAGCCGCTCGTGATAGCAGAAACGGGGGATTTCCTTGCCGGCGAGTTCGCAGGCCTGCAGGACGGTGGCGCCTGCGGGGACTTCGAGTTCGGTGCCATCTACGGTGACTTTAGGCATTACTCCGCGGCCTCCCGCACGTTGTCAGCGATCCGGCGTTCCAGCTCGGGGCGGAAGTGGCGGATCAGGCCCTGGATCGGCCAGGCGGCCGCATCGCCCAGGGCGCAGATGGTGTGGCCTTCGACCTGCTTGGTGACCTGCTGGAGCATGTCGATCTCCTCGACATTGGCATCGCCGGTGCGCAGGCGTTCCATGACGCGCCACATCCAGCCCGTGCCTTCGCGGCAGGGGGTGCACTGGCCGCAGGACTCGTGCTTGTAGAAGTAGGACAGGCGGGAGATCGCGCGGACGATGTCGGTCGACTTGTCCATGACGATGACCGCCGCGGTGCCGAGGCCGGAGCCGACCGCCTTGAGCCCGTCGAAGTCCATCGGCGCGTCCCAGATCTCGGCAGCCGGGACCAGCGGGACCGAGGAGCCGCCGGGGATCACGGCGAGGAGGTTGTCCTTGCCGCCGCGGATCCCGCCGCAGTGCTTCTCGATCAGCTCGCTGAACGGGATGCTCATTTCCTCTTCGACCACGCAGGGCTTGTTCACGTGGCCGGAGATCTGGAAGAGCTTGGTGCCCTTGTTGTTCTCCCGCCCGAACGAAGCGAACCAGGCGGCCGAACGGCGCAGGATCGTGGGGGCGACGGCAATCGATTCGACGTTGTTGACCGTGGTCGGGCAGCCATAGAGGCCGGCACCGGCCGGAAACGGCGGCTTGAGGCGGGGCTGGCCCTTCTTGCCTTCAAGCGATTCGATCATCGCGGTCTCTTCGCCGCAGATGTAGGCGCCGGCGCCGCGGTGGACGAAGACGTCGAAATCGTAGCCCGAGCCGCTGGCGTTCCTGCCGACGAGGCCGGCGTCATAGGCCTCCTGCACGGCGGCGAAGAGGGTCTCGGCCTCGCGGATGTATTCGCCGCGGATGTAGATATAGGCCGCGCGCGCGCCCATGGCGAAGCCGGCAACCAGCGCGCCCTCGATCAGCTTGTGCGGATCGTGGCGGATGATCTCGCGGTCCTTGCAGGAACCGGGTTCGGATTCGTCGGCGTTGATGACGAGGAAGCCGGGCCGCTCCGGCTTGTATTCCTTGGGCATGAAGGACCACTTCATGCCGGTGGGGAAGCCCGCCCCGCCCCGGCCGCGCAGGCCGGAATCCTTGATTTCCTGGATGATCGCATCGCGGCCGCGCGCCAAGAGGGCCTTGGTGTTGTCCCAATCCCCCCGGGCCTGTGCGGCCTTCAGGTTCCACGGCTGGTAACCGTAGACGTTGGTGAAGATGCGGTCCTTGTCAGCGAGAGCCATCTTACCACTCCCCCCGGTAATCGTGGTTCTCGTTCACCATGGCGGTGAGCGAGGACAGGGCGCCGACCGGTTCGACCGTGTGGCGGCCCGGCTCCTGGGTGCCGGTCTTCGGCTGCTGGCCGGCGGCGAGAGCATCGAGGACGGCGTCGAGGCGCTCCGCGGTGAGGTCCTCGTAGTTGTCATCGTTGATCTGGACCATCGGGGCCGAGGCGCAGTTGCCCATGCATTCGACCTCGGTGAAGGTCCAGAGACCGTCCGCCGTGGTGTGCCCCGGGGCCATGCCGCGCTTGTGGCACGCGGCGATCAGGTCGTCCGAGCCGCGCAGCATGCACGGCGTGGTGCCGCAGACCTGAACGTGGAAGCGGCCGACCGGCACGAGGTTGTACATGGTGTAGAAGCTGGCGACCTCGACCACGCGGATGATCGGCATGTCGAGATAACGGGCGACGTATTCCATCACCGGGATCGGCAGCCAGCCCTGGGTGTTCGTTTCCGCGCCGACCTGGCGCTGGGCGAGATCGAGCAGCGGCATCACCGCCGAGCGCTGGCGCCCTTCGGGATAGCGCGCGAGCACGACCTTGGCCTTGGCCTCGTTTTCGGGCGTGAAGGTCCAGCTGGCCCAGCGGGCGCGCAGTTCGGGGGTATCGGGTTCGAGGTGGCGATCAGCCATTGGGCTGCCTCCGCCGGAGCCAGAGGTCCTGCCCGTAGAGCACCATCTCGAAGCCGCCGATGGCCGAGATCAGCATGGGCAGCATCGGCGAGACCTTCACGCCGAGATACATGGCGCCGAAGTAACAGATCGCGAGGAAAAGGCCCGTGATCGCGGCCCAGACGCGCATCAGATCGAAAGTGCTCTTCACCGGATGAACTCCACGCGAGAGCACTTTTCGCCCTCGAAAGAATAGACGGCAATGACGTCAAACGGCTCGACGAGTTCGGAGCCGTCGGTGGCGGGGCCGCGCGTCACGTGTTCGCGAAACAGGACGTAGGAGCCGATCTGCTGCGCCTCGACGATCTCGGCATGGTTCTGCGGCCACTTCGCGAAAGCGGCGGCGAGGCCCGAGCGGGTGCCTTCCTTGCCCTCACGCACGACGGCGCCGCGATAGTTCGCCTCGCAGGCGTCGTCCGTCATGTAGGAGACGTAGGCGTCCACGTCCTGCGCGTTGTAGGCGGCGATCATGGCGCGGGCGGTTTCGAGATTGCTCACCGGTCGCACTCCCCGAACACCACGTCGATCGCGCCGAGGATGGCGGTTGCGTCGGGGAGCATGTGGCCCTTGGACATGAAGTCCATCGCCTGGAGGTGGCTGAAGGCGGTCGGCCGGATCTTGCAGCGGTAGGGCTTGTTAGAGCCGTCCGACACCAGATAGACGCCGAATTCGCCCTTGGGGCTTTCGGTGGCCACGTAGACCTCGCCGGCGGGCACGTGGAAGCCTTCGGTGTAGAGCTTGAAGTGGTGGATCAGCGCTTCCATCGACTGCTTCATCTCGCCGCGCTTGGGCGGGGCGACCTTGCGGTCCTCGCTGAGCACCGGGCCGGAGGGCATCTCGGCCAGGCACTGTTTCATGATCCGGGCGGACTGGCGCACTTCCTCGACGCGGACCATGAAGCGATCGTAGCAGTCGGAGTTGGTGCCGACGGGGATGTCGAACTCCATCCGGTCATAGACGTCGTAGGGCTGGCTCTTGCGCAGGTCCCACGGGATGCCGGCGGCGCGGATCATCGGGCCGGAGAAGCCCCAGGCCAGCGCGTCTTCACGGCTGACCTTGGCGATATCGACGTTGCGCTGCTTGAAGATGCGGTTGTCCACCACGAGGCTCATCGCGTCCTCGAACAGCGGGAACAGGCGGGTGTCGATCCACTCGCCCATGTCGACCAGCAGCTTTTCCGGCACGTCCTGGTGGACGCCGCCGGGACGGAACCAGGCCGCGTGCATACGGGCGCCGGACGCACGCTCGAAGAAGTTGAGGCAGTCCTCGCGGATCTCGAACAGCCACAGGTTCGGAGTCATCGCGCCGACGTCCATCACGTGGCTGCCGAGGTTGAGCATGTGGTTGCAGATGCGGGTCAGCTCGGCGAACAGGACGCGCAGGTACTGGGCGCGGAGCGGGACTTCGAGGTTCAGCAGCTTTTCGATGGCGAGCACGTAAGAGTGCTCCATCGCCAGCGGAGAACAGTAGTCCAGCCGGTCGAAATAGGGCAGCGCCTGGAGGTAGGTCTTGTGCTCGATCAGCTTTTCGGTGCCCCGGTGGAGCAGGCCGACGTGGGGATCGATCCGTTCGATGATCTCCCCGTCCAGCTCCATGACCATGCGCAGCACGCCGTGGGCCGCCGGGTGCTGGGGCCCGAAGTTGATCGTGTAGTTGGTGATGACCTCATCGCCGGTGGTGGGCGATTCTTCCAACGAAAAGCTCATGTTCAGCTACCCTCCGGCGCGGGGCCAGAACCGCCCTCGTTGCCGGCCTTCTTGCTGCGGGGCTTGCGGGCGGGCCGGGCCTCGGTCGGCTCCGGCGCGGATTCGGCCTTCGACTTGCGGGCGCGCATGGCCTTGGGGGCGGGTTCGCCCTCCCCCTGCCCGGCGATGGTGCCGCCGGCGGTCTTGCTGGGCGCGACCTTCTTCGTCGCCGCCTTGTTCGCCGCCTTGCCGGCGCCGGTGTCTTCCGGCTTGTCGGTCGTCTGCGGGGTCGAGGCGGGCGACGGGCCGCCGGTGACCGGGGCCGTGGCGACCGGCGCGGGGGCCGGCGGCGGGACGGCGGCCTTCTCGTCACCCGGAAGCACGTAGTTAGCGCCTTCCCACGGGCTCATGAAATCGAAGCTGCGCAGGTCCTGGTCAAGCTGGACCGGCTCATAGACGACGCGCTTGTCCTCTTCCGAGTAGCGCAGCTCGACATAGCCGGTAAGCGGGAAGTCCTTGCGGAAGGGATGGCCTTCGAAGCCATAGTCCGTGAGGATGCGCCTGAGGTCGGTGTTGCCGGCGAAGAGGACGCCGTACATGTCGAACACCTCGCGCTCCAGCCAGCCGGCGACGGGCCAGAGGGTGGTGGCGGTGGGGACCGGCGTGTGCTCGGCCGCGCTGGTCTTGACGATGACCCGGCTGTTCTTCGTGACCGAGAGCAGCATGTAGACCACTTCGAAGCGTTCGGCGCGCGACGGATAGTCGGCCCCGGCGATCTCCATCAGCTGCTGGTACTCGTGATCGTCACGCAGGGTGCGCAGCGCCTCGACCACGCTTTCGCGGCGGACGGTGAGGACGATCTCGCCGAACTCCTCACACGCGGCGACGAGCGACGAGCCGAGGGCGGCGGACAGCGTTTCGCACAGCCCTTCGGGCGTGATGAAGCGCGGGGCGGAATGCAGGACTTCGGCCATTGTCAGCGCCCTTCCCTCAGCGTTCCAGCGTGCCGACGCGGCGGATCTTCCGCTGCAGCTGCATTACGCCGTAGAGCAGGGCCTCGGCCGTGGGCGGGCAACCGGGGACGTAGATGTCGACTGGGACGATCCGGTCACAGCCGCGCACGACGGAATAGGAATAGTGGTAATAGCCGCCGCCGTTGGCGCAGGAGCCCATCGAGATGACGTACTTCGGCTCCGACATCTGGTCGTAGACCTTGCGGAGCGCGGGGGCCATCTTGTTGCAGAGCGTGCCGGCGACGATCATCACGTCCGACTGGCGCGGGGACGCGCGCGGGGCGACGCCGAAGCGCTCCATGTCGTAACGAGGCATGTTGACGTGGATCATCTCGACCGCGCAGCAGGCGAGGCCGAAGGTCATCCACCACAGCGAACCCGTGCGGGCCCACTGGAACAGCTCTTCCGTGGAGGTGACGAGGAAACCCTTGTCCGACACCTCGGAATTGAGGCTGTCGAAGAACGACTGGTCGGGCGCGACGAGAGGCCCGGTGGCGGGGTTGGCGATCATGGTGTTCATTCCCAGTCCAGCGCCCCCTTCTTCCACGCATAGGCGAAGCCGATCACCAGTTCGGCGAGGAAGACCATCATCGTGGCCCACCCGGTCCACCCGGTTTCCTTGAGGCTGACCGCCCAGGGAAACAGGAACGCCGCCTCCAGATCGAAGACGATGAACAGGATGGCGACGAGGTAGAACCGGACGTCGAACTGGCTGCGAGGATCCTCGAAGGCGGGGAAGCCGCATTCGTACTCCGAATTCTTCTCAGCATCGGGCTTGTGAGCGCCGGTCAGCCGGGCGACGCCCATCGGCAGGACCACGAAGGCCGTCGACAGCCCTAGGGCAATCGCAAGGAAGATGAGGATCGGGAGGTACTGCGCCAGGTATTGCGATTGATCTACCACGGGGAGCCTCTGGAGATGAGTCGAGCACGTTCGACGAAGCTGACCGGCCCCTAGTCCCCGGCGCAGGCCCGCGCAAGTGGGGGAACGGCCGGATGGCATTGAATGCGGCACCTTCTGGCGGCACAATGGCAGCCTGTCGCTCTCTGCCGGGCAGAAAATCGCGCCGGGTCGCAATCCAGCCGAAATGCCGGCCAGCCGAAATGCCGGCCAGCCGAAATGTCGGCCAGCCGAAATGCCGGGATGCACAGCTTTCGGTTGACAACCCTGGCCCAGCGGCGTTTTGCCTTCATATCGCAGTGCAACACGAAGCAGATGGCGCCCGCGCGCCGGAACAGAAGGGACAATCCCGTGCCGCAGCAGCTCTCCCCGTCCGATCCGATCGTCGTCCTGTCCTATGCCCGCACCCCGATGGGCGGTCTGGCGGGCGTGTTCTCCGGCCTGTCCGCGGCCGATCTTGGCGCGACCGCGATCAAGGCCGCGGTGGAGCGCTCTGGCGTGGAACCCAAGGAGATCGAGCGGATCTACATGGGCAACGTCCTCTCCGCCGGCGTCGGCCAGGCCCCTGCCCGGCAGGCCGCGCGCAAGGCCGGCCTGCCCGACACGGTCGAGGCGACGACGGTCAACAAGGTCTGCGGCTCGGGCATGCAGACGGTGATCATGGGCGCCGAAGGGCTGAGCGCCGGGACCCTGGACCTTGTTGTGGCCGGCGGCATGGAATCGATGACCAACGCGCCGTACCTGCTCAAGAAGCACCGCGCCGGCGCCCGCGCCGGGCATGACACGGCCTATGACCACATGTTCCTCGACGGCCTGGAAGACGCCTATGGCGGCGGATCGATGGGCGGCATGGCCCAGATCACGGCCAACGAATACCAGCTGACCCGCGAATCGATGGACGACTATGCGATCGAATCGCTGCGCCGCGCGCAGGAGGCCATCGCCACGGGCGGCTTCGCCAGCGAGGTCGTGCCGGTGACGATCTCGGGCCGGGGGGGCGAGACGGTGGTCGACACCGACGAACAGCCCGGCAAGGGCCGCCCGGACAAGATCCCGAGCCTCAAGCCAGCCTTCGCCAAGGACGGCACGATCACGGCCGCCAGCGCCTCGTCGATCTCGGACGGCGCGGCGGCGCTGGTCCTGACCCGGCAGAGCGTGGCCGATGCCAAGGGCCTGAAGCCGGTTGCCCGCGTGGTCGCCGCCGCCGCCAATGCCGATGCGCCCGAGAAGTTCACCACCGCCCCGGTGGGTGCGGTCCAGAAGGTGCTCGACAAGGCCGGCTGGTCGGTCGGCGAGGTCGACCTGTTCGAGATCAACGAGGCCTTCGCCTGCGTGACGATGTTCGCGATGCAGGACCTTGGCATCCCGCACGACAAGGTGAACGTCCACGGCGGCGCCACGGCACTGGGCCACCCGCTGGGCGCCTCGGGTGCGCGCATCATCACGACGCTGATCGGCGCGCTGAAGCACAAGGGGCTGAAGAAGGGCGTGGCGACCCTGTGCATCGGCGGCGGCGAGGCGACTGCCGTGGCGGTCGAGCTGGTCTGACGGCTGCCCCCGGCTCGTCACGGGCTCGGGGCTTCGAGACGGGCCCTCAGCCCGAACGGGATTTTGGATGCGCGCACAAGCGCCGTTCGCGCTGAGGAGGAGGTGAAGCCTGGGGCTGAACCTCCGTCCCGAAGCGCGGCTTACGGGTTGCCCGTGCCCCAGAGCGAGTCTTCGCGGACGTAGCCGACGTGGCCGCCCACATCGAGCTTGCACCAGCCATCGGCGCAGTCCTTGAGCTTGCCGGTGACGTCGGGCTCGAGCTTCCACAGCAGGCGGGAATTGGCCTCGGGCTTTTCGCGCATGTCCACGGGAACGCCGCCGCGAGCCCCCTTCACGATGGCGCCGCGATCGCGCTTGAGAAAGCGGGCGAGCATCCACCCCCGCGCGCCCGAGGGATCCTGGACGAGCCGCCAGCCCTCCATCACCCGCAGCACCTTCATCGGCAGGTCTTCGCGGTGATAGCGGTAGTTGATCCGGTAATCCTCGCCCGGGCCGACCCTCATGTTCACGTCGCGCCCACGCAGGGACGCCCAGTAGGGTACGCTGTCATCCGCGGCATGGGCTGGGGCGGCCAGCGGGCCGACCGCGGCGAAGGCGAGAACGAGGGCAGCAAGGGCTCGGGCTTTCATCGCCTCTCTTTAGCCATGGCGGGGCGAGTCCCTCAAGCCTGTTGACCCTCCCTCCCCCACGGGCCTAGCGAGGAGGGCATGGCCCGTTTCTCCCTGCCCTCCCGTCCGCGCGTCGTGGTGACGCGCAAGCTCATGCCGGAAACCGAGCAGCGGATGTCCGAATTGTTCGACGTGCGGCTGAACACGGCCGACCGTCCACTGACCCGCGACGAACTGTGTGAGGCAGTTGCCACCGCGCATGTCCTCGTGCCGACCATTACCGACGCGCTCGATGCCGAACTGATCGGCCGGGCCGGAGCGGACCTTGGCCTGATCGCGAATTTCGGCGTCGGCACCAACCACATCGATCTGGCCGCCGCGCGCGAGCGGCGGATTGCGGTGACCAACACCCCCGGGGTGCTGACCGACGACACGGCGGACCTTGCCATGGGGCTGATCGTGATGGCGGCACGGCGCTTTGCCAACGGCATGGCCGTGGTCCGCGAAGGCACCTGGGCGGGGTGGACCCCGTCGACCCTGCTGGGCCACCGCATCGCCGGGCGGCGGCTGGCGATCCTTGGCATGGGTCGGATCGGACAGGCCGTGGCGCACCGCGCGCGCGCCTTCGGGCTGGAGATCGTCTACCACAACCGGCACCGTCTGCCGGCATCGCTGGAGAACATGCTGGGCGCACGGTACGAGCCCGACCTCGGCCGCCTGATTGCCGAGGCCGACATCCTTTCGCTGCATTGCCCGTTCAGCGCGGAAACCCGCCACGTCCTTTCGGCGGAGCGTATCGCGGCGATGAAGCCCGGTGCGATCGTGGTCAACACGGCACGCGGCGAACTGATCGACGAGGCGGCGCTGGCCGAGGCACTGGTGGATGGCCGGCTGGCCGCGGCCGGGCTCGACGTGTTCGAGAACGAGCCGGCGCTCGATCCGCGCCTTGCGGCCGCACCCAACCTCGTCGTCCTGCCGCATCTGGGGAGCGCCACATACGAAGGCCGCTCGGCCATGGGCGACCGGGTGATCGCCAACATCCAGTCATGGGTCGATGGCCACCGGCCGCCCGACCAGGTTCTTGAAGGGCTGGTCTGAGCCTTCGCCGGGCGGGGTGCGGAACCCATTCCTGACAGTGCTTTGCCGCGGATTTCCGCAGCCGATGCTGCGCCCCCGCTTGCACGCGCCGGGGCAGATGTCCTAAGCGCGGCGACGGAAACGGCACCGGGAGACCCGGGCCGCAGGAGGGACTGCTGATGACCAAGTGGACCGCGCGGCTTGCTGCCGCCGTAGCGCTGATCGCGCCGGTTGCCGCGCACGCGCAGGAAGGCCTGAACGATGCCGCCGACAGCGGCGACACCGCCTGGATCCTGATCTCCTCGGCCCTTGTGCTGATGATGGCCGCGCCGGGGCTGACGCTGTTCTACGGCGGGCTGGTGCGGGCCAAGAACTTCCTCTCCGTGCTGGTGCAGTGCGGAGCGATCATTGCCGTTGCCTCGCTGCTGTGGATTCTGGTGGGCTATACGCTCGCCTTCGGGCCGGTGAGCAGCGGCTGGATCGGCGGGGGGACGCTGGCCATGTTCAACCACCTCGGCAACGTGCGCGAAGGCTATGCCGTGCCGGAGAGCGCCTATGCGCTGTTCCAGCTGTGCTTTGCGGCGATCACCCCGGCGCTGATGGTGGGTGCCTGGGTGGACCGCGCGCGGTTCGGCTGGGTCGTGCTGTTTTCGGCGCTGTGGGGGCTGGTGGTCTATGCCCCGGTGGCCCACTGGGTGTGGGGCGGCGGCTGGCTTGCCTCCAAGCTCGGCACACTGGACTTTGCCGGCGGGATCGTGGTCCACACGACCGCCGGTGTCTCGGCGCTGGTCACGGCCATGCTGCTGGGCAAGCGCAACGGCTTTCCCAGGACGCTGATGCTGCCGCACAGCCCGGCCCTGACCATGGCCGGCGCGGCGCTCCTCTGGGTGGGCTGGTTCGGGTTCAACGGCGGATCGGCGCTGGCCGCGAACGACGATGCTGCGGCGGCGATCATCAACACCCATGCCGCCGCCTGTGCCGCCGCGCTGATGTGGCTGGCTATCGAGCGGTTCAGCGTGGGCAAGCCGACCTCGATCGGCTTCGCGACCGGCGCGATCGCGGGGCTTGCCACGGTGACACCGGCGGCCGGCTTCATCTCGCCCGGAGCGGCCGTGCTGTTCGGCGTGGTGGCGGCCTCGGCCTGCTATCCGATGATCCAGCTGGTGAAGTTCAAGCTGCAGATCGACGATTCGCTCGACGTCTTCGCCGTGCACGGCGTGGGCGGGATGATCGGTTCGCTGCTGCTTGCCGTTTTCCTTGCCCCGGAGCTGGGCGGGACCGGCTATGCCGAGGGCATGACCATGGCCAGCCAGCTCGCCGCGCAGGGGATCGGCGTGATCGGCGTTGTCGTGTTCTCCGCCGTGGCGAGCGCGCTGCTGGCGATCGGGGTGAACCTGGTCCAGCCGATGCGGGTGAGCGAGGACGAGGAGCGCGAAGGCCTGGACCTTGCCAGCCATGGCGAGCGCGCCTGGGAAATGGACTGACAGACGAGCACCGGGGCGGTAGTCTGAGCGGGTGACCGCCCCGCCCCGCCCTGCAACCGCCGTGACCGGCGCGGACGAGAGCCGCCTGTGCCTTTCGTGCGGGATGTGCTGTTCGGGAACGGTATTCTCGACGATCTCGCTGGACGGAGACGAGCCGGACCAGGCCGAGCAGGCCGGCTTCACGCTGGTTCCCGACCCTGAAGACGGATCCATCGGCGCAGCCCAGCCCTGCCCGCAGCTGGAGGGAACGGCTTGCCGGCTTTATGGCGGGTGGCGCCCGCGGGCCTGTGGCGGTTATGCCTGCAAGGTGCTCGACGGGCTGCGCGGCGGTGCACTCTCGACCGAGGAGGCCATGGCGCAGATCGCGGGGATCAAGGCGCGGATGGCCAAGCTCCTGCCGGACATGGGCGGACGATCTTTGCGCGAACTGGTGGCCAAGGCGGCGGAGCTGACGCGGAGCAAGGCCATCACACCAGAGAATGCGGCGTGGATCATGGCCATTGGCGCAGTCAACCGAGAGATTGACCAGAAGATTCGCCAGCCTGGACAAAGCAGCTTTCGCTGATCGCGATCATGCCGTTTTGGCGGTCTTTTATTTAAACTTACAGTTACTTATAAATATGCGATTGCACGATTACGCTCTTTTGCTAGCACTGTGCGGTGACTGCCGGGCCATCCATTTCATCCACGCTGTGTCTCGCCTGCGGGATATGCTGTGCGGGGACCGTGCACAGCGTTCTGGCCCTGCACCCGGATGAGGCCGAACCGGCTGCGGCGGCGGGGTTCAATGTGACGCTGGACGGGGGCGACGGGCAGCCCTACGCCGCCCTGCCCTGCTCGCATCTCGATGGCACGACCTGCACGATCTACGATCAGTGGCGGCCGAGAACCTGCGCGGACTATCACTGCAGGCTGCAGCTGGCCCTGCGCGACGGGGCGGTGAGCCTTGACGGCGCGCTGGCGGAAGTTGCGCGGTTGAAGGCGCTGATGGCCGCACGCCTGCCGCAGACGGCCGGGCGCCCCCTGCGCGAGCTGGTGATCGAGGCGGCCGAAAAGACCCGCGCCGGAGCGATCACGCCGGAGGAGGCGCGGCTGATCGTGGAGGTCGGCGTGGTCAACCGCGAGCTCGACCGGGTGATCCGATACGACCACCAGGGCACGTTCGAGCTTTAGACGGCGCTCAGTCCCCGGTCAGGATGCGATCGACCAGCTGCTTCACCGTGGGGGTGAAGTTGTTCGAATAGAACGGATCCTGCTTGAAGCGGTAGGCCGCATGGCCGGCGAACATCAGGTTCTGGTCGATGTCGCCGCCGTGGGCGATGTCCTGCAAGGTCTTCTGGATGCAGAACGAGCGCGGATCGGCGAGGCGGCCGGTGGTGTAATCGTCGTGGTCCTTCCACGAGGAGAAGCCGCAGTGCGACAGGCAGCCCATGCAGTCCTTCTGGTCCTGCTGGATTTCGGCCCGCTCGGCCGGCGAGACGAAGATGATCGTATCGTCAGGGGTGCGCAGGCCCTCGGTGAAGCCGCCGCCGAACCAGGACCGCGCGCGGTCGCGGTCGGCCGGGGCGACCCAGAAGTTCTTGCCCTTGACCCCGACATCGAGCTGCACCGTGTGCTCACCGGCGGAAACCTTGGAATAGGGGATCTGCCGCAGCGAGCGACCTTCGAGGTTGCGCAGGAACGGGTTGCGCACGGCCGAGCTGTAGAACCCGGTGGGCGAGAAGCGGTGGAGCAGGACGTCGCCCGGCTCCAGCGTGCGCAGATGTTCCTTCCAGGCGAGCGGGATCGGGCTTTCCTCGGTCAGCAGCGGGCGCGTGCCGAACTGGAAGGCGATGGCGCCAAGCTCCGGATTGTCGATCCAGTTGTCCCATTCGCGCAGGAACCACACGCCGCCGGCCATGACGATGGGCACCGAATCCGGCACTCCTTCGGCCCGCATCGTATCGCGCAGGGCCTTCACGCGGGGATAGGGATCCTCCGGCTTGCGGGGATCTTCGGCATTGGAGAGGCCGTTGTGCCCGCCGGCAAGCCACGGGTCTTCATAGACCACGGCGGCCATCAGTTCGGCGACCTTGTGGTAGGCCCGCTTCCACAGCGCGCGGAAGGCGCGGCCCGAGGAGACGATCGGCAGGTAGTTGACGTTGAACCGCGCCGCGATTTCCGAGAGGCGATAGGGCATGCCCGCGCCGCAGGTCACGCCGGTGACGAGGCCGCGGGTGCGTTCCAGCACGCCTTCGAGAACCTGCTGGGCGCCGCCCATTTCCCACAGGACGTTGATGTTGATCGCGCCTTTCCCGCTGGCGATGTCATAGGCGCGGCGCACCTGTTCGACCGCGCCTTCGATCGCGTAGCGGATCAGCTCCTCGTGCCGTTCCTTGCGGGTCAGGGCGTTGTAGACCTGCGGGATGATCTTGCCCTCGGCATCGTAGCTGTCGGCATTGACGGCGCTGACCGTACCGATGCCGCCGGCCGCCGCCCAGGCGCCCGAGCTCATGTGGTTGGTTGCCGCCACGCCCTTGCCACCCTCGATCAGCGGCCACACCTCGCGGCCCCCGTAAAGGATCGGCTGAAGTCCCTTGAATGCCATCTTACCCTTACTTTCCAGTCGCCGTGGAGCCTGCGCCAGCGGCGCTTATCCGGCACGGCACAATGGCGGCGGGGTCTGGTCGCGGCCCCACAGCCTCAAACTTCGCATAGTATCCCGTCACGCTCGGTTTACGGACAAATTCCACCAAACGAAACCCCACCGCGGCGAATTCGCAGAACAGCAGCGCCGGCGGCATCCCGTGGAGATCGGTCGGCCGGTCCACGTCGACCACGATGACGCTGCCCCCCGGACGCAACGCTGGCCGCAGGTGCCAGAGGAAGGCATAGGGTTCAGAGACTTCGTGGTACATGTGGACCATGAACACCCGGTCGAACGAGTGGTCCGGGAGGCGCGGATCCTCGGGCAGGCCGACCCGGATCGAGACGTTCTCGAGCCGCTCCTTCTGGACGCGGACGCCCAGCCGCTCCATCGCGCCGGCGTCGATATCCTCGGCGAGGACGCGGCCCTTGCGGCCGACCCGCTCGGCAAGGCGCACCGTATAGTAGCCCTCGCCCGCGCCGATGTCGGCGACGCTGAAGCCAGGCTTGATCGCCGCGAGGTCCATGACGGTCTTCGCCTCGCCCAGGCTGTCGCGCTGGCCCTCGGTGGAGAACTGGGTCAAGCCGCGCTGCGATACGGGGCGGTCGGCCTCGGGAAAGGCGCGGACGCTTTCGGGGCGGCCGGAATCGGCATCGGGAGACTTCGCCTTGCACCCGGCAAGGAACAGGGCGGCGCAAAGGGCCAGCGCCCCGGCCAGGGCGGGAAAGCTGGCCGGAACGGGGGCCGAACCGGGCGCCCCGGCCTGCATCAGTCGACGTCTTCCACGGCGACCTTCTCGCCGGTCACCCGCTGCGCCAGGGCCGCCGCCATGAACGGATCGAGCGCACCGTCGAGCACGTCGTCCGGCGAAGTGCTGGTCTGGCCGGTGCGCAGGTCCTTCACCAGCTGGTATGGCTGGAGGACATAGGAGCGGATCTGGTGGCCCCAGCCGATCTCCGTCTTGGCGGCATATTCGCCCGACGCGGCCGCTTCGCGCTTGGCCAGTTCGGCCTCGTAGAGCCGCGCCTTCAGCATGTTCATCGCGATGTCGCGGTTCTTGTGCTGGCTGCGGTCCTGCTGGCTGGCGACGATGATCCCGCTCGGTACGTGAGTGATGCGCACGGCGGAATCGGTGGTGTTGACGTGCTGGCCGCCGGCGCCGGAGGCGCGGTAGGTATCGATCTTGAGGTCGGCCGGGTTGATCTCCACCTCGAAGGTATCGTCGATCACCGGATAGACCCAGACCGAGCTGAACGAGGTGTGGCGGCGCGCCGAACTGTCATAGGGGCTGATGCGGACGAGGCGGTGGACGCCGCTTTCCGTCTTGGCATAGCCATAGGCGTTCTCGCCCTTGATCAGCAGGGTCGCGCTCTTGATCCCGGCCGCTTCGCCCGCGTGGTAATCGACCAGATCGACCTTGTAGCCGTGGCGTTCGGCCCAGCGCGTGTACATGCGCTGGAGCATTTCGGCCCAGTCCTGGCTTTCGGTGCCGCCGGCCCCGGCATGGACTTCGAGATAGGCATCGTTGGCGTCGGCCTCGCCGGAAAGGAGGGCCTGAACCTTGTCGCTGTCGGCCCGGTCAGCCAGGGCAGCGAGGCTGGCGATGCCTTCGTCGATGGTCGCATCGTCGCCTTCCATCTCGCCCAGTTCGACGAATTCGACCGCGTCGGCCATTTCCGCGGTGATCGCATGGACCGCGCCGACCGATGCCTCGAGCCGGCGCCTTTCGCGCATCACGGCCTCGGCGTCCTTCGGGTTGTTCCAGAGGTTCGGATCCTCCACCCGGGCATTCAGTTCATCGAGCCGGCGCAGGGCGCGCTCCCAGTCGAGCGAGCGACGAACCAGTGCAAGGGCCGCTTCGATCCGGTCAATATGAGCCTGCCCTTCGGCACGCATGGCAAAGCACTCCACCAAACAAGAGCGGCCCGCTTAGCGGCACGCCGGTTTTTGTAAAGGTGGTGGGCGGGCGCGAGGGTAAAAGGGGTGGCCGAGCGGACGGAGGCCCCGGGGAAGAAAAGCGATGCTTCGCGCAAAGGTGCAAAGGCGCGGAGGGCTTGCGCTCGGCGGCGAGGCCGCGCTTCATCCGACGAGGTTTCCATGAGAGCCGCTTCGCGGCGGATTGTCCGTTCCTTTTGCGCCTATGCGCGAACCCTTACTTGCCCTTGAGCGCCTGCACCGCGGCGAGGGTGAGTTTCACGTGGTCGCGGTAGTCCATGTCGGAGTGGACCATGACGATCTTGCCGCTGCGGTCGATGACGTAGGAGGTGCGGGTGGTGAGGCCGGTGGCGACGCCGCCGACCTTGAGGTTGACGTCGTAGTCCCTGACGATCTGGGGCGTGGCCGAGGCGACGGCGAACTTGCCGCGACAGGCCTCGGTCGAGAACTTCTGCAGGGTGGGCAGATCGTCGTTCGACATGCCGATGATCGTCGCACCGGCCTGGTGGAACTGCTCGCTCGCCTCGGAGAAGGCGTGAGCCTCGAGGGTGCAGCCCTTGGTGAAGGCCTTGGGGTAGAAATAGAGGACGACCGGGCCCTTTTTCAGCGCCTGCTTCAGGTCGAAGGCGAAGGGCTTTCCATCGAGCGCGCCCTGTGTGGCGAACTGGGGCGCCGTGGAGCCTACCGGCAGCGCAGCGCGCAGCGTGGAGGTGAAGAACAGCGCAGAGCCAACGAGGACCAACGCGGCGAGCGAGAGGATGATGGGGCGAGCCATGGCGCGGAGGATGCACCGCCTTGGCTTGCTGGGCAATACGCAGTGCGACTGCACCGGACCTACAGGATGCGGGCCGGCCGCACGAAGGTAAATGGGCCCTCCCCCGACCAGTTGCGTCCATCGGGATACTGCAACTCGATCCCGGTGAGGTCGCTTTCGTCAGCGAGCGCCAGGTTCACGCCGACCACGGCTTGGCCGGTGCTCGCCTCAGCCTCCGGCGTGGTCTCGAAATGGGTGGTCGCGCCGCAGGTCGGACAGAAGCGAAGCGTGCAGTTGGGCGACGGCTTGTCAGCCCGGCGATATGATGCGGTGCTGCCGGTGACGCGCACCTCACCGGGCGCGAAATAGCCCCACGTGGCGCCGGCCTTGCGGCACAGGTCGCAGTTGCACCGGAACAGGTACGCAGGCCGCTGATCGAGTTCGACAGCGACCCCGCCACACAGGCAGGCAAGCCGCATGGATCAGTAGACCCCGCCCTGCTGCTCGATGAAGTCGGCCCCGGCTTCCTCGCCGCCGCCTTCGGGGACGCCATTGCCGGACTGCGTCTGGCGCAGCTTGCGGATCGCGGCGATCACCGCGTCGCGCTGGCTGGCGAGCTGGTCCTGCCGGGTGGCGCGCGGCGGTTCGGTATCGGCCTTGAAGGCCTCCCAGATGATCTGGGTGCGCGGATCGTCGGTCGGCTCCCCATCGAACACGCGCTTGCCGCTGGCACGATCGACCTTGACCAGACGGATGTCGGCCGGTGCCTCGAACGGGGTGTGATTCCAGCGGGCGCGGGTTTGCGTCACGAACTGCTTGAAGATCGGCGCGGCGAAGGTGCCGCCCTGTGCGTAGCCGCCAAGCGAGCGCGGCTGGTCGAAGCCCATGTAGACCCCGCCCACGATATCGCGCGAGCCGCCGACGAACCACACGTTGGTCGGGCCGGAGGTGGTGCCGGTCTTGCCGAACAGCGGCAGGCCGAGCGGCTGGAGCGTGGCAGCCGTGCCGCGCTGGACCACGCCTTCGAGCATGTGGACGACCTGGTAGGCGGTGCGCGGATCGAGGACCTGCTTGCCCCGGTTGGCGAGCCGCGGCATCGGCTTGCCATCGTATTCGGCCATGTTGCAGCCGGTGCATTCGCGGCCATCGGCGCGCCAGATCACCTTGCCGTTGCGATCCTGCACATAGTCGATCATCGACTGGGCATATTGCATGCCGTGGTTGGCGAGGGCCGAATAGGCGTTGACCATCTGCGCCACGGTGGTGTCCCCCGCGCCGAGCGCGAAGGAGAGGTAGGGGTCGTACTTGCCGATGCCGACCCGCTGGATCGTGCGCACGACCCGGTCCATGCCGGTGTCGTTGGCGATGTGGATCGTCATCAGGTTGCGCGACTGTTCCAGGCCCCAACGCATGGTGTGAATGCCCCCCGAGCCCTTCATGTCGAAGTTGCGGAAGCACTTCTGGCCCAGCCCCGCGCCCTGGTAGACGCAGAAGGTCTGGTCAGGAACCATCGTGGCCGGGGTCATCCCGTAGTCCAGCGCGGTGGCATAGACGAAGGGCTTGATCGTGGAACCGGGCTGGCGTTCCGCCTGGGTCGCGCGGTTGAACGAGCCTAGCCCCGCGTCGAAGCCGCCGGCCATGGCCAGCACACGACCCGAGTGCGGGCTTTCGACGACCATGCCGCCCGACACCTCGGGCACGGTGCGTACCGCCCAGGCATTTCCGGCGGGAGCGGAGGCGATCACGTCGCCGCGCTGGAGCGGATCGGGCAGGCCGACCAGCGGCGCGGTCGAGCCATCGGGGAAGCCGATCGTGGCGCTGCCCCCGTCCCGAGCGGTGACGATGCCGACCCGCCAGTCCTGGTAATGGATCGACAGGTTGCTGGCGATGAGCTGGGTCTGCCAGTCATCCTCACCGATGCGGAAATGCGCGAGGGGGCCGTGCCACGCCTTGCCGGCGGCATAGCGCAGCAGGCCGGAGCGGAGGGAATCCTGCGCCGCCTTCTGCAGTTCCGGATCGAGCGAGGTGCGCACCCACAGGCCGCCGGCGTAGACGCTGTAGGGACCGGCCTCGGCATTTTCGCCGTACTTGTCGATCAGGCGGCGGCGCACCTCCTCAACGTAGTAGCCAACCGAGGGATCGTAGCTTTCGACGCGGCGGGGGATCAGGCCGAGCGGCTGGGCCTTGGCCTGGGCCGCCTCTGCCTCGGTGGCCCAGCCGTTCTTGACCATCTGGTCCAGCACCCAGTTGCGCCGCTCGATCGCGCGATCGGCGAAGCGGGCCCGGCTGTAGGTTTCGGGCGCCTTGGGCAGGATCGCGAGGAAGGCAGCCTCGTGCAGGGAGAGCTGGTCCACGTCCTTGCCGAAATAGGCCTGGGCCGCGGCCTGGACCCCGAAGGACTGCCGGCCGAGCGGGATCTCGTTCAGATAGAGCTCGAGGATCTGCTGCTTGTTCAGCACGCCTTCGATGCGCCGGGCAAGGATCATTTCCTTGAGCTTGCGGGTGACCGAATATTCGTTGCCGATCAGGATGTTCTTGGCGACCTGCTGGGTGATCGTGGAACCGCCGCGAGCGCGAGCGCCGGACCCGAACTTGGACGCATAGTCAATCACGGCCCCGGCCAGCCCGGTGTAATCAACCCCGCCGTGGCTCCAGAAGCTCTTGTCCTCGGCCGAGAGGAAGGCGTTGACGACGGGCTTGGGGAAATCGACGAAGCGCAGCTGCACACGCCGTTCGCGGGCGTAGGAGTAGACGATCTCGCCATTCACGCCGCGGACCATGGTGGGCAGCGGCGGCTGGTACGTCAGCAGACTGTCGGCCGATGGCAGGTTGCGCGCGATCGTGATCCAGACCAGCAGGTAGACTGCAACAACCGCCCCGAGCAGGCTGGCGGCAATGCGGAACTGGCGATTGCCGCGCCACATGTGCCGGAACCAGACGCCAAGGCCCGACAGACCGCTGCCGAGACCGCCGGCCTGCCTGCGGATGCGAAGGCGCAGGCCCGTGCGCGCGTTCGCACTGCTGTCCGGGCCGGTTGGCGGTGAGGTCTCGTCTGCCATATTCGCGCCCGCCTCTAGCACGCGGATTTGGCGCGAGGCGAGACTCTATCTTTCGGCTCGCCGCATTAGGATGGGCCAAGCCGGGCGAAGAACACGCGAATGGCGCTGGCGGTGACATCGGCGAAGGTCCGGCGGCCCTCGTCGGAGCCGAGTTGCGCCGCGTCTTCGGCGTTGCTGATGTAGCCGGCCTCGAACAGGACGGAGGGCAGGTCGGCCGACTTCAGGACGACGAAGGCAGCGGACTGAATGCCGCGCTCGCGGAAGCGCAGCCGTCCCTGCCCCTCGCGCAGGACGAGCCGGGCAAAGGCCTGCGAGCGCTCGGCCGTCTCGCGCTGGGCGAGATCGACGAGGATGGCGGCCACGGCATCGCCCTGCCCGCCCATGGCAATGCCGTTGATCGCATCAGCGCGGTTTTCACTGGCGGCCAGGCGGGCGGCCTCCTCGCTCGAACCGCGGTCCGACAAGGTGTAGACCGTGGCACCGCTTGCCCCGGGATTGCCGGCGCTGTCGGCGTGGATCGAGATGAACAGGTCGGCCTTGAGCCGCCGTGCTATCCCGGCCCGTTCCGGCAACAGGAGGAAGCGGTCGTCCACGCGGGTCAGGGCGACGCGCAAGCCCCCTTGCCGCAGCAGCGCATCGCGCAGGGCAAGGGCGAGCGCGAGGGTGATGTCCTTCTCGCGCGCGGCGCCGCTGCCCGCGCCGGGATCGTGGCCGCCGTGACCGGGATCGATCACGATGAGCGGGCGGCTCGCATCGAGCGGGCCTTCGACGCGGGGCAGGCCGATTTCGCCGGCCGGGGGGAGTTGCAGCCGGATGACGTAGTCCCGTCCCCGCCCGCCCGCGCCAAAGCCGGAATCGAGCGCCAGCAGCGCGGCGAAGGTGGCCAGCGGGGCCAGCACCAGCAGCGAAAGCAGGAGATAGCGGAACGCTGCAGGGCGGTTCATGCACCCATGGTTAAGGCTTTGCCCGCTATGTCGCAATCGTTCGCTCGACACGGAGCCGGCCGGAAGCCCGGCTCCATCAAGGTCTATCGGCCTTGCCGCGCGAACGAAGCGATGCTACGCCACCTCACCCGGGGCAGGCCTGCCGCGGTCCTCCCGTGCCTCCCTTGCGCCAAACATCTGGCGAAAGGCGCATCTACGAGGCGGACCGCCGAAGGAACCACCCGGAAGAGCCGGCCACAAGCGTCCGGATCCAATCGAGTTGATGCTGGATATGAGAAGTTTTTCGCCGACCGTTGCCCAAGCCCCCGCCGGGGGAATGGCGCGCGGCGCGGCGGACGGATCGCGCGTAGCGTCGCGGTCACAGGCGCGTTCGATTTCGCCGCGCCCTTCCCGTTCAGCAGTCACACCAGTCGCAACCCACCTTGCCGTTCGTGTTGCCGCGCCTTTCGCGCTGCGTCCGGGCGGCTTCCTGCATATGCGCGCCGCCCTGCCCATCACGGCACGGGAGCGGCGCGCCTGGAGATCATTTGATGACAACGCGCATGCTTATCGATGCGCGCCACCCGGAAGAAACCCGGGTGGCGGTGCTGAAGGGCAACCGGATTGAGGAATTCGACTTTGAATCTGCCGAACACAAGCAGATCAAGGGCAACATCTATCTCGCCAAGGTAACCCGGGTCGAACCTTCGCTGCAGGCGGCTTTCGTCGACTTCGGCGGCAACCGGCACGGCTTTCTCGCCTTCAGCGAAATCCATCCCGACTACTACCAGATCCCGAAGGAGGACCGCGAGGCTCTCCTGGCCGAAGAGGCCGCCCACGCCGAGAAGGAGGCCGCCCTGCGCGCCGTGGCCGAGGGCGAGGAAGACTTCGTCGGCGACGACGAGCTGGGCGAGAGCCTGGCCGACGACATGGCCGGCACCAGCCATGGCCACGACGAGGATGACTTCGGCGGGGTCATGGAGATCGACACGTCCGAGAAGGACGAGGTGGCCACGATCGAGGCCGGCCACGTCGAGGACGGGTTCGACCACGACGCGGAAGAGGCCGCCGAGGCCGAGGAAGGCGAACAACCCCGACGCCGCGGCCGCCGCCGCCAGGGCGGCAGCGAGCGAGGTCGCTCGCACGCCAAGGAAGCCGACGAGATCCGCGCCAAGCGCATGGCGCTGCGCCGCCGCTACAAGATCCAGGACGTGATCCACCGGCGCCAGGTGCTGCTGGTCCAGGTCGTCAAGGAAGAGCGCGGCAACAAGGGCGCGGCGCTGACCAGCTATCTGTCGCTGGCCGGCCGCTACTGCGTGCTGATGCCGAATTCGAGCCACGGCGGCGGGATCAGCCGCAAGATCAGCTCGGCCGCGGACCGCAAGCGGCTCAAGACGATCATCGCCGAGCTGGACCTTCCCAAGTCGATGGGCTGCATCGTGCGCACCGCCGGGCTGCAGCGCACCAAGACCGAGATCAAGCGTGACTTCGACTATCTTGCCCGCCTGTGGGACGAGATCCGCGAGAACACGCTGAAGTCTTCCGCGCCGGCGATGATCCATTCGGACAGCGACCTGATCAAGCGCGCCATCCGCGACATCTACAGCCGCGACATCGAGGAAGTGGTGGTCGAGGGCGAGGCCGGATATCGGGCCGCGCGCGACTTCATGAAGCTGTTGATGCCCAGCCATGCGCGGCGGGTGAAGGCCTATTCCGACCCGGTGCCGCTCTACCAGCGCTATGGCGCCGAGGACCAGCTGACCGCGATGTACGATCCGGTCGTCCAGCTGAAGAGCGGCGGTTATCTCGTCATCAACCCGACCGAGGCGCTGGTTTCGATCGACATCAATTCGGGCCGCTCCACCAAGGAGCACGGGATCGAGGCGACGGCGGTCAGCACCAACCTGGAGGCGGCGCGCGAAATCGCCCGCCAGCTGCGCCTGCGCGACATGGCCGGGCTGGTCGTAATCGACTTCATCGACATGGAATATGGCTCGAACGTCCGCAAGGTCGAGAAGGCCATGAAGGAGGCGCTGAAGAACGACCGCGCCCGCATCCAGGTCGGCCGGATCTCGGGCTTCGGCCTGATGGAGATGAGCCGCCAGCGCCTGCGCACCGGCGTGCTGGAAGCCACGACCCGCACCTGCCCGCACTGCGACGGTTCGGGCCTGGTCCGCACCGCTTCGAGCGCCGGGCTTTCGGCCCTGCGCCTGCTCGAGGACGAAGCGGCCAAGGGCAAGGGGACGATCATCACGCTCTTCGCCTCGCAGGAGGCCGCGGTCTACGTGCTGAACGCCAAGCGTGCGGACCTGCAGGAGATCGAGCACCGCTATGGCGTGCGGATCGAGGTCATTCCCGAGGGCGAGCAGGAAGGCGCGAAGATGCGCGTCGCCTCCTCCGGCCCACGCCCCACCTCGCTGCCCCGCTTCGAGCCGATCGTCGAGCCTGAAGACGACCTGATCGACGATGAGCCCGAGTTCGACGAGGACGAGGAGGAGGAGGCCGGGGAGCCTCGCCAGGCTCGCCGTTCGCGCGACGAGGACGAGGACGAAGGCGGCCGCCGCAAGCGCCGCAAGCGCCGCCGGGGCGGTCGTGGCCGCAACCGGGGTGACCGCGAAGGCGACGAGGGCGAGGGCGAGGCCGAGGGCGATGACGCCGAAGGCTCCGAATCCGAAGGTGACGACGGGGACGCCGATGGCGAGAATCGCGGCGATGCCGAAAGCGAAGGCCCGGCCGGCGAGGATTCGCCGCGCAAGCGCCGCCGCCGCGGTCGCCGCCGGCGTGGCGGTCGTGGCCGCGATGAGGCTGGCGAAGGCCAGGGCGACGAGGCCAAGGGCGAAGCTGCCGATGGCGCGGCGTCGGAGGGCGACGCCGCCGATGACGCCGGCCCGGTCGAGACGGTCGAAGCGGTTGCGGAGGTGACCGAGGAGGCTCCGCGCAAGCGCAGCCGGCGCAAGAAGGCCGCTGCGCCTGCCGAGGACGCTACCGTGGCCGAGCCGGTTGTCGCAGAGCCCGAAGCCGCAGCCGATCCTGCCCCCAAGAAGCGCGCCCCGCGCCGCAAGAAGGCCGATGTCGAGGCCGATGCCGCACCGGAAGCGGCCGAAGTGGCTGTCGAGGCTGCGGAGGTGCCGGCTGCCGACGTGGAGCCCGCCCCCAAGAAGCGTGCCCCGCGCCGCAAGAAGGCCGAGGTGGAGGCTGCTCCTGAAATCGTCGAAGCCGTGGCTGACCAGGCTGAAGCTGCCGAAGCTCCGGCGGCTGCGGCTGCGGCCGCACCGGCCTCTGAAGGCGACGATGACAACTCGCCCCCGCGCCGCGGGTGGTGGCAGCGGACTTTCGGCGAGTAAGCCCCAACGGCCGCGACAACGCAGCGCCAGAAACAACGAAGCGCCCGGCGCCGCAAGGGTCGGGCGTTTTCGTGTGCGCGACAGGCCGGCCGGCCCATGATCGTGCAAAACCGCCTGCCGACCCCGGCCCCGGCGCTGCCCCACCCCCTCTTGCCCCCAGGACACTCTTGCCCTTCGGCACCGAATCGCTAGAGGGAACCCCAACCGGTCGTACGACTGCCAATTACGGACAGGGCTCATGGCAACCTTCACCCTCCCCGCGAACAGCAAGATCAGCGGCAAGGGCCGCGTTCACAAGGCCGATGGCGCGGCGCGGGTGAAGAAGTTCACCGTCTACCGCTACGATCCGGACAGCGGCCAGAACCCGCGCTATGACAGCTTCGAGATCGATCTCGACCAGTGCGGGCCGATGGTTCTCGACGCGATCATCAAGATCAAGAACGAGATCGACCCCACCCTGACCTTCCGCCGCTCGTGCCGCGAGGGGATCTGCGGATCCTGCGCGATGAACATGAACGGCCGCAACGGCCTTGCCTGCACCACGGCGATCGAGGACCTCAAGGGCGACGTGCGGATCACCCCGCTGCCGCACATGGAGGTCATCAAGGACCTCGTGCCGGACTTCACGCATTTCTATGCCCAGTACGCCTCGATCCGGCCCTGGCTGCAGACGGTCAGCACCACGCCTTCGGGCAAGGAGCGTCTGCAGAGCCCCGAGCAGCGCGAGAAGCTGGACGGGCTGTACGAGTGCATCCTGTGCGCCTGCTGCTCGACCTCGTGCCCGAGCTACTGGTGGAATTCGGACAAGTTCCTCGGCCCGGCGATCCTGCTGCAGGCCTATCGCTGGCTGGCCGACAGCCGCGACGAGATGACCGGTGAGCGGCTGGACGAGCTGGAGGATCCCTTCCGGCTCTATCGCTGCCACACGATCATGAACTGCGCCAACGTGTGCCCCAAGGGCCTGTCGCCGGCGCGGGCGATCGCGGAGATCAAGAAGATGCAGGCCGAGCGCCACATCTGAGGAAGGAGCCCGCGTTGAGCGGTCTCGTCTCACGCTACAACGAACTGGTCGCCGCCGGCGAGCTGCGGCCCGACCCCGAGCAGGCCGCCGCCGCGGGCCGGCTGGCGCGCCTGCAGGCCGAGCTGGAGGCCCCTGCCCCGTCGTCCGGGCTGATCGGCCGCCTGATCGGCCGAAAGGCTCCGCCCCCGCCGCGCGGGATCTACATGTGGGGCGGCGTCGGGCGCGGCAAGTCCATGCTGATGGACCTGTTCCACGACACGCTGCGCATTGCCGAAAAGCGGCGCGTGCATTTCCACGCCTTCATGCTGGAGGTTCATGCCCTGCTGCGCGAGGAGCGCAAGAAGGAAAGCGGCGATCCGATCCCGCCGGTCGCGGCGACGCTGGCGCGGGGGCTGCGCGTGCTGGCTTTCGACGAGATGGTCGTCAACAACAGCGCCGACGCGATGATCATGAGCCGGCTGTTCACCGCGCTGATCCGCGACGAGGGCGTGGTGGTAGTGACGACCTCCAACCGGGCGCCGGGCGAACTCTACAAGGACGGGCTCAACCGCGAGCACTTCCTGCCGTTCATCGCGCTGATCGAGGGCTCGCTCGACGTGCTGACGCTGAACGGGCCGGTCGATTACCGGCTCGACCGGCTGGCAGGTATGGCGACCTGGCATGTCCCGCTGGGCGATGCGGCGACGGCGCAGGCGCGCGAGGCCTTCTTCCGCCTGACCGACTATCCGCCCGAGGATGCCGCCCACGTGCCCTCGGCCGAGCTGGACCTCGGCGGCGGGCGGATGCTTCACGTACCCAAGGCGCTGAAGGGCGTGGCGGTGTTCAGCTTCAAGCGGCTGTGCAGCGAGGCCCGCGGCGCGCCGGACTATCTGGCGATCGCCCGGGCCTATCACACGGTGATCCTGGTCGGCATTCCGAAGATGGGGCCGGACCAGCGCAACGAGGCGGCGCGGTTCGTGACGCTGATCGATGCGCTCTACGAACACCGGGTCAAGCTGATCGCGACTGCCGACGCGGCGCCGGAAGACCTCTATGGCTCGGGCGACGGGCGGTTCGAGTTCGACCGGACGATCAGCCGGCTGATGGAGATGCAGAGCCAGGACTACCTGGCGCTAGGCCATGGCGAGGACTGACCGGGCGGCGGTCGGATTTCCCCCGAATCCACCGAAAGTGATGCCGAAATAACACAACCCCGGCGGTCACCCGCCGGGGTTGTAAATACGGTTCGGCCCTGGAAAACGGTCAAACGTTAACCAATCCGAATCGGTACAGGTTCTGGAACCTCACCTTTGCCGGGTTTTCACGCCTCCGAGAAAACCCCGCAAAACTGCGACATTAGCCGCCGAGGGTGCTCCAGAGCCAATCGCTCCACCAAGTGATCATGACATGTGCCTCCATCTAAGGAAGCACCATGGTTAATGTGGAATTCTATGGTTAACAAGATGTAAAGGCTTTGCCCTGTTTCCCGACAAGGGACAGATACCGGAAACGCAATTGCTCCAAGGTCTCCGGCTTTCCAACGTAATAACCCTGGGCAACGTCGCACTTGAGCTTGCGCAGGAGTTCGAAGGTGGCGAGGTCCTCGATCCCCTCGCCCACCACCGTCTGGCCCAGGGCATGGGCCAGCTTGATGGTCGAGGCGACGATCTTGCGGTCCCGGTCGCTCTCGACGATGCGCGAGACGAAGCGACGATCCAGCTTCAGTTCATTGCTCGGCAGGTCGGCGAGATAGCAGAGCGAAGCCTCGCCCGTGCCGAAATCGTCAATCGACAGGCGGAAGCCCATCGCCTGAAGCTCGCCCAGATTGCGGATGGCCGCAGGGCGGTTGTAGACGCTGGCGGTCTCGGTCACTTCCACGGTCAGCAGGTGCGGGTCGATCCCGCGGCGGCGGACAATTTCGGCCGTGGCGCTGACCAGCGAGGGCTTGTCGACCAGCTGGGCGGAAAGATTGATCGACATCTGGAAGCGCGGGCCGAGAGCATTGAAGATCTCGGCCGAGGTGATGGCCTGTTCAAGCACCCAGTAGGTAAGGGCGTCGATCCGCCCGGCCCGCTCGGCCTGGAGGATGAATTCGTCGGGCCGGATGGGCCCGCGCACCGGATCGTTCCAGCGGATCAGGGCCTCGGCGCCGCTGATGCGGTTCTCGCCGTAGTCCCACTGCGGCTGGTAGGCGAGCCAGATGTCGCCGTTGCGCATGCCTTCGTCGATGCGGGCCAGCAGCGACAGTTCCCAGTGTGCGTTCGCGAGGCGGTTGGCCTCGAACTGTTCGACCGTGCGGCCGGTACGCAGGGCGTCGGTGGCGCTGGCGATGGCCGTGTTCAGGCGGGTCAGCGTGTCGAACTGGCCGTTGCGATCAATCCCGAAGTGGACGTTGGTATCAAACATGTGGCCGCCGACCAGCAGCGGAGCCGAGAACAGGGCGCGCATGCCCTCGAAGTGCTCGATCTGGTTGTCGGCGTCACGGTCGTGTTCGATCCAGGCGAAATGGCCGCCTTCGCCGTGGAAAATCTCCGCGGTTCCGCAGCCTACGGAGAAGCGCCGTGCGATCTGATGCGCGCACTCCGCGTGAAGTTCGGGCGGCAGTGTGGCAAGAAACTCTTCGTATCGACCAATCACCGCAACCACCACGTGGTAGCCTGCGGGAATGGAGTGACCACCGAGCGCCACGAAGTTCGGCAGACCCGCGTTCCCGGTTTCTATGACCTTGCGCCTCCAGCGAGACCACATGCGCCAAGCCGCAAAAACCGTCATAACCACCAGGGTCGAGCCGGCGGGCACGAGGATACCGGCGCCTTCGAACAAAACGGGTCCAAACAGTGCCGCGCTTGCGGCACCCGCGTAGATCGACCAACGCCAAAACTGGCGCGTTACGCTTTGCGCAACGGTTATCAGAATGGTGAAAATCGTAGCTAGAATTTCAAGGTCAACGCGCCTGATGGGATGACCAGAAAGCGCGGCTACGTCGTGCATCGCCAGGGACTGCTGACGGTGTCCAAGATAACCCAGCACGCCGTCCTGCTTTCCGACGAATCCGGAAACGAGAATGGTCTTGTCGCGCAGACTGACCTCGCGCTTCAGGCCCGAATTGATGTCTCGTGAATCGATGACTTCGACAGTGGAGGGATCGACTGAAAAGTCTGGCCGGATGCTGTTGGACAAGCAAGGCGTGCTCATGGTGGAGGCTGCGAAAGACGGATAACTGTGCCCATCAATTCTGAAGACGCAGGGGACATCGACCACGTATTTCCAGAAGTTTGTCAATCCGCCAGCGACCACGACCTGCGCGCTGCCGGTCAGATTGCGACCCGGAATGTCCGCTGTAGCCCGTGAAGCGTCGTCACGGGTGAAATCCATTTGGTTGGGCCGGACGACGATCGAAAGTTTGCTGCCGAAGGCCTTGATCTCACGTTCAAGCGAGTACGTCACGACCTTGAGATTGGCATCGAGGTAAACGTGGCGGGGGTCCTCACCGCGCAATTTCTCGAGGACGTCAGCGTAATACGAACCTTCGTCGGGTGCCGGCCCGATAATCGGATTCAGCCGGACGACCACGATGGAAGCTGGCGCCGCCCTCTCCGTGAGGGAGTAGCGGATGTTCCAGTAAACCTGATCCAATGGCGATGCGAAGATGGCCCACGCAACGAAGTACGTGAGAAACGCTGCTATCGCGAGGTAGATGTCGCGCTTCGTTCGCATGGTCCGCCTGGTTGGCCTGTGATGCCGGTCTAGGCGAGAACCGTTTAAGAACTGCTTACCATTGCCCGGGCCGGAATCAGGCGATTCCCAAGTGTGCCAGTGACCTGTCGAGCATCAGCAGCTGCCACAGGACGCGGGAGTTGTCGGCCCGGCCGGCGATGTGGCTTTCGGCGAGGACGGAGACTGCCCGCGGGTCCAGCCAGCCGGTGCGTGCGAGGGTGGCCGAGGTGGCGATCTGGCGGGCGGTGCCGGCGAGCGGGCCGCGCAGCCACTGGGCGATCGGGGTGACGAAGCCCTGCTTGGGCCGGAACAGCACCTCGTCCGGCAGATAGCGGCGCATCGCCTGTTTCATCAGCCACTTGCCCTGCCCACGGCGGATGCGCAGGCCTTCCGGCAGGGCGGCGGCGAATTCGATCAGGCGGTGATCGAGCAGCGGCTCGCGCGCTTCCAGGCTGACGGCCATGCTCGTCCGGTCCACCTTGGTGAGGATATCGCCGGGGAGCCAGAAGGTGAGATCGGCATATTGCGCCCGGTCGAGCGCAGAGCGGGCCGGCGCGCTGCGCATCCGTTCGAGCAGGGGCTGTTCGGCACTGTAGCCCGCCAGGTGGCGGGTGAAGGCGGGGGTGTAGAGCCGGGCACGCTGGGCCGGCGTGGTGATCGCAAGGGCGGCGGCATAGGCCTCGTCGGCCGGGCGGGCGAGGCCGAGCAGGGTCGATTTGGCGCGGAGCGGCCGGGGCGCCCAGTCAGCCTTGGGATAGAGCCCGCCGAGCGTCCCGAACAGCGGCGCCCTCAGGCCCTGCGGGAGGACGGAGCGCAGCCGGTCTTCGGCGGCGTGGAAGCGGTGGCGGCGGTATCCGGCCAGCGCCTCGTCCGCGCCGTCTCCGGACAGGGCGACGGTGACGCTCTCGCGGGCGAGCTGGCAGACGCGCCAGGTCGGCAGGGCCGAGGCATCGGCGAAGGGCTCGTCGAACATGGCCGCGAGGGTATCGACATGGTCGAAATCGTCGGAGGCGACCGTGCGGCTGCGGTGGTCGGTGTGGAACCGCCTGGCGACGAGATCGGCATAGCCGGTTTCGTCGAGCGCGGCGGCATCGAAGCCGATCGAGCAGGTGCGGACCGGCTCGCGGCTGATCTCGGCCATCAAGGCGACGACGCTGGAACTATCCACCCCGCCCGACAGGAATGCGCCGAGTGGGACATCGGCCACCATCCGCGAGGCGACGGCATCGCGCAGGCGGTGGACCAATTCGGCCTCGAGATCGGCGGGCTTGCCGCGGTGGCGCTCGGCAAAGGAGACGTCCCACCAGCGGGTGGGCTCTGGCAGCGGAGCGCCGTGGCGCAGGAGCAGGAAGTGCCCGGCCGGGAGCTTGGCCACCCCCTTCAGGATCGAGCGGTGATCGGGCACGTAGCCCCAGGCGAGATAGTCCTCCACGGCGAGCGGATCGACCTCGCGGCGGAGCATCGGGTGGGCAAGCAAGCCCTTGAGTTCGGACGAAAAGGCGAGGTTTCCGTCGCTCAGCACCGCATAGTGCAGCGGCTTCACCCCGAGCCGGTCACGCGCGAGGAACAGCGTGCGGGCAGCGAGATCGTAGAGCGCGAAGGCGAACATGCCGGAGAGGCGCTGCAAGCATCCGGTGCCCCATTGGGCCCAGGCGGCGAGGATCACCTCGCTGTCGCCATCGGTGCGGAAGGTGGCGCCGAGCGCCTTCAGTTCGGCGCGCAGTTCGCGGAAGTTGTAGATCTCGCCGTTGAACACCAGCATGGCGCGGCCGTCGGCGCTGGCCATGGGCTGGGGCGAGCCGGCAAGGTCGATGATCGACAGGCGGCGGTGGCCGAGGGCGACGCCGGGGGCGGACCACGCCCCTCCCCCGTCAGGCCCGCGGTGGACCATGGCCGCGCACATCGCCTCGACCCGGGCCGGGTCGACCGGCCGAGGCCCGGTGAGCGAATAAAGGCCGGCGATCCCGCACATGGGCGCTGGTCCTAGCGGCCGGAGCCGAGCCGGTCCATCCACGGCCCCACCGGCCCGACCGACGCGCGGAACGCGGCGACCGAGCTTTCCGGGGGAGCGGAGGGCGTTGGTTCGGCGGAGAGGATCAGCACGGCGGTCGGCCGTTCCCGGAGCAGCAGGCGGTCGGCAATGTTGGCGAGCTTCAGGCGCATGTTGCTGCCGGTGAGCAGCGGCCCGGTGCGGTAATGGGTTTCGGCGAGGCGTTCGACCGTGCCCTTGCCGAGCAGGCGTTCGGCATGGCCGCCGGGTATCGCCGGGCCATCGGCCTGCCATGCCCAGCCGCTTTCGGGCACGAGCGCGCCTTGCCCGAAGCCGCCGGCCTCGCGGCCCTCCGACTGGCCGGACCACAGCGCGTAGAACACGTCGACCTGGTGGCCCTGCCCGTCGGCATAGCGGCCGAGCAGGCGGTGATTGGCCCCGGCAGCGCGCGGCTCCCACCACAGGGCGGGGGCATAGTTCACGCGGTGCCAGCCCGGCACCTCGGGCAGGTGGATCTGGCGCGGCAGGGGTGCGTCGAGGCGGTCCGCCGCCGAGGACCAGGCGAGCCCGGCGGCGGCGATGGCGGCAAGGAGGCCCAGCGCGGCGGGCAGGCGCAGGGTCTGGCGGGAGAGGCGGGCGATCAGCGGCGAGGCGGCGATGGCCGCGGGATCGCCGACGGGGGTGGCGGGATCGCGGTCGAAGAAGCGCCAGCCGATGAGGATCACTGCGGCGATGACGAGGGCGAAGAACAGCCAGCCATAGACGATATGGTCAAACCCGCCGGCATAGGCCGCGCCTTTGATCTGCGCGACGGCGATGGTCCCCCAGGCGCGCACGCCGTTGGCGAGGACCGGGACGACCGCGCAGAGCAGAAGGAAAGCCGCCCGGCGCCGCCACGAGACGAAGCAGACGTTGGCGGCGAGCACTCCGAAGGCGATCATCGCGATGAGGAACTTGATCCCCGAACAGGCCTCGGCCACTTCGAACAGGCCGGCCGGGGTATCGATGAACACGCCGTCGATCGCCGCTGGAATGCCCGAGAGGTGGACGAGGACCACGGTCAGCTTCGCGGTGATCGTCTGGAGCGGGGCGATCAGCTCGTCGCCGAAGGGGACGAGGAAGGCCATGTAGGCGAGCGGAAAGGCCAGCGCCGCGCCGATGGCGGGGCCCAGCAGGGCCAGTACGGCGGAGCCGAGCATGGCGACGGCTCCGGCCTGGCGCAGCAGGGAAAAGCCGGCGAAGGAGCCGAGCACCCAGAGGAGGACCGCCGCGGCAAACAGGGCGAGGCCCGGCCACCAGGGCGCTGGCTCCAGCCGGCGCAGCGCCGGCCATCGCTGCCAGACCAGCCAGCCGAGGATCGGCGGGATCAGCACGACGTGGTTGTAGGTGGACGAGTTCCACCACTGCCCCGCCATATCGGCCCAGTCGCGCCAGAACAGGGCGAACAGCAGGGCCGCGACGACGACCAGCGAGCCGAGCGGGCGGCGCCATGGAGCGGGCAGCGCGGCAGGAGGGGGCGAAAGCGGGAGCGCAGTCTCAGGCGGCATGGCGGTGGCTCCGCCGGCGCGGGGCGCGGAGCATGTCGGCCAGAGGGGCGAGCATCGCGTCCCAATCGTGGTGCTGTTCGACAAAGCGGCGCGCGGCGAGGCCCATGGCGCGCGCCGCCGGCCGATCACGCAGGAGGGCGATCACGGCGCGGGCGATCTCCTCGTCGGTCAGGCCCACGGCGAAATCCCGGCCCGGGCTGGCGGCAAGTCCGGTACCGGCCTGGGTCGAGGCGACCACCGGGAGGGACATGGCCATGGCCTCCAGCACCTTGTTCTGGACGCCGCGGGCGATTTCGAGCGGGACAAGGGCGAGGTCTGCGCCGCGCAGCCACGGGCGGATATCTTCGACCCGGCCCCAGACCCGGCAGCCATGCAGGCCCTCGAGCGCCTGGACCTCGGCCACGGGGCGGCGACCGACGACGTGGAACGACGCATCGGGAATCTCGCTGCGGACCAGCGGCATGATCCGGTGGACGGCGCGGACAACGGCGGCGACGTTGGGCGGATAGTCCATCTGCCCGGTGTAGATGACCGGCGGGCCGGACAGCGCGGCCAGTTCCGCCGCCGGAGCGACCAGCGCGGGATCGAAGGCCAAGATATCGATGCCGTTGCCCATGACCCGGACGTCGGCCGAAAGCGGCTGGCGCAGGCGGGCGCGGAACAGGGCGGCTTCGTCCTCGGACACCAGCAGCGATACGTCGGCACGGGCGGCAAGGCGGGATTCCTCTTCGCGCAGGAGCCGCGCCTCGCGGCTATGGACCCAGCGCATCGGCCAGCGCGCGGTGGCCGCATAGGCATCGAACTTGGCCGAATCCGCGTCCACGAAATCGACGATCAGGCGGCCCTTCCAGCTGGCGGGCACATATTGGCCCATCTGGCCGGAAAAGACGACGATGGTGTCAACCGGAAAGGCGCCGAGCGTGCGTTCGACGTAGTTCCTCAGGCCCTCGTCCTCGAAGGCGGTGAGGCTGACCGGCAGGCCGGAGCGCAGCGCCGCAAGGCCCGCCAGCGGCAGCGGGCGGGTGCGCGCCGCGACGTGGTGGCTCATGGCGAGGAGCTGGAGGTCTAGCTGGTGGACCGCATCGTCCTCGTCATCGGCGAAAGTGCCGACGTGGACCGGGCCGAGGTTCGCCAGCGCGCGCAGCAGGTGGTGGGAGCGGATCTTGTCGCCCCGGTTCGGCGGGAACGGCAGGCGGTGGCAGAGGAACAGGGTGTGGCCCATGGCGCGCTCAGCCAAGGCCGCGGGCGATGGGCGGACCGAGCCGGTTGGCAAGGGCCAGCGGCAGGCGCTGCCAGGCGGCGATCCGCGCGGCGTGGCGGGCGCTGGTCGGATCGGCATCGCGCGCGGGCTGGCCGGGCGCGTTCCAGCCGGCATAGGCCAGCGGCTCGGCCACGAAGCCCCAGTTGCGCTTGAAGTGCCAAGGGCCGGAGCCGGTCTTGGAGCGGCCGAAATCGAACCGCGTGCAGCCGTGCGCGGCGGCGTGGTTCATCAGTTCGAAATACATCCGGTCATTCGCGCGCAGGGCCCGGGCGGCGCGGCTGCCGCCGCCCCAGTAGGGCATGACCGCGCCGCGCCAGTAGAGCGAGAGGACCGAGGCGACCGGGCTTTCATCGTGCCACACGGTGAGGATGTCCGCAGCAGGGCCGAAGCGATCGAGCACGGCGTCGAACAGGCCTCGCGGGAAGACCGGGGTGCCAAGGTTGCGCACGCTTTCGGCGTAGACCGCGTGATGGGCCGCCCGGTCGCGCTCGGCCGTGCCGGCGGTGATGGCGAGCGGCTGGTCGAGCCCCTTGCGCACCTCGGCCCGCTGCTTGCGGGGAATGGCGAGGAGGCGTGCTTCGGCGGTTTCGGCCATGGCGGCGGCGAACCCGGCATGGCTTTCGCGGCGCAGGGTCCAGCCGGCCCGGCCTTCGGGCAGGGCACCGCCGCGCAGGTCGAGCGCGGGGGCCGAGCGGCGCAGGGCGAGTTCTTCCGCGGCGGCGAACAGGGCTGTGGGATCGGTACCGGGGGCGGTGAGCACCCCTCCCCCTACGGCAAAGCCGGTCGAGGCGAGCATCCGGCCGAACAGGGGCGAATGGATCTCTGACAGGGGGAGATAGCCGACAAGGTCGCGGCCCTGCTCGAGCACGAGGGCCAGGGCACGGTTGCCGGTTCCGCTGGCGACGGCAGCGAGCCATGCCGGGGTGTGGAAGGGCGTGGCCGCCGGGTGATCGGCGAGGAAGGCGTCAATCCGCGCGGCGTGGTCTGCCGGGTCGATCAGGCGCAGGCTGGTGGCCGGGAGGGCGAAGGGCGCGTTCATGTGGCGTGCGCCTGCGGTTCGATCATCAGGGTGAGGAAATCGGCCTGGCGCGCCTCGGCGGCGGCGACCGCATCCATGCGGCCCCAGCGGAAGTCGCGCAGCAGGCGGCCGAGCTTGCCCTCCATCGCGCCAAGCCGCGAGTAGTGGCGCAGGCGCGAGCGCAGCGGTGCGGCGATGCGGGGCTGGCCCGGGTCGATCTCCCACGGGTGGAAGTAGAACACGGCCGGGCGCCGCTCGCGGCTGTTGACCTGGCGGATGGCGGCAGCGGAGAAGGCATAGGGCAGGACGCGGAAGAAGCCCCCTCCCCCGGCGGCAAAGCGGCGGCCGGCCCATTCGGCGGTGGTCACCGGAACCTCGACGAAGTCGTGGCCGACCAGCGGGCGGAAGGCAAAGCGCGGCGCCTCGCGCCAGCCGTAGTGATCGTGGACCACCGGCGCGACGCTGGAGGACCAGGCAAAGCCGTGGGCGGCAAGGATTTCGAAGGCCCAGGGGGTGCGCGCGTCGATCGAGAAGCTGGGCGCGCGATAGCCGCGGATCGGGGTGCTGGCGGCGTCTTCGAGGATGCGGGTCGCTTCGCGCAGGTCAGCGGAGAAGCCGCGCGGGCCGAGGGTGAAGACGCGGGCGTGGGCCATGCCATGGCTGGCCACCTCGTGCCCGGCCTCGTGGATGCGGCGGATCAGGTGCGGGTGGCGGTGGGCGATCCAGCCGAGGGTGAAGAAGGTTGCGCTGACCCCGGCCTGCGCGAACAGGTCGAGAATGCGCGCGCAGTTGTCCTCCACCCGCGAGGGCAGGCTGTCCCAGTCGGCCGGATCGATGACGCGTTCGAAGGCGCCGACCTGGAACCAGTCCTCGACATCGACCGACAGGCCGTTGAGCAGGGGGAGTTCAGGACGGTTCATCGCGCGCGCCGCTTGCCCTCAGCTCAGGCGGCGGCCTTCTGGTCGGCTTCGAGCCATTCGATCAGCATGGCGAGGGTCTTCTTGACGCTCGCCTCCTGCTGGACCAGCCGGCCCTCCATGGCCGCAAGACGCCGGCCGAGATCGGCCAGCTCGTGGCGCAGGCCCGGATCGGCCGCGGGGGCCGGAGCCGGTGCGGCGGCAGCGGGAAGCTGTTCGACGTGGTTGGCCAGTTCGACCACCGCCTGCTGCAGTTCGGCGATCAGGGCGTCACGCTCGTCGAAGGCCTCCTTCATTTCGGCAAAGGGCACGGCATCGACCGGGGCGGCGGCCAGCGGGGCCTGAGCGGCGACGGGGGCTGCGGGCGCCGGACGGGCCGGGGCAAGGCCGGTGTCGCTCTCGACCTCGGCCAGCACGCGCTCGAACAGGGCCGCGTCAATGTGTTCGGCCTCTTCGACGCCGGCCATCAGGAACAGGCGGTTGGCGATCTGGTTGACCCGGCGCGGCACGCCCTTGGAGGCGGTGTAGAGCGCCGGATAGACCTCGTCCGCGATCGAGGGGCGGCCGGTCCAGCCGACGAGGCCAAGGCGGTGCTCCATATAGGGGCGGACCTCATCCGCTTCCATCGCATCGAGGTGATGGGTGGCAATCACCCGCTGGCGGAGCTGTTCGAGTTCGGGGCTCGACTGCAGCAGGTCGCGGAACTCGGGCTGGCCGAGCAGCAGGGTCTGGAGCAGCGGCTGCGAGCCGAGCTGGAAGTTCGACAGCATCCGCAGTTCCTCGATCGCTTCGATCGAGAGGTTCTGCGCCTCGTCCACGACCAGCAGGCAGCGGCGGCCGCCGCGCGCCTCTGCGTGGAGCAGGCCCTCGATGCCGGCGAGGGCCGTTGCCTTGTCATTCCCGTCGATCATCAGCCCGAAGGCCTGGGCGACGACGTGGATGATCTCGTCGCCATCCAGCGCGGTGGTCACAACCTGGGCGGCAGTGAGCCGTTCCGGATCGATCGTCGCCATCAGGTGCGCGACCAGCGTGGACTTGCCGGCGCCGACCTCGCCGGTGATGACGATGAAGCCTTCGCCCTGGTTGAGGCCATAGCCGAGGTAGGACAGCGCCTTCCGGTGAGTCAGGCTCTCGAAGTAGAAGGCCGGGTCCGGCGTGAGCTGGAACGGGCGGGCGGTGAAACCATAGAATTCGTCGTACATGGTGCTGAACTCCCGTTCGTGCTCAGAAGGCATACCGTACCCCGACCTGGGCATAGGCGTTCCACAGGTCTTCGGCCTGTTCACGCTGGATACCCTGGAGAGAAAGCGAGGCATTGCCCGAGATGTGGTTGTCAAAGCGGTGCGTGAGGCTGCCGGTGGCGCCGATTGCCGTGCCGTCGCCATCGAGGACGAACCCGGAGTGGAACCAGTCGGCATAGAGGAAGGTGCTGAAGCTGGTCTGGCGGCTGAGTTCGCCGTTGAACCAGGCCGAGAGCCAGGTGTTCTCGTCCGACACCCCGTTGGCGGCGGCAAGGATCGTACCCGGCGCGGCGATGAAGGTGCGGCGGTCGTACCCGGCGCCGATCCCGGCGGAGAAACGGCCGAGCTTGCGGGCATAGCTGCCCTGGATGCCGCGGGCGCGGAAGGTGGCCGACCGCAGCGAGCCGAAGGCGCCCGTGAGGCAGGCGCCCTGATCGAGCGTGGCGACGCAGCCGGTGATGTCTCCGCCGATCGGATCGCGCTGGACGGTGAACTCGCGCGGGAGCTCTACCAGCGCCTTGTTGATCATTCCGCCGTAGCCCGAAATGCTGCTGTAGACCGACACGTTGACCGAGGAGCGGCGGCTCGGCAGCCAGCCGAAGGCGCCGTAATAGGTGGTGCCGCCATAGCGCCAGCCGACGTGCGCCTCGAGCGCGGTGCGCGGGCTTGGCCGCCAGGTGACGCCGGCGTCCCAGATGAGGCCCGAGGTTTCGTAGGCGATCTGGCGCGGCTGGCTCTTGTCGGTGACGTAGCGGCCGTTGCCGCCGACGACCGGCGCCCCCTTCCTATCGCGCAGAACGTCGCGGCTCGATACCTCGACCTTTTCGTAGCCGACGCCGCCGACGAGGGCGAGCGTGGGCGAGACCGGCAGAGTGGCATCGATCCGGGCGTGAAAGTCCCTCACCCGCTGGTCGAGGTTGGCAACGTCTTCCTGGTAGTAACCGGCGCCGACGCCGAGGCCGACCGGCAGGACATCGCCCGGCCTGACGCCGGCGTGCAGCTCGGCGTTCTGGACCACCGAATGATCGAACAGGTCGCCGCGGCTCGCGGTGCCGTTGCTGACGGTCCGCTCGGTCGTACCAACCTCGGTATAGCCGATCCGGTAGGCCCCGGTGATCGCCACGTCGCCCGCCTGGGTGTTGAGGTTCGGCCCGGCGTAGACCGAGTAGAGATGGGTGGCGTTGCTCCGGTCGAACGAGCCTGGCAGGCTCGATCCGTTGGCCTCTACGCTGGTGCGCGTGGCAAGGGCGCCGGCCTCGATCGACAATGCGCCGGGGACCACGGTGGCACCGCCCCGGACGAGGCCGGAAATGGCATCGCCACTGTTCGCCTTGCCCCAGCCGATCCGGCGTTCGTAGCGCAGCGAGAACGTGCCTTCGGCGCTGCGGCCGCGCACGGAGCCGTCAATCCCGGCGGCGAGCGCGGTCCAGGTCAGGACATCGTGGCCGGGCGAAAGTTCGGCCGAGAGGACCTGCTGCGCTTCGATGTAGGGTGACAGGCGCAGCCGTTCGCGCTTGCCGCCGTAGCGCGCGCCGGGCAGGCGCTTGCCGGAGTTCAGGCGCGGTGCGGACTCGCCCTTGTCGTCGGCCATGTCGCCGCCCGCCTTGTCCGCCGCGCCGTCGGAGGTGGCGCTGGAGGCATAGGGCAGGGTCTGGGCGTGAGCGGTCGCCCCGAGGGGGCTGAGCAAGGCGGCCAGACCGGCGAGGACGGAGGTGCGGCGGTTCATGCCCTTAGCCCTTGTATCCGTAGTAGGAGCCGAAGCGTCGCCCGGAGGGTGAGAAGTGCACGGCGTTGAGAAGCAGCTGGATGTTCGGGCAGGCCGACAGCAGCGAGACGGCGTCTTCGAGGGCGCCCTGCCCGGTCTGGTCAGCCCGCGCGACGACGACGGCCTGACCGACATATTTGGCAAGCTCGGCGGCCGGAGAGGCGGCGAGCGCGGGCGGGCTGTCGAAGATGACGATCCGGTTCGGCGCGCCCTGGGTCAGCCGATCGAGCACCATCGCGGTGCGCGAGGAGGCGAGGATTTCGGTGTCGCGATTAGTGGCGTTGCCGGCGGGGAGCACCCAGAGGCCGGGGATGTCGGTGCCGACGACGCACTGGGCGACGTCGATCGCCGGGTCCGTCAGCGCGTCCATCAGGCCGGGGCCGCCGGGGAGGCCAAGGGTCGACAGGATCGAGGGCTTGGCGAAATCGGCATCGACCAGCACGACCTCGCTCTCGCGCTCGGCGGCAATGGCGAGGGCCAGGTTGGTCGAGCAGAAGGTCTTGCCCTCGCCGGGGAGCGGCGAGCAGACGAGGATCCGCTGGGCCGCAGCACCGAGGCCGCCGCGCCGCAGCTCGCCCACCTGGAGCAGCAGCTGGCGCTTGACGATGCGGAACTCCTCCATTAGCGCGGTGACGCTGCCTTCGGGAACGATCAGGCCGCCTTCGCGCAGATGGGCGCGGTTCACCGGATGGAACACCTGCGGAAAGGTGACCGGCTCGAACGGCGGCAGGCTGGGCCGGGGCGCGGGCTGAGCAGTGGGCGAGGCCACCGGAGCCACGGCTGCCGGTTCGGGAGTCTCGACTGGTGCCGGAGCGGAACCTTCCGGCATCGGCTCGATCGTCACCTCGCGCATGACCACGCGCTGGCGGTTCTCGGGGGGGAGCGTGCCGGGGCTGGAGATGCCGCCGAGCTTGCCGAGATCGAACCCGGCGATGGCCCGTTCGACGGAGGAGGGCAGCGGAATCTTGCTCTGGTCGGTCATCGGCTGTCCCTCATGCCACCATGCCGCGCTGGATCAGCTCGGAGGCGAGCAGCAGCACGAAGACCCCGCCCAGCGCGGCCCCGGCCCCGGCGAACCACTTGAGCCGGCGGCGGCGCAGCACGCGCGCCGAGTCGGTCAGCGTGTGCGAAATCGAGCCGAGCACCGGCAGGCCGAGCGCGGCCTCGAGCCGGGCGGTGGTCTGGAAGCTGGAGCGCAGGTGGCCGATGGCGAAGGCCGCGCCGACGCCGGCGGCAAGGCCGATCACGAGCACTCCGAACAGCAGCAGTGGCCGGTTGGGCGCGGCGGGGCTGCGCGGGGTGCTGGGGGGATCGATCACCTGGAACTTGACGCCGCTGCGCTCGGACTGGACCTGGCCACGCAGGCGCAGCTGTTCGCGGTCCTGCAGGAGCTTGTCGTACTGGCCCTTGAGCACGTCGTAGTCGCGGCTGATGCGCTGGGCCTCGGCGGCGACTTCGGGGTTCTCGATCTGCTGGGCATCGACCCGCGACAGTTCGGACTGGGCCGCGGCGCGGCGTGCCTGGAGCGCCTGGAGGCTGGCCTGCTTGTCCGCGCGCATGGCGACCAGCGAGCCATAGGCCGGGTTGGGCGTGCCGGCCCCCGGACCTTCAGCCTGGACGGCCTGGCGCAACTGGGCGATCTGGTTCCTCGCGGCGACCACGTCGGGGTGGCTGTCGGTCAGGCCCCGGGCGCGCATTCCGGCGAGTTCGGCCTGGGCCTGGGCCAGTGCGCCGCGGGCGCCGCCGGTGCCGGGACCGACCAGCGTCGCAGGGGTACCGGCGAGTTGCCCGTTGAGCGCGGCCAGCGAGCTTTGCGCGGCGGCGATGTCGGCATCGATGTTGCGCAGGTCAGAGCGGGCCTGTTCCATCCGCTGGAGCAGCGAGGCGCCGCCCTGGGTCAGTTCCGGATACTTCGCCTCGAATGCGAGGCGCCGCTGCTCGGCGGCTTCGAGCTGCTTTTGCCGGTCGGCCAGCTGCTGGTTCATGAAGGCCATGGTGTCGGTCATCTCGCCACGGCCGCCGGCAAGGTTTTCCTCGCGGAAGATGTCGATCAGCTTCTGGACGATGTCCTGCGCAAGCCGGGCGCTCTCCGCATCCGACAGGTTGCCGTCGGTCGAAGTCGCGTGGATCTCGAACAGGTTGTCCTGCTGGCTGACGACCTTCACCTCCTTGCCGAGGGCAGTGACCGCGCCTTCAAGCTGCTTGGGGGTGGTGACCCCGTCACCCAGGCGGGTGGCGCGGACGACCTTCTCGAGGTTCACCGCACCGGTGAGGGTCTGGCGCACGCGGTCGATGTCGCGGCGCCGATCGCCGACGCCGACGCCGATCTGTTCGGCCAGCGGATCGTCGAGCTGGACGAAGATGCGCGCCTTCGATTCGTAGGAGTTGGGGACCATGGCCACGGCGAGCCAGCCCAGCAGGCAGACGCCCCAGGCGACGCCCAGGGCTATCCAGCGCCGGTGCCAGACGCTGAACAGCGCGGCACGCAGTTCGTCGAGAAGGCCGTTCATGCCCTCACCTCAGAACGCGCTTTCCGGGATGATGATGACGTCGCCGGGCATCAGCATGACGTTGGCCTTGCTGTCGCCCTTGCGCAGGAGATCGGCGAGGCGGAGCGCATATTCGCGCTGCTTGCCGGTCTCCTTGTCAAAGCGGATCAGCTTGGAGCGGTTGCCCGAGGCGAATTCCGAAAGGCCGCCGACCGCGATCATCGCATCGAGCACGGTCATGTTGGCCCGGTAGGGGATCGAGGCCGGCTTGCTGGTGGCGCCGACCACACGGACCTGCTGGCTGAAGGTGCCGGCGAACTTGTTGACGATGACCGAGACCAGCGGCTCCTGGATGTATTGCGAAAGCTGGAGCTTGAGATCCTCGGCCAGCATCGACGGAGTCTTGCCCACGGCCGGCATGTCGGTGATCAGCGGGGTGGTGATCCGGCCATCGGGGCGGACCTGGACCGAGGCGCCGAGTTCAGGATTGCGCCAGACGAAGATGGTCAGCTCGTCGAGCGGGCCGATCACGTAGTCCTCGCCCGGGCCTTCCTGCATGGCGACGAAGGAGGCCGGTGGCAGCGTGGGGCCCGAGGCGGAGGACGCGCAGCCGGTGAGTGCCAGGCTTGCCAAGGCGCAACCGGCAACAAGGTGGGCGGCGCGGCGGCGGGGTACTCGGGTCTTCGGCATGCACACGGGTCCTCGGCAGCGGCAGGACCGCAGGCGGCCGCAGACCGGACCTGTCTGCCGCCGGCCCCAAGGACCTGCCCGTTCACCCGCCCGCTATCGGCAAAAAGGGTGAACATCCGGTTAGTGATCTGCCCGGAATCCGGCGCACTTCCAGCACTTATGAGGAGGGGTCCCGTTATGGGACGGTCGTCAACCTATTGCTAAACGACGATTTCCTTGGCCGGTCCCTGCCCGAGAAAATGCATCGGGCTGGCCGTGGCGCCATAGGCCCCGGCGCAGAACACGGCGACGAGATCGCCCACCTCGGCCCGGGGAAAGCCTGCCTTGTCGGCAAGCCGATCGAGCGGGGTGCAGAGGCAGCCGACGATCGAGGCCTCTTCCTCGACCGGCGCGCCGAAGCGGGTGGCGATGGCCACCGGGTAGTTGCGGCGGACCACGGTGCCGAAGTTGCCCGAGGCGGCCAGCTGGTGGTGCATCCCGCCGTCGGTGATCAGGAAAACCTCCCCGTGGCTCTCCTTGCGGTCAACGATCCGGGTCAGGTAGACGCCGGCCTCGCCGACCAGATAGCGCCCGAGTTCGATGCAGAAGCGGGTCTGGTCCAGCTCCGCGGGCAAGGATTTCAGCCGTTCCGACAGAGCCTGGCCGACGCGGTCTAGATCGAGCGGCTCCTCTCCCGGGAAATAGGGGATGCCGAAGCCGCCGCCGAGGTTGAGGTGGGGAACCGGCAGGCCGCTTTCCCGCGCCAGGCGGGCGGCGAGGTCCAGCGTGAGGGCCTGGGCCTCGATGATAGCATCGGCCGATATCGCCTGGCTGCCGGCGAAGATGTGGTAGCCCCGCCACTCGGCCCCGGAGGCAACGATG